>Ga0070741_10000561_pt1 | contig 130094 bp, 116 predicted proteins | sample Coa_R1_4_FD_66440 | JGI IMG/M metagenome (GOLD analysis project Ga0070741, IMG submission 66440) | Surface soil microbial communities from Centralia Pennsylvania, which are recovering from an underground coalmine fire - Coalmine... | ecosystem: Environmental > Terrestrial > Soil >... | reverse complement strand
GACGGCAAGCAGTACGTCGCCATCTACTCGGGCATCGGCGGTTGGATGGGCGCCGTCGCGTTTCCGGAAATCTCCGCTGACGATCCGTACGCGGGGCTCGGCGTCGTCGGCGCGATGAAAGAGATCAAGAAGTACACAGGCGCGGGAAGCACGGTGTATGTCTTCGGTCTGTAAACTCGTCGCGCTCGCCGCCGTCGTGTGCGTCGTGTCCGCATTCAGCCGGACGGGCGGCGTCCTGCGCGTCTGCTCGGACCCGAACAACATGCCGTTCTCGAACGAGCGGCAGCAGGGATTCGAAAACAAGATCGCCGACCTCGTGGCGCGCGATCTCGGACGCCGCGTCGAGTACTTCTGGGCGCCGCAGCGCCGCGGCTTCGTGCGCAACACGCTGCGTGCGCGGCAGTGCGACGTCATCATGGGCGTGCCCGAGCACTACGAGCTCGCGCGGCCGACGCGTCCCTACTATCGCTCGGGCTACGTGTTCGTCTCGCGGCGCGATCGACACCTCGACGTCCGCACGTTCGACGATCCACGGCTGCGGCGGTTGCGTATCGGCATCCAGATCGTCGGCAACGACTACGCGAATCCGCCCGCGGCGCAGGCGCTCGCCGCGCGCCACATCATCGCGAACGTGCGCGGCTACACCGTGTACGGCGACTACTCGAAAGCCGATCCGCAGCGCGGTGTCGTCGACGCGGTCGCCGGCGGCGACGTCGACGTTGCCGTCGTGTGGGGTCCGCTCGCCGGCTACTTCGCGGCGCAGGAACCGGTCGCGCTGGCGCTCGCGCCCGTGACGCCGCAGCAGGACAGTCCCGCGCTGCCGTTCGCCTTCGACATCGCCATGGCGGTGCGCAAGGACGATGGCGCGCTGCACGACGCGCTCGATGGGGTCATCGCGCGACGCGGCGCGGAGATCCGACGCATCCTGCGCGCGTTCCACGTGCCGCTCGTCGATCGGACGGACCAATGAGGAGGACCATGCGCTGCTCGTGGATCGCCGTCGCGGCGCTCGCGCTCGCGGCGGCCGGGTGCGATCGGCCGTCGAATGACGTGTCCGCCGCCTCGTTTCCGCCGCCGATGAAGACGCCGGTCGGGCCCGTGCCCGGACCCGACGAGCATCCGAATCGGCCGAACAATCCGTTCAACGGCGATCGCGCTGCCGCTGGCGAAGGGCGGCAGCTCTTCGTCCGCTTCAACTGCTCGGGCTGCCACGGCGGGCGGGCCGGCGGCGGCATGGGGCCGAGCCTGCGCGACGTCGACTGGATCTACGGCAGCACCGACGCGCAGATCTTCAGCTCGATCGCCGAAGGACGCAGCAACGGCATGCCGGCGTGGGGAACCAAGCTGAACGAAGACGAAATCTGGAAGCTCGTCGCCTACATCAAGACGCTGCGAACGCAGAACGAGATCCAGCCGCCCGCTTAACTCGAGGAGCGTGATGATGCGTCGTTCTCTCGTCGTCCTGTGCGCCGCCGCCTTCGCCGCCGCCTGCTCGAACTCGCGCGCGGTGAGCCCGGCCGAAACGCAGCCCGGATCCGCCGCCGATCAGAACAAGGCGCCGCGGGCCGGCGCCGCGAGCGCCAACTGCCGCGATCTCCCCTCGTCCGACGATCTGAAGAAGTGGCTACGTCAGGCGCCCGGCGTCGACGGCGAAGCGGGCGGGATGTTCTCCGGGAAGATGGAGTGGGCCGCCGTCGTGAACCGGCAGGGCGAAATGTGCGCGACCGCCGTGGCCACCGACGATCCGGCGAGCGCGTGGCCGGGCAGCCAGGCGATTGCGAAGGCGAAGGCGTACACGGCCAACGCGTACAGCACCGACGACACGCCGCTGTCGACGGCGCGTCTGTACACGCTGACGCAGCCGGGGCACTCGCTGTGGGGCGTCGCGCAGCCGAACGCGTTCAACCCCGACTGCCTCGTCGCGCCGGACGACTACAAGAAGACGGATGGCAAGGTGTGCGGCGGGCAGATCGCGTTCGGCGGCGGCGTGCCGCTCTACAAAGGCAAGACGCGCGTCGGCGGGTTGGGCGTGAGCGGCGACACTGCGTGCGCCGATCACGAGATTGCGAAGCGCGTTCGGCATCTCGCGCAGCTCGATCCGGAGAAGGGCGAGTTCGCCGACGACATCACGTTCGCGAGCGCGGACGGCGCGTCGGTGTTCACGCATCCGCTGTGCCCGAACACGTGGCGCAACGGCAAGAAGATCGGCGACGAGCCGAAGGCGTCCGGGTATTAGGACTTCATCAAGTCCAGCGAGCAGCGCGTGAAGCGATCCTCGGGGCCTCTCGTCATCAGGCCGGCGCGTTCGAGACCGGCCAGCACGGCGCGGCACACCTCCTCGCTGAGACCCGTGTCTTCGGCGGCGGCCGCCGGCGAGATGTCGTCGCCGATGTTCATCGTGGTCAGGATGCGCTGCAATCGATCGAATCCATGGTTGATGTTGATTTCCAGCGTGTCTTGATCCGCCATAGCCTGTCTCATTGTCAGGAGCACTTCGGGATGGAGCAACCGATGTGCCGCGCGGATCGCGGCCGTTTGACGCGAGATCCGCACGGATTCGCAACGAAGGGTGAAGAAACTACATGCGCATGATCCTGATGGCTGCCTCGGCCGCGCTGCTCGTGACGCTGGCGCTTGCCGCGCCTACGCGCGCGTCGCGCGCCGACGCGCACGCGCTGCGCGTGATGACGTTCAACATCCAGCACGGCATCGACGGCTCGCACAAATACAACCTGCAGCGCGCGATCGATGTCATCGCGAAGATCCAGCCCGACATCGTCGGCCTGCAGGAGGTGACGCGGAATCATCCGTACTACAACTGCGACGATCAGCCCGCGAAGATCGCGGCCGGGCTGCGAAGCGCGACCGGACGCGTGTGGGCCGTGGCGTACGAGCAGGAGTGGTTCACGCCGAATGTCGAGTGCCGGGACAGCGGCCGCGGCGATGGGAAGGAAACCGAAGGTCTCGCGTTCTTCGCGCCGGCCGACACGCTGGGGCCGTCGTCGACGGTGGCGCTGCCCGTCAGCCGCATCGCGTTCGCCGTGAAGCTGCCGTCGGCGGACGGCCTGCCGATCGTCGTGACGCACCTGGCGTCCGGGAAGCAGAACGCCGAGGCGCGGCGTAAGGAAATCGCGGCGCTGATGCCGTGGGTGGAGAAGCTCGGTCCGTCCTCGATCCTGATGGGGGACTTCAACGCGGCGCCCGACGAGGCCGAGATGCAGCCGCTGCTGGCGCGGTATCACGACGCCGGCGGGCCGCCGACGCACGGCACGCACCGAATCGACTACGTGTTGTATCGCGGCGAGGGGTTGACGCTCGAACGCGTGGAGGCGGTCGATACGAAGTCGTGGTTCGGCGCCGCCGCATCGGATCACGCGCCGCTGCTCGCGTCGTTTAAACGATGACCGTGTTACACTTAACTACACTTTCATGGCCACGTGTCCGAAATGCATGGGGGCGCTGACCGAGAATCACAAGTGCCCCCCGCGTGTATTTCGACGCATTACGGACGCTATCTCGACCGTCGGGCTCGGTGGGTTAATCGGCGCGATTGCGTGCTTCGCGATTGACGATCGGCCAGCCGGCGCGCTCGTGATGGCGACCGCGGCGCTCGGCGCCGTCCTCGCCTACGCGATTCGTCAGGCTATCCTCGGCCGGCCGTCGTAGTCACGCGCAGTACTTCCTCACCACATCCATCAGCGCATCGACGTCGATTGGCTTGGGCACCGACGCGACCGCGCCGAGATCCTGCGCGCGCGTCTCGAGATCGACCGCGCCCGACATGACCGCGACCGGCACGTTGGCGAGGATCGGATCGCCGAGCTGCGCGCGGCGGAACTCGTGGCCGCCGAGACGCGGCATCTTCAGATCGAGCAGCACGAGACACGGCGTGTCCGGCGCGCGGTGGCGCACCGTGCGCAGCAGATGCAGCGCCTCGAGGCCGTCCTCCGCGCCGACGGCGTAGAAGCCCTCCATCGCGAGCAGCGTCGCCAGCATCTCGCGGACGTCGGGGTCGTCTTCGACGATGAGCACGTTGCCGGTGGACGCGGTCATCGCCCGGGCTTCTATCAAAGCGCGTGCCGCCTCGACCGTTGCGGAAAAACGGCCGAAATGTCAGATTGTGTCGCCATGGCGAGCGAATCGACTGCACCGCTTTCCTACGGCGAGTTTCAGCGGGTGGACATTCGGGTCGGGCGAGTGGTGGAGGTGCTGGACTTTCCCGAGGCCCGCAAGCCGGCGTACAAACTGCGCATCGATTTCGGCGGCGCTATCGGCATCCGGCGATCGTCGGCGCAGGCGACGAAGCACTACACGAAGGAGGCGCTCCTCGGTCGGCTGGTGCTGGCGGTCGTCAACTTTCCGCCGAAGCAGATCGGGCCGTATATGTCCGAAGTGCTGACGCTCGGCGTGCCCGATGCGGACGGCGACGGCGTCGTGCTGCTCACGCCGGAACGTGACGTGCCGGTCGGCGGTCGGATGTTCTAGACGCGCGAATCAGTTTGATCAGCGAGAGAACGGTCAGCGCGATGGCGACGAAGGTAAAGAACGCGACGAAGTCGTGGAAGATGTCGGAGTCCATCCACCCGATGATGCGGCGGCCGTAGTAAACGGCGAGCAGCGCTTCGGCGCCGAAGCGGACGAGACGGACGGCGACGAGCGTCGCAAAGAACGTGGTGCGGCTCACTTCGAGCGCGCCGGCGGCGAGCACGAACGCGGTGAAGGGAAACGGCGGCGGAATGAAGTCGAGCACCGCGAGCGTGACGGCGCCGCTCGTCGCGACCTTGCGCCGCACCTTGTCGAGTCGCCGCGCGTCGACGAAGCGGTCGAGTCCCTTTTCGCCGATCTTCTCGCCCATCCAGAACGTCACCCACGCGCCGCCGAGCGAGCCCAGCGTGGCGAGCAGCGGAACGATCCACGCCATCGCGTGCAGCCGCGCGCTCAGCAGGACGACCGCGGCGTCGATGCCGAAGGGGAGCGAGAAGAACACCGTGGAATCCAGAGCGGCGAGGACGATGACGCCGGCGGGCGATGCGCAGAGCGTGATCACCCAATGGGAAAACGACCGCATGAGCCATCAATTGACGAAGCAAGCGACGCGCCATGACGAGTAGCGACGATCGCGAGCTCTGGCGCGTCGGCGACGAGTGCTGCTGGATGATCTCGTGCTGCAGCGGGGCGGAGCTGCAGGTGCGGCGCGGCGATCAGATCGTCCTGCGCGAGCTGTATCCCACGAAGTCCGACCTCTACGAGCGCGCGGCGATGCTCAGACAGGCAGCCGAAGGAAGGCGCGGCAGCCCCGGCGATCCGTCCGGTTCTCGAGCGTGAGCGATCCGCCGTGGCCTTCGGCGATCTGGCGGCTGAGCACGAGGCCGATCCCCGAGCCTCCCGGCTTCGTCGTGAAGAACGGCACGAACAGGTTCGACTCGTTCGGCAGCCCACCGCCCTCATCGTCGACCCACAGCGAGAACATGCGACCTTCGCCCTTCCAGCCGACGGTGACGCCGCCGCCCGTCTGCTGCGCGGCGTCGACGCCGTTGCGGACGACGTTGATGAGCAACTGCTCGAGCTGATCGGGATCGGCGGCGATCGTCAGCGGCACGCCTTCCACGCGCACCGGCAGCCGCGTCTCGACGCTGCAGACGCGCCGCACGAGCGCCGCGACGTCGAGCGGTTCCTTGCGCGGCGCGGGCAGCTTCGCAAGACGCGCGTACGCCGTCGTAAAGCGGCTGAGCGCGTCGGACCGCGCGGCGATGATCGCGAGGCCGCGCTTCATGTCGTCCTGCCAGTCGTCGGGCATCGCGTCGCGCGCGACCAGCGACTCGAGGCTGCCGGCAATCGACTTGATCGGCGCGAGCGAGTTGTTGATTTCGTGTCCGATGACGCGAATCAGCCGCTGCCACGCCTGACGCTCCTCGTCGCGCAGCGGCCGGCTGACGTCCGCGAGCACGAGCAGTTGATGCGGGCGCCCTTCCGAACGGAACGTCGTCCGCCGCACTTCGTAGCGGCCGGCGCCGCCGGGGAACGACGCGTCCGCGATGCGCGGCGACGCGCCGTCGAGCAGCGGTGCGAGGCCGAGGTCGTCCGCGCGGCGCCCGAGCAGCCCGTCGGCGGTGCGGCCGAGCAGCCGCTCGCCGGCGCGATTGACCAGCCGCAGCGAGCGTCCGCCGTCGAAGGTGAAGATCGCGACGTCGATCTCGACCATCACCGTCCGCAGCAGCGCGCTGGCTTCCATCGCGCCCAGGCGCTGATCGTGCAGCGTCGACGCCAGCTCGTTCACCTCGAGCATCACCGCGCCGAGCGGATCGTCGTGCAGCGCCCCGCGGCGCGCGGCGGCGTGTCGCGCGCGAATCGAGAAGTCGCTCTCGCGCAGCGCCGCGAGCAGGTTCGACAGCGTCTGCAGCGGCAGGATCACGCGCTGGCGCACGGAGAACGAGCAGCCGATCCAGACGCTGACGATGATGACCGTCAGTGTCCATTCGACTTTCGGGGAGTAGTCGCCGCTCCAGAGCAGGATCAGCGCGACGATCGACGCGGGCAGGCCTGCGGCGAGTGCGAGCAGCAGGATCCGCTGATCGAAGCGCAGCGAACGCGGGCGGCTGACGATGGCGTCGAGCGCGGAGGCGTGGGCATCCGCGCTCGAGGCGTCGGTGGCGTTCACGGCGCGATCTTAGTCCGGCTCGTGCCGGACGCTGGAGCTACAGGCCGTAGCGCTGCAGCCGGCGGTACAGCGCGCTGCGGGAGAGGCCGAGCGCCTTCGCCGCCTGGCTGACGTTGCCGTCGAAGCGCGCCATGGCCTTCTTGATCAGAAATCCCTCGACCTCCTCGAGGCTCATGTCCTCGATGCGCGACGTCGCGTCGCGGTCGATCCGCAGACCGAGCTCGCCGAGACGGATCGTCGTGCCGAGCGCCATCAGCACGCCGCGCTCGACCGCATGATCGAGCTCGCGGATGTTGCCGGGCCAGGGATGGTCGAGCAGCGCCTGCAGCGCCGCCGATTCGAAGCCGGTGATGTTCTTGCGATACCGCGTCGCGTGCTGCCGCAGGAAGTGCGAGGCGAGCGCCGGAATGTCCTCGCGGCGATCGCGCAGCGGCGGCAGCGCGATCTCGATCGTGTTCAGGCGGAACAGGAGATCCTGACGGAAGCGGCCGCCGCCCACTTCCTCGGCGAGGGCGGCGTTGGTCGCCGAGAGGATGCGCACGTTGACGTGCCGCGTCCGCGACGAGCCGACGCGCTCGAAGTCGCCGGTCTCGAGGACGCGCAGCAGCTTCGGCTGCAGGTTGAGCGGCACGTTCGCGATCTCGTCGAGGAAGAGCGTGCCGCCGTCCGCCAGCTCGAAGCGTCCGACGCGATCGGTCTTGGCGTCGGTGAACGCCCCTTTGACGTGCCCGAACAGCTCGCTCTCGAAGACGCCTTCCGACAGGCCGCCGGCGTTCACGGTGACGAGCCCTTTGCCTGCGCGTCCCGAGACGGCATGAATCGCCTGCGCGACCGTGCCTTTGCCGGTGCCGTTCTCGCCGGTGATGAGGACGTTGGCTTCCGACGGCCCGACGCGCTGAATCAGCTCGAGGACCGGGCGCATCGACATCGCTTCGGCGATGAGCAGCGGCCGCACGTCGGGCTTGAGCGATCGGTTCTCGGCTTCGAGCCGCTGCTGGCGGCGCAGCGCGCGGGCGAGCTCGGCCTGCGTGCGCAGAATCGTCAGCAGCCGCGCGTTCTCCCACGGCTTCTGCACGAAGTCGCGCGCGCCCCGGCGCATCGCTTCGACGGCGAGCTCGACCGATCCCCAGGCGGTCATGACGACGACCGGCAGGGTGGCGTCGTGCGTGCGCAGCTGCGACAGCAGATCGAGCCCTTCCTGGCCCGACGTCGTGTCGCGCGTGTAGTTCAGATCGATCAGCGCGACGTCGAACTCCTGCGTGTCGACGGCATCGAGGATCGCCGCCGGCGATCCAGCCGCCTCGATTTGATAGCCTTCGCCTTTCAACAGCAGCCGCAGCGCCTCGACGACGTCAGGCTGATCGTCGGCAATCAGCACGCGAGGGGTGACGGTGGTGTCGGTGTGCGTGTCCACAGTGTCGACCGGCCAGTGAGCTACAGCCACAGCACGTTCTCCGGAAAGGGCCGCCGTTTAGACGCGCGCCGGCGGCGAATGGTTTGATGCGCTAGTCGTCGACGACCCAGCCGTCGCGCAGCTGAATGATGCGCGTGCCGTACGACGCGTTCACTTCCGAGTGCGTCACCTGCACGATCGTCGTCCCACTTTCGTTCAGTGTCCGGAACAGCTCCATGATCTCCTTGCCCTGCGCGGAGTGGAGGTTGCCCGTCGGCTCGTCCGCGAGGATCACCTGCGGATTCGCGATCACCGCGCGCGCGACGCCCACGAGTTGCTGCTGACCGCCCGAGAGCTGATTCGGATAGAGATCCTTCTTGCCGACGATCTGGAAGCGGTCGAGGATGTCGGCCACCATGCTCTGGCGATCTTTTCGGCTGACATTCCTATACGAGAGCGGAATCTCGAGGTTCTCGTACACCGTCAGGTTGTCGAGCAGGTGATAGCTCTGGAATACGAACCCGATGTGCTTCTTGTGCAGTTCCGCGCGCTGCTTCGGATTCAGCCGATGGACCGGCTGCTCCATGAAGTAGTACTCGCCGGACCACGCGCTGTCGTGCATGCCGAGGATGTGGAGGAGCGTCGATTTGCCGGCGCCGGACGGTCCCATGATCGACACGAACTCGCCGTCCTTGATGTCCACGTTCACGCGGCGCAGGACGTACGTGCGTCCGACGCCGTGGGGATACGACTTCTCGACGTTCCGCAGGCTGACGAGCATCCTCAGGTCCTCAACGAGACGACCGGGTCGACGCGCATCGCGCGCCGCGCGGGCAGGTACGCCGCGGCGAGCATCACCGCGACGAGCGCGACGCTGACGCCGGCAAACGTCGCCGGGTCGTGCGGCGTGACGCCGAACAACAAGCTGTCGATGATCCGCGTCGCCGCCAGCGCGCCCGCGAGGCCGATCGCCAGGCCCACGACCGCGATCCGCACCGCCTGCCCGAGCACGAGCGAGCGGATGTCCTGCGGCTGCGCGCCGAGCGCGAGGCGGATGCCGATCTCGCGGCGCCGCTGCGCCACCGAGTACGCCGTCACGCTGAACAGGCCAAACGCCGCGAGCAGCAGCGCCAGCGTCGCGAACGCGCCGACGAGCACCGTGGTGAAGCGCGGCGTCGCGATCGAGCGCGCGACGTAGCTGTCGAGCGTCTTCATGTCGGCCGCGCTCTGCAGCGGATCGACGCGCGCGAGGCCGGCGCGCAGCGACGCCATCGCCGACTCCGGCGCGCCGGACGTCCGCACGATCGCCGTCACGAACGGCCACGGCGTCTGCGCGAACGGCGCGTAGATCTGCGGGACCGCCGCGTCCGACAGATCGTGTTGCTTGACGTCGCCGACGACGGCGACGATCTCGCGCGGACCGGTGTCGTTGTAGCCGATCGTGACGCGCTTGCCGAGGGCCGACTCGTTCGGAAAGTACTTCGACGCGAGCGCCCGGTTGACCGCGATCACGTCGGGCGCATGCTCGTCGTCGCGCTCGGTGAACGCGCGGCCCGCGACGATCGGAATCCGCAGCGTGGAGAAGTAGTCCGGCGACACGGCGAAGAACGATGCCGCCGTCCGCGCGCTGGGATCGGTCGTGCGTCCCTGGACGGTGAAGCCCAGGCCGATATCGCTCCCCGACATCGGCAGCGTCGTTGCGATCGCCACGGCGCGGACGCCGGGCAGCGTGCGCAGTTCGTCGTGCAGCTTCGCGGCGAAGACGCGCTGCTCCGGCCCTTTCGGATAGCGCGACGGCGGCAGCAGGAGCTGCATCGCGACGGCGCGATCGGTCGCGAATCCGGGGCGGACCGCTTGCAGCCCCGCCAGGCTGCGCGCGAGCAACCCCGCGGACGCGAGCAGCACGATCGACAGCGCCATCTCGGCGACGACCAGCGAATGGCGCGTCCGGTTGCCGCGGCTCGTCCCGCCGCGATCGCCCTCGCGCAGCGCGTCGTCGTTGGACTGAGAGAGTTGAAACGCCGGCACGATGCCGCTCAACACGCCGGTCGCGATCGACGCGAGCGCCGTGAACGCCAGCGCCGCGCCGTCGACGTGCACGGCGTGCAGGCGCGGAATCTGGAGCGGACTGAAGCGCACGAGCGCGTCGATCGTCCAGAGCGCGACGACGGCGCCGCCGGCGCCGCCCGCCGCGGCGAGCAGCGCGCTCTCGGCGACGAGCTGGCGCACGAGGCGTCCGCGGCTGGCGCCGAGCGCTGCGCGCACGGCGAGCTCGCGCCGCCGGACCGACCCGCGCGCGAGCAGCAGGTTCGCGACGTTCGCGCACGCGATCAGCAGCACCGCGCCGACGGCCGACAGCAGCACGAGCAGCCCGAGGCGGTAGTCCTTCACCAGCACGTCCTGGAACGGCCGCACGAGCACGCTGCGCTGGCCCGTGCGCTCCGCCTTCGCCGCAATCTCCGCTTCGAACGGTGCGAGCTCGGCCTGCGCGGCTTCCGGACGCAGCCCCGGCTTCAGCAGGCCGATCGTCTTCAGGAATGACGCACCGCGCTGTTCGGCGAACGACGTGGCCAGGCGCGACGCGAACACCGGCATCCAGAGCTGCGGCGGATCTTCCGCGTCGAACGGGAACTCGAACCCGGGCGGCATCACGCCGACGATCTCGAACGGGTCGGCATCGATCGTCACCGAGCGGCCGATGATGCGCGGATCGCGGTTGAAGCGCGACGCCCACAGCGTGTCCGAGAGGATCGCCGTCCGCGCCGCGCCCTTCTTGTCGTCCTCCGCGAGGAACACGCGGCCGAGCGCCGGCTTCGTGCCGAGCATCGGCAGCAGATCCGGCGTGACCACCGCGCACGGCACCGACAGCGCGGGACCTTCCGGTCCGGTCAGCGTCGCCGCCGCGCCGGTGTACGCCGCGAGGCGCTCGAGCGTCCGCGTGTGGTCGCGCCAGTCGACGAAATCGAGATACGAGGTGTCGTCCGGCTCGTTCTTCACCGTCGTGTCGACGGCGACGAGCCGGTCCGCGTGCGCAAACGGCAGCGGCTTCAGCAGCACGCCGTCGACGATGCTGAAGATCGCGGTGTTGGCGCCGATGCCGACGGCAAGGACCAGGATGACGAGCAGGCTGAACCCGGGCGCGTGGCGAAGAGCTCGGAGCGCCTGACGGAGATCGGTGACCATGACTAGGGCTGACGCCTCATGGCTCGACGCCGATGGGGATCGCGCTCAATGACGCGTGGACGCGACCGCCGTTCGCGAGGAGCCACGAGGCACCGGCTATTCAGTGACCGCCATTTCCATCCGCTCTTCGACCACGCGGCCGTCGAACAGGTGGATGCTGCGTTCGGCATGGCGCGCGTAGCGCGGGTCGTGCGTGACCATGCAGATGGTCGCGCCGGCGCTGTGCAGTTCCTTCAGCAGGTCCATGACCGCTTCGCCGCTGCGCGAGTCGAGGTTGCCCGTCGGCTCGTCGGCGAGCAGGATGAGCGGTTCGCCGGCAACGGCGCGCGCGACCGCGACGCGCTGCTGCTGACCGCCCGAGAGCTGGCTGGGCAGATGCTTCGCGCGGTGTGCCATGCCCACGCGCTCGAGCGCCGCTTCCGCGCGCTGCTTGCGCTCGGCCGCCTTCATGCCGCGATAGGTGAGCGGCAGCTCGACGTTCTCGAAGACCGTCAGATCGCCGATCAGATTGAAGCTCTGGAAGATGAACCCGATCTCGCGGTTGCGCACGCGCGCCCGCTCGGAGGCCGGCAGTTCGGCGACCGGCCGGTTGTTCAGGAGGTACTGACCTTCGGTGGGCGAGTCGAGCAGCCCCAGGATCGAGAGCAGCGTCGACTTGCCGCAGCCCGACGGCCCGGCGATCGCGATGTACTCGCCTTTGCCGATCTCCATGTGGATGCCGGAAAGGGCGTGCGTCTCGACTTCGTCGGTGAAGAACACCTTCGTGACACCATCGAGCTTGATGATCGGCTGTCCGTTCTGCGGCATCGCGTGTCTCCTGTTTACTTCAGTCTGATGCGGTCGTAGGCGTCGTAGGCGGACATGTCGGAGAGAATCACCTGATCTCCGACCTTCAACCCGGAAAGCACTTCCACGGTGTTCACCGAACTGCGTCCGAGCTTGACCTGCACGCGCTCGGCGTCCACGCCGTCGGGATCGATCTTGAAGAGGCCGACCGTGCTCTGTTCCTGGCCGAACGCCGGGCGGCCCATGTAGAGCACGTCGTTCATCTGCTCGAGCTCGATCGTGCCGTCGACGCTCAGGTCGGGCACCGCCCCCTTCGGCAGCGGCCCGGTCATCGTCACGTCGACGGTGCGCGTGCCGTTGATCACGGACGGATCGATGCGCGCGACGCGTCCTTCGACGATGCCGTTGCGAGTGTCGACGGTGGCTTTCTGTCCGAGCTGGATGTCCTTGGCCTGCGTCTCGGCGATTTTGATCTCGGCCTTCAGCCGCGCCGGGTTGGCGACGCGCGCGAGGTTGGTGCCGGGCGCGACCTGCTGGCCCTCTTCGACCGGCACGAGCTGCAGCACGCCGTCGAGGCCGGCGCGCACGCGCAGTTCGTCGTGCTGCTGCCGGGCGAGGCCGAGCACCGCGCGCGCCTGATCGACCGACGACTGCTGGACTTCGAGCTGCGCGCGCGTCGACTCGGTCTTGCTGGCGAGCTGCTCCTTGGCGATCTGATTCTTCTGGTTCGTCTGATCCGCGTCGACCTGCGACAGCTTCAGGACCTGATCCGAGATCAGCTGGTCCTTGTAGAGCGCTTCGTTCATCTGGAACGTCATCCGCGCCTTGTTGTAGTCGGCCTCGGCGTTGGTCGCGGCCGAGCGCGCGGCCAAGAGATCGTTCTGGAGCTGCACCTTTAGATTGGCGAGGTTCGCTTCGGCGGCCTGCAGTTTCAACTGCGCATCCATCAGCTGCTGATCGAGCTGCGGGTTGCTCAGCTCGAGAATCACCGAGTCCTTCTTCACCAGCGTGCCGGGCCGCAGCACGATCTTCTCGACCCGCGACTGCGTCGTCGCGGGAATCCAGCGGATGTCTTCGGGCGTCAGCGTCCCGAGGCCGCGGACTTCGCGCTTGATGCTCCCGCGCTTGACGGTGTCGGGCCAGATGACCGCCTTTTCCACCGTGGGGGCAGCCGGCTTCAGCTTCGACAAGCCGACGCTGACGAGCACGACGGCGACAAGCGCCACGCCGCCGTAGATGGCCTGGCGGATGCGCTTCTTTCTGGCATTGGACGGGCGAGCAATATCCATGGTTGTGTCGTTTCGAGACGTTAGACGGAAAAGAAAACGAAAACGATCGGGGAATCGTCAGGGCAAACGCAAGGCCACCCGCTGAACGGCTGATAAGAGATTGTATTACAAGGAGTTAGATCGCGGAAGATCCGCTACGAGATTCCGGAAAACTGTTCGTTCGTGGGACGAGTCAATCCCGCAGACAGACACCGGCGCGCGGCGTCAGTGACAGCTCAGGATGCGGAGGAAGAGATCGACGAGCTCGGCGTCGAACTGCGTCGGGCAGCAGCGCAGGAGCTCGTTGATCGCGTGGGCCGATTCGACCGGCCGATGATAGACGCGGTCCTGCGTGATCGCGTCGTAGGCGTCGGCGACGGCGATGACGCGGCTGCCGACCGGAATCTCCAGACCCGCGAGGCCGCGCGGATAGCCGCCGCCGCCGAACCACTCGTGCGACGCCCGGACGAGCGGCGCCGCGGCCGCGGTCGACGGCAGCGCGGCGAGCAGGTTCGCGCCGACCTCGACGTGCTGCCGCATGATCGCTGCTTCGCTGTCGCTGAGCGGCGAGGGCTTGGTCAGCAGCGCGTCCGGCATCGCCGCTTTGCCGATGTCGTGGAACCGCGCGGCGAGCTCGATGCGGTCGGCCTCGTGTGGCGCCAGGCCGAGCTCGCGCGTCATCGCGCGCACGTACCGCGCGACGCGCTCGCTGTGTGCCGCCGTGCGCGGGATGCGGTCGACCGACACTGCCGCCAGCGCCGCGATCTCGGCGAGCGTGTCGAGCCGCGACAGGACGTCGCGCGCGAGGAGCTCCGCGCCGTCGCGTACTTCGAGGTTCAATTGTCCGATCCACTGCAGCTCCGCGAGCGCATCGCGCCGCCAGTAGCGGCCGCGCTCGACGGCGAGCTGAAAGCGCTCGCGGTGAAACGGCTTGATCAGGAGATCGGCGTAATCGTGCGGCTCGCGGTCGCCTTGCAGCAGCTCGGTGTACGCCGTCGCGAGGACGACCGCCGTCTGCGGGTGCTCGCGATGCAACTGCTCGAGCAGCCAGAGCCCGTCGTGCCCGGGCATCATCACGTCGACGATCGCGAGCTCGCACGGCTGCGTGCGCAGAACGGCGAGCGCGGCGTCGGCGCTGGGGGCGCTGCGCGGCTCGAGCCCGCAGGAGGTCGCCCACCGCGACATCACATCCCGAACGGCCGGTTCGTCGTCGACGATCAGGACCGAGGTCACGCGGTGGGCCGTCGCAAGAGAACTGCCACCATCCGCGCCGTGGCCCGCCGCCGAAAACCGGTCCGCGCGTGCGCTACAATGTGCGGCAGCGCACACATGTGGGCGGCTGCGCGGTCGTATCCGCACACGTAAGCGCGCACGCTGCGCGGATTGGGCGCGGTTTCGTGAGGCCGGAACCGCGCGCCGCGAGGCACGGTTCTTGGACCGTGAAGCCGTGCGCATGTCTGACGCACTCTTGATCAATCGTGCGTGGCCGATCGACGCACCGCTCATGACCAAGACGACTCGTCCCCTGTTGCTCGTGGTCGACGATGAAGCGCCGGTGCTCCGCGTGATCGAACGCCTGGCCGCGAAGGCCGGCTACGACGTCCTCACCTGCGGCGGCGGCGTCGACGCGATGCGCGAGCTGCTGCGGCGTCCCGCCGATCTCGCCATGGTCGATCTGCGGATGCCCGACGTGAACGGCCTCGATCTGCTGCGGCAGATCCGCGCGACCGTCCCCGGCTGCGAGGTGATCCTCATGACCGGCCACGCCGCCGTGGACAGCGCGGTCGAAGCGATCAAGCTCGGCGCCCGCGAGTATCTGGCCAAGCCGTTCGACAACGATCGCGTCCGCGAGCTGCTCACCGACATCCGCGTCGAGCTCGAACGGCGCGCGCACGTCACGGCGCTCGAGAGCCAGGTGGCGCGACAGCTCGAATACTACGGAATGATCGGCCGAAGCGCCGCCATGCACGAGGTCTTCAGCCTCATCACCCGCCTGGCGCCGCACGCGAAGGTCGTCCTCATCACCGGCGAGACCGGCACCGGCAAAGAGCTCGCCGCGCGCGCGTTCCATCAGGCCGGCCCGCGCCGCAACAAAGCGTTCGTCACCATCAACTGTTCCGCGGTCGTCGACACGTTGTTCGAGAGCGAACTGTTCGGCCACGTGCGCGGCGCGTTCACCGGCGCGGTCGAGGCCAAGGCGGGCGTCTTCGAGCTGGCCCACGGCGGCATGCTGTTCCTCGACGAGGTGGGCGAGCTGCCGCTCTCCGTCCAGGCGAAGCTGCTGCGGGCGCTCGAGAACGGCGAAGTGCAGCGCGTCGGATCGCTGCAGCCCAAGCGCGTGGACGTCACTGTCGTCGCGGCCAGCAACCGCGACCTGCGCGCCGAAGTGGCGGCCGGACGCTTCCGCGGCGACCTCTTTTATCGCCTCAACGTGTGCGAGGTCCTGCTGCCGCCGCTGCGCGAGCGCCGCGAAGACATTCCGTACCTCACGGCCGCGTTCCTGCGCGACGCGGCACAGCGGACGCGCAAGCCGATCACCGGCCTGACGCCGCAGGCCGAGCGCCGGCTGTTCAACGCGCGCTGGGACGGCAACGTCCGCGAGCTGAAGAACGTCGTCGAGCGCGCGTGCATGCTCGCCGACGGTACGCAAATCTCCGAGCGCGAGTTGACCGGGGCGTTCGGCCCGGAAGGCACGCTGCGCGCCGTCGAGCCGTCGCTGCCGCGCGCCGCGCGGCCGCCGGCCGAATCGGCCGCGCCGGGCACGCTGCCGCTCGAGCAGATCGAGCGCGATCACATTCTCGACGTCCTCCGCCAGGTGCACGGCAATCGCATGGCGGCGGCCAAGCTGCTCGGCATCAGCCGGCGCGCGCTGTATCGGCGGCTCGATCGGCATCACTTGATCGACGAAGCGCCGCCGCCCGCATCGGGCCGGCGGCATTGACGATGGCCTTCACCGATCCGCATCGCGAATTTTTCGACGCCGGGCTGCTCGCGCTGTGGGACGCGTCGGCCGACGGCCGTCTGCTCGCGTGCAACGAGACGTGCGCGGCGCTGCTCGGCTGCGACTCGGTCGCCGACGCCACCGGCCGCGACCTGGCGGCCTGCTATCCGGATCCGCCGGCGCGCACGGCGCTGGTGGATCGCCTGCGGCGCGAACGGCAGGTGCGCAACGTGCCGCTGCAGTTCCGCACGTTTCGCGGCGAGGTGCGGCACGTCGTCGTCAGCGCGATCGGCGAGTTCGACGGGCGCGGCGACCTGACGGTCGTGCACGGCTACGCCGTCGACGTCACCGATCTCGTCGAGCGGCAGAAGCAGTCGGAGAAGCTCGAGACGATCGGCCGGCTCGCCGGCGGCGTCGCGCACGATTTCAACAACCTGCTGACGGCGATTCTCGGCTACGCGGAGCTGCTCCTCGTGAGCGATCGGCTCGGCGAGACGGAGCGCAACGACATCGAAGAGATCCAGCGCGCCGGACAGCGCGCCGCGTCGCTGACGCAGCAGCTGCTCGCGTTCGGCCGCCGCCAGTTGCTGATGCCGAAGGACGTGGACCTGAACGTCGCCGTCGCGGCGTTGCGGACGATGCTCGTGCGGCTGATCCGCGAGGATATCCAGCTGTCGTGCGAGCTGTCGGCGTTTCCGGCGATCGTGCACGTGGATCCGGCGCAGCTCGAGCAGGTGTTGTTGAATCTCGTGTTGAACGCGCGCGATGCGATGCCCGCCGGCGGCGAGCTGCGCGTCGAGGTCGCGTGCGTGCCGGTCGACGAAGTGGAAGTCCGGGCGGAATGCCGATCGCTGGCCGCCGAGCGCTTCGTGCGGCTGCGCGTGTCCGACACCGGCGTCGGCATTCCGGCGGAAACGCGCGCGCACCTGTTCGAGCCGTTCTTCACCACGAAGGCGGTCGGCAAGGGGCGCGGGCTCGGCCTCGCGTCGGTCTACGGGATCGTGCGGCAGAGCAACGGCTGCATCACCGTCGACAGCGAGCCGGGCGCGGGCACGACGTTCACGATGTACTTCCCCGCGGCAGTTGCACGGACCCGTGAGCCGGAACGGCCCCCGATCGCGCGTGTCGAACAGGACACCGGTACGATCCTGCTCGTCGAGGACGAAAGCGCGGTGCGCGCGATTGTCGCCACCGCGCTGCGGCGTCGCGGCTATACGGTGATCGAGGCCGCCAAGCCGTCCGACGCGTGGACGCTGTTTCAGCGCCACACCGGCGAGATCGATCTGCTGCTGACCGATGTGGTGATGCCCGAGATGAACGGTCCGGCGCTGGCGCAACGGCTCGTCGAGGTGCGGCGGGATCTGCCGATCCTGTTCATGTCCGGGTACGCCGACGCGCTGCGGCCGCGCGACATCGACAATCCGCTCGTCGGGTTCCTCAGCAAACCGTTTCAGGCGACCGACATCGTCGCGCGTGTGCGAGAACTGCTCGAGCGTGGCACGCGACCGCACACGCGCACGGCCGGGACCGTCGTGTGACGGCTACAGCCCGCGGCGGATCGGCCGATTCATGGCACAGGGGAGCGACACAGGCTCCGCGATGGGGAAGGACATGGGCGCGATTCTCACGCTCGTCAAAGGGTACACGGCTCGAATGAGGCAGGTGACGCCGCGCGATCTCACCGTGCTCATCGTCGACGACGAGGAGCCGGTCCGGAAGTTCGTGGATCGGGTGCTGAGCGACGCCGGGTACAAGACCGCGCTCGCCGGCGACGGTCCCGAGGCGATCGAGGTCGCGAGCAAGCTCGATCGCGTCGACGTGCTCTTGACCGACGTGATGATGCCCGAGATGCAGGGCGACGAGCTCGCGCGGCGGCTGCGCCAGCAGGAGCCGGCGCTGAAAGTGCTGTACCTCACCGGCTACAGCGATCGCCTGTTCAAGGACAAGATCACGCTGTGGGAAGACGAAGCGTTCCTCGACAAGCCGTGCAGCGTGAAAGGCCTGCTGCAGGCGGTCTCGCTCCTCCTCTTCGGCCGAGTCGAGCAGCCGAAAGAGTCAATGTCCTAGCGGACGCGACTCTTTCGGCTCACTCCACCTTTTCCGTTCCTGCCATCCTCGAATAGCATCGGCGGCGCGGCGCCGCGCACGGCGATCGTATCGGCGATCGCCGCGAGCATCGTCGCGAGCGCGCGCCGATCGGCGGCCGGCAGCGCCGCGATGCCGGCGATCAGCCGTTCCTGCATCGCTTCCGGCGATCGACGGAGCAGCGTGCGTCCCTGGTCGGTGACGGTCAGCCGGACGCGGCGGCGATCCGCGCTCGACGTCCCCTTTGCGACGAGCTTGCGCGCGACGAGCCGCTGGACGACGACGGAGACGGAGCTTTGATGCGTGAAGGTGCGCGCGGCGAGATCGTTGATCGACGCGCCCGACATCGTGGCGAGCTGCTGGAGCGCGAAGAGCTGCGCGCTGCTGAGGCCGACGCGGCGTTCGGCGTCACGGCTCGATGTCCGGAGCGCCTGGATGATGCGGCGGATCGCGTCGAGCACGCCGCGCACATCGGTCGCGCGGCCCGACGCATGGGGCGCCATGTGATCGGATTCTAAGCTACCCGCCGCGCGTGTGCATTTCGAGATGCGGATCGCGGCGGAGCAGATCCTGGACGGGCACGAACGCGCGCCGGTCGCCCAAGGCGAGCCGCACCTCGGCGCCGCGATCGTCGCGCGCATGCCAGGCATCGGCGACGAGCGCGGCGAGATCGCTGCCCGACGCGCCGCGGCGGAGCGGCGCGCGCAGGTCGAGCCCGTGCGTCGCGTACAGGCACAGATACCACATGCCATCCGCCGTCAGCCGGCTGCGGTCGCACGTGCGGCAGAACGGCTCGGACGTCGACGAGATGATGCCGAAGACGGTGCCGTCGGCGAGGGCGAACCGATCCGCCGGCGCGGTCGACTCGGGCTCGTGCATCGGGTCGATCGCGCCGTAGCGCTTCGTCAGCGCGGCGAGGATCTCGCGGCGCGTGACGACGCGATCCGGCGACCAGCGCGACGCACCGCCGACGTCCATGTATTCGATGAAGCGCACTTCGGCGTTCACCGTCCGCCCGAACTCGATCAGATCCACGAGCTCGTCGTCGTTGACGCCGCGGATGACCACGGTGTCGATCTTGAAGCGGCCGTAGACGCGGTGCGCGGCGGCGAGCCCTGCGCGGACGGCGTCGAGCTGATTGGAGCGCGTCAGCGCGACGAAGCGGTCGGGCCGCAGCGTGTCGAGGCTGACGGTGATGCGCCGCAGCCCCGCGGCGCGCAGCGCGTCGATCTGATCGGCGAGCAGTACGCCGTTGGTCGTGAGCGCGAGATCCTGCAGCGCCGGCTTCTCGCCGAGCATGCGCACGAGCGTCGCGATGTCGCGGCGCAGCAGCGGCTCGCCGCCCGTCAGCCGCACCTTGTCCACGCCGAGCGAGAGGAACACGTCGACGAGCGCGCTGAACTCCTCGAAGTTCAGCACGTCGGCGCGCGGCAGCCAGTGGTAGTCGTCCTCCGGCATGCAGTACTGGCAGCGCAGGTTGCAGCGATCGGTGACGGACAGCCGCAGGTTGCGGAGCGGCCGGCCGAGACGGTCGTTCATCTCAACTGAGGATTGTAAGTTGCCTGCGTCCCGGAACGAAAGGACGCGACGTGATCTGGCCGTCGAAGGCGCGGCTCCAGCGACCGGGCACGGCCGAGTCGCACGACGGGCAGCGGCCCTCCGGCGTGATCCGGTAGCTGCGGATGTGATAGCCGTAGCGCGCCACAAGCGTGGTGCCGCACGCCGCGCAGCGCGTGTCCTCGAGATCGCCGACCTCGCCCGGGAGGTTGCCGGCGTAGACGTAGCGTAGCCCGTTCGCGTGGCCGATGCGCGCCGCGTCGATCAGCATGTCGGCCGTCGTGTCCTCGGGGTCCGTCATCTTGTAGTCGCCGTGGAAGGCGGTGACGTGCCACGGGATGTCGGGGGAGACGCTGGCAATGAACGCGGTGAGCCGCTCGATCTCGTCGCGCGAATCGTTGAAGCCGGGGATGAGCAGCGTCACGATCTCGACCCAGAACTCCATCGCGTGCAGGCGGCGAATGGTGTCGAGGATCGGCTCGAGGCGTCCGCCCAGTTTGCGGTAGTGGAGATCGTCGAAGCTCTTGAGATCGACTTTGTAGAGATCGACCCACGGCTTCAGATACTCGATCACTTCCGGCGTGCCGTTGCCGTTCGACACGAAGCCCGTCGTCAGGCCCGCGGCCTTCGCGTGTTTGAACACGGCGACCGCCCACTCGGCGGTGATGAGCGGTTCGTTGTACGTGCTGACGATCGCTTTCGCGCCCAGACGCAGCGCGTCCCGGACGAGCCACTCGGGGTCGGCGCCTTGCGGCGGCGCGACGGCCGCCGGATCGCGGAGCGCCTGCGACGTCACCCAGTTCTGGCAGTACGAGCAGTGCAGATCGCAGCCGAGCATGCCAAAGCTGTAGGCGAGCGCGCCCGGATGCGCGTGGAAGAACGGCTTCTTCTCGATCGGATCGCATTGCACGCCGCCGACGTAGCCCCACGGCACCATCAGCTTGCCGCCGGCGTTGAAGCGGACTTTGCACACGCCCGCCGCGCCGTCGGGCAGCGGACAGCAGTGGCCGCACGCGTAGCAGCGGAGGCGGCCGTTCGGCAGGCGTTCGTACAGGTCGCCGACGCGCGTTTCGCGCGCCAGCACCTCAGCCAGCGATGACATGGATCTGCATCCATTGTACGGCACGCTCGTTGACCAAGCAGGTCCCGGAGGTGCGCATGCGCGCGCGATGGGCGACTGCTGTGCTGTTTGTGATGACGGTGATGCCGAGAAACGGCAATGCTCAGGTCTACCAGTTCGCGACGCCGCCACCTCAGGTGACTGCGACATCCGCCTGGTGGCAGATCGAGAGCGTGCCGATTCAGTTCGACGGCATCGTCTACGCGCCGACGGCGCTGGTGAGACCGTTCGACGGCAACGTGATGACGCAGGTCGGCGCGTTTGCCGGCGTGCCCGTCTACGCCGACGCGACGCTGGAGCCGTTCAGCGTTCTGTACGTGCCGGTCGCGCGCGGCATGCGCACGTACGAACGCCGGCGCAGCGGCGAGATGGCCGGGACCGAGGGGAGCCGGACGCCGATGACACCGATCGATCCGACGTCAGCGATCGCGGAGTCCGACGTGCCACCCGCGGTGACGTCGCCCGCGCCGGTCGCGACGACGGGAGCCGTGCCGGCGGAATTGGTCGACGTGCCGAAGGCGACGACGGTCCGCCCGCATGTCGAAACCGTGCCGCGGCCGCGCGCAACCGACGGCGTGTGGATTCGCTACGACGGCGCGAAGTGGTACAGCGACGGCGAGGCGGTGCCGTACATCCCCGATCGCTTCACGCAGATCGGGACGTATCACGGCTTCCCGGTGTATCGGGAACGCGACCGCGGATCGCGCGACATCTGGGTGGCGGTGGTGCAGGATGGGCCGGTGGCGCCGTATGCGAGACGGTGAAATTAAGAATGAAAAATGAAAAATGAAAATGAAGAATGACGAATGAAGAATGAAGCACGAGGAATGAAGAACGCGGAATGAAGAGCGATGAATGATGAGTGCACGATGACGCGCGAGTTCGCGTAGCATTGCACCCGCACGTTCATTCACCATTCTTCATTTCATTCTTCATTCGTCATTCTTCATTTTTCATTCTTCATTACGATGTTCACCTTCCCCCGTTCCGTCTGGCTTCTCGGCTGGGTGAGCCTCGCGACCGATGCGGCGACCGAAGCGATCTACCCGCTGCTGCCGTTCTTCCTCACCCAGGTCCTCGGCGCCGGCGCCGTCTCCCTCGGCATCGTCGAAGGCGCGGCCGAAGCTGCCAACAGCCTGCTGAAAATCCTGTCGGGACGCGCGGCCGATCGCGCGGCGCGGAAGCGGCCGATCGTGCTGTTCGGGTACAGCGTGTCGTCGTTCGCGCGGCCGTTCATCGCGATCACGACGAGTTGGATGCAGGTCTTTGCCGTGCGCGTGCTCGACCGCGTCGGCAAGGGCGTGCGCGGCGCGCCGCGCGATGCGTTGCTGGCGGCAACCGCAACGCCCCAGACGCGCGGCGCGATCTTCGGCTTTCACCGCGCGATGGACAACATGGGCGCGGTGGCCGGTCCGCTGCTGGCGACGGCGTTTCTCTTCTTCTATCCCGGACGCTACCGCACGCTGTTCGCCCTGACAATCATTCCCGGCATCGCCTCGATTCTGCTGATTCTGCTGATCCGCGAAGATCCGGCGCCGCCAATCACCGCGCCCGTTGCGCTCCGCACCCCGCACCCCGCACCGGCGTTGGGCCGTCCGTTCACGCTTTTCATGTTCGTGCTGACGATCTTCACGCTCGGCAACTCCACCGACGCGTTTCTGTTGCTGAAGTTGACCGACGCCGCCGGCAGCGCGAAGTACGTCCCGCTGATGTGGGCGGCCCTGAACTTCGTGAAGGCGATCGTGTCGGTCGTCGGCGGCGCGTGGTCCGATCGCATCGGACGCCGATTCGTGATCGCGTTGGGATGGCTCGTCTACGCCGTCGTCTACTTCGGCTTCGCGGTGACGACGTCGCTCGCCGCGCTCGTCGCGTGGTTCATGGTGTACGGTTTCTACTTCGGGTTTGCGGAAGGCACCGAGAAAGCGCTCATTGCGGATCTCGCGCCCGCCGAGTCGCGCGGCGTCGCCTACGGCATCTACACGGCCGTCCAGGGCATCGGCGCGCTCGCCGCGAGCGTGCTCTTCGGCGTGCTGTGGAACGCGTTCGGCGCGGCGGTCGCGTTCGGCGTCGGCGCGGCGCTCGCGCTGGTCGCCACGGCGCTGCTGTTTATAATCGTGCGTTGAACATGATTCGGATTCTGGTCACCAACGACGACGGCTATCGGTCGGATGGGATTCACGCGCTCGCCGCGGCGCTCGACGGGATCGGCGAGGTGACGATCGTCGCGCCGATGACCGAAGCGAGCGCGATCGGCCACGCGCTGACGCTCCGGCATCCGCTGCGCCTCGAACACATCGAGCGGCGCGTCTACAGCGTCGAGGGGACGCCCACCGACTGCGTCAACATCGCCGTCACACAGGTCCTCAAATCGTTGCCCGATCTCGTCGTCTCCGGCATCAACAAGGGATGGAATCTCGGCGACGATGTGACGTACTCGGGGACGGTGGCGGGCGCGCTCGAGGCGGCGCTGCTCGGCGTGCCGGCGATCGCCGTGTCGCTGCGGCAAACGCGCGGCGACTACGACTTCAGCTTTGCGGCGCGCGCCGCCGCGCTGATGGCCGACGCGATTCTGCGCCGGCCGCTGCCGCCGCGCACGTTTCTCAACATCAACGTGCCGAAAGGGGAGCCGAAGGGCTACCGCGCCACGGTGCAGGCGAAGCGGAACCACGTCACGTCCGTCGCCCAGCGGCACGATCCCAAAGGGCGCCCGTACTACTGGATCGAGGAAGGGCAGAACGACTGGCATCCGCACGATCGGTCGGACTACCAGGCCGTGCGCGACGGTTACGTGTCGGTGACGCCGCTGCAACCCGATCTCACCGCTCATGACGTCCTCGACGCCGTCGAGGCGCAAACCGCTGGCTTTCACAAGTCGAGGGCGTTCACGTAGCCGGCCGCGATGACGCTCCGCGCGGTCGGCGCGTTCGTCCTCGCCCTCACTTCGGTCGTCGGCGCCGCCGACGCTCGCCGCACAAGCCGCTCAGCTCGGAGGAGCGCTCCGCGCTGCTCGCGCTGATCAAACACAGCGGCGCCGCGCCGCCGCCGCTGCAGACGATCATGTTCTGTCCGGGCGAACTGCCGATCGGCGGTTTCGCGGTCCGATCGTCGCGTCCGGCGACCGCCGCGCCGGCCGAGGCGTTCACGATCCTCGCGATCAGCAGGGATCGGCTGACGCGCAGCAGCGCGACGCAGACGATCGCGTTCACGGTGAAGTGACCGGCGTGGTAAGATGAACCTTCGCCTCGGTCGGGGCGTGGCTCAGCCTGGTAGAGCACTCGGTTCGGGACCGAGGGGTCGGAGGTTCAAATCCTCTCGCCCCGACCAAAAAACAGCAATAGATTCGGCCCTCAATTGACCGTCATGGTCGGTTGAGGGCCTTTTTTATTGGTCGATTCGCGATCTTCGACGATTCGTTCCTTGGAACCCGGTGAAAACATTCGAGATGTTGCGGCGTTCGTCGTCGGTGGTGATTGGTCGTGAAACCGCGTTTTGGGGGGCGAAACCGTATGCTGAAGGTACGCTGTTTGGAACAGCTGTTCAAACGCTGCGTGAGGGTTCTCTAGCCCTACGCCTCCTCGTTCCAGATGTACCGCCGGACTGCTTGCGGACGAATTGATCGTCAGCGCACCAGTTCTATCGTTGAGATGTCGAGCGTTCCTGGTGTGACCGAAGACTCCGCAGTGAAGTAGACGTGCTGGGCGACGAACGGCAGTCCTGGCGCACTGACAGGACCGGCCGGCGCTCGCGTCCACGTCGTCGCCTCGAGGTCCACCGCCGGCAGCGCCTTGTCGTCGGCCTACTGCTTCTCCCACGGACCGCAGTCGTCAGGAAAACGTTCAGCGCGTGCCGGGATTCTGATGGCTGCCAGCGGTAGACGATGCGAATGCCGGTGATCGGCGCGGAGTCGTGCGGAAGGTCTGGGCTTCGCAGCGTGAACGAATCCGGCCCCAGACGAACGCGGATGAACGCGATTCCATCTTCCGACAGTACGCTCACGTTGCGGCTGACGGCGTTATTGGCCCACGCTCCGAGATCTGCCGCGGTGCTCCAGACAAAATCGGCGGGAATGGGCGTGGGACTGACGACTGACGGTGCAGTGATCGTCAAAGTGCCGGTTTGCGTTGTCGACGACCCACCACAGCAGGGGAGCATCAATGCGACAACCACCCAACCCCACATGCGTCGACCGTGTGGGAGTGACATCGTCCTCGACTCCGCCGCTTTCAGAAACGCCAGCGTGCTTGGGCGCCGAGGCGGACAATCGAGGTTCGACCGTACTCCGCGAGGGGAAACAGCGTGACGGTACCGACAGGAACGATCGACAGATGGCTTGTTGGCCGCGTTTCGACGGATCCCTCGCGAGCGGACCGTCAGGTGTGTTTTTCAGTAGGCGAGTGCCACATCTAGTAGGCATCGCGTGCACGCCACGCGATCACGTCCGTAACCGTTTGCTACGCTCGCGCGTGATGACACATCCTATTCGGTGCGTAACGCGCGCATCGGATCCACTCGCGCCGCGCGCCACGCCGGCACGAACGCCGCGACGAGCGTCGCCGCGACGAGTAACAGCGCGGCGGGCCCCAGGAGCGCCGGATCCCACGGTCGAACGTCGAACAACCGGCTCGCGATGACGGTGCCGGAGACGATCGCCGCCGGAATGCCGAGCGCCAATCCGACGCTGACCTGCACGAACGCGCCGCGCAGCACCATGCCGACGACCGACGCGCGGTCCGCGCCGAGCGCCATGCGCACGCCGATTTCGGCCGTGCGCCGCTCGACGCCGTACGCCGTCACGCCGTAGAGCCCCACGGCCGCGAGCACGAGCCCGACCGCGCCGAACAGCCACGTGAGGCTCGCGATCATGTCTTGCTGCGCGAACTGGCCGCGAACGATGTCGGCATAGGGGGCGACCCCGTGCATCACGACGTCGGGCGCGACCACCGCCAGTTGGCGCTGCACCGCTGCGGCCAGCCCCGGCGGGTTGCCCGGCGCCCAGATCACGACGTTGTACAGATAGTGCGACCAGAGTTCCCGGCTCTCGAGCTCGCGATCGTCGAACGTCGTGCCTTGCGCTTCCGGCACGAAGTACATCGGCGGCACCGCGCGCCCGAGCGACGGGAAGTAGCGGACGTCGGCGGCGACGCCGACGATCTCGTACACGCCTGCGTCGTGCGCCGCCGCCGGACCGAAGTGCTTGCCGATCGGAGTCTCGTTCGGGAAGAACTTCCTCGCGAACGATTCATTGATCACCGCGACGCGGCGCGTTGTGGCGTCGTCGGCGTCGACGATCGGACGCCCCATGACGATCCGGTCGCCGATCGTTTCGAAGAAGCCCGGCATCACGCGCGTCCACGCGGACGAGACGTCGTCTCGCGCGCCCGGCTCGGGACGGCCCGCGATGCGCACGTCGTGCGACCAGTAACTGCCGCTCATCGGCGCGTAGAGCGCCGCGCTCGCGGTGCGCACGCCGGGGAAGGCGCGCACGCGGGTTGCGATCTCGCGGAAGAGCGGGAGCAATCGCTCGGGCGGCAGATTCGACAGCTTCGAGTCGATCGACACGAGGTAGCGGCCGTCGGTCTCGAAGCCGAGCCGCTGGTGCTCGAGATTGTGGAGGCTCTGGGCCAGCATCGCGGCCGCGCTCAGCAGCACGATCGACACGGCTGCCTGCGCGACCACCAATGTCTTCTGCGCGCCCGTGGTCTCGGAAGCCGTGCGGGTCGAGCCGCGCATGGCGTCCATCGGATCGGCGCGCGACGCGATCCACGCCGGCACGATGCCGAAGAGCAGTGCCGTCATCAGCGACACGGCAAGCGCGAACAGCAACACCGGCAGCGAGGGCGCGGCGCTCACCGGGACCCAGCCGTGCTGGAAAGCGAGATGCACGATCAGACGCGCTCCGGCCCAGGCCGCCGCGAGACCGGCTGCGCCGCCGACGCCGGCGAGCACCGCGCTGTCGATCAGCGCCTCGCGGACGAGCCGCGCGGGCGACGCGCCGATCGCCGCGCGCATCGCCGTCTGGCGCGCGTTCCTCACGTCTCGCGCGAGGAGGAGATTGGCGATGTTGGCGCACGCGAGCAGCAGGACGCAGACGGCGGCGATCATCAGTAGCCGCAAACCGTCCTGGTACTGTTCGCGCATCAGCGAGACGCCGGCGCCGCCTGGCGTGAGATGTAAGGTCTGCTCGCGCCACCGGGCGCGGTCAGACGGGCTCATGTCCGCGCGGTGGCTCGCCAGCCACTGGCGCAGTTCGCCCTGCAGCTGCGCCTCCAGCGTCCGAGGGTTCGTGCCCGGTCGCACCCGTCCGATCGGATCGAGCCACGCCAGGCCGGGATTTTCGAGCCGAGACGTCGCGCCGGCGATGAGCGGTTCTTTCGTCAGCGGCAGCCACAGGTCTGGCATGTCGGAGGCGGCGATCTTCGCCCCGAAAAATCCCGGCGGCGCCACGCCGACGATCGAAAACGCGTGGTCGTTGATCTCGTACGGCGCGCCGACGATGGACGGGTCGGATCCGTACTTCTCCTGCCATGTATGGAAGCTGATCACCGCGACCGGCGCGGCACCCGGTGCATCGTCGGCGTCAGTGAACAGACGCCCGCGCCACGCGGAGATCCCGAACGTTTGGAAGAAATTGCCGGACACGAACTCGCCGAGGCGCGACTGCACCGCCTCGCGCGAGCCGGCGCGCCGGACGGCGACGTAGCCGTTGCCCGTGCCAACCTGGAACGCGGCGAGCTGCTCGAACGCGGCGGTGTCGCCGCGGAAGCGCTGATACGCTTCCCACGAGAACAGCGTCCAGTCGTTTTCCGCCGCGTGATTGCTCTGCGTGTACCCCGTCGAGTAGCAGCAGGTGGCGGCGTCGCCGATGCGCCAGAGTTGCTCCGGCTTCGCGACCGCCAGCGATTGCAGCATGACCTGCTGAATCAGGGTGAAGATCGCGGCCGTCGCGCCGACGCCGAGCGCCAGCGTTACGACGGCCGTCGCGGCAAATCCCGGCGACGCCTTGAAGCGCCGGAGCGCGTACTTGATGCTGACCAAAAGGTCGGTCATGGCTCCGATAGGTGAGCTGCAACGATACCGGAACCGGCGCGCCGCAGAGTCCACAGTCCGCGCGCCGAGAGAACGACCGTGAGGCCCCCGAGTCCGCCGAGCGCCCACAGTGTCCAGACGAAAAAGAAGCCGCCGCTGGACCTGGCGATGTCGCCGTAGTGTGCCCCTCTCATGTGCATGACGGGCATCAGTGCCGCGAGCACGCCGACGAGCAGCATGATGACGTGTCCAAAGCGCCGCTCGGCGAGCACCAGCGCCCCGTACAGCAAGATCACGAGCACGATCAGCGCGATATTCGATGACTCGGCCTGCGAGATCCCACGGACGATGTCATCCGTGATGTGAAGCGTCAGCAAGAGGATCGACAGCAGAGACGTGACAACCAGGACGGCGTGTGGCTTCATTCGATACTCCGTCGAACGCACGTTACGCGTCGCGCATCAGCATCATCGGATCGATCGCCAGCGCGCGCCGCGCTGGAATCCACGTGGCGAGCACACCGAGCGAACACATCGCCAGAACGACACCCGATAAGACCAGCGGATCCCGAGGAGTGGCTTGGTAGACGATGTGGGCGAGTACTTGAGCGGCGAGAAGTCCGAGTAGCAAACCTGCGATTGACCCGAACGCGAGCAGTTTGAGCGGCCGGCCCAACGCCGCCCGCAAGACTTCCTGACGCTGCGCCCCGAGCGCGATGCGAATGCCGAGATCGCGCCTGCGCTGGCTCAGCGAATACGCCGCCATGCCGAACATCCCGGTGATCGCCAGCATGGCGGCCATCACGCCCAGCACGCCGAGGGAGATCGTCGCCATGCGGGCGCCGAACCGGGCTGCACCCATCGCGTCGCTCCACGTTTGAATCGACGACGGCAGCCCCGGGTCGATCTCCGACAGCGTGCTCCTGAGCGCCGCGGCCAATCGTCCCGGCTCATCGTTCGAGCGCACGACCAGAAACGTGTCCGTCGATGGCGCCTGCGCGATCGGCAGGAACATCGCCGGCTGCGGATCTTCGGTCAGCGTGCCGTACTTTCCGTCCTCGGCGATGCCGACGATTTGTATGCGTGCGCCGGTGCTCGCCTTGTACCCGCGGCCGACGGCATTGGCCGCGGAGCCGAAGACCCTGCGAGCAAATTCCCGGTTCACGACCGCCACGCGCGGGGCATCCTTGTCGTCGTGCCGCGAAAACGCTCGTCCGGAGAGCAGAGCCGTGCCGGCGGCGCGAAAATATTCTGGCGTGACTCTGAACGTCACGGCTTGCGCGGCCGCGTTCGCCGGCCTCAGATCGATCGTCTGTTCGGTGAAGACGGCCGAGGCGCCGGTCGGGCCACCGAGCGGCGGCGCATCCACCAATCCGACAGCGGCCACGCCGGGCAGCGCGGCCATCGCGTCGATCATGCGTTGCTGCAGGTTCTCGACGGCCTCGCCGCGATAACCGGCCATCTTCAGATCCGTCTCGACGAGGATCGCGTGCTGCGGATCGAAACCAAAGTTGCCGTGCAGCGAGCGCATCAAGCCGCGCACGGCCACGAGCGACGCGGTGACCAGCAGCGCGCAAATCGCAATCTGCACGACGAGGAGCAGATCGCGGATCGTCATCCGCCGCTCGCCGGTGCCGCTCGGTCCGCGCTTGAGGATCTCGTACGGATCCGCGCGAAGCACGTGCCTGACCGACGCCGCGCCAAACAGCACGCCGCTCCCGACACTCAACAGCAACGCCACTAGATAGACGCTCGCGTCCGCGTTCAGCTCGGCCTGGACTGGAACGGCGGCAAACGGCCGCCACGCGCTCAGCCCATGCAGCACCGCCACGCTGCCGTACACTCCGATCGCCCCGCCGATGAGCGCGATCACGGTGGATTCCGTGAGGAGCTGCCGCATCACGCGCAGCCGGCCGGCGCCCAGCGCGAGCCGCATCGCCAGTTCGCGCGCGCGGTAGGCGGCGCGCGCGGCAAACAGGCTTCCGAGGTTCGCGCACGCGGCGACCAGAATCAACGCTGCCAGCAGCATCAGCCCGCCCAGGAACGCCTGAACGGCCTGGCTGATCTTCGACAAGCCCAGAGCCGGACGCGCCAGCCCAAACGTCATGTCGCCATCGTCTTTTGGAAAGCGCTTGTGAAGATCGGCGCCGATCGCGTTCAGATCCGCAACGGCCTGCGACGCGGTGACGTCCGGTTTGAGGTGGCCGAGGATCCACGAAATCGAGCGATTGCTTCGTAAGTTGAGGGTGTTCGCGCCGTCCACCTGTTCCTGGTTCACGAGCGGGAGAAAGCAGTCGGGACGAAAGAACATCAGGGTCCCGTTGAACTCGGGCGGCGCGACTCCGATGACGGTGAACGGATGCTTGTTGATCTGAACCGTGCGGCCGATCACGGCGCGGTCCTCGTCGAAGCGGGTGTGCCAGTACGCGTAGGCGAGGACGATATACGGAGCGCTGTTCGGGCCGCGCTCGTCGGACGCGTGGAAGAAGCGTCCCAGAAACGGCCGAATCTCGAGGACGTCGAAGTAATTCCCGCTGACGACGTCCGCCCAGGCGCGGGTCGGCTGTCCGCCGGCGTCGAGTCCGACCGCCGTGACGCCGAACGCCGCGAGGCCGTCGAAGCTCCGATTCCGATCGCGGAGATCGAGATAGTCGGGATACGACTGAAAGGTTGATCTGTCCTTGCCGCGTTCGAGCGTGTACAAGCTTTGCACCCGCGGCAGATCCAGTGGATGGACGACAAAGACGTTGAAGACCGCAAAGACGAGCGCGTTCGCGCCGATCGCCAGCGCCAGCGTCGCGACGGCCGCGATCGTGAAGCCCGGAGTCGTTCGCAGCAGCCGCAGCGCGAACCGGACGTCCTGGCCGAGTTGCTCCAGCCACACCGAGATCCACACCGCACGCGTCTCTTCCTTGACGCGCGTGACGTTGCCGAACGCTCGTAGCGCGGCGGCGCGGGCGTCTGCAGGTGAGAGGCCGCGCGCGATGTTGTCCTCGGTTTCGCGCGCGATGTGATCGCGAATGTCCTCGTCGAGATCGTCGAGCATCCGGTCGCCTCGCATCATGATCGGCTCCTGCTAGGCCGGCTTGAGGATCCGGGCGATCGCGGCCGCGAGCGTGTTCCACTTGCTCGTCTCGACCACCAGTTGGCGCCGGCCTTTGGCCGTCAGCGCGTAGAACTTGGCCTTCCGGTTGTTTTCCGATGTGCCGTGCCCGACCGAGATCCAGCCGCGTTTGATGAGGCGGTGCAGCGCCGGATAGAGCGAGCCCTCCTCGACGCGCAGCACCTCGTCGGAATTGCGTTGAATCGCTTTGGCGATCGCATGCCCGTGCGCGGGTCCGAGGAGGAGCGTGCGCAGGACGAGCACGTCCAGCGTGCCCTGCAGCAGTTCGACGTGTTTCGGCTCTCTCTTAGACATTCTAGGTGACTATACGCGCGTGGCCTAGAATGTCAAGGGGAGCGATCGCTCGGTCGCGATCAGGCGGCACTCCTCGGGCCAAACGCCCAGGCCACCATCAGCGGCCATTCGTTTCGCCACATCGCGTCGCCGTGCCCCGCCGCTCGCTCCCTCATCACCACATCGGCGCCGCCACTGCGCAGCGCCGCGGCCCATCGAGCCGCGTTCTCGAGGAAAAACGGTTCTTGCGTGCCGGCGACGAGGTACGTCCGAGGCACTGGCGGTGGCAAGACGTCGGGCGGCCGGTAGCCGCCGCCCGGCGAGGCCGAGAAGATCGCGCCGAAGCGGTCGGCGTGGCGAAGGCCCATGGCGAGCGCCAGCTCGCCGCCGGCCGACACACCAAAGATGGCGGTGCGGTCGGCCGGAAGCGCGACACCGAAACGTGAGCGGACCCACGCGCCGACCTCGTCGACGAAGAACCGTTCGTGCGCCGCAAACCGCTTCGGATCGAACGGTGGCGAGTACTCGTGGAGCCGCATCGTCTCGTCGGCCGCGCGGTGCACGCCAACGATCATGGTGGACGGCAGATCCGTGCCTTCGAGGAGCGCACCCCACGGCGCAATCATCTGGCCGTCGCCGGCAAAGACGATCGCCTCGGGCGCGCGTGGCGGGACGTACACCGTAACCCGCCGGCCGCCGTCGTAGTCGAACGTCTCGCTGACGAATGCCCCGGCGATTGTCATTCCTCTCACCAGTAACCGAGAACGCTCACGATCGCGTCCGGCGCCGATCGGCGGAACGGGCCGACGTCTCGGCACCGATCGCACGCGGTGACGACGGCGGAGTAGGTGTCGTGCACGAGCCGATCAGAGCAGCGTCCGATCAGTTCGCTCGCCTGGCACAGCGCCTCGTCGAAGGTGCCGGGCACGTTCTGGCGATGGTCTTGCCACGCCTCGGCGAGCCGCGCCGATTCTCCGAGACCGCTCAGGCGCGTCAACGCGCGCACGTGCTTCACGTCGATGGCGCGGCCTTGGAGCAAACGGCCGCAGACGTGCGCCGTGTTCCTGGCGACGAGGTCCTCCACGGCGAGCACTGGCAGCGATCCGGTCTGCTCGTCTAACGCGCGCGCCCGCGTCAGCGTTCTTCCAAACGCGCGGAACACGTCGACGCGAAGCGCGTGCTCCGTGTCGACGAGCTGGAGCAGTGTCTTACCTTCCGGCGCATCTGGATGAACGTGGTGAATCAGAAAGCGATCGGCGAGCGACGCCGGGATGGCGCTGAAATGGTCGACGACGAGATCGAGATCGTTCAGCCGGCGCCGCTCGATCGCGCGGCCGTGCGCGCGGAGTTGGGCTTCGGTTGCGAGGCTTCCGGTGAGCGCTCCGCGCATGCCTTCGCCGAGCAGCGTCTCGACCACCGCGGACGCGCGCTCGGCGTCCGCGCGTTTCAGCAGGGCGGAAAACACGGCCGATGATAGCGTCGGACGTTGCTCGCAACCAATCTCGCCATGGCTCGGTGCGCCTCGACCGCGTGTTACCGAGCGACGATCTTGATCTGCTGCAGGCTTTCGCGGTCTCTGGGCAGCTCGGTGCTTCCCGCCGCGAATCCGTCATGCGCCAACTGTTCCGGCGTGTTCGCGGAGATTCGCGCCGTGGCACCGCGGCGTAAGGACTGACGTTCATGACGCAATGAAGCGCGTCGCTCGACGCTTCGGGATTCTCGAGGACCGTTGTCCTTGCGCTCATGATTAAATGTCTCTCCGAGGTCGCACATGCAGGACCTTCGCCTCGCGATCCGTTCCTTGGCTGCGACGCCGCTCGTCACCTGCGTCGCTGTCGTCTCGCTCGCACTCGGCATCGGCGCGAACACCGCGATCTTCTCGCTCATCAACGTCCTGCTCGTCCGGCCCTTGCCGGTTGCCGCGCCGGAGCGTCTCGCCGTCGTCTCTGACACGCGCGGGATCAGCCGCGGGTTTACGGAAACGTGGCCGTATGCGGTCTGGGAAGAACTCAGAACGCACGCGCAGCCGTTCGACGGTGTGTGCGCCTGGTGGGGCGAGCGGCTGAATCTCTCCCGCGGCGGCGGCGAAGAACATCCTGTGGACGCGCTGTGGGTCAGCGGCGATTACTTTTCGACCCTTGGTGTGTCATCGGTGCTTGGACGCTCGATCGGTACGGCCGACGACGTGGCGGGCGCGCCGCCCGTCGCGGTCGTGAGCTACGAGTTCTGGCAGACGCACTTCGGCGGCGCGGCCGCGGCGATCGGATCGTCCCTCACGGTGGAGCGCGTGCCGTTCACGATTGTGGGCGTCACGCCCCCCGCGTTCTTTGGCGCGGAAGTCGGTCGCGCGTTCGATATCGCGCTGCCGCTGCATGCGGAAGCCATGGTTCGCGGCGGCGACAGCCGCCTGTTCAATCGAGAGCGCCCGTTCTCGGCACTGATGGTCCTCGTTCGGCTCAAGCCAGAACAGTCGACGGATTCCGCGACCACGATGCTCCGCGGGCTGCAGCCGCAAGTCCGGACTGCCGCCATTCCCGCGAATTTCCCGCCGGCGTTCCGATCGGAGTTCCTGAAAGATCCGTTCGTTGTACTTCCTGCTGCAACCGGCATTTCAAGGCTGCGGACGCGTTACGAGCAGCCGCTGATGATCCTGCTCGTGATCGTCTCGCTGGTCCTCGCGATCGCGTGCGGCAACATCGCCAACCTGCAACTCGCGCGCGGGATCGCACGTCAACACGAGTTGGCCGTGCGGCTGGCTTTGGGCGCGTCACGTTGGCGCCTGGTGCGCGCATGGTTGATCGAGAGCGCGATCGTGTCGGCGGTCAGCGCCATCGCCGGAGTGGCGTTTGCTGGGTGGAGTAGTCGTCTGATCGCGTCGCAGTTGTCGACCGTGTTGAACCACGTCTATCTCGATGTGCGCATGGATTGGCGCGTGCTGGGATTCACGCTCGTCGCGACCGTGATCACGACCGTTCTGTTTGGGGTCCTGCCAGCCGTTCGCGCGACGACCGTTGCGCCGTGCGAGGCGCTGAAGGAACAGGGGCGCGTGTCCATGACAGCCGCGCGCGTGCGATTGTCAAACGCCCTCGTCGTCGCGCAGGTCGCGCTGTCGGTCATCATTGTGGTCGCGGCCGGACTGTTCGTGCGGACGTTCCAGACGCTCGCCACAGTGCCCCTCGGATTCGACAGCGGCCGTGTGCTGCTCGTCTCGGTGAAGGTGCCGCGCTCCGTCCAGACGGCCACCGACAAGATCGGGTTTGTTCAGCGACTCGCTCATGACGTGGCTGGATTGCCCGGCGTCGCGAATGCGGCGGCGTCGGCCGTGACGCCGATTGGCGGTGTGGGCATGGTCGCGATCGTCCATGTCCCAGGCTCGTCGGCATCGGCGGACCTTGGGATGGCCAATCGACTTGGTCCGCGCAACGCGTATGTCAATTTCATCACGCCCGGCTGGTTCGCCACTTACGGTATTCCGATCACGGTTGGACGCGACTTCACGGACCGCGATACCAAGTCAGCGCCCGCTGTCATCATCGTCAACGACGCATTCGTCCGGAAGTTTGTGCCTCCCGACAAGGACCCGATTGGGACAACCGTCGCATTCGAGCAAGGCCGAACCGCGCTCAGTGAGAAAACGATCGTTGGCGTCGTGCCTGACGCTGTTTATGGTTCGGTGCGAAATGTCGACGAGGCCGCGGAATACGCGCCCGTGACGCAGATGGATTTCGGGCTGCCGCCCGTCAACGATGGTGTCATCAGCGTTCGTGCCGCTGCTGGGTCGCCGATGCTGTTGGCGCGAAGTGTCAGCGCACAACTGGCCACGGCCGATCCCGACTTGGTGTTTGGGTTCCGTCTGCTGAAGGAACAGGTCGACTCGTCGCTCACGCAGGAACGGCTCGTCGCGATGCTGTCCGGTTTTCTCGGAGCACTGGCGCTCTTCCTCGCCGGCCTCGGCCTGTACGGGATCGCCGCGTATTCGGTCGTCCGGCGACGGTCGGAGATTGCGATTCGGATGGCACTCGGGTCGACCAGCGCTCGCGTCTCGCGTGCTGTCGTCGCTCGTGCGCTGTCGTTGGTTGTCGCCGGCATCGCCGTCGGTCTCATCGCGAGTCTGTGGGCGTCGAGATTCGTCGCGACCTTGTTGTTCGGCATTGACCCGCACGATCCGCCAACGCTGGTCGGCGCCGTCGTGACGCTCTTCGCTGTGGCGCTGGTCGCGAGCTGGGTTCCGGCCGCGCGCGCGTCGCAGATCGATCCAGCCGAAGTGCTGCGCGAGAGCTGAGTCGCGCAGCCGACCGCGTTCAGCGCACCGTCGCGTACACGTCGCGATCGACGATGCGGACGCGCGCCTGACGCCGCTCCGCCGCGCCCTGCAGCTCGATGACGTACGTGCCAGGCGGCAGCGGACCGAGCGACAGGCGCCCAACCGGTTCGACGCGCCGATCCGATTCGCCGTCGAGCAGATCGTCCATCGATCGGTTGCTGTCGTTCGTCACGCGCACGAGTTGCGGACCCGCCGCGAGCGGCAACGCCACGTCGGCGATCGCGCGGTAGCCGCGCGACAGGGCGATCATTACGTCGCCGATCGTGTCCTTCGCGACGCGCCGCGTCGACGCCACGAAGCCGTCGGCGCTCGCGATCAGCTCGCCGGATGTCGACGCGAGGTCGCCGAACGAGACGAGGCCTCGCCGGTCGGTCACGGCCACGCGCGGCAAAGCGGCCAGATCGCTCGACACGAACTCGACCACGGCGTTCGACAGCGGCTCGCCCGCGACCGTCGTCACCGCCGCGCGCAGACGCGTGCGTGTCGGAAGCGGCGATAGCACGACGCTGTGAAGGACGCCCGGCGGTTCGGCGAGCGCCTCCTCGGTCTGTTGGTATCCCGGAGCCGAGACTGTGAGCGTTCCTTTGCTGGTGCCGACGCCTTCGAGCAGCGCGTCGCCCGTGACCATCGCGGTCGCTTCAACGCGCCCGCCGCTGCCGGCCCATGCGATCGTCGCGCCGCGCACCGGTTCGTTCTTCTCGTTGACGACATGCACCGGCAGGAACCCGTCGGGAATGACGATCGGCAACTCTCGTCCGTCGAGCGGGACGTCGACCTGACGTGTGAACGTCGAATTCGGCAGGCGCACGGCGATGTGTCCGGGGCCCGGCGGGAAATTGGCCAGCGTGACGCGTCCGTTCCCGTCCGTGACGCCTTCGCATCCGGGCGCGTTTCTCCGAAACGGCGACGGTGCGGGCGGCGCAGGGACGTTGGGCGCCACGGCAATCCTCACGCCCGACGCGGGACCGAGGGGTGATGTGACGTGGAACGTCGCCGGTCCGCCGATCACGAGTGGCGTCTCGACGGTGCCGTTGGCGGACACCCGCACCGTGCGTGACGCCGTGAGCCACACGCCCGCGCACCGCTCGACGGCCAGCGTCGACACGCGGTACTGTCCCGCAGCCAGCCGCTCGAACGTCGCACGCCCCGTCGCAGTCGTTCGCTCGGGACGGAGCGCGAGCGGCGATCGCGGACGCGGATCCTCGATGGCGACGGGATGGTCCGGCACGGCGGCGCCGTTTCCATCGACGACGTCGACGTGCAGCACGGCGCCGGGTTGCTGCACGACGACCGTGCCGGCGTCGATGTCTCGCGTCGGGTCGGTGATGTTGACGTCCGGCAATCGCGTTTGCGCAAAGAACGGCATGTCGACCGCCAGCGTCAGGACGCCGCGCGGCAGCGGTCCGATCGTGACGGCGCCGTCGGCGTCGAGAGGGTTCGAGAGCGGATCGGCCAGCGCCTCGTCGATCGATTCGCCGTTCGCGGCGAACAGCCGTCGATGGAGCTGCGGCGCGAGAATCGGCTCTCCCGTGGACGCGATCAGCCGCACGCGAACGTGCGCGCCGGCGGAGAGGCGAATGATTGGCAGCCGCAGCGATCGCGATGGCGGGACGGCGACCGTGAATCGGAACGGCGCGAATCCGGGAACGCTGACGAGCACCTGATGGCCGCCGGATTGCCGCGGCGTCAGGCGAAAGCGCCCGGTCGGTTCGATCGAGGCGGTCAGAGCGCCCATCCCAAATCGCGCGACGACCCGTCCGCCGGACACCGGCGCGCCGTCGGGCGCGAGCACGTATCCGCGGAGACCTTCGTCCTCCGTGCTGATTTGTGCGCGCGCGCCGGCGAACGCGAGGACGACCGCACCGCCAACCACGAGCGTCCCAGGGAAGCGCATCGGAACGACTCCCGTCTCTGGCGACCTTCAGCGCCGCGTCAGCGCGACGCGATCATAAGAGAGTATTGTTGCCCCAATGAGAGGTTTCGATGGTCCATACGTACGGCCTCACGCACATCAATCTCGCCGTCCGAGATCTGGCTCGCGCTCTGCGATTTTATGAGGACGTCTTCGGTCTGCGCGAGTACGGACGCGGCGACGGTCTGGTCCACACGCAGGCGCCCGGACGACACGACATCGTGACCTTCGCTTCCGATGCCGGCATGGCCGGCGTCGCCGGCGGCGTGGCGCATTTCGGCTTTCGCCTGGTCGATCCGCACGACATCGACCACGCCGTCGCAGAGGTCGAACGCGCCGGAGGACGGCTGCTCCGGCGCGGCGAGTTTGGTCCAGGCCTCCCGTACGCGTACGTGGCCGATCCGGATGGGTATGAGATTGAGATCTGGTTCGAATGATCGGAGAGAGATCGATTCGACCGTCGAATAGCCGCATGGACGCGCGATCGTGATCAACGTCAGCCAGACCGCGCGTCGCTCTTCTTCAGCCCCAGATTTCGAATCAGCCGTTGCAGGTTGTTCGGATGGATGCCGAGCCGCTTCGCCGCGCCGCCGATGTCGCCCGCGCGCGCGCGAGCGCGTCCACGACGGCCTTGCGCTTCGCGGCGAGAACCGCGTCGTGATAGCCGCCCGCCGTTTCTGACGCGCCCGCGCTCGACTCGAGAATCGTTTCCGGACGATGGACATCGTGACGATCGACGGTACGAGATGCTGGCGCGGATCAAGGAGTTCGGCGTCGCCCGTGCGGAGGTATTTCCGGCAACGAGCCTGGGTGGCAGACGTTCGCGGCCGATGTCGCGCACCGCGCGCCGGCTCTCGCACGTCGGCGTCGACGTCGGCGGCCGGCATCCCGCGGCGCCTGATGCGCCCGCGGCGCCGGCGCCCGCGCCGGCGATCAAGTTCGCGGCGTAGCGTCCCGCTTTATGATGACGGACCGCGGCGATGTTTGACGAATCGACAGACGGACCCATTCGACTGATCCCTGGCGACGCCGGCAGCGTCCCGAAACCAGGCGTGGCCCTCTGCCTCTCGGGCGGCGGGTATCGCGCGATGCTGTTTCACGCGGGCGCGCTCTGGCGGTTGAACGAGCTCGGCTACCTGCCGGTGCTCGCCAGGATCTCAAGCGTGTCGGGCGGCTCGATCGCCGCCGGCGTGCTCGGCCTCGCGTGGTCGCGCCTGGTGTTCGATCCCGCCGGCATCGCGGCGAACTACGAGGACGTCGTCGTGCGGGCGATCCGCGCGTTGGCGGACGTGACGATCGACGTCGGTGACGTGCTCGCCGGCGTGTTCACCGCTGGCACGGTGGCCGAGCACATTGCGAAGAGCTACCGCACGCATCTGTTCGGCGACGCGACGCTGCAGGATCTGCCCGACGCGCCGCGCTTCGTCATCAACGCGACGAGCGTGCAGTCGGGCGCGCTCTGGCGATTCTCGAAACCGTTCATGGCCGACTGGCGCGTCGGCCTGGTCCGCAACCCGAAGTTGCCGCTCGCCGTCGCGGTCGCCGCGTCGTCCGCGTTTCCGCCGGTGCTGTCGCCGCTGCGGCTCGACCTCACGCCGTTCACGTTCGATTCTGGTTCGGGCGCCGATCTCGAGCGCGCGCCGTACACCGAGACGGCGGTCCTCACCGACGGCGGCGTCTACGACAACCTGGGGCTCGAGACGGCGTGGAAGAACTACCAGACGGTGCTCGTCAGCGACGGGGGCGGCCACATGGCGGCCGCGCCGGAGCCGCATACCGATTGGATCCGCCACGCGATTCGCGTCAACGAGCTGATCGACAACCAGGTGCGCGATCTGCGTCAGCGTCAGTTGATCGGATCGTTCGTCGCCGGCGAGCGGCAGGGGACGTACTGGGCCGCGCGCAGCAACATCGCGAACTACCTTGTCGACGGGGCGCTACCGTGCCCGTTCGACGCGACGCAGCGGCTGGCCGCGCTGCCTTCGCGCCTCGCGGCGCTCGAGCCGATCGTCCAGCGGCAGTTGATGAACTGGGGATACGCGATCTGCGATGCGGCGATGCGCAAGCACGTCGAGCCGGCGGCGGCGCCGCCCGCCGGCTTTCCGTATCCGGGCACGCCGCTCTGACGCGTTCTCGACCGTATTTCGCCGCGCCGCGCTCACGGCCGATGTGTTAGGATGGAGGCTCGGATCCAGCCACGTATCAAGCTTGCTTCCGGCGTAACGAGCCACTCTTGACTCTTACCTCCTGACGTTCAGCCTAACTACGAGACGGAATCCGTGCGCCGATCGGCGGCCCCGGAAAGGTCGCGGTATGCGACCGAGGAGTAATGTGATGGGTCAGAAGCTGTACGTCGGAAATCTTCCGTTCGCGGTGGGCGAGACGGAGCTGCAGGACTTGTTCGGGCGCTGCGGACAGGTCGAGTCGGTCACCATCATGCGGGATCAGGCGACCGGGCGGCCCCGCGGTTTCGGCTTCGTGGAAATGAGCACCGATGAAGAAGCGAAGAAAGCCATCGACACCTTCAACGGGAGCGACCTCGGCGGGCGCAGCCTCACCGTCAACGAAGCGCGGCCCAAGCCGGCGCGCAGCGGCGGATTCGGCGGCGGCGGCGGCCGGTCGGGCGGCGGCGGCGACTCGCGTCGGCGGCGCGAACCTCGCTGGTAAGCCGTGGCCGGCGGAGCGCCGTGGTGCGCGATCGGTGGGACGCATCACCAGACTCTTCATCGGCCAGAGCCACGGATTCATTCGTGGTGCGGCCGATCGTGAGATCTTCTTTCACCGCAGCGACGTCGAAGAGGGCACATCCTTCAACGACCTCGCTGTGGGGGACGCGGTGGCGTTCGAACTGCTCGACGATGCGGTCAGCGGCGCGCGAGCGGTCAAGGTCAAGCGGCGCCGGCGCTCGTAACCGGCTATACTCGAGCATCCCTGCTTTCTTGAGCCTCGGCCATTCCGGCAGAGCCCTCACCAAAGCCTTGGTTGGTGAGGGGCCTTTCAATGGTCAGATGTCCTGACGGACTGAATGCTTTCGAATTCTGCGTCATCGCCGGTCTCCGCGCGGCCCAGTTGCAGCGCGGCTGCACGCCGCGCGTTGCCGTCGCCGAGAAGATCGCGGTCACCGCGCTGCGCGAGGTCTCGGCTCGCACCGTCGTCGCGGCGGCACGCATAGCGATCGAGCCGACACCCGAGCCGATCGTATGACGGCACCCACGAGCACCGCTCGTATTCATCTCGTCAACCCGAGTACCCAGTCGTTTGGTGTCGCGGTCATCACGCCGCGATGGCTGTACGTCCTGGCGGCAGCCACCGGCACCACCTGGGGCGACCCGCACATCGTCGACGAGACGCTCGATCCGCTCGACTTCGAGGCGATCGCGGCCGGCGACGTGGTCGGCATCGGCATTCACACCGGCAACGCGCTGCGTGGATACGAGATCGGACGCGAGGCGCGCCGGCGCGGCGCGTGGGTGGTGTTCGGCGGCATTCACGCGACGTTGTTTCCGGACGAGCCGATGACGCACGGTTCGGCTCACGCGGTCGTGCGGGGCGACGGCGATCTCATCTGGCGGCAGGTGATCGACGACTGCGTCAGCGGGACACCGGCGTCGGTGTACGAAGGCGGCCGCATCGCCGGCGATGAATTCGTCGACGCGCGGTGGGATTTGCTGCCGGCGGATCGCTACATGTGGGCGTCGGTGCAGACGGTGCGCGGCTGTCCCAAGCACTGTTCGTTCTGCTCGGTGTGGCGAACCGACGGGCAGGAACCGCGTCAGCGCGGCGTCGATCGCGTGGTCAGCGAAGTCGTCGAACTGCGGCGTCGCGGGTTCCGCTTCATCGCGCTCGCCGACGACAACTTCTATCCCGTGACGTTCGCCGATCTCGCGCAGGCCCGGCGCCGCAGCGATCCGGCGCGGCTGCACGAGCTCGAGGCGCTGCGGAACGAGCGGTTTGCGCTGATGGAGCGCCTCGCGCGTCTGCCGGACGATCTCGTGTTCTATACGCAGATCACGATGGAGGCGGCGGAAGATCCCGCGTTCCTCGACGCGATGAAGCGCGCACGGATTCTGGGCGCGCTGGTCGGCGTCGAGTCGGTCACGCGCGACGGGCTGAACGACGTCTACAAGGGATTCAACGTCGCCGGCGACGAGCTGGTCGTGCGCCTCCGCGCGTTTCGGCGTCACGGCATTCACGTGCTCGGCTCGTTCATTTTCGGCCTGAACAGCGACACGAAAGAGACGTTCGACGCGACGGTCGCGCTGGCCGAACAGGCGGACCTGACGTTCGCGCAATTCGTGCTCCTGACGCCATTTCCCGGCACGGTCGACTTCGAGAAGTGGGCGGCCGAGGAACAGCGGCGGGGGACCAACGTCGACGGCATCCCCTTGACGCAGCACTGGCTGATCCCGGAACATCGTCGACCACGGCTCTATTCGCCGCACCCGACGATGTCGCTGGAGGAGATCCGGGTGGGCACGCAGCGGGCGTGGGACCAGTTCTATAGCTGGCGGCAGGTCTGGGCGAGGTCGCGGGTCGTGGAATCGGTGCGCGCGCGCGTGGCGTTCGTGCTGATTTCGAAGCTGTACCGTCAAATGTACGCGAACACGGGGATCGCGACGGACAGCGCACGCGTGCAACAATCGGCGAGGTGGGCGCGCTGGATTGGGCACGTGTGCCGGCGGCTTTTCATCGGGAAACCCATGCCGGAGCTGACGGTGCCGGGGGCACCGCTCGCGCCGGTTCTCGACTAACGATCAACGAGGCTACGATGGCGACAATGAACGGCACGATCAAGCGGCTGACCGACAAGGGCTTCGGCTTCATTGCGGCGGCGGACGGCACCGAATACTTCTTCCACCAGTCGGCGTGCCGCGGCATGCGCTTCGACGAACTGCGCGAAGGCGAGACGGTCACCTTCGAGGTCGGCCGCGGCCCCAAGGGTCCGCGGGCCGAGAACGTCCAGCGCGGCTGATCGCGCGCGTTCGCTGACGCGCTTGCACGCGGCAGGCAGAGAAGGGCGCGCGCCGTTTCGGCGACGCGGCGCGTGCCCGTGTCGATCTTCGCGGCCTCCGTTCGACTACGGAACGGAGGTTGAGACATGGCCACAGCGAAGAGCGCCGTTCCCGCCGGGTTCCACACCGTCACGCCCCACCTGATCCTCGACGATACGGCCGAGGCGATCGCGTGGTACGCCGCCGCGCTCGGCGCGGAGGAAGTCGCCCCGCGCGCCCTCGGTCCCGACGGCCGGGTCATGCACGCCGAGATCCGCATCGGCAACTCCGTCCTGATGCTGAACGACGCGATGGGCGGCGGCCGCAGCGCGAAGGCGCTCGGCGGATCGCCGATCGGACTCTGGATCTACGTCGACGACTGCGACGCGTTGTACCGCCGCGCCGTGGCCGCCGGTGCGCAGGTGCCGCCCGGGCCCATGGGCGTGCTCGGCGATCAGTTCTGGGGCGACCGCACCGGCACCGTCAGCGACCCGTTCGGCTACATGTGGACGATCGCGACGCGGAAGGAAGATTTGACATCCGCGGAGATGGCGGAGCGGTTCGACGCCTTCGTCAAACAGATCGCGTGTCAGCCCGCGACCGCGTAGGCGCGGAACGACGTTGACGCAATCGGAACGACACTTTTGATTGCGGCGTGTGCCGCCACGGCACACGCCCGTTCTGTATCAAACGAGTTACGGTCTGTAAAGCACAGATCCGTAAGCCACTACGACCGCCCGGATTCTGGTCGGGCATTTGCCTATCAGGGGCCGGCCATGTATCGCCCTGCCGAAGACCGCGGCGCCATGCCGCCGTCCTTCGTCGTCGAACTCGCCGCGCTGTTGGCCCTCGGGCCGATGGCGGCCGTGGCGGTCGCCGTCGTCGCGGCGGGTGTGAAACGGCGTGTCATCAGCGGCATTGCGGCGATCGTCGCGACGGCCGCCGCCATCTACATCCATCAGGTTCTCGGCGGGACGATCGGCGCGTTCGCCTGGCCGTACCAGGCGCTGCCGATCGGCGCGGCCGTCGCCGTTTACTGTCTCGGGCGCGTGGTCGTTGCGCAGGTGGTCGCGCCGCTGGCGACGCGCCGCAGCGTCAACGCGGGGTGGTGGAAGACGCTCGGTCGCGACTGCCCCACGTATGTGGCCGGCGCCGCGTCGGCGATCGCGATCGTCGAGCTGATCGAGCGCCGCATATGGCCGGCGCTCGCGCTCGCGGCCGTGCCCGTCTTCTTCGCCTTCCGCGCCTACGTCGACTACCTGACGCACCTCGAGGACGCGCACCGCCGCCGCGAAGTGATCGACGTGCTCGACAACGGCATCGCCGTCGTCGATCGCAAAGGGCGCGTCACGCTCTGGAGCGACGCGCTCGAGCGGATCGTCGGCGTGCGCCGCGGGCGCGTGATGGGGCAGGCGCTCGCGACCGGCGTCGCGGCGCTGCGCGAGACGGCGCTCGTCAAGGACGTGGCCGACACGCTCGCCGATCGCACGCCGCGCACGTCGCGGATCGTGCTCGCGCGCGGCAACCAGCCGCGCACGCTCGACGTGAAGATCGTCCCCGTCGCCGACGGCGCGACGCTCCTGTGGCACGACATGACCGACCGCGTCCGCGCGGAGCAGGCGCTCAAGCGCGACACCGAGCGGCTCGCGCTCGCCGCCGACGGCGCGAACGACGGCCTGTGGGAGTGGGATCTGCGCAACGACGAGCTGTACGTGTCGAACCGATGGAAGGCGATGTTCGGGCTCGACCCGTCGGCGCCGATCGCGCGCGTGCAGGACTGGTACGCGCGCGTGCACCCGGACGACATCGAGGCGCTGAACGAGTTGATGAAATCGCTCGCGGCGGGCGACACCGCGCAGGTCGAGCGCGAGGTGCGGATGCGCCACGAAGACGGTGCGTACCGCACCGTGCTGTGCCGCGCGGTCGCGGGCGGCAGCGGGCGGCGGCGGACGCGGATCGCCGGCTCGCTCAGCGACGTCACCGACCGCATCGCCGCGCAGGAGCGGCTCCGCACGGTCAGCTTCCGCGATCCGCTCACCGGCCTGCGCAGCCGCGGCGATTTCCTCGAGACGCTCGGCAAGCGCCTCGACGAGTACAAGCGCCGCTCGATGGGCGACGGCTTCGCGGTCCTCTACATGGATCTCGATCGCTTCAAGGTGATCAACGACAGCCTCGGGCATCTCGCCGGCGACGAGCTGCTCATCGCCGTCTCGCGCCGCCTCGAATCATGCCTGCGGCCGGACGATGCGCTGGGGCGGCTGGGCGGGGACGAATTCGCGATGCTGCTGAACGCGGTCGGCGATCAGTCGCAGGCCAACGTCATCGCCTTCAAGGTGCAGGACGCGCTGCGCGCGCCGATTCAGGTCGCCGGGCGCGACGTCTTCACGTCGGCGAGCATCGGCATCGCATTCGGGCACCGCGACTACACGACGCCCGACGAGGTGATGCGCGACGCGGACACGGCGATGTATCAGGCGAAGTCGAACGGCAAGGCGCGCCACGAACTGTTCGACGCGGAGATGCACGCGCGCGCGCGCGACCGGCACGATCTCGAGAACGAGCTGCGGCACGCGATCAAGGCAAACGCGTTCGAGGTGCACTACCAGCCGATCGTCCAGCTCGGCACCGGGATGTGCGTCGGCTTCGAGTCGCTGGTCCGCTGGAACCGCAGCGGCAAGCCGGTCTCGCCGGCGATCTTCGTGCCGATCCTCGAGGAGCTGGGTGTCATCGACGAACTCGGCACGTGGATCCTCGAGAAGGCGTGCCACACGTTCGCGGACTGGCAGCGGCGCTATCCGGACGCGGGGCTGAACTGCATCACGGTCAACGCATCGAGCCGTCAGTTGACCGAGCAGCACTTCCCGTTCCTCGTGCACGAAGCGGTGCGCAAGTCGGGGCTGAAGGTGTCTGACCTCCGCATCGAGGTGACCGAGACCGCGTTGATGGACAACCCGCAGGCGGCCGCGCAGGTGCTGAACGAGCTGCGCGAGTACGGCGTGAAGATCTACCTCGACGACTTCGGCACCGGCTGCTCGTCGCTGAGCCATCTGCACAAGCTGCCGGTCGACGCGCTGAAGATCGATCGCTCGTTCGTCATGAGTCTCCTGCTCCCGGATCGTCCCGCCATCGTCGAGAGCATCCTCGCGCTGGCGCGGACGCTGAAGACGAGCGTCGTCGCCGAAGGGATCGAGAGCGAGATCCAGGCGCGCGAGCTCGAGCGCCTCGGCTGCACGCACGCGCAGGGGTATCTGTTCTCGCGGCCGTTGAACGAGACGGCGGCCGAGCAGGTGATCGTTGCGAACCAGCCGCTCGGGCCGAAGGCGAAGGAGTTGGCCGCGCGCGGAGAAGTGCGGCAGCCGTGGTCGCCGCTCGTGTCGGTCAGCGCGCCCAGGCTCGCGTCAGGGACGCTCCGAAGCTAGCCGGCCGCACGACGCGCGCGACGTCTTCAGGAGAGTCGCTTGCGCGTGATCACCATCCGATCGATCTGATCGCCCGCCTCGTCGATCTGAGTCATCGTCAGCCGCGGCCCGTCGACGTCGAACACCGTCAGCGAATGCCGATCCGTGACCATGCGCACGACGTAGTCGGCGTGGCCGTCGTCGGCGTGCGTCCACAGCGACGGATTGTCGGTGAAGCCCGGATCGTACAGGTGCTTTCCGCCGGCGCCTGTGACGATGTACACGATACCGTCGGGTGTCGTCCGGTCGAAGCCGTCGAACCGGCGGTCGATCGTGAAGGTGCCGGGCACGCGCCGGTCTTGGGCGCCGCGATCGGCCGACTTGCCGGGACCGGCCGGCGTGAAGCGGAGCGGTCGCGGCCGCTGATAGGTGTGTTCGTGACCGCTCAAGACGATGTCGACGCCGTGCGCCTCGAAGATCGGCGCGAGCATGCGCATGTGCTGCACGTCGTAATGCTCGTTGCCGACGTTGAACGGCGGATGGTGGAAGACGACGAACTTCCAGATCGCGTCGGTGGACGAGAGGTCGCCGGCGATCCATCGCTGGAGTGCGGCGTCGTTCGGATCGATGTAGCGGTTCGAGTCGAGGCAGAGGAAGTGCACGTCGCCGTAGTCGAACGAGTAGTTCGCCATCCGCGGAAAGCGGCCGCCGGCGGCGGCGCGAAAGGCGGCGAGGCGCTCGGCGGGTCCCATCATCGGCGTCTGATCGGTCGGGAGGTCCGGCCCGTTCAGCGGCAGGTGCATCGCCGTGTAGAAGGCGAGCGCGTCGGGGTTGCGCGCGAAGTCGGCGATCTCGTGGCCGTGCTCGTCCTTGCCCTGGACGTCGTGATTTGCGATCACCGTATAGAACGGCACGGAGCGGAGCAGCGGCGCGCCGAGGCGCACGCCGGCGACGTCGGCGTTGTACACCGGAAAGAAGTACCGCTGGTACTCGTCGTCGGTTCCGCTCTCGTACACGTTGTCGCCGCAGTTCATCACGAAGTCGGGGTGCTGCTGGTACGTGTGGTACGCGATCGCCCGGTCGCTGACGTCGCCGTACGAGTTGTCGCCGAACGACACGAAGCGGATGCGTCGTCCGCGCGGTTGACGCGTCGTCAGATATCCCTCGGCGAGCGTCTGCTGATTGCCCCGGACGCGATAGAAGTACTTGTGCCCGAGGGCGAGGCCGTCGAGCGTCGCGGTCCAATTGCGCCGCCGCTCGGCGTCGCCGCCGTGTCCTGCCGCGCGCGACGCTGACTGACAGACGACCGTCCGGCCGTATCGTTGGGTGTCGCCGTACTCGACGAGAAAATCGGCGGCCCCCTCGAGCGTCTGCCACGCGACGACGACCGACTCGCGGCCGTCGACGAGCCGGCTGTTCGCGCCGGGCTGGATGTATGGCAGCACCGTGAAGAGCGGCAGGCGCGGGCCACCGGTCACCGACGCGGCGAACACGCCGTCGCCGAGCGGCGTCAGCGCGAGCGCGGTGATGCCGCCGGCGGACTTGAGGAAGTTGCGTCGCGACAGCATGGCGGTCACCGAAGCCGCGGATTCCAGCGGACGCCGGCTGCGTACGTTGGCTTGTAGAACTCGCGCTGGACGACGTACTGCGGGCTGCCGTTGTTGAAGCCGAACACCTCGTTCGTCAGGTTGAGCCCGTAGACGACGACCGTCAGCGTCGGGGCCAGCTTGACCATCGCCTGCGCGTCGACCTGCAAGTGCGGATACAGGTAGTTGTCGCCGCCCGGTCCCGCCGCGCCGCCCGGCGTCAGATCGCCGGCCTTCATCGGCGTGCCGTCGCTGTTCAGGTTTTGGTACTGATAGGCGTAGATGTTCGCGCCGTTGTAGCTGACGCCGAGGCGCAGGGACATCGGGCCGCGATCGTAGGTCGGGCTGATGTTCCAGGTGTTCGGCGCCTGCCGCAGGAGCGCCGGGTGATCGGTGCGCAGCGGCAGCCCTCGCGCTTCTGAGGTGGCCCAGCCATAGTTCGCCGAGATCCCGAATCCGGCCAACGCACCGGGCATGAATCCCAGGTGCTGCGTGTAGGCAAACTCGAGCCCTTGCAGCGTGGCGCTGCCGGCATTTCCCGGCTGCGTCACGAGGAATCCGGCATACGGACCTGACGTGGGTCGCGTCTGCGTGGCGATGATCGGATCGGTCAAGTACTTGTAGTAGTAGCCCGCCTGGATCAGGCCGAGCGGCGCCAGGTACTGCTCGAGGAGCACATCGACGTTGTCCGCGTGCTCCGCTTTCAGATTCGGATTGCCGAGGCTGACCGTCGGCGGCGTCTGCGTGTCGTTGATCGGCCCGACCGCCTGCGTGATGTCCTGCGGGTCCGGGCGCGACAGCGCGCGGCTATAGACGAACCGCAGCGCCGTGTTGGGCATCAGCGCGACCTTCATCGACGCGCTCGGGAGCACGTCGGTGTAGTTGCCGCCGGCGGAGAAGTCCTGGCGGCCGGTGTTGGCGTTGAAGCTGAGCGTGTCCACGTGCGTCGATTCGATGCGGACGCCAGCGACGAGCCGCGCCTTTGGCGACAGATCGATCGTGTTCATCACGTAGGCGGCGGCGACGCGCTCGGTCAGATTGAAGTCGGCGTTGTTGGGACCCGGCCCACCGGTGACGACGAACTGCTGCGGATGCGTGGCGACGTAGCCCTGCACGAGGTTGTAGTCGACGTTCGCGGTGGGCCACGGATAGTTGTCGCCGTAGTAGTTCGGATCGATGAAGCTGCCGGCGAACGGCGCAATCGGAATCGTCACGCCTTTCGCGACGGTGTAGGTGGTCGTGTACGAGTTGTTGTACTTCTGCGCGTCGCGGAACTTCGCCCCGAACTCCAGCGTGCCGAACTCGTCGCCGGCGTGATACATCTGGCCGAACGCCGCGGATCCTTGGAGGTTTCGCTGCGCCGACTCGCCAACCGACGGCGCATTCCACTTCGACAGACGGTAGTTCGCGATGTCGAGCGTGTTCGTCGGTCCCGGCGTGAAGCACGACGAGCTGAACTGCGGCAGGTTCGGATCGGTGGTCGCCGCGGCATCGTCGGTGCAGTTGGTGGCGGCGCCGTTCCACTTGAAGCTCGATCCGCCGTTGCCGCCCGACTGCAGCATGCGCGACCGCGCGAACGACGCGTCCCACGTCAACCAGTTGAGGCCGAGCAGGTGGTGGCCGCTGGCAACGAGGTTGCCGACCGCGTAGTCGGGACGCCGCCAGTCGATGCTGGCGCCGGGCACATCGCCGTCGTTCAGCGTGTAGACCCACTTCTGTCCCCAGTTGCGGAACGTCGAATACAGTCCGCGGAGCACGACGCTCGTGTTGTTGTTGACGCGGTAGTCGGTGCTGCCCGACACGCCCCAGCGCGTGCGGTAGTACATGTAGTCGCGCAGGTCGAGGCTGTCGTAGTGCGGGCTCAGGCTGTCGACGGTTGGTGACGGCTCGACGTCGTTGATGCCGCGGCCGTTCCAGTCGTAGGTGCCGCCAAGGAGGACGCCGACGCGCCCGTCCGCGCCGAATCGCTGACCGAACGTGGCGCCCGTCTGGCTGACGCCGCGTCCGCTGATGATGGGCGTATAGCCACCCATGAGCGAGGCCATCAACAGCGGTTCGGTGCCGGCCGTCTTCGTGCGGATGTTGACGCTGCCGCCGATGCCGTCCGCGTCCATGTTCGCCTGCAGCGTCTTGTTGATCTCGATCGACTCGACCAGGTCGGACGCGATCGTGTCGAGCTTGATCTGCCGCACGCCGGTTTCGGGCGAGGGCACGTTGACGCCGTCAATCGTCAGGTTGCTGAGGCGTGGCTCGGTGCCCCGAATCTGCACGTACTTGCCCTCGCCTTCGTCGCGCTCGAGCGTGACGCTCGGCAGGCGCCCGACCGCATCCGCGATGTTCGCGTTGGGCAGGCTCGTGATCACTTCCGACGAGAGCACCTGGACGATGTTGTCGGCCGTCCGCTCTCGATTGATCTGGCCCGCTTCGCCGCGCGGTCGTTCGGCGGTGACCAGGATCGCTTCGCTCTGGCCGGCGACGCCGAGCGCCGCGTCGACGCGAACCGGCTGCCCGGCGACGACCGTCACCATGCGCACGGTGTCCCGGAATCCGACGAACGCGATGGTGACCGAGTACGTGCCTGGTGCGACCCCGGCGATCACGTACGTGCCTTCCACGTCGGTGACGGCGTGCGCGCCGCCGGGACTGACCGACACGCTCGCGCCCTGGAGCACCGCGTTCGATGTGTCAGCGACGCGGCCTTGAATCGTGCCGCGGGTGGTTTGTGCCAGTGCCGCGGCGCACGGTTGCACCAGCGTCCACACGGCAATCAGAGCGGCCACGCGCGCGAAGTTCGTCATGCGCGCGAGCGTATCGGCGCGCTGCGACGCGCGCGTGACGGCAGACGAACTTCGGTGTAACGCGCGTCAGCGAGGCGCGGGCGTCCGTTCGATCTGCAACAGCGTGAACGACCCGGGCACCATCGGCCCGCGGCCGCGTCCGCCGGCGGGCGCCTCGCCAAACGTCGCCGATGCGACGAAGAGCCGATGCGTCGTCGGATCGAGTCCCATGTTGCGCGAGAAGGGCGGCGTCGCGACGTTCTCGACGACGTGATACTTGTCGGGCGAGTCCTGGTGGATGACGGTGAGCGTGCCGTCGGCGTTCGACGCGAACACGTCGCCGTACGCGGGATCGAACGCGCAGCCGTCCACGCCGCTGCCGATCGGCGCCGTCGCGACGATGGATCCCGCCGCATAGTCCGAGACGGCCAGTACGCCGCTGCGGCATCCACTGAAGAGGCGATGGTGCGCGACGTCGATTGCCATCGCCACCGGGTTCTTGCACGGGGCCGTGGACCAGCGGCGCGTCACGGCCGCCGCCTTCGTGTCGATCTCGACCACTTCGGCGGTGTCGGTGAGATTTGCGTACAGCTTGCCGTCGCCGGCCGAGGCGCCGTACTCCGGTTTGCCGCCAAGCGCGATGTTGGTCACGAGCCGGCCGGCGGCGGCGTCAATCACCGTCGACGAATGCGCGTCGCCGTTCAACGTGAACACGCGGTTCGACGGCGCGTCGTAGACGATCGCGTCGGCGTCTTCCGCGGCGGGAATCCGCGCGAGCGGCTTGTACGTCTTCAGGTCGAACATCACGACCGCTTGATCGTTGCCGGATGTCGCGAATCCATGCTGGCTCGACGCCGCGACGGCGGTGCCGTGCGCGCCGTTGATCCCCGTGACTTCGCCGAGGACGCGGCCGGTGTTCGTGTCGATTGCCATCACGCGCGTCTGGCGCGCGACGAAGACGCGATGGTTGGGCGGATCGGGAACGACGTAGTCCCAGCTTCCGTCGCCGCCCACCGGATACCGCTGGGTGATGCGATATGTCGCGGACTGTTGAGCGGCGAACGCCGCTGACGATACGAGCAGGACGACGATCGACAGCATTCGCATCGTGCAACTCCTCACACGCCACACGTTCGAGGCGCTCTCGGCCTATTTCCCCGGCAGTGCGAACGCCAGATACTCTCCTGAATAATTCCCGCCGCTGATCGCAACGACGATGTACTGCTTGCCGCCGGCGAGATACGTCATCGGCGATCCGCTTTGCGGCGCGGGCATCCAGATCGCGCCGACCTCTTTGCCGCTCGTCTTGTCGTAGCCCCTGAACATCGCCCCACGCGGATGCTCCGGCGTCGTCGTCGCCTGCGGGTCGCCCATGACGACGAGCGATTTGGTCACCATCAGGCCGATGCCGCCGGTCGGCGCCTGGCCGGTCTTCGGGATCGTCAGTCCCTTCAAGGCCGGATGATTGCGGACGTTGTCGGGCGTGTCGCCGTGCGCGACCTGCCACACGATCTCGCCCCGATCCAGATTGATCGCCGAGATCGTGCCGTACGGCGGCTTCAGAATCGGGAGGCCGTCGACGGTCAGGCCGCCGGCGTTCGCGGCTGGCGCGGGCGGAGGCGGTGCGGCCGTTTGTTGCTGTTGCTGCCGCTGCTGGGCCGCCGCGCGCGGCGAGTCGGCGGAACAACAATCGCCCGGGCCGAGCACTTCGCGGAACGGCTGGCCCGCGATTCCCGAGACGTAACGGATGTCGGAAAAACCGGGCGGCGGCGGCACGAGCGACGTCGACGTGATGCCGGCGTTGTTCGCCTGCGCGTAGATCGTGTGCGTCTCCGGGTCGTACGCCACGCCGGGCCAGTTGGTGCCGCCGACGGCGTTGCCCATGTTGATCGCACCGAGGATGCCGTTGGCGTCGCCGAGCACCGCGGGGTTGTACATCCACGGTCCGACTTTGTAGCGCGCGATCTGCTTCAGCGCCTGCGCGCGCAGTTCCGGCGTGAAGTCGATCAGATCGTCAGGCACCTTCAGGAAGTTGCGCGCGTACGCGGGCGGCTTGGTCGGGAAGGGCTGCGTCGGGCTCGTCTTTTCGCCCGGCACGTCCGACTGCGGCACGGCGCGTTCTTCGATCGGCCACACCGGCTTGCCGGTGACGCGATCGAACACGTACAGCGCGCCCTGCTTGCCTGGCACCGCGACCGCTTTGATCGCGCGGCCGTCGACCATGATGTCGGCGAGGATCGCGGCCGACGACATGTCGTAGTTCCAGATCGGATGGTGCACGAGCTGGAAGTGCCACTTGCGCTGGCCCGTCTTCAGATCGACGCAGACGAGACTCTCCGCGAAGAGGTTGTTGCCGGGACGATGGCCGCCGTAGAAATCGGACGTCGGCGTTTCGACCGGCAGGTAGACGAGCCCGAGGTCCTCGTCGACGGTGATCTGCGTCCACACGCCGGTGTTGCCGTTGATCGCCCACGACTCGTTTTCCCAGGTGTCGTTGCCGAGCTCGCCGGGACGCGGAATCGTGTTGAACGTCCAGAGCAGCTTGCCGCTCTTGACGTCGAACGCGCGCACCAGCCCTTTCGTGTTGTTGTGCGTGCTGACGGTCGCGCCTTCGCGGAACGACGATCCGACGATGGCGACGTCTTTGACGATCGCCGGCGTCGAGTGGACGCCGATCTCGCCGGTCTCGAGATCGATCGGCTCGCCTTTGCCTTTCACCGCGCCGACCTTCAGATCGACGAGGCCGTCCTTGCCGAACGTCGGGATCATCGCGCCCGTTTTCGCGTTCAGCGCGACGAGGCGATAGCCGGTCGTGATGTAGAGGATCCGCTCGTCGCCGCGGCCGTCGGTCCAGTACGAGAGGCCGCGGCCCGAGAGCTGACGCGGCGCGACGCCGGCGCGCATCCCCTCGCGCAGGGAGTGCGCCCAGATCAGTTCGCCCGTCTTCCCGTCGAGCGCGACGACGGAGCGGCGCGTGCCGCCCGTGGTGTAGAGGACGCCGTTGATTGCGAGCGGCGTCCCTTCGAGCTTGTACTCGGGCCGTGGACCGAGCATGTCGGTCTTGAATCGCCACGCGACCTCGAGGTCCTTGAAGTTGCCGACAGTGATCTGATCGAGCGGCGAGTACTTCGTGCCGTGGATGTCGGCGGTGTAGTGCGGCCAGTCGCCCGCCGCGGTCGAGGGCAGACGTCCCTGGCCTGAGGCGCCGGACAGACCGAGCAGCACCGCGAGCGTTCCCGCCACCATGACCCTGCTTCGCATCTCGCACCTCCGCGGCCGTGGCCGGCCGTATCATGGGCCGACGCGTTCGATTCGGGAACCATTTGTCTGCCTGCGGACGGACAGAGGATATTCGATTCAGGCGGCGTGTTGGTGTTGAGATCGAAGGACCCGGCGAATCTCGTCGAGCATGACGGCGAGGGCAAACGGTTTGATCAGAATGCCGGCAACGGAGGGCATCGCTTCACCAGGCTCGTAGCCGCCGACCATGACAATGACGGGCAGTGCGCGCGTCCGCCAGCTTTGCTCCAGCCATTGGCACAATCGCCGCGCCGGCATGGCTGGCAGCGACCAGTCCGCGAGAATCAGGTGAGGGGGCGCGGAAACGATCCTCTGGAGCACCTGCTCGCCGTCGGCCGCTTCGGCAACTTCGAAATTGAACCGTTGCAAATAGCGGGCGACGGGAAGGCGGGCGCCCTCGTACGCGTCGGCAACCAGAATGGTCGGAAACGCACCCGGACGATCGTATGGGCGTCGACCGCCCCGAGGCACACGGCGCCTGTCGTTTTGAGCACGACGGTCAACCTGAGACATCGATGTTACTGCTGACCTCCAGCAAGCCCGGTGCCGGAAGACCGCTGCGCAGCGGTGCTTAAGGCTGCTGTCTCCTGAGGCCGACCGCGGCCAAGGAGTTGGCTAGTGCGGCCAGAGCCTCGACCTGTCCTGCTCGCGCCATGCCGCCCGTGTCCTTTTCGTGCGGTTGGGATTCTCAACTAATGTACGGGCGTGTCTCCGCTTGACGCCGTCATCGTCGGCTCGGGCCCCAACGGGCTGGCCGCCGCGATCGTCCTTGCGCGTGCCGGCCGCAAGGTCGTCGTCTACGAGGCGCAGCCGGGGATCGGCGGCGGCATGCAGTCGGGCGAGCTGACGCTGCCCGGGTTCGTCCACGACGTCTGCTCGGCGTCGCATCCCTTCGCGATCGTCTCGCCGTTCTTCCGGTCCGTTCCGCTCGCCGATCACGGGCTCCGCTGGATCGAGGCGCCGTCGCAGCTCGCGCATCCCTTCGACGACGGGACGGCGGCGGTCGTGGAGCGGTCGCTGGACGCGACGGCGTCGACGCTGGGGCCGGACGCGTCCGCGTATCGCGCGCTCTTCCGGCCGATCGTCCGCGACTGGCCGCGCCTCGAATGGACGGTGCTCGGGCCGCTGCGCGTGCCGCGCTATCCGATCGCCGCGGCGCGCTTCGGTCTCGACGCGCTGCGATCCGCCGACGCGCTCGCGCGACGGTCGTTCACGGGGCGGGATGCGCGTGCGCTCGTCGCGGGCATCGCGGCGCACGGCATGCTGCCGCTCGAACGCCGGCCGTCGGCGGGCGTCGCGCTCGTGCTCGGCGCGCTCGCGCACATCGCGGGATGGCCGATTCCGCAAGGGGGATCGCAGCGCATCGCCGACGCCATGGCCGCGTACCTGCGATCGCTCGGCGGCGAGATCGTCACCGCGACGCCGGTGCGGTCGATCGACGATCTGCCGCCCGCGCGCGCGATCCTGTGCGATCTGTCGCCGCGGCCGTTCCTGCGGATCGCCGGACATCGGCTGCCCGACCGCTATCGGCGTCAGCTCGAGCGGTTCCGCTACGGCATGGGCGTCTTCAAAATGGACTGGGCGCTCGACGCGCCGATTCCGTGGCGCGCGGAGGCGTGCACGCGCGCCGCGACCGTGCACCTTGGCGGGACGCTCGAGGCGATCGCCGCGGGCGAGCGCGAGGCGTGGAACGGCCGCGTGCCCGAGCAGCCGTTCGTGCTCGTGACGCAGCCGTCGCTGTTCGATCCGACGCGCGCGCCGGCGGGGAAGCACACGGCGTGGGCGTACTGCCACGTGCCGCACGGATCGCCGGTCGACATGAGCGGGCGCATCGAAGCGCAGATCGAACGCTTCGCGCCCGGCTTCCGCGAGCGCATCCTCGCGCGCGCCGCGATGACGCCGGCCGATCTCGAACGCCGCAATGCGAACCTGGTCGGCGGCGACATCGCGATGGGCGTCACCGATCTCGGTCAGTTGTTCGCGCGCCCGACGTGGCGTTGGTATTCGACGCCGGTGCGCGGGCTCTATCTCTGCTCGGCGTCGACGCCGCCCGGCGTCGGCGTGCATGGGATGTGTGGGTACTGGGCCGCGCACACGGCGCTGCGAGGCATGGCGGGCGGACGATAAGAACCGTCGGCCCTGAGCCGCCGCTCAGCGGGCCTTGACCGTCTCTCGCTGCACCGGCTGGTCGTGCTGCAGGAATTCGTGCGCGAGCGCCTGCAGCCGCACGCCGATCGCGACGCCGTCGAGGTCCCCGAATTTCGCGCGGAACGCCGACATCGGCACGACCGCCTTCGCCATCGCGCGGTGACCGCCGGCGCTGCCGAGGTCCGAGAAGTAGCGGCGCACGAATTCGCCCGCGTTCTTCATGTAACCGAGGTTGCGCACCGACACGATCAGCGAGTCGTTGACGATGCCGGCGATGATCGTCCACTTGACGTCCTCGACCTGCAGGAAGAAGTCGGCGACGTACGGGATGAAGTCCTCGCGCGGCGTCTGGCCGAGGAACGCGCAGAACACCTGGTCGGCGAGCGAGCCGCCGCGATACGCGTGCATCACGTACTCCAGGCGCTCGAGCGTGATTTCCGCCCCCTCCATCTTGCGAATCATCGCCGCGTCGGCGAGCGGGTAGAGGTACGAGAACGCTTCGAGGTCGACGCGATTGGTCTGGCGGCTGAAGAAGAGTGTGTCGGACTTGATGGCGTAGAGCATCGCCGTCGCGGTGCGCTCGGAGATGTTCACGTCGACGGCGCGCAGGTGTTCGGTGAGGATCGTCGAGGTCGATCCGTAGTCGGGGCGGATGTCCTTGAAGACTGCCGTGTAGCCGGTCTGCTCGGGATGGTGATCGATGACGAGGTCGACGCGATCGAGCAGCCCGGCGAAATAGTGCGGTTGCACGTCGACCATCGCGATGCGCTCGAACTCCTTGAGCGACGCCGGCGTGATCGCCTCGATGTGGATGTCGAGGAGGTTCAGCATCCGGAGGTTCTCCGGCCGCGTGACGCCGTGGATCGCGCCGATGATGGCGGTCGTCTTCGTGCGCCGCAGGACGTTGCGCAGCGCGAGGCCGCTCGCGATGGCGTCGGGGTCGGGATCGTTGTGCAGCATGATCAGCACGCGATCCGCGTCGGCGAGGTACCGCTGGTATTGCTGGACGCGCGCCCGCGTCAGCGAGCGGCTGAATTCGGTGAGCAGCGGCCCGCCGAACAACTCCGACATCGAGAGGTAGACGACGTCGGGGAACTCGTCGTGGAAGGCCTCGGCGCGCTTGCTGGTCGCGGCGGTGCCGATCCCGAGGACGTAGACGAGCGCGCCGCCCGCGTCGCGCACCGCTTCGAGGATGCGCTTCGGATTGCGGCGGCCGTTGTCCTCGATGATGACGCAGGTGCTCGGGCCGAGGTCGGCTTTGAGCCACGTGTCGGTGCGGCGGGGATCGCCCACGGTGACGGTGACATGGGCGTCGTGCAAACGTCGAGCGAGCGGTCGGTTCTCGGAGATGAACTCGACTTCGAAACCGGGCAGCAGGATCTCGTCGAGCATCCTGATGACCAGTTCGTCCTGACAGACGGCCAGACACCGCACGTAGGTACCAACCTCCGATTATACGCGCCCTCGGCCGAGGTGCAGTCGTGCAGAAGTGTGCGTCGATGTTACGATTGAGGGTTCCATGCCCTCCGTGTACGACCGCTTCCGTCTCGTCTCCGATTTCGGCCTCGCCGGGGACCAGGAACGCGCGATCGGGGAACTGGTCGACGGGCTGAACCGCGGCGACACGCACCAGACGCTGCTCGGCGTGACCGGCTCGGGCAAGACGTTCACCATGGCGCAGACGATCGCCCGCGTGAACCGCCCCGCGCTCGTCATGGTCCACAATAAGACGCTCGCGGCGCAGCTGTTCCAGGAGTTCCGGCGCTTCTTCCCGGAAAACGCGGTCGAGTACTTCGTCAGCTACTACGACTACTACCAGCCCGAAGCCTACGTGCCGGCGACCGACTCGTACATCGAAAAGGAAGCGACGATCAACGACGAGATCGACCGCATGCGGTTGTCCGCGACCCGCTCCCTCTTCGAGCGGCGCGACGTCATCATCGTCGCCAGCGTGTCGTGCATCTACGGCCTCGGGTCGCCGGAGGCGTACTACGGGATGCTGCTGCCGCTCGAGCGCGGGCAGCGCATCGGACGCGAGCAGGTGCTGCGTAAGCTCGTCGAGATCCAGTACGAGCGCAACGACCACGACTTCGCGCGCGGCACGTTCCGCGTGCGCGGCGACGTCATCGAGGTGATCCCGTCGTACGAGGAGCAGGGGCTCCGCATCGAGCTCTTCGGCGACGAAGTCGACGAGCTGACGTCGTTCGATCCGCTCACCGGCAAGACGATCCGCAAGCACGACAAGATCGCCGTCTACCCGAAGTCGCACTTCGTGGCGCCGCGCGAGCGCACGCGCCGCGCCGTCGAGACGATCAAAGAAGAGCTCGGGATTCGCCGTTCGCAACTCGAGTCCGAAGGGCGCCTCCTCGAAGCGCAGCGGCTGCATCAGCGGACGATGTTCGACCTCGAGATGATCCGCGAGATCGGCTACTGCCACGGCATCGAGAACTACGCGCGGCACCTGACGGGGCGCGCGCCGGGCGAGCCGCCGCCGACGCTGCTCGATTACCTGCCGGAGGACGCGCTCGTCATCATCGACGAGAGCCATCAGACCGTGCCGCAGATCCGCGGCATGTATCACGGCGACCGGTCGCGCAAGGAAGTGCTCGTCGCCTACGGCTTCCGCCTGCCGTCGGCGCTCGACAACCGTCCGCTCAACTTCGAGGAGTGGGAGCAGCGGGTCAAGCAGGTCGTCTTCGTGTCGGCCACCCCTGGACCGTACGAGCTCCAGAAATCGCATGGCGTGGTGGTGGAGCAGATCATCCGGCCCACGGGGCTCATCGACCCGCCGATCGACGTCCGGCCGGTGAAAGGGCAGGTCGACGACCTCCTGACCGAGATCCGCGACCGCGTCGAGCGCAAGGAGCGCGTCCTGGTGACGACGCTCACGAAACGTATGGCCGAGGATCTGACGTCTTACTACCAGGAACTGGGCGTCAAGGTGCGTTACCTGCATTCGGACATCGAAACGCTCGAACGCGTGCAGATCCTTCGCGATCTGCGCCGCGGCGAGTTCGACGTCCTCGTCGGCATCAACCTGCTGCGCGAGGGGCTCGATCTGCCCGAGGTGTCGCTCGTCGCGATCCTCGACGCCGACAAGGAGGGCTTCCTCCGCTCCGGCGGATCGCTCATCCAGACGTCCGGGCGCGCGGCGCGCAACGTGAACGGCCGCGTCATCATGTACGCCGACACGGTCACCGAGTCGATGCGCACGTGCATCAACGAGACCGAGCGCCGCCGCGCGAAGCAGCGGCAGTTCAACGAGGAGCACGGCATCACGCCGCAGTCGATCGTCAAGTCGATCGACGAGGTGATGTCGAGCGTGTACGAGCGCGACTACATGACGCCGGCCACCGCGCGCGACGGGCGCGAGCGCTTCCGGACGCAGGCCGAGCTCGACGAGCACATCGCCCAGTTGCAGGCCGAAATGAAGCAGGCCGCCGCCAACCTCGATTTCGAGAAGGCCGCCGGCATCCGCGACACGATCAAGCGGCTGCGGAATCCGGAGCTGTCCGCCGCGTGACCGGCGTCCTACAGCGTTGGGCCAAGGACGTCGCGCTCGAGGTGCAGGAGTACGTCTACCTCGTCTGCGCCGCCGTCACCGGCATCTTCTCGCGGCCCTTCTACTACCACGACGTCGTCGAGCAGTTCGATGTCATCGGCTGGGGCTCGCTGACCGTCGTCCTGCTCACGGGACTCTTCACGGGCATGGCGCTCGCGTCGCAGAGCGGCATGACGCTCGATCAGTTCGGCGCGCGGCCCGTGATCGGCCGGCTCGTCAGCGCGTCGATGATCAAGGAGCTCGGACCGGTGCTCGCCGGCCTGATGCTCGTCGGCCGCGTCGGGTCGGGCATCGCCGCGGAACTCGGGTCGATGGTCGTGACCGATCAGATCAACGCGCTGCGCGCGCTCGGCACCGATCCAGTGCGCAAGCTCGTCGTGCCGCGCGTTCTCGCCGGCTTCCTGATGACGCCGGTGCTGACGGTGATGTCCGATTTCGTCGGCATTCTCGGCGGGTGGATCGTGTCGCGCTTCCAGCTGGAGGTCGCGAGCGGGCTGTACTGGTCGTCGGTGACGCGCGCGCTCTACATGCAGGACATCTGGATGGGGCTCGTCAAGCCGTTCGTGCTCGGGTTCGTGATTGTCACGATCGCGTGTCACGTCGGCCTGCGCACGGCCGGCGGCACGCAGGGCGTCGGCAAGTCGACGACGCTCGCGGTGGTGGCCGGCTCGGTGGCGGTGATCGCCGTCGACTTCTTCGTGACGCAGCTCCTGATCAAGTTGCTGTACTGATGGCGGTCGAAACCACCCTCACCGCGAAACAGATCCTGTCGGAGCCGGGCGCGCCGGTCGTCTTCTTCGACCACGTGCAGCTCGCATTCGACGAGAAGGTCGTGCTGAAGGACGTCACCTTCACGGTGATCAAGGGGCACACGAAGATCATCCTCGGCGCGAGCGGCTCGGGGAAGTCGACGGCGCTGAAGATCATCACCGGCCTCCTGAAGGCGGACGCCGGCGTCGTGTGGGTGAACGGCCAGCGCGTCGATCAGCTCACCGAGGCGCAGTTGATGGACGTGCGCGCCGATCTCGGGTTGATTTTTCAGGAAGGCGCGCTGTTCGATTCGCTGACGGTGCGCGAGAACGTCGGCTACAAGCTGTACGAAGAGACCGACATGCCGCTCGAGCAGATCGACGCGCGCGTCGAATCGGTGCTCGGCTTCATCGGGCTCCGCGAGCACATCGACAAGATGCCGTCGGAACTGTCCGGCGGCCAGCGCCGCCGCGTCGCGATCGCGCGGGCGATGGCATTCAAGCCGAGCATCATGCTCTACGACGAAGCGACGACGGGGCTCGATCCGATTACGGCGAACACGGTGAACGACGAGATGATCAAGCTGCGCGATCTCGAGGGCGTCAGCTCGATCATCGTCACGCACCAACTGCGGGACGCGTTCTACGTGGCGACGCACATGGCCGCGCGCGACGCGTCGGGCGCCGTGCGGATCGCGCCGGCGTCGCGCGCGAAGGAGCGCGAGGCCGAGTTCATCATGCTCCGCGACGGCGTCATCGTCTTCGAGGGCGATGCCGACGCGCTGCGGCGCGCGACCGATCCCTACATCCACGAATTTCTGAGCTGAGGAGTTATGCCACGCACACGCTCGCTGGCCTGGTCTGAATTGCGCATCGGCGTTCTGACGATCGCCGCGATCGTCATTGCCGCCCTGATCATCTTCAGCGTCACCGGGTCGCGGGGATTCTTCTGGCAGCGCTACCGGCTGAAGACCCGGTTCACCGACGTCGCCGGCCTCAACGCCGGATCGCCGGTGCGCGTCGCCGGCGTCGAAGTCGGCTCGGTCAAGACCGTCACGCTCACCGGCGAAGACGTCGAGGTCGGCTTCGAGGTGAACAAGGAGGTGCGCAGCCGCATCACCGACAAGTCCCTCGCGACGCTCGGGTCGGTGTCGCTGCTCGGGCAGGCGGCGGTGGACATCAAGCCGTCGGCGACGGGCACGCCGATTCCCGAGGACGGCTACGTGCCGTCGGCGAAGGCGAAAGGCTCGTTCGCCGACATCTCCGAGTCGGCGCAGTCGGGGATCGACGAGATCACCGGCCTCATCAAGGACGTCCGCGGCGGTCGCGGCACGGTCGGCAAGCTGATGACCGACGATCGCCTCTACACGGAATTGCAGCAGTTCGTCGCGTCGGCCAACGACGTCACGTCGACGATCAAGTCGGGCCGCGGATCGCTCGGCAAATTGATCAACGACCCGTCGACGGTCAACGCGCTGAACGGGTCGCTCAAGAACCTGCAGGACATGACCGCGCGGATCGACGCCGGCGAAGGCAGCCTCGGAAAGCTGTTGAAGGATCAGGCCTTTGCGGATTCGCTTACTCGCGCGACGGCGAACCTGCGGACGCTCACCGATCACCTGAACGCGGGGCAGGGTACGGCGGGCAAGCTGCTGACCGACACCGCGCTGTACGACCGGCTCAATCAGCTGACCGAACACATGAACGAGGTCATCGCGCGGCTGAACGACGGCGAAGGGACGGTCGGACAGTTGCTGAAAGACAAGCAGTTATATGAGAACATGAACAAGACGGTTGTCGACTTCCAGCAACTGCTCGAACAGATCAAGAAGGATCCCAAGCACTATCTGAACGTGAAGGTCAGCATCTTCTAGGAGACGACGATGGCGCGGGATGACGGAGCTGGAGCGGGGAGCGTGCTGCTGGCGTTTCTGGTCGGCGCGGTGGCGGGCGCGGCGGTCGCGCTGCTCTACGCGCCGGCCGCGGGCCGCGAGACGCGCGAGTTCCTCGGCGAAAAAGCGCGCGAGGGGCGCGACCGCGCGGCGGAAGCGGCGGCAAAAGGACGCGACTATCTGAATCAGGGTCGCGACACGGTGGCGAACGCGATCGAGCGCGGACGCGAAGCGTATCAGCAGGCGCGCACGCGGGAGAACGCGTGAGCGGGTGGAACGAGGTGTTCCTCGGCGTCATCGCCGTCGCGACGCTGGCGCTCGCCATCGTCCAGGTCGGCGTGTTCGTCGTCGCGGGCCTCGCGGTGCGGCGGCTGACGAAGCTGATTACGACCGTCGAGGAGGAACTGCGTCCGATCTTCGGCCACGTCAACGCCATCGCGCGCGATGCGTCGCGCGCGACGGCGCTCGCGGCCGCGCAGGTCGAGCGCGCCGACCAGTTGTTTGCCGACGTCGCGGCGCGCGTCGATCAGGCGTTGAACGACGTCCAGGCGTCGATCGGACGCCCCGCGCGCGAAGGGCGCGCGATCCTCAGCGCGTTCAAGGCCGCGTTCCAGGCGCTGCGCGACGTGCGCCAGCGCCGCAGCCGCCAATCGCGCAGCGAAGACGAAGACGCGTTGTTTATTTGACCCGTTGGGTGTAAAACAGCCTCCCACACCCCGGAGGCTGTCATGACGCGAGTTCGTGTCCGTTCGCTCGCCGCCGTCCTCGTCCTGCTCACCGCCGCGCCCGCATTCGCCCAGGAGTCCAAGTCCGCCGCGCTGGTGAAGCAGCTCACGGCCGCCCTCGACGCGGGCAAGCTCGACTCGATTGCCGCGAAAGATCCGTCGGCGCCCGACGGATTCTGTGCCGCGCTCTACTTCCCGAACTCGCAGCTCCTCGTCGTCGCGGCCAAGTACAGCGCGCCGCAGTTGCTGTCGGCCCGCATCGCGAAGAAGGAGTACCGCGACACGTACATCGATCTGAGCAGCGCGTCGATCCCTGCGTCGAAGGTGTTCGTGCAGGACGCGGCCGCCGACGGCCTCAGCGCCAAGGGGTTCGACACGTTCGAACAGGCGGGGAAGACGACGGTGTTCGATGGCGATTACAAGAAGCTGAAGGTGAGCGAACAGGACTACCAGAAGTTGTTTGCCGCCGCGGACGAACGTTACTGCCAGATCCTGACGGCGCTGCTCGCGCAATTGAAACCCACGAGTTAACCGCCGGTACAAGCGAACGCCCTGCGGTCCGGACGGGGGCTCTCCTCTTATTCTCCGGCGCGTCTGGCGCCAGCTGACTTGCGAGGGAGCACGCTGCGGTGTTGGTGGCGATTCAGCCTGGCCAGCCGCAACCCGATCCGCCAGCAGGGCGTTTCGCAGCTCGATCCCGAATGTAGGCCGGGATCGGCTATTGTCAAGAGCCGTGGCGCGATCCTCGCTGCTCGGCTATGCGATTGCGATCGGCGGCGTGGCGATCGCAACGCTCGGCACGTTCCTGATCTATCCGTGGATCGAGCCGAGCATTTCGCTCCTCTTCTTCCTCGCCGTCGTCGTCCCGGGCATTTACGGTGGATACGGCCCGGCGCTCTTCAGCACCGTCCTCTCCACGGCATCGCTTGCCTACTTCTTCGTGCCGCCGCGATTCTCCCTCGACATCGGCGTCGACGACGGCGTGCGCCTCGCCGTGTTCGTGTTCGTCGCGGTGTCGACCGCCTGGCTGAGCGCGGGACGCCGGAAAGCGGAGCGCGCGCAGCGCGAGTCGCTCCTCGAACTGCAGGGCGCCATCGACACGCTGCGGCAGGTGACCGGATGGCCCGTGCTGATCGGCGCCGATTCGACGGCGAACATCGAGCGCATGCTGCGCCACGCGGCGACGGTCGTCGGCGCGCGACGCGCGATCGTGGGCTGGGAATCCGACGACGAGCCGTGGCTGTACATCGCCGACTCGGATCAACCGGGGCGCGTCGTCACGCGTCATGACGCAGCGGACCTGCAGCCGCTCGTCGCCGAGCGCGGCGGCGACGCCGTGCTCGTGTCGGCGCCGTTCGAGACGGAGCATTTGTCGGGGCGCGTGTTCTTCGTGAATGCCGAGCGGCCGTCGAACGACGCAGACGCGGCCGTCGAGCTCGTCGCGCGCGAGGTCGGCAACTCGCTCGATCAGCTGTACCTCGCGGAACGGCTCCGCGAGGTCGCGGTGCGCGAGGATCGCCTGAAGCTCTCGCGCGATCTGCACGACGGCGTGCTGCAGGCGCTGACCGGCATCCGCCTGGAACTACAGGCGGTGGCGGAGCAGCCCGACGTCACGCCGTCCGCGCAAGATCGGCTGCTGGCGCTCGAGCGCGCGATCGCGATCGAGCAGCGCGAGCTGCGGCTCTTCATCAACGAGCTGAAGCCCGGGCGGACGGCGCCGGTCGGCGTGGGGCCGCTCGCGCGCGTGTTCGACGAGATGGCGGAGCGCCTCGGCGCCGAGTGGAAGACGCCGATTGCGGTGCGCGTATCGCCGCCGGAGCTCGCGCTGCCGCAGACGCTGGAGCAGCCGATCCGGCTGATGGTGCACGAAGCGGTGGTCAACGCGCTGCGGCACGCGCACGCGTCGCGCGTGTCGATCGCCGCGGACCGCACGGATGGCGAGCTGCGGATCACGGTCGCCGACGATGGCCGCGGCTTTCCGTTTCGCGGGCGGCGGTCGCACGAGGAATTGCGGGCGGCGAACGCGGGCCCGATCAGCCTGCGGGATCGCGTCGCCGCGTTGGATGGACGGCTCGCGATCGAGTCGACGCCCGCCGGGTCGCGGGTGGAGCTCGTCGTCCCGCTCGCGTACGGGCCGTAACTAGATCAGGCCCTTCTGCTGAGCGGCGAGCAGCAGCTCGAGCCGGCCGTCGACGCCGAACTTCTCGTAGATGTTGTGGAGGTGGACCTTGACGGTCCCTTCCGAGATCGACAGGCGCTCGGCGATCGCCTTGTTGCGCAGGCCTTGCGCGACCATGCGCACGATCTCGATCTCGCGCGGCGTCAGCGTGTGCGACGCTTCCTTCTCGGCCGCCTCGCGCTCGAGCACGGTGCTGAGCGCGCGCGTCACGGCGTCGCGGTCGATCCATTGCTCGCCGGCGTACACCTTGCGGACGCATTCGAGCAGCGCCTCCGGCGCCGACTCCTTCAGCACGAGACCCGCGGCGCCGAGCTTGACCGCCTCGAGGACCTGATCGTCGGAGATCGCCGCCGTCAGGAGAACGGTGCGGCAGGAAATCTGCTCGTTGAAGAGCGTCCGCAGCAGATCGAGCCCGGTCGGTCCCGGCATCCGCAGATCGAGCACGAGCACGTCGGGCGTCTGCGCGCGGACCGCGGCGAGCGCGCTCTCCGCGTCCGCGCAGCACGCGAGGACGCGAAAGTCGTCGTGTCGCTCGAACAGGTGCTGCAGTCCCTGCAGCACGATCGGATGGTCGTCGACGAGCACGACGCGAATCGGCATACGCCCTCGGGTATAGCGGCTGGCTGAACCTTCCGCGTATTCACAACGCGGTCCGCGCTTCCTACACTGGAACGGTATGAAGTCTACCGCACGCGACGCGGCATCGCTGTTGACGAGCGAGCAGGTGATCGAGCGGCTGCTCGCCGACGCCCACCTGCGTCGCGTCGCGACGACCTGCGTGCTGCCGGCGGTGCGGTACGGAACCGAGTGGCGGTACCGCGAGAGCGATCTCGAGGCCTGGATTGCGCGCCAGCGCCGTCCCGACGTGCGCCACTGACCGCTGCCAACCATGAACCCTTCGGGCTCGTCTAACGTCTCAACGATCGTTGGAACGAGCCCGGAGGGGCCATGTCTCTACTGAAGCGACTGCTCGGCAAGACCGAACCCCCGAAACCCCGCGTGCGCGTCTGCGTGGAGTGCGGCATGCCCGTCGCCGAGCACAAGGATTGGTGCTCGATTTTGCGCGGGCAGCGCGAGATGGAGCTCCGCGCGCAGCAGAGTCCCACCACCAACTAATCCCGCCGGCCCGGAACGCCTGATGCACCCTTAGGGGGCATGACACGCGTAAGCTGGGTCAATCTCGTCCTGGGCGTGTGGCTGGTCATTGCCGGGCTCATCCTGCCGCACACGTCGGGCTTGTCTGTCACGGAAGACGTCATCGCGGGTTCGATCGTCGCGCTCGCCTCGTTGTGGGCGGCCCAGGCGTTTCGGCCGACCGTCAGCCTGATCGCGAGCTGGACCGTAGCCTTGGTCGGCCTGTGGATCGGCTGCGCCCCCTTCGTGCTGGGCTACGAGCGGGCGCGTCTGAACGTGATGAACCAGATCATCGTCGGGTTCGTCATTGCCGCCCTGGCCATCGTCAACACGAGGCGCAAAGCCGCGATTGTTGACAACCGGTGACAAGACGAAATCCTGACAAAAGTCCGTTGCATCAGGACGCTCCGGGTGTAGTATCTGCGCCTGAGGAGACTTCCATGCCACAGACTGCCGGCCTCAATCGCCGATCGTTTCTCCGGAACACGGGTCTAACCGCCTTCGTTGGCGCGGTGGGATCGAGCGCGTCGCTGGGCGGCGTCGCGGCAGCCGCGTCGACCATCGGCCTTGCCGCCGCGGACGGCAAATTCGACTTCGATACGCCCGTCAATCGCCTGGGCACCGACTCGGTGAAGTGGGATCAGGCGAAGCGGCAGAATCACCTCGATACGATCGTCGCCGGCATGGGCATCGCGGACATGGATTTCAACACCGCGCCCGCGATCACCAAGGCGCTGCAGGAGCGCATCAAGCACGAAGTGTGGGGCTATCTCGACATGCCGCACGACTTCGTCGACGGCGTGGTCGCGTGGAACAAGAAGCGGTACGGGCTGAACATCGATCCGGAGTCGGTGGTCATCACGACCGGCGTGCACCCGGGCATCATCGCCACGCTGCGCGCCTATGCGCCTCCCGGAAGCAAAGTGCTCCTCACGACGCCGACCTACAACGGCTTCTACGGCGACCTCCGGTACACGGGGACGAAGCCGGAAGAGAGCCTGATGAAGCTGGTCGACGGCCGTTATCAGATCGACTTCGACGACTTCGAGAAGCGGATCAGCATGGACACGAACGCGTTCATCCTGTGCAATCCGCAGAATCCGACCGGCAACACGTGGTCGCAGGACGACCTGATGCGGATCGGCGAGATCTGCCTCAAGCACCGCGTGCTCGTGATCGCCGACGAAATCCACTGCGACTTCGTCACGAAGGGGAACAAGTACACGCCGTTCGCGAGCCTGCCGAACAAGGCCGTCGTCGACAACAGCCTGACGTTCAAGGCGGCGAGCAAGTCGTTCGGGCTCGCGGCGATGAAGTGCGCGTGGTTCTTCTCGACGAACCCGGAGCACGTCAAGCGCGCGAAGGAGATGAACCGCGCCGACCTGACGACGCTCGGCATGATCGCGAGCAAGGCCGCGTACGCGGGCGGCGAAGAGTGGTTGAACCAGTGCGTCGACTACATCGACGGCAACCACGACTACGCGACGAAGTTCATCGCGAGCAACATCCCGCTCATCAAGGTGAACAAGAAGGCGCAGGGCACCTACTTGATGTGGCTCGACCTCACCGAGCTGGGCAACCGGATCGGCGCGAAGCAGAAGGCCGCCGCCGGCAGGAACGGCAAGCCGGTCACGACCGAGGAAGTCACGGTCGAGTGGATCGCGCAAAACGCGAAGGTCGCGCTGAACTCCGGCAACACCTACGGACTCGGCGGCGCGAACCACGCGCGCATGAACATCGCGACGTCGCGCAAGACGCTCGAAGCGGCGCTCACGAGCATCGCGCGCGCGTGCGACGGGCTGAAGAAGACGTCGACGGCGGCGCTGTAACCCGGCTCGTTACTCCGCCCGGAGCGCGTCCAGCGGATCGATTCGCGCGGCGCGCAACGATGGAATGAGACACGCCACGGCGGCGATCGCGGCAAACAACGCCGCGACGCCGCCGTACACGACCGGCTCGAGCGGCTTCACGTCGTAGAGCAGCGTCTGAATGAGCCGCGCGGTCCCCGCCGCGGCCCCCAGCCCCAGCACGAGCCCCACCGCCACCAGCCGCAAGCCTCCGCGCATCACCAGCCCAATCACCTGCGTCCGCTGTGCGCCAAGCGCCATGCGGATCCCGATCTCCGTCGTCCGCTGCGATACGGCGTAGGCGACGACCGAGTAGAGGCCCACGGCGGACAGGACCAGCGCGATGCCGGCAAACACCACCGTCAGCGAGGCGACGATGCGCTGGACGCCGAGGCTGTTGGCGACGTTGGTGTCGAGCGTCGCGAAAAACGAGATCGGCTGATCGGGATCCACCGCCTGCACCGCGGCGCGAATCGTCGACTGCAACTGGTTGGCATCGCCGTTCGTCCGCGCCAGGACGCCCATGCCCGGCCGTCCCAGTTGGCGCATCGGGAAGTAGATCTCGTCTGGCGGCGGCGCATTCAGTCCGTTCGTCTTCACGTCGCGGATGACGCCGACGACTTCGGCGGCGATGTCGGCGTTCGGTCCGCGCAGGAGGATCTTGCCGAGCGGGTTCTCGCCGGGAAACAGGCGCTTCGCGAACGAGTCGTTGATGATGCAGACGCCGGGCCCGCCGCTGCGATCGCGTCCGTCGAAAGCGCGCCCCGCGAGGAGGGGGATGCGCATCAGTCGGAAGTAATCGTCGGTGACGATGCCGAGGTTCGCGATCGGGCGCTGGGGCAGCGGCAGGATCGGCCGTCCGCCGATGCCGTACGGAAACCGCGGGTTGAAGCCGCTGAGCGGGATGTTGATCGCGGCGGCCGCGTCGGTGACGCCGGGCTCCGCGCGCAGATGCTCGAGCACCTGCTCGAAGAACTGCGCCTGCTGGTCGGCGGTCTTGTAGCGCGTGAGCGGCACGCCGACAAACGCGGTGGCGGCGCCGCGCGCCTCGAAGCCGGGCGCGGTGCGCTGCAAGCGCACGAAGCTGACGAGGAGCAGCGTCGAGCCGACGAGCAGCACGACCGACAGCGCCACTTCGCCGACGATCAGCGCGGCGCGGAAGCGTCCGCCGCGGCCCGTCGACGATCCGCGCGCGGTGTCCTTCAGCACGTCGACGACCGGTCCGCGCGACGCCTGCAGCGCGGGGACGAAGCCGACGAGCAGCGCCGTCAGCGCGCTGACCGCCGCCGTGAACAGCAGCGCGCGCCCATTGAGCGTGATCGTCGTGTTCGGCGGCAGTTGCGACGCGACGAGCGCCTCGATCGCCGACAGCGCCCACAGCGCGAGCAGCACGCCGGTGGCGCCGGCGACGGTGGAGAAGACGAAGCTCTCGGTGATGAACTGCCGGACGACCATGCCGCGCGTCGCGCCGAGCGACTGACGGACGGCGATCTCTTTCTGGCGCGACGACAGGCGGCTCAGGAACAGCGCCGCGACGTTGGCGCACGCGATGAGCAGCACGAACGCGACGGCGCCGAGCAGCGCGTTGAACGTCGGTTCGAGGTTGCCGACGAGCGCGTCGACGAAGCCGTGCGGCTCGGCGAGGTTGTTCGCGTCCAGGCGCGTCGGCGCGCGATCGTGCGACGCCCGGCTGATCGCGGCGAGGTCCGCGGCCGCTTGCGTCAGCGTGACGCCCGGCTTCAGCCGCGCGATCGGCTGCGCATAGCCCGCGCCTCCCTGTACCTGCATCGGCGTCAGGCCGCCGACTTCGTAGACGCGCGGCGCGAAGATCTGCGTCTGGCCGAACGGCGCGGTGAGATGCGGCGGCGTGATCCCGACGACCTGCCACGACTGTCCGTTCAGCGTGATGGTCTCGCCGACGACGGCGCGTCCGCCGAAACGCGCCTGCCACAGCTCGTGGCTCAGCATGCAGACGGCCGGTCCGTTCGGCACGTCCTCGTCGGCCGTGAAGTTGCGTCCGACCGCCGGCAGGATGCCGAGCGTGGGGAAGAACGACGCGCTGACGCGCAGGCCGTTCAACTGCTCGGGGTCGCCGTTGCCCGTCAGCGTGAAGTTGTCGAACGCGGAGATCCCGACCGACGCGAACGTCCGATTCTGATCGCGGATCTCTTCGTAGCGCGGCCACGAGATCGCGGGCGCATTCAGGTTCAGCTGCGGGTTGTTCGTCCAGATCGCGACGAGCGTCGGCGGATTCGGGACGGTCACCGGACTGAGGACGAGACGGTCGTAGACGGAGAAGAGCGACGTGTTCGCGCCGATGCCGACCCCGATGGTCAGGATGGCGACGAGCGAGAACGCGGGGCTCTTGCGCAGCGCGCGGACGGCGTGAATGACGTCGGTCATCGGGAAGCGAGCCATTCGCAGCAACGGCGGTGCCACGCGCACCGGCGAGAAATGCCCGCGTTCCGTCATTCGCGCGCGCCGGTCCTGACCGCGATCGGACGCCTTCGTCCCGGAATCGGGACGTCGGCGTCAGATCTTGTTCGGGCAGCCGGGACGGCAGCGGCAGGGGATCGTCGGCGTCCCGATCGGCTTGTAGTCGTAGGTGAGCTCTTCACCGCGGCGGATGTTCCGCGCCGCCTTGATCCAGATGGTCTTGTCGACCACTTCGAAGTAGCAGTTCGGCGTGCACGAGTGATTGATGAACCGCGCGATGTTGCCGCCGACGTTCGCGTCGCGGCTCCACGCGCGGTTGACGCGGAACACCCAGATGCATCCCTCGGCGAGATATCGTTCCTCGCGCGCCTCGCACGCCTCGTCGTTGCGGATCAACTCGCCGGCGTAGTCGATGATGCGTGTGTTCTTCGTGATCGGCTCGGCGGCGAACACGCCATACCCGTGCACCGTCGATCGACCGCGCGTGATCTTCGGCAGCGGCTTCGCGCGAGCCATGCGTGCGATCTTACGTTGATCCCAAATCTGTTCGACGTCTGACGAAACTGGCGGTCGGCCGCCGCCCAGATACCACGTTTCCCTCTGACGCGGACTGGTACCCGAGTTGCTCGGACCCGTTCGCCGAGATGGGCCAGGAATTCTCGATCATCATCGCCGACGCCAGCCGGATCCAGGCGATTCGCGCCGGCGTGCAGCTGCCCGGCCGCGTCATGCACTTCACCTCGGGCAACTCGGGCGCGGCGATGGAGAGCATCCGCGCGTACCGGCCGAAACTCGTGGCGATCGACGGCATCTTCGCCCAAACGCCGGCGGGCATGGCGTTCGCCGATCACGTGGACGCCATCGGCGGCATCTCCGTACGGCTGGTGCTGCGCCACGATGGCAAGTGGACGATGACAGCGCGGCAGCCGGCGGCGCCGTCGGCGGCCGACGCATCGACGATCGTCGTGCCGCAGACGATCGTGCCCGCGCCGGCGATGAACACGCGACGCGCGCCGCGCTTCAGCGTCCGCTCGCCGCTCGAAGCGATTGTCGAGGGCGGCCGCGCCACGCTCGTCAATCTGTCGATCCACGGCGCGCAGCTCGTGTCGGTGCCGGCGCTGCGGCCGAACCAGCGCGTCAAGGTGGCGCTCGAGGACACCGACGACCTCGTCAACCTGACGGCGCAGGTGGCGTGGTCGTGCTTCGAACGCGCCGCGTCCTCGCCGGACCCGTTCTATCGTGTCGGCCTCGAATTCACCGGCGCCGCGCAGCAGACACTCGAGGCGTACCGCCAGCGCTACTGCAGCGCTCAGCCGCTGCCCGTCTCGCTCTGACGCGGCGCCGCCCGCCGCGAACCGCCCACCCCGCGATCGGCGTCGAAGTACCTCATGGCCACTATTGGATTGATCGGCGCCGGGCACATCGGCAGTCAACTCGCACGCCTCGCCGTCGCACACGGCTACGACGTCGTCCTCAGCAACTCGCGCGGACCGGACACGCTCGCGCCGCTCGTCGCCGAGCTTGGCCCGCACGCACGCGCCGCGACGCCGGCCGAAGCCGCCACGGCCGGCGACCTGGTCGTCGTGACGATTCCGCTGAAGGCGATCGGCACGGTGCCGGTCGAGCCGCTGAAAGGGAAGATCGTCATCGACACGAACAACTACTACCCGCAGCGCGACGGCCGCATCGCCGAGCTCGACAACGAGTCGACGACGACGGCGGAATTGTTACAGCGGCACCTGCCGGCGTCGAAGGTCGTGAAGGCGTTCAACCACATCTACGCGGCGGAGCTGACGACGCACGGTCAGCCGGCTGGATCGCCGAACCGCCGCGCCCTCGTCATCGCCGGCGACGATCCCGGCGCAAAGGCCGCCGTCGCGAAGCTGATCGATCAATTCGGCTTCGACGTCGTCGACGCGGGACCGCTGCGAGAAGGGTGGCGCATCCAGCGCGATACGCCGGGCTACGGTCCGCGGCGAACGGCCGACGAGCTGCGCGCCGATCTCGCCGCGGCGAAGCGCTACCGCGAGATGTCGCCTCGCTGACGCGCGGATCGACCGGGTCGAGCACGGCAGCCCAATCCTGCGTAACATCGTGGGAGGCCGAGGTGACCGTGGCGACGAGCAGCGAAGGGCAGGAGCCGGCGGTGGTGTTCGATCGCGTGTCGTTCGCGTTCGACGAGCACGTCGTGCTCCGCGACATCAGCTTCACCATCCCGAAAGCCAGCATGCGCATGATCCTCGGCGCGAGCGGCTCGGGCAAATCGGTCGTGCTGAAGCTGATTCTGGGACTCCTCAAGCCCGACTCGGGCGAAATCTGGGTGAACGGACAGCGGGTCGACACGATGACCGAAGGGGCGCTGCTGCGCGTCCGGACCGACATCGGCATGTCGTTCCAGGAGATCGCGCTCTTCGATTCGTTGACCGTCGCGGAGAACGTCGGCTACCGCCTCTACGAAGAGACCGAGATGCCGCGCGACCAGGCGACGCGGCGGGTCGAAGAAGTGCTCGGGTTCATCGGCCTCGGCGAGTACATGGACCGGATGCCGTCGGAGCTGTCGGGCGGCCAGCGCCGGCGCGTCGCGATCGCGCGCGCGATGGCGTCCAAGCCGTCGCTGCTGCTGTTCGACGATCCGACGACCGGTCTCGATCCCATCATCGCGAACACGGTCGACGACGAGCTCGTGAAGCTGCGCGACCTCGAGCAGGTCACCGCGATTCTCGCGACCCACCAGATCCGCGATGCCTTCTACGTCGCGCGGCACGAGGCCGTGCGACGCGGCAGCGAGGTGCGGATCAGCGAGATCGCGAACGACACGCTGACGCGCGCGCAGTTCATGGTGCTGCACGACACGTCAGTGCTGTTCGAAGGCACGGCGGCGGAGCTGCTCGCGTCGCACGACGCGTACCTCCGCGAGTTCATGTTCATGACGCTGCCGCCCTGGTAGTCGCGGCTCAGGACGCGGTGCGGCTGCGGCTGCGGCTGAGCGCGAGCACCGACTCGAGCAGCTCGGCGGGATCGATCGGCTTCGCCAGGTGCATCTGGAAGCCGGCACGCAGCGCACGGCGGCGATCCTCCGACCGCGCGAACGCCGTCAGCGCCGCGGCTGGAACCCGCGCGATCGCCGGGTTCTCGTGCCGGCGGATCCGCTGAATCAGCGCGAAGCCGTCCACGTGCGGCAGTCCCAGGTCGGCGACCACGACGTCGGGGTGCGAGACGGCGAGCGCCTCGAGCGCGGCATCGGCCGACGAAGCCGTCGTCAGCTCCGCGCCGCGCGCTTCGAGGATGTCGCGCACCATCGCGAGCGCGTCCGCATCGTCGTCGATCGCGAGCACGCGGATGCCGGTGAGATCCGGCAGCGCGGGCGGCGCGGCGGCCGCGCCAATCGACTCGCCTGACGCCGCGGAGAGCGACGTGGCGAGCATGATCGGCAGCGTGACGCGGAACGTCGCACCCTTGCCGGCGCCCTTGCTCTCGGCGGTGATCGTACCGCCGTGCAGTTCGACGAGCTGGTGCACGATCGCGAGCCCGAGGCCAAGACCGCCGGTGGTGCGCGACGCGCCCGCGTCTTCCTGGCGGAATCGCTCGAACACGTGCGGGAGAAAGGCCGGCGTGATGCCGATGCCGGTGTCGCTGATGACGATCGCGACGCTCGAGTCGATGCGCTCGAGGCGCAGTTGGACGCGCCCGCCGCGGTCGGTGAACTTGATGGCGTTCGACAGCAGGTTCCAGACGATCTGCTGCAGCCGATCGGGATCGCCGGCGACGGGGCCGGCGCGCGGATCGAGAATCGTCTGCACGTCGATCCGCTTCAGGTCCGCCGTCGGCTTCAGCGCATCGACCGCGTGCTTGATCACGTCGATCGGATCGACCGTCTGCACGTTCAGCCGCATTTTGCCGGCGACGATGCGCGAGACGTCGAGCACGTCCTCGACGATCTGCGCGAGCGAGGCAGCGTTGCGCTCGATCGTGTCGATGGCGCGCGGCTGGCGCTCCATGCCGAGCAGCCCGGTTCGCATCATCCGCGCGTAGCCGAGGATCGCGTTGAGCGGCGTCCGCAGCTCGTGCGAGAGGGTCGCGAGGAATTCGTCCTTGAGACGGCTCGCGTCCTGCAGGCTGCGGTAGAGCCGCGCGTTCTCGAGCGCCACCGACGCCCACGCGGCGACGCCCGAGACCAGTTCCTCGTGCTCTTCGGTGAAGCGCCCGGCTTCTTCGTGTCCGAAGAACAGACCGCCGATGACGCTGCCGTTCGGCGCCTTCACGGGAACCTCGAGGTAGCTGCGGACGCGTGCGTCGGCCGGCCGGTCACCGCAGAACGGCGGATGATCGTGATATCGCAGATCGGCCGTGATGTCTTCGCTGCGAACGACGGCGTCCCCGCCGAACGTCGGATCGAATCCCGCGAACTGCGCCTCTGTCAGCTCCGTGACAGCGTCGGTGACGGCTCGCACGACCGCGTCCGGATCGAGCGTGGCCGCGACGATGGCGCCGACGCGATTCAGGCTGGTCGTGATCGCGGCGTTGCGCTCTGCGATGGCCTGGATCCGCGCGCGTTCGGCTTCGGCCGTCTTCCGCTCGCTGATGTCGCGCGCGATCTTCGATGCGCCGATCACGCGTCCCTGGTCGTCGCGGATCGGCGAGACCGTCAGCGAGATCGGCACCGGCGTGCCGTCTTTGCGCTGACGGATCGTGTCGAAGTGATCGATCTTCTCGCCGCGGCGAAGACGCGCGAGCACCTCGTCTTCTTCGCCCTGCCGGTCGGCCGGGATGATCGTCCGGATCGATCGGCCGATCATCTCGGCGGCGGTGTAGCCGAACATGTGTTCCGCCGCGCGGTTCCACGACATGACGATGCCGTCGAGCGTCTTGCTGACGATCGCATCGTCGCTGTTGTCGATGATCGCGGCGAGCCGCCGATCGCTGCTGGGTTGGGCAGGTGCCGATCGGCGCCCGCGCAGAATGCGCAGCATGCCGGCGGGGGATCCGTCCTCGGCCTCGAGCGGAACGTCTGTCAGCTCGACCGTCGGCGGGAGGGCGAGCGAGTCCCATCGCGCGCCGAGGACCTCGCGCGCGGGCTGACCTAGCAGCCGCCCGGCGGCGTCGCTCCACATCGTGATGCAGCCGTCGCGATCGATGACGACGGCGGCACCATTCATCGTCGTCTCGATCGCGGTGAGGAGCGTCGCTGGCGCTACAGAAGCAGGGTGGTCGGCCGGCAAACGGACAGACGTCGACAATTCTCCGGTTAGCGCTAGCAGCAAACTCCTGTCCGGATCCGACTTGGCCGTTTGTCTAAGGATTCTGTGGATGAGTTGGCTGTGAGACGCGTCACAACGTTGGATCCGTGTCCGGAATCGCTTCGCGTCACTCGTGATGATCGTCGTCGAGAACCCAGGCGACACGGAAGAAGTACGCGGCGAGCAGCGCGGTGCCGGCAGCGATGAGCAGCGCCTCGCCGGCCGGCGTGGTCAGCGCCGTTTGCCACTGCGTGAGCAGCAGCCCGAAGTGACCCATCATCACGCCCATCTGGTGCTGCATCGACTTCGTGTAGCCGAGCGCGGTCGTATCGTCGAGTGCCGCGTCGGCCGCGCGCGACTCGACGACATAGAACACGAGAGCGGCGAGAAGGCCCGTGACCAGCACGATCCAGCCGATCGCTCGCTGGCGGTCCGCCGGCCGCAGGGAGGAATACCTACCGCGCATCCTCCCATCGTAACGCGCGCGGAACCGAGGGAAGATACGGCATGCAGATTCACCGCCTCCAGGGCTTTCTCGCCGGGTTGCTCGTGGCCGCCGGCATGTGGGTGAGCGCGCAGACGACGCCCGCGCCCGTCGTCGCCATTCCGAAGAGCGATATCGACGCCGTGCTCAACTACTCGGGTTCGGAAGGCGCCGGCGCCGATCGGCAGATCCGCGTCGTCGATCTCGGCGCCTACAAACTCGGCATCGGCATCCTGCATCGCGGCGCCACGCGCGCGGGTGCGCCGGTGGGCGCGATCAGCCATAGCAACGTGACCGAAGTGTTCTACTTCGTCTCGGGCAGCGGCACGCTCGTGACCGGCGGACCGGTGGAGAACGAGCGGCCGTATCCGCCGGAGACCGAATTCGTCCGACTCGCCGTCGGCCCGAGCCGCGGCGGCGTGTTCAAGGGCGGCGACCGCCGGCACGTCGCGCCCGGCGACGTCGTGGTCGTCCCCGCAGGCATGCCGCATGGCTTCGACGACATCGGCGAGCAGTTGACGTATCTGAGCATTCGACCGGACGTCACCGGCGTGCTCCCCGCCGGATACGTGCATCCCGTATTGCGCCGATAGGGCGCGCGCGTTTCGGTTCGCCGCGGTCGTCTTCCACGCAGCCGACGCTGCCGGAATCTCCGCAACCGATCGCGCCGCGTCGCGCGCCGCGGCTGGCAGCCCTGATGCAGCCCTTATCAGGTATGCCTCTGAAATTCCGCATTCTCGTCATCGTCGTCGTGTGCGCGATCGCGGCGCCGCTGGCGGCGCAGGAATCGGCCGTTGCCGATGCGACTGCGCCGATCTCCGACGCGCTCGCCGACCAGGTGATCGGCAAGCCGGCCGGTCCGCCTCCCACCCCGGAGCACACCGGCATCGTGGCCACGTTGAAAGATCTCGTGACGGACGTGAAACACCTGCCATCGCTCGAGAACCTGTTCTGGGTCGGCGTCGGCGCTGGCGGCGCGGCCGCCGTGCATCCGGCCGACACCCACGTGAACAGCTCGCTTGTCGAGGCGTCATGGGCGCATCCGACGTTTGTCGCCGGCGCGTATCTCGGTCAGAGCTACACGCTGCTCGGCGCGTCGGCGGTCATCTACGCCGTCGGACGCTCGACCGACAACGTGCGCGTGTCGCACATGGGATCCGATCTGCTGCAGTCGGTGGCGATTTCCGAGGGGATGGTGCAGGGGCTGAAGTACACCGTCCGCCGCGAGCGGCCTGACGGCAGCGGCGCCAACTCATTCCCGTCCGGCCACGCGGCGGACACCTTCGCGTTCGCGACGGCGATCGAGCGTCACTTCGGCTGGAAGGGCGCCGTGCCGGCGTACATGTTCGCCTCGTATGTCGCCGCGTCCCGGTTGCACGACAACGTCCACTACCTGAGCGACGTCGTGTTCGGCAGTGCCGTCGGCATCATCGCCGGCCGCACGGTGACGCGCCCCGGGCACGGTCTCCCGATTGCGGTCGGGCCAGTGCCGGGCGGTGCCGCGATTCTCTACGTGCGCCACGGCGAGTAGGAGGCGGCCATGAAACGGTGCATCGTCTGCGCGGCGCTGGTGCTCATCGCGGCGGTCGCCGCGGCGCAGCCGCGCAAGACGCGCGTCGCTGTGTTCGATTTCGACTACGCCACGGTCCACAGCGGCGTCTCCGCCATCTTCGGCCAGGACATCGACGTCGGCAAAGGCGTCGCCGACCTGCTGGTGACGACGCTGGTCAAGGATGGCACCTACTCGGTGATCGAGCGGAACGCGCTTGCGAAGATCATCGCCGAGCAGAACTTCTCCACGAGCGACCGCGCCGATCCGATGTCGGCCGCGCGCCTCGGCAAGCTCCTCGGCGTCGACGCGATCATCGTCGGGTCGATCACCGAGTTCGGCAACGAGACGAAGAACACCGGCATCGGCGGCGGCGGCGGCTCGTGGGGCGGCTTCGGCATCGGCGGCTTCTCGCACAAGAAGTCGAAGGCGATCGTCACGCTCACCGCGCGGATCGTGAACGTCGACACGGGCGAGATCCTGACGGTGGCGGAAGGGCACGGCGAATCGAAGCGCGAGAGCACGTCGCTGCTCGGCGGCGGCGGCAGTTGGGGCGGGTTCGCGGGCGGCAGCGTCGACTTCGGCAGCAGCAACTTCCAGAGCACCATCATCGGCGAGGCGGTGAAAGCCGCCGTCGACGCCATGAGCGTCGAGGTGATTGCCGGCCGATCGCACATCCAGACGCGACAGATCGTCGTGCAGGGCGTCCTCGCCTCGGTCGAAGAGGGGCAGGTCGTGTTGAACGTCGGATCGGCAGCGGGGCTGCGCGTCGGCGATCAGTTGACCGTCGAGCGTGTCGTGCGCGAGGTGACCGACCCCGCGACCGGCCGCGTGATTCGGCGCATGACGACGCCCGTCGGCGTCCTTCGCGTGATCGATGTGGACGAATCGTCGGCGCTGGCAGCGATCGTGTCGGGCGCTGGGTTCAAGGTGGGCGACGCGTTCAAGACCCAGGTGCAGTAGGAGGATCGCCATGACCACGCAGACCAAAGCGCCGCCGCAAGACCTTGTCGGCTGGCTCGATTACTACCTCGTGCAAAAGGCGCCGGTGCAGCTTCCGGACCAGGCGAAGGAGTGGATCGTCCGCTACGGTCCGGTCATCACCGTCGTGCTGCTGCTAATCGCGCTGCCGACTCTCTTGTTCGCGCTCGGCATCGGCGCCGCGTTCGTGCCGTTCGGCGCGGTCGGCTACGCGGCCGGGTTCACGTATCTCGCGCTCGGCACGCTCGTCGAGATGCTGCTGATGACCGCGGCGCTCCCGGGATTGTTCCAGCGCCGCATGGCGGGATGGCGGCTGATGTTCTATTCGTCGCTCGTCGGGCTCGCGGTGTCGTTGCTGCACGGCGCGATCGTCGGCGGCCTCGTCGGCGCGCTCGTCTCGCTGTACGTCCTGTTCCAGGTTCGGTTGCTCTACAAGGAGTGATCGAGCGAGGAGGAGCCATGCCGATCGCATCGGTGTTGTGTCACGTTCTCGGCACCACGGTCACGCGCGTCACCGACCTCGAAGGAAATGTGACGCAGCTGATTTGTCCCGAGTTCGATCCGGTGAGCGGGTTGTGTCGCATTCGTCAGGGCGTGTCGAGCGGCGGGCCGTTGTCGCAACTGCTCGAGCGCGTCTCGGAAGACACGCTCGACTCGCGCGGCGCGCGCTGCCCGTTGCAATAGGAGGCGTCATGACGAAGACATGGCGGCGGCTGATCGGTGCGTCAGCCATCGCGTTGATGGCGGCGGCGGACGCATCCGCCCAGGACCTCGGCGTCGGCGCCCGCCGCGCGGAATGGGGCGGCTTCCCGACGGGAGTGTTCATCTTCGCGCGGCATACGCCCGAAGACCCGCCGGACTTCACCAACTACGCGTTCGGCACGTCGTTCGCGTGGAACCTGAACACGTACGTCGGTCTCGAAGCCGAGGCCGGCTTCGGCGTCGGATGGACCCGCGCGTACAACGTCCGCGGCGTGCTCGTGCGCCAACCGATGCCGGATTCGGCGGCGTACTCGGGCAGCGTCGTCATCAGCCCGATCGGCAACCACCGCGTGATCGTGCCGTACGTCGTCGGCGGCATGGGCGCGTTGTCGTTGCTGCCGCGCGACGGCACCGAGACGGTCGGCGTCACCTCGCGTGAGACGATGCTGACGGGGAACGTCGGCGGCGGCCTCAAGTGGTACTCGCCGCACGAGTGGGGCGTGAGGCTCGATTACCGGCTGCTGTTGATCGATCACCACGACGAGGCGCTGCCGTTGTTCGGCGAGAGCGGCGCGCAGGTGGGGCATCGGTTGTACGCGGGCCTCTTCTTCGGATTTTGAGGCGACCAGGTGTCATTGACGCGCGGCGCGCTTCGGCTGCTGACGACCGCTCTCGCCGCGATCGCCACGATCGCGGCGGGCGGCGTCCTGGCAATCGGACGGCCGGCCGCCGTGCCCGCCGATGCGCCCGCGATCGACGGCGTGCAGCGCTACCGCATCATCGGCAAGCTGAACTTCGCGTTCTTCAGCCTCGGCAGCGACGACGTCGGCAGCGCCCGGATCACCGTTCGATCCGACGCGCAGGGATCCACGATCTCGCTGCTCGCCGGATCGGATCCGGATCACGCACCCCGGCGCCTGAACGAATGGGGCTACGTCCGCGAGGAGATTCGTCCAAACGGCGCCGACGTGTTCGTGCTGCGGCCCGCCGACCCGGACGACTCCTCGCCGGCCGACATCGTGTCGCGGAGCAGCGAGCCGCGATTCGCCGCGCGCTGCGCCTCGGTGACGGAGCGCGACCTGCACAGCTTCGCGACCATCGTCAACGGACAACCGACGACGTCGTTCCGCACCTTCACGCGCCTGATCGATCAGCTCGCTGACGCGCCACCGAAGTGGGAGGCGCAGCATCTCGCGCTGCCCGCCGGCGTCCAGCCAGGATTTCTGACCGCGCTGCAGACGGTGCTCCGCTCCGACGGCCAGGCCGCGCCGTACATCTACGACGGCCGCGTCTACGATCTGTCGGTGCGGAAGATGAAGGTGCTCGGCCGCACGGTCGTCGGCGCCCGCGTCTTCGAGACGCTGACGCGCAGCGACATGATCGTCCGCAACCGCAGGAACGGCGACACGACGAAGTTCGCCGTCACGTACGTGCCCGGACACGCCGGCGTCTGCCTGCCGGTCCAGATCTTCTATCAACCGAGCTTCTGGGTGAGCGTCGAACTGCGCCAGGACGATGCGGCGGACGCGCCGGAAGACCCGGCCGTCACCGGCGCCGCGCTCGCCCAGATCCGCCGCATCTGCGCCGAGGCGGCGCGCTGACCTACGCGGCGTCCGCGCCGCCGAACTGGATCCGATGCAACCGTGCGTAGAGCCCGTTTGTCGCGATCAACTGCGCGTGCGTGCCGCGCTCGACGATGACGCCGCCGTCCAGGACGAAGATGATGTCGGCGTTACGCACGGTCGCCAGCCGGTGCGCAATCGTGATCGACGTGCGCCCTTCGAGCAGGTGCGACAGCCCTTCGAAGATCTGCGCCTCGGACTCGGGATCGAGCGCGGCCGACGGCTCGTCGAGCAGCAGAATCGGCGCGTCGCGGACGATGGCGCGCGCGATCGCGATGCGCTGACGCTGGCCGCCGGAGAGCGTGTCGCCGCGTTCGCCGATCACCGTGTCGTAGCCGTCGGGCATGCGGCGGATGAACTCGTCGGCGTTGGCGAGGCGCGCGGCGAGGCGGATCTCGTCGAGCGACGCGCCGGGCTTGCCGTACGCGATGTTCTGTGCGACCGACGCGCGGAAGAGCACCGGGTCCTGCAGCACGAAGCTGACCTGGCGCCGAAGCGTCTCCAGCGTGTAGCTCCGGACATCGCGGCCGTCGATGCGGATGGCGCCGCCGCGCGCGTCGTACAACCGCGGGATCAACCCGATCAGCGTCGATTTGCCGCTGCCGGTCGGCCCGACCAGCGCGGCGCGCTGACCCGCCGCGACGTGAAGGCTGACGTCGGCCAGGACCGTCTGCTCCGGCGCGTAGCCGAACTGTACGTGGTCGAATTCGATCTCGCCCGCAAACGCCGGCGCCGGCGTCGCGCCGGGCAGCGTCTTGACCTGGCGCTCGACCGACAGGATCTCCCCGATGCGCTCGAAGGCAATCGCCGCCTTCGACAGCGTGTCGGTCATCTTCGAGAGGTCCTTCATCGGCTTGTACATCTTGCCGAGATACAGCACGAACACGAGCAGCGCGCCGCTCGTCAGGCGGTCGGCCAGCACGAGGCGCACGCCGTACCACAACACGAGGCACGTGCCGACCGCGACGAGGATGTCGACGACGGGCGGCAGCATCGCCTTGATGCTGCGCGCGCGAAGTCCGAGGTCGACCGACTCCTGACTCTCGTGGTCGAGCCGCCCTTCCTCGAACTCCTCGCGCGCGAACGCCTTGACGACGCGCGCCGACGCGATCGACTCCTGCACCACGGACGCCAGCTCGCTTTCCTGGCGCTTCACCGCGCGCGTCGCGGTCTTGATCCGGCGCGTGTAGCGGTAGACGACCACGAAGAGCAGCGGGGCGACCGACAACGCGATGACGCTGAACCGCCAGTCGAGATAGAACATCACGCCGAGCATGCCGACGAGCGTCAAGAGGTCGAGCAGGATGCCGAGGATCGCCGACGAGAAGAAATCTTCCGCGGCGTCGATGTCGCTGGTCAGGCGGACGACCATGTCGCCGGTCTGCCGCTGTTCGTAGAAGGAGAGCGACAGCCGCTGGACGTGGTGATAGAGAATGTGCCGGAGCTCGTAGCCGATGCGCTTGGCGACGGTCGTCGACAAGTATTTCTGCGTGTACGCGCTGGCGGCGCTCAGCACGGCGATCGCAATCACCGACGCCGCGGCGAAGTCGAGGATCGCGGTGCGATCGCCGGAGAGAAACGCGTGCAGCCAGTGCGGCGGCGACTTCGTGCCGAGTACGTAGTCGAAGATGACTTTCAGCGGCCACGGTTCGAGCAGGTCGGTGCCGGCTTCGACCAGCATCGCCGCGAACGCGACCGCGAGCAGCATCGCCTGCGGCCGCAGGAGCGGCATCAGTTTCAGGCGGCGCGACGCCATCGGCTTCTCGCCGGCGCCGGCGTGTTCTGCTTCGCCGCGTGCCAGTAGCGCCGCACGCGCGCGACGAAGTGACGCGGTTTCTCCTCCGCAATCGCGCGCCCGATCGTCGTCGCCCGGTAGCGCAGTTCGGCCTGGTACCGCCGCAGCAGCCGCAGGCAGCGCGCCGTGTCCTCGCGCGAGGCGAGCGCTTCGCTGACGAGAAGGTGCTCGAGCAGCGCCACGTTGTGGTACTCGCCGAGGAATCCGTCCAGCGCTTCGAGCCGGCGCTCGTCCGGCAGCAGCTTGTCGCGGCAGCGCCCCTCAAGCAGTCGCACTTGCAGCCACAGGTCCTTTGCGCGACGCCGCCACGCGTGATACCGCTCGACGGTCGGCTCGAGCTCCGCGCGACGCGCGGCTCGTCGCGCGCGGCGGATCGTCTCTTCCAGTCCGCCCTCCACCGCGCGAAATCCCGTGGTGTTCAGCGTCCACGTCGTGACCGGCTGCTGCTCGCGCCGCAGGAGCGCCGCGACGCGCGGCAGCAGGCGGTCGAGCATTGCCTTGCGTCCGATGCGCCGCTCGCGCTCGAGCAGGCCGGCGCGCAGCGCGACGACCGTCCGGTGCGGCAGCCGATCGCGGTACTTCTGTCCGAGTCGGATCAGCGTGTCGACCATCGCTTCGCCGTCGGCGATGGCGGCGAGCATGCGATTCGCCGCGCGCAGCCGCCGGTTCGACGCGTAGTACGAGTCGCCCATCGCGGTGCGCACGAGCCGGATGAGCGCCCGCGCCTTCTTGATATGGCGCCGCGCTTCGTGCACGACCTCGTCGCTGCGATGGTCGCCGGCCAGCCGCAGCTGTCCGATCGCGACCGACAACTGCTTGTCGGCAATCCGCCGCACGTCGGCGGTCAGCGATCGACCCGGTTTGAACCTGTACGCCACATCAACGCTCCGCAAAACTGCCCACGCGCAGCACGCGCGCGAGCAGCAGAGTCAACGCCGCACCCACCACCGTCGACAGCGCACCGAGCGTGACCTGCCCGAGCACCGGACCGATCGCAATCAACCCGGTCGCGAGGAACAACGCGAAGGTGAACCCGCTCGACGTCGCCATCGCCGTCACGAGCAGCTCGCGCCAGCCGAGGCGCCGCGGGCGCCGGAGTCCGAGCGCGATCGCCACACCGGCGGCGATGAGGATGCCGATCGGCCGGCCGACGAGCGCCGCCGTCAGCATCGCCCACGTGCCCGTGTCGTACTGCTTGAGGATCACGCCGGCATTGACCAGGCCGAACAGCAGCAGCACGACCTGCGCGACGACGTTCCATTCATGCTCCATGTGGTGCACCGCGTCGTCGTCGGCCGGATCGGCGAAGAGGTCGAGCGAGCGCGGCTCGCGCGGCAGGAACGGCACGATCGGCACGAGCGCAAGCGCCGGGTGGATGCCGCCCAGGTAGAGCGCGAACCACGCGAGCGGACCGGCGATCGCGAGATACGGCCAGAACCGCCGGACGCCGGCGCTCCGCATGAGGGCGGCGACGCCGATCGCCGCGAGCAGCAGGGCGATCGCACCGGGCCGCACGTCGATCGCCTGCGGACGCGTCGCCAGCACGATCATGCCGACCGCGTCGGTGGCGAGCGCGATCAGCAGCACGAACGGCAGCAGCGCGCCGCGCCGGAAGATCAGCTTGACGAGGTAATACGCCGCCGCGACGTCGACCGCGCACGCAATCGGCCACGCCGGCGCGAGCAACGTTTCGTGCTCCGCGTTGACGTAGACGAGATACGTGGCGGCCGTCGCGGCGACGCCGCCCATCGCGGCGACGACCGGGAGCAACCATCGTCGCCACGTGTGCAGCGCCCCTCCCGGCATGACCGCTTCGAAGACTTCCTGCGCGACCAGCGCGAGGAAGATGGCCATGCCGATCTCGTTCACCGGAAACGCCAGCGCGTGCGAGAAGCGGAAGTAGCTCTCGGGCGCCGTGTTGGCCCAGGCGAGCGCGACGGCCGCACCCGCGGGCAGCAGGAGGAAGCGATCGAAGACGAAGCGCACGGTCGATCCGAGGGTGGCGTGCTCGGGCGCCGCCAGCGCGATCGGATGATGGGGCAGGGCGTGGTGTCTCATGGCCGTCTCCGCTAGCTCGTTTGGCGCCGCGGCACGACGCCGGCGTCGACCGTCCGGCCGGTCCGCGAGATCGTTTGGAAGTGCAACTCGTCGCCGCCCACCTCGACGAGCATGAACGTCTGGTCCTGATCGAAGGAGGCGGCGGTCTGCGCCGACGGATTCATGTCGCCCTTGCGCAGTTGCCCGCCGGAGCCGTCGATGAAATATGTGATCCCTTTCTGCGGCTTGATGCGCTCGTACACGTGCTCGTGGCCCGAGAAGACCACGTTCACGCCGTACCGCACCAGAATCGGCTCGAGGGCGACGCGCAGCTGCACGTCGGGCCCATGGCGGCCGGCGTCCGAGTAGAGCGGGTGATGGAAGTACGCGATCTTCCACACGTCGTCGGACGCCTTGAGCGTGTCGTCGAGCCACGACAGTTGCTTGGGATCCATCTGGTTCGAGTCGAGGACGAAGAAGCGGACGGTCTTGCGCTTGTACGTGTAGTAGCGCTCGCCGCCCATGTTGAACCCTTTGTAGAAGCGGTTCTTCTGGTCGTCGTGATTGCCGAGCGACGCGAAGAACAGGACGCCGCCCTGCAGCAGCGCGGCGTACGGACGCTCGAACTTGGTGACGAAGTCTGCCGGCTCCTGGCGTCCGTACAGGTTGTCGCCGAGCATGATCACCAGCTCGAACGGGAACGCGTCGTGCGCCAGTGCCATCTGCTGCGCGACTTCGTATTCCGGCCGATCGCCGGTCCCGTTATCGCCGATGGCGGCGAACTTCAACGAGGCCGGATCGTTGGGGAGTTGCACGCCGTCGATCGCCGCGGCCCACGTGCCGACGGCGACCACGACGGCGCCGATCGCGAGAAGCTTGCGCATGACGTTCACCATGACGTCCCCGCCGCCTGGTCGGGGCCGGCGATCCGCTCGCCGAGTGCGATGTTCGCTTTCACCTTTTGAATGAATCGGCCGGCCGTCGCCGCGTCGTAGCCGCCGGCGCGGAACGCATCGGCCCACTGCGCGTCGGTCAGCGGCGCGAGCATCTCGCACGCGAAGCCGACGTCCTCGGGCGTGATGCGATCGCGGAACAGCTCCTGGTGGAAGCCGTGGTAATCGAACAGGACGAATCCGTTCTTCATGCCGAGGACGAACTGGTAGCGCTCGAAGTGCGCCGCGTCGCCGCGGACCGGCGAGAGGCGGCCCGATTCGCCGAGCGCCGTGCCGAGGTCGCGGACGACGTACCAGCGCTCGACGAAATCGCCGGTGCGGTGTTCATACAGCGTGTTGTTCGAGTTCTTCAGATCGGAGCTGTTGAACATCGCGAGGATCACGAGCAGTCCCTGGTACGGACGCATGCCGACGAACGGGTTCTGCTGCCAGGACCAGTCGCCGATGTCCGTCAGCGACTTCTCGTGCAGCCGGAAGCGCCCGCCGCGCTCGACATGCGTCCCCCAGTCGTCGCGCAGCGTGAACGACGGGAGGAAGTAGACCGGCGGCTGGTGATAGCCGGCGGCCGAGAGGACTCGCGAGAGCACCACTTCGATCGGCCCTTCGCTCGGCTGTCCGTCCGTCGGTCCCTGCTTGACGCTCCATTTGTGTCCCGTCGCGTCGCGCACGGTCAGGCCCGGATTGATGCCGTGGTGCTTGTGCTCCACGAGCGTGTAGACGTCGGCCGGTCGGGGCGCCTTCGACGCGCCCCACGGGCCGTTGAACAGATCGCGATCCGCGGCGTTGGGCGGCAGCGACCACAGGTTCGCGAGCGGCGCGTCCCACGGCTGCTGCGTCGGACGGACCTGCGGCGTGCAGAACGGCAGGTACACCGCCAGCAGCGGCGGCAGCAGGACGACGCTGAAGAGGCGGGCTCGCATGGCGCTACTCCTGTGCCTCGGGCTACGGGATGAACGGCACTTGCGCGATCCGACGCGAGAGACGCGACAGGTGGAACGGGTCGCTCGTCCTGAACTCCAGACGCCACCCCTCGCTACCGTGCGCGAGGTCGACGCGCGCGAAGGTGGCCTGCTGCGAATGCATCTGTAAGCCGACGCCGACCGATCGCTTGCCGAGATCGAGGTCGCGCATGAACGGCGCGACGTTGCCGGCGTCGACGAAGCCCGCCAGATCGACGTGCGTCAGCACCGCGAGGCGCACTTCGCCGTTGACGACGAGCATGTTGCGATCGTGGAAGCGGAAGTCGTCGAACGATCGCAGCGTATTGTGGCCGCCCAGACTCGGCAGCATGTAGAACGGGACGCTTTCGGTCGAGTCCGTCTCGCTGCCGACGATCCACGCGTGGCCGACGAAGGTCAGCGTGTCGGCCGCGACGCTGACGACCTGCAGCGCCTCGCCCTCGTAGCGCCGGAAGCTGAACGCGCCGGAGCTGCGATCGGAGAACGACACCGCCGACGCGCGGTACACGCCGCCGTCGAGCGGATGGCTGCGCGAGTCGCGCGTGTCCACCATCACCGACACGTCGCCGTGCGCGTAGTTCGGCTGATACGGCTGCGCGACGGCTGCGTCGTCGGCGAACATCTCGAGCGCGCTTGGATTGCCGCGCAGGAACGTGCCCGAAGGCGAATCGAGCGTCGGACGCGCCAGCCATCCCAGGCGTCCCGTCACCGCGAGCCAGCGTTGCGGATGCGCCGTCGCATAGCCCACGATGTCCGTCGTCGTGATGCGGTACTCGCTGTGCGCGGAGTCGGGCGAATTGCTGCCGACGCCGAAGTAGGTGACCTGCGTCTGGTCCTGCCACATCGCCTGCGCGCCGACGGCGAGGCGACTGTGCGCCAGTTCGGTGAATTCGAAGCGGCCCTGGACCATCGTGTACGCGCGCCACGACACGGCCGCGGAGGCATCGGCGATGGCCTTGTCGCCGAGGAACCAGTGGCGATAGCCGGGCCCGATCGAGATCCACCCCGACCCGGTCGGCATGTTCGAGAATTCCGGATAGAAGCCGTTGTTGCGCTGATTGCCTTCGCCGAGCGTGCGCGTCGCGAAATTGATCCCGCGCGAGATGATTCGCGGTTCCGCCAACAACCCCTCGGGCTCGCCGCCCACGACCGGCGGGATCAGCGGCACGACTTGATCGTCGGGAACATCATCGGCAAGAAGAGCACGGGCTGCGGTGCGAGCGACGGCGTCGGCGGGACCGCCGACCGGATCGTCCTGCGCGCGGGCGGCGCAGGGAAGCGCGCTGACGATCAGCGCGACGCTGCAGAAGAACCGGACTGGATCACCGCGAGATGTCTGGTGAATGGCCCTGGTCGACATGACAACCCCCGTGCGGTGGCGAAAAGCTGGCGCTTTCGACCGCTTCAGACAAAAGATCGCATTGGGCGTGCCGTAGCCAGTCGTGGACGATCGCGAGGGCCGTTGCCGGCCTTTCGGTAGCGACCGGCAGCTTCCCGGCGTAGACGAGCCCCGCTTCGCCGTCGAGCGTGACGATGTCGCCTTCGCGCAGACGATGCGGACCAATCGTGCAGCTGACGCCTTGTTCGTCGACGCGCAGATCGCGACAGCCGACGAGGCACACTTTGCCGAGCTGCCGCGCGACCACCGCGGCGTGCGACGTGCGCCCGCCGAACGCCGTCAGGATGCCCGCCGACGCGGCGAGGCCGGCGATGTCCTCCGTGGCGATGTCGTGGCGAACGAGAATCACCGGCGCGCTGGCGCCGCGCATCTGCGCGCGCGCCGAGTCGAACACGATCTCGCCGGACGCGACACCGACGCCGGCCGGGATCGCGCGCGCGATCGGCGTCGTCCCGTCCGGCAGCCGCAGCGTGACGCGGCGAATGGCGTCGAGGTCGCAGCCGTCGAGCCGCGCGAGCGCCGTCGGCGGTTCGATCCGCCCTTCCTGCACGAGATCGACGGCAATCTGCAGCGCAGCCCACGGCGTCCGCTTGCCGGCGCGGCACTGCAGAAAGAACAGGCGTCCTTCCTCGATCGTGAATTCGACGTCGAGCATGTCGCCGAAGTCGCGTTCGAGCCGGTCCGCCGCGCCGGTGAGCTGCGCCCACGCGTCGGGCAGCGCCGCGGCGAGGCTGGCGCCGTCGCGCACCGCCTCCCGTCCGCCGACGACGTCGTCGCCCTGCGCGTTGAAGAGGAAGTCGACGTAGAGCTCGCGGGCGCCCGTCGCGGGGTTGCGCGTGAAGCAGACGCCCGATCCGGAGCGGCTGCCGGCGTTACCGAAGACCATCGCCTGAACGACCGCGCCGGTGCCGGTGTCGGCGCCGAGGCCGTTCAGGCGGCGATATTCGCACGCCGGCGGCGCGTTCCACGAGTCGAACACGGTTTCAACGGCGGCGACGATCTGATCGATCGGATCGAGCGGGATGCCACGCGCGCCGTGGTCCTCGAGCGTGGTGGCGAGATCGCGGGCGAGTTGCCGCATCGCGAGGGCATCGAGATCGTCGATGCCGTCGACGCGCGCACGGGACAGGTGCTCCGCCTCGACGCGATCGAACACCTGCGCCGGGCAGCCGGCGGCGACTTCGCCGAACGAGCGGACGAACCGGCGATACACGTCCCACGCCTGCCAGGGATTGCCCGTGCGCCGCACGAGCGCGGCCGCGGTGCCTTCCGTCATGCCGAGGTTCACGATCGTCTTGAGCATGCCGGGCATCGACACGGGCGGGCTCGAGCGCACCGACAGCAAGAGCGGCCGCGCGCCGCCGAGCGTGCACCCGGTCGCGCGCTCGATCTGACGCAGGGACTCTGCGAGCGACACGCGAAAATCGTCGGGCAGCGTGCCGTGCTGCAGGTAGTGACGGCAGAGCGCGGCGGGAAGCACGATCGCCGGCGGCACGTCGAGGCCGAGACGCGCGAGCCGCACGAGGCCCGCCGCCTTTCCGCCGACGAGCGCCGGCGTCATCGCCGACTCGGCATGCTCGCGGTCGATCCTGAAGACGCGCGCAGCGTCGCCGCCGGTCATGCGCTCAACCCCTGCGGGTGCAGCACGTAGTCGCGGATCGCGCGGGCGCACGGCACGATCGCATCGGTCGCTTCCTCCAGCGTGCGCGCGATGTCGGCGAACAACTGCTGCTCGCGCACGTTGCCGCCGCTGGTGTAGAGCAGCGCGCGGGCATCGCGTTCGGCGCGGTCGCACGCGTGCTCGAGGACCGCGATGCGCTCCGCCGAAATGAGCGCCTCGTCGACGTCGCCGCGCGTGCGGCCGCGTGCGCAGGCGCGCGCGTGTTCGAGGCAGCGCACGTACTCACGGACCGCCTCGTCGACGATGATCGCCAGACGCTCGAGCGCGGCGAGGCCGGCGGACTCCGGCGTGGCGGGGAGCAGCGTCAGCAGAAAGGCGCTCTCTTCGAGGGCGTCGGCGATCTCGTCGGCGTCGACGAGCAAGCCGACGAGCGTGGACGCGCCCGCCACGGCGTCGGCGCGCCGGACGGCATCGCGCACGATCTCGTCGGCGCTGGCTTCCCACGTCTTCGCGAGCGCGGCGGCGCCCTCGATCTTCTCGCGCCGCGCGGCGTCCGTCGCCCACGCGATCATGCGATGGACGCGGTCGGCGAGCGCAAAGAGCAGCGACGCGTGATCCGCGGCGGCGTCGAGCACGTCGCGGTCGCCGGTGGCGAGGTGCACGAGGAGCTCGGCCTCGATCTCGTCCTGGATCAGCCGCCGCGAGTGCCCGCTGCGGCTGCCGACCGACGTGATGCGGAGCACCGCGGACAGGAAGGCGACCGCCGCGCGGTGGCCGAGCACTTCGTCGAGCCGCGTCCCGCAGCGGACGCGCGCCGGCGCCACGCGGTCGAACGCCGTCTGAATCAGCGCCACGTCGCCGGCCTGCAGGAATCCGCGGTGGCCGACGTCGTTGTCGGCGGCCCACTTGAGGACGGCGACGGCGTCGCCGTTCTTCACGAGCCGGCAGAGACGCTTGCGGGCCCGGTTCCAGTCGATCAGGAACACCAGGCGAGAGGCGAACGTCGTCAGGAACTCTTCGAGCGCGCGGCGATCGGCGGCGTGGAACCGGCCGGTGTGAATCTCGAAGTCGCTCGCGTCGGCGACCGACAGGCTCGTCCAGTCGATCGCGAACGGTCGAAGCATGTCCGCGAAGAAGCGCGACCGCCGCGCGTGCAGATCCGAATAGACGATCGTCGCATCGGTGCCCGCGATCTGGACGACGACGACGTGGCCGTCGGTCGTGCCGAGATCGTTCTGGATCGACAGATGGTCGCGGTAGCGGACGGCGGTGGTGGCGAGGCCCGGGTGATCGAGCTTGAGTGGAGCGGTCGCGTTCAACCCTTTCATGAACGCTGCCACCAGCGGCCGGTCGTCGTCGGCGAGCCCCGACGCGGACGCGCCGTCGATCGATTCGCGCGCGCCGGCGGCCAGGATGGCGTTCAGCGCGCGGTGCAGGTCCATGACGAGCCGGTGCAGCGTGTCGTTCGTCTCGCTGCCCGGCGCGGTCAGCGCGTCGATGCCGGCTGGCGCCAGTCGATCGGTGCCGCTCGGCGCGTGCTGCGCGCGCTGCGCGTCGAGCCGTCGGCGAGACGTGTCGTAGCGGACCCGCCACTCGACGTCGTCGGCGCCGGCGACGCGCAGCGGTTCGAGCATGCGCGCCGTGTCGTCGAACAGCTGCGCCAGCAGGCGGTCGCCGCGCGGAATCGTCAGCGTGCCGTCGGCATCGACGCGGCTCTCGCTCGCGACGGTGTCGAGCGCGCGGTCGTCGATCCCGCACGATTCGCGCGCGCGGCGCAGGTCGGCGGGCGGTTCCGCCGGCTGCACCGCGTGGCGCTTCGCCGCCTGCAGGAGCGTCAGAATGTACTTGATTCGATCGTTGGCGGCGAGGCCGTCCCGCACCAATTCGGGCAGCAGCAGTCCGGAATCGCCGGTGGTCGCGATGATGCGAAGCGTCTTGGTCACCGGTGTCCAATGCTGCAATCCCGGCACCGCCGCCGTCGGCGGCTTTCCGGCAACGCGCGCGGCACACGCATTGCGGACGATCGAGCGGTGGATCGCGATGTTGCCGCTATGGCGTCGGACGCGCGCCGCGCGCGAGCCCGACGGCGATGTGAATTTCGACGTGCTTGGCGATCGAGACATTGATGCCGCCCCAGTTCGGGACGCCGTTCAGACCAAACTCGGTCCGATCGATCTCGAATGTCGTTTCGAAGCTGTTGTTCCGGACGGTGACCGGCACGTCGATGCGCCGCGTCACGTCGCGGATCGTCAGATCGCCGGTCACGGCGATCGAGCCGTCCGCGCGCACGACCGTCGCGGCGCTGACGAATCGCATCGTCGGATACTGATCGACGTCGAAGAACTCGCTGGACTTGAGCAGCTGAACGTGATCGGGATCCTTCATGTTGACGCTGCTCGTGAAGATCGTGAGCTCGACATGCGTGTCCGACGGCCGCGTCGGATCGTACGAAATCTCGCCGGTGAAGTCCTTGAACTGTCCTTCCTTCTTCACCGTGAAGAGCATCTTCGCGAAGATCGTGAAGTCGACGCGCCCCGACTGCGGCGCGACGAGCACGTCGTCGGCGCCCGCGGCGCGCGCGGTCGATGGCGTCAGCGTCGCGAGTGCGAGAGCGGCAACCGGCAGCCACACAGCTTTCATCTCTACCTCCCCGACTGCAAGAAGGACGCGGCGGGGCGCGAACCGTTAACCGGACGCCGCGACGAATATTGCGCGCCCGTGTCGATTAACGAAACGGGGGACTCCGGTGTCTTCGGTTAAGCACGCCGTCGACACGGTCGCGCTCGTCCGCGCCGCGCAGTCGGGCGATCGTGCCGCGTTTGGAGAGCTCTACGCCTTGTACGCCGGCATGGTGCACTCGATCGCGCTGGCGCGGCTCGGCGCGACCGATGCCGGCGACGTGGTGCAGGAGGCGTTTCTGCGCGCGCTGCGCCAACTGCGGCGGCTGCGGGATGCGAGCGCGTTCGGCGCATGGCTGGGGACGATTGCCCGCAACGTGATCCGCGACGTGCAGCGTCTTGGACGCGGCCGTGTCGATGTCGAGGTCGAGCCGACGCACCGCGAAACCCAGTACGAGGAAGTGCAGGCGCGGACGGCGCTGGCCGCCATTCGCGCGCTGCCCGCGGCCTATCGCGAGCCGCTGCTGATGCGGTTCGTCGAGGGGATGACGGGACCCGAAATCGCCCTCCGCACCGGCTGCACGCCGGGGTCGGTGCGCGTGAACCTGCATCGCGGGATGAAACTGCTGCGCCGGCGGCTCGAATCCGCCGGCACCCGGAGCCGAGCATGATGGACGATGAGTATCTCTGGACGCGAACGGGATCGCTCGACGAGGACGTGCGCGATCTCGAGCGGCTGCTCGAGCGCTATCGGTATCGCCAGCCGCTGCGCGACGCCACGTCGGCCCCGAGCCCGAACGAGCGCGCGCCGGACGGCGAGTCGGCCGACGACGCCGGAGAGTAGCCGGATGATCGCGCCGGCCGGGCTGACCAGCGCCGAGGCGGCAAGGCGGCTCGCCGCCGTCGGACCCAACGAGCCGGCGCCCGTCGCACGCGCGTCGCTGCTGGCGCAGATCGCGCGGCCGTTCGCCAACCCGCTCGTCCTCATCCTGCTCGTCGCCAGCGCCGTGTCCGCCTCGCTCGGCCAGCGCGCCGACGCGCTCATCATCGCGGGCATCATCCTCGTCAGCACCTCGATCGACTTCGCGCAGACCCACCGATCGCAGCGCGCGGCCGAGCGCCTGCGCGCGCTCGTGACGCCGACGGCGACCGTGCTGCGTGACGGACGGTGGTGCGAAATGGCGCGCCGCGACGTCGTCCCCGGCGATCTGTTCCGGTTGTGTGCCGGCGACCTCGTGCCCGCCGACGCCCGCCTGGTCGAGGCGCGGAATCTCTCGGTCCATCAGGCGATGCTCACGGGCGAGTCGCTGCCGGTCGACAAGGACGTCTGTGCGGACGTGATGGAGCCGCTGTCCGCCGGCGACCGTGGCGCGGTGTTTCTCGGCACGTCGGTGGTCAGCGGCACCGCGACGGCGCTCGTCGTCGCGACGGGGCCGCGGACGCTGTTCGGCGAGATCGCGACGCGGCTGCGCAGCCGCGCGCCGGAGACGGAGTTCGATCGCGGCCTGCGCCGATTCAGCCTGCTGATCCTGCGCACGACGATCGCGCTCGTGCTGTTCATCCTGCTCGTCGGCCTCGCGCTCCGCCACGATCCGCTCGAGTCGTTGCTGTTCGCGGTGGCGCTCGGCGTCGGCCTGACGCCGGAGTTCCTGCCGATGATCGAGTCGGTGACGCTCACCGCCGGCGCGCTGCGGATGGCGCGCGAAGGGGTCGTCGTCAAGCATCTGCCGGCGATTCAGAACATCGGCAGCATCGACGTCCTCTGCAGCGACAAGACCGGAACGCTGACGACGGGCGACATGACGGTGGAGCGGAGCGTGGACGGCGCCGGGCAGCCGTCGGACGAGGCGCTGCGCTTCGGCGCGATCAACAGCCGGCTGGAGAGCGGCATCCGCAGCCCGTTGGATCACGCGATCCTCGCCGCGTGCGGAACGGACGCGTCCGGTTACGAAAAGGTGGACGAAATTCCGTTCGATTTCGAGCGTCGCCGCGTGTCGGTCGTGGTCGACGCGCCAGACGGGCGCCGCCTGATCATCGTCAAGGGCGCGCCGGAATCGGTGCTGCCGATGTGTTCCACCGATCGCGCCGCCGAGATCGCCGCGCAGTTCGCCGCCGACGGGCTGCGGGTGCTGGCCGTTGGGATCCGCGAGGTGGCGCGGCAGCGCGAGTATTCGCGGGCCGACGAGCTCGCGCTGACGCTTGCCGGCTTCGTCACGTTTTCCGATCCGGTCCGCGCGGACGCGGCGGACGCACTGGCGGCGCTGCAGCGTGACGGCGTCGCGATCAAGATCCTGACCGGCGACAACGATGCCGTCGCCCGTCACGTCTGCGGCCGCGTCGGCCTCGGCGAACGCCGCGTCGTCACCGGCGACGAGGTCGGACGCCTGGACGACGCGGCGCTCGGCCACGTGGCGGAGGAGGCGTGCATCTTCGCGCGCGTGTCGCCGGTGCAGAAGAACCGGATCATCACCGCGCTGAAGCGGCGCGGGCACGTCGTCGGGTTCCTCGGCGACGGCATCAACGACGCGCCGTCGCTGCACACGGCGGACGTCGGGATCTCGGTCGTGGGCGCGACCGACGTCGCGCGAGACGCCGCCGAGATCGTCCTGGGCGAGTCGGGCCTCGCCGTGCTGCACCGCGCGATCCTCGAGGGGCGGCGCGCCTCGGGCAACATGCTGAAGTATCTGCTGATGGGGACGAGCTCGAACTTCGGCAACATGGTCAGCATGGCGATCGCGTCGACGTTCCTGCCGTTCCTGCCGATGCTGCCGACGCAGATCCTGCTGAACAATTTTCTCTACGACCTGGCGCAGATCACGATTCCGACCGATCGCGTCGATCGCGACTACATCAGCCGTCCGCGCCGCTGGGACATGCGCCTCGTGCGGCGGTTCATGCTGCTCGTCGGTCCGGTCAGCTCGATCTTCGATTTCCTGACCTTCTTCGTGCTCCTGCGCGTGTTCCATGCCGGCGAAGCGCTGTTCCACACCGGCTGGTTCGTGGAGTCGCTCGCGACGCAGACGCTCGTGTTGTTCGTCGTGCGCACGTTCGGCGCCCCGTGGAAGAACCGGCCGAGCCGGCCGCTCGCGGCCACGACGATCGCGATCGTCGTCATCGGGATGGCGCTGCCGGCGAGCCCCCTCGGACCGATCCTGGGGTTCGTCCCGACGCCGCCGATCTACTTCGGCTTCCTGGCGCTCGCGGTGATCACGTACCTGGCGCTCGTCGAGCTGGTCAAGCGTCGCGTCATTGCCAGCGTGGAGTCGTGATGCCGGAGATTCGGCAACTGGGCGGGTATCGCTCTTGCGGCACCGTTCGACTGGAAGGAGCGTTGTTATGCGGTCCATTCGGGTCGTCATGATCGTCTTCGCCAGCTTGTGGGCGACCTCCGCCAGCGCGCAGCTGACGCCGACCGCCATCGACTGGACCCGCGGCACCGAGCTGACCCTCCACACCGGCGCGGCCACCGCCTCGTCGACTACCGGCGCGACCGTCGGCGGAAGCGTGCAGTGGGACGTCACGCGCTGGGTGGCGATCCAGGGTCGCGCGACGTGGTTCGATCGGGGCTTCGATGCGACGACGTTCGGCGGCGATGTGAGCGCGCTCGTCAACCTCGTGGCGATGCGCTCCGTGACGCCGTACGTCGGCGTCGGCGGCGGAATCTATCGCGCCTCGTTTCAGTCCGCGGGCGCGACGATGCCGGCGTTCTATCGCGATCGGTTATCGACGCCCACGCTGGGTGTGACGAACACGTTTACCGATCCCGGATTGCGCGTGACGGCCGGCGTCGATCTGGTGCGGCAGACGCCGCGGCGTCACTGGACGGTCCGCCCCGAAGTCTCGTTCACCACGCTGTTCGCCAACGGGCGGAGCGAGACGTTGACGGGCGCCGCGGTCGGCGTCGGCTACCGGTTCCGCGCCTCGGACCGCGGGAACGCGATCGAACGACGCTGAGGGCATCCGCGGACGTCGATCGCGCCGACACTGGTACTTTTTCCGCCGCCGACTCGTACTCCTGCCAGTAGGCACGTGCGCAGCGCTCGCATACGCTCGGGCCATGGGATGTCAGGCGCATCAGTACGAGGTCGGGCGTGCGATCGCACTGGTCGAGGCGCGAGCGGGCGTGCCGATCACCATTTCGGAATTGTGCCGCGCAGCCGACGTGAGCGAACGGACGCTGCGCAACGCGTTTCACGACGTGTACGGCGTCAGCCCGAAGCAGTACTTGACCCGCCGCGCGCTCGAGCAGGCGCATGAGGCGCTGCTCCTCGCGCACGGCGCCCGGGGCGCCGTCACGCACGCGGCGATGGACTGCGGGTTCTTCGAGCTGGGACGGTTCGCCGGCTCGTATCGGCGTGTGTTCGGCGAGTACCCGTCCGACACGGTGCGGCACGCGGCGGTCGCGGCGGAGTAATCCGCTCGCGGAAGACGCGCTCCGGTACGCGCGAGACGCCGGCGACCGCACCGTGGCGCAAGGCGCCACGCGACTGAGAGGAGGCGACAGATGATCGTCAAGGAAATCATGAAAACGCCGGCAGGTACCTGCACGCTGCAGGACGATCTGGCGAGCGCCGCCCGCGTCATGCGCGAACGCCAGTGCGGGTTCGTGCCGGTTGTCGACGCCGCGGGCACGCTGGCGGGCGTCCTGACCGATCGCGATGCGTGCCTGTACGCGTCGAGCGCGGCGGTGGCGATGAGCCACGCGAGCGTTCGCGACGCGATGGTGCGCCCGGTCGTCAGCTGCTTCGTCGACGACAACGTCAAGGTGGCGCTGTCGACGATGGCGAAGCATCACGTGCGGCGCCTGCCGGTGCTCGACACCGCGGGGCACCTGCAGGGCGTGCTGTCGATCGACGACGTCATCCAGGCGCCGCGGCGGCGCGGGGCGCCGGCCATCGGCGAGATCGTCACCGCGCTGCGCGAGATCACGACGCGGCCGGGGATCCAGCCGTAACGCGTCTGCATCGCCACGGCAAGGCAGGTCGCTTGCAGCGGTAGGTTCGTGGGTGCGTGCGCGTGACGGGTTTCCGCCATGCCCCACGCGGATCCGTTCGCTCTCGACGCGAGGCTGCCGTGGCACACAAGCACTTCCTCGTTCAATCCGCCGCCCGCGAGAAAGTCCTTCGTGGCGCGTCGGCGCTCGCCGACGCCGTGCGCGTCACGCTCGGTCCGAGATCCAAGTGCGTGCTCATCGAGCGCAAGTGGGGGCGTCCGCTCGTGTGCAACGACGGCGTCACCATCGCGAAGGAATTCGACCTCGAGGACCACGAGGAGAACCTTGGTGCGCAAATCATTCGGCAGGCGGCCGAGCGCACCGGTGACCTCGTCGGCGACGGCACGACGACGGCGACGCTCCTCGCCGCCGCGATGTTCGCCGACGGCGTCAGGAACATTGCCGCCGGCGCCAGCGCCATCGAGTTGAAACGCGGACTCGATCGCGCCTTGCACGCGGTGCTCGAGACGCTGAAGGCGCTGTCGCGTCCGGTGACCGACCGCAAACAGCGCGTGCAGGTGGCGACGATCTCCGCCCATAACGAAGCCGCGATCGGCGAACTCGTCGCGGACGCGCTCGAACGCGTCGGCGCCGAAGGGACGACAACCGTCGAAGAGGCGAAGGGCACCGAAACGACGGTCGATGTCGTGGAAGGCATGCGGTTCGATCGCGGATTCCTGTCGCCGTACTTCATCACCGACACCGAGAAAATGACGGCGGTCGTCGAAGACGCCCTCGTGCTGATCGTGGAGAAGAAGATCGCGACGCTGAATGACCTGCTGCCGGTGCTCGAGCAGATTGCGAAGAGCGGAAAGGCGCTGCTGGCGATTGCCGAAGACGTCGAGGGCGAGGCGCTGGCCACGCTGGTCGTCAACAAGGTGCGCGGCGTGCTGCCGTGCGTCGCGGTCAAGGCACCGGGCTTTGGCGACCGGCGCCGCGCGATGCTCGACGACATCGCGATCCTCACCGGCGGACGAGTAATCGCCGAGGAACTCGGCATCAAGCTCGCGAACATCAGCGTCGACGATCTCGGCAAAGCCGCGCGCGTCGTCGTCGACAAGGACGCGACGACGATCATCGGCGGCGGAGGACGCAAGGAGGCGATCGCCGGCCGCGCCAACGAGATCAGGGCGCAGATCAAGACGACGACCTCGGACTACGACCGCGAGAAGCTCGAAGAGCGGTTGGCCAAGCTCACGGGCGGCGTGGCCGTCCTGCGCGTCGGCGCGCCGTCGGAAGCGGAGCTGAAGAACCGGCGCGAAGCGTTCGAAGACGCGATCAGCGCGACGAAGGCCGCGATGGCCGAAGGCGTCGTGCCGGGCGGCGGGCTGGCGCTCTTGCGCGCGATCGAGGCGGTCGATCGCGAAGCGGCGGCATGCGTCGGCGACGAACGGACCGGCGTGCTGATCCTGAAGCACGCGCTCGAAGCGCCGGCGCGTCAGATCGCCGCCAACTCCGGCGTCGACGGCGGCGTCGTCGTCGACCGGATGCGGGCGGGAACGGGCGCGTTCGGGTTCGATGCGGCAACCGGCGCCTATGTGGACCTCGTCGAGGCCGGCATCATCGATCCGACGAAGGTCGTCCGTGTGGCGCTCGAGAACGCCGTATCGGTCGCCGGCGTGCTCCTCCTGACCGAAGCGACGCTCACGGAGGAGCCGGAACCGAAGACGGAAGCGCGCGCACCGGTAGGTGTCGAATGAAACGATATGCACACGTGCTCGTCGCCGTCGATCTCGGCGATCGAACCAAGGAGATCGTCTGCCACGCGAAGGCGATCGCCGATCGGTTCGGGAGCCGGATGGACTTGCTCTACTGCTTCCCGACGCCGTCGTTCCCCGATACGACCGGCCTGTTGAATCCGTTCTCGCCGGAAGTGCTGGAGGACGCGCGTGACGCCTGCGAGCGGCAGTTGCAGGGACTGCTGAGCGCGGAGGAGTGCCGGCAGTATCACGCGAAAGCGATCGTGCTGCCGAGCGATCCGCTCGACGCGATCACCGACTACGCGAAGCGAGAAGGGATCGACTTGATCGTCATGGGGACGCACGGCCGCACCGGACTGACGCACATGTTTCTCGGCAGCGTCGCCGAGCGCGTCGTCCGCACGGCGCCGTGCCCGGTGCTGACGGTGCATTAGCGGCAGGAAGTAGGTCTTATGCGGACCTGGGTACGTTCGGTCGTCGCTCTCGGCGCCGCGCTGACGATCGGTCAGGCGACAGCGCAGGCACAAACACTCTCGACCGAGCAGGTAATGCTGGCCAAGCTCGGTCACACGCAGCACATCGTCGAAGCGCTGATGAAGGGAGAACCGGACGCGATCGCCCGCGAGGCGGAGGCGCTGTCTCGCCTGACGCAGCAGCCCGGGTGGACGGTGCTGACGACGCCGGAGTACGTCCATTACAGCGAAGCGTTTCTGCATGCGACGAGCGATCTTGCCGCGTCGGCGCGCGACGGCAACCTCGACGGCAGCGCGCTGCATTACGCCGCGCTGGTGATCGCCTGCTACAGCTGTCATCGGTACGTGAACAGCGTGCGCATCACGCAAATCGATGACGGTGATGGCGAGGATGGTCAACGGCCGCCTGCGAGACCGCCGGCTCCGCCGGCACGGCCGCCTGTCAGGCCGTCGCCTGCGCCCGCGCCGAGCCACCCGCCGAGCCATCCGCCGAGACCGGCGCCGTCGCATCCCGGCGGACACGGTCACGGGGAGGTCTATGGGTATCCGCTGATCTTCCAACCCGACTTCATGTACCGCTTCCCGTACGGCGCGTATCCGTACTACGAGTGGGGCTATCCGTATCCGACGTACGGGTACCCGCCGTTCGTCTATCCGTTCGTCGGCGCCGATGTCACGGCGGAAGCGTCGGCGGCGTACGGCACCGTGCAGTTCGACGTGGCGCCGCGCGACGCGCGGATCGTCGTCGACGGGTACTATGCCGGCACGATTGCCGAGCTCGACGATGGCCGGCTGTTGCTGGTGCCCGGCCCGCACCACATCGAGCTGCAAGCGGACCGGTACGAGACCGCGATCGTCGACGTGCACATCCAGCCGAGTCACACGATCAAATATCGCGCGGCGTTGAAACCGGACGGCAGCGAACGCTGACGTGCGCAGAGGGGGAGTCATGTCCCGAAATGGTCAGGCGGAGGTCTTGAGCGCGCTCGATGCGATCTTCACGCGTCGGTCGGTTCGTGCGTACGACACCACACACGTCGTCGACGAATCGACGGTGCGCTCGCTGCTCGACGCGGCCGTTCAGGCGCCCACGGCGATGCACGGCGAGCCGTGGGAGTTCGTCGTCGTTCAGGATCCGGCGATGCTGAAGCGGCTGTCGGACCGCGCGAAGCACAAGTGGCTGGACGAGGCGGCGCACTATCGCGATCTGCACGCGCATGCGGCGGCCGCCGACGAGTCGGCGTTCGCAAAGCAGCTCGCCGATCCGAAGTTCTCGATCTTCTACGACGCCGGCACGCTCGTGGTGATTTGCGCCAGGCAAACGCCGTTCGCCGTCGCCGATTGCTGGCTCGCCGCCGAGAACTTCATGCTCGCCGCCTGCGCGCTCGGTCTGGGCACGTGCTGCATCGGCGCCGCCATTCCCGGGCTGAACGCACCCGCGTCGAAGGCCGATCTCGACATCCCCGCGGACGTCGAGGCCGTCGCCGCCCTCGTCGTCGGCGTGCCGCGGGAATCTCCGCCGGAAGGGGTGCGCAAGGCACCGCACATCCTGTCGTGGACGCTCCACCAGTCGCGGTCGGTGCCGCCGGTTCACGCGGCGCACGGCCAGAAGCGGTGAAGTGTCCTACGGCACGACGACGAGATGATCGTCGACCTCGGTGACGCCGGGCGCGGCCCATGCGGCCCGTTCGGCGGCATCGAGTTCGGCGAGCGAGTGGACCGTTCCCTTCAAGACGACCGTTCCACCGCGCGCCTCGATGACGACGTGCTCGGCGTCGACGTGCGCGCTGCGGCGAAACGCCTCTTCGATGCCGGCTTTGACGGCCGACGTGTCCGCGGCTGTGGAGATCGACACCTCGTTGGTGACGCCGATGACGCCGGTCAGATTGCGAACGGCGCGTTCGGCCGCGTTCCGCTGATACGCCCACCCGACCGAGCCGCTGATCGTCACCCATCCGCTTCTGACGACGGCTTTCACGGATGCGCCGGACAACGCGCTGTCCCACTCGAGTGCGTTCGCGACGGCGGCGGCGAGCTCGGCATCGGTCTTCGTGTCGCCGCCATCCGGCGCCACGCGGATCTCGTTCGCGATCGAGCGCACGCCGCGCACGTCGCGCGTTGTGTGCTCGGCCAGATAGCGCTCGCGCAGCGTCGAGACGAGGCCGTGGAGCGTGACGACGCCGTCGGCGACGGCGACGCCGATGTGTTCCGCGCGCACGCCCGGTTCCCACGCCAGCGCGGCGAGGACGTCCTCCTGTAGCTGTCGGTCGGTCCGCATGGCAAGTTCCTTTCACGCAATGGCAGTGCGCACCCTGGGGGCGAGTTGTTCCGCCTCGCGACCGCGCACGATGCGTCGGCCCTGCAGCGCGCCTCGTTCGGCGGTGATGACGGTGCTCTGGCCTTCGCCGCGGCCGTCTTCGTCCCAGTAGATCACCACCCAGTCGCGGGTGCGGCCGAGCGCGTGGGCGCGCGCGCTGTTCGAGAAGAGCGCGGTGTAGTGCCTGTCGCCGCGCGCGGTGTGCAGGATCGGCAGCCATCGGGTGCGCGTCGGATTGAAGCGACGCGGCGCGATCGTCGCCAGTTCGCCCGCGGCCGCACGCGTTCGATATTCGCGATCGACGTCCAGGATCTCGTCGATCGCCGGGGCGCGCGTCACGGCGGCCGGGCGTCTGATGCGTGCGAGCCGGTTCGCGAGCGAGTCGCGGATGCCCGCGAGGCGCTTCTCGCCGAAGCCGACCAGCCGCGCGAGTCGTCCGTCGTACGCGGCCGCTTCGAGATCCTCGAGCGACTCGATGCCGAAGTCGTGATGCAGCCGGTCCGCATAGACGCGGCCGATGCCGGGCACCGACGCCAGGATCTTCACCGGATCGGCGTCGCCGCGCAGGCGGTCGAGCATCGCGAGACGCCCGTGGGCCGCGATGTCTCTGATGGCGCGCGCCATGCTGTCGCCGATCCCCGGCAGCGCCTTCAGCGCCTCGACGCCGCCGCGTGCGAGACGCTCGGTGACCGGCTCCGGCTGCGCGCGGACGACCGCCGCCGCGCGACGATACGCCTGCACGCGGAACGCGTCAGCGCCCTGCGCGGAGAGCAGTTGGCCGGTTTCCTCCAGCCGCCCGGCGATTGCGGCGTTGGTCGAGTCCATAGGAGGTTGCGGAACCCGTGATGCGTGGTGACGAGCGCACCGGTTTGTACCGCAAACTCGGTTCCAGCCTGATGCGGTGGACGCAAAGGCGTCTCTCTCGCGCGGAGTGACGACAATCCGGCAACGGCTTCGCTTCGGACTACGCGATCGGACTTCGCCGCATCGACCGGTCGTAGCGAGGCTACGTCGCCCCGACCAGACGCGAGAGCAGTTCGCGCCGGCTGCGGACGCCCGCCTTGTCGAAGATCGCTTTCAGGTGATCCTGGACGGTGTAGGACGAAATGCCGAGCGCGCCGCTCATCTGTTTTGTCGCGAGTCCGCTGCGCAGCAGGTCGACCAGCTCGCGCTCGCGGCGTGTGAGCCCATGCGCGCGGCAGAGCACGTCCGCGACCTCGTCAGGTGTGGCCGCGCGCACCGTGATCACGACGCGCACATCGTCTCCGCCTTCGAGTGGTGCGCCTTCGATCACTGACCAGCCGCCTGATGGCGTGCGAATGCGGACGCGCGCCGGCAGGTCGTGCGGCGCGTCCGCCGCGACCCGCGCCAAGATGCGCGTGCCAAGCTCGTAGACGGCCGGCGGCAGCGCGCCGCCTGCGGCATTGAGGCGCTCGAGCCACTCGCGCATGGGCGGCGTCGCCCCTGCCTGCGCGAGCCCGCGATCGAGGAGCAGCGTGCCGGGTGGCGGCGCGCCCGCGTCGCCGCCTTCGGCGTGCCAGCTCGTCGCCAGCGTCCGGCGCAGCAGCGTTCCAAGAATCGGTGCGACGTCCTCGAGCAGCCGCACCTCGTCTTCGTCGAAGGCGCGATCGTCGCGGTCGCGCATCAGCTCGACGCTGCCCCAGCAGCCCTCCCGCGTGCGGCACGCCGCCATCAGCGTGTCGCCGATGCCGTACGGATCGAGACACTCGCGCCAGACGCGGCTGCGGTGCATGTCGCCTGCGGTGACGGCACTCAGCGTCACCGTCGCGCGTGGTCCGACGACGAGGGACGGCTTGCTGGCGATATCGCCGTGCTCCTGCAGCGCGACGAGGTGCGGCAGCGTCGGCCAGAGATCGAACTCGGCGATTCCGCTCGTGGCGAGGCCGCTCGCGGGATCGGTCAACGGCCAGCACCAGCGTTCGAATCCGACCGCGCGTCGCAGCTCGTCAATCGCGGCGAGCCTGGCCTGCTCGGGATCCAGATCGGCGCCGGCGAGCGACTGCAGACGCTCCCGGCAGCGGTTTCGTGCCCGTTCTCCCATCGGTGATCACGCGCGAGCGGCACTCCCACAGTTGTGGGATTGGCAATCGCGCCGCGGCTTCCTACGATGCCTTCCATGAATCCTAACTCACGAGATCTGATGAGCCATCGATACGACGTCATCGTGCTGGGCGCACGCTGTGCCGGTTCGCCGCTCGCGATGCTGCTGGCGCGGCGCGGCTACCGCGTGCTGGTCGTCGACCGGGCGACGTTTCCGAGCGACACGATTTCCACGCACATCCTGCAGCCCCGCGGCGTCGCGGCGCTGTCGCGATGGGGCCTGCTCGACCGGCTGGCGGCGACGGAGTGTCCGCCGATTCACACCTACGCGTTCGACTCCGGTCCGTTCACGATCGCCGGCGCGCCCGGCAATGACGAAGCGCCGTTCGCCTACTGCCCGCGACGGACCGTGCTCGACGCGCTGCTCGTCACGGCGGCCGCCGAGGCGGGCGTCGAGGTTCGCGAAGATTTCACCGTGGAGGACATTCTGGTCGAGTCCGGCCGCGTCGTCGGCATCCGCGGGCGGTCGAAAGGCGGCGCAGCGATCGTCGAGCGTGCGCCCATCGTCGTCGGTGCTGACGGGCAGCGGTCGAAACTCGCGAACGTCGTCGGAGCGCGTCAATACCACGAGCGGCCGCTGCTCGAAGCCGGGTACTACAGCTATTGGAGCGGCCTGCCGATGAACGGCCGCTACGAGATCTACATCCGCCACAACCGGGCGTTTGGCGCGGCGCCGACACACGACGGTCTCACGATGATCGTCGGCGGCTGGCCGTACGCGGAGTTCGAGGCGAACAAGAAGGACGTGGCGCAGCACTTTCTCGCCATGCTGGAGCTCGCGCCCTCGTTTGCCGCGCGCGTGCGCGAGGCCAGCCGCGAGGCGCCGTTTGTCGGGATGCCGGTCCCGAATTTCTTTCGGACGCCGTACGGGCCCGGCTGGGTGCTCGTCGGCGACGCGGGCTACACGAAAGATCCGGTGACGGCGCAGGGAATCGCGGACGCGTTTTGCGACGCGGAGCGGTGCTCGGTGGCGATCGACGCCGCGCTGTCGGGCCGAGGATCGTTCGACGAGGTGATGCACACGTACCAGCGCGAGCGGGACGAGCACGCGCTGCCGATGTACGAGTTGACGTGTCAGCTCGCGTCGTTCCAGCCGCCGCCGGCGGAGATGCAGCACGTGCTCGGGGCGATCCACGGCAATCAGGCTGCGATGGACGGCTTCGTGCGCATGAACGCCGGCACGATCTCGCCGGCCGTGTTCTTCTCGCCGGAGAACCTGGGTCCGATCATGGCGGCGGCCGCGCGCTGATGGACGCCGCGCCGCGCCGACCGGAATCAGAGACATGATGGAGAGGTGCATGCGGTCCTGACGCCGGTCGGCTCGGCCGGCGACGTCAACCCGTTCGTCGTCATCGGGCGCGAACTCCGCCGTCGCGGCCACCGCGTCACGATGATCGCGCCGGCGGTGTTCGGCGAGGTCATCGCCGCGGCGGGGCTCGAGTTCGTGCCGGTCGGCACGGCGGAAGACTTCGAGCGAACGATCCGCGATCCGGCGCTGTGGGACGCGCGCCGCGGACCGGAGATCGTGTTCCGCGAGGTCGCACGGCAGTTGCGGGCCGGCTACGCCGCGATCGACAGCGTGTTCCAGGCGGGCGAGACGGTGCTCGTCGGCCACTCGCTGTCGTTGTCGACGCGCGTGTTCGAAGAGCATCGCGCGGCGCGCGCCGCGACGATTCACCTCGCGCCGAGCGCGTTTCGATCGGAGGTCGAGCAGGCGGCGCTCCCGCTCGGACCGGACATGTCTCGATGGCCGCGATGGGCGACGCGTGCGCTGTGGTGGGCGATCGATCGGTTCGCGATCGACCCGCTGATTGTGCCGGCGTTGAACGACTGGCGCGCCGAGTTGCGGCTGCCGCCGGTGCGCCGCGTGCTGCGGTCGTGGATCCACTCGCCGCAGCGCGTCATCGGGTTGTTTCCCGACTGGTTCGCGGCGCCGCAGGCGGACTGGCCGCCGCAGACGCGTCTCGCCGGCTTCGTCTTGAGCGACGAGAGCTGCGCACCCGCGTCCGATCGCGCGTCCGCAGCCGCGCTGGAGGCGTGGCTCGCCGGCGATCCGCCGGTCGTGTTCACGCCGGGTTCGGCGAACCGCTTCGCCGCGCGCTTCTTCGAGGTCGGACTCGACGCCGCTCGACGGATCGATCGGCGCGCGCTGCTGGTGACGAAGTATCGCGAGCATCTCCCGCCGACGCTGCCGCCGCACGCGTACCACGCGCCGTACGCCTCGTTTCGATCGCTGTTCCCGCGCGCTGCGGCTGTCGTCCATCACGGCGGCATCGGCACCTCCGCGCAGACGCTGGCCGCGGGCGTGCCTCAGGTGATCATGCCGATCGGGTTCGATCAGCCGGACAACGCCGCGCGGATCGTGCGGCTGGGAGTGGGCGAGGCGATTGCGCCGGCACGGTTCACGTCAGCGCGCGTCGCGCAGGCGCTGTCGCGGCTCCTGTCGGACGCCGGCGTGCGAGCTTCGGCCGAGACGTGGCGGCGTGCGATCGAATCCGCGGATGCGCTCCGCCGCACGTGCGAGCTGATCGAAGCGGTCGCGCGATGACACCGTCGCGCCGCAATCGTTTGATAGCGGCGCCCGCCCGCGCCCGCGTACCCTTGCGGGCGGAGGCACAGCGGTGATCCTCATGGCACTCGTCATGCTCTCGCTCGCGCAGGCGCCCGGTCAGAACACGTGCACGGCCGCCGAGTACCGTCAATTCGATTTCTGGATTGGCGACTGGGACGTCACGGCGCCGAACGGCGCCATGGCCGGGCACAGTCACGTGGAGCGCATCGCGAACGGATGCGGCATCGAAGAACAGTGGACCGGCGCGGGCGGCGGCACGGGGCGCAGTCTGAATACGTTTGCCGGCGGCCTGTGGCACCAGTACTGGGTGGGGTCCGGCGGCAGCGTGCTGAATCTCAGCGGATCGCTGGCCGGCAACGTCATGACGCTGTCGGACGCCACCAACCGTCTGATGTTCACGAAGAACCCCGACGGCACCGTGCGTCAGCAATGGCAGACGAGGGACGCGGACGGGAAGACGTGGACGACGACATTCGACGGGAAGTACACGCGTCGAGCGGCGCCCCGCGGCGTCCGGTGACGCGTCGATCGAGGTCATCATGCTGTGGCTTGCCATCGCTCTGTTGACGGCTGCGCTCGCGCCCGCCGCTGACGGCGCCTGCGAAGGTTCCGAGTACCATCGCCTGGACTTCTGGATTGGCGAGTGGACGGTCGTCGACGCCGCAGGACACGTGGTCGGCACGAACCGCATCCAGAAGACGCTGAAGGGGTGCGCGGTCGAGGAGAACTGGACCGAGCCGTCCGGCGCGGAAGGCAAGAGCCTGTTCTATTACTGGCCGCCTGAACGCCGCTGGAAACAGGTATGGGTGACCGACGCTGCCACGGTCCTTGGCGGCGTGAAAGAAAAGCGCGAGCTGCCAACCGCGGACGGCGGGATGCGTTTCCAGGGCGAGCTCGTCGATCGCGATCGCATCATCCTCGATCGGACGACGCTGACGCCGCTCGGCGGCGGACGAGTTCGTCAGCTGATCGAAACATCGATCGACGGCGGCACAACGTGGAAAGCGCAGTTCGACGCGGTGTACGAGCGGACTACCCGCTCGCCTGCACGACGCTGACCGTCGCCGACGCGGACGCGTGACGCGGCAGCCGAACGGTGAAGGTCGTTCCGCCGCCCTCCGCGGGGCTCGTCACCGCAATCGTCCCTTGATGCGCCTCGACCAGGTGTTTGGCGATCGCGAGACCCAGCCCGACACCGAACCCGTGCCCGCCGCTCGATCGGCGCTCGGCCTGCCAGTAGCGATCGAACACATGCGGGAGCATGTCGCTCGGAATGCCGGGTCCCGTGTCACGCACTTCGACCATCGCGTCGCGCCCCGCGTCGGCGATGGCCACGTGAATCGCACCGCCCTCCGGCGTAAACTTCACGGCGTTCGTCAACAGGTTCCACACCACCTGTTGGATGCGCATCGCATCGCCGTCGACCAACGGCGGCTGGGGCGCGCGCCGCAGGTGCACGCTGATGCGCTTGGCCGACGCGGCCGCCTGCAGATCGTCGACGGCCGCGCCCACGATCGCGTCGAGGTCCACCGTGGCGGTGGTGATGCGAAGACCGCCGGCGAGGATCGCGGCTGTGTCCAGCAGGTCTTCGAGCAAGGTGATCTGCCACGCGGCGTTGCGCTGGATCGACTCGGCGGCGTGTCGTTGCTTCACCACGTCGAGGACGCCGCTCTCCAGCATCCGCGCCCACCCGACAATCGCCGTCGTCGGCGTCCGCAAGTCGTGGGACACGGCGGCGAGAAAGAAGTCTTTGCTGCGGTTCGCCGCATCGGCGGCGGCTTCGGCCCGCTCCGCGGCGCGGCGCGCCTGTTGTTCGAGCGAAATCGCGCGGCGCAAATTGTCGTTGAGCGTGGCGATGAGCGCGCCGACCAGCACGAACAGCGCCAGCGCGACCGCGTCGCTGCGCTCGGTCACCGCCAGCGTTCCCCGCGGATCGATGAACAGGAAGTCCACCACGATTGCCGACAGCGCCGTCGACACGAGGCCCGGGCCAAGGCCGCCGAACCAGGCCGCGATCATGATCGCCGGATAGAAGCACAGAAGTTCGTTGCGATCCCCGATCACCGGCGCGATCGCGATGCGCAGCGCCGCGGCGATCACGACGGTTCCCAGCGCGAGACCGTAGCGGAGGAGCGACGAATCACGGAGCGGACGCGATGGCGGCATGACCAGGCCCAGGCGGGAGCCGTAAGGCCAGTTTAGTGTCCTGGCGCGCGTCCGGAGCGACGGAAGTGTGAAAGGTCTGAAGCGCCAGCCAGTGTCCGGAAACGCGCCGGTCGATCACCTCCGTACGCGGCGGGCGGATCGGCCGTGTTACGGTCGAGCCGCGACGTCGAGCGCCAGGTGCAGAGGCGTTGGCGCGGCCGCAGCCGTTTTGTTCACGCCGCCGAACGCATCGGCGACCAACGCGGGATCCTGGTACGTCGCTCGGACCTGGATGCGGCTGCCCTGCGTCAGCGGAACCGGCCTGGCGAACCAGTAACGATGTTGCCAGTTCGGGCGCGCCGTGAAGCGGAGCAGCGGCACCTCGCGTCCACTTGGGCCGATTTCCGCGACTTCGATCACCTCGTCGGCCGGCGCATCGTCGATCCGCACGCCGAACGCGTCGACATCGCGCGGCACGTCCACCGTGAACTTGGCGGCTTCTCCCGCGGCGAGCGGCTTGGCGGCGTCGAGTGGCAGCGAGGTCAGCGGGCGCGTGTGCGCGTCGGTGAAGTACAGGCCGATGGCCGTGTTGTCGTCGAGCGGCTTGCCGTCGTACTGCCACGTCTTCTTGTAGTGAATGCGCACGGCGACGGCCGCTCCGGCGGGGAGCTCGAACGACGCGCCTTCTTTGGCCAGATCGACCGGCGTCTGGCCTGGTGCCCACCGACACAACACGGTGTCGGCGTTCGCGTCGCCGGTTCCGGCGGCGCCTTTGATCGACACGGTCACGTTGCGAACCATTGCGGGAGTCCCTGGCAGGACATCGACGGCGCGGACGTGACGCTCGCTGGTCTGCAGGGGCAGCACGAACTCGCGCGTGTCCTCGCTCTTGTCGGCCGGCAGCGTGACCGTTTCGGGCAGCTTCAGCACGAGGTCGGGCGCGCCGAGCGTCCATTTCGGTTCGGCGGGCGGCGCTGACGAGGGGACGTCCGGTCCTTTCGGATTACCACCGGTCGCCCAGGTGAGGAGGATGTCGGCCTCGTCTGCGGTGAGGATGCGGTTGTGCTGAATCGCGCCGAACGTGGGATCGGCCGGCGCGGGCGGCATGTGACCGGCGATGATCTCCGCGCGAATCGACTCGGCCCACGGAAATGCGTCCTCGTAGGTGAGCAACGACATCGGCGCCACGCCGCCGGGCCGATGGCAGTCGGCGCACTTGTGTTGAATGATCGGCAGGACGTCATGCGTGTAGGTGTACTTGGACGTCACCGGTTTGTGCGCGTCGACGCGATACGACGCCGCGGTCAGCACGATCGCCGCGCCGATCAGCACGCCCGCCGATCGGGTCATTTCGCCACCTGCGGAAAGAGCGTGCCGATGATGTCGACGGCCGCGGCGAATTCCGAGTACGCGCCCGTGATGCGCTGCTCGTTGCCGAGATCGCCATACGCATCGAGCAAGTAGGTGTCCCTGACGAGTTGTGACACCGCCGTGTCGAGCACCGCGCGCTGCGCCGGCGGGGCCGCGGCATCTTTGGACTCGAGTGCGAGCGCGAGATCCTTGGCTTCGAACGCCGGCACGTACACGGTGGCGTACTGGCCCTGTTGGATCAGCGAGTGAATCTGGTTCGATCGATCGCGAAGGCCTTTCAGGAGCGCCGGCAATTCGGTCGGCATCTCCGCCGCGGACAGACCGAGCTTGATGCCGGCCGGCGTCGGCGTGCCCATCGGCGCGGCCGGCACGGCCGGTGTGGGACTCGTGGCCGTCCGAACTGCGGCGGGACGCGCATCGGTCGTGTAGCTCGGAAACGTGAAGTCGAACAGGTTCTCGGCGCCGCCCGGATCGAATCGGACGTGCGCGTGAACGGTCAGCGGCAGCGCGGCTTGCGGCACGTGGGCTTCCAGCACGCGGCCGTTGCGCGTCAGCGGAATGTCGCGGCCGTCGGCCGTGGTGAGGCGCCCGGAGATCGCGCGGACTTTGTCGGCCGGCAGCGGCTTCGTGTAGTCGTCGTAGAGATAGAGGCGGAAGAAGCCGGCGCGCGGATACGTCCCCTCGAGATGGTGCCAGTTATCGGGCGCCATGAAGAACGCGCCGCCGTGCTGCGGGTTGTGATTGCCGTGCGGCCGCGCCGCGTACGTGGCTTTGCGGGGCGTGCCGTCGGGGCACGTACCCGGTTCCATCGCGGCTTTGGCGTCGCCCGGGCACGTCCACGATTCCGCCATTGTCACCTGGATCAACCGACGGCCGTCGATCGGACACACGCCGGCCGCGTCTGTGATGACCGCGGCGTGGATCGGACACGTCCAGACGGAGACGAGCCGCACGGGAAGCAGCCGCATGCCGCATCGCGGGCAGTTGCCGGGCTTGTCTTCGATCACGTCCGCGTCCTGCGGCATGGGACAGACGTACGACAGCGGCGGGAGCCTCTGTTGAGCTCGGACGCCGGTGACGGCGACGCTCGCCGTCAGGCAGATGATGGCAAAGGCGAGAGAGCGCACGTGTACGACAGTAGTCTGAAAATAGTTTGAAGTCAAACTATCGGCGGAGGGCCGCGCATGACCCGCGTGCTGATCAGCGGCGCCGGCGTCGCCGGGCCGACACTGGCGTACTGGCTTCGCCGATACGGCTTCACGCCGACGATCGTCGAGCGGGCGCCCCGGCTGCGCACCGGCGGCTACGTCATCGACTTCTGGGGCGTCGGGTACCGTGTCGCCAGCCGCATGGGCGTCATCGCGACGATTCAGGACCACGCGTACCACGTGCAGACGCTGCGGATCGTCGACCGCCGCGGCGCGACGGTGGCGACGGTTCCGACGAGCGCCTTCATTCGCGTCGCGGGCCCCGGCTTCGTCACGCTTCCACGCAGCGATCTCGCCGCCGCGGTTTATCGCGCGCTCGACGACGAGGTCGAGACGATCTTCGACGATTCGATTGCAAGCCTCGTCGAGCACGCCGATGCCGTCGAGGTGACGTTCGATCGCCACGAACCGCGCGTCTTTCAACTCGTCGTCGGCGCCGACGGCCTGCACTCGCGGACACGGGGGCTGGCGTTCGGGCCCGACGCGCGATTCGAGCGATATCTCGGCATCAAGGTGGCCGCGTTCGTCGCCGAGGGGTATCGGCCGCGCGACGAGCTGACCTACGTGATGTACACGGAAGTCGGCCACCACATCTCGCGGCTGTCGCTGCGCGACGACCGCACCATGTTCCTGTTCACGTTCGCCGACGCGGACCCGGCGCTGCCGGCGTCGGTCGACGAGCAGAAAGACGTGTTGCGCCGGCGGTTTCAGCACGACGGGTGGGAATGCCCCGCGATTCTCGACGCGCTGGCCGGAAGCGCGGATCTGTACTTCGATCGCGTCAGCCAGATCGACCTCGGCGGCGACTGGGCGCGAGGACGGGTGACGCTGGTCGGCGACGCCGCGTGCTGCGTGTCGCTGCTCGGCGGACAGGGGAGCGCGCTGGCGATGGCGGGCGCGTACGTCCTGGCCGGAGAGCTCTATCGCGCGGCCGGCGATCATGCCCAGGCCTTTCGCCGATATCAGCAGCGGCTCGCGCCGTTCATCGCGGCCAAGCAGCGCGCCGCCAGGCGATTTGCCGGCGCCTTCGCGCCGCGATCGCGCCTGTCGCTGTTTGCGCAGCGTCAGCTGTTCAGACTTTCCGCTATCCCCGGAGTCGCGGCCGTCATCACCGGGCGTGGGTTCCGCGACGCCATCGAGCTTCCAGCGTACGATGCGTGATCGTGGCGAGTCGGACTATTCCGCCGGATTGTTCGGCGGTGCGGCTACACGCGGTCTTCCTGCGGTGAAGTTGAATCGTCGGTCGTGCTCGCGCGGATGAACCCGTCGAGCTGGTGCACGTCGATCGGTTTCGCCAGGTGCAGATCGAATGCTGACGCCGCGGTCCGTCGCCGATCCACTTCCTGCGCGTACCCGGTGACGGCGATGAGGGTGACGTCGCTCAATCCGGATTCCCCGCGGAGCCGATCCGCCAGTTCGAAGCCATCCATGACCGGCAGGCCGAGATCGAGCAGCGCCACCTGCGGATGGTAGTTGGCGACGGCGGCGAGCGCGGCCGGACCGTCGTGCGCGACGACCACCTCGTGTCCGAGCGCACGGAGCGCATCGGCCAGCAGCGTCGCGGCGTCCTGATTGTCATCGACGAGCAAGATCCGCGAGCCCGGCAGCGCCGCGACCGTCGCGGTCGCCGGATCGACGGCGCGCACCGGTGCCGCCAAGACCGCCAACGGCAGCGTGACGGTAAACGTCGCACCGCGTCCCTTCCCGGGACTCTGTGCGCGCACCGTGCCGCCGTGCGCGTCCACGAGACTGCGGACGATGGCCAATCCGATTCCGAGGCCGCCTTGCGCGCGGCCGAGATCCTGCCGCTCCTGCACGAACAGGTCGAACACGCGCGGCAACATCTCGGGCGCGATGCCGCGGCCGTTATCCGCGATGTGCACCTGCACCGTGTCGCCCACGCGTTCGGTCTTGACACGAATCGCGCCCGCCGGATCCGTGTACTTGGCGGCGTTGTTCAGCAGATTCGCGAACACCTGCGCGAGGCGAGCCGCGTCGCCGTCGACCTCCAGGCCGCCGGCGAGGTCGACCTGCAGCGTGTGGCGCCGGTCCTCGATCGACGGGCTGGCAATCTCGATCGCCTTGGCGATGACATCGGGGAGCCGCAGCCGCTCTTTGCGCAACTGGACGATCCCGCGCGTGATGCGCGAGACGTCCAGGAGATCGTCAACGAGCCGGACGACGTGCTTCACCTGACGCTCGATGATCTGACGCTCGCGATCCGCGCCCGTGATGCCGCGCAGGTTCATCAGTTGCAGCGCGGTCAGAATCGGCGCCAGCGGGTTCCGGAGCTCGTGGCCGAGCATCGCGAGGAACTCGTCCTTGGCGCGGTTGGCCAATTCGGCGTCGCGCCGCGCTTTCGCGAGTGCGGTGACTTCGAAGCAGACCACCGCAATCCCGGTCACACGGTCGTCTTCGGTCAGCGGCTGATACACGAAATCGAAGAACGTCTCCTCGGGCTGCGCTCCGCCGCGATCGAGCATCACCTGCGCGGAGCGACCCACGTGAGGCTGTCCGGAGCGGTAAACCGCGTCCAGGAGTTCGAACAGCCCCTGTCCCTCGAGTTCCGGCAGCGCATCTCGTACCGGTTGGCCGATGACGGGCCGGTGGCCGATCATGGCGAGGTACTCGCGGTTGGCGAACTCGAACACGTGCGCGGGGCCGCGCAGAATCGCGACACCGACCGGCGTGTGTTCGAAGATGCTCGTCAGGCGCGCGGCGTGCGCCTCTTCGAGCGACCGCATCTTCGACCGGACGATCTGCGCCTGCACGCGGGCCACCAGTTCGCGCGCCGCGAACGGCTTGACGATGTAGTCGTCCGCGCCCGCGTCCAGCCCCTCGATGCGCGCCTCTTCGCCCGCGCGCGCCGACACCAGCACGACCGGCACCGTACGGATCGCCGGATCGGCGCGCAGCGCGCGCAGCAATTCGAAGCCATCGAGTCCCGGCATCATCACGTCGGCCACGATGACGTCGGGCCGGGTCGCGCGGGCAGAGGCGAGCGCCGCCGCGCCGTCCGGCACCGCGTCCACCGACCACCGATCCGCGAACAGACGCGTCATGTATTCGCGCATGTCGGCGTTGTCGTCCGCGACGAGGACGCGGGCGCCCGACAGTCCGGCATCGGCCGCCGGCGCGGACGCGCGAGCGCCGCTCTCCCGATCCGCCGGCAGCCACCTGAGGGCCTCTTGCACGTATGGCATCGGCCCGGTCGCCGTCGATGTCTGCGCTCGAGCGGCCCCAATGCGATCGGCGGGCAGGTGCGCGGCGCCCGTGGGGATCGATACCGTGAAGGTCGTTCCCTTGTCCACCTCGCTCGCGACGGACACCCGTCCGCCATGCATCGTCACGAGCTCGCGGACGAGCGCGAGGCCGATGCCCGATCCCTCGTGCGTCCGAGCGCGAGCGCGCTCGCCACGATAGAACCGGTCGAAGACGTGCGGCAGATCCTCGGGGGTGATGCCGACGCCGGTGTCGCGGACCGTCAGCGCCACGTCCGCGCCCTCCCACGCGAGCGACACGGTGATGGAGCCGGTGAACGTGAACTTGAACGCGTTCGACAGCAGGTTGAGGACGATCTTCTCCCACATGTCGCGGTCGACGAACACCGCGTCGGGCAACGGCGCACAGTCCACGACGAGATCGATGCCGGCGCGTTCGGTGGCCGATCGGAAGGCGCTGGCGATGTCGGCGGTGACCGACGCGAGATCCGTCGGCTCGAACGACGCGCGGACGCGCCCCGACTCGATCCGCGAGAAGTCGAGCAGCGCGTTGACGAGTTTCAGCAGGCGCTGCGCATTGCGGTAGACCGTGTCGAGATCGGCGCCGCGCAGCACGCCGTCCGGCGTCGTGGCCGCCTCCTCGGTCGGTCCGAGCAGCAGCGTCAGCGGCGTCCGGAACTCGTGGCTGACATTGCTGAAAAACGCGGTCTTCGCGCGGTCGATCGCCGCGAGCGCCTCGGCGCGGTGACGTTCGTCCTCGTACGCGCGGGCGTTGGCGAGCGCGGTCCCGAACTGATCCGCGACGAGGTCGAGGAAACTCCGGTACTGATCGTCGAACGGCCGCCGCGGATTGACGCCGACGACGAGCCGCGCCGCGCGCCCTGACGTCGAAGGGATCGCCAGCGTGTGCACGAGGTCCCGTCGCGTCTCGGCCAGGCGTTCGACCGCACCCGGCGTCGCGCTCTGCACCGCATCGTCCAGATAGACGAGCGCGAAGGCGATGTCGTGCGATCGTGTGGCAAGCGTGTCGATGGCGAGCGCACACGCCTCGCGTTCCGTTCGCGCGGTCGCGTTGCGCGCCGCCAGGTCGCGCAGCAGCGCGAGACGCCGCTCGCCGACGACACGCTCGGTCGTTTCGGTGACGATGCAGTACACGCCGCCGACGGCGCCGGATTCGACGCGGACGGGATCGTACGAGACGTCGAAGTAGGTTTCCTCGGGAAACCCGTGCCGTTCGAGTTGAAACAGGAGATCCCGCGCCCAGAACGCCTCGCCGGTTCGGACGACGTCGGCGAGCAGCCCGTGGAGTTGACTGTCCCAGATCTCGCTCCACGCGTCGCGTCCGGGGCGTCCGAGCGCGTGCGGATGCTTGACGCCGAAGACGGGCCGGTAGGCGTCGTTGTAGAGGACGGTGAAATCAGGACCCCAGAAGAGGCAGATCTGCGCTTTGGACGGCAGCAGCATGCTGACGGTGCTGCGCAGGCTCTGCGGCCACTCGCTTGGGGAGCCGAGCGGCGTCCGTGTCCAGTCCATGGCGCGCATGTGCGCGCCCATTTCGCCGCCGCCGGCGAGGAATTCGAGTTGCGGAAGACTCATGCCGCTGCGTTCCGCACGGGTGCGGCGATCAGTCTACACGCGGCGACGCGGAAGCTAGCTCAACCGTTTGGCGTTTGCGCGGGCGCTACGTGCACCGACACGCGCAAGTCACCTTGAGACGGTTTCATGTGTGCGCTCCAAGCGAAGGCCGACGTGGGCCTGTCGGCGCGCACCCGCGAACATGACGAGGGGCGCTGCTCGAACGCTGGCGGGCTCAGTGCGATGTAGCTGATTCGACTATACACGATCGCCGCGATCGTGCCTCGGCGGCGGCGAACGGTCATCCATGGCGGAAGCGGTATACTTTTGTCGTCTCGCTTTCCTGAGCCCTGCGGCCACCTCCGGCTTTCAGCCCTCACCAAAGCACATTTGGAGGGCTGCGTGCGATCTCACCCTTCGACTCCTGTCGCGCACGAGCGTGTCGTTCGGCGCACGCCGACGCGCGGCGGACTCGCGTACACGTTCCCGTACACCTTCCTACCCGCCTGATGCGACGCGCCGGTCGATTCTGGAATCGTCGCGCCGCGCCTGCCGCACTGCCGCTGCGCGACGAGCTGCTCAGCATCGAACGGCTCGACGAGCGGGCCGTGGCGCTCGCGGCCAGCTTTACGGTCGACCCAAATCCACGACGCCGTGCGCGAAACGTCTTCCCGCGATTCGACGACAACGTCCGCGTCCTGCGCGCCGCGTACGGCACGCTCGCCGACGATGTGCGCACCGGACATTTCGTGACGGCTGCGGCGGAGTGGCTGCTGGACAACTTCCATCTCGTCACGGCCGAAGTCGCCGACATCCGGCGGAATCTCCCGCGCACGTACTTTCGTGAGCTGCCCACGCTGGCGGCGCGCGAGCAAGCCGGTCACGCGCGCATCTACGCGGTCGCGGTGGAGCTCGTTCGGCACAGCGACAGCCGACTCGAAGTCCGGCAACTCACGCAGTTCCTGGAGAGCTACCAGCGCGTCGCGCCGTTGACCATTGGCGAGCTCTGGGCGTGGCCCAGCATGCTGAAGCTCGCGCTGATCGAGAACCTGCGGCGGCTGGCCGACGAGGTGTTGTCGGCTCGTGCCGAGCGCGGTGCCGCCGACACCTACATCTCGCGGGCGGAGGAAGACCCCGACCGCGACGGCCTCGCGCTCCCGCCGTTCCTCGATGCCGCGTTCGTCGTCCAGTTGCTCCACCGTGTCCGCGAGTACGGCCTGCGTCTCGTGCCGATTCGCATGGCGGTCGATGCGCATCTCGCATCGCGGCACACGACTGCTGAGGATGCGATTCGCGCCGAACACCAGCGGCAGGGCGTTTCGCAGGTATCGGTGGCCAACGCCATCACGAGTCTTCGTCTTTGCGGCACCCTCGACTGGCAACGGTATGTCGAATCGGTCAGCCTCGTCGAACACGTCCTGCAGCGCGACCCGTCGGGCACGTACGGGCGAATGGACTTCTCGAGCCGCGACCGACAACGGCAAGCGGTCGAAGCCTTGGCCGCGCCGAGCGGCGACGCACAAGTGCGCGTGGCATTGCGGGCCGTCGAGAGCGCCCGCCAGGCGGCCGCTCACGGATCGATCACCGATCGTGCCGCTCACGTCGGCTATCACCTGATCGACCGAGGGCGCGGCAATCTCGAAGTCGACGTCGCGTACCGGCCCGGCGTGCTCGAGCGAATCCAGCGCGCCGCCTTTACCCATGCCTCGCCGCTGTATCTCGGCTCGATCGCCATCGCCTCCGCGGCGCTCGCGGCGATCGGCCTGACGTACGCTCGGCACGTCGGCGGCTCGGTGGCGCTCCAGATCGCCGCCGTGCTGTTCCTCCTGCTGCCGGCGAGCGAGTTCGCCATCTTGTCCATTCAGCAGGCGACGAGCCGGCTGATCCGACCGAAGCGACTGCCGCGTCTCGACCTTTCCGCTGGGGTTCCAGAGCACGCCCGCACCATGGTCATCGTTCCGACGATGCTGACCGACGTGGCCGGCGTCGATGGGCTGATCGAGCACCTCGAGGTGTTGGCGCTCGGCAATCTGGACCCGTGCGTGCACTTCGCGATCCTGAGTGATTTCCCCGACACCACCGCGGCGGACGCGCCCGAGGACGCGCCGGTCCTCGCGCGCGCGATCGCGGGCGTGCAGGCGCTGAACGTCAAACTGGGTTCCGACGATCGCTTCTTTCTCTTTCATCGGGATCGCCAGTGGAACCTCGGCGAACAGGCGTGGATCGGCTGGGAGCGGAAGCGCGGCAAGATCGAGGAGTTCAATCGGCTGCTGCGGGGGGCCACGACGACGAGCTTCTCGACGCAGATTGGCCGGCTCGACATTCTGCCGTCCATTCGATATTGCCTCACGCTCGACTCCGACACGCGGTTGCCACGCGACACGGCGAAGACGCTCGTCGGCATCATCGCGCATCCGCTCAATCAGCCGCGTCTCGACCGGCAACTCGGACGTGTGACGGAGGGCTACGGCATTCTGCAACCCCGCGTCAGCGTGACGATGGCCAGCGCGGCGGGTTCGATCTTCGCGCGCACGTATGCGGGCCACACGGGCGTCGATCCGTATACGACCGCGGTGTCCGACCTGTACCAGGATCTCTTCGGCGAAGGCATCTTCACAGGCAAAGGACTGTATGACGTCGACGCTTTCGTGTCGGCGCTCGAGGGACGCGTACCCGAGAACGCGCTGCTGTCGCACGACCTGTTCGAAGGTCTGTACGCGCGCACCGCGCTCGTCACCGACGTCGAGGTCGTCGACGACTATCCGTCCAGCGTGCTCGCGCACGCGCGGCGGCAGCACCGCTGGGTGCGCGGCGACTGGCAGATCCTGTGGTGGTTGTTGCCGTTCGTCCCGTCGCGCTCGGGCGTGCAACGCAACCGGCTTCCGGTCATCGCGCGCTGGAAGATTCTCGACAACCTTCGACGCAGTCTCTTGCCACCGGCGATGGTCGCATTGCTCGTCGCCGGGTGGACCGTTCTGCCCGGCGATCCGCTCGTCTGGACCGCCGCCGCGCTCGCGTCGCTCCTGCTCCCGATCGTCGTGCGCAGCCTCGAAGTGCTGGGCGGTCCACACCCGCAACAATCGTGGACCGGGTTTGCCCGCGCCGCCATCGAGGATCTGAAGACCGGAGCGGCGCGGTCGGCGCTTCAGCTCGCGTTCGTGGCGAACCAAGCGTTCGAGCGATTGCACGCGATCGGCGTGACCCTCGTTCGCCTCGGCGTCACCCGTCATCGGCTGCTCGAGTGGGAGACGATGGCGGCGAACGCGGCACGCGGAGGGCCGCCGCGTCTGCGCGCGTTCCTGTCCGGCATGGCCGCGAGTCCCCTGGTCGCTGTGGGCGCATTCCTCGTCGTCGCCGCCGCGCGTCCGCGCGCGTTGCCCATCGCCTTGCCGGTGCTGACGCTCTGGGCCGTCGCACCGCTCATCGCCTTCGCCCTCAGCCGGCCCGCGCCGCGGCGGCGCGCCGAGTTGACGCCCGTCGATCGCGGGTATCTGCGCGCGACCGCGATCAATACGTGGCGGTACTTCGAGACGTTCATGGGCGCGGAGGATCACGGTCTGCCGCCCGACAACGTGCAGTTGGTTCCGGACCTGCGGGTCGCGCACCGCACGTCACCCACGAACATCGGCCTGGGCCTGCTGTCGACGCTGGCGGCTCACGACCTGGGCCTCATAGACACGATCGCGCTCGTCGATCGCATCGACACGACGCTGACCACGATCGAACGGCTGGAAAAGGTCAACGGCCATCTGCTGAACTGGTACGACACGCGCACGCTCGAGCCGCTGCTCCCGCGCTATATCTCGACCGTCGACAGCGGCAATCTCGCGGGTGCGCTGGTCACGCTCGCGGCCGGTGTGCACGCTCTCGCTCCCGAGATCGCATCACGGGCAGAGGCGTTGTTCGCCGCCATGGATTTCGCGTTCCTGTACGAACCCACACGCAAGCTGTTCACGATTGGGTACCGCGTCGCGGATGCCGAAGGCGCCGGTCGATTCGATCCCTCGTACTACGACTTGCTGGCGTCGGAAGCCCGCCTGGCCAGCTTCCTCGCGATCGCGAAGGGGGACGTCCCCGAGGCGCACTGGTTTCATCTTGGACGGTCGGTGACGACCGTCCGTGGAGGACCGGTGCTGCTGTCGTGGAGCGCCACGCTGTTCGAATACCTGATGCCGTTGTTGCTCATGCGGAGCTATCCCGACACACTCCTCGACGAATCGTGTCGGCTGGCGGTGCGCCGCCAGAGAGACTACGCGCAGGACCGCGGCGTCCCGTGGGGGATCTCGGAATCGGCGTACAACCTCGTCGATCGCCATCAGAACTATCAGTACAAGGCCTTCGGGATTCCGGGCCTCGGATTGAAACGCGGGCTGGGCGACGAGGTCGTCGTCGCTCCGTACGCGACGGCTCTGGCGCTGACGATCGATCCGCGCGCGAGCACGGCGAACCTCGGGCGCCTCGCCGCCATCGGCCTGGAAGGCGATTACGGGTTCTTCGACGCGATCGACTTCACGAACCGCGAGCCCGAGACGACGGGGACCGACACGCATCACACGGGCATCGTGGTGCAGACGTATCTGGCGCACCACCAGGGCATGACGCTCGTCGCGCTGGCGAATGCGCTCCTTGGCGACCGCATGGTCCAGCGCTTTCATGCCGATCCGAGAGTGCAGGCGACCGAACTGTTGTTGCAGGAGCGTGTGCCGCGCCAGTCCGCGTCGGTCGATCCGCGCCCGCTCGACGAGATGCGTGTCGCCGTCACGCCTCTGGCCGTACCGGTCCGGCGCTACCGCACGGCGCACACGATCGTGCCGCATACGCAGTTCCTGTCGAACGGCACCTACGTGACCGCGGTCACGAATGCCGGCGGAGGGGGGAGCGTCTCTCGGGACATCACCGTGACGCGGTGGCGGCGCGACGCGACGAGCGACGCGGACGGCACGTTCATCTATCTCCGCGATGTCCGCAGCGGACGCGTCTGGTCGGCGACGTATCAGCCGTCGCGGCGCGAGCCTGACGACTACAGCGTCACGTTCTCGAGCGATCGGGCGACCGTTCGACGCCGCGACGAGGAGATCTCGACGCAACTCGACATCGCGGTGTCAGCGGAAGATGACGTCGAGGTGCGCCGGCTCCTGGTGCGCAACCACGGGTCGGCGATCCGCGAACTCGAAGTCACGAGCTATGCCGAAATCGTCCTCGCGTCAGCCGCCGCCGATCTCGCGCACCAGGCGTTTGGCAAACTGTTCATCGAAACGGAGTACGTGCCGACGAGCGCGGCGCTTCTGTGTCATCGCCGCCCGCGTGATCTTCATGAGCGGTCGGCGTGGGCGTTTCACACGTTGACCGTCGAAGGCCGCGCGCAGGGTGCGGTCGAGTGGGAAACGGATCGCGCGCGGTTCGTGGGTCGCGGACGCACGCTCGCCGAACCCGTGGCGCTTGACGGCCGCGCCTTGTCAGGCACGACCGGCGTCGTCCTCGATCCGATCGTGAGCCTCCGGCAGCGCATCCGATTGCCGCCAGGCGCAACGATCCGCCTCTCGTTTGCGACCGGCACCGCCTCCGATCGCGAAACCGCCGCCGCGCTCGCTCAGAAGTATCACCACCCGCACGCGGCGTCGCGCACGTTTGCGCTCGCGCTGACGCACGTGCAAAGCGCTCTCCGCCACCTGGGTGTCTCGGCGGATGAAGCCGTCCTGTTCGAGCGTCTCGCGTCGCGGGTTCTGGGCACCGATACCTCGCTGCGTGCGGGGGCCGAGGCCGTCGCCGCAAACGAACTGGCGCAGTCCGGCCTGTGGCCGCACGGCATCTCCGGCGACTTGCCGATCGTGCTGGTACGCGTCGAAGGCGGGGACGAACTGTCCCTGGTCCGTCAGGTGCTGCAGGCCCAAGAGTATTGGCGGTTGAAGGGCCTCAGCGCCGATGTCGTGATCCTCAACGACGACGAGGTCAGTTATCTCGACGAAATGCAGGTGCTGCTCACCGCGGTTCTCGACGATGGTCCGTGGAGTACGTGGAAGCATCGTCCGGGCGGTGCGTACGTGCTCCGTGCCGATCGCATGGGGCAGGCAGAGCGCACGCTTCTCGAAACGGTGGCCCGCGCGATTCTGCGCGGCGAGCGCGGCGACCTGCGAACCCAGCTCGATCGACCGCACCTGGTCGATCCGGTGCTGGCGGCGTTGTCGCCGGGAGGGCCGGGCGGTCCCGTCGACGCGCCGGTCGACTGTCGCCTTCCCGAGATGACGCTCTCCGATGGCCTCGGCGGCTTCGCCGACGAAGGACGAACGTATGCGATTGCACTTGACGGCGATGCCGAGACACCGATGCCGTGGACGAACGTCATCGCCAACCCGAGATTCGGTACGCTGATCACCGCGTCCGGCGCGGCGCACACGTGGTCGACGAACAGTCGGGAAAATCGGCTCACGCCGTTCGCGAACGATGCCACCGGCGATCCAACGGCGGAGGCGCTGTTCGTCCGCGACGACGACTCGGGGGAATCGTGGTCGCCAACCCCGGGACCACTTGCGCGGAGTGCAGACAGCGGACGGATGATCGTTCGGCACGCGGCCGGGGTGACGCGTTTCTCGCGCCACACACACGGAATCGCGCACGAGCTCGACGTCTTCGTTGACGCCGACGATCCGGTGAAGTGTTCGTTGCTGACGCTGACGAACGAGACGGATCGCGTCCGGACCCTCAGCGTCTTCGCCTACAACGAGTGGCTGCTCGGCCCGCCGCGCGACGGGCATCAGCGCTACGTGGTCACCGAGTTCGACACAGCGACGGGTGCGATGCTCGCGACCAATCGCTACAACCAGGAGTGGGCGCAGTGCGTGGCGTTCCTGCACGCGAGCGAGATGCCGGTCTCGATGACCGCCGATCGCCGGTCGTTCATCGGCCGTAACGGTGCGCTGTCGCGGCCGGCGGCCATGCAGCACGCCCGTCTCTCCGGTCAATTCGGCGCGGCCCTCGATCCGTGCGCCGCGCTTCAGCTGAAGGTCGTCCTCGAGGCCGGCGAGACGCGGCGCATCGTGTTCCTCCTGGGCGAAGGGGATGATCGCGCGCATGCCGCGCGTCTCATGGCGCGTCATGGACACGTTGACGCAGCCGACGCCGCGCTCGTCCGAGTCCAGACGCGCTGGAACGCGATCCTTGACGCCGTGCACGTGCGCACGCCCGACGACTCGTTCGATGCGTTGCTGAACCGCTGGCTGCTGTACCAGGACCTGAGCTGCCGGCTGTGGACGCGCGCGGGCTATTACCAGCCCGGCGGCGCATACGGATTCCGCGATCAGCTCCAGGACGTCACGGCGCTGTTCTTCAGTCAGCCGGCGCTCGCACGCGAACACATTCTGCGCGCAGCCGGACGGCAGTTCGTCGAAGGCGACGTCCAGCACTGGTGGCACGAACCCTCGGGCCGCGGACTCCGCTCGCGCTGTTCGGACGATCTGCTGTGGCTCCCGTTCGTCGTCAGCGAATACGTGCGTGCGACCGGCGATCGCGACGTGCTGGACAGGCGCGTGCCGTTCCTGACGGCGCCGCTCCTCACGGCCGATCAACACGAATCGTACGGCACGCCGGACGTGGCGCACGAGGACGGGACCGTGTTCGAGCATTGCATCCGAGCGATCGACAAAGGCACGACCGCCGGCGCGCATGGCCTTCCGCTCTTCGGCACCGGTGACTGGAACGACGGCATGAACCGCGTGGGCCCGGCCGGCCGCGGCGAAAGCACCTGGCTCGGATTCTTCTTGTATACCGTGCTCACTCGATTCGTGCCGCTGTGCGAGGCGCGCGGCGACCGCGCGACCGCGGGGCGCTATCGAGATGCCGCACGCGGCCTCGGCGCGAGTCTCGAGCTCGCGTGGGACGGCGAATGGTATCGCCGCGGCTACTACGACGATGGAACGCCGCTCGGTTCGTCGCAGAACGACGAGTGCAAGATCGATTCGATCGCCCAGTCATGGGCCGTGCTGTCCGGCGCCGTGCCGCAACGCTTCGCTGAGCGCGCGATGGATGCGGTCCGAAGCACGCTGATCGTGCGTGGCGCGCAGATTCTGCCGCTGCTGGATCCGCCCTTCGATCAGTCAGCGCAGGATCCCGGCTACATCAAAGGCTATCCGCCCGGCGTGCGTGAAAACGGCGGTCAATACACACACGCCGCGGCGTGGGTCGTGATGGCGCTGGCGCAGATTGGCTGCGGCGACGAGGCGGCCGAGCTGTTCCACATGTTGAACCCGATCAATCACACGCGGACGCTGGCCGATGTCGCTCGCTACAAGGCAGAGCCGTACGTCGTAGCGGGGGATGTGTACGCGCGCGCACCGCATGCGGGACGCGGTGGGTGGACGTGGTACACGGGGTCCGCGGCGTGGATGTATCGCGCGGGTCTCGAAAGCATCCTTGGCCTCCGACGAGAGGGCGACACGTTCCGCGTAGATCCGTGCATCCCGGCGTCCTGGCCGGAATACCGAATGACGTGGCGCCTTCACGACACTCGCTTCGAAATTCTGGTGTCCAATCCGGAGCGTCGATGCCGCGGCGTTGCGAGAGCGGAGCTGGATGGACGCGCCGTCAACGCCGCAGCGATCCCGATCATGGACGACGGCGCCGTCCATCATGTTCGGATCGTGCTGCAGGCCTGAATCGGCAATGACCCACCAGAAGCGCCGACCCGAGATTCCGCCCCTACAGCCCTGGCACCTCGCCGGGCATATGGTGTCACGCGCCCTCACGTTGGTGCCGTTGGGTATCGCCACGCTCGCGCTCGGAATGGCTATCTACCACTGGGTCGAGGGCCTCGGGTGGGCCGACTCCTTTCTCAACGCGGCAATGCTCCTCGGAGGCATGGGTCCGGTCGATCCCTTGCACACCGTGGCCGGCAAGTGGCTGGCTGGGCTCTATGCCTTACTCGCGGGCGTGGTGTTCCTCGTGCTGGCCGGTGTGATGTTGGCGCCAGTGATTCATCACGTGCTCCACCGCTTTCACCTCGAGGGAGCCGACGAGCCCGGGTCAGACCGCTAGCGGCGGCGAGAACCATCAGCGATTCTTGTCGCTCGTAATCATCCGGTAGACGTAGTCCGTCAGATCGCGGAGACGACGAGCGGCCGTGTCTTGCGACCAATCACCGCCTGCGGGAATCGACGGCACTTCGACCGCACGGCTCACGATGAGCGCCGAGACGATCGTGGCTCGCGCTTGAATTTCGGTGGGTTCCATGTGACTCCTCTGGGCATCGACTCGCCGTGCTGCCAGACGGCGACGCGAGGCGCAAGAGTATCAAGGCCTGGTCGGCGCAGGTGTGCAATCCAGAACGCCGGCTCGCACGTGAGATCGATCACGCTCGCGCAGGAGCATGATCTGATGTCGGCCATCACCGTCGATCGGCCGCGTTCGTCTCGCGGGATCGAACGCAGCACAACGCGCACATCGACGTCGGCCAGCACGGGTTCGCACTGTTCCTTGCGTCCGATGCGGAGTACTCCTTGCTCGATATCGACCGGACGCCGCAGCAGCTGCGCGATCTCGTGCGCCGGCTCGACCCCGCCCTCGTGTCGTGCCCGGACCACGATACCCGATCGCAGACGGTGTGCAGTCTGGGACAGCGGCCGCCGCCGTCGTTGCGAGACACTGACCTCATGGCCACGCGCATCACGTACGGCGATTCGTCACGTCAGGGCATCCTCCGCGGAATCGACAGCCTGGCCAATGCGGTCAAAGTGACGCTCGGGCCCAGGGGACGCAACGTCATCATCGGCACATCCGACGGGTCGCCGACGATCACCAAGGACGGCGTCACCGTCGCCAAGGAAATCGAGCTGCGCGACGCGCTCGAGAACCTGGGCGCGCAGATGGTGAAGGAAGTCGCCAGCAAGACCTCGGACGCCGCCGGAGATGGGACGACGACGGCGACGGTGCTGGCGCAGGCGATCTATCGCGAGGGCGCGAAGAACGTGACGGCGGGCGCGGATCCGATGGCCATCCGGCGCGGCATCGAACGCGCGGTGTCCGTGATGACGACCGCGCTGGAGCAGATGTCCAAGCCGGTCAGCGGGTCGATGATCGCGCAGGTCGGCACCATCTCCGCGAACCACGACGAGACGATCGGCCGCCTCATCGCCGAAGCCATGGACAAGGTCGGCAAGGACGGCGTCATCACCGTCGAGGAAGCCAACGGCATCGACACGTCGCTCGACATCGTCGAAGGCATGCAGTTCGATCGCGGCTATCTGTCGCCGTACTTCGTGACCGACAGCGAGCGCATGGACGTGCGGCTCGAGAACCCGGCGATTCTCCTCCACGAGAAGCGCATCACGTCGGTCATCGACCTGTTGCCCGTTCTCGAACTCGCCGCGAAGGCCGGCCGTCCGCTGCTGATCATCGCCGAGGACGTGGAGAGCGAGGCGCTGGCGACGCTCGTCGTGAATACGCTGCGCGGCACGATTCGCGCCGCTGCCGTGAAGGCGCCGGGGTTCGGCGACCGGCGCAAGGCGATGCTCGAAGACCTCGCGATCCTGACCGGCGGTACCGCGATCACCGAAGACCTCGGCCGACGAGTCGAGAACGTCACGATGGCCGATCTCGGCCAGGCCAGGAACGTGACGATCGACAAGGACCACACGACGATCGTCGACGGCGCCGGCGACGCGGCGGCGATTGCCGGACGCGTGCGGCAGCTGCGCGCCCAGGTCGAAGACACGTCGTCCGACTACGATCGCGAGAAGCTGCAGGAGCGGCTCGCGAAACTCGTCGGCGGCGTCGCCGTCGTCAAAGTCGGTGCCGCCACGGAGACCGCGATGAAAGAGAAGAAGGCTCGCGTCGAGGATGCGATGCACGCCACCAAAGCGGCCGTCGAAGAGGGCATCGTCTCCGGCGGCGGCGTCGCGCTGCTGCGTGCGGCGAAGGCGCTCGACGGCCTGCATCTGGCCGGAGACGAGCAGCTCGGTGTGCGCATCATCGCGCGGGCCATCGAGGAGCCGACGCGGTGGATTGCGGCCAACGCCGGCCACGAAGGGGCGGTGGTCGTCGCGCGCGTCAAATCCATGAAAGGCGACGAGGGCTTCAACGCGCTCACCGACTGCTACGAAGATCTCGTCGGCGCCGGCGTGATCGATCCGACGAAGGTGGTTCGATCCGCGCTGCAGAACGCGGCGTCGATTGCCTCGCTGCTGCTCACGACGGACGCCGTCGTCTCGCAGATCGGCGACACACAAAGGTCACCGACATGAACATCACGACCACGCGCAACCTGTTGACCGACGCCTGGACCACGCCCGTTCAGGAGGTGGAGCGCGCGATCCTGCGTTTCACGTCCGTGCGGAGGGACCGGAACGATTGCCACGTGGCGTTCTTCGAAATCGCGCGCGACCCTCAGCTCCACGTCAACGTCACGCACAAGTACCCAACGGCGGAGGTGAGCGGCTGGGCCGGTCCGGCGCGCCAGCCCGAGGGGTTCGTCCACAACCGTCGGTTCGACGACCTGACGCCGCGACATATCGTTCGGCACATTCGAGACATGGTGTTCGCGCGACCGAGGTGAAGGCGCCCGGCCAGCGGATCGCGTCGGCTATCGAACGATCAGGTAGGCGGCCGCCGCGGCCGCCGTGAGTACCGCGAAGCCAATCACGAATCGGCGTCGTGCACGCGCTTCATGCACCCGCCCTCGCGCGATCCAGTCGGCCCACCGCACGTCGAACTCCGTCGGATCGATGGTCGGCATCTGCATCACCCCCGGAAGAGTATGTCGATGGAGACACGTCCGCCCCTGTGCAATCGGGAACAGCGCGGCGGCGGCGTCCCGGCTACGCTGACCGTAGGTGAAGAGCATGTTGAAACACTTGACTCGCTCGAAGGTGATCATCATCTGGTTCTCGGTCGTCGCGCTGGTCGTGGTCTCGCTGTTTGCGTTCGGCGTGGCGGTGACGATCGGCACGGGGGCCTTGCTCCTGGCGATGTGCCTGGTGCCACCGCTGCTCGTGTTGATGCTGTGGCCGACCGGTGGTCCGCCGACGATCGCGGAAGTGCTGCACGATGCGCAGGGGCGGCGCTGATGAGGTGGCTCGGACCGCGGAGGAGCGGCAAGGAACGCATGAGTGGATAGACGCGCGATCGTCCTCCTGCAGGTGCTGCTCGTCGTCGCTGGCGTCGCGGGCAGCCTGTGGGTGCTGTACCGGATCGCCGCGCTGGTCCTCGCCTTGATTCTGGCGGCCGCTTTCGCGTACGTGATCGCCCCGCTCGTGCGCCTCGCCGAGCGGGCGGTCCGTCTCGGCGCGCCGCATCGCCGATCGCGCGGTGTCGCGATCGCGCTGGTCTACTTCGTCATCGCGTTGGTGGTCGGCGGCGGTGGCGCGCTGCTGTTGCCGCGCGTCGCGGAACAACTCGACGACATGCGTCTGCGGACGCCCGCGTATACGGAATCGATGCTCGCGTGGGAAGAGGGCTGGTCGCGATACTACGATCACCTCGGCATCCCGCCGGCGCTCCGCCGCAACATCGATCAATCGATCGTGACGGCGGGGACGGGCGCGATCGACAAGGGCCGCGGCGCGCTGCTGTCGTTCGTCGGCATGGCTGCGAACCTGCCCTGGCTGATCTTGATCCCGGTCTTCGCGTTCTTCTTCCTGAAGGACGCGTCACGACTCCGGCGCTCGTTGCTCGCCGCGCTGCCGCACCGGCACCGGTTGCGGGCGCATCGACTACTCGACGAGTTGAACGGCACGTTCGCCGCGTTCGTCCGCGCCCAATTGATCGCTTGCGTGCTGGTCGGCGCGCTGTGCGGCGCTGGATTCGCCGCGCTCGGGACGCCGTATCCAGTGGTGCTCGGCGTCCTGGCCGGGCTGTTGGAGTTCATTCCGCTCGTGGGACCGCTGCTGCTGGCCACGATCGCGTCGATCGTCGGTGCGCTCCATTCGCCGGTCCTCGTGCTCTGGACGATCGGGTTTCTCGGCATTCTGCGGCTGGCGCAAGACTACGTGATGTACCCGCGCCTGATCGGCCGCGGCATCCATCTGGAGCCGTTGCCGCTGATTCTGTCCGTGCTGGTCGGCGCAGAACTCGACGGGGTCGCCGGAATGTTCCTGGCGGTTCCTGCCGTTGCGTTCACGTCGGTCGTTGTCCATCACTGGGCCGACTGGCGCCGCAGCGTTTCGGATGCGCCCGAGTCCGACCTGCTCCCGTGAGCATCGTGGTGCAGGGCATGGGGATGATTGCGCTCTCGGCGCTCGAGGTCCCCGGCTCGCGCAGCCTGCACCAGACCGTCACGCTTCAATGGATCGGCACCGGGTACCCGGATGCGTCGTGGTCAGCGCCAGCTGAGGCGCGCGAGGTGCTGCCGGATGGCCGCCGTCCGTTTCCGGTCGGCGCCCGTCGCGGTCGGGAGCGATGCCAGATCGCCGTAGTAGTCGACGAGGTCCGACTGCAGGCTTGCGGACACGTTGGCGAATCCGCCGTCGGCGAGCTTGCCGAGCCATTCATCGTACGTCTCATCGGCGAGTGAGTATTCGCCCCGGCGGGTCGGCCGACCCGTATCGAGATCCGTGTTGGCCAGGGATAGCCGCGCCTGGCTGACGGCCACGAGCGATTGCCGGAAGCGGTCCTTAGCGGTCGCGAAGCTCTCCAGGAACAATCGCTCCGCCTCGCGCGTCGGCACCGAGAAACTGAGGACGCGCTCCACGCGACTTTCGTCATTTCGGGAATCGTGGTCCCGATCGCATGCCGATACGAACCGATCGCCAGGTCCTCGTTGAACAGGACGTCCTTGATCTCGAGGCCGTACGTGTCGCGGAACGCACGCTCGAGCAGTGGCTTGGCGACCTCGAAGCCGATGGCTTCGTGCGCGAGCACGGAGTACGCCGCCGCCGATCGCGGCGCGCAAAGCGTCGCGACGATGACGGCGCCGATCAGGCATCGCGAGCGCACGTCGTTAGTGCGTGCGTTCTTTCGCGGAGTAGCGATCCAACAGGGCGAGCAGTTTGTCGGCCGCCTTCGGTGGGTGGACACCCTTCGTGACGATGGCGCGGTTCTCGAGCTTCTTGCCGTAGAGCGTCGCGTTGTCGTCGAGATCCTG
>Ga0070741_10000560_pt1 | contig 130247 bp, 111 predicted proteins | sample Coa_R1_4_FD_66440 | JGI IMG/M metagenome (GOLD analysis project Ga0070741, IMG submission 66440) | Surface soil microbial communities from Centralia Pennsylvania, which are recovering from an underground coalmine fire - Coalmine... | ecosystem: Environmental > Terrestrial > Soil >... | reverse complement strand
ATCCGGTGCAGATTCACTGTTGTTCTTGGCGCAGTTGCATTGCCGTGCCGGGATGTGGCATATCGCGTTTGGGGTGCCAAGTCACCAGAAATCGGCAAAATCGATTCTTTTGGCCAAAAGCTTCTCCTTTCTCCTTTTTTTGTCCGTGTTTATGCATTAATTGTTAATAACGTCATCCGACGTTGACACTAGGGGGACCTTTGTTACGCTGCCCCCTCGATTTTCTCGGAAATCCCAAAGAAAATTAAGTTAGGCAACACGAAAAGGCTGAAATTTATGAGCAAGACAAAGAGCAAAGCGAATAAATACGTGTATCTGTTCGGCAATAAAAAGGCCGACGGCGACGGTTCCATGAAGCCCCTGCTGGGCGGCAAGGGCGCAAACCTCGCGGAAATGACCCGCATCGGCCTCCCGGTGCCCCCCGGGTTCACCATCACCACCGAGGTCTGCACGTATTACTACGACAACAAGCGCACCTACCCCAAGGTACTCGATGCGCAGGTCAAGGAAGGCGTCGCTTTTCTCGAAAAGAATCTCGGCAAGAAGTTCGGCGACATGGAGAAACCGCTGCTGGTCTCCGTCCGCTCCGGCGCCCGCGATTCCATGCCGGGCATGATGGACACCATTTTGAACCTCGGCCTCAACGACCAGACCGTTATCGCGCTCTCCAACTACAGCAAGAACGAGCGCTTCGCCTGGGATTGCTACCGCCGCTTCATCCAAATGTATGGCGACGTGGTCATGGGTGTGCAAAAACGCGCCAACGAGGACCATGAACCGTTCGAAGTGGTCATCCACGGACTCAAGCACGACCGTTATCACACCGAGATCGAGGACACCAAGCTCACCGTCGGCGACCTCAAGGAACTCGTGGTCCGCTTCAAGAAGCTGATCAAGGAACGCACCGGCGCCGAATTTCCGCAGGACCCCTGGAAGCAGCTTTGGGGCGCCGTGGGCGCTGTGTTCGGCTCCTGGATGAACGATCGCGCGATCGTTTATCGCCGCAAATACAACATCCCCTCCGAATGGGGAACCGCCGTCAACGTCCAGGCCATGGTCTACGGCAACACCGGCGACAACTCCGGCTCCGGCGTGGCCTTTACGCGCGACCCGGCGACCGGTGAGAAGGTCTTCTACGGTGAATTTTTGATCAACGCCCAGGGCGAAGACGTCGTGGCCGGCGTGCGCACTCCGGAACCGGTGGCGCAGCTCAAGGTCCACATGCCCAAACCCTACGCGGAACTCGAGAATATCCGCCGCACGCTCGAAACCCATTTCAAGGACGTGCAGGACTTCGAGTTCACCATCGAGGAAGGTGTCGTCTTCATGCTCCAGACCCGCAACGGCAAGCGCACCGGCCTCGCCGCCGTCCGCTTCGCCATCGAGATGGAGAAGGAAAAACTCATCGACTGGAAGACGGCCATCAAGCGCGTCCCCGCCGATCAGCTCGACCAGGTGCTCGCGCCTGTGTTCGATCGCAAGGCGATCAAGGCGGCCCAATGCATCGCCAAGGGCCTGCCCGCCGGTCCCGGCGCGGCCACCGGCCGGATTTATCTCAACGCCGAGCGCGCGGTCGAAGCCGCCCACAAAGGCGAGAAGGTGTTGCTCGTTCGCAACGAAACCTCGCCCGAAGACCTGCGCGGCATGATCGCCGCCGAGGGCATTCTGACCGCCAAAGGCGGTGTCAGTTCGCACGCGGCGCTGGTCGCCCGCCAGATGGGCAAGGTCTGCGTCTGCGGCGCGAGCGCGTTGCAGATCGATTACACGAAGAAGACCGTTTCGGTGAGCGGCGCCACCTATAAGGAAGGCGATTACCTGTCCATCAACGGCACTGCCGGCGAGGTTTATCCCGGCGAGATCAAGACCGCCGCTTCGGAAATCATCCAGGTGCTCATCGAGAAATCGTTGAAGGCCGAGGAAAGCTCGACTTATCTGATGTTCAAGAAGCTGATGGATTGGTGCAGCAAGGTGACGCGCCTCCATGTCCGCACCAATGCGGACAATCCGGAGCAGACCGCGAACGCCGTCGCGTTCGGCGCCACCGGCATCGGCCTGTGCCGCACGGAGCATATGTTCTTCGAGGGCAATCGCATTGACGCGATGCGCGAAATGATCCTTGCCGACAGCAAGGAAGAACGCAAAAAGGCGCTTGCGAAAATCCTCCCCTACCAGAAGCAGGACTTCGTGGGCATGTTCAAGGAATTGAAAGGCCTGCCGGCGACCATCCGCTTCCTCGATCCGCCCCTGCACGAATTCCTGCCGCACGAAATCGATGCGCAACAGGACCTCGCCGCCAAAATGGGCGTGCCCGTCGAGAAGATCAAACAGCGCGTGAAGGAACTCCACGAGTTCAACCCCATGCTTGGCTTCCGCGGCTGCCGCCTGGGCATCGTCTACTCCGAAATCTCGGAGATGCAATCCCGCGCGGTGTTCGAAGCCGCCGCCGAGGTCCAGAAGGCCGGCATCAAGGTGAAGCCTGAGGTCATGATCCCGCTCGTCGGCTTCAAGAAGGAGCTCGATCTGCAGGTCGAAGTCGTCCATCGCGTCGCTGCTGAGGTGCAGAAGGAAAAGAACGTGAAGCTGAACTATATGGTCGGAACCATGATCGAAGTGCCGCGCGGCGCATTGACCGCGGACGAGATCGCCAATACCGCCGAATTCTTCAGCTTCGGCACCAACGACCTCACCCAGACCTGCCTCGGGATGAGCCGCGATGACTCCGGCTCCTTCCTCCCGGCCTACCAGGAACTGGAGATCGTCAAGAAGAACCCGTTCGCGTCCATCGACCAGAGCGGCGTCGGGCAGTTGATGAAGATCGCGGTCGAGAAAGGCCGCGCCACCCGTCCCGACATCAAGCTGGGCATCTGCGGCGAACATGGCGGCGATCCGGACTCGGTGAAGTTCTGTGACCGCATCGGCCTGAGCTACGTAAGCTGCTCGCCGTTCCGCGTCCCGGTGGCCCGCCTCGCGGCTGCCCAGGCGGCGCTCGAAGCGGAAGCCGCCAAGGGCGCAAAGAAAAAGAAATAACGAATTGCATCGCACCGGCCGCGGGCCGGTAAGGCGAAGCCGAACAGACTAAAGCAGTAGGGGCCGCCCCGGGAAACCGGGGCGGCTTTTTTTGGAGCGCGGGTAGCCCCCACCCGCAGCGGCAATGGAGGCAATTGATCGCTCGGATTTACCCGCACTCGGCTGACTGCCCCCTCCTTCGAGCTCCCCTTCAAAAAGCTGGTAACCGCCCCCGGTCTCTGGTGGTCTTATCCGGAAACGCAACAAGCCAAAGCAGATCAGAATGTTACCATGAAATACCTGCAAACCTTCCTCTCAGGAGCACTCGCCACCCTCGCGTGCGGCGCCATGGCCGCCAACATCGATGTCGGCAAGCTCCCGCCTCCCGCCACCAAGGCGGACGTGAACTTCGATACCGACATCGAACCGATTTTCAAGGCCTCCTGCGTCCGTTGTCACGGGGCGGAGAAGCCCAAGGGCGGCATCCGTCTCGACAGCCGGGATGGTGTGCTCAAGGGCGGCAAGGACGGAAAGATTGTGGAGGTCGGCAAGAGCGAAGCCAGCCAGTTGGTGATCGCGGTGTCGCAGCTTGATCCCAAGTCGGCCATGCCGCCCAAACCCCGCAAGCCGCGTCCCCCGCAGGGTGGTGCGCAAGGCACCAACGCCCCCGCCGGCGCGCAGACTCAGTTGAAGCCCATGGGACCTCCCCCGAAGCCGCTCACCCCCGAGCAGGTCGGCCTCGTCCGCGCCTGGATCGATCAGGGCGCGAAGTAAAAGCAGGCCGTTCGATCGCAGCCAATACAAATCCTGGGCGCGAAGTTCAGGATTTGTTCCCCGCGACGAAGAACTCCGGGTCGCGTTTTACGGCGAACATTTCGCCGTATTTGATCCGGCCCAGAAATCCCTTCTTGTAGGGCAGGATCACAGTGGCGGCTTCGCCCGATTGGTGCTCGAGCGGGACGCTGATCGCATCGGTCTTTTCCTGCTGCCCGGGTGGAATCGTGCGGATATCCACGCAGACGCCCGCCGCGCGGATACTGCCCTCGGCGGCTTGCTGCCGAAACCCTGCGGTTAGCAAGCCGATAACCTCCTGCGCCTCCGGTTGTTCCTCGCCAGTATCCCCCGCGTGCAGGCCGATCTCGCCATCGGCTGACATGGCCGCCCCAAACGGAAAAAACTCGCCATGTTTTGAAAGCATCTGCTGCGCAAACGGTATCAGCGCGTTCAACAATTGATCGAGATCAGAATGGGCCATGTGGTGCAGTATTACTGCACGCCGATGCGATAATAAAGCGTGCCCTGGCTGAAGCCGTTCGTATCGGTGTAGCTGGTGGTGCCCGCTTGCCCTGGGATATTATCCTGGATGGTGCTGAACTGTCGCGCGCCCAGATCGGTCGCGGATTGGACGTAATAGGTCTTTCCGGCGACGCTTCGCCAGGTGATGACCGGTCCCGAGCCAGAGTTGGTGATGCTCAATACCTGCAGCGACGACGATGCGTCGGTGGGATCCGTGCCCGCGCGCCATTCCTGCCAATTGCTCATGCCGTCACCGTCAGGATCGAGACCATCCGCTGAGCCGTCGGTCGGGAATCCGTAGCTTTGGAGCCAGGCGGCGAATGCGCCGAGATCGGCCTGGTATTCGTAGGCGCCCATGTCGATGACGCCGCCTACTACCCGTGGGTTGCCATCGAGGTCGGTAGCCCCTGCGGAACCGGTGTGGCTGCCGGTATCGATGCAAGCGGATGAAGACAGGAGGCGGAAGTTGCCGCTGGCTGGATCTACAAACGCGGGATCGTTCGTGATGTCCCCGGTCCCATTTAATGGAAGCACGGAAAGGCAGGAGTAATCGATTTCCGTGTCATCTGCTTCAGGGTTCATGGGGGCGGAATTGAAATAGATGATCGAACTGGTGGCCATCGTCTGGCTGACGCCTCCTTCGCTCGTGGCCGCGGTATTGGAAATAACACTGCAATTAATCAAGGTGTCATACAGAGCGCCGCCACCGCTGCCGTCGGTGTAATTGTTCAGCAAAAGACAATTATAGAGAGTGGATTCCGAGGCGCCGCCGCCGCCGTCCAGGCCGGAAGTGACGTTGTCGAACTGGGCGAAATTGCCGATGAGTTGGCAATTGTAAAGTGTGCAGGAATCCGCTCCGCCGCCCGCGGACGTGCCATTGAAGCCAAAGCCTTCAACGAACGTGCTGTTTCCGATCAGGAGGCAGTTGGTTAAAATGCAATTGTGGGCGCCGCCTCCGACGGCGGTTCCGCTGTTAACGGAATTGCTGCTGATAGTGCAGTCCTGAAGAATGCCCTCGGACGCGCCGCCTCCCTCGAACGAGGAGTTGCCGCTGAGCGTGCAATGATAAAGGTTCAGGCGATGGGAGCCTCCGCCCAAAGCGTAACATACGCTGTTCAGAACGACACAATTGGAAAGTACGCCATTCATGGAATGGTCTTGATCCAGATAGTCGTATTCGCCAAGTGCCGCACCGCCGTAGTTGCCCGCCGGCGGGGGACCGTGTGAATGGAAGAAACCGGAACCGCCGTTGGTGAGTGTAAAGCCGATGAGAGCGGCGCGATTGGTAAGGTACGCGCAACGGATGTTGTTGTCAGGATCGCCGGCGTCCTGATTTCCCACAATCTGCGTGACGGCGGGACCGTTTATGCTTCGGACAGTTATGGGTTGGGTGAGTGCCACCCGGTTGGGGATGCCGCCCACGGTGGGGACCACGATGCCGCCATACTGATACACACCATTGGTCACGAGTACCACGTCGCCTGCGGAGGTGAGATTGATTGCGTCCTGAATATTGGTGGCGGCAGTCGCCCAATTCGTATACGGAGGCACCGGGTTGGCGTTGCCTGCGTCTGCGTAATACGTGACCGAAGGCATCAGTGTGAGCACGATATTGGAACTGATCGTGAAGCCTTGCGAATTGGTCACCGCCAGATAATAGGTTCCCGCGTTTCGCGACTCCATGTCGGGGATGTTGAAGAACAGGTTGGTCGCGTTCGTAATGGCGCTTCCCTTGAACCACCACTGGCTTCTCAGTGGATGCGCTCCTGTCACTGCCGCAGTCAACAAAATCGGCGCCGTTCGATGGACGTTCTGGCTCTGCGTCTGGTCGACGATGACCGGCGCCGTTGTGGGAGCGCACTTGCCGGATGCCCCCGCGGCGTAAATCGCGCCAATTTCAGCCGCCGACAGGGCGCGATTGTAGAGAGATGCTTCGTCGATCAGGCCGTTGAACGGCGAGCTGGTATCATCGTCATTTCCGATCCGCAGATTATTCGCCGATGTGGCAATGTCCACGGGCCCGACAGCATTCGTCGCCACTGGCAGGCCGTTGAAATACAGCACCATGGCGGATTGATCGTAGGTCCATGCGACATGACACCATTCGTTTGTGGGGATCGGCAGTTCGACGGTCACCTGTTCCGATGGCCAAGGCTCTCCCGCGCCGTTCATTTGCGCATAAAGGACATCCTGCTGGATGAAAAAGGCATAGCCATTCTCCCCGCCCGAAGTGCCCAGCTTGGTTACGATCGAATAGGTGGAATTGGTGTCTCGCGGTTTGATCCAGGCTTCAATCGTGATTTCGTTCGTCAGCTCGAGTGCCGGCGCGTCCGGGACGATAATCGACCCGTTGCCCCCGTTCGGGCTGAAGTCGAACGCCTCGCCGACCTTGCCCGGGGCAAAAGTCACGTCGCCCGATGTATACCCATTGTTGGTGCCCATGGTGTCGGTGGAATCTCCTTCCCCCTGCCACCAGCCGACGAGCCCCGCGGGCGGCGCAATACACTGCCCGGAAGCCGATGGCATCAACAACAGGAACCCGGCGGAAAGCAACAGACCGGCGAGGTTAAAAGTTATACGGGTGGTTTTCGAAGCGAGCAGAAGACGAGTCCTCATAATACCTCTCCATGATTGTACACACTCTCTGTTGAACACCTGTTCCTTGCGGGCCGACAGGGAACTGCGGGCATAATAACCACAATTGTCGTTGGCTGGCAAGTAACAATTGGGTGGCATACAGGTGTCCACAGTTACTCGGGATCCGATGGCAATATTTAGGCTAGACAAGAATGCCTTGCGGCAGCGTCATTGGTTCAAACATGCCGGACTTTGCCGACCTCGGACGGCTCTATGATGAGCACGCGCAGGCGCTGTTTGCATTTCTGCTGAATTTCACGCGTAACGAGGCCGACACACGGGACTTGCTTCAGGAGCTTTTCGTCAAGGTCGCCCGGCAGCCCGGTATATTGTCCGGCGTGCGGGAGGAGCGGTCGTTTCTCATCCGGCTCGCGCACAATCTCGCGATCGACCTGATGCGGCGTCGCGGCACGCGTCAGCGGAATTACGAGCAACTGGCCGGGGAGAGCAGCGGACTGTTCACGCCCGCGGGCAATCCCGACGAGCAGGAGTTCCGGCGCGCGTTGACGGCGGCGCTCGCGGAACTGCCGCCGGAGCAACGCGCGGTGGCTCACTTGAAGCTCTGGGAGGGGCTCACGTTCGATCAAATCGCTGAAATCCTGGAAATCCCCTTGAACACGGCCGCCAGCCGATACCGCTATGCGTTAGACAAATTGCGCGAGCGGCTGCGTCCTCTTTACGAAGAAATCAAATGAACCCGGACGATTTCGAAAAACAATTGCAGCGGCAGCCAATCCGGCCCGTGCCCGCACAATGGCGCGGGGAGATACTGGCGTCCGCCAAGGCGCAACCGGAAACGGCCGCGCGCCCGGGGCTCAGGGCGCGGCTTTCGGCGATCTTCTGGCCGTGCCCGGAGGCGTGGGCGGGATTGGCGGCCGTGTGGGCGATGATCTTTTTCCTGAACGCCGGGATGGGCGAACGAAGCCGGACAATGGAAGCCGATAACCGCCCTCGTACGATCCAGGCTGAAGTGCAAACAATGATTTTCCTGAGGGCGCAGGAATTGGCCGGGCTTAATGAACAACCCGACGTGCCCTTGATTGAACCACCCAAAACTCCGGGACCGCGTCCGCGAAGCGAACGGCGCATCGAGATTTCCCTGGCCTGATGTCAGGTGCAGAACAAGGAGAGCTGTATGAGCGAGACTGAACAACCGAGCAAACCCGCACCCGCAAAGCAGTCCAAAGCGCCAAAGGCGCTCCTGCGGTTGTTCCTCTGGCTGTGGCTGGGGGCGTCTTTTGCCGTGCTGTGCGTCGGTTGTTTTGTCTGGCAGGATGCGGTATTGCTTGAGCGACTGATCCAGGCCGTGGTGCTCGGCTTTTTCATCACCGTGGCGGCCTGGCTGCTGACACTCAGTTGGCGGCTGTTTCGCTGGCACAACCTGCGTCGCGTGCTGTTTGGATTGGCGTGCCTGGCAACATTGATTGCGCTGTTCTATGGCGAGGAGAACTGGCGTGGACGGCATGCATGGGAGGCTTGCAAGCGGGAGTTGGAGGCTAAAGGCGTGAGCTTCGACGCCAAGGAGATGGTTCCACCACCGGTTCCTGATGCCGAAAATTTTGCGTCGACCCCGTTTTTTGTGCCATTGTTTGATTTCAATCCCGAGCCACGCCAGGCGGGGCAATCTCCGTGGCGCGACACCAATGCGCTGCAGCACACGCAGCAGTATCTCGACCCGGTTGCGAAATTATTCGACGTCTGGGACCAGACAAATGGAGCCGTGCAGGTGAATTCGTGGATCAAACCGCACCTCGATCTGGCCGCGGTATATGTGGAATATCTCAGGCAGAAGGAGAAAAGAGGCGCCAAGACGAATCAATTGCCGGCCAAGATGAGCCAACAGGAGGCCGCGGCGAAAATTCTTGATACGATGGCGTTCGCCGATCCGGTGCTGGAGGAATTGCGCACGGCGAGCCGGCGGCCGTATTCACGGTTCAACATCAATTACGGCCAGGACATGCCGGCGTCGATCCTCCTGCCGCACCTGGGAGTTATGAAAGGCTGGTCACAGTTGCTGAGATCGCGGGCCATGGCGGAGCTGGCGCTGGGCCGGACGAACGAGGCATTTGAGGATGTGGAAATGATATTCCGCCTGGCGAACGCGACCCAGAACGAGCCGATCCTGATCTCCCAACTGGTGCGCATCGCCCAGGTCACGATCGCGCTCCAGCCAATTCAGCAGGGCCTGGAGGGGCATCAGTGGTCGGACCAGCAAATTGAAAAATTTGCCGAAGAACTTGGGAAGCTGGATTTTCTCGCGGAGATATGGAACAAAATGGAAGCGGAACGGCGCTTTTTCGGCGGGGGCATTTATACCTGGTTTCGGAGGCAGTCAGCGCAAACCAAGGCTGGCGTGATGCCGAATTTCGCCGATAATGGGTGGCAGAACTCACCGATCCTCGCGGGCCTGTTCGCGTTTCAACCCACCGGCTGGTCCTATCTGGACGAGGCAAATTATCATCGGCTCTTCGAAAGTTTGCTGCTCCCTGGGATTGACGTGACCAATCGAATCATCAGCCCAAAGCTACAATCGGAGTTAAGCGGAAAAATGAATCACGAACTGCGCGGTGACACAGGCACTCTGACCTTGAAGCACAAGCTGCTGTGCCGATTGCTCCTGCCGGCACTGCCGGGCCTCTCCCAGCGTGCCGCGAAGAGCCAGACCATGGTGAATGAAGCCATGATCGCCTGCGCGCTGGAGCGCTACCGCCTGGCACATGGTGAATTCCCTTCGAAACTCGAGGACCTGACGCCCCAGTTCCTGCCGAAGCTGCCGCACGATGTGATCGGCGGCGGGCCGCTGTATTATCGCCGCACCGGCGACGGGCATTTCGTGCTCTATTCCGTGGGATGGAACGAAAAGGACGACGGCGGTCAGATCGCATTCAAGCAGAATGGCGGGACCATCGATTGGGAACAAGGAGACTGGGTTTGGGCTGAATAAATAGGTCGAAAATTCTTGTAAGAATCAGAGTCGAGCGTTCGTATAAGAAGTAGGTGCGGTTCGGTGCGCATGAAAATGCCGTTCTGAACCTCAAGTTTTTCCAAAACAACGAACCTTCGAGACCGGGTTATTATGGCAACGGGAATTTTCGACCAGGAGGTGGTACAAGCGCTGGCGCAGGCGCGCGCGGCGGGAAGCAGAAATGTGACGGTGAACGGCAACGCCGTATCGGTGCCGTATCCCTATCCTTCGCCGGCCGATTGGCGCGATTGCTGGATTTATTTCCTGATGCTCGATCGGTTCGCGAATGGTCAAGCCCCGCCGACCGCAAGCTGGAATCAGCGTTACGGCTTTCGGCAGGGCGGGACCTTCAACGGAGTGACGGCTCAGCTCGATTACCTGAAGAACCTGGGCGCGAAAGCAATCTGGCTCTCGCCGGTGTTGAAGAATTCGAGGCCGCCGGATTGGGAATACAATTACCACGGCTACGGCGCGCAGGATTTTCTCAACGTCGATGAACGGTTCGCATCGGATGGCACGCGCGCGACTGCGGAACAGGAATTGACGGAACTCGTGGCCCAGGCGCACGCCCGCGGCATTTATGTGGTGCTGGACATGGTGATCAATCACGCGGCGCGGGTGTTCGATTATCTATACAAAGGGCAGCCAACGGCGGACTTTACGGATCCCGCGATCATGAATCTGCCGCTCGGCCAGGAACCCGCGATCCAATGGATGAACGGGCTGGGCTTCCCGCGCGCCGATTGGCAGAACCAGATTCCGGCGGGGACGGTGCTGTCGCCCGACGACGCGGTGTATCCCACGGACCTGCAGCGGGCGGTGTTCTTCCGCCGGCGAGGCAACCGGTTGAGCGATCATCCGCCCCAGGGCGGTTTTGTGACGGGCGATTTCGACACCATGCGGCAGATGGTGGTCGAATACGACGCCAAGCCGCCGGACCAGGCGGCTCTCCGCGCGGCCTACGGTTCCACACCGGTGCTCAACATCTTGATCCGGGCATATCAATACCTCATAGCGAAATATGATTTCGATGGGTTTCGGATTGATACGGTGAAATACGTGTCGCCGCCGCACGTTGAGACGTTCGGCAATGCGATCCGCGAATTCGCCCAGGCGATCGGGAAGCGAAATTTTTTCACATTCGGCGAAATCTATGACGACGAGGCGACCATGGAACGTTTCGTGGGCCGGGACAGCACGGCGATTGAAGGATTCGGGATCGACGCGGCGTTGGATTTTCCGCTGTTCTACAGCCTGCCGGCGGTGGTGAAGAACTTCGGCACGGGCGTGGAGGCGATCGCGGGCATTTTCCAAAATCGCAAGCTCGCGGAAAGGAACCTGATCAGTTCGCACGGCGAAGCGGGACAATATTTCGTGACGTTCCTGGACAATCATGACCAGAACCAGCGCTTCGGCAATCCGCTCACGCCGCAGGACCAGGTGACCATGGGCCTTGCCGTGTTGCTCTGCCTCCAGGGCATTCCGGCGATCTACTATGGAACGGAACAGGGACTTAATGGGACGGTGGACGCGAACGGCAATCCCGACCTGCAAAGTCCCGAGTCCGTGCGCGAGGCGTTGTGGGGCAAGCCGAACTCCTTCAACAGCGCGCATCCGCTGTTTCAGCAGATTCAAAAGCTGGCCGTGTTGCGGGACGCCGAGCCCGCGCTGAGGTATGGGCGGATTTATTTTCGGGAAGTCTCGGGCAATGGCCAGGATTTCGGGCAATCAACCGGCGCGGGCGGAATCATTGCGTTCTCGCGCATCCTGAGCGACCGGGAAATCGTGGTGGTGGCGAACACCAACACTCAGCAGGCATTCAATGGCTGGGTGCTGCAGGATCCGGACCTGAACCGCGCGCCGCGCCAGATGCAGGTGGTCTACAGCAACCTCGGGACGAACGGGCAGGGGACCGTACGCCAGATCCCGCAGGCGAATTTTTATGCCAACGGGCAACTCACCGGAACGGCGGCTGCCGCGGCGATTTTTGTGGGCCTCGCGCCTATGGAGGTGCAGGTGTTGGCGCCGGTGTGAGCGGAAATCTCAAAGTCTATGATCCAACGGGGCAAGCGGCGAGCTTGCGGCTCTAGCGGTTCGCTTCGTAAATATAATCATCGCCCGGTTCTTCAAATTGACGATTGGGGCCGGCGGAGCGGATGAGAATGTTGCTCGGGGATAAGGTGATTTGATAAGGAGTGCCCCAGGGATCGAGCAGATCGCCATTTGTCGACTGCGGCATCAAAGCAGGATCCATGAAATCCTTGTGCTCGGTGTTCCCGCCGCGGAGCGCGGTGGCTATCGCGTGATTGTTGTCGGCCGGGACGCTTCGAAACTCCATCTGGTACATTTTCAGGGCCAGGGCGATGCTTTTTGCTTCGGCCGCCACCCGCACATTCAGCCCGTCCTCCCGCTTCGACCGCGTCAATACCAGCCAGACACCCGCGTGCACTACGATGATGCCGGCCAAGATAGTGAGAATCAGGGAGAAATTGAATGGCCTCGATCGTCTGGACCGGTCTCTGCCCATTGAACTGTCGCGCGATTCGGTGCTGCTCATGTGTTGTTTCCGGGAAACCGGTGGCCAGCCGAATGTTACCCACCCTGCACCGCAGGGCAAGGGAGATGCCACAAAACATGTCCCATCGACCGGGGTGTGACTGTCCCCTCGCCCCCTTGGGGGAGAGGGCAGGGTGAGGGGGATTCTTTCGTCCCGCCCTGTCAAACCAGCCCGTATCAAGACACACCGGACAAACCACCAGCCGCAAAAAGATGCTGGTCAAAAGGGGCGGTTTGGCGGATTTTATCCCTCCTGTTGGTTTTAAAGACTGATTGATGGATTGAACATGTTTACTGGAACTTATACGGCAATCGTGACGCCCTTCAAAGGCGGGCGCGTGGATGAAGCGGCATTGGAACGGCTGATCAAGGCGCAAATCAAGGGCGGGGTGGACGGCATTGTGCCGGTGGGCACGACGGGCGAATCTCCCACGCTCGATTACGAGGAACACGTGCACGTGATCAAACTGGCGGTCAGGTTCGCCGCGGGCAAGATCAAGGTGCTGGCCGGAACGGGCGCGAACTCCACGAAAGAAGCGATCTACCTGACGCAATGCGCCGAGAAGGCGGGCGCGGATGGCTCGCTGCAGGTGGCCCCGTATTACAACAAGCCGACACAAGAAGGGTTGTTCCAGCATTTTCACGCGGTGGCGCGGGCCACCAAACTGCCGATCGTGCTCTACAGCATTCCAGGCCGTTGCGGCGTGGAGATCGCCGTCGAGACCGTCAACCGGTTGGCGCACGACAGCGTCAATATCGTCGGCATCAAGGAAGCGGGCGGCAACGTCGACCGCGTCAGCCAGTTGCGCAAGGCGCTGCCGCATGAGTTCGACATCTTGAGCGGGGACGACGCGTTGACGCTGCCGTTCATGGCGGCGGGAGCCAAAGGCGTGATCAGCGTGGCTTCGAATATCATTCCGCGCGAGGTGTCGCACATGGTGCGGGCGTTCGCCATGGGCAAGCCGGCGCTGGCGCTCAAGCTGCACGAGAAATATTACCCGGTATTCAAGGATTTGTTCATCGAGACCAACCCGGTGCCGATCAAAGCCGCGATGGCAATGATGGGAATGATCGAAGAGGAATACCGCCTGCCGCTGGTGCCGATGGGTGTGAAGAACCGGCACACGCTCAAGGCGACATTGAAAGCGTGCGGAATTCTGAAATAACCAGGCCATGACAAAGATCATCATTACCGGCGCAAAAGGCCGGATGGGCAAGGCGCTGCTGTCGTGCGCGGCGAACGATCCGGAGTTGCAGGTCGTCGGGCAGATTGATGCCGGCGACGATCTCGGCGCCGTGATCGGGAAGACCGACGTGGTGATCGACTTCAGCTCGCACGCGGCGACGGCAGGTATCGCGGAATTGTGCGCGGCCAACGGCAAGGCAATGGTGATCGGCACAACCGGGCATTCGGACAAGGACCGCGCGGAGATCACCAGCCGGAAAAACCAGATCCCGATCGTGCTGGCGTCGAATTTTTCGACCGGCGTGAACACGCTGTTCTGGCTCACGCGCAAGGCGGCGGAAATCCTTGGGCCGGGCTTCGACCTCGAGGTGCTGGAGATGCATCATCGCATGAAAAAGGACGCTCCGAGCGGCACGGCGACGACGCTCGTGGAAATCCTCGCGGACGTGCGCAAGCTGCAACTAAAACAAGCGCTGCGACACGGGCGGGAGGGAATCGTGGGCGCGCGGACGTCGGCGGAGATCGGCATGCACTCGCTGCGCGGCGGCGATGTGGTGGGCGATCACACCGTCATTTTCGCGACGAGCGGCGAACGGGTGGAATTGACGCACAAAGCATCCAGCCGCGACACGTTTGCGAATGGCGCGCTGCGCGCGGCCCAATGGGTGGTGAGACAGAAGCCGGGGCTCTACGACATGCAGGACGTGCTCGGGCTCAAGTGATCTGAGATTTGAAATTTGAGATTTCAAATGTAGGAGAGAGACAGCGAGGAATGGATGAGGACGGTTTTGAAATCCTGAAGGGCGTCGTCCCGGCGGAGGAATGCGAAGATCTCGCGGAGGAGCTTTCGTTGCTTCACGAGCAAAGGCGGACCTCAGCCGGCGGAAAAATTGGAGGACTAAGGAATCTTTTGCGGATCGTGCCGCGTGTCGCTGAGTTGGCGCGCTCGACGAACGTACTCGGGATTTTGGAGAAATGCCTCAGCCGTAAGGCGTTTCCCGTGCGGGCGCTGATGTTCGACAAGACCGTCGACGCCAATTGGCGGGTGACGTGGCATCAGGATTTGACGATTGCGGTCGCGGATCGGATCGAGACGCCAGGCTTTGAGAATTGGTCAGTAAAGGAAGGAATAACCCACGTCCAGCCTCCGAGGGAACTGTTGGAAACAATGATTACCGTACGACTGCACCTGGACGATTGCGACGCGACCAACGGGGCATTGAAGGTGATTCCCGGTTCTCATTTACGCGGAAAGCTTCGGGCTGCCGAGGTCAGCAGTCTGGTGGAGCAATCCAGGGAGAAAGCATGCGAGAGCCCGCGTGGCGGCGTGCTGTTGATGCGTCCTTTACTGGTGCACTCTTCTTCGCCCGCGCTGAATCCAAAGCATCGCCGCGTGCTGCACGTAGAATACGCAACGGAAGAACTGCCGAATGGGTTGAAGTGGTTTGACTGCTGAGGCCTTGGATCAATTTTGCGTCAACTGGGGCCGGTGGCACTTGATGTAAATCGGCTCGGAGAGGAAGACGGCATCTGGCAGGGGATAGTCAGGGTCGAAGGAAGCGCCTTTTGAGAAGTCAATCGACTGGTCCTTGGGAATGTAAGCCCGGACCAGAAATACCTGACCCTCCTTTGCGGCATCCGGTCCTTTGCCGCCGAGGAATGCTTCCACTGTGTAATCGCCCGCCTTGTCCAGCGTCCCGACCCCGGAATCCTGGACCCAGACCAGCCCCCTCTTGTTGGCGAATGACGTTTCCTCCTCGACCACGGCGTAGACTTTCACAGGTACTCCGTGGTATCGATTTTTGAGCTGCCGCAAATCGGGTCCAAACACGGCGCCGGAGACCTTGATTCGGAAATGTTCATTCGTGCAGCTGACTTCAACCGGTTGCTGGAGATCAATCGGTGCCTGCGCCTGGATGAGTTTGAAGATGTGGTGACGGATGTGGATTTGATGATGCTGATAGATAAAAACCCCAATGGCGGCGATAAATGCGATATATGGCAAGGCGAGCACAAAGACATTCGCATATTTGCGCCACTTGGGCGTATTTGCCCTGTCGCGATTGATGATTGCGCGTACGTGCGCGACATCCGCGCGGAATCCAATGACGGCAAACGCCAATAGGCCGGCAACGGCGGATAGGTAGTCCAAGGCATGATCGCTCATATTTTCACCACTTCATACGGAGTACGCCCGGCCTTTCTTTCAACATTTGATAGGAAAGAGTATAACTTTTTGATTATAAACGAAAAAATTAAAGAATATTTTGGCCCGAAGGACGTGAAAGAACTGGTTGCCATCATCGCATTGGGCGCGAACCTCGGAAACCCCCAGGGGGCCATCCGCCGCGCAATTGCGCGGTTGGGCGATCTGTCGGATGAACCGGTGAAGGCGTCGTCGCTTTGGGAGACGAGTCCGGTGGACTGTCCGCCGGGGTCTCCGCCGTTCGTGAATGCAGTTGTGGCCCTGAAGCCGCGAGCAGGGGAGACGCCGGAGTCGCTGCTGGGAAAGTTGCAGGAATTGGAGAAGGTATTTGGGCGCAGACCGAAGCAGGTGTTGAACGAGGCGCGGCCATTGGATTTGGATTTGATTGCGTTCGGCGATGAGCGGCGGAGCACGGAGCGCCTGGTATTACCGCATCCTCGGGCGCATGAGCGAAGGTTCGTGTTGCAGCCGTTAAGCGAGATTGCGCCGGAGTTGGTGCTGCCCGGGCAGATGAGGAGCGTGGCGGAATTGCTGCGGGAATTGCCGGTCGGTTCCGGGATGCGGCTGGTGCGATGACGGGCTTCCGGAGCGGTCGCAAATACTGCAAAAAAGGCTGTTCGCTTGTCCCGTTCGGCGGCATTTACAGGTAGATGCAGGATTGGGATGACATCGCGCTGTTGCGTGAATACGTCGAGCGCAACTCTGAGGCGGCTTTTTCCGTGCTGGTGACCCGGCATATTGACCGGGTCTATTCCGTGGCCCTTCGGCACACCGGCAATCCCTCCCATGCCGAGGAGATCACCCAGGCGGTGTTCGTGATTCTGGCCGGAAAAGCACATCGCCTGCGCAAAGGTGTGATCCTCGAAGGCTGGCTCTATCGAACCGCCCGCCTGACAGCCCTGACGCAAATTCGAAGCGAAATCCGGCGCACGCGCCGCGAACAGGAGGTCCACATGCAAAGCGTCGCAATTGAGAATGCAGGCGATCCCTGGCCGCAAATCAACCCGCTGCTCGACGCGGCTCTCGCCGATTTGGCGGAGGCCGATCGCAACGCCGTCGTGCTCCGCTTTTTCTATGGCAAGAGCATGAAGGAGATCGGGGCGGCCCTGGGAAAGAGCGAGGATACCGCCCGGATGCGAATCAATCGCGCCATCGAGCGGCTGCGACGATATTTTTCGCGACACGGAGTCACTTCCACGAGCGCAGCAATCGCCGCGGCGCTGACAACCCGGTCCGTGGAGGCGGCGCCGTCAGCGCTGGCGGGATCGGTGACGGCTGTGGCGATGGCCAAGGGCGCGTCGGCGGGTGGTCCCACGCTAGCCCTGGTCAAAGGAGCATTGAAACTCATGGCATGGACAAAAGCGCAAACAATAATCGCGGCCGGCATCGTCCTGGCGGTGGTGCTCGGGACAACCACCGTGACCGTCAGGCAAATCGAATTTCACCGGGCCCAGGCTTGGCGGGAGGGATTGGATACTTCGGCGTTGGACCGCGTGCCGCGGCAGGCCGCCATTTTTCCAGCGCTCGCTTCCCGCGCGGCGGACATCACGGGCGTGAGGTTCTATCACGGAATGGTGATGGGGCTCAACGTAACCGCCACCAATATCGTGAGCGCCGCCTACGGCGTCATACCGGCGCGTTTAAGCATTCCACTTTCCCTGCCCGGGGGCCGATATGATTTTATTTCGAACACGGCAAAAGACCAGTTGCCGGCATTGCAGCAGCAGATCAAAAGTACATTCGGCGTGGCGGGCAGGCGGGAGTTGGTCGAAACCAACGTCCTTGTAATGACGCTCCGAAGCCGGAACGCCCCCGGTTTGAAAAGGAACCCGTCCGGCGGGCAGTCGATGGCTTCCTCCAACGGGATCTTTTCCGTCAGCAACCAACCCGTCGCGTTGCTGGCTCGGTTGCTCGAACGCAACTTCGGCACGCCTGTGGTGGACCACACAGGGCTGACCGGCTTTTTTGACCTGTCATGGGATTCCACCAACGATGGCTTGAAGAATGCCGCCCGCGAAAGCCTGGGTGTGGAACTGCTTCCTGGGCGTGAGCGCGTGGAATTCGTGGTGATGGAGACGTCGAATTGAGGCATGCATGAAAGTTTTTGAAGCAGCAGAATGCAGGCGGGCGTTCACGCTCATTGAATTGCTGGTGGTGATTGCTGTCATCGGCGTCCTTGCGGCTCTGCTGCTGCCGGTTTTGTCGCGCGCAAAAGCGCGCGCGAAGCAGACGACCTGCCTCGACAATGTGAGGCAAATCGCCATCGCGATTCACCTTTATGCGGCGGACAATGGCGATACTTTGCCGGCAGAGCCGGAAGCGGGCGGAGGCGTCGTGACCTCCAACCACTGGGCGGTTGTCTTCAAGCGGTTGGTCAGGAGTTACGTCGGGCTGTCGGGCGCGTCATCGCAGGACGATAGGGTTTTCGCATGCCCGGCGGACACGTTCTATTATGATTTTCCGAGCCTCGCCTATGAGAGCCAAGGATTGCACGAACAAGCCGCTTCCGATTATTCCAGCTACGGGTTCAACGGCGCCAATGGCAATACCAACAATCCGGCCATTTGCGGCATTGCCGGTTGGAAGCAGGGTTCGATAAGGGACCCGGTTAAAACCGTGCTCATTATGGAAAGCTCCGGCTTTTTTCCGTGGTCCTGGCACCAACCGCAACGATTGCCCGTGGGCCGATACGGGATCATTGATGCCAAAAACATGACCGCCTTTGTGGACGGTCATGTCGCCTACACCAAAATCTATTGGAACTCCAATTTCGATGAGACAACCTGCAACTACAATCCTCCGCCCGGATACGATTACAAGTGGAGCGGAGATTAGCCCATTGTGCGCGGATGGGCTCAGCGCACGGGCGCAGGTTCGGCGGAAGTCTTGGTGTCAGCCGAGCGCGACGCGGTTGGCGGATGGAAGAACAGCGCCAGCGCGAGCGCCGCAGTGAGTGCGGCGGCGAGCGGGACTAGAAAAAGGTGGTGGAAGTCCGTGACGCTATTCACGGCGAAAATTCTCTGGGAGAGCACCGGGCCGAGGGAATTCGCGGCCAGCACTCCGATGCCGAGGATCATCACGTTGAAGAGGCCCTGCGCGCTGGCGCGGACGTCCTTGGGGAAATATTCCTCGGCGAAGATGTAAACAGTGGCGAAGAAAAACGCGTAACAGACGCCATGCAGCGCCTGGATGACAATGATGAGATCACGATGCTGTGGAAAGAACGCCCAGGCCGCGAAGCGGAGTGGGTAGGCGACGATGCCGAGGAACATGGTGGCGCGCCAGCCGAGACGTTTGAGCGTGGCGCCGAGGACGAACATGGTCAGGATTTCGGCAACCTGCCCGATGCTCATCACCGGCATGATCCAGTTGCCCGGTATTCCGACGCCGCCCGCCGCCACCGGCGCACCAAGGAAGGAGCCAGCCCAGTTGAAATAACAATTGTGAACGAAGGCGTCCACAAAGGTGACCAGCCAGAGCACAAGGACGAAGGGATGTGCAAGGAGTTTGATCGCTTCGAACCAGGCGAGTTGTTCGGCGCCGCCTTCGCCGGCCTTTTTGGGGGGAGTATGCGGAAGCACGAGCGCAAAGCCCGCGAGCAGCAGTGACGCAGCACCGGCAACGATGTAGGTCCAGCGCGTGGCGTCCTGGAGCGATTGGCCGCTGAGACCATGCGCGAGCGCGGCGCCGATCCAATCAGAAAGGCCTTGCGGGTGCGTGGCGCGGACAGCGTCCCAATCGACGAAGATAAAGGTGAACGGCCAGGCTGCGAGAATCCAGCCGATGGTCCCGCCCATGCGGATGAATCCGAATTCCTTCTGCGCGTCCTTCATGTGGGCGAAAGCGATCGAATTGGTGATGGAAATCGTCGGCACGTAGAGCAGGCAGTACACGAGCATCAAACCGAAAAACGGCCAGAAAGCGCGGGTGAACGCGAGCCCGACCAGCGCGAGACCGCCAACGAGATGGCTGAACGCCAGAAATTTTTCGGCTGCAAAATGCCGGTCGGCGAATTGATTGCTGAAGAACATGCCGGCGATTGCGGCGACGGGAAAAGCGTTGAGGATGAGGGACTGTTGAATCGGCGTGAATCCGAGGCCGGGCAGGTAGCTGAAAATCAACGGCAGCCACGCGCCCCAGATGAAGAACTCGAGGACCATCATGAGAAAAAGCTTCAGCCGGGTCGCGCTATTCATAGGGCAGTGCGGCGAGGATAGGGCAGGGGAGGCGGCGTGGCGAGGGAAAACCCGGCCTTCCCGTCAATGACGGGACTCGACGGGGCGGTTGGGGCGTGTATATTGGAACCGTCATGCGGTCAGCCTTCAAAGAATGGGCGGTTGTGGCGGATGCGTTGGGGCGGGGTGAGCAGATCGTGATTCTGCGGAAGGGCGGAATCAGCGAGGGACGCGGCGGGTTCAAGATCGAGCAATCACGGTTTCTGCTTTTTCCAACCTTGTTTCATCAGCAACGCGAATCTGTGATTGCGCCGGCGCAGGCGCGATTTGATGAAATCGCCCCCAATTTTCCGCCGGCGGACCGGTTGGGCATTGAGTTTTTTGCGGAAGTGGCGGAGGCGGTCAAGCTGGATTCCCTGGCGGACGCGGAGCGCTTGCGCGGACAGCACATCTGGCGGAACGAGGTGATCGCGGAGCGGTTTGAATGGGGGAGGGACAAGGCGATTTTTGCGCTGGCGGTGCGGGTATATCGCCTGCCGCAGCCGGTGGAACTGCCGATGCTGGCCTCGTACGGCGGATGCAAGTCGTGGATTGAACTGGAGCAGGAGGTTGACTCGGATGGCGCGAAACCCGTGCTGGCCGATGCGGCCTTCGCGGCGAAGCTGGAGCGGTTTCGCGCATCGCTGGAGGGCAAGGGAGCGGCACAGCCGGTGGCGGCCGGTTGACCAAAACACCCGATGAACCTGCCACCACTCATCCTCGCGTCGAAATCGCCAAGACGATCGGATCTGTTGCGGGGGCTGGGGGTGGAATTTCAGGTGATCGAGAGCGACGCGCTCGAGGTGCACAACGAGGAATTGACCGCGCGCGAGATGGCGCAGGTCAACGCGTATCGCAAGGCGCGGGCGGTCGCGAAGAAATTTCCCGACGCGCTGGTGCTCGGCGCGGACACACTGGTGTATTTGGATGCGATGCCGTTCGGGAAACCTGCGAACATGGAGCACGCGCGGTCGATGCTCGCGTGCCTGCAGGGGAAGACTCATCAGGTTGTCACGGGCGTTTGCCTGACGCAACTACGCAGCCACCGCCAGCGGATGTTCTGCGAAGTCACGGACGTGACTTTTCACGAGCTCAACGAGGAGCAAATCCGCGGGTATTTGTCGCGGATCAATCCGCTGGACAAGGCGGGCGCGTACGCCATCCAGGAACACGGGGCGTTGATCGTGCGGGAAATTCTTGGTTCCTACAGCAATGTGGTGGGCCTGCCGGTGGAACGGCTCAAGGCAGAGCTCGACGCCTGGCCCAGGGTGGAATCGGCGCGGGTCAGCGGGACAATTCCTGCCAGAGATACGCGCTCATCCTCTGGCCTTTCGCAAAACAATCCAAGCTGAAGGATTCGTTGGGCGAATGGGCGTTGGCATCGGGCAGCGCCAGACCGAGCAGGAGGGTGTCCGCATGGAGGTGCTTCTTGAAATCATTCACAATCGGAATCGAACCGCCTTCCCGCATCAGCACCGGTTCGTGGCCGAATGCGGCCTTCAACGCGCGCAGGGCGGCTTTGGCCTCTGGACTGGTGGGCGAGACGATGTAGGGCTCCGCGCCGTGGCCGGATTCAATTTCGAGTCGCACGGTGGGCGGGCAGAGCCGTTGCAGGTGACGGCGCGCGGCGCGGATGATTTTTTCGGGATTTTGATTGGGGACCAGCCGCATGGTGATTTTGGCGCGCGCCCAGGCGGGGACGATGGTCTTGCTGCCCTCGCCCTGGTAACCGCTGGTCAGGCCGTTGATCTCGAAGGTCGGTCGCGCGCTGCGCTGTTCCGTGGAGGTGAAGCCGCGCTCGCCGAATAATTTGGGGACACCGAGGAACTTGCGATACTCGCGGTCGCTGCCAGGGAGGCGGGCGAGTTGTTTGCGTTCGAAAGCGCTGAGCGGGACAACGTCGTCGTAAAAACCGGGAATTGTGATGCGGCCGCTGGCGTCGCGCATGCGGGCGAGCAACTGGCTGAGGACCATCGCGGGATTGTCCACGGAACCGCCGAAGATGCCCGAGTGAAGATCGCGCGAGGGGCCGTGGACGATGAGTTCCAGCGCCGCGATCCCGCGCAACGCATAGGTGAGCGCGGGATGCTTCGGGCTCGGCATGCCGGTGTCGGAAATGACGATGGCGTCGCAGAGGAGTTCGTCACGATTCTGCCGGAGAAAGGTCGCGAGATTTTTGCTGCCGACTTCCTCCTCGCCTTCGATGACGAAAGTGAGATCGCAGGGGAGTTCCGTGCCCGTCTTCAGGTAGGCTTCGACCGCTTTGAGATGGGCAAGGTTCTGGCCTTTGTTGTCGGCGGTGCCGCGGCCGAAGATCTTGCGGCCGACAATGCGGGGCTTGAAGGGCGGCGAATGCCAGAGTTCAAAAGGTTCGGGTGGCTGGACATCGTAATGGCCATAAACCACGTAGTGCGGTCGCCCGGACTTCTTCGAACGGGGCGTTTTGGCGACGACGATGGGATGCCCGGAGGTGGCGCAAAGGCGCGCCGAGAGACCGATGTTCTTGCAATGGCGCACAAGCCATTGCGCGCAGGCGTGGAGGTCCTTGCGGTGCGCGGGTTGTGCGGAGACGCTGGGGAAGGCGACGTAATCGCAGAGTTCGTCGATGAAGCGCGGCTGGTTTTTGCGAAGGTAATCAATGACTGGTTGCATGCATAGCGGTTCCCGGTGAAAGGTCCCTATTCCTATTTACCGCGTTTGCTGGACAAATTAAACAGATTTCGGCTGGCTTGGTCATAAACATACGAGCCACAGGCAGGAACTCGAAAAAGTCGATCGCCGGCCTTGACATACATAGCAACGCAATGCATAGTGCAGCCATGATAAGGAAAGAACTGGTCGCCGCCTCTGCTGAACCATTGATTTTGTCGTTGCTTGCGCAAGGCGAGAGCTACGGTTACGCCATCATCCAGGAAATCAAGGCCCGCTCGAACAACCAGCTTCAGTGGACCGACGGTATGCTATATCCCGTGCTCCACCGCATGGAACGCCGCGGCTGGATCAAATCCCGCTGGGCCGAAAGCGAAACCGGACGCAAACGAAAATACTATTCCCTGAAGGAGGATGGCAAAAAGGCCCTCAAAAAGCAGAGCGAGCAATGGTCGCTGGTTCACTCTGTTTTATCCGGGTTGCGCAAGGAGCAGTATGTTTGATCTCGAACAATCCCTCAACGAATGGCGCCGGCGCATGACGGCCGCAGGCGTGAAAAGTGCCGCGCGCCTGGACGAACTGGAAAGCCATTTGCGCGAAGACGTCGCGACGCTGGTCTCTTCGGGCATCACGGAAGCAGAGGCGTTTGAGACTGCTGTCGAACGCCTCGGAAATCCCGCTTCGTTGCGCGCCGAATTCAACAGAGCCGAAGCAGGCTCATGCAGGATCGTCACCATCACATCCTGGCTGTGGGTTGGTCTGGCAGCGCTGTTTTCAGCAGGCATGTTTCAGCGAATCGCCGTTGGCCGGGGCGATTTGCTGTTGGCCTTGCACGTGTGCAGTATTGTCCTGGGTTACGTTGCGGCATTCGTCGCGGGCGGACTGGGCGTGGCTTACATCGGCTTCCGCGCTTTCCATAAATTGACTCCCGTCCGCCGGGATTCGTTGGAGCGTGCCGTGGCCGTGTTCTCCGTTATTGCCGCGGGATTGGCGTCCATCGGATATTTGCTGGGAATGTTTTGGGCCCATTCGCACTGGGGAGTTTATTTCAACGGCAGTTCCAAGGAAATCGCCGGCGCCTGTGGATCCCTCTGGCTGATCGCAATCGCGACCATGCGCCTCTGCAATCGAACTGCAGGGCGGGGCTTCATTCTCCTGAGCATCGGCGGAAATATGGTGATCAGCCTGGCCTGGTTTGCTCCGTTTTTGATGGAGGCTGTTCCTGCTGATAAGGGTCCCATTACTGTCACGGCGTGGCTGCTTGCCGCTTTTCTCGGAATTCAACTTGTTTTCCTGACGGCGGGCCTCATGCCCGGATCCGATACGCTCGAACCGAACAACTAAGGACCTTTATGTTCAACTTGAATGACGCAATCGCTGATTGGCGCAAACGCATGCTTGCTGGTGGCCTCAGGGATCCCGCCGCCCTCGACGAACTCGAAGCCCATCTGCGCGAGGACGTGGACCAGCAGGTCCGCGCGGGCGCGGATGTCCAGTCGGCATTCAACGCGGCAGCGCAACGCATCGGCGCGCCCAAGGCACTGAAATGTGAGTTCGCCCGCGCCGTATCCGGTGCCGGCGAACTCGCGCGCAACATAAAACTTCTTTTCCTGATCTCGCTCGCCGGCTTTTTCATCCTGACGGCGGCGACTGTGTGGTTCGGGGCGGAGTTGCCTCTTTCGGTTCGCATCGGAGGCGGCCTGGGAGCGACGCTGCCTTTGCTCATTCTTTGGGCGTGGCGGTATCTGGTCCGGCATCCGCTCCGCCCGGGTGAAGTTGACCTCAACGATTTCGATCCCTCCATCGGGCAAGTCATGGAATTCAGCCGTCTGGAGGCGCAGGGATTGAGTCACGATTTCATCGGAACCGAGCACTTGTTGCTCGGACTTATGCAACTGGACGAACCCGGGGCTGTGCGCATCCGCGAGAAACTCGGCCTCGAGATCGCGGTGGTGCGCCGGGAAATCGCTGAGTTCGTCGGGACCGGCGCGTACCCGGCGACGCGCGATACCTTTCCCTGCACCCCGCGCGCCAAACGGGCCATGGCCTTGGCTGCGCAGCAGGCCCGGGAACGCGCGAAGGCCGGTCCGCAAGACCTGCTCCTCGGCATGTGGCTCGAAGGTGATGGCGTAGCCTTCCGCGTCCTCAAGAAACTCGGCATCAACGATGCTCAAATCCGCAAGGAACTCGAGTCCGACTGACTGGAGTGCGCTCAGACCGGTTTTGGTTCCTGGACATTGGATCTCTGATCCGCCATCCGCATACCCCAAATGGGTGATGGGAAAGACCTTGCTCCAACCGGCAATTTCCGTTACCCTCTGTTCAAGTTTCAGCGTATCTGCCGTTGCATCGGCTAAGGGTGATCGATGTTTTGCGGGTTGCTGGAGCGGTAATCGGAAGCGTAAATTGCTGCCACAAATCATTTAAGCATATGACCTGGGTAAAACCTGAATTCGAAGAGATCACGACGAGCATGGAAGTGACCGGCTACGTGAACTCCGGCAAGTAAGCCGGACCACAGGCAGGTTGCGGCCACTCCAGGAGTGGTCCTCTGGAGTCGTGCAACTGCGCATACTCGGTTCCGCGGCAGGCGGTGGCGTTCCACAATGGAACTGCAACTGTCCCAATTGCCGCACCGCCCGCAAAGCCGGGTCTTTCCTCAGCCAATCCTCCGCAGCCGTTTCCGACGACGGCAAATCCTGGCTGCTCCTCAACGCCTCGCCCGATCTCGTCTCCCAATTCGCCTCTTTTCCGCCGCTTTCGCCTGCCGGCCGGAACTTGCGCGGAAGTCCAGTCGAAGCCGTGATCCTGACCGACGGCGAGATGGATCACGTCCTCGGCCTCCTTTCGTTGCGCGAGGAAAAATCGCTGCGCTTGGTCTGCACGGCGGCAGTCCGGGATTTGCTCACCCGAAGATTTCCCTTGCTGCCCGCGTTGGGCCGATACGTCCGCATTCGGCACTCGGCCTTTCCTTTTCAAGCGGCCGGTATCAGGATTTCCGCACTGGAGTTGCCGGCAAAAAAATCGCCGCCGTATTCGCAAGGACCAGCCCGCCGAAGCGAGGTCGTGGGCCTGCGACTCGAAAACCTGCGCAGCAAGCGTAAGTGCGTCTATATTCCCGGACTGCCTGTCATCACAGCGGAGTTGAATAAATTCGTCGCGGGGTGCGATTGCCTGGTCGTGGATGGCACCTTCTGGTCCGATCGCGAAATGATTTCGTTGGGACTCTCGCGTCGCACCGCGGCGCAAATGGGGCATGTGCCCATCAGTGGCCCGAACGGCAGCCTGGAATGGTTGCGCGGCCTGTCCATTCCGCGTAAGCTTTACACCCATATCAACAACTCAAATCCCATCCTGAACCCTGCTTCGCGCGAGCGGCGCATGGTCGAAAAGGCCGGCGTGGAGATTTCCCGCGATGGCATGGAGATTTTCCTGTGAACCATCCCTCGGGCATTTCGAACGATCCGTGGCCGGCGGACGAATTCCTGGCCCGCCTCCGCGCCGTGGGCGACCAAAATTATCACGATAAACACCCGTTCCACGTCCTGATGAACGAGGGCAGGCTCACCCGCCCGCAACTGCAAGGCTGGGTCGCCAACCGCTTTTATTATCAGAGCCAGATTCCGATCAAGGACGCTGCCATCCTCTCGAACTGCCCCGAGCGTGACCTGCGCCGCGTCTGGATTCAGCGCATCGTGGACCACGACGGCGCGGGCGACGACATTGGCGGCATCGAAAAATGGCTCCTGCTGGGCGAGGCGGTGGGACTCACGCGCGAGGAATTGCTGTCGCAATTCCGGCTGCTGCCGGGCGTGCGTTATGCCGTGGACGCCTACGTGAATTTTTGCCGCACGCAGCCGTGGGTAATCGCCATGGCCTCGTCGCTCACGGAACTCTTCGCGCCCAGCCTGATGTCCCGGCGCATCGCGGCGTTCGAGCGGCATTATCCCTGGGTGAAGGAGGAGGGCTTGCGCTATTTTCGGGGACGCCTCACCCAGGCGCCGCGCGACTCGGATTTCGCCCTGCGCCTCGCGCTGGAGCGCTGCCAGACGCGCGACCTGCAGGAACGCGCCGTGGCCGCGTTGAAGTTCAAATGCGAACTCCTCTGGGCAATGCTCGATGCCATGCACCTTGCGTATATCCTGAGCCCGCCAAGCAGATGAGCGACATTCCCGACAACACAAAACCGCGCCTTGCCGAGAAGGCACGTCTGAAATGGGACGAGGTGCGCAAAAAGCACCTCCTGCTGTTCCCGGAAGGCGTCCTCGTCCTCAACCAGACCGCTCACGATGTGCTCACGCTCTGCGACGGACAGCATGATGTCGCCGGAATGGTGAAGATTCTTGCCGCCCGATATCAAAGTGAAGCGATCGATGGCGACGTGAGAGAGATTCTGCGACGGCTGGGAGAGCGCGGGTTTGTCAGGCTCGACGTGTGAGCATGGAAACGCCGCGTCCATTCTCGTTGCTTTGCGAACTCACCTATCGTTGCCCGCTGCAATGTCCTTATTGCAGCAATCCGCTCGATTTCGCGCATCACGACACTGAGTTGACGACGGAGGATTGGAAGCGCGTTTTGAGCGAAGCGGCGGCACTCGGGGTGGTGCAGGCGCATTTTTCCGGCGGCGAACCGTTGGTCCGTGCCGATGCGCCGCAGATCATCCGGCACGCGCGGGAGCTCGGACTTTATACCAACCTGAGCACCGGCGGCACCCTGCTGACGGAAAAGTTGGCCGATGAATTGCGCGAGGCGGGCCTGGACAATCTTCAGATCAGCATCCAGGACGCGGACGCCAAAAATTCCGACCACATGGCCGGCGGCGCGCCATCTTTCGAAAAGAAAATCCGTGCGGCCCGGCTGGTCAAAGCCAGGGGCTTCCCGCTCACGTTGAACGTGGTGCTCCAACGCGAGAACATCGGTCGCATTGAAGCGATCATTTTAATGGCGGAGGAACTCGGCGCTGAACGGCTCGAGTTGGCGAACACGCAGTTCAACGGCTGGGCCCTGAAGAACCGCGCCGCGCTGCTGCCGTCCCGCGCGCAGGTGGAGCGCGCCGCGGCGGTGGCGCAATCGGCCCGCGAACGGCTCAAAGGACGCATGGAGATTCTCTACGTGCTTCCCGATTATTTCGAGCCGTTCCCCAAGGCCTGCCTGCACGGCTGGGGCCGCGTTTTCCTGACCGTGGCCGCGGACGGCGCGGTGCTTCCGTGCCAGGCGTCGCGCGAGATTCGCGGTTTGAAGTTCGACAACGCCCGCGAGCGTTCGCTGGAAGACATCTGGTTTCACTCCGAGGCATTCCAGAAATTCCGCGGCACGGACTGGCTGCCCGAACCATGCCGGAGTTGCGAACGCAGGGAAGTGGATTTCGGAGGTTGCCGCTGCCAGGCATTTCTGCTGGCCGGAGATGCCACGGTGACGGACCCCGTTTGCTCGTTGTCGCCGCATCATCACGCGGTCGTGAAGGCTGTTTCGGACGCAGAATCCACCATTCCCGGCCCATTGGTCTACCGCAATGCCGTTGAGTCTCGCCGTTTGGCCGGATGATGAAGAAAGGTGGTTGGGAGAAAGCGCCAGCGGAACGCCGCGTTCACGCGGCAGCGGCCGCTTTTGCCACAAAGCGTCGGAATTTGCATTGCACAGGCATCGCTCCGGAGAAACATTCCTGCGGGACGAAACCCCGAAGGAACAACATCCCGTTTAAACCCTCTTGATTCGGCGGCCCACCCACAGCAGATTAGCCGCTTTGCATGTTGACGATTTCCGAAGTGAGCAAGGGATATGGCGGGCGGACGTTATTCAGCGACGTTGCGCTCCAGGTGAACCGCGGCGACCGGATTGGCCTGGTCGGGCCGAACGGCGCGGGCAAGTCCACGCTCTTCAGTCTCATCCTCCAGCATGAATCGCCGGACACCGGCACGATCTCGTTCCAACGCGGCGTGACCACCGGCTTCCTGCCGCAGGAAAGCGCTCCCGCCGGCGAGGAAACGGTCCTCGAACTCGCCACCGCCATCACGCCGGAGGTGCAGAAGCTCCAGCAGCAACTCAAGGCGTGGGAGGCCGATCATCCCATCGAGACCGCCCATCACGATTTTCATGACAACCTGCACGCGCGCTTCGACGAACTGGGCGGTTATCAGCTCGAAGCCAAGGCGAAGAAAATCCTGGCCGGCCTCAGCTTTCGCGAAAAGGATTTCAACCGCCCCGCACGTGAGATGAGCGGCGGCTGGGTCATGCGTGCGCACCTCGCGCGGTTGCTCGTGCAGGAGCCCGATCTCCTGATGCTCGACGAGCCCACGAACCATCTGGATCTCGAGGCGCTGCTCTGGTTCCAGGAGTACCTCAAGCAATATTCCGGCGCGATCCTGATGATCTCGCACGATCGCGAGTTCCTCAACCAGCTTGTCGGCAGCATCGTCGAAATCCGCCAGTCGCAGCTCATCCGTTATCGCGGCAATTACGAGGATTACCTGCAGCAACGCGATGCGCAGGAGGTGCAGTTGCTTGCCGCCTACAAGAACCAGCAGCGCGAAATTGCGCATTTGATGGAGTTCGTGGACCGTTTCCGGGCGAAGAACACCAAGGCGGCGCAGGCCCAGAGCAAGCTCAAGCAGATCGAGCGCATGGAAAAGATCGAGGCGCCCATTGCCGACGACAAGAAGATCACTTTCAGTTTCCCTCAGCCGCAGCGCAGCGGATTGAAGGTGATCACGCTGAAGGACGTTCACCACGCCTACGGCGAGAACGTGGTGTATCGCGGCATCGACTACCAGGCCGAGCGCGGCCAGCGCACGGTGCTCGTGGGGCCGAACGGGGCCGGAAAGTCCACGCTCCTGAAACTGCTCGCCGGCGTGCTGCCGGTCCAGCAGGGCGAGCGCGTGCTGGGCCACAATGTAAAGGCGGGTTATTATTCGCAATACCGGGTCGAAATGCTCCAGGCCGGACGCACTGTGTTCGAAGAGGCCCTCGACACTCCGCAGCGGGTGACGGAGCAGTTCGTCCGAACCGTGCTGGGATGCTTTCTCTTTCGCGGCGATGATGTATTCAAGCGCGTCGGCGTGCTCAGCGGCGGCGAGAAGAGCCGGTTGGCGCTGGTGAAGCTGCTGCTCGATCCGCCGAACCTGCTGCTCATGGACGAGCCGACCACGCACCTCGACATGCCGAGCATCGACGCCTTGGTCACCGCGCTCGAGCAATTCCAGGGCACGCTGATTTTCATCAGCCACGACGTTTATTTCATTCGTGAGCTGGCCAATCACGTGGTGCACGTGAACGCCGGCCAGCTCGCACATTATCCCGGGGGCTATCAGTATTATCTGGACAAAACCGCCGCGACATCCGCCCGGGCAGCGCTGACGGCGGGGGCAAAAGCGGAGGAACCGCGCGGGAAAGCGGCGGACAAGCCCGTCGCGCGCTCGAAGGAACAGAAGCGCCTCGAGGCCGAACAGCGCCAGGCGCGTTCGCGCGCCCGCAAGGAGCAGCAGCAGGCCGTTACTTCACTGGAGCGGGAGATCGCCGGCCTGGAAAAGAAGCAGGTGGAGTTGACCGCCGAATTGGAGAAGCCCGAAACCTACCAGGCCGCGGGGCGTGCCATGGAAATCAACCGCGAACTGATCCATGTGCAGGAGCAGTTGGCGGAGTTGACGCCGGAGTGGGAGGCCGCGGCGCAGAAATTGGCGGAGATGGAACGGCCGGTGACCGATTGATCAGGAGCCGATCACGCCCTTAATCCCTGCGCGCCTCCCGCAGCACCCCCTTTGTGCGCATGGTGCGCCTTGGCGGCGCGAGGGCCATCCTTCAACGGCACGAAATTTCCCTGCTCGCAGCATTGCACGAAGCATTCGGTGACACTCTTCAATTCCTCCCAGCGCCCGCGGATGTCGCTTGCCTCGGAAGGGACAATCTGGTTGTCGGCGACCGCCTTGGCGATCACAGCCAGCAGGTCGGCGAATTCCTGGATGATTTCGTTGGTTGCGGGGATCAGGAACTCGGGATGCGGATGGTTCGTCTTTGGGTTCTTGATGAAAAATCCCCCGGCGCGCTGGCAGACCCATTGGACGAGGCGCGGGTCGCCGGTGCAGCGTTGCAGCGCCTCGAGCCGGTCGAGCGGATTGGCGGTCCCGCTGGCGGTGTCGGGCGGCTCGGCCCATTTGTAGATCATGGACAGCGAAAGCCCGAGTTCCGCCGCCACCTGTTTGGCACTGCATTTCTGGAAGACTTCGCGCAAAAGCTCGTGGGACTGCATAAGCCAAAAATGCAGACCGCGCGCGCCGTTGGCAAGAACGTAGTGGCGGTTTGGCAGGCACAACGCACCCGCGTCCAGTTCCCGATTATCGCATACGCCGGGCTGCTGAACGCAGCGCGATGTTCCTCCGCAAGGATTTCAGGGCAGGGGGATGTCCTTAAGATCAAACGGAACCTTCGTGATCTTGCGATTCAAGGCCACCTTGGCCACGAGTTTCATCGAGGCGTCCAGCGGTTTGTTGAGGCCGAGTGACTTGTGTTCGGGGCCGCCGTTCATGGACCAACTCGACATTCCGTTGGAAACGTCTTTCCCAGCGGCATCGATGACTATGATCGATTCCAGCGCGTTGTCGTCACCGCTGATTTCCAGGCTGACGGAACGGGAATTTTCGCCGGTCACAGAGGCAGTGATTTTCAGGTTTGCCGCTTCCGGAATCGGCATTGCCTTTGGCCCAGCCCCAAGATTTGCGAGTTCGACGCTCTGGATGGTTCCGGCGTCTGCGACACTCAAGGAGCCGCGCAGGCGGGCGATCTTCGTTGCCGCGCGCTTGGAAAGGGCAAGGTCGATTTCGACCTGGGGCGCTGCGGGTTTATCGCCACCGAACCTTGATTTCCGGAAAAAGGCATTCGCGTACTCCTTGAATTTGGCCGGATCGTGGAAGCCCTCCTTTTCGGGAATGAGACTGTTTCCCAGCTCATCCACGGCCTCTTCGAGCTTCAGGTCGCCATAGCGAACGGCGGACTCCGCTTCGGGACCGTTCAAGGAAAGCGTCAGTTCCATCGAAGGCTGGCTGCGGCCCACTTTGTCGTCTCCAAAATCCGTCGCACGGGTTTCCTGGAGTCGGAACGGGGTGACGTCAACCCCGGCGCGGGCGCAGCGGATGAAACTCGTGAAGGTTAGGAACGCGATCAGGATCAGCGCGGGCTTTTTCATAGTTGGATTTTGACCTTAGCGATGGTTCCAGCCGCCGCCAAGGCGCATCTGGGAACCGTGTTGTCGAATATTGGAGATCAAAAACAGACGGTCCATTACAAACCTCGCGGCGGATTATAAATGACCGCGGGCCCTTCTGATAGTAATTAGTTACGCGGCTGACAGACGCCAGGCGTAATAAAGTTTGATTATGCTTGCGGGGGTGGGGAAGTTCGCTGATACAATGGACGCGGAATCAACAAGCAGGCGTTATGGACTTTTTCATTTATCTCTTCTGCCTTGTAGTCGGGCTCGCGTTTACCGTTTTCACCACGATTTTCGGGCACTTGTTCGGCGGCGGGCACGAAGGGCATGTGGATGGCAGCGGCGGCCACGCCGAGGCGGGACCGGATACCAGCGACATGCCCGGTGTATCGGCGCTCAGCCCGACTGTGATTGCGTCGTTTATCACGGCCTTCGGAGCGTTTGGGATCATCCTGCACGAAATTCCCGCCACCCGGAACCCGCTTGTCAGCGCGCCGCTTTCGGTGGCTGCCGCGTTTGTGGCGGCGACGGTGGTTCTGATGATGTTGCGCCAGTTGTTTCTGCGCACCCAGAGTTCCAGCGAATCGAAGGTGGGCCAGTTGGTCGGCGCGGTTGGCAATATCATCACTCCCATTCCCGAGAACGGTGTGGGCGAAATCGCCTATGTCCAGGGCGGCAGCCGTTACACAGCGCCGGCCCGGGAGGAAAACGGCCAGGCCGTGGCCGCGGGCAAGGCGGTGCGAATTGTGCGAGTCATCGGCACCCAGTTTTACGTGATATCCATTTGAATCCATTTCTCAGAATCCAATCACACACAATCCTGAACCATGAACTTAAACCTGACTCCGATGCTTGCTGACTTCTTGACGCTGCCCGTCGCGGTGATCGCGGGCGTGGTCTTCGTGATCGTGCTCATGCTGCTGGCGATCACGATCCTGAGCCGTTACACGAAGGTCGGCCCCAACCAGGTGCTGGTCGTTTCCGGCAAACGGCACCGCTACGCGGACACCGACGGAACGGAACACTGGCGCGGCTTCCGCATCGTCAAGGGCGGCGGCACTTTTGTTTATCCGGTCATCGAGAAGGTCGACGTCCTTTCGCTCGAATTGCTCACCATCGATGTCCAGACGCCGGAGGTTTACACCAGCAAGGGCGTGCCCGTGCGCGTGGACGGCGTGGCGCAAATCAAGGTGAAAGGCGACGACATTTCCGTGGCCACCGCCGCCGAGCAATTTCTCAGCAAGACGACCGACGAGATCAAAAACATTGCGACGCAGACGCTGGAAGGCCATTTGCGCGCCATTCTCGGAACGATGACGGTGGAGGATATCTACCAGAATCGCGATGCATTCGCTTCCAAGGTGCAGGAAGTGGCCGCCGGTGACATGGCGAACATGGGCCTCACGATCGTGAGCTTTACCATTCGCGATATCCGGGACGCGCAGGGCTACCTCGAAGCGCTGGGCAAACCGCGCATCGCCCAGGTCAAGCGCGATGCGCAGATCGCCCAGGCCGAGGCCGATCGCGACGCGATGATCCGTTCCGCGCAGGCAACACAGGCCGGGCAGGAGGCGAAGTTCGTGGCGGACACCAAGATTGCGGAGGCGCAGCGTGACTACCAATCAAACGTCGCCACCTACCAGGCCACGGTGAACCAAAAGAAGGCGGAGGCCGACCTCGCCTACGATCTGCAGAAATTTAAGACCGGCCAGTTGGTCAAGGCGGAGGAAGTGCAGGTCAACATCGTCGAGAAACAGAAACAGATCGAGTTGCAGCAACAGGAAATCATGCGCAAACAGCGCGAACTGGAGGCCATGGTCCAGAAGCCCGCCGATGCCGAGCGTTATCGGGTCGAAACGCTGGCCAACGCCAAGAAGTTCCAGTTGGAGACCGAAGCCGCGGGCGCCGCGGCTGCCACGAAGGCCGCCGGTTTTGCGAACGCCGATGTCGCCAAGGCCACCGGTGTGGCCGAAGCCGAGGCCAACAAGGCGCGCGGTCTGGCGGAAGCCGCAATCATCGAGGCGCAGGGCTCCGCGACCGCCGAGGCGATGAAACTCAAGGCCGAGTCGTTCAAGCAGTACAACGAGGCCGCAGTGATCGAAATGATCATTCGCATCCTGCCCGAGGTGGCGGGCAAGATCAGCGAGCCGCTCTCCAAGACCGAGAAGATTGTCATCATCAACAGCGGCAACGGCAATGGCGGCGGCGCGAGCAAATTGACGGGCGACGTCACGCAAATCGTGAGTCAATTGCCGCCGGTGATCGAGAGCCTGACTGGCATCAAGTTCGAAAAGTTGCTGGAGCAGGTGCCGTCCATCCGCAAATCCATGGAGAAGGACGCTCCGGGCGGCCGGCCGGCTTCATAACGAAAGGAAAACGCTATGTTTGGAATTGTTTTTATCGGCGGTCTGCTCGGGTTGGTGTTTTTTGCGATCGCGGTCCTGGTGTTCATATTCTGGATTTGGATGCTGATCGACGCGATCCAGAACAACCGGCTCTCCTCCAATGAACGCGTGATCTGGGTGCTGGTGGTGTTCTTTCTGTATGCCCTCGGGGCGCTGATATATTATCTGGTTGGAAGAAAACGGTAGGCAGTCAAAGCGGGTGCCATGCGCCTCCTGGAAGCCATCATAGATGCGAATCACCGCGCGCTGGCCGGCGACGCGACGGCGGGGATGCATCCGGCGGACTTCGCGGACTCGCTCCCGCTGGCGGCGCTCACCTGCATCGATGCGCGGCTCAATCCGCTCTTTCCCGAGGTGCTAGGGTTGCCCAAGGAGCAGTTCATCTGGTTGCGCAACGCGGGCAACATCATCACCGGCCCGCTCAGCAGCACGATGCGTTCACTTGCGCTGGCCTGCGCGGTGAAAGGTGCGAGGGAGATCGCCGTCATCGGCCACAGCGATTGCCAGGTTTGCAAAACCTCGGCGTCCAAACTCCTGGATGCCTTCCGCGCGCTGGGCGTCGATCGCGCCGCGCTGCCGGAAAATCTCAATGAGTATTTCGGTCTGTTTGCGAGCGAACGCCAGAATGTCATCAAGGGTGTGGATTTTGTCCGGCACAGTCCTTTGATTGGACCGAAGATTCCCGTTCATGGCCTGCTGGTGGACATCGCTTCGGGCCAACTGGAGTGGGTGGTCAACGGCTACCAAACCCTCGAAACCGCCACCGCGCCCCAGCCGCAGACGCTCGTGGAACTGGGCCGCCAGGGAATGGACGCTTTGAAATCCTTTGCGGAGTTCAAGATCGGCGAAATGAAATTCCCGGAAACCAAGATCGGGGAGATCGCGACGCAAACCACAAATTGGTTCCAGCAGGAGGCGCATCAGGTCGCCACACCGCCGCCCCCGCAAGCTCCACAGTCTCCGGCGCCCGCGGCGACTCCACCTCCGCGGATCAGCGTCAAGGTGCCTTTGCCGCCGCCGCTTCGTCCGTCACCTTTCGCAAGGAAGAACAGAAGATAAACAACCACCGGAGAACCATGACCACCGATTCCCAGCCACCCATCCCCCCAATGCCGTCACCGCCACCGGCTCCGCCCAAACGGCGCGGGTGTTTCTTCTATGGCTGCATCATTTCGCTTTCGATCGTGGGTCTGTTCATGATCATGGCCTTGTTCACTGTGTGGTACATGGTCCATACGCTCAACGCCATGGTGGCGCAATATTGCGACACGCAGCCGATGACGATGCCGGTGGATACCCTGTCGGCGGCGCAATGGGCGTCCGTCAGCAACCGGTTCGCCAGTTTCAAGAGCGCCCTCGACGCTCACAGCAACGCCCCGCCTCTGGTCCTGACCGGCCCCGAACTGAACGCGCTGCTGTCCAGTTCCAAGGACATGGGAGACCTGAGCAATCATTTCCACCTCTCGATTGAGGGCAACGACGTCAAGGGAATGGTGAGCCTGCCATTGGGCAAGTTTCACATTCCTTTCGTAAATCTAAACGGACGTTATCTGAACGGCTCGGGTGTGTTTCGTACGACATTGCACGACAATAATCTCTCGGTGCACGTGGTGTCGCTGGAGGTCAAGGGCAACCCCGTGCCCGACCGATTCATGGGACCGCTGCAAGCGCAGAATTTCGCCGAGCAGGCCCAGCAGAATCCAAAAAATGCCGAGTTCATCAGCAAGTTTGATTCAATCGAAATCAAGGATGGAAAGGTGATCATCAAGCCTCGGGGCAACCCTTGACGGAACGAGATTTGTCATGGAGGCGGGATAACAGATTCCGCGCGGTCCAACACGCACGTGAGTCTTGTCATCCGATTCGGAGCGAGGCTTGCGCGGAAGGTTGTCAGCCGGGTAGGATGGGCGGCATCAGCGCTGAAGGGAAGTTTTGCCGGGTGGATTCCCGGCTGAAGGGCAGGCGCGCGAACGGTTGCTGATGCTGATGCTATGAGCGAAAAAGTTTATCTCGGTGTGGACCTGGGTGCGGAGAGCGGCCGGGTGATGGCAGGCTGTTGGGACGGCAGGCGGATGCGGTTGGAGGAATTGCACCGGTTCCCGAATGGGCCGGTGGCGATCGCGGACAGCCTGCGCTGGGACATCCTCCGCCTGTGGAATGAAATCCAGACCGGGCTGGGCGCGGCGGCGAAGCGGTTCGGAAAGTCAGTGGTGTCAGTGGGCGTGGACACCTGGGGGGTGGATTTCGTGGTGCTGTCGAAAACGGGCGAACTGCTGGGCCAGCCTTACAATTACCGTGACGCGCGGACTCGTGGAATGATCGACGAGGCGGGCAGGCGAGTGCCCCGGCCGGAGATTTTCGCGGCGACGGGTGTGGAGTTCATGGAACTGAACTCGCTTTACCAATTGCTGGCGCTGAAAAAGAACAGCCCGGAAATCCTGGCGGCGGCGGAGACGTTTTTGAACACTCCGGATTATTTGAACTGGTGCCTCTGCGGGGAGAAGGCGAGCGAATTCAGCATTGCCACCACCACGCAATGTTTCAACCCGGCCAAACGCGATTGGGCGTTCGACATGCTGGCGAAGTTCGATCTGTCGGCGAAAATTTTCCAACGGATCGTCGCGCCGGGGACGAAGCTGGGCGGACTGCGCGCGTCGGTCGCAGAGAAGACTGGATTGTCCGGCGTGAGTGTAGTGACCCCGGCGGAACATGACACGGGATCGGCGGTCGCCGCGGTGCCGACGGCGCACACGGGCAGGGCGAATTGGGCTTATTTGAGTTCGGGCACGTGGTCGCTGCTTGGCGTGGAGGTGAAGGATGCGCTGGTTTCGCCGCGCACGCTGGAATTGACGATGACGAACGAGGGCGGGGTGGATTTCACGTATCGGCTGCTCAAGAACATCATGGGTTTGTGGCTGGTGCAGCAGTGCAAGCGGGCGTTCGAGGCGCGCGGGCGGACAATGGATTATGGCGAACTCGCGCAGCTGGCATCGGAAGCGCCGGCGTTGCGGTCCATTGTGGATCCGAACGACGCGCGATTTTTGAATCCGCCGGACATGCCGGGAGCTATCCAATCGTTCTGCAAGGAGACCGGGCAGGCGGCGCCGGAAACGGAGGGCGCGCTGGCACGATGCGCGCTGGAGAGCCTGGCATTGAAGTATCAGGCGACGCTGGGGGGCATCGAAGAATTGACCGGGCAGAAGGTGGAGGTGATTCATGTGGTTGGCGGCGGGTCGCAAAATAATCTGCTGAACCGGTTGACGGCGGATGCGTGCAATCGGCCCGTGTTTGCCGGGCCGGTGGAGGCGACGGCGTTGGGGAACGTGCTGGTGCAGGCGCGCGCGGATGGGGAGATCAAGAACCTGTCAGAACTGCGGGCGAGCGTGCGGAATTCGTGTGATTTGCGGGAGTTCACGCCGGATGCGAAGGCGAGCGCGCAATGGGAGGAGGCGCGGCGGAAGTTTGCGGGGTTCGGGAAGAAGTGAACGGAGTAAGTCCAAACATCCGCCCTCACCTTGGCCCCTCTCGAAGACGAGGGGATGCCGTACGGCAGTTGACCATAACCAATCCCGCTTTCCGATGTACGGCCGCGTCCGGCCACAGTTCCTCGACGGAACTACTGCTCGAAGCGGAGAATGGCTTTGTCGCCGTTGGAAGCGTCGATTTCCAGTTCGTGGTCTTCTTCGCGGAAGACCACCTTCTCGGTGAGTGGGACAGTGTGGGTGATGTGGACGCTGGGCCGCACGTCGAGCATGATCGCGGTCGTGCTCTTGTCCCTGGGATGGAGGTCGACGCTCACACCGAGCAGCGGCAAATGCCTGGCTTCGACGTCGAAGCTTTCGCCGCGGGCGGTGACTTCGATGCTGGCGAGCCGGCCGGCGTAATCACGGCTGAAACGGTCGAAGAACTTCAGCCAATCTTTGCGCGGGATTTCGCGTCCGGAGGACCGGGTCTGACCTTCGGGCCTGGGTAATTCAGATGCAGGCTCGGCGACACGGCTGGAGGGAAGCTTTTGCGGAAGCAGGCTGGATTCTTCAGCGTCGTCCTCGGCGTAGCCGGTGTTTGCCTTGGGGCCGCGTCCCCAGGCGGCATCCGTGCGCACCACTGCCGAGCCGCGGGGAAACGGACCGGAGGCGGGATAAACCCGTGAGCCCCGCACGTCCTCCCGTTGACCCTTGCCGGCGCCGGGTTGGCCGCTGATCGGCCGCGAACGACTGCGGCCGGTGGTGGATTTCTCGGATCGTTTTGTTTTCATGAAAATCTCCTACCGCAACTTCGGCCGCAGAAAGGCAATGTCAAGGGAAGCGATGGGGCAAGTTCACGCACTTCAGACTCCGCTCCTCACATCAGGCGGCGATGCGTCCATCGTCGCCGAGCAGGCCGCCAGCCTGGCGGGCAACCAATGAGGCGTAATAGCCGCCGGAGCGCATGAGATCGCGGTGGGTGCCGCATTCGATGATGCGGCCGTGCTTGAGGACCACGATGCGGTCGGCGTTCACCACAGTGGCGAGGCGATGCGCGATGACGAAGGTGGTGCGGCCTTTCATCAGGCATTCAAGGGCGTCTTGCACCAGCGCCTCGGATTCGGCGTCGAGCGAAGAGGTGGCCTCATCGAGAACGAGAATGGGGGGATTCTTGATGAGCGCGCGCGCAATGGTTATGCGCTGGCGCTCGCCGACGGAAAGGCGGCTGCCGCGCTCGCCGACCATGGTGTCGTAGCCTTCGGGAAGATGGAGGATGAAATCGTGGGCGTTTGCTGCGCGGGCGGCCTGCTCGACTTCGGCGTGGGAGGCATCGGGGCGGCTGTAGGCGATGTTGTTGCGAACCGTGTCGTTGAAGAGCAGCGGGTCCTGGAGCACGGTGCCGATGTTGTGGCGGAGCGAGCGTTGCTTGAGCTTGCGCAGATCGTGCCCGTCCACGGAGATGCTGCCGGAATCGGGATCGTAAAAACGCATCAACAGCGACATGAGCGTGGTTTTGCCGGAACCGCTGGGGCCCACGATGGCCAGGGTTTCGCCGGGGGAAACGTGCAGGTCAATCCCGTGCAGCAGCGCGCGCGACGTGTGGTCGTAGCGGAATTTCACGCCGTGGAACGCGACTTCGCCGCGAACCTGCGTGAGTTCACGGGCGTCCGGAGCGTCGCCGAGGGTTTCCTGGACATCGAGGATCGAGAAGATTTCGTCCAACGAGACGTAGGCCTTCTGAATCGTTTGATAGATGTTGGTCAGGCCCTGGACGGGCCCGAACAAGCCGCCGACGTAACCGAGAAACGCGACCAGAGTTCCGAGCGAAATCTTGTTCTGGATGATCATCATGCCGCCGCAAGCAATGGCGGTGATGCGTGCGGCGGTGACGACCAGGTTGGTGGCAGCGCCCAGGCCCGAGTCGATGCCGACCCCGCGGATGACGACGTCATTGGCCTGGCGGACATTGCGGAGGAAGCGGTTCTTCTCGGCGTCCTCCATGGAAAAACTGCGCACCGTCACGATGCCCGAGAGCACTTCATTGAAGCGCGAGTAGATGCGGGACCACTGGTCGAGGAGCGCGCGTTCGCGGCGGTTTTGCTCGGGACCGGCGAAGGCGGCGATCACAGCGGGCAGGGGCAGGAAGCAGACCACGATGACCGTCAGCTTCCAATCCATTCGCACCATGATGATGACGGCAATCAGCAGGTACAAGACGGCCGGAAAGATATTGAACAGGATTTGACTGACCGCACCCACGAAGCCCTGGATGCTGCGATCAAGGCGGGTCATGATGGCGCCAACGCCTTCCGTGCGATGGAAGCTGAGCGGCATGCGATGAAGGCGCTCGACGGTGGATTCGAGCAGTTCGTAGTGCAGGCCCAGGCGGGTGTGCCAGGTCATCCAATTGGTGATCGCTGTGGCGGCTTCGCGAAACACACCCAAACCGATCAAGATTCCGATGCCGATGAGCAGCGTTCGGACGATACGATGGGTGGCGAGGTCGTCAAAGACGTATTTGAGGATGAGCGGTTCGCCGGCGCTGGCGGCTGCCAGCAGGAGAGTTATGAAAAGGATACCGAGGACCGCGCGGCGATAGGGGAAAGCAAAGCCCATCGCCCGGCGCAGACGACCGGGTCTGGCGGGACGGGCAATTGCGGGATTGTTTTCATGGGCCTGCAATTATTGGGGTATAGACCCTAGCCGGGGAGGGGCCGTTCGGATTTTATCGAAAGTTTTTTGCGGATTACGCCTCCGCGAGGGGGGAAATGCCGACACGTTGGTAGAGCGTGTCGCGGTGTTTCTCCCAGTGTTCGCGGATGTGCTCATGGGCGGGACGGCCCCCGAGGGCCCAGGGTAGCTTGCGGGCATTGAGCCCGACAAAATGAGCACCGCAGGTGCCCAGATGCGGCTGGTGCGGTGGGAACGGAGAACAGATCGAGACCTCGTCCACGCCCACCATGAGCGGTTCGCGCGAGCGGGAGACGGCGGCGACCTGGAGACCCTGCTCGTCGAGTTCGGAGGTGAGCCGGACGGGATGGGCTTCGAGGAGGCTCCGCAGGCGACGGGCAAAATCGAATCGCGGCGGAAGGCCGCGGATGCCGGAATTGCAGGGAGTGGAGCGGCAGAATCGCGCGAACTGGCCGAAAGCGGGGCGGACATCCTGCGCGATCACGCAGGTTTCGTCGTGTGCGTGCGCGAGCCAGTGGCGGATCGCCGTCGGCATTTCCCAGAGAATGCAATCGTTGTCCAGGGCGAGTTCGTGGTGTTCGGGGAACAGCCGGAGCGGTGCGAATTTCCAGCCGACGCCCTCGACCATGGAATCGTCGAGATGGGGGCGGACGAATTCTGGAAGCTGGTTGGGAGTTGAAGCGTGCCACGTGACGGAATCCGGGATTTCTCCGGTGAGCAGTTGGGCTGGCGGAAGGGGAATGGTATTGACGCAGACGACATAGGACGCCGACGGCCCGAACAATCGCCACGCCCCCCAGATGCTGAGGCGCAAGGCTTCGAAGCCGCGTCGACTGACATCGCCGATGGTCCAGCGGATGGCGATCGGGGCGTCGTGGTTCACGAGACCTCCTGCAAATTGGGGATCGAGGAAGCGCGTGGCCTGAGTCTTCGCCGTCGGACAGGATGAAGTTCCTTGCGCAAGAGCCATTCATCCAGGGGAACATGAACGATGGTCCCGTCAGGCTGAGTGTAACTGTATTCGACGCGCTCCGCGCCGGTGAGTTGGTAACCGAGCCTTTCGTAAAGACGGCGGGCGATGGAGTCGGATTTCTCCGCCGCGATCTCGGCGAAGGAATATCCGCGCTGCGCCAGGAAGCGCTCAGCCGAGAGGATGAGGCGCGTGCCGATACGGAGGCGCTGGAGTATGGGAAAGACGCGGAACGCCCAGAGGACTCCGGCGGCTTCGGGGGATTTGGACGCGAGATCAATCCAGATCTGGCCGACGGGCCAGCCATTAAGGTCGGCGATGATCATCATGGCCTCGCGGCGTTGCTGGGCTGCGAAAGTCTGGCAGATGATCTGGCGATGCATGGCGAACATCCCGAACCACTCGAGGCGGGGAAGATCTTCGCGCCCGCAGGGACGGAGCTTGATTGCCGCCTGTATCGAGAACTGCTCTGACCACTCCATGAGAACTCCTTTTGCTTCACGCCGGAGCGGTCGAACCGCGGGTGATGCACCGTCGAAAGGTGAAACAATCGCGCGCGCCCCAGTTGTATTTATAATCTTCCCGTCCGCGCAAAAAATCAAACGCACGCGCACCTTCGTGGACGGAAGTTTCGATGGCGTGACCGATGAGCACCGTTCCGGGGCTGTAACGCTCCCATCCGGGATCGAAGCCGCCGAGGTAGAAATAACTGCGCGACTGTTGAGTGAAGCCATAATGGACGGCGATGATTTTCCCGGCGCAATGAAGTGTGTAGAGGCGTAGAGCGCCTTGATCGAGCAGGGCGGCGGCGGCTGAGAGGTGAAACTCCTGGATCGCGGAGTCGGCGAGGACGCCGGGTTCACCCCGCGCCGACCAGCGGGCGCTGTGCAGATCGAACAACGCGCGCAGATCTTGTTGGAGAGTGGTGTGGTCGGCCAGCCGGATCCACGCTCCCAGGCGTTCCAGGCGGCGCCGGGCGTAGCGAAAATTCTGAAGCATGCGCGAAGGAACACAATCCGCGAGATGTTCGACGCGGTCTGCGAAGGCGAGGCTGGGGCAGGTTTCGTGGGCCGAGATTTGATCGCTCCAATCGGAGGGAATGGGGCATTTGAGCAATGGCGATTCGGGGCGCAACTGATGCAGATCGCAGATGTCCCACAGCTCACGAGTGTTCTCCAGGTGGCCGGTGAAGGCGTTGGCCAGGAGTTCCTCGGCGCCCCATTCGCAGAGCGCGTCCAGGTAGTCGGAATTGCCGATGCCCAGCAGCGTCAGCGTGCGGCCCCGTTGGGCGGAGCGGAGGAACAAAGGAACGAGACCGCAAATCCTGTCCCCGGTGCGCAGGACAAGCACCGACAGTTGACCGCTGCCGAGGTGCTTCCACCAGGAGAGCAACCAGGCGGCGGATTGGAAGGGAGTCGCCGTGGGGCAGCGCGCGCAGAGGCGGTCCCACTCGGCGCGAATGGTTTCGAGGCCGGCGGTGGAGTTGATTTGCTCCAGTTCAGCGCGCGATTGCGCTTGAAGCAGCGTCGGCAATCAAACCTTTCCCGGAGAAATCCCCAATGGCGTCCGCAAGCGCAGGCGTTCTGCCACAGGCCAGCTCCTGATACCGGGCCAGGTAGCGTTGCGTCATGCAATGTGCGGAAAAGCGGGCTTGCGCCGAGGCGCGGCAAGTCTCGGGATTCAGCGAACCGGCGGCCTCGATGGCCTCAGCCATCTCCCCCGTGTTGGCGACGAGGAACCCGGTGCGGCCGTGTTCGACGATTTCGGCCAGCGCGCCGGCGCGGAAGGCGACGACCGGTGTTCCGCAGGCGAGAGCTTCCATGGCGACCAGAGAACTGGTTTCGGGGGCGAGGCTCGGCACGAGCAGGCAGCGGGCGGCGGATAGCCAACGACGTTTGCGGGTGAGTCCAAGCGGGCCGAGGAACCGGTGCGGAGGTTTGAGGCGGCGTCGGAGTTCCTGGTCGAAATACTTTTTGTGCTCGGGATAAGCGAAGACTTCGCCTGCGAGCATCAAGGGGATGCCGGCCCGGGATGCAGCCTCAAACGCAAGATGGAATCCTTTTTCGGGACAGATCCTGCCGAGCGCCATGGCGAATCGGCGCTTCGCGCACGGGCGACGGGAGGCTTTCATTTCCACACCGTTCGGGATGGCGGGCAGCAGATTGCCACAGGGTGGGCATTGGGACTCCTGAGTGCGTGAGACACAATGCAGCCAGGTTAATGGTCGGGAGAGGTGAAATATCCCAGAAGGATACCAAGCCGGGGGCAGGTGCAAGGTGGCGAGGGTCGGAACTCCCGGCGGCGGCAGGTAGGCGGCGAAGTCAATGCCGTGGAGGTGGACAACGTCCACCTGCCAATGGCTGAGCGCCTTGCGGATCATCGTTTGATGCCACTGCTGGGCGCGCAGGCGGGCATCATCGGTCAGAACACCGAAGATTTCCGGCGTGGCGAGCAGTTGTCCGGCAGTTCGTGAGCCCTGCCGCGCGATCACCAACGATTGATGGCCGGCGGCGACCAGAGCGGAGTCGAGGTGCGACAAGATTTGCTCCGCGCCGCCGACGGCATCGGGTCCGACCGGGGCAAGCGGGTACGCAACATTGAGCACTGTCAGGCGCATGTGACCTGTCCGGTTTGCAAAGTTGTGTCCGCCAGCGCTGCCAGTTCGCGCCAGCGCAGGCCGGTCATGCCCCAGTCAAACTGTTCGTAATAGAGCGAGCCCTCATGCGGTGCCTGGGTGAAGTCGTATTCCGGCGCCAGCCGGAAATTTTCGCGCGCGATCGGAAATCCGCGGAGCACACGCGCCTGCGTGACGAAACAGCGGAACAGTTCCCGCTTGAATTCCCGCTCCGGTTCGGAAAGTTCAATCGTGAGCGGGCGGTCAGGTTCAACAGCAAGGAATGTGTTTGTTTGAAGCGATCCGCCGCAGCCGTGATACAGCGCGAACTCCGCAAGCTGAGGATGAGCGTCTCCCTCCTGCGGAAGCATGCGGCAGGCGTGGTGAGCGGCAAAGGCGGTGGCATCGTGATCGGGATGGCCGCCTTCGTAGGCGTGGGTAAGCACGACGTCGGGTGACAGTTCCCTCAGCAAACCCGCCAGTGCGCGGGTGAGCGAATCGAGGTTTAACGAAGTTTCCTGGTCCACAAAGCCCAGTCGCAGAGCCCGGCGGGGAGGAATCCGCGCGAGTTGAAGGGCGGCGAGCAGTTCGCCGCGGCGCGCGCGGGCGTAATCCTCGCCCCTGATGAACCCGGCGGCATGAGCGTCGCTCAGATTGCGGGGCGAGCCGTCGGTTACATGGATGAGGAAGGCATCGCGCAGGAACGGCAACCGCGATCCGAGGCCGATGACTTCGTCGTCAGGGTGCGCGACGACGACCGCGATCCTTGGACCCGGCGAACTGAGGGGCGTGTTCCAACCCAGGATTTCAGTGACGTTCTCCCCGTGCATGCATCATCATGCTGAAGCGATGCGCCCCATCCGGGAGGTCTGATCGACGGCAGACGTAGACCTCCGATTCGGGGTGCGAGAGGATCTCGAAACCGGAACTGCGCAGCATGGCCTCCGAGCAGGCGCGATTCGGGATCCACCAGTTGGTTGGATCGGCGGCATATTTCTTTTCGATGAAATGGAGCCGCGGAAAGCCGGGGCGATCGAACATTTCGGTTTCCCAGAAGTGATGATCCTCGGCCACAGGTTCGATGTCGTCGCTGCCGCGTTGCATGGATTGAAAGATGAACAGGTCCTTGGTGACGTGTTCGTGAATGAGGTCCAGCGCGAGCAGGGGATGGCGGAGGTGATAGAGCACGCCCATGAAGAGCACCACATCGAACTTTTCGGCCAGCGAGCCGATGTCGTAGACGGACAATTCCTGGAATTCGATGTCCACCTCGCAAACTTCGGCGGCGAAATGCGCCTGCGCCAGGTAGGCTGGGTCGGAGTCAATGCCCAGGACGCGGCGCGCTCCGCGTCGCTTCATTTCGATGGAATAGAACCCGGCGTTGCATCCGATATCGAGAACGGTCTTATTGCGCAAGTCCGCCGGGATTGCGCGTGCAAAGCGCTGCCATTTTATTCGTGGATAGTCGCCCAGAAAATGTTCCGGGGCGGTTTGGACACCGGCAAGATCGATGTTGTGAAACCAGCGGCCCAGCTCATGGATGCGGCGTTCGATCTGGTTGCGGTTGAGGCCTTGCGGACGGACAGGTCGATGGTTCGTGACGGGAGCGGCGAGGAGGTTATTCATGGGATTTAGTGGGTTGTGTGATTTTGTTTTGTGATCTCGGGTCTGAAATTGGCGGAACGACTGCCGGTTGCGGAGGATCGGCAGTTGTCCGGGTGAAAGGAATCTCCCCGCAGCCGCGATCTCGCGCGGGTACGCTTCGGTGGAGCGTTGAGGAGGCGAACGGCCTGGCGGTAGCCATCGAGCGTGCCGACATCCACATAAGCCTCGCCGGCCTGAACGCCCAGGGCCTCTCCCCCGGCGGCAAGCCACGCGTTGACGAGCGTGCCGATGTATTCGTCCTGCTGGTTACGTTTGTGCCAAAGCTGATGGAGATCGGCGAGCACGTGCCCGGGCATTTTGAAGGCGCCCCAAATCCACGAGGAGGCGGCGCGCGCCTTCTTCACCTGGATTTCGACGACGCGGCGCCGGTCATCGAGAACGACGGCATCGAAGAATTCGGGCCGTTTCACCGGGAAAAGGAGGAACGAAAGCAGATCGTCAGGCAACTCGCGGAGTCCTTCCTCAGGGAACCAGACAGTATCCGGCAGGCCGACGACGACACCTTCATCGGGCGGAATCAGCGGCAGCGCACGGAAGATGGCGTCGCAGAGGCCCGCTGGTTTGGGCTGAACCACGTAGGCAATGTCCGCGCAGCCGATGCAACCGCCGTAGTATTCGAGAATGTCGGATTTTCCGTGTGAAATGACGAAGCATAGTTTGGTGGCGCCGCCTGCGAGCATGCGTTCGACCAGATATTCGCTGACGGCGCGGGGCCGTTCGGTGGCGCCGTCGAGGCGGCTGCCGACGGGCAACAACTCCTTGGAGAAGGCCAAAGGTTGAATTCTGCTGCCCGCGCCCGCGGCGGGAATGATGCCCCACATGTCACACCTCCATGAGTTGAGTTTGATGCGCCGGGTGCAGCGCAGCATCCAGCGCCTGTTCCAATTCCTGCGCCCGCTGTTCCGCCGTATGGCAGGCGAGGGTGCGTTCCCTTGCCGCACGGCCAATCTTCGCCAACTGCGCGCGCGGGATTTCCAGGGCCTGCATTACGTCTCGCGTGGTCCGCGCCACCAGGATTTCCACACCGGCCTGAAAGAAATCATCAAGTCCTTTCCACCAATCGCTGATGATCGGCACACCGCAGGCTGCGGCTTCGAACAGGCGGCCGGATGGGCAGTAACCCATGTTCGCCATGGCGGCACGGGTGACATTCAAGGTCAATCGCGAGGAAGAAAAGAACGCCGGGTGCTCGGCAGGCGGCAGATGCCGGACAAAGTAGATGTTTCCGGTCCAGGGGAAGTGTTCCGGATACATGGCTCCGCCGATCACGAACCGGTAACAGGGTAGATGCCGGGCAGGCTCGATGAAAAGTGTGTTCAACGCAGCCTGGCGGTCCTCGGCATACGTCCCTAGATAGGAGAGATCGGCGGCATAGGATGGCGCGGGAGCCACGGGCCGGTGGGTTTCGGGATCCACGCTGCCATAGAGCGGCGCGACGCGGCGCGCGCCGAGTTGGGCCTTCAACTCGTCCAGCGCCGCCCCGCCAGTGTAGCTCAGGACAAGATCGAAATCGCCGAGACCGCGCGGGCTGAGATAATTCACCGGTTTCCCTTGCCGCAGGCAGTCCAGGGTCACGGGAGTATCCAAATCGTAAAACGTTTTAAGTCGCGCTTTTGACGCGAGCACCAGGTCCGAGGCTGTAACTCCATCAGGACAGTACGAAGTCACCATGGCGACGTCGGCGTTCGACAGTTCGGAGCGCGCGAGGGATTGGACGCCGGGCCAATCCTGGTAGAGGTGCAGTTTGACGCCGCCCGGATCGGCGAGATCGCGGTGCGAGGCGTAGTAGGGAACATCGCGCTCAAAGAAGACGACCCGGTGGCCGCGGCGGGAGAGCGCACGGCAGAGGCCGCGCCAGAGCGTGGCGTGGCCGTTGCCCCACGAGGAACTGATCGTCAGGCCAAAGATGACGAGTTTCATGGTCCGCGTTCCTTCACGATGGGGGTTGGTTTGGCGAGCAGTTCAGCGATGTAACTCTCCAACTGAATGGCGCGATGCCGCGCGGTGTGCGAGGTCAGCGCGCGCCGACGCGCCCTTTCGCCGATCAGGTCCCGCTCCGCCTGCGGCAGGTCCTTGAGATAGTGGAGCGTGTCCTTGCTGGAACGGGCGACAAGGATTTCCTCGTCGGGAGTGAAGAATTCATCGAGGCCGTTCCAATAGTCAGTAATCACCGGCGTGCCGCAGGCGGCGGCTTCGAACAAGCGGACGCTGGGCGAGTAACCGGCTTCGACCATGGGCGCGCGTGTAATGTTGAGCGTGAAACGCTGCGCGTTGTAGAAACCGCGATGACGCTCGGGCGAGAGGTGGGTAATGCGCCTTACGTTGCGCGGCCAGCGGATCTGGCGCGGGAATTGGGGCCCGGCAACCACGAACCGTCCTCCCGCCCAATGATTGGCGGGCCCAAGCAAAAGCCGTTCGAGCGCGGGCTGGCGATCGTCGCTGTAGGTGCCCATGTAACCGAGATCCCATTTCATTTCGGCAGGTTCGGGGTGATAGAACGAGGGATCCACGGAGCAGTAGAGCGGACGCGGCATGGGCGAGCCGAATTCCTTGCGCAATCGTCGCAGCGTCGGGCCGCCGGTAAAGGAAAGGTAGAGGTGATATCTCGGAATCAAATCCCGAGAGAGATAATCGATATCGCCGTTTTCGAGACGGGCGAGAGTGACGGGAGTATCGATGTCATAGAACGCGGCGATGCCCTGCGTGGTGCGCGTGACCCACCGCCCGATTTTTGCGCCGTCCTGGACATAGGAACCGACTATGACGCAATCAGCGTGGCGGATCGCCGGGGCGAATCGCGACTTGAGTGAGGCAAGACTGTCGTAAAGAGCGAGGCGGCCGTACGGTGGTTTGGGGAGGTCGCGATTCGCGGCGTACCAGGAGGCGTCGCGTTCGAGGAACAGGACATCGTGACCGAGAGCGCACAATTCCCGGACGAGGCCGCGGTAAGTGGTTGCGTGTCCATTGCCCCAACTCGAAGTGATGGACAGGCCGAGGACCACAATGCGAAGCGGGTGTTCCGGAGCTTGAGGCATGGATCGCAGCCCCGGTCGCGAGGCCAATATGGTGTGGGAAGCGTGGTTCGGTCTGCGTGTAGGTGGAAGCGCGATGATATTCCGCGCGGCATCCAGGCGGCTGGTGGACTTTCGTTCCCCATAATCCATGAGAGGCATGGTGCGTGGACGCCTGGGTGAACGGTGCAGCTTCATTTTGTGATTTCCTCGGATTGTCCCGCCAGAACGCCTTCCAATTGGGCGGCGCGATGGGCGTAGGTATGTTCGGCCAGAACCCGATGAAGGGCGGCACGGCCGATGGCGCGCGCGCGGTCCGGGGTGAGGTTCTGCAGGTGTTCGGCAACCTCGGCCCCGTCGCGCGCGACCAGCACTTCACGTTCGGGTTCGAGGAACAGTTCAATTCCCTCCCACTCGTCGGTGATGAGGCAGGCGCCCGCGCCGGCGGCTTCGAAGATGCGCGTTGGCGGCGAGAAACCGTAGCGCGCCATGCTCTCGCGATTCACGTTGAGGACCGCCTGTGGTGTGCAGTTGAACGCGTTGTGATCGCGGGTGTAAACGTGGCCGATGTAATGGACGTTCGCCGGCAACGGGCGACCCTGCCAGCCGCTGCCGCCCAGCAGGAAACGTTTCTCCGGCAGCGTTTCGGCTGCGCGAAGGAAGAATTCGGCGACGCGTGCTTCGCGGTCGGGAAGGCGATTGCCGAGAAAGCCGAGGGCCGCTTCGAAGCGCGGTTCCCGCTGCACGGGATGGTGTGTGTGCGGATCGAGTGCGTTGTAGATCGGGACGCATTGTCGTGCGCCCGCGGCGGTGTAGGCCTTGACCACCGGTTTGCCGCCACCATAGGTCAGTACGAGATCGTAGCGGGGAATGAGCGGACGGAAATAATCGGCTGGGTCCCTTTGAATTCGATCCAGCGTGGCTGGCGCATCCACGTCCAGGAAGGCCACGAGTGTGCCGGGTTTTTGGAGATCGAGGACTTCCCGTTCGAGCAACTCGTCAAAGACACCGACACCGCTGGCCTTGACGATAAGGTCGGCGTTACGCGCGTCGGCCAGCACGCGCCGGGCGTGTTCTTCGCCTTTTCCGGGGTAGACCACCACGCGGGCGTAGTCGGGGTCCGGGATATCGCGGTGTTGCTGGCGTTCGTAGGCGTCGGGTTCGTAGAAAGTAATGCGATGACCGCGCTCGTGCAGGGCGCGGAGGAGTCCGCGATAATAAGTCGCCGCGCCATTCCAGTAGGCTGAGACCAGGCTGGAGCCGAAGAAGGCGATGTTCAAGGGCGCGCTCATGAAACGGCGAGATCGGCGGCGGGTTGGCCGAGTTGGGCGACGATGCCGAGCAACTCATCCACGCGATGGGCGCAGGTGTGGCGGGAACGAATGGTGTTGAGACCGTGGCGCGCGAGTTCCTGCGCCAGCGAGCGGTCGTGCAGAATGTCCCGAAGCGCCTGGCGCATTTCCCGGCCGTTACGGGCGGCGAGGTAATCACACCCCGGTGTGAAAAGTGATTCGATGTCATCCCAGGGCGAGCAGACGAGCGGGATGCCGCAAGCGAGGGCTTCAAACACGCGAATGGTCGGGATGCCGGGGAGCGCCTTGACGTAGGGCCGCCGTGGAATATGGACGGTGGCACGGAATTCTCCCAAGACTTGGGGAACGTCCACATTGGACAGCCAGCCGGCGTATTCGATGCCCGCCTCGGCAAGGGTTTGGCGCGCCTCGTCAGGGTAACGCACACCGTGAACCCGCGCTTTCAGCGAAAGATCGCGGGCGGGCTCGATGAGGAATTCGCGCAACTCGGCCGTGCGTTCGCCATCACCCCAATTGCCGATCCACACCAGGTCGCCGTTCTTGCGGGCTTCGGCGCGCGGAAAAAAGACGCGGGTGTCGGCGGCCTCGTGCCAGACCCAGGCGCGGCGGACGCGGCCGCTTTCGACGTAGAGCTCCTGCAGGGCGCGGCCGTACGCTAGCACGCCGTCGTAGCCTGAAAGATCGTAAGCGCCCATGCTCCGGGGATCGGTCACCATGCGATGATGTGTGTCATGAAAGAGCAGACGGAATGTGCCGCCACGTTCGCGGCATTCGCCGATGCGGCGGACGAGGTCGTGATCATTCCATTCGTGAACGATGACGAGATCGGCGAGATCGAGGGCGTCGAGCAGGTCGAGCGAATCGAGACGGTAGCGCGCGATTTTGAGGTTGGGATAGACCGACCGGAAGCGGCGGATGGGAGTCTGGCCGTGCTCGGCAATGAGGTTGCGATAGCTCCACGCGTCCTCGGGCTCGTAGATTGTCACCTCATGGCCGCGCTCCATCAACTCGGCGGCCACGCCGCGCAGAAAGTGGGCGTTGCCATGGTTCCAGTCGGACAGGGCGCTGTGATAGAACATTACGATACGCATGGGATGGGTTCCTTGGGCTTGCGTGATTTTTCCATCAGGCGGGCGTAGACCGAGAGATAGCGTCTGGCCATTTTGCGCGGTGAGAACTCCGTCGCCCGCATCAGCGCGCGGGCTCCCATGCGATTGAGCAGGGCGCGATTTCCAATGAGACGCTCGAACGCGGCTTTCAGCGCCGGACGATCGTCGGGCGGAACGAAAACGGCGGCGTCACCCCAGATTTCGCGCAGGCTGGGGATATCGCCAAGAACCAGCGCACAACCGGCGAGGCCCGCTTCGAGCGCGCAGAGGCCGAAAGGTTCGTAATAGGCCGGGAGCGCGAAAATGGAGGATTCAGAAAGCCACCCGGCGAGTTCGTCGGCGGGAAGCTGTCCCAGCGGGTGGATGTGGCGTCGCTTGAAGCGGCGGCCTTCGGGACTGCGGCTTTCGCCGGCAACATAGACGGGCCAGGGAAGGTCCTGCGCCGCGGCGGCGACGGCGGCGACGTTCTTGGCTTCGTCCCAGAGCCTGCCTGCCGTGAAGATGCGGTCCTTCTTTTCGCCCGGTTGGAACAATTCGGGTTGACGGCCATTGGGAATCACTTCGGCCGGGGGCAGGGGACCGTGGCACTGGCGGAAGGAGTCGAGCATGGCGCGGGAGGGAGCGACTAGAAAATCAGCGGCGCGGATGCCGCTGGCAACGGCTTCGCGGTAGCGATCGTATTCTGGCGGAGCCTCGTAGCCCTTGACCGCGCGCCACCAGGAGAGAACGCAGGAATGCGCGACCATGAGCACGGGTGCGGGCCAGGGAAGCGCGCCGTGGGCGTATTCGTTCAGATGAATCACATCCGGACGGCGGGATTCGGCCAGTTCGACCAGCCATTCCCCCGCGGCGGTGACTTCGCGCCAGGGATTGGGCATCCACTCGAGTTTGTAATGGCTGGAACAGATTTCGAGATTGGGAATGGAATTGGCCTCGCGAATCTGCCCGCGGCTCAGGCGGGCGCCCATGGTGGCGAGCGTGATTTCGACTTCCTCGGTTTCCAGGGCGCGCGCGAGTTCCAGCGCATAGGTCCAGACGCCGCCAACGGTATCGGCGGTCATCAGGATTCGGCGCGGCGTTCTGGCGGGGTAGGAGTTCATTCAGGATTCTCCGGCCTGGTAAATCGAATCGAGCGTATCGGCCACGCTGGCGAGCTCATTGATGTTCTCGTCGAAGCGCGCGCCCCCGGCCAGTCGGCGGGTCCAGTCGAGCGCTGCCTTGGGGCACCACTCGCCGGGGTCGGAGGAAAGCAATTCACGTTTGGTGCCGCGGTGGTGTTCACCGATAAATTCGTAGAAGGAGCCGTCCACGTTATGAATCGAAGCTCCGCCGCGCGTGCCGTAGAACGAAGCGGCGATCACCGCGTCGCAGCCCGCAGGCAATTTCCACGAGCAGGCGATCTGGACGGTGGCGCCATTGGCGAGGTCGAGCCGCGCCGTGGCGTAGTCCTCGACGGCCCCGGTCGGCAGTGTCAGCGGTCTGCCCTGGGCGAAGAGCCGGCTGGTGACGCCGAGTACTTCGGGGAAGCCGAGAATCCAGGAGGCGAGGTCGACGAGATGGATGGCGAGATCAATCACGCAGCCGCCGCCGGAGAAGGAACGATCGTAAAACCACGGTTTGTCGGGGCCGTAGGCGTTATGAAACATGAGGTCGGCGGCGTACACTTCGCCGAGGCCGCCATTGCGCACGAGCTCCCGGACCTTGATGGCGGGTTTGAGAAATCGGTATGAGAGGTCCACGCCGAGGAGCAGGTTGGCGGCGCGGGCGGCGTCGATGACGCGGCGGGTCTCGCCGGCGTTTCGGCCGAGAGGTTTCTGGCAGAAGACAGCGACCCCGTGCTCGAGAATTTCCACGGCCTCGTCCGCGTGCAGGGCGCTGGGTGTGGCGATCACCACGCCATCCACTTTGGCCTCCAGCAATTCGGGCAGCGAATCCACGATCACGGCGCCGGGAGCGACCGTTTTCGCTTCGCGCGCCGGTTCGTGGGCGGGATCGGCGATGGCGGCGATTTCCGCCAGGCCGCTTTTGGCGATGGCCGCCATTCGCTGCCGCCCGATCCACCCGACGCCCAGGAAACCGAGCCTCGGCTTGACGCGAGCACGGCGCGAGGTGGTTTTGGGTGCAGGTGAGGGGCGCGTGAGGAGCGTGTTCATGCGGTGATCAATGCCTTCAGAAATCCGTCGGGACGCTCACACAGGGCAGTGAATGCGCCTGAGGCGTCCTTGAGAGCAAAACGGTGGGTGTAAAGGGGGGCGGGATCGAGCGCGCCCGATGCCACGGCCTCCACTGCGGCTTGCATGCCGTCCAGATAAATCCCGGGATCGCGTTCGTGGGCGTTGATGACGTCGAGGCCGCGCCAGTTCCAGAGTTGCAGGTTGATCTGGCGCGGGCCGTCCTGGTGATAGCCGGCAATGATCAACCGGCCGCGTTCGCAGGTGATTTCGGACGCGAGATCGAGCGGCCATTGGCGTCCGACCACTTCGATAACTCGTTCACAGCCGCGTCCGTTGGTGAGTTTTTTGACGCGGTCCACGACATATTTGTGATCTTCGAGAACGATGGTTTCGGCTGCGCCACAGGCCCGAGCGAGGGAAAGCGCGAAGGGACGACGCGAAATGGCAATCACACTGGCCCCCGCGCGCGCCGCGAGAGAGACCAGGAGCGCGCCGAGAAAGCCGACTCCAACAATTGCCACCGTCTGGCCGGCGTGGATGTCGCATCGGCGGAGTACATTCATCGCGCAGCCGAGCGGCTCCGCGGGAAAGGGTTTACCGTCGAGTTCCTTCGGGAGCGCGATGACCTGGCTTTCGGGCGCGAGGTCGTATTCGGCGAAGGCGTGGTACGAGAGCAGGGCGACACGCTGGCCCGGGGCGAAGCGGGCGACGCCGGTTCCGACGGCATCAACTCTGCCCCAGCCTTCGTGGCCGAGTTCCCCGGGGGCGAGCGGGTATTTGAACCATGGCCGGCCTTCCCACGCGGGGAGATTGGAGCCGCAGACGCCGCAGCCTTCGAGCCGGACGCGGACCTGGCGCTCGCCGGGTTCCGGAACGGCGACTTCATCCAGGCGGGCGCGGCCCGGTCCCTCGATCACGAGCGCCTTCATCATTTGCGCGGTGTGATGCATGCGTGTTTCGGTCAGACTTGTTCCCTTTCGCCCTTCTGGTGCGCCTGACAGGCGGGGACACCTGGATTCAATCAGAGCGCTTTCGCCAGATTGCGGATGCCGCGTTTGCCGTTTACGCCGGTGAAGGTTTGAAGACGATTGAGACGGCCGGCGGATTTCATCGCGGATCTGGAGTTGCGTGATTGATGATGGCCATTTCGTGTCGAAAGCATTTTGTTCACATCGACGATCTTCCCGGCGGGGAGCGGGAGTTGGGATTCGGCGAGCCAGTCGTAAAGGCGGGCGACGCCTTCCCGGACGCTGACCTTCGGCGACCAGCCGGTTGCGCGATGGAACTTGCGAATGTCGGAAACGTAGTAGCGCTGATCGGCGGAACGCCAGGTATCGAAACGGATGTCCGGCGGCTGGCCCTGAAGTTCGGCGATCAAGGCGACCAGTTCCAAAAGGCTGACGGTTTTATCGGGGCCGCCGCCGATGTTGAATGCCTGGCCGGCGAGGGAATCGATGTTGCGGTGGGCCAGGAGAAAAGCGTCCAGAAGATCGTCGACGAACAGGATGTCGCGCACCTGGCGTCCGTCGCCGTAGATATTGATGGGGGCCTTTTGCATGGCCTGAATCAGGAAATGCGCCACCCAGCCCTGGTCTTCGGTGCCCAGTTGGTGCGGGCCGTAGATGCAACTCATGTGGAAGGCGACCGTCGGCAGGCGGAACGTGCGGGCGTAGTCGAGCACATACTGGCAGGCGCAGCCTTTGGAGCATCCGTAGGGACTGTGGAAATGGAGCGGGCGCCATTCGCCGAATCCGTGCTGGCGCAATTCGGAGTCCGCCGGTTCATAACGCGAGCCGATCACCCGGAGTTCCACGTCGGCCATGTCGCCGTAAACCTTGTTCGTGCTGGTATAGAGGAGGGGAGGCGGATTCGGCAGCGCGCGGAGCGACTCGAGCAGGTTCAATGTGCCGCGGGCGTTGATTTCGAAATCGTGGACTGGATCGGCGAGGCTGGTGGTGACCGCGACCTGGGCGGCGAGATGGAAGACGCGGGAGGCTTCGCGCGCGGCGCGGCGCAGAGTGGGGGCATCCTCGACATCGGCGGCCTCGACGCGGAGCAGGTTGCCGTGCGTGGAATGGAGCCATTCGACATTTCGTTCGACACCCGGGCGCGAGAGATTGTCGTAAATGAGCACGGGCTGGCCGGCGGAAAGGAGGCGATGGGCGAGATTCGAGCCGATGAACCCGGCGCCGCCGGTGATGAGCACCGGTTTGCGGCCGGATCGGGAAATGACCGAGGCCCGGGAGCGCCGGCCAAAGAGGGGCAGGAGGTTGTGCGATTTTCCGTTCTGTCTCTTTCGGGATTTGCGATTTGTCATACGGTAAGACCCCGCGCGGAAAGCTCGGCACGCGCCTGGTCAACTCGGTCTTCAGCCGACTGCCCTTCGAGCCAACCGACCAGTTCGGCCAGACCGTCGGCAAGTGAAACCTGCGGCTCATAGCCCAGGACGGCGCGGGCGCGGCTGATGTCCGCAAAACAGTGGCGGATATCGCCGACCCGGTACTTTCCGCTGATGTCCACGGGAACACCCTCCCGGCCCATCACCTGTCCGAGGCGGCGGGCGAGTTCGCGAATGGTGTAATGGCATCCGCTGCCGATGTTGAAAACGCCGCCGGGGGCATCAGGGCTTTCCAGGGCGAGGCGGGCCGCGCGCGCAACATCGTGGACGCTGACGAAGTCGCGTTGCTGCTGGCCATCTTCGAAGATGAGGGGCGGATGTCCGTTGAGCAGGCGCGAGGCGAAGATGGCCATCACGCCGGTATACGGATTGGAAAGCGCCTGGCGCGGACCGTAGACGTTGAAGAAACGGAGGGCGACGGACGGAATGCCGTACGCGCGGCCGAGCATGAGGCAGAGCTGCTCCTGGTCGAATTTGGAGAGCGCATAGACGGAGGCGAGGGTGGGGGGCTTGGTCTCCGGTGTCGGGACGGGAGCAAGGATGTCGCCATCAGCATCGCGCAATTCCCAGTCCCGGGACTTCAACTGCGCCAGACTCCGTTCGACGCCCGACACCAGAGTTCCGCCGGCGGTGCGATACAAGCCCTCGCCGTAAATGCTCATGGAGGAGGCCACGACGAGGCGCTCGACGGGATTCTCGATGAGCGCCTGCAAGAGGATGGCCGTGCCCTCGTTATTGACGGAGGTGTAGTGAGCGACCTGATACATGCTCTGGCCGACACCCACCAGGGCGGCAAAGTGGAACACGGCGTCCATGCCCTGGAGGGCGCGGACGAGTTGCCCGGGGTCGCGGACATCGCCGTGGAGCAACTCGACCTCGGGGTTGAGGTAATCGGGGCGTCCGCCGGCGGTTCCATGGACCTGCGGGGCAAGGCTGTCGAGAATGCGTACGTGATAACCTTGGGCGAGCAGTTCATCCGAGAGGTGCGAGCCAATGAAACCGGCGCCTCCCGTTATCAGAACTCGTTTGTTCATTTGCGACTCAAGGTTAAGTTTGGTGCAAGTGCACTCCAATAGGGCGAACTCCCCGTTTGTCAGGCGAAGCGCCGGGAAGGGTTTTCTGACACTTCAAGCATGTCTAAACCCTAGTAGCTGTTGGGGTGGGCGCGTTGTAAGAGTGGAGGCAATGGACAAGAAACCGGGTCGGAATGGCAGCGGCAAGATTCGAGTGGCGATCATTGGCGTGGGCAATTGCGCGTCGTCACTTGTGCAGGGGGTTGAATTTTATCAGCACGCCAAGGTTGGGGAGGCCGTTCCCGGGTTGATGCATGTCAACCTGGGCGGCTACCACATCCGCGACATTGAATTCTCCGCCGCGTTCGACATCAACCAGTCGAAGGTGGGGCTGGACCTTGCGGACGCGATTCTTGCGGAGCCGAACAACACGATCAAATTTGCGAGCGTGCCGCGCAAGGGCGTGATGGTGCACCGCGGCATGACGCACGATGGCCTGGGGAAGTACCTGAGCGAAGTGATCACCAAGGCGCCGGGGCCGACGGCGGACATTGTCGGGATACTGAAGGCGACGCACACGGACGTAGTGGTGAATTATCTGCCGGTGGGCTCGGAGATGGCGACCAAGTGGTATGTCGAGCAGGTGCTGGAGGCGGGTTGCGCGTTCATCAATTGCATCCCGGTGTTCATTGCCTCGCAGTCGTACTGGCAGAAGCGATTTGCCGAGCGCGGGCTGCCGGTGATCGGCGACGACATCAAATCGCAGGTGGGCGCGACGATAACCCATCGCGTGCTGACGAATTTGTTCCGGGAGCGGGGCGTGCGATTGGACCACACCTACCAGCTCAACTTCGGCGGGAACACGGATTTCATGAACATGCTGGAGCGGGAGCGGCTGGAATCGAAGAAGATTTCGAAGACCAACGCTGTGACGAGCCAGTTGGACGTGCCGCTGACGAACCGGGACGCGCACGTGGGGCCGAGCGATTACGTGCCGTGGCTGGGGGACCGGAAGTTTTGCCATATTCGCATGGAGGGGACGACGTTTGGGAACGTGCCGCTGACGTGTGAAGTGAAGCTGGAGGTTTGGGACTCGCCGAATTCGGCGGGCGTGGTGATTGACGCGATCCGGTGCGCGAAGCTGGCGCTGGATCACGGGATGAGCGGCGCGCTGACTGCGCCGTCGAGTTACTTCATGAAATCGCCGCCGCGGCAGTTTACGGACGCGGAGGCGCGGCAGCGGACCGAGGAGTTCATCGCGGAACACGGGAAGAACGATGATCGAAGCAATCAAACTTTGGAACGAACCGAACAACCTGTCACATTGGGATTTTCAGATGGACGCCGGCTGGAGGGAGTTTACGGCGATGACACGAATGGCGGCCGTCGCGCTCCGGGACTTGCGTCCGGAACTCCCGCTGATACTCGGCGGGATCTCGCCCATTGATCCCGATTTTCTTTCCCTGCTGAAGAGCTACGGGCTGTTGGAACACCTTGATGGCGTGGCGGTGCACGGTTTTCCCCTGGACTGGAACCACTGGCGGCTCAACGACTGGCCGGAGAAATTGGAGGACGTGCGGGCGGTCACCGATCTGCCGATCTGGGTGACGGAGGTGGGGGTGTCGACATTCGGCGCGGACGAGGTGCAGGTGTTCGGCTTGCAGCGGACGGCGGAACTTTTGCTCGGACGCGCGGAACGGATCTATTGGTACAGCCTGTTTGATCTGCCGCGCAAATGGGAGGCCACGACGCGGCACAAGGAGAGCGAGGGGAGCGCTTATTACCGGCATTTCCACATGGGATTGATCCGGGAGGATGGGACACCCAAGCCGGCGTTGAAGCATTTCAATCCCGAGATGGGCATCTGCCAGTGGTTCCATTTCGAGGACCATCGGCTCGAGCTGGCGGCGGACTGGCTGAAAACGCTCGGAGTGAAGCGGCTGCGGACGGGGATCAGTTGGGCGGATTGGTGCCGGCCGAACGCGGTGGAGTGGTTCGATCGGCAGATGAGGGTGCTCGAGGATTTCGATACGACCATCACGCTTTGCTTCACGCCGCCGTCGCGGGGGAAGGCGCCCAATTGCACGAGCCCGCCCGTGGACCCGTCGGAGTTTGCGCAATTCGCCCGCGAGGTGGTCCGGAGGTATGTTGTCGAACGGTGACGACGATCCATCTCATCCGGCACGGGACGAATGATTATGTCGGCAAGGCCATTGCCGGCCGGGTGCCGGGGTTGAGCCTGAATCGGGAGGGGCAGAAGCAGGCGGAGCGCGTGGCGGCGCGATTGGGGAAGGAGAGCATCGCGGCGATCTTCAGCAGTCCCCTGGAACGCGCGGTGGAGACGGCGGTGCCGCTGGCGAAGCGGTTGGGTCTGGACATCCAGATTTCCGAGGCGTTGAACGAGGTGGATTTTGGGGATTGGACCAAGCAGAGCTTTGAGCAACTCAACGCCCTGCCGCGCTGGCAGCAGTGGAATTCGTTCCGGAGCGGCACGCGGGTTCCGGACGGCGAGATGATGGCGGAGGTGCAGTCGCGGATGGTGAAGGAGGTCTATCGCGTGCGGCGCGAGTATCCGGAGGAAACGGTGGCGCTGTTCAGTCATGGTGATCCGATTCGCAGTGTGCTGGCGTATTATCTGGGTGTGCCGCTGGATTTGTTTCAACGGATCGAGGTGGACCCGGCGACGATCAATACGCTGTTGATCAGCGACGAGGGGGCGAAGGTGGCGGGGTTGAATAGGTGACTTGAGTGCGGAGTGCGGAATGGGGAGTGCGGAATGGCGGGGGATCGGGAAGGCTGAAGGCTAAAGTGGGGCACAGATTTTCAACACGAATCCCGATAAACGGCATCGGGACGCTACGCCGAATGGAAGGAAGGATTTTACCGCAGATGGACGCAGATGGACGCGGATGGGGACGGATTCGGATTTTTAACAGGAGGGAACGAAGGATCAACTACGGCGTTCTTGTTGCGTTCATGGGCATCGGCTTTATTTGTATGTTGGCAATGCCGAGACATCCATGAGCATGTGGCCTAACACCGCGCTGGAGCCAACGGCGAAGCCTGAATTGACTGACACGCCTTGTTTGCAATGCGACTTATGCTGCAATGGCATTCTCTTTGCCGATGCGGCCAGAAATCACAACCATTTCTTGGCATCGAATCGCGCGACGGCTTCCATGCGGGAATGGACGTGCAGTTTTTCGTAGATGCGTTTTACGTAAGTGCGCACGGTGTTCTCGCTGATTTTCAACTTGTCGGCAATTTCCTTGTAAATATTTCCCTTGGCCAAAAGTGCCAACACCTGGGATTCGCGGTCGCTCAATTGGCCGGAATCGGAAGCGGGTCCGGGCAATTGCTTGAAAAAGTCGACGACCTTGCGCGCGACGCGCATGGACATTGGCGCGCCGCCTTCGTGAACCTGTTCAATCGCGCTGATGAGTTCCGATGACGGACGGTTTTTTAAAATGTAACCGTTCGCGCCGACGCGAAGAGAATTGAAAACGAGATGGCTATCTTCATAAGTGGTGAGCATCAAAATGTGCAGCGCGGGAAATTGCGTTTTCAATCTGGCGACACATTCGATGCCGTTGATGCCGGGCAAATGGATGTCCACCAGCAGCACGTCCGGTTTATTTTTTGCCACGCCGGTTAATGCAGCTTCAGCGGTGGCAAAAGCATCCAAACATTTCAATGCCGGCGCGCGCCGCAACAGCGCCACGAGGCTGTCGCGGGTTTTGCCGTCGTCTTCCACGATGGAAACAGTGATGGTCATGGTCAGGAATGGCTGGTTGATTGGGGTTGCGGCCAGAAATATTCGAAAGCGATGCGCGTGCCGGTGCCGGTTTTACTTTCCATGTTAAACCGCCCGCCGATTTGTTCGGCGCGCTGGCGCATATTGCGCAAGCCGTCGGCGATTCCATTATTGGGAGCGAAATCAAATCCACGACCGTCATCTTGAATTTCCAATAAAATAAATTCTTCCGTCGCTTTAATCTGCAAGCGAACGGTTTCGGCTTGCGCGTGGCGGATGATATTGTTGAGCGCTTCCTTGACGATGAGAAATAAATTGTGCCGCAATTCCGGCGAGACGTCGTGATCCGGCATCTCATCCGGCAAATCGAGAACGCACCGGATGTTGGCGCTCTTCAAAAAGCCCATGGCGAATTCGCCGATGTAAGCAATCAATTCCGGCAGCGTGTTATTGCGCGGATTGATGGCCCAAACGGCGGCGTCCAAGGATTTAATCGCTTCGCGCGCCGCGCCGAGTCCTTCCTGCACGTGCGTGGCGCTGTCACGGGAACCGGCTTCTTGCGACGCCAATTCCAACAGCAGCGTCATCCGCGTCATGCTCGCGCCGAGGTCGTCGTGCAAATCTTTGGCGATACGCGCGCGTTCGCGGTCAACCATCGCCTGCTGTTCGACCAGTTGCAATCGCCGTCGCAATCGCCGCAAGGAAACGTAACGCACGGTGATGGCGACCAAAACAAGCAAGGCAATCAGAACCAATGTTTGAAACCACCAGCGTTGCCAGAGAAATGGTTCAATTTCAAAAGCAGTGGATGAGCCGGTTTCATTCCAGACGCCGTCGCGATTGCCGGCCTTGACGCGGAAACGATATTTGCCCGGCGAAAGATGCGTGTAACTCGCGCTGCGTTGCGTGCCGTTGTCAATCCAGTGATCGTCGAAGCCATCGAGGCGATATTGAAACGCGACGCTTTCCGGCGCGGTGAGATTGATGCCGGTGAATTCGAATTGCAAGCGGCGTCCGCCCGGCGGAAGGCGGAAGGTGGCGTTGGAATTTTCCAAATCCACGGCATTCGTCGCAGTCATCGGATTTCCGTAAATGGCGACGGTCTGGTCGTCGGCGATAATTCTGGTCAGGAGCACGCGCGGCGGTTGCGAATCGGCGCGGACTTCATCGGGAGCAATCACCGCCAGCGCGGTGCGCGTGGGAATCCAAAGCTGTCCGTCGCGGCTGCGCAACGCACCGGGACTGTCGCCGAAATTCGCATCGAGCATCGGCACGCCTTCATTCGGCCCGTAAACGATGGAATGGAGCTGCTTGATTTTGCCGGCGGCCAGGTCGTCGAATTCTTGTTCGCGAATTTTGAAAATGCCGTGGTCGGCGCCAAGCCAAATCCAGCCGCAATCATCGAAAAGAATTTGCGAAATTTCATTATCGAACATTCCATTGTCAACTGACGCGCGGAAAAAATGTCCGTCGCGGTAGCGGCCGAGTCCGGAGCCGGCGAATCCCATCCAAAGACTGCCGTCCGGTGACGCGCGCAAGGTGCGAATAGAAATTGCCGCGCCCAGGATGGCGACGGATTCTTCCGTGAGTCTGCCTTCAGCGATTTTGAAAAGATTTCCGTTCGCCGTGCCCACCCAGATATTTCCTTTTGCATCTTCGGCCATGGCGCGGACGACGTTCACATCCGCTGGCAGTTTAAAATTTTGAAATTTGCCGGCGTGCAATCGCTGGATGGTTTCCGGCGCGTTGCCGCCAATCCAGACATCGCCGTCGCGGCTGACGAGCAGGCAATGAATCGTCCGGCTGCGAATCTCACCGTGCGCCTGCCATTCGGTGAAGCTGCCGTTTTGGAGGCGGAACAAAGTGCGCTGCCGCGTGCCAATCCAAATGGCGCCGTTCGTGTCGGCGGTAACGCAGCTTGCGGAAAAGCCCTTCAGAGATGGATTGGTAAAAGTATTCCAAAGACTGTTGGTTCGAAAAGCGAGCAGGCCGTTTTGCGTCACAGCCCAAAGCGTGCCGTTGGTGTCCTGACAAATGGATTGCACGGCTTCAAACGGCAATCCGCTTTCGGTGCTTTCCAAATAAATCGCCTGCCGTTGAATCCGGTCAAGGCCGCCGCCGCCGGTTCCGGCCCAGATGTTTCCCTCGCGATCTTCCAGCAAACATAAAATCTGGCGATGCGACGTGGGAATGGATTCAAAATGGTCGTCCGCAAGATGGAAAAGCCCCTCGTCCTCGGTTCCAATCCACGCGCCGCCGTTCCGGTCTTCGAGAAAAACCGGAAATTGCGCACCCGGCGCGTGAAAGGCGCCGAACTCTTTTAATGTTTCATGTTCGTGAAATTTAAAAAGCCGGCTGCTCGTGCAAATCCAAACGCCGCCGTCGCGCGCGGCGGACAGTCGCGCAGCCGAGGCTTTGCCGGGCAGAGAAAACAAAGATTTGAAACGGCCGTCTTCAAATTTTCCAAATTCACCGGCTTTGGCGAACCATAATTGTCCGGCGGCATCCACGGCGAACGAACAGGCCGGGCCGTTTAACAATCCTTCGCCGATTCCGAATATTTCCGTTTTTGCATTGGATAACCGGCACGCGGTGCCGTCGCGATAGGTGATCCACAAACTTCCGTCCGCGCTTTCCGTGAGCGATTGCACCTGCGCGTCTTTCAAACCGTTGGTGAATAATTCGGTCTCGTTCGATTTCGTATAAACGACCGGGCCGCGGTCCATGGCGAGCCACAGACCGCCTTCGCGGCTGGTCAACAAGGTGCTGGTGCGTTGCCTGGTGCCGGGCGCAAAAATTCCGCGCGGGACAATTTCAAAACTGTTGCCATCAAACCGCACGAGGTGCGTCGGCGTGGCCGCCCACAAATATCCATCCGGCGTTTGCGCCAAACTGGTGACGATATTATTCGGCAGGCCGTCTTCCATTTGCCATTTGCGGAGCGACCACAAGGAATTGGTGGAAGCGATCGAGGACGCGCCGGCGGAAAGAAAAAAAAGGCCGGCTAAAAGCCATGAGCTTGCATTCAACCGTCGGGACACCACGGGACTTTAGACGCTCCAGAGAATTCCAGCAATAGCACATTGAACGAGAAATGTGTTTTGTGTCACACCAAAGCCACGTGAAAACAACGCAGAAGATTGTTGAATCACTGCCAGTGTCGTTCCGAACACCACGGAGCAACATCATTGTTTCGGCCCGCGACCTCCAAGATAACAAATATGAAGCCAACAATGGATTTTCGGCTCGGCGCAAAATGACCAGTGGCAACCGGTCAGCGTCGGTGGCGGTTATTTAAATTCGTTAATCGTCACAGCGGATTGATTCTCGACGTGACGGGTGCCAACACGACTAACGGGACGCGGTTCGAACAATGGACGGACACCGGTGGCAATAACCAGCAATTCCAATTGATCAGCACGCCTTAATAAAAAGCTGAGGACTCAAGCGCCGTTGCCAACGCAGCGGCGCTTTTTTATTCAACCGAACGTTGTCACATGAAATGTCACACGAAAACCAAATGGACGGTTTTAAAATCGCTGCTAACGTCAAAACGAACACCAAAAAAGCCGGATTCATGACCGTCCGCCCGTTAACCATCGAAATAAATATGAAATTGAATATTCCCAGAATTCAAATGTTGGCCGCGTTGCCCGCGGCGTTGTTGCTCGCCGCCACCGCGCAAGCGCAAATCGGCAGCGGCTGGACCGTTTACAATCCCAGCCAGCGGTTCGAATATGAATCAAACGACATCGGCAAAAGCATCAGTCCGCCGCCCAGTTCCTTCAACAACGGTTACTGTGCATTTACCCGAAGCGGCAAGGCGGATCATTTCCAATTGCTGACTCACAATTCCAATCGCGCCGAAATCCGGTTCAACGATGACTATTCCAGCGGCTCGCGACAGTTTCAGGCCGACGTGTTGATCAAATCACCATCCACCGGCGAATGTATTCATCAAATCTTCAACGGCCCCACCGGGCCGTGGCTGCTTCTCAAAGAAACAAGCGCTTACAATGGCAGCATTCATATGGGAGGAGCGACCGCTTCGCTGGCCACTAACGTCTATGGCCGGTGGTTCCGGTTGAACAGCATCAATGATATGAACAGCGGCAAGACTTATTTCTATATCGACGGTGCGCTGGTCTGGACCGGTTCAAATCCTGGTGGAACGTTCTACACCAAATACGGCGCCTACGGGACACATTCCGACGCCGATACGGCTGACATTACCTTCAGCAATGTCGTTCTGTATGCGGGTGGCAGCGCCAGCGGTATCGACACGTCGGCGATTTATCAGATCCAAAACGAAGCCAGTGGATTGGTTTTGAATAATCAAGGCTCGTTGAGCAATGGTTCGCAAATCACCCAATGGTCGCCGGCATCCACCAGCCAAAATTTGCAGTGGACGTTTATTCCTACGGATAGCGGTTATTATCAGATTAACAGCGTCAAGAGCGGCTTGGATGCCGTCGTGCAAAGCGCTTCCACGTCGCAAGGTGCGGGGATTATCCAATGGAATTTCGGCTCGGCGCAAAATGACCAGTGGTTGCCGCAACAAAACAGCGACGGCAGCTACACATTCGTCAATCGCCATAGCGGTTTGGTATTGGAAGACCCCGGCTCCAGCACTTCAACCAGCACGCAAATGGACCAATGGGGCTCTAACGGCGGTGCAAACCAGAAATGGATATTAAACAAACAATAAGGAAATCCTGATACAAACGCGCGGCTGCTAAAACAGTCGCGCGTTTTGGTCATTCATAGGAGGACGGCAGTTCTTTCAAGAAAATGCGGACGTGCGGAATTTGAGGAACAAGGGCTCCAGGAGCGGGAAGCCGGGAGGATAGAGATCAAAGATTTGACTTAAGGCGAGGCTGGTGCTAATGATTTCAACGCGTTAGGGCTCGCGCGCCCCTTTAACTACGGCGCCGGTCCGCAGGAGGAATCAGCAAAGCTGAAGCCTATTTCAGTTATCGGTGTTCAGTTTTTCTCCCGTCATTCTACGATTCTTCCTCCTGGATGTTCTTTGACAATCTAAACGGCGATGCACGATGCGTGATACAGGATGCGTGTTGCGCTGGTCCGGATGGGGCGAGCGAAAGCGCTTGCGGGTCGGCTGCCATAGGATTCGGTGGCCGGCCTGCGAGCGTTTCGGCGGTGCGCATCCCGACGTATCGGGACGCCCTACCTCTGAGGGCGTTTGGAATCGTTTGGGGATATTTGCAATCATTTGGGGTATTTGGCTTGTTTCGGGATAAAAAGGCATGGGGGGGAGGGGGGCCGCGCCGGGAAGCGCGGAAGATCCAAGCTCCAAGATTCAAGATCCAAACAAATCCGAGTGGATCAAGGTAAATCAAACCGCTTGGATGATTATCAAATTTTCAGATTATCAGATTGTCAGATTGGGAGTGGCAAGATTGGAAAACGGGCGGTGGTTGGAAATGAAGAAGTTGGGAAAGGATTTTACGATAATGTCCGCTTTTTCCGATATTTTTGTGAAGACGACTCACATATGCCCGCGGCGGCGTTGTAAAGTGAAACCCGCCGGATCGACACCTCACCCTGGCCCTCTCCCCGGTCGAGGCGGAGAGGGAAAACCAGTCGCGCCCTCCGGGTACGCTCTCGTTCTCAGGCCTTTTTCCAGCGCTGGATATTCGCAGCGGCTTTTACCGCAGATGGACGCAGATGAACGCGGATTGGGACGGATTCGGATTTTTAACAGGAGGGAACTGAGGGAACGGAGGAGGGGAAGAAGGCTTTAACCGTGAATGGACGCGAATGGGCGCGAATTAACGGAAATCGGGGAGTGCTTTAAAAGGGGCGCGGACGGGTGGGAACTGGCCGCCCGTCCGCGCCTTGGTCAGGAGCAGAAATCAGTGGATGCTGAGGTTGTCGAAGGTGGAGGTGTTCAGGGCGGTGTTGCTGTGGGAGCAAACGGCGAGCCCGGTGGTGGCGTTGGTGGCCATGGTGACGCTGATGGAGCCGACCTGGGTCCAGGTGATGCCGTCGGCGGAGCTGTAGCCGGTGAAGGTATTTCCGGAGCGGACCAGTTGGACCCAGTAGGGCGCGCTCACGCCGCTGGCGCGGGCGAGGTCGACGGCGCTCGCGCCGGTGGAGGAGCGATATTGCATGTCGATGCCATTGGAGGTGGTGACGTAGATGCCGACATAGGCGGAGTTGGCGGCGGTGGTTTCGCGGATCATGACGCCGGATTTGGACCAGGCATTGGCGCTGTTGAGGCTGGCGACGCGGGCGGTGATGGTGAGATTGCCGCTGGCGGCTTCGGAGTCGTAGTTGAATTGATCGGAGGTGCCGTAGATGTCGGCGCCGCTGCCCTTGACGATGTACACGCCGCCGCTGAAGCTGGCGCTACCGGCGAGGCCAGGGCTGCCGATGTCGGCGTCGGTGAGCGCGATGGGCAGGACGGCGACGTTGTCGAAGGTGGAGGTGTTGAGGGCGGTGTTGTCGTGGGCGCAAACGGCGAGGCCGGCGAGGATGTTTGTGGCCAGGGTGAAGTTGGTGGCAGCGACCTGGGTCCAGGTGGCGCCGTCAGCGGAACTGTAGCCGGTGTAAGTGTTGCCCGAGCGCACGAGCCGGACCCAGTACGGGGCCGCGGGGCCGCTGATGCGGCCGAGGTCGACGGCATTGGAGCCGGTGGCGGAGCGGAATTGCATGCTGACGCCGTTGCTGGGTGTGACGTAGAGGGCGACGTAGGCGGAGTTGGTGGCGGTGGAGGCGCGGAGCATGACGCCGGACTTGGACCAGCCGTTGGCGCTTTGCTGGGTGGCGACGCGGGCGGTGATGGTGAGGTCGTTGGTCGCGGATGCGTAAGCGTAGTTGAAGAGGTCGCCGTTGCTCCAGATGTCGCTGCCGCTGCCCTTGACGGTGAAGACGCCGGAACTGTAGGAGCCGCTGCCGGCGAGGCCGACGCTGCCGATGTCCTTGTCCGTCCAACCGGCGGGCAGACCGCTGGAGGCGGCGTTGACGATGAGTGTGACGGTGGTGTTGTGGACGAGGCTGCCGCTGGTGCCGGTGAGTGTGAGTGTGTTGGTGCCGGCGGGAGTGCCGGTGGAAGTTGTGATGGTGACGGTGGACGAGCCGGAGCCGGTGACCGACGTGGGGTTAAAGGCGGCGGTCGCGCCGGAGGGCAGGCCACCGGCGGTCAGGGTGACATTGCCGCCGAAACCGTTGAGGGCGGTGATCGTGGCGGTGTAACTGGTGCCATTGCCGGCGGTGACAGTCTGGGAGCCGGGCGCGGCGGAGATGGAGAAGTCGGCCGCGGGAGTTACCACCAGCTTGGTGGAGGAATTGTGGGAGAGACTTCCCGACGTGCCGGTGATGGTCAGGTTGTTGGTGCCGGCGGGAGTGGAGGGAGTCGTGGAGACCGTCAGCGTGGAAGAGCCGAGCGAGTTGATGGAGGTGGGGTTGAAGACGGCGGTCGCGCCGGTAGGCAATCCGGCGGCGGTGAGCGCCACTGTGCCGGAGAAGCCGTTGTTGTTGCCGATGGTCACAGTGTAATTGGTGCCGCCACCCGCGGAGACGGTTTGCGAGGCGGGCGTGGTGGAGACGGTGAAGTCGTTGACGGCGAGAGTGACGGTGGTGGAATTGGTGACGCCGCCGCTGGCGCCGGTGATGGTGAGAGTGTCATTGCCGGCGGGAGTTGTGCCGGTGGTTGTTACGTTCAAGGTGGAGGAACCGGGCGCGGCGACGGAGGACGGACTAAAGACTCCGCTGGCACCGGTTGGCAGCCCGCCGACGGCGAGCGCGACGTTGCCGGAGAACCCGTCGATGCTGCCGACGTTCACCGTGTAGCTCGTGGCGCTGCCGACCGGGACGGGCTGGCTGGAGGGCGTGGCGGAAACGGTGAAGCCGGGCGCGGCCGTAAGGACAAGATTGATCGGCGCGGTGCGGGTTCCGATGCTGCTGGTTCCGACGACGGTGAAGCCGTTGGTGAGGCCGTAGGTGCCTACGGTGGCAGATCCGCTGGCGGAGAGAGTGAGCGTGGAGACACCGGAGCCGGTAATGGACGAGGGGCTGAAGTTCGCGGTGACACCGGCGGGCAGGCCGCTGGCACTCAGAGTCACGGTGCTGTTGAAACCGCTCAACGAATTGACGGTCACCGGGAGATTCGTGCTGCCGCCCAAAGCGACCGTCTGGAACCATTGCGTGCCGACGCTGAAGTCGACACTGCCGCAGGCGTTGGGATAGGAACCGACGTAGCGGGCATTCTTGATCCAGAGGATCATGGCGTCGTAGATGGGTGTGCTGGACTGGCGGGAACTGTCCATGTTGGCCGTGATGGCGAAGTCGCAAGGGTCGGAATAGCAGATCGGCATCCAGCCGGGATAAATGAAATTGCGGGACCCGTTGGAGCCGTCGGTGCCGTTGACATAATAGGAAATTGTATTGGTGGCGATGTTCATCACGTATTGCAGCGTGTTGGCGAAGCCGACGAGCGTGGAATTGGAAACGCCATAGCGGCCGCTCGCATAGGCGCGGGTGGAGCCCCAGATGTCATACGTGGAGTGGAGCGTGTTATCCTCGCTGCCGCTGCAGGTGGGACAATAGGTCCAATTGTAGACTGGGTGGCCGCTGGCGGAGCCTGGTTGCAGGCTGCTGAAGAACCAGCTCATCGCGGCGGAGACGATGGAATCGTAGAGGGCGACCTTGGCGGGGTTGTCGCCGAGAAGTTGGTGGCATTCGGAAAGCCGCTGGAATCCATTCATGAACATCATCTGGCGGTTCCAGGCGGTGGTGTTTTCGTTCAGGGACGTCCAGGCGGAGCTGGTGGGGGCGGTGATACGGTGCGTGGAGGAATCGATGAAGTAAGGAATCATGTAGGAATCCTGCACGACCTCCATCTGCGCGATGTAGTTCGTGGCGCGCTGAAAATAGGTGACGCCGTAGCCGTGCGGGTTGCCGTCGGGGACGGTGGTGTTCCAGAGCGCGGGCGTCTGCAGGATGAGGCGGGCGCAATACGCGACGTGGCCGACGATGTCGTTGTTTTCGCAGCCGGCATAACCGGAGTCGCTCTGGCCCGAAGGCTTGGTGAGCCAGACCGGATCGACATTGCCATCCCACATCACGCGGCGGTCGGTGAAGTCGTTGCGCAGCGAGATGATGGTGTCGGAGTAAACGATCATCATGTTGAGGATCGCCGGGTCGTTGGTGACTTCATACATGAGGCCGAGCGCTTCGGCGTTCATGCCGGTGTTGCCATCGGCGAGGGTGTTGTCGTAGGTCTGGCTATTGGTGGGTGGCTGGCCTTGCATGAAGGTTTCGAAGGAACTGATTTCGGTGCCAGTGACGGGGCCGGAGAGGCCTTGCAGGACCATCCCGGCGCGGGTGGACAGGTTAAAGGAGAGGAGGAGGGCGATGGCGAGTTGCAGCAACAGACGATGGGTCTTTTTCATGGGCTATGGTTGGAAAGGCCGCGGGTCATGAAATCCGGCCGGGCAGCCGGGCTTGGGCACATGATTGGACGCAGCCATGGGTCGATTTGTGTGCTGGTAACGCGGATCGCCGGGAGCAGGCTCCAGACTCACGGCAAGACGATCCACTCTCCGCACGCCAGCGGAACCGTGGCGGAGAGGTGTAATGCGAATGGAACGCGCTCAAGGTGGCACGCAGTTGGCAGGAATGGTATCGGATGTTTGTTCTAGATGGAGATTAGGAAAGGTAATGAAAGGAGGGAGACGGCGCGGTAGCATCGCCCTACTTCAGCAGGGTTCAGCCAATTGTTGTTCGACCTGGCGACGGTAGCGGATGAAAGCGCGGTGGAGGCGGTCGGGTTCGGATGGATCGGCGGCGAGGGCGTCGCGGCAGAGGGCGGATTGGCCCATGCGGAAGGCGGCGTAGGCGAGACGGAAGGCGGCGAGGGCGGACGAATCGAGTTGGAGGCCCGCGGTGGAGAGGTGCTTCAGAAGGCGGGCGGTGGCGGGTTGGTCGAGTTGCCATTCGACAAGGACGCTGGCGATGTCCCAGTAGATGGGTTGGGGACCAGTGATGGTGTGATCGAGATCGTGGCCGGTCGCGTCGAGCTTCAGGATTTCGCCGGCGGGAGTGCGGAGCCATTCGTGGGGGGCGAAGTGACCGTCGCCGGTGGAAGGACAAAGAGGCGGGCGGTGGAAGGCGGCAGCGATTTGGAGGGCGCGATCGACGGATTCGGCGCCGAGGACTTCCCTGATATTGGTCTGGAGGATGAGTTCGAGCCGGGCGATGGCGGATGTGTGGTCGGCGCCCGACAACACTGGACCGGCGATGTGCGTGAGGTAACGTGCGATGTGGTCGAGGACACGGGGATCGCGAATATCAGTGCTTTGCAAAGGAGTGCCGGGTATCCAACGGGTGGCGATGAAGCCGCGGAAGAGATCGAGAGGCGGCGGAGTGAAGGCGGCGTCGGCGCGGGAAGTGAGGCGTCGGAAGGCTTGAGCGGCGCAGGTTTCGTTGTGCGGTCCGGCGGCGCCGAGCCCGGCGAATTTCCAAAGGATGGAGTCGCCTCGGGAACTGGAGCAGCGGAATTTGAGGCGTTCAAAGGGAATGGCGGCTGCTGGCCATTGCAAACAATCGGAATAATTGAATTTGCGCCAGAGGCCGCCGCTGAGATCCTCGATCTGCGGGAAGTCGGAGCGGCAATTTCCGGTGGCGCGCCCGGCGAGAGAATTGATCAAGGGCAGTCCGTCGTAGCGGAGCGCTTCGAAGCCCGTCGAGTAGCGGGCGATGGAAGCCCAGCATTGGCGCACTTCGGGAGAGGCTGCGGAGCCGGGTGCGCGGTCGTGGCCGGGGAAGATGGCGAGGTTGCCCCGAGGGAAGCCGGTGGCGATGAGGCTTTGGGCGGCGGCGGCCATGGAGGAGCCGGAGAGACCGGGACCTTCGTCCACGATGATGGCGTGGGCGGCGGAGTCGCAGATATTCGGGGGAAGTTGGACTGTGCGCTCGAAGGGAGGACCAGTCGGCCGGACGGTGATGCGCCGGGTTTTCCAGCCGAGGCTGCGCAGAGTAGCGGATACGAGCGCGGACAAGGAGGTGCCGATGCTGCGAATGCCCACGACGAGGGCGGAACGATCGTGGCCGTGATGGCAGGTGCTCCAGGCCAGCGCGGTATGGGCGTATTGCTCGGGGTAGAGCGCGTAGAATTCGAAACCTTCCGGAATCTTGATCACAAGCGGGAGGTCAACGAATCGATGTTGCGCGTCGGAAAGGAGAGTGGCGAGTCGTGCGAGCGCGTCGTGGCAGGAGGGTGAGACGGGAGGAAAACTTGAGGAAAATTCCCGGCAACAATTGAGAAACGCGGCGGCGGCGAGGTCGGTGAGATGTTGCGAGAGGCCGATTACGGGATGGCCGGACGGGAGATCGGAGTCGGCGACGGCCTGTTCCAATTGGCCGGTTTGAATCAGGAAAGCGCGGAGTTGGTCGGTGGAGGAGGGCGCGGTGTTGGCGAGTTCGCGGCGCAGCCGGGCGAGAAAGGAATGGAGAACGGTGGCAAATTGGGGATCGCCGTAAACGATCATTGGGATCGAGCGATTCTTTTTCGAAAATTGAACACGCGTCCAGGAGGGCGCGTCTAATTTTGCGAATACGAATACAAATTGCGGAGGAAAGATTCGTGCGCAGGGGAGGTCCGGCAATTAGGGAATGACCCCATGGAGCGCGAGGGAGCGGGGGTTAGGTTGTGTTCGATCCGAACAGAAGTGGTACTATGATTGGAAAAACTGTCGTCTCCCGGGGCGGGAAGAAATCCCAGCTCTCCTTCATGAAGCCGGTGCAGCCGGACGAAAAACTCTCAGAAATCACGGGCGGAAGCCCGCTGCCGTTAAGCGAAGTGAGCCGTCGAGTGTGGGATTACATTCGACATCACGGTTTGCAGGACAAGGAACGCAAGGTGCTGATTCATGCCGACGATAAACTGGAAGCCATTTTCAACGGCAAACGTTGTGTGACGATTTTCGAGCTGTTCAAGCTCGTTTCCAGTCACCTGGTAACCTGACGGAGGAAAATCAGGCGGCGGCTGCGGCGCGGGGCTTGGCGCCGGTCATGCGAAGCACGACTGGGGCGAGGTCGCGGAGAACTTCGGGATCATTTTTGACGCGGGCCTGGAGAAGAACGCCGGTGATGAGACAGTAGATGTTGCGGGCTTTGGCGGCGAAGTCCTGCTCCTCGATCAATCCCTCCTTGCGGGCGTCGCGGAGCGTGTTCTCGAGATAGCGACACATGTGTTCGAACATCTCGCCGGCCTTTTGGCGGATTTTTTCGTCCTGCGTGCTGAGCTCGCAGCCGACGGTGGCGAAGGGACAACCGAGCACGCGGCCAGTGTCCTGGTAAATCTGTTTTTGTTTCTCGTACACGCCGCGACAGTAGTTTTCGATTCGTTCCAGGGGCGGGACGAGGGGCGAGAAGATGCTGTCATACCGCGGGCGGCTTGCCTGGAAATGCGCCTCATAGGCGGCGACGGCGAGATCGGACTTGGAGGGGAAGAAATGGTAGAAGCTGCCTTTCTTGACCTGGGCGCGCTCGCAAATGTCATCAACGCTGACAGATCCGTAGCTTTGCTGATAAATCAGCTCAAAAGCCACCTGCAGGAGCTTTTCCCTAGCATCGCTTGTTCGTCCCATGAGAAATGTTCAGTTGGATTCGATTGGAGAGTAACAAGCACCGCCGACGGGTCAAGTTGATTGGGGGTGCGGCCAGAGGTGGGCGTTGAGTTTATCCAGCAGGACCGTGCGCGAAACGGCGCCCACGATGCGTTCGACCACGGCTCCGTTGCGGAACAGCAGCAGGGTGGGGATGCTGCGGATGTGGTAATCTGCGCAGAGATGCGCGGCTTCGTCCACATTGACTTTGACCACCTTGAGTTTGCCGGCGTACTGGGCCGCGATGCCATCGACGATCGGGCTGATCATGCGACAGGGGCCGCACCATTGAGCCCAGAAATCGACGAGAACGGGGAGGTCGGAGTTGAGCACCTGCGAGGTGAAGTCAGTTTCTCCCAGCTCAAAAGAGGGTTTCTCCAGGAGAGCTTCGTTGGATTTTGCCTGAGTCATTCGTTTCCTTTCAATTATCGGCAGAACCAGTTGTTTTAATCAGATCAGCTTCAATTCTTATCATCGGGACCAATATAGCCGTGTTTACTGACCAGTCAACTATGCGCGTGCCACAACTTTGAAACTGCGGGTCGAATCCGGGCTGTTGAATGTTCATACGATATTGCATGTGAATTGGTTGCGATGTACCCATGGTGATCTCGTTTAGCGAGAAATATCAGATTGCTTTAGCACCGGGAATTGATGGCGGCGGAGGACCTTTTCGGCCATTTCGTTGTCTTCCATGCTGAGGGCGAGGAGTGATTTGCCCTGTGGATGTGGGATGAAGGAGTAGAGGTAGTTGATGTTGATCTCGGCCTCGAGCAGGGCGGCCATGATGCCGGTGAGTTCGGTGGTGGAATCCAGTTCAACGACGAGCAGATCACTTTCAGTGAAGGCGAAGTCGTTCTCGTGAAGCAATTCCCGGGCGCGGTCGGGGTCGTCGGTCACGAGGCGGATGATGGCGCTATCGCTGGTGTCCAGGATGGTCAGGGCGAGGATGTGGACCTCATGCGCGCGGAGAAGCGAGGAAAGGTCGTGAAGGCGGCCGAGCCGATTAGCGGTGAATACGGAGAATTGTTTGACGGCGATGGGTTGTCGCCCCGGAATGGATTTGGCAACCATGGAATAACAAAACACATGTCGCGCGGGGACGCATGCGGAAATTTTCCCACGTAAGTGGGGTGGGCAAGGGGGGCAGGGAAGCGGAAAGTTCAAGCTCCAATGCGGAGGCGGTCAGGGTAGATCCGAATCCCGGGCCAATCAGAGGCGTTCAGGGCTTCGGGCGCGAGGAGGGATTGCGGGCTTCCGCGGTTTTTTTGCGGACCGCCAGGGAGTCGTTGACGAGGGCGATGATGAAGGTGATGGCGCAGGCGGAGGCGAGCAGCGCGATCATGCGCACGGGGTCGTCATGGAGCGTGTGCTCCATTGAAACCAATCCATGTTTGATGCTGCTCAAATCCATAATTCAATCTTCACGGATTGGACGTTCGAGCAAGCGATTTGTTCAAAGCGAATCAGATTTTATTTTTGAGAAATGAGAAGGTCGCATTGAAAGTTTCGGCGTTCTGGAACGCCGTCCCGCGCACGGGACGCCTGGGATGATCGAGTACGCGGACGCGGGTGAATGTGAGAACCGGCGCTGCTCAGGTCTTGTTGCCGGGGAGGAGATTTTCCGTGAGGATTTTGGTTTGGGCGGGGATCACGCGGCCGTCGTGGTCGAAATGGAGAACGACGACCCAGTTGAAAACGGTGTCGGGCCATTTGGATTTGGGAAGGATTTTTGCGGGATCGGCGCCGAAGGCCTGGAGGAGTTCGGGAACGGAGCCGTGATGCCAGCAAATGAGAATCTGACGGCCGTGGGATTTGGAACCAAGCTCCTGGACGAGGCGGGCAGGTTCTTTGTTGGGGAAAGTGGAATCGAGCTTGAGTTTCAAGGCGGCGGCGAGGGGTTCGAGGGTCAGACGGGGGCGCTGGCTGCCGGAGGAATCTGCGGCGGCGAAGATGGAATCGGGTTTGAAGGGCTGGGAATCGATGGTGAGGTTCTGGAAATAATCGACGTAAGCCCTGGCGCGCTGTTCACCGGCGGGCGAGAGGGTGCGGCCCTCATCGGGCTTCTCGGCGTGGCGGATGATGAGGACGGTGGTGTCGCTAAGGCCGGAGGGGGAGTCGTGATTGCCGGCGAGAGCAAGGATGGGCCAGAGGAAGAGCAGGACTGAGAAGCGTGCGACTGATTTCATCGGGAGGATTTAGTCGGGCGGGGGGCGGGTGTCGAGGCTTTTCGGCACACATGAGGAACCAGCGCTGGCGAGTTACGTTCAGGAGCCGTTGTGCCATCCGCCTCACAGAGGCTTGAGGTCCTCCAACAGTGTGGGGATGAGTTCGGAAACGGTGGGATGGATATGCATCGCGCGTTGCAACACGGTGCAGGGTGCCTTTGCGTACATGATATCGAGAATGCAGTGGATGGCTTCGTCCCCGCCGGTCCCGAGGATGGCGGCGCCGAGAATTTGTTTGGAGTCGCGGTCGACAACAACCTTCATGAAGCCCTGCGTCTCGCCTTTTTCGATGGCGCGCGCGACGCGGTTCATGGGGCGTTTCGCGGCGAGAGCTGGCTTGCCTGTGGCACGGACCTCGGCATCGGTCAGGCCCGCTCGTCCAAGCGGCGGATCGATGTAGAGCGCATGGGCCGGAATGCGGTCGCTCACCCGGCGTAGTTCGTGATCGAGGAGGTTGGCGGCGACGATTTCGAAATCGTTGTAGGCCGTGTGGGTGAAGGCGCCCTTGCCGTTGCAATCACCGAGAGCCCAAATGCCGGGAATGTTGGTGCGCAGTTGCTCGTCGGTGAGGATGTGGCCATGTTTGTCCTGCGCTACTCCGGCTTGTTCGAGGCCCAGGTCATCGGTATTGGGACTGCGGCCCATCGCCAGCAGCAGATGCGTGCCGGTTTCAGATGAACCGCCGGTCTGGCAGTCCAGGCCGAGGGCGATCTTGCTTCCCTGGCCGGCGGCGCTGATGCATTTGGCGTTCAGGCGGAGGCGGATGCCTTCCGCCTCGAGGATCTCCTGAATGGCCATGGAGACGTCCTCGTCTTCGTGCCGGACGAGGCGGGGTCCCATTTCGACGATTGTGACTTCGCTGCCGAAGCGCCGGAACATCTGCCCGAATTCGAGACCCACGTAGCCGCCGCCCACGATGAGCAAATGCTGCGGGAGAAAATCGACATCCATCATCGAGGAGTTGGTCAGGTAATTGACCTGGTCAAGGCCGGGCATGACGGGAACCCTTGGGCGCGTGCCGACATTGAGAAAGATCCTTGGCGCGGTCAGCAAATCAACGCCCGCAATGATTTCCTGTGGGGACTGGAAGCGGGCCGAGCAGTGATAAAAGGTGCAGTTGGGCATGGTGTGCAACCATTGCTCGAGGCTCCGCCGGGATGCGCCCGAGACGGCGTCCTTGCGAGCTTTGACCCGCTTCATGTCCACGCGCACCGGTCCGTCCAGGGCGATTCCGAAATCGGCCGCCCGCCGCGCTAGGTGTGCCGCGTAGGCGGAGGCCACCATGGTTTTTGTGGGCGTGCAGCCCGTGTTGATGCACGTGCCCCCGACAAGGCCACGCTCGACGACCGCGACCTTCGAACCGGCCCGGCACAACCGATCCGCGAGCGAAGGGCCCGCTTGTCCGGTCCCGATGACAATGGCGTCGTATGGAGTTGCCACGGATTGGTCCTGTTATCCCGATGCTTTGACCGTCCCTGTTTGAGTTTTCCGCCTGCTTCAGGCGGCGAGCTGCGCAGCGAGCGGACGTTCGAGTGCCGCGCGGTCCCACTTTGCCAGCGTTGCCCCTGCCTCGTAGGTGCTCTGGAGGAACTCCAGCAGTTGTTCCCCCGGAGAGGCTGAACCGCGCACATCATCATACATGAGGATGAACTCATGCATGCTCGGATGATAAAAGGCGCGCTCCGGTCGCACAGAACTTTGGGGAAAGCCCGACGGTTCAGGAACGATGTAAGAATAGAATGCGGCGCCAGGCACATCTCCGCCTCCGGGCCAGAAGCCGGCGCTGATCAGTTCGTGGGAATAGGCCTCCTGAGTCACGGGATCGGCTCCTGGTCGCGGTGGCGCGCGGCGGCCGGAAAAGCGCGACGTAGCCAGATCGAAGCTGCCCCAAAAGAAATGCACCGGGCTGGCCTTGCCGACAAACCCTGCGCGAAATTCCTTAAAGATCGTGTCGAGAGTTTCGAGAATTCTCCAGAATCGATGCGCGTATTCGGGATCGTAGGATGCGTGAACCCGGTCCTCGTCGAACCGAATAGGATTTTGGACTTCGACGGGCATGGGCCAGATTTTCACATCGATACCCAGGGAGTGGAGCAAACCCATGAACTCGGCGTAAAAATCGCGGACGCTGCAAGGTTCCAGCGGCAGCGCCTTGTTTTGTCCCCAGGCGGTCAGAATGTCGAGTTTGTGCTCGATGAAATCGAATTGCAGCTCGAAATTTTGTGTCCGGTACGGAATCGCGGAAGTTGTCAGGCCGCGCGCGTTGACGTACAGAGGCACCTCCCACCAATGATTGACATGCGGGCTCAAGGCCAGCCGCACTTTGCCGGCGATTTGTGTCCACATGTGCAGCGTGCTGCAAGTGTCCTGCCATTCCGCCAGCGGGAGCGGGGGCCAGGCTGGTTCGTGCAGTGAAAGCTCGCTCATCCTCCTGCCTCCTTGAGGGTAACAATCGCCGGGCCGGCGCTTTCCGCATCTGGGGCGACAACCCCCTTCGGTGGTGGACATTGTCCTCGTGTGATCCATGCACAAGACCCCAAGCACAAACGGTTGCCCGATTTCTGACTGTGACTATATTGGTTTCGCCAAAAGGAGGACCATAATGATCACGTCACCAAGTGCGGGCGTTGTCAGCGGAACCGCAGACAAACCCGGTCGCGCAAGAAACCGGCATTCGCAAGCCGTTCCGGCTTTAACGAGGGAGCAATTGCTGGAGGAATACAGCAGGGTGCGGCAATTCTCCGAACAGTTGTGCAAGACCCTGGAACCCGAGGACTACGTCATTCAAACGATGCCGGAAATGAGTCCGGCGAAATGGCATCTGGCCCACACGAGCTGGTTCTTTGAAACGTTCGTGGTCAAGCCGCGGGTGACGAATTACAGGCCTTTGAATCCTCAATACGCCTTTCTCTTCAATTCCTACTACAACGCCGCCGGCAAGATGCACGCGCGTCCCCAGCGCGGGCTCATCTCCCGGCCCACTGTGCGGGAGACATATGCCTATCGCCGTCATGTGGACGAGGCAATGGAAGAGTTGATGGAAGCGGCCGACGAAAGGACGCTCGAAGAACTCGCAAACCTGGTTGTGCTCGGTTTGAACCATGAACAGCAGCACCAGGAGTTGATCTTAACGGACATCAAGCACGTGTTCTGGATGAATCCGCTGCGCCCGGCATTTTGCCAGGAAAACCGGACCTCCCACGAGTCAGCGCCGCCGGCAGAGGCTTTGAAAGCCGTGCCGACTCCCTTATGGCATGATCACGACGAAGGCATTTGCGAGATCGGCCATGAAGGGCAGGGTTTTTGTTTCGACAACGAAGGGCCGCGGCACAAGGTCTGGCTCAACGCGTTTTCCATCGCCACCCAATTGGTGACCAACCGGGAGTATCTCGAGTTCATGGAGGACGGGGGCTACCAGCGGGCGGAGTTCTGGCTTTCCCTGGGTTGGACAGTGGTGAACGAGCGCGGCTGGAATGCGCCGTTCTACTGGGAGGAGCGGGATGGAACGTGGTGGCAGATGACACTGGCTGGAATGCGACCGGTACAAATGTCCGAACCGGTCTGTCACGTGAGCTATTTCGAGGCCGATGCTTATGCCCGCTGGGCTGGCGCGCGGCTTCCGAGTGAGGCGGAATGGGAAGTGAGCGCGGAGACGGCGCCGATTGAAGGCAGTTTCGCCGAGAGCGGTCATTTTCATCCAGTATCCACGAGCGCCTCGCCTTCGCACATTTCTCCTGGGCCAGGTCGCGTCTCCCCAGGCAACCGGCTGTGCCAGATGTTCGGCGAAGTCTGGCAATGGACCCAAAGCGCCTACTCACCCTACCCGGGATATCAGCCGGCCGCGGGCGCGTTGGGTGAATACAACGGCAAATTCATGTGCAACCAGTACGTGTTGCGCGGTGCTTCCTGTGCCACGCCGCGGTCTCACGCGCGCCGGACTTATCGCAACTTTTTTCCTCCGGATGCCCGGTGGCAGTTCATGGGAGTTCGTCTGGCGAGGGACCTTTCATGAGAATCAACGGAGCGCTGACAGAAGCATCGGACGAAGCGGCATTGACGGTGGAGAGCTTTCGCCGCGAAGCGCTGGCAGGATTGTCGCGACAAAAGAAAATGCTGCCATGCAAGTACCTCTATGACGAACAAGGAGCCCGGCTCTTTGAGGCGATTTGCGAACTGGAGGAGTATTATCCGACCCGAACGGAACTCGGCATCCTCAAGGAAAACATCGAGGAGATAGCCGAGTGGGTGGGCCCCCGGGCCAACCTCGTGGATCTGGGGAGCGGCAGCGGCCTCAAGACCCGGCTGCTGCTGGAGAATGTGGACCGACCGGCCAGCTGCCTGCCTGTGGATGTTGCCCGGGCCCAGTTGCTGGAACACTCCACCCGGCTGGCGCGGGATTTTCCGGGCCTCCAGGTGAACCCCATCTGCGCCGATTATACAGCGGAGTTCGGATTGCCCGACCTGCCGCCGGGATCGGGTTCGATCACCGCGTTTTTCCCGGGTTCCACCATTGGCAACTTTGAGCCGCAGGAGGCCGTGCTATTTCTCCGGCGAATCGGCCGGCTTTGCGGCGCGACGGGCGGGTTGTTGATCGGAGTGGATCTGAAGAAGGAGCCGGGCGTGTTGAATCCGGCTTACAACGATTCACAGGGCGTGACGGCGGATTTCAACTTGAACCTGCTGGCCCGCGCGAATCGCGAACTACAGGCACGCTTCGATCTCGCGCAATTTCGGCATCATGCGTTTTACAATGAGGAAGCGGGGCGAATCGAGATGCACCTGATCAGCAAGCGGTCACAAGCGGTCCCGGTGGACGGCCGCCGATTCAGCTTTGGAAAGGGAGAGTCCATTGTGACGGAACATTCCTACAAATACACCCTCGAGGAGTTTCGCCGGCTGGCCGCCGCCGGCGGCTTCGAGGTTCTTCGCGTTTGGACCGATGAGCATCGCTGGTTCAGTGTACAATTTTTGCGGGCTTCCCAGAATGGGGCCACCCGCAGGTGACACCCGGCCGCCGCTGAAACCGGCAGTCCGAATCGAACTGATCGGGGTCAGTAAATTCTTCGGATCCCTGGTGGCGCTGGAGCGGTCAGACCTGGTCTTTGAAGCCGGAAAAACGACGGTATTGATCGGGCCGAGCGGCTGCGGAAAATCAACAATTCTGCGACTGCTGGTTGGGTTGCTCCAACCGACAACCGGCCGGATATGCTTTGACGACCGTGAGCTCGCGCCGGAGACGATGCTCGAACTGCGCCGTCAAATGGGTTACGTCATCCAGGAGGGCGGGCTGTTCCCACATTTGACGGCTCGTGACAACATACTGCTCCTGCCCAGGCACCTTCATCGCCCGGAGGAGGAAATGAGCGCACGGCTGGCTGAGTTGTGTGAGCTGACGCGGCTGACCTCGGAGGCGCTTACGCATTACCCGCTGGACCTCTCCGGAGGGCAGCGGCAGCGGGTGAGCCTGATTCGGGCGCTGATGTTGAACCCGGAGGTTTTGCTGCTGGACGAACCCCTGGCGGCGCTCGATCCGATGGTCCGGGCTGCGTTGCAATCCGAGCTAAAAACGATTTTCCAACAGCTCCACCTGACTGTGATTTTTGTGACGCATGAACTCGCGGAAGCTGCCTGGCTGGGGGACCAGATTGTGTTGCTCCGGCAGGGCCGTGTGGTGCAAACCGGGACGTTTGCGGCGTTACGCGATCACCCGGCCTGCAGCTTTGTATCGGAGTTCATCACCGCGCAGAGAAAGCTCATCCTGGCATGAAAGGTCCTCTCCTTGCCCTGGCGGTGCTGCTGCTCCTGGGGTCCCGGGCGGCGGGTTCTTCATCCGCGGAAAGGCCGGTCATCATCGGGTCAAAGAAATTCACTGAATCTTACGTGCTCGCCGAGATCGCCAAAGGCGCCATGGCAAGAACGGAATTGCGCGCCGAACACCGCCCGGGGATGGGCGGCACCATCATTCTTTGGGAGGCGCTCCGGGCAAATACGATCACTTGTTATCCTGAGTATACAGGCACGATTCGCGAGGTGATTCTCAAAAGCCCTCAGCCCGCAGGTGAACGGGAGGGGGAAGACGAGTTGGATCAACTGCGCCGGCAACTGGCCCAGTATAACGTGGGGATCAGTGGAGCACTTGGTTTCAATAATTCCTATGCCCTGGTAATGCGGCGAGGACGGGCGGAAGAGTTGGGCATTCGCGAGATTGGCGATTTGACGGGGCACCCTGAACTGGCGGTTGGTTTGAGCCATGAATTTCTCGGCCGGGCTGACGGCTGGGGGCCTTTGTCCCAATATTACGGCCTGGAAATGCGCAGCATCCGGGGAATGGATCATACCCTGGCCTATGTGGCACTGGCGAAGGCGGAAATCGATGTGACAGACGCCTACACGACGGATCCGAAAATCGAGGAGGAAGATTTGACGCCACTGCGCGATGAGAAGGCATTCTTCCCCGAATATAAAGCGGTGTTCCTATACCGGCTGGATGCCGACCCGCGTGTATCGCGCGCGCTGCAGAGTCTTGCGGGCACGCTGTCCGCGAAGCGCATGATCCAGTTGAATGCGACGGCGGAAAAGACCCGCAACTACGCCGAAGCCGCGGCCGTCTATTTCCACGGTCAAATGCCGGGCCCGGCCGGCAGTTCGCTGGCGGCCAATCTCGCCCGCTGGACGGGACGCCATTTGGTGCTGGTCGGAGTGTCGCTTCTGGCGTCGATTCTGATCGGGGTTCCGCTTGGGATTTGGGCGAGTTGCCCGGGGTGGACGAGCGAGGTCATATTGGGATTTACGGGGCTCGTGCAGACCGTGCCGTCATTGGCATTGCTCGCCATGCTGGTGTCCATTCCGTTCCTTGGGATCAGCCCGGCAACAGCCATTGTGGCATTGTTTCTTTACGGCCTGCTGCCCATCGTGCGAAACACCGCCAGCGGCATCCAGGACATCCCGCGTCCTATTCGCGAGTCCGCCGAGGTCCTCGGCCTGGAACCCTGGGCGCGTCTTACGAAAATCTTTCTGCCGCTTGCCTCGCGATCGATTCTGGCGGGAATAAAAACCAGCGCGGTGATCAATGTGGGCACGGCCACGCTGGCCGCGTTGATCGGCGCCGGCGGTTTGGGCGAGCCAATCATCAGCGGTTTGAATCTCAACGACAGCGCGACGATTCTCGAAGGGGCGATCCCGGCGGCAATCCTCGCCATCCTGGTGCAGGTCGGTTTTGGTTTTCTGGATCGACTGGTGATTCCCAGGGGGCTGCGGCGAAGCAGTCCGTGAGAATTCTGATGCGGCCAAATTTGGGGAAACCAAGTTGCTTTCCTGTTGCCATGCTTTGCCGCGTGCAATCACAATGCGGTGAATGACAACTGCTGGATTTGACCTGAAAGGACGGGCGCGTCGCGCCATGATCGAGGCGGGATTTCAACCGGATTTCCCTCCCGAAGTCACTGCGGAATTGCAAAAGCAGGGTGCACCGGGCGCAACGGCGAACGTGAAGGATTTGCGGGGCTTACTGTGGTCCTCGATTGACAACAAGGAATCGCACGACCTGGACCAGGTGGAGGTGGTGGAGCAAACCAGCGACGGCAAGTTCCGTTTGCTGGTGGGAATTGCGGACGTGGACGCGCTGGTACCGAGAGGATCAGCCACGGACCGGCACGCGGCGGCGAATACGACCACCGTTTACGCGGGCGTGGCGACCTTCCCGATGCTGCCGCTGGAGCTTTCCACGGATCGGACATCGTTAATGAACGACTGCGATCGCGCCGCGCTGGTGATTGAGTTGCACATCGAGGATTCGGGTGACGTGGACGGGTACGATGTTTATCCGGCGCTGATCCGGAATCGGGCGAAGCTGGCCTACAGTTCGGTCGCCGCCTGGCTGGATGGGCAGGGGCCGATTCCGCCGGCGATTGCGTCGGTGCCGGGGATGGAGGCGCAGATACGGTTGCAGCGCACGGCGTCGGAGAAGCTGAGGGTGTTGCGCAAGCGGCAGGGGGCGCTGGCATTCGAGTCACACGAGGTGACCCCGGTGATGGAGAATGGAAAGGTGGTTGAGATGAGAGCGACGGGGCACAACGTTGCCGAGGACATCATCGAAAGTTTCATGGTGGCGGCGAATGTGGCGATGGCGCAGCAGTTGCGCGAGCGCGGAAAACCGTCGTTGCGGCGCGTGGTGCGGACGCCGAAGCGGTGGGATCGCATCCAGCAGATCGCGACGCAATATGGGGTGAAACTGCCGGACGCGCCCGACCCGAAGTCGCTGGCGGATTTTCTGGAGCAACGGCGCGCGGCGGACCCGGAGCATTTTGCCGATTTGTCGTTGTCCGTGGTGAAACTGCTCGGCCCGGGCGAATACATCGTGGAACAGCCGGGGCAGGAACACGAGGGACACTTCGGCCTGGCGGTGCAGGATTACACGCATTCGACGGCGCCGAACCGGAGGTTTGCGGACCTGGTGACGCAACGATTGTTGAAGGCGGTGGCCGATGGCGGGAACGGCGCGCCTTACAGTGTGGAGGAATTGAGCGGGATCGCGGCGCGTTGCACGGAGCGGGAAAATGCGGCGCGCAAGGTGGAGCGCCTGATGCAGAAGATCGCGGCGTGCGATTTGTTGCGGCCGCGAGTCGGGGAGCTTTTTCCGGGGATCATCACCGGCGCGTCGCCGAAGGGGACCTATGTGCGGCTGCTGAACTTTCCGGCGGAAGGTTTGATTGTGCGCGGGGCGCGCGGGGCGGATGTGGGTGATCGGGTGCGGGTGAAGCTGGCGGGAGTGGATATGGAGCGGGGGTTCATTGATTTCGAGCGGGTGTGAAAACGCGAAAGACGGCAACCACGAATTAACACGAATAGACACGAATAAGAACTGCCGGAGATGGGAATGACGCGAATTGCGCGAATTGGCGCGAATGGGACCTGAATTTTAACCGCGGATTACGCGGAGGACACGGATGCGGAATGGGACTTTTCAGTTCAACCACGAATTAACACGAATAGACACGAATTCAACCTTCAGCCTGGACTGCGATTGAATACCGCAAGTGAACAAGTTCGCCAAACTCTGGAAAGCCTTTATCGCGCGGAGTCCGGGCGCATTTTGGCCACGCTCATCCGGCTGCTGGGCGATTTTGATCTGGCCGAGGATGCGGTGCATGATGCGTTCGCCACAGCGCTCGAACGCTGGCCGCTGGATGGTGTTCCGGCCAATCCCCGCTCATGGCTGATTTCAACTGGACGGTTCAAAGCGATCGATGCGTTGCGTCGCCGTGCGCGGTTTGATGCGTCGCAGGAAAAAATCGCGGCTCAACTTGAAAACGCAACGGACGATTCAGCGCAGGGAACATATGATGGATTGGCTGACGACCAATTGCGCCTGATTTTCACCTGCTGTCATCCCGCGCTCGCGCCGGAAGCGCGCGTGGCGTTGACCCTGCGTGAAATCTGCGGGCTGACGACGGAAGAAATCGCCCGCGCCTTTCTCACCGCCGCGCCCACGCTCGCCCAGCGCATCGTGCGCGCGAAGGCGAAGATTCGCGACGCGCGCATTCCTTACCAGGTGCCGCCAGCGGAGGAATTGCCTGACCGCCTGGACACGGTGTTGCAAGTGGTCTATCTGGTTTTCAACGAGGGCTACTCCGCATCATCGGGCGCGTCGCTGACGCGGGCGGAACTTTCGGCGGAAGCCATCCGGCTCGGACGGTTACTGCTCGAATTGCTGCCCGAGCCGGAGGTGATGGGCTTGCTCGGGCTGATGCTTTTGCAGGAATCGCGTCGCGCGGCGAGAACTTCGCCGTCGGGCGAACTCGTTCTTTTGGAAAATCAAGACCGTTCGTTGTGGAATCGCGAGCAAATCGCGGAAGGCGTCAAGTTGGTGGAGCGGGCGTTGTTGTCGCGGCGGTTCGGCGCTTACACGCTTCAGGCGGCGATTGCGGCCGTGCATTCGGAGGCGTCCGATGCGGCCGCGACGGACTGGCCGCAAATCGTCGAGCTTTACAGCGTGCTCGCGCGGGCCGAGCCGTCTCCAGTCGTGGAGTTGAATCGCGCCGTGGCCGTGGCGATGCGCGACGGGCCGCGAGCGGGCCTGGCGCTGATTGAAGCCATCCTCGCGCGCGGCGATCTGGCTGATTATCACCTGGCACATTCAGCCCGGGCGGATTTGTGCCGCCGTTTGGGCAGGAAGGATGAAGCCCGGTCAGCTTATCAACGTGCCTTGTCACTGACGCAGCAGGAACGCGAACGACGTTTCCTCGAAAACCGGCTTCGGGAACTGGATGAAAAAAAGTGACGTGTGTTGTCGAATTGCCCGGACGCCAAACGACCAGTTTGTGTGACGGTCAATTCAACCAATCAACAGGAGAACAAAAATGAGATTCATGGTAATGGTCAAAGCAACGGAAAATTCGGAAGCCGGCAGGCTGCCGACGCCGGAGCTGCTCGCCGCGATGGGCAAATATAACGAGGAACTGACCAAGGCCGGCATCATGCAGGCAGGTGAAGGATTGAAGCCCAGCTCGACCGGAGCGCGGGTCACTTTTTCTGGAACGAAAAGAACCGTGACCGACGGGCCTTTCACCGAAACGAAGGAACTCGTCGCCGGTTTCTGGCTTTGGAAATGCCAGTCGCTTGAGGAGGCGATTGAGTGGGTCAAGCGTTGCCCAAATCCGATGCCCGGCGAAGAATCGGACATTGAGATTCGACCGCTCTACGAGATGGAGGATTTCAAATAACGAAGCTCTCAATACCCCAGACTTTTTATGAAATACATCTGCCTTGGCTACATCGAGCCGAACAAATTTGAATCCATGTCCGAAAGCGAACGCAACGCGATGGTGGACGAGTGCTGGGCCTACGACGACGAGTTGCGGGCGAAGGGACATTTTGCCGCCGGTGAAGGGTTGCAGCCGCCACAAACGGCGACGACCCTGCGCTGGAAAAATGGCAAGGTCTCCATCACCGACGGCCCTTACGCCGAAACAAAGGAACAGCTCGGCGGCATCCTCATCCTCGAAGCGCGCGATTTGAACCACGCCATTCAGTTGATGTCGAAACATCCCGGTCTGAAGGCCGGGCCGTTCGAAATACGTCCCGCGCTCGATATGTCCGAAATGATGCGTGAAAGCGAAAAGCGGCGCGCCGGCAACCGAGAAGCCACCAGGTAACCACAAGGCAGCATGTCAAAAATTCGCGTTCACTGTTTCGGCATCTCCCTCGACGGCTTCAGCGCCGGCCCCAATCAGAACATCGACCATCCCCTTGGCGTCAACGGGACGAACCTGATGCAATGGTTCTTTCCCACCCGGACGTTTCAGTCCATGCACGGCGAAGGCAAGGATGGAACGACGGGCATCGACAACGACTTTGCCGAGCGCTCGTTCCACCGCATCGGCGCATGGATCATGGGCCGCAATATGTTCGGCCCCGTGCGTGGCGCGTGGCCCGACGACTCATGGAAAGGCTGGTGGGGCGACAATCCGCCGTATCACACCCAGGTTTTCGTGCTTACGCATCATCCGCGCCCGCCGCTGGAGATGGCCGGTGGCACCACGTTTCATTTTGTCACCAACGGCATTCACGCGGCCTTGCAGCGGGCCAAAGAGGCCGCCGGCGGGCTGGACGTTCGCATCGGCGGCGGCCCCGCGACTGTGCGGCAATACCTGCAAGCAGGATTGATTGATGAAATCCACCTGGTCGCGTCGCCCACGGTGCTTGGCAGCGGCGAACGTCTTCTGGAGGGCATTGACCTTTTGAAGCTCGGCTACCGCTGCAATGAGCAGGTGATGAGCACCGCCGCCATGCACGTGGTACTGGCAAAGTGACGGGCCAACAACTGTTCAGTTCTCAACCACGAATTAACACGAATGGACACGAATAAGAACTGCCGGGAATGGGGATGACGCGAATTGCGCGAATTGGCGCGAATGGGACCTGAAGTTTTAACCGCGGATTACGCGGAGGACACGGATGCGGAATGGGACTTTTTAGTTCGACCAGGAATGGACACGAATGGACATGAATGAGAACGGCCGGAGATGGGAATGACGCGAATTGGCGGGAATGGGCGCGAATTGGACCCGAATTTTTAACCGCGGATTACGCGGAGGACACGGATGCGGAATGGGACTTTTCAGTTCAACCACGAATAGACACGAATAGACACGAATAAGAACTGCCGGAGATGGGAATGACGTGAATTGCGCGAATTGGACCCGAATTTTTAACCGCGGATTACGCGGAGGACACGGATGCGGAATGGGACTTTTTAGTTCAACCAGGAATGGACACGAATGGACAGGAATGAGAACAGCCGGAGATGGGAATGACGCGAATTGGCGGGAATTGGCGGGAATGGGAAACTGTTCAGTTTTTAACCACGGATGGACACGGTCTGCAAACCGGATTCAGAACTCCAATAAAATAGCAGAAACCCTCGTTATATCAATGCCAACTCGCCATTACTCGGCACTATTCCTTCAATAAAAAACGTATCCTCAACGGTCAGTAATTTAAGGTTTTGGCTAGGTGCCATAAACTCGTCCTTCTTGTTCGCCGGCAACTGTCAAAACATCATCTGGCACAAAGCAACGCCAGCCATGCAGCGACATCAACCGAGCTAAAGTGTGCGCGTGTTCCTGCAAATATCCAGTATCGAATCCAGCACTCTGCTCTGCCGTTAGTGTCAGACAAAAACGGTAATCCTCCAAACCTCGCGTGTCGGAGAAAGCGATCACAACTTCAATGCCAAGTGCGACGGCACGAAAGTAATGCTCCTCGATATAATTGGAACTTTCGCGTTCTTCAAAATGCGCTACGCCAAGACGACTAAATACACGACGCGAAAATTCCTCCAGCGGCTGGTCTTTAAGCGCTGCTCGAATGTAAATTTCAGCGTACATGTCGGATGAGACAGCCATACGTGCAGGGAATCATGCACGGGTAACATTTCTATGACACGGCTGTCACGGGTTTAAGAAAGCAGATTCAAGAATTTCCGTCGAGAATGATCGGCGAAAAACGGGACGCTTGGCCATGAGGTAAAACTAGCGGCGGGGCGGCGGTCGAGCTACCAACTCGCGCCCCGCTGCGGTCGCATGGCTGCGACCCCCTTCCTATCGGCAGAGTCCGTCCAGAGCGGTAGCTTTGGCGCGACTCCACCCGGCGCACGGTTCGGCAGGGTGTCAGGACGGCACGTCTTGCGGGAGCGAGTCCAGAGGCCGCGCCTTTGGTCGGGGTTTGCAGGGGGGGAACCGCACGGTGGATTTTATTCAGGAGTTCAACCCGGATTTGTGACCGAAACCGACGGACAATGTGCCGTTGATTGAGTCCATTGAAATCATGCAGCCGAGTGATGATATCGCGCTTTGATTTGCAATGCCGATCTCGTAGATTCCTCCACGTTTTTAACCAGCGGTTATATGGCAAAACCAAAACTCAAAATTGGCGATCTCGTCAAGGTGATCAAATATCGTCCGGGCAAATATGCCCCCGGTGTTCAGGACGAGCTTAGTACCGAAAAACTTTTCAAGAGCATGGTTGGAAAGAGCTATCGCATTGAGGGATTTGATAGGTATGGTCATCTTGAACTCAGGCCAAAAAAGCTGGACACGGTGTGGATTGAACCCGACCTTGTAAAACTTGTAGCTCGCACTGAACCATGAACACAGACGGACAGGGATAAGCACGGATTAAGGCAGAGGAGAAAAGGTTGAAATGCGGAAGGGGAAGGGGAGGTTGGCGGGAATTGCGCGAATTGCGCGAATGGGAAACTGTTCAGTTCCTAACCGCGGATGAGCACGGAGTGACCCGCAGTGGCTTGCAGGAGGCCATTTTGGAAACACGTACTTTTTTGGGGGTGGGATGACGACTTTGTATGGTAAGTAACTTACCACCTGCGTTGCGGGTTCTTCGTAAGCTGCTCATTTTCTGGAAATTCCGCCGACCTGACCCGGAGGGAAGATTTTGCCGGGGGTTGTGAATAGTGTGAATAACTCGTGAAAAATAGGGTGGGGGGTTGGACCGTCGTTGTCCTACCCCCCTTGGTAGGATTTTGGGGTATGAAAAAGATGAAAAATAGAATTCAGAATCCAGGATTCAGAAGCCGGAAGGGAATCAACCGCGAATGCACGCGAATGCACGCGAATTTTCTGGCATGAAGAAAACGACAAAGAACGTTTTTAACCGCGGATGGCACAGATGGCACGGATGAGGGAAACGGTTTTAACTCGCTTCGCTCGCACGGGCTGGGCTCGTCATCTTAGAGCTGTGTGCCACGGACAACATGCTGCGGGTGGGGACACCCGCGCTCCGAATTTGAAAGGAGAAGTTTATGAATGAGAACCTGAATGAGAATGAAATGATGTCGCTGGACGGTGATGTCGGGGCCGAGAGCAGCCAGAGGCCGCGAAAAGCACGGGCGGATTCGCCGTTGTGGCGTTTGCCGGAACAGGCGCGGGCGGAACTGATGGAGTTCATGGGATCGCACACGCTGAAGGAAGCGCAGGATCTGCTCAAGGAGAAGCATGAGATAACAATCTCGTTGTCGGGGCTGTCGCGGTTTCGCGGCGCCTACGAGGAACGGCGGATGTCGGCGGAGGAAGCCGGGACGATGGAAGCGATCGTGGAGGGGGAGCGGGCGCGTCGCCGGGGTGAAAACGAGGGTGGCGGGGAGGCAGCAATATCGGAAGACGAGATCTTTGCCTACGGGCAGAGGCGGTTTGCAACGCTGGCGATCCGGACGGGGAACGGGCTGGCGTGGCAAAGAATGCAGAGGCTGCGTCAGAATGAGGAAAGGCTGGGGTTGGAGGATCGAAGGGTGCATCTGCTGGAGGAGAAGGCCAGACGGGCGGATGCGACGGAGCAGGTGGCGGCCTCGCCGCTGTCGCCGGAAGAAAAGGAGGCGAGGATCAAGGAGATATTTGGGATTACTTGAACGCGAAGAAAAATTCCTTTTTACCGCAGATGGACGCAGATCAACGCAGATGAAGACGAAATTTTTAACCGCGGATTACGCGGAAGGCGCGGATGAACAACACAAACGAAAGTGAAACGAGATGAATATCCATGTGAAGAGGCTGGCGGATGATCCGCTGGGGATTTTGCTGCCATATCAGCGGCGGTGGGTTGAGGACTCGTCGCGGTTCAAGTTTGGGCTGATGGCGCGGCAGGTGGGGAAGGATTTCAGCGCGGCGGCGGAGGGCATCCGGGATTGTTTCCTGGCGGAACGGGCGAGGCGGAAAACGACATGGTTGATCGCGGCGCCGTCGGAACGGCAATCGGTGGAGGCGCTGGAGAAGTGGAAGGAATGGCTGGAGGTGTATCGGCTGGTGATCGCGGACATCTCGCAGGAGCGGTCGGATCCGCATAACAGCCAGTCCCTGGTGAAGAGCACGATGATCACGTTTCCGCACGGAAGCCGGGTGATAGCGGTTCCGGGCCGGCCGGACACGGTGCGGGGATTTTCGGCGAATGTGCTGCTGACGGAGGCGCTGTTCTTCGACGATTTCGACGCGACGTGGCGCGGGATGCTGCCGAGCATCACGAATCCGCTGCGGGGCGGGATCAAGAAGGTGCGGCTGATATCGACGCCGAACGCGGTGGGAGGCAAGGGGCATCGGATATGGAGAAGGAATTATCAGGTTGCCAAATTATCAGATTCGCAGATTGAGGGAGACAGAATCCAGGAGTCAGGAGCCAGGAGTCAGAATGGGGAAGGGACATCGAACGACGCGGCAGGGCGGCCGAGCTGCCCCACCGGGGAGATGGCGGAATGGCAGGATTGGCCCTCGAGTGAGGATGAGCGGCGGCTGCCGATGACGGCAATGGAGAAGGCGTTTGCTCCGCCGATTGTGGCGAGTGACAAACTGATTTTGGACGCGGATGGACGGTGGAAGATCGAGGATGGCAAGGAAGGGAATCGCGGAATGAAAAACGCAGAGGCCGCCGACCTGTCGAGAGCCAATGGCAAATCCGATAATCCCGGGGCGCAAGCTTCCGCCGCGGATGGGGACATCCGCGCCCCGGGGAGGGAAGAAGAAAAGGATTTGGGGATGCCGTGGTCGTGTCATCGGGTGGATATTCATGACGCGGTGAGGGATGGGCTGCCGATCAATGTGGAGGAGTTGCGGGCCGGACTGGATGATCCGGATGGCTGGGCGCAGGAGTATGAACTGGAGTTCCTGGATCAATCGAGCGTGCTGCTGCCGTATGAATTGATCACGACGTGTGAAAATACGCTGGCGTCGGAACTGGCGCCGGGAGATTTCTGGGGAGCGAATCACGCGGAACCGATTTTTCTGGGGATTGATTTCGGGCGGAAGAAGGACCTGACGGTGTGCTGGGCGTTGCAGGTGGTGGGAAACACGTTCCGGATGACGAAGGAGGTGATGGCATTGGGGAAGATGCCGACGCCGCAGCAGGTGGAGATATTGCGTCCACGGATACGCAAGGCGCGCCGGGTGTGTTTCGATTACACGGGTCCGGGCGTCGGGATGGGCGATTACCTGGTGAAGGAGTTCGGGGAAAACGACCCGGAGAAGCATCGGTGGGGGAAGATTCAACTGTGCACGTTTACAAGCGCGCTGAAGGTGGAGATGTTCAGCAAGCTGCGAATGGAGTTTGAATCGCGGCTGCTGGGGATACCCGTGAGCAGGGTGATCCGGGAGGATTTGCACAGCGTGAACCGGGTGGCGACGTCGGGCGGGGTGACGTATCGGGCGGCGCACACGGCGGATGGGCATGCGGACTATGCGACTGCGCTGGCGCTGGCGGTGCGGGCGAGCATCGAGACCCGGCTGCCGTTTGCGTACTCGGCGGTGGAAACGAGGAATTATCCCAGGGTAACGAGGGGGAAAGGGCTGCTGATGTGAGAATACAAGGCCGATGTGTGAAGACCAGAATGAAAGGTGAAATGGACATCGAACATCGAAGTGGGAGGCAAGGAACGCCGGGCGGGACGGCTGCGTCATATGGTTTTGCGGATGTTTGGAGATGTTTGGGGGTATTTGGGGATATTTGCAGCAAAAGGCACGGGGGGTGGGGTGGGGGAGGCACGGGCGGTGAGCGGGAACTGAGCAGAAAGTTCAACCACGAATTAACACGAATGGACACGAATGAGAGCAGCCGGAGATGGGAATGACGCGAATTGGCGCGAATGGGACCTGAAATTTTAACCGCGGATTACGCGGAGGACACGGATGCGGAATGGGACTTTTCAGTTCAACCACGAATTAACACGAATGGACACGAATAAGAACTGCCGGAGATGGGAATGACGCGAATTGGGCGAATTGGCGCGAATGGGACCTGAATTTTTAACCGCGGATTACGCGGAGAACGCGGATGCGGAATGGGACTTTTCAGTTCGACCAGGAATTAACACGAATGGACACGAATGAGAACAGCAGGAATGGGAATGAATTTTGGTTTGCGGGGGTAAACGGTTTTGCGGAGAGTGGAGGGCGGGCGGGGGAGCCGCACAAGATAATATGACGAATCCAGGTTCATCGGATGAGGCGTTGCAGGTGTTGCGCGAGGCGTTGCGCGCGTCGCCGAACAATATTTCCCTGCGGCAGCATCTCGCGGATACGCTGCTGGGATTCGGCCGGGCGGAGGAGGCGGAGAAGGAGTATCGCGAGGCGCTGGCGATGTCGCCGGACAACCAGGGGATCAAGCTGGGGCTGGCGCGGGCGTTTCAGCAGCAGGGGAAGCACAGTCATGCGCTGGTGATCGTGGAGGAGTTGGTGAAGGGGAAGAACGCGCCGGCGAGGGCGTTTGTGCTGCACGCGCGGTTGCTCGCGGGGATCGGGGAGATCGAACAGGCGGTGACGCAGTATCGGCGCGGAGTGGAACTGGACAGGGCGGTGGCGGATTTGGAATTTGCGAGCCGGCTGGGGATCGGGGCGGAGGAGGAGGAGAGCGAGGTGGTGGAGGGGAGGGTGCGCGGGTCGGCTTTTGAGGAGGAGACGGGCGCGCGGGAAAGGGAGATCGAGCGGCCGAGCATCACGTTCACGGACGTGGGCGGGATGGAGAAGGTGAAGGAGGAAATCCGGCTGAAGATCATTCATCCGCTGGCGCATCCGGAGCTTTACAAGGCGTATGGGAAGCCGATCGGGGGCGGAATTTTGATGTTCGGTCCGCCGGGTTGCGGGAAGACGTATCTGGCCCGCGCGACGGCGGGCGAGATCAAGGCGGGATTCATTGCGGTGGGGATCAACGACGTGCTGGACATGTGGATTGGGAACAGCGAGCGGAACCTGCACGAGTTATTCGAGCAGGCGCGCAGCCACAAGCCTTGCGTGTTGTTCTTTGACGAGGTGGATGCGCTGGGCGCCAGCCGCGGGGACATGCGGCATCACGCGGGGCGGCAGTTAATCAACCAGTTTTTGTCCGAGATGGACGGGGTGAAGACGTCGAATGAAGGCGTGCTGATACTGGCGGCGACGAACGCGCCGTGGCACCTGGACTCGGCGTTTCGACGGCCGGGGAGGTTTGATCGGATTCTGTTTGTGCCGCCGCCGGACGCGACGGCCCGGGCGGAGATATTGCGGTTGCTGTGCAAGGGCAAACCGGTGGAGGACATCGATTACGATCACCTGGCGAAGAAGACGGCGGATTTTTCAGGTGCGGACCTGAAAGCGGTGGTGGACGTGGCGATTGAAAAGAAGCTGGCGGAGGCGATGAAGGCGGGCGTGCCGAAGCCGATCACGAACAAGGATCTTGCGGCGGCGGCGGGATCGCTGCGGCCGACGACGAAGGAGTGGTTCGCCACGGCGCGGAATTACGCGCTTTATTCCAACCAGGGCGGGATTTACGACGATATTTTGCAGTATTTGAAATTGTAGAATGCAACGAGCAAAGGCGCCACCTCTCCCCGGCCCTCTCCCCCATCTGATGGCGGAGAGGGAGCAAGAGGCTCTTGGCCAGCCCGGGACAGTCGAGCAATCACGCGCGAAAGAGTCGGAGGAAACCCTCAAAAACGGGGGACGCCGCCAGGAGTCCAATTGATGAACCAGAATCTGCAGCGGGCGGTGTTGTTGATCCAGCAATCGCGGCACGAACTGGCGGAGGGGGAGCTGCGGCAGAGCCTGGCGACCGAGCCGGACGATCCGTATGCGCACGCGTTGATGGCGTTGTGCCTGGCGCAGCGGGAACAATTCAAGGAGGCGACGGCGGAGGCGGAACAGGCGATACATCTGGGGCCGGATTTTTCATTCGCGCATTACGCGATGGCGCGGGTGATGCATCGGCGCAATCGTGAGGACGAGGCGCTGGCGGCGATCCACGAAGCGATCCGGCTGGAACCGTTCGATGCGGATTACCTGGCGACGCTGGCGGAAATCCAGTTGCACGAGCGGCAATGGAGCGCGGCGCTGGAGGCGGCGGAAATGGGGCTGCAGATCGATTCGGAGCACACGGGCTGCACGAATTTGCGGGCGATCGCGCTGGTGAAGCTGGGTCGCAAGGCGGAGGCGGGGCGAACGATCGGCGCGGCGCTGGCGCGCGATCCGCAGAATGCGATCACGCACGCGAACCAGGGATGGACGCTGCTTGACCAGGGCGATCCGAAGAAGGCGCTGGAACATTTTCGCGAGGCGCTCCGATTGGACCCGGACAACGAATGGGCGCGGCGCGGGATCGTGGAGGCGTTGAAGGCGCGGAATTTCGTTTACGCGCTGATGCTGCGGTATTTCCTGGCGATGGGAAAATTGAGCCGGCGAGGGCAGTGGGCGGTGGTGCTCGGCGGCTACATGGGGAATCAGATGCTGGGGGCGGTGGCGCGCGCGAACCCGGCACTGGCGCCGTGGATATTGCCGTTGCGGGTTCTCTATATTGCTTTTGCGATCATGACGTGGGCGGCGAGCCCGCTGTTCAATCTGATGCTGCGGTTGAATCGGTTCGGGCGGCTGGCGTTGTCGCGGGAGCAGACGGTGGCGAGCAACTGGATTGGGAGTAGCCTGCTGCTTGCGCTGGTGTTCCTGGCGGGATGCTTCGTGCGGGGATTCCATACGCCATGGCTGGTTGGGACGCTGATCTTCGGGTTGCTGGTGCTGCCGCTGGCGGGAACGTTCAAGTGCGCCGTCGGTTGGCCGCGGCGGACGATGGCGATTTACACGGCCGTGATGGCGGTGTCGGGAATCGCGGCGCTGAGTTTATTTTTTGTAGCGGAAGGGCAGACGGAAGAACGGGCGAAGGAGATTCTGGATTACAGCGGCTTTCCATTTACTGTGTTCCTACTGGGGACGGTGGGGGCCGCGTGGGTGGCGAATTTTCTGATCATGCAACGGCCGCGGAGGTAGTAAAAATGCGAAGATGCGGAATGAAGGACGCCGGCGAACCCGCAATCACGATCGTTCAGGTTGCGATGGGAGCCGGGTTTTCGAAGTCCAAATGCCCAGTCTTGGGTGGGGAAATGATTATTGGGCGGGCGTTGCCGCAAGTCATTCCGGACGGGCACCCGTTCTGCGGACACAATTCCGGCGGATCAAACGATTTTGATTTTGGAGAGGTCTTCCCTGGGCTTGGGCCATTTCATGTGGAGATCTTCGAGGGCGGTGACAACGCGCTTTGCAATGACGTAGTCGCGGAACCATTTGTGGTCGGCGGGGACGATGTGCCAGGGGGCGCAGCGGGTGCTGCAACAATTGAGGGCGTCCTCGTAGGCCTGCTGGAATTGATTCCAATATTTGCGCATGCGGACGTCGTCCTGGCTGAACTTCCAGTTCTTGGTGGGATCCTCAATGCGCGCAAGCAGGCGTTTGGCTTGTTCCTGCTTGCTGATGTGCAGGAAGAATTTCAGGAGGATGACGTGATTGTCCGCGAGAATTTTCTCGAAGGCGTTGATCTGTTCGTAGCGCGCCTGCCAGACGGATTTGGGAGCGAGCTTGAGGACGCGCACGACCAGAACGTCCTCGTAATGGGAACGGTTGAAGACGCCGATGTTGCCGTAGCGCGGAAGGGCCCGGTGGACGCGCCAAAGGAAATCGTGCGCGAGTTCCTCGCTCGACGGCGTCTTGAAATTGGCGGTTTCCACGCCGGCGGGATTGACATGCTGGAGCACGCGGCGGCTGGCGCCGTCCTTGCCGCTAGTGTCCATGCCCTGCAGAAGGATAATGAGGGAATGTTTATGATTGGCGTACAGCAGGTGCTGGAGCTCGCCGATTTTTTCGCAAAGCTTGTCGGTCCGGGCGCGAGTCTTGTCCTTGTCGAGGCCATCGTGCCAGGAAGGATTGAAGTCGCGGAGGCGGATTTTGGAGGTGACTTCGATGGGCTGTGACATGGTGGGGACTAATAGCACGGAAGCCGGAGGAGGGAAAGGGAGGACTGGGTGGGCGGAGGGGTGTTGGAAAATCGAAGATCCAAGGGCCAAGGTCCAAGATCCAGAGAAATTCCAAATCTCAAGATCCAAAGGCGGGGAAGCCGCGCCTGGCGGACGGAACGAGAAGATATGTGTTCCGTTGTCGTCGGTTGCGCCGCTGAACGCAAGCGCGATGTCCCTGCCAGCTCAGCTTTCGATGATGCTGATTTCGACGGGTTCGACGCTGACGCCGATTTTTTCCAGCCACTTGATGGCGGCTTTGATTTCGGCGCGGTCGCCGTCGAGTTCCAGGCTGACGATGCCGATTTCATCGGTGACGCTGGCCTGGCGGATGTTGGTGACGACGGTAAATTTGCGGCTGAGCTGCCAGATGAGGGGCTCCTTGATGAGCTTGGGCGGATACATGAGCCAGAGGCGGCGTTGCTCACGGCCGGTGGCGACGGATCTGGCGGCGGCTTTTTTGGATTTGGCGGGCATGGTCTTAACCTCCGGCGATGGCGGGGATGATGCTGACTTCGTCGCCATCCTTGAGCGGGGTTTGCTGGTTCTGAAGGAAGCGGATGTCCTCCTCGTTGACGTAGACATTCACGAAGCGGCGAACCTCGCCGTTTTCGTCAATGAGACGCTCCTTGATGCCCGGGTAGCGGCCCTGGAGTTCGATGATCGCCGCCCCGATGGTGGCGGCGTCGACCTCGACGATCTCCTCGTTGTTGGTCAGTTTGCGGAGCGGAGTGGGTATTCTTACTTTCTTGGCCATAACGGTGACTGCGGATTATGCGGTGACGGTGGAAAGGTTTTCCGAGGCAAGCAAGCCTTCAAATTCGCGGAGGCTGGGCTTGATCTCGCGCGTGTGGCCGACGTGGCCGACCACGGCATCGAGCGTCTTGAGGCCGTTGCCGGTGATGCAGAGGACGGCGGAATCGCCGGCGCCGATCTTGCCAGAGGCAATAAGCTTCTTGGCGACGCCCACGGTCACACCACCGGCGGTCTCGGCAAAGATGCCTTCGTGCTCGGCGAGCAGCTTGATGCCTTCGCGGATTTCGTCATCGCTGACGTCCTCAGCCGCGCCGCCAGTTTCCTTCATGACCTTGAGGGCGTAGAAGCCGTCGGCCGGCGTGCCGATGGAGAGCGATTTGGCGATGGTATTCGGCTTGACCGGCTTGAAGAAGTCGAGCCCGGCCTTCTGCGCGGTGGAGATCGGAGAACAACCAGTGGCCTGCGCGCCGTGAATTTTGTAAGAGGTCTCGGGCGTGATGCCGAGCTTCATGAATTCCTGGTAGCTCTTGTGAATCTTGGTGAGCAACGATCCGGAGGCCATGCAGACCACGGTGTGCTCGGGGACGCGCCAATCGAGCTGCTCCACGATTTCGTAGCCCATGCTCTTGGAGCCCTCGGCGTAGTACGGGCGCATATTGACGTTGACGAACGCCCAGCCGAACTTGCCGGCGATCTCTGCGCAGAGGCGGTTGACTTCGTCGTAGTGACCCTTGATGCCAATGACATTGGCGCCGTAGATCAGCGAATTGACGATCTTGCCCTGCTCGAGGTCGGAAGGGATGAAAACGTAGGCCTTGAGACCGGCGGCGGCGGCGTTGGCAGCGACGGAATTGGCGAGGTTGCCCGTCGAAGCGCAGGCAACGGTGGTGAAACCGAGTTCGCGCGCGCGGCTGAGAGCGACGCTGACCACGCGGTCCTTGAAGGAGAGCGTGGGATAATTGACGGTGTCGTTCTTGATCCAGAGTTCGCGAATGCCGAGCTGGCGCGCCAGGCGGTCGGCCTTGATAAGCGGTGTGTAGCCGACCTTGAACCCGACGGTCGGATCGCCGGCCAGCGGGAGCAATTCGCGGTAGCGCCACATGTTCTGCGGGCGCGATTGGATCGAAGCGCGGGTGAGCGAGCGCTTGATGCGGTCGTAGTCGTAGGCCACTTCGAGGGGGCCGAAGTCGAATTCGCACACGTGGGTGGCGGTGAGCGGGTACTCGCGGCCGCATTCGCGGCACTTGAGGGCCTTCATGAATCCGTCGTGTCTATCCATAAACTTCCGATTTCGATTCTGTTCTGCTCTGTGCGGGGCAACAAAAAACCCCTGCTCATGGGATGAGAGGGGCGAAAATTCTTGCGCACTTCTCATTTTTTCCCGGAAACAGTTTCCGGGCTGGAATTGGCACCTGGTCGCTGGAGAGGCGCTCCAGCCGGTTGCCGTGGTTTCATCGGGCCAGTCCCTCAACCACTCTTCATGAGATTCGTTGTTATCAACGAATGCGGATAAATTGATACAAAGGCTGCGGATTGTCAACGGGAATTTTACGCAAGGCCGGTTCAGCCGCTCCGCCATTCAGGCTTTCACAGGCGATTCCGAGTGCCTGTTTGCCGTCCGAGGCTGGGGAGAGTAACCTGGACTTCAAGGAGTGGGCTCGGTCGAGGCGCGCGAGGTCGCGGGCTTCTGGGGCGATTATTATGAGGTGACGCATTTGACGGATTGTGCCATCGTTCCGGCATCTCATTCACTAACTTTGTGCAGAAATACTGCTTATGAACCGGCGTGACTTCATTCGGACGGCGGCGGTGGGGACCCTGGCGGCAGCGGGAATGCCGGAGCGGGCGGCGGGGCAATCGGCGGGCGGCCAAACCAGGTCGAAACTCAAGTTGGGGACGCAGCACGGGGACAGTGACGAGATTTTGAAGGTGATGGCGGCGCTCGGCGTGAATCATATTTGCGCGGAGCCGCCACGAAACAACGGAGAGGATTGGTCAGTGGACGGATTGTCACGGAAGCGGGAGCACATCGAGTCATTCGGTTTAACGGCGGCAGGACTGCGATTGCTGCATCCGACGACCATTGCGAATTCGCAAATCAAACAGGTGATGCTCGGGAAAAGTCCCGAGCGCGACCGTGAGATCGAGACAATCTGCGGGAAAATCCGGAACGCGGCCAAGGCTGGGTTTCCGATGCTGACCTATAATCTCTCGATTCTCGGAGCAGTGCGGACGGGCACCGCGCCGGGCCGGGGCGGAGCGACCTATTCGGCCTTCCGCTATGCCGACGCGAAGGACCGCGATGGTTTGACGGAAGCGGGGCGGATCAGTGCGGAGGAGTCGTGGGAACGGATCAATTATTTCGTGAAGCACGTGATGCCGGTGGCGGAGGAATGCAGGGTGCGATTGGCCTTGCATCCGCACGATCCCGCCATGCCGGAACCCGAGGGATACCGCGGGGTGCACCGGGTGCTCGGCACGGTGGAGGGACTGAAACGATTCGTGGAATTGAGCGCGAGCCCGTATCACGGACTTAACTTCTGCCAGGGAACAGTGTGCGAGAGTTTGAAAAAACCGGGCGAGGAGATTTTTGATGTGATCCGGTATTTCGGGTCGCGCGGGAAGATTTTCAACGTGCACTTTCGGAACATTAAGGGCGGGTTCCTCGATTTCCAGGAAACCCTGCCGGACAATGGCGACGTGGATTTCGTGCGGGCCATCCGCCTTTACAAGGATGTCGGCTACGATGGGATGCTGATGCCCGACCACGTGCCCGGCATTGAGGGAGACGAGGGGAAAAGGCAGGCGTTTGCATATTGCTTTGGGTATATCCAGGCGTTGATTCAGATGGTGAACGAAGAGGTTTAACCGCAGATGCACGCAGATTGACGCAGATGATGGCAAAATGAAAGGGCGGCGGTACTGGTTACTTTTGGGGCTGCTGATAGGGGTGGCTTTGCTGATGATTGTGTTCCGGTCACGCGAGCCGGTTTATCAAGGAAAGACACTGACGAGGTGGCTGGAGGAAGCCGCCGACGACGGAACGTTGTATAATAATGGGCTTAGGGAAGATACTGCTGTGGCCGTTCGCGCGATGGGAAGGGATGCCGTTCCCTTTCTGGTCGAAATGATCAAAACGAAAGACGGCTGGTTCCGGGAAGAGCTGCAAAGGTTCGCACAAAAGAAATGGCTGCCGCTTCGAGTTCAGTCCGCGCCCGACCTGCAGGTAATGGGAACGACCGGATTCGCCATGCTCGGAAAAGAGGGCAAATCCGCAATTCCGGCTTTGCTGGAATGCCTCAAAGACGACGATCAATGGGTGCGATCGGCGGCAGCGGAAAGCTTATCTGGAATCGGGGACGACTCTGCCGAGGTCGTTGCCGCATTGGTGAACTATCTGCCGCATGCGAATCCCGCCCGAGCCAGCGCGGGATTCAATTCGGTGATGTCAGAACAATTCATTGCGATTCGCGCTCTTGCGCGAATGGGGCCAACCGCGCTCCCGGCCCTGGCACAATTAACCGCTTTGACCAATTCGAGCCAACCACTCGTGGCCGACGCCGCTCAATTGGCGCTCCTGAGAATTCAGGGCCAATCCGAAGCGCCATTTTTCGAGAGGCTCGAAGGTACTTTGGGTCAGAAAAACTGGTTTGTACTGCCCGCAGTGATCATCCCCATCTGTACCAATTCAGAAGCCGCAATTCCCTATTGCTTGAATGGACTGCGCCAAACCAACGCGGATATCCAGTGGCGGGCCTTGTTCGTCCTGGACGCGATCCACCAAAATCCGCAGTTATGCATTCCGGCAATCGCTCCTTTTCTCCAGTCTACAAATGACAGGGTGCGTTTTCAGGCACTGGACGCATTGGGTGCGTTTGGAGGCAAATCAAAACCGTTGATTCCAATGGCCGAAGTCGAGCGATGCCTGGGTGACCGGGATGCCGACGTGCGGAGAATGGCAACCAATGCGATGCGATTGTTTGCTCCGGAAAGATTGGAGCAATTGCAGAACCACGGGAAACTCTGACGAAAAATCTCAGTTGTTTCGCTGGGGCTGATTGAGGCTCGGAGGGGAATGATTTCGTATGGAAAACAGGATGATTCCCGTGCCTGGTGGTTACATTGCTCTGGATGAGGAGGTTAAGGTTTGTCCGTACTTTTTGGGATTACCCCACGGTTGTCCGACCCCCTGGGATAGGATTCGGGCGTGAATGATGATGAAAAAACGAAACTGAGGGAGCATGGAATCCAGAATTTAGGATTCAGGAGGCGTGCGTTGCGAGTCCAGATGCAGGACCGAACAAAGCTGGATACCGGTGACACGACGTGCCCGCGGTTTCAGAGGCGCGGTTATGGTGTACTGGGAACGAGCGGATCGATTAGGCGGGTGGAGGGGTTCGGAGGCAGGACGCCACCGAAAGCGGCAGCAAGGTCCTTCCGGACGGGCAACTCGCACTCCGAACGCTTCGCGAGGTTCGATTGCAGCATGCATGCCGGACACTTTGACGCTGAGGGCACGAAGCGGAGAAAATGGGAAATCGGGGAGGGATTGTGGGGCAAGGAGTTGGGAAAGGATTTTCCGATATTGTCCGCTTTTTCCGATATTTTGTATGGCGCGAGGAACGCAAAGCAATACGAAGGGAGAAAGGGAGTGCACATTCCTCCTGAGTTTCCAATCAAATTGGAAACTGGAAGTGGCGAGTTGTGGTTCGAGGGCAGCGGGTTGGGTAGAATTGAATCAGGTAATTTCACGTATTTGCGGATAAGAAAAGAATTTGGTGTTTCCGATAAACGAATCGGGAAGAGAAATGCGGGGCGGGACGGTCCTTCCGGACAGGCACCAACCCGCAGCCCCGAAAGCTTTCGGGGCTGCGCTACATCTGAAAAAGGCGCGGCAGGTCTTGTTAAGTGCGCGGGCGCGCAGATATGGAGAAATGAACGGGCGTTGAAAATCAGGGGCTTGCGAATAGCGCGCAGATTTATGCGCAGCTATTCGCACGTAAGCCTGTGCGTCGGGTCGTTGCTGTTACTGCGTAGTCGGAACGGCGCGATAGAACCGGGAGGTGCTCGAGGACGCCACCCCAACGATCTTGCCCGGGCCGCAGAACTGTTCACCGGGTGTGCTCTGATTTTCCATGTGCATCGTCGCCTTGTCGGTGAAATAGGCGTGTCCGGTATTGTCGGACATGGTGCTGACCAGCGGTCTCCAATGCATCAGGTCGCAGGAGGTCTCGACCCGGTAGAGTTGTTGCGGTTTGCCCGCGATGTCGAGCTGGCACGCGCCCTCGGCGATGAATTTCATCGTCACATTCAGGCCCGGTGTGTCAGTAACGACTCCGGTGCGCGGATGCAGCGCCAGGGGCGACACGGATTGCGGGCTCGATCCGCCCGATACGAGGTTCCAATTCATCGTGGTATCGCCGGTGGCGCCGCCCGCGCCGTCGATGGCGATGTGATACATGGTGAGGCCGACGGCATTGAAGGAGATGCTGCTTTCCAGCAGGCCATTCGTCGGAATATTCCCGGCGTTGGCAGCCATGAGGGCGAGATTCGAAACAGAACCGCCGGTATAAGCGGCGAGAAGCGTATTGAAGGTGCTGCCCAACGTGTTGAAGGTGACGACGCCGTTGATCGGCGCGGTCCAGCAATACCAGATCGACGCGCCGCCGGGGTCGTTGGCGTGGTTGGGTTCGCCCGCTTCCTTGGTCGCGCCAGAATTACTGCCGTAAACGAGGCCGCTGACGCCACCGACAAACTGGCAATTGGCAAAATTGTCGTTGCCGATCGTCTGGTTCAGCGTGAGGACGAGGTTGCCGGTGGCGCCGTTGTAACCATCGACTGCGATTTGATATACGACGCCCGCGGTGGCGTTGAAGGTGAGGCGGCTCTGGAGATTGCCAGGGGCGATATCATCGTTGCTTGCGACCAGAGAGAGATTGTTGAGGCTATTACCGGTATAGACGGCGAGGAGCGTGTTGAAGCTGCTGCCGATGGTGTCGATCGTGACCGGCTTGGTGCTGAGCGCGGTCCACTGATACCAGACCGAGTGGCCGCCTGCGTTGCCGGCGTGGTTGGGTTCGCCGGCTTGCTTGGTGGCGTTAAGGTTGCTGCCCGGGACACTGGAGAATCCGCCCAGCAGCACCTGCGAACTGGCAAAGTTGTCATTAAGCGGCGGCGCGTTGGGATTGCCGATGGAAATCGGCACGGAGGAGATGTTGTTGGAGTAATTGGATTCCTGGATGATGCCCGCGGGGTTCGCCTCGATTTCGATCGTGTAATTGCCGTTCGGCAGGCCGGTGATGTCGATCCACTGGCCGTCGAGCGTGGAATCATAAAGATCGCCCCAGCCGGTCTGGATGCCCTGGTTGTTGCAGTTGTACAGGGCGGTCGAGGCGGAGTTCGGGTTCCAGCGGAAAACGTCGAGGATGCAGAAGCCGACCTTGAGGCCAATGGCGGCGATGTTGCCGTTCGTGTCGCGGAGGCGGTAGGACATGTAATTCTGGAAATGATAGTGCGCATGGCAGGGCGCCCAGACAAACAGCGGGTTGCTGGCAGGGTTGCCAAAGAAGAGATCGGCGGTGCCGGAGTTTTCTGTCTGCGTGTTGAAACGGATGATGGTGCGCGTGCCGGCCTGGATCAGACCCTCGAGGACGGCGCAGCTGGACGGCGAGAAGGTCTCGGTGGAAATGGCGGGATTGATGGCCGATGCCACGATGCTCAGGTCGGGCAGCGCAACGCTGGCCTGGACCCAGCGCAGGACGATGCTGCCGTTTGCGCCGCCCTTGCCGTCGACGGCCACGTGATAAACCGTGCCGGAAACAGGCGTGAACGTCAGGCGGCTGCGCGTGCTGTTTTTGTTCATATTGTCGTTGCTTGCCACCAGAGTGAGATTGCTGACGCTGTTGCCGGTGTAGACGGCGAGGAGCGTATCGAAACCGCTGAGGGCGGTGTCGAACGTGACCGGGCTGGTGGAGGAAGCGGTCCAGTTATACCAGACCGAGGCGCCGCCTGGATCGCCCGCGTGATTCGGTTCGCCCGGTTCCTTCGTGGCGCTGAAGTTATTGCCGGTAATCGAGCCGGAAGTGCCGCTGATCGCCTGGGCGGCGGAGAAATTATCATTCGTGGGCGGCGTGCCGGTACTCAAGGTGGCCACGAGACTGGTCACGGCTCCAATACTGTTGCTGACCACGACGTCATAGTTGCCCGCGTTCGTGAGCTGGAGATTCAGCAGCGTCAAATTGGGCGTCAGAGATCCGGAGATGTTCGGACCGTCGAATGTCTTGAAGCCATCCTTGTACCATTGGTAACCGAGCGGCTGGGTGCCCGCGGCGACCACCGAGAAGATGGCGGTGCCACCGACGGCGAGAAGCTGGTTCTGGGGCTGGCTGGCGATCGTGGGCGCGACCGGCGCCTTGCACTTGCCAGCGGTGCCGGCGTTGTAGATCGCAGCGATTTCCGCTGCGGAGAGCCCGCGGTTGTAGAGCGCGGCCTCGTCCAGCCAACCGGAGAATTTGTGATCCCAGAAGGATTGCCCGGAGGTGCCGAAATAGAGCGGGAACGTGCCATAGCTCTGGGCGAAGGTGATGTTGCTCTGGCCCACGAACTGGCCATTGATATAGAGCGCGATGAAATTGGAACCGCGCACGCCGGCGACATGATACCAGGTGTTGGTAGCTATCGTGGAAGGACCGTAAACGTCCGCAGCCTGATCAGTGGCGGAGGTGACGCTGAAGGCAAACGCATCGCCGCCGTTGCGCCGGGTCTTGGTGAGGGCGTAACCCTCGAAATCACTGGTTCGGGTGTTCTGTTTGAAAATGATATATTGCTGGCCGGCGGGCGAGCCTCCCAACGCCTGGGAATCAAGCGACTTGAATTTGATCCAGGCTTCGATGGTGAGGTTGGACAGGTCAACGGACGGCGAATCCGGAATCTGAACGAAGTTATTGGTCCCATCAAAGCTGAAGGCAAGGCCGACTTCGCCACCGGCCGACGCGCCGGCCCCGCCCATGAGCGTGCCGTTGTTCGGGCCGACAAGATCGGCGGCCGATCCTTCCGCGGGCCACCAGGAGACAATGCCGGTGGGGGAAGGGTCGCAACTGCCGGGTTGGTTCACGGTGAGCGTGGCCACCGAGCTTGTGATGGCGCCGTAGGAGTTGGCGATCACCACGGAGTAGCCGCCGCTGTTGGTGGGTTGGGGATTGAAAATCGAGAGCGTGGGCGTGGCCGTGCCATTGAACTGGAGACCGTCAAAAATGGGCGTTCCTTTATACTGCCAGCCATAAGTGAGCGGCGCAGTGCCAGTCGCCACCACGGTAAAAGAGACCGGCGTGCCGGTGAGGACGATCTGGTTCGACGGCTGCGTGGAGATTCCGGGCGGCAAATCGACGGTGAGAGTGGCGACCGTGCTGGTGATGGAGCCGGCAATGTTTGTGACGATCACCGAGTAACCGGCGGCATCGGCGGCCTGCACCGAGGCGAGACCAAGCGCGGGCGTGGTGGCGCCGGAGACATTGCCGCCGTTGTTGAGAATAGCATTGTTCTTGAGCCATTGATAACTGAGCGGCGTGGTTCCGGAAGCTGTGACAGTGAAGCTGACATTCGAGCCGGGAAGCACAGAGAGCGAGGCGGGCGGGATGGAAATGCCGGGCGGCACCGGAGCCGGATTCACGGTGAGCAAGGCGGACTGACTGGTGGCCGTGCTCACCACGTTGCTGACAGTTACTTGGTATTGCTCGCCGGAGTCTGCGACCTGGACATTGGAAATCGTAAGCGAGGAAGTGAGGCTGCCGGAGATGCCCGGGCCGTCAATGAGGTTGGTGCCATTCCGCAGCCATTGATAACTGAGCGGGGCGGTTCCCGAGGAGGTGACGGTGAAACTGGCGTTTGCGGCGGCGATCAGAGTCTGGCTTTGTGGTTGGGCGAGAATGGCCGGACCGGAAGGCCCTTTGCATTTTCCGGCAGACCCGGCGTTGTAAATCGCAGCGATCTCCGTGGCCGTGAGCGCGCGATTGTAGAGGGAGACCTCATCCAGCCAGCCGGAGAATTTGTGATCCCAGAAGGACTGGCCGGAAGTGCCGAAGAAGAAGGGGAACGTGCCGTAATTCTGCGCGAAGGTGATGTTGCTTTGGCCTACAGATTGTCCGTTGATGTAGAGCTGGATGAAATTCGAGCCACGAACCGCCGCCAGGTGGTACCAGGTATTGATGGCAATGTTGGGGGTCGATAACACGTCGGCGCCCACACCGGAGGCCGAGGTGACGCTGAACGCAAACGCGTCGCCGCCCGTGCGGCGGGACTTGGTGATGGCCATGCCTTCGAAATCGCCGTTGCGGGTGTTCTGCTTGAAAATGATGTACTGTTGGCCGGCAGGCGAACCGCCGGAAGACTGGGAGTCCAGCGATTTGAATTTTATCCATGCTTCCACGGTGAACACCTGCAGATCAATGGAGGGCGAGTCGGGGATCTGCACGAAGTTGTTCGTGCCGTCGAAACTGAACGCCTGACCGTCTTCGCCGGTGGCAGTGGCCGTGGCGCCGCCCATGAGCGTGCCGTTGTTTGTGCCAATGATGTCCTGGGCATTGCCATCGCCGGGCCACCAACTGAGAATCCCCGAAGGAGAGGACACACAACTTCCGGGCACGTTGACGGTGAGGCTGGCGGTGATGCTGTTGGTCGCGCCGGCGATATTGGTGATCACAACCGAGTATCCGCCGGCGTTCGTGGGCTGGGCGTTGTTGATCGAGAGGGTTGCGCTGGCCGTGCCGCTGAATTGGGGACCATCGGTCAGATTGGTGGCGTTGAAGCGCCATTGATAGAACAGCGGAGCGGTCCCCGAAGCGCCGACGGTGAACGTTGTGTTGCTTCCAGCAAATACACTTTGACTGGCTGGCTGGCTGGTGATCGAGGGCGGAATATCGACGGTCAAGGAAGCTACAAGGCTGGTGATCGCCCCGGCGGTATTGGTCACGATGACCCTATAACCCGCGGCATCGGCGGCCTGGACGGAGGCGAGCGACAGGATGGCGGTGGTGGCGCCGGAGACGTTGCCTCCGTTGGGGAGATTGGTGTTGTTCTTCTGCCACAGATAGCTCAGCGGCGTGGTGCCGGTGGCGAGCACGGTGAAGGTGACATTCGAGCCGGCGTTCACGACGAGGTTCGAGGGCCCGGACGTAATGCCCGGAGCGACTGGCGCGGGATTGACGGTGAGTTGGGCCAACTGGCTGTTGGTGGTTCCGAAGCTGTTGGTGACAATCACTTGAAAGGTGGCGCCCGAATCGCCCAACTGCACGTTGGAAACCGTCAACGACGAAGTCAGAGTGCCGCTGTAAGCCGGGCCGTCAGAAAGCGGCAAGCCGCCGCGCAACCATTGGTAGGAGAGCGGCGCAGTGCCGGAGGCCGCCACCGAGAAGCCGACATTCGCGCCCACAGTGACCGTCTGGTTGGCCGGTTGGCCGGATATGCCGGGCGGCGCGTTCACGGCGAGCGTGACAGGGATCGTGTTGGTAGAGCCGCCGGCGTTGGTGACGATCAAGCTGTACGAGCCCGCATCGGTGAGTTGGAGATTGCTGATGGTGAGAACATTGCTGGTGATGCCGGAGATCCGCGGATTGGCAGCAATGTTACCGCCGTTCAACTGCCATTGATAGGAAAGCGGCGCGGTGCCGGAGGCGGAGGCGCTGAAAACCGCGGTAGCGCCGACGAGATTCGTCACACCTTGGGGCTGCGAGGTGATTCCCGGGGGCGTGACGACAGTCAGAACCGCTACGCTGCTGGTGAGCGCCCCGGAAACATTGGTGACGAGAACCGAATAGCCGCCGGCATCGGAAGATTGGGCGCTGGCGATTACGTAATTGGTGGCATTGGCGCCGGGAATGACGTTGCTATTGAAGAGCCACTGATAACCCAACGGAGGCGTGCCGGTGGCAAAGACAGTGAACTGGGCTGGACTCCCGACGACGACGGTCTGGTTGGTCAGCGGAGTGATGATGGAGAGCGATCCGCCCGATTTGCATTTGCCGGAGGTTCCGGCGGCGAAAATGGATGCGACCTCGGTTGCGGTGAGCGGCCGGTTATACAGGCTGACCTCGTCGAGATTTCCATTCAGCTTGCCGTCCCAGAACGAGGCGCCCGAAGTGCCAAAGAACAGGGGAAGCGTGCCGTAATCCTGCGGGAAGGAGACGGCCGCCGTGCCGACGGATACGCCGTTGGTGTAAAGCTGAATGTAATTGGAACCGCGGACCGCCGCGAGATGATACCAGACATTGGTGGTGACGTTCGTGCCGGAATCCACTTCCACGGCCTGACCCGCTGCTGAGGAGACGCCGAAGACGAAGACGTCGCCGCCGGTGCGCCGCTCCTTGCCGACGTAGATGCCCTCGAAATTTCCGTTGCGGGTGTTTTGCTTGAAGAAGAGGTATTGCTGGCCGGCGGGAGCGCCGGAGGTGGTCGAATTCAGGGAGTTGAAGCGCACCCAGAACTCCACGGTGAAGTTGGTCGGATGGAAAGCAGGAGCGTCGGGAATCTGAATGTAGGCGGTCGTGCCGTTGAACGTGAAGCACTGGCCGACTTCGCCGACATTGGTGGCCGTGGCGCCACCCGTGAGGGTTCCATTGTTGTTGGTGAGGATGTCAGCCGCGGTGCCGTCCCCGGGCCACCAGGATACAATGCCCGACGGCGGAGAAAAGCAACCGGCGGCAAAAACGTGGAATTGAATTGCGGTGCTGACGAAGACGAAAAACGACAGGAAGCGAAAACGGCTGCCCGACAAACAGAACGGAGTTCTCATGTGCTGACAAATAGTTGGTTACGGCAATTGGGTCTGAGTCCCAGGGTCCGGGGTCATTACGATTAGCAACCTCGCGGCCCATCGAGTGTAGGTCCGAGGCTCAGTGCGATCAAGGAAAATCAACCCAAATTTGCCTGCGCGCGGGCAAAATAATATGCACTCAGGCTTGTGAAGAAAACCCGAAGAACTACGGAGATATACGCTACGTAGTTGTACGGGCATCCACTGGCGCGGCAACGGCCTGAAATTTGAACTCGGATGCGATGACTGAAGGGATTGTGGTTTTCCCGAACGAGGCGTGCTCAGCCCTCAGGGAACCAGTCGACAGCGCTGGAATTGTAATCAGTGGCGACGGAAAAGTAATTGAGGTGCTGGAGGAGGTCGCGGAGTTCGGCGAGGTCCAGGGTCTTGGCGGTGCAGGCGTTGGCGCCGAGGTGGTACGCCTGGTTAAAGTCATCGAGGTTCTTGGAGCCGGTGAGAACGACGACGGGGAGCTTGCCGATCTCGGGTTGGGCGCGGAGCCACTTGAGCAATTCGAGGCCGCTGACCTTGGGTAGGGAAAGGTCGAGCAGGACCAGGGTGGGGATGGGATAATACGAGCGGTCGGCGTACTTCCCTTCGCCGGCAAGATAATTCATCCCCTGCTCGCCGTCGGCGGCGATGTATACGCGGTTGGTGAAATTCCACTGTTTAAAGCAAGAGAGCACCAAGTCCACATCCTTGGCGGAATCTTCGACCAGCAGTACGACGTTGTCAGTCATGTGAGAGCCAGGCGCCTGGAATCATTTGCTGCCATTCCGTTAACAGACGACCGCTTGGAGAAAATGGTTAACATAAAGATGACGAAAGAGTAATTCTTTTTTGGCTGACGTGGCATTCATGGTTTGGTGCCATCGGTCAAGACGAAAGACGCGACCAGCGGGCGGTGATCAGAAGCGACGCCCCAGTCGGGCAGTGAAAGTACGTACGTACCCGCCGGGTCCCAATGCTTTGCCATGGCATGGCTCAGCAGAATGTAGTCGATGCGGCTGTAGGTATCCTCGAGGGCATAAAAATGAGTCCAGGTGATCCTTCTCGCTGTAAGCCGTCGCTGGGTTTCGGGCGGATCATCGCCGTTCCGCTCGGCGGGCCGGGTATCGACGAGGGCGTGTTTACCACGGGACCCCAGGATGGTGCGGATGGGTTCCGAATCATGGAGGTCGTTGAAATCGCCGAGGACCACTAGGTTTAGGTTTGGATTGGCGGCAAGGTGGTGGTCGATGATGCTGCGGAGAATTTTGGCCTCCTCGAAACGGAGGTCGGCCTGGTCGGCTTCGGGAACGGGACGGCGGGATTTGAGATGAGCGGCGAGCAGCGTGAAAGCGAAGCGATCAGTCACGCGGATTTCCACTTCGGCGAAACCGCGGCTGACCTGAAAGCGTTTGCCGGCGAGGAGGAAGGATTCATTCGTATGCGGGTGTCGCGCGGCGAAGGGGAATCGACTCAGAACGGCCACGTGGATGTTGGTATCCCAGCCGCTGACGTGTTCCCAATAGGGGAGATCGAGACCGGCGCTCTTGAGCGAGGATTGCAACTCGAGCAGGGCGTTCGTGGTGCCCATTTCTTCGAGGGCGATGACGTCGGGTTTCAGGGTGAGGATGCTTTCGCGGACTTTGGCCTTGGAGGCTTCGGGTTTGACGACGCGAGTGGAGGTCGGCTGATCGAGATAATTCTCGACGTTATACTGCGCGATCCGGAGGAGTTCGGCGGCGGAAAGATTGAGTCGCCCAAGCAGGGCAAAACAGAATGCGCCCACCCGGCAGGCGTGAAGCGTGCGCATGCGCAGATTCATTGGAGGCACGGGCGCAATGGATTTGCTGTTGGCTCTCCGCGGGTTTAGCGGGTGCTCTCGGTACGGTCGGTGAATTCAATCACGTCCGCGGTGATGCTGACCTTGGGAATGGAGAAGAGAATGAGATAGGTGGTGGATTTGTCTTCCATTTCATTCGCGAGCGCCACGGCGCGGCCGGTAAGAGGCTCGTGAACGGAGGCGTAGAGCGACTGCTTGGCGTTGGCGTAATGCGGGCTGGCGAATGGAATGATGCCGAGCAGGCGGAACCCATAGCTTTGGCCGTGAGCGCCCGGCTGGATGAGGCGATAATTCTTGCTGTTGAGAGCGATGGCAGTGGAGGTGTTGTTTTGGGTGGATTCAACCTTGGAGGAGGCGCAGCCGGTGGCCAGAGCAAAGAGAAGCGATGCCGCGGCGACAAACGCCAGGCGGTGCGGAGCCAGATGGTGGAGTCTCATAGGTTTGATGATGATTTGGTTTTTGGACTTTCGTGACTGAGTTGGGATTGCCTGCGAGCTGTGCGGCAAAAATAAACCGGGACAGGGCGTTAATACTGCCGGGTGAATCTCGCTGGACAACGGCGAGTATGGGCGGGCCGATTGCGGGAGTCAATAGTCTGATGGCAGGGCGGGATTTACCGTTGCGGTTCTCAGTAGTTCTCCCCGGTTGTTTGCCTGTAAGCGACGCAGGAATTTCCTGTATGAAACGCCTGAATATCTTCGTTTGTGGTTTAGTCGCCGCCTTCGCCTGCGGTGACTTCCGTTGCCTGGGGCAGGTGCAGATCTCCGCCGGCATACAGATCAATTCGCCTGCCGATTTTTATCAACCCCTCACGCCCTACGGAAGTTGGGTGGACGTGGCCAATTATGGCCGGTGCTGGCATCCGTCGGGGGTCGGGACGGATTGGCGGCCGTACGAAAACGGACAGTGGGTCTGGACGGATGCGGGTTGGTATTGGCAGACGGATGAGCCGTGGGGATGGGCTTGTTATCATTATGGTTCGTGGCTCGATTATCCGAATTACGGGTGGATCTGGATCCCAGGCATTGACTGGTCGCCCGCGTGGGTGACGTGGCGACAGGGTCCGGATTACATTGGCTGGGCGCCGTGTGCGCCGCCGGGAGTGTCGCTCACGCCGGCGTTCTTCGCGTTCGTGGACGTGCATCATTTCCATGATCACATCGGGCCGGGCGTGTTGGTGTTCAACGACACAAGGATCTATGACAGGTCGCACGAATTCGGCGGTGCGCGCCACGAGGAGCGCGATTTTGACGGACATCGCCGGCAGGTGGTGGTGAATCCGGGACCCCGGGCTGAGGATATTCAGCGCGTGAGCGGGCAGAAGTTTGAAGCACGTCCGCTGAACGAGGTGGTGCGCGAATCCCGGACGCACCAGGAGAATGTGCGGCCCGGCGAGCGGGGCAGGGATCGGACCCAGCCCGTGGATCGCGAACATGGTACGCAGCCCATGAATAATGAAGCGGGACGTCCGGAATCGCGGCCACAACCCGGTGCGGCGCCGACGCCTCCTTCACCAGCCGAGCGGCCTGTGCCCCCAACAGGGCGGGAACATGGCGATCGAAACGTGCCGCAACAACCGAATGAATTGCGGACACCTCAGTCGACGCCTGCTCCGACCGAGCGGCCGATGCCGAGCACTCCGAACGAACATCCATTGCCGCCGACCGGCCATGAAACAGGCGATCGCCATGCGCCAGTGACGCCTCCGAACCAGCCGTCCGCGCCGCAGGGCTTAACGACTCCGACCCGTCCGGCCACGACGCCGACCGCGCCGCCGGCAATGCAGCCTCCCATCGAGCGGACCGCTCCGACGCCTCCTCCGCAAACGGAGCGTCCGCTCCCGCCCACCGGCCGCGAAAGCGGTTTCGGCGGCCCGGGCAACGCGCCGCACGCGGAACAACCTGTGGCTCCGCCGCACGAACCGGCAGCGGCGCCGCGGGCGCCTGTGGAATCGCCGGCAGCGCACGCGCCCGCTCCGGCGCATGAAGCTCCCGCGAGACCGGAAGGTCAGTCCGGTACACCTCAGAGGGACCGCGGAAACAACCAGCAGCCATGAGTGCTGAAGCTTATCGAGTTTGACGGTTGCGTGTGTTGGGACTGGCCCGGAGCTTTCCGGGCCGGTCGATTTTGCCTGTGTGCTTTGGGGTTACACCATTCCATCCCGGGGCGCGCGGGCACTTTCGTCGTTGCCGGGAGCGGTGCGTCTCCGTTAACCTCCCGGCGACATGATTCAAGAAATTGCAGCGCCGCCGGCGTCCGCGCGCGCAGACGGACGGTTGCCGGGGCAGCTTCGGTCATTGCGATTCCAGAACGACATTGCGCCCTATGCAACCGGTTCGACGCTGGTGGAGTGGGGGAATACGCGGGTGATTTGCGGAGTCACAGTGGAGGATGTCGTCCCTCGCTGGATGAAGGAGCAAAATGTTCTCGGCGGTTGGATCACCGCGGAATACTCGATGCTTCCTTACTCGACGCTGCAACGGAAGCAACGGGACATCGCGAAAGGGAAGATTGACGGGCGGTCGCAGGAAATCCAGCGGTTAATCGGCCGCGCGATGCGGGCGACGATTGACCTGGACAAACTCGGGCAGCGGACGATCTGGGTGGATTGCGATGTGTTGCAAGCGGACGGCGGCACGCGGACGGCGGCGATCACGGGAGCCTACGTGGCGCTTTCGCTGGCCGTGCGCAAACTGATGGGCGAAGGCAAGCTCAAGGAGAACCCGATGCTTCACGCCGTGGCGGCGGTGAGCGTGGGGATCGTGGGTGGTCGGGCACTGCTGGACCTGTGTTACGTGGAGGACGCGGCGGCGGCGGTGGATTTGAATTTGGTGATGAACACGGCGGGCGAGTTCATCGAATTGCAGGGTACAGGCGAGGAAGCCACCTTCAGTGAGGAACAGCTCGGGGAAATGTTGTCGCTCGGGAAGAAGGGGATCCGGGAACTGCTGGCGGCGCAACAGCGGGCGCTGGGTTGAAGTGAAGGCGAAGGCGCGCTGGCCTGAGGACCGGAGGCGGGGATGATCGCGGCCACCACACTGCTGCTCCTGCGCCATGCCGAAGTGGAGGCGAAATACCAGCGGGTTTTTGCGGGACGCCTGGACGTGGACCTTTCACCCCGCGGCAGGGAACAAGCTGCCGTCCTGGCGGGATATCTTCGCGGAACACGCGTCGATGCGCTTTACGCAAGTCCCATGAAACGCGTGCAGGAAACGCTCGCGCCGTTAAGAGGTCTCGGAGAGTGGCCGGTGCCCGTAGCCCGGGATGGATTGCGCGAAGTGGATTTTGGCGATTGGACGGGATGCAGTTGGGAGGAGGTGCGGACAAGATTCGGTGTGAGCGCATTCCAGTGGCTGGAACAACTCGACGCGGGCAAGATGCCGGGCGCGGAATCGGGCGCGCAGTTCCGGGCGCGGGTTGCGCCTTGCCTGCAGCAGATTCTCGCGGCGCATCCGGGCCAGACAGTGGGAATTGCCTGCCACGGCGGTGTGATCCGAATGATCCTTTCCATTCTGCTGGATTTGCCCCTGCCGAAGATGGGCGGGTTCGAATTCGACTACGCCAGTGTCACCGAGGTGCATCACGCGCCAGGCCGCACCGAGGTGCAGTTGTTGAATTTCACGCCGTGGCGCGACTTGCGATGAAACCCCGCCCGCTGCTGCAAGTCTCGATATCGACCAAACCCGAAGCGGAAGAGGCCATCAGCGAACTGATGGGACGAGTGTTCGCCGCGCAGGCCAGCGTCTACGCGAGTGAGGAAACAAAGGAGTCGGTCGTTTCGGTTTTTTGCGAGCCGCACGATTGGAATGCCAATCGCCAGGCGGCCTTGCGCGAAGGGTTGCGTGCTGTGCTGGCCAGCGGGTTGAACGCCGGGAAAGCAACGATTTCCACGCGACGGGTGGCGCGTGAGGATTGGGCGGAGTCGTGGAAGCAGCACTTCAAACCCATCGAAGTCGGCCGCCAACTGCTGGTCAAACCAAGCTGGGTCAAGCGGCGTCCGCGCAAGAACCAGGCGGTGGTGGTTTTGGATCCCGGCTTGAGTTTCGGGACGGGAAATCATCCTACCACGCTCTTTTGCCTCCAGGAGGTCGCCGGGTGTCGAAGGGCAGGGGAGAGGCAATCGTTCTGGGACTTGGGAACGGGGTCGGGGATTTTAGCCATCGCGGCCGTCAAACTTGGCTACCGGCCAGTGGAGGCTGTGGACTTCGACCCGCAAGCCGTAGGCGTTGCGATCGAGAACGCCCGGCGGAATCGCGTTGCGCAGGCAGTGCGGATCAAGCGCGGCGATGTTACGCGCCTGCCATTGCGGCCTGCCCGGCTATACGACGTGATCTGCGCCAATCTCATTTCCAACCTGCTCATCGAGGAACGGAAAAGGATTGCGTCCCGATTGCATCCCGGCGGCACGCTGGTGCTGGCCGGAATTCTGGTGGCGCAGTTCGGGGAGGTTCAGCGGGCTTTTGAGCAATGCGGCCTGCGACTGGTCCGCAGCCGCACGGAGGGCGAATGGCGTTCCGGGGCGTTTGAATGGCGGCGGTAAGGCCGTTCGCGTTCGCCGACGTAGGTCTCAAACAATTTGACAAAATTTTTTTGAATGCTTCATTGCGCGCAGGGTCGAAGGGTTATCGTGATAGCGCAGGTACTGCCAGCCGCATACGGCGCGTGATTAATTGTTATTAAAGCGCCGGGTTTGGCATGCCAAACGCTGCAACAAACCTCCGAAAGGAATGTTGGATATGACGAAAACGTTGGACGTAATCACCGAGGCCATACGTAGCAGCAAACATCCCTTCCGCAAGGCAGACAGCCAGCCAAAAAAAGCCCACAAACACCGCTATGAACGCAGGAAAATCAAAGAGTACCTGCATCTCGGTGACTGGGCGTCCGAAGAAGCAGCTTAGAATCTGGTCGTAAAGACCCGTCGCGAGCAGCCGCGCCAGCGTGGCTGTTTTTGGGCAGCGTGGTCAGAACTCACTGGCACTGGGGGCAGATGCCGAAAAACTCCAGTTTGTGAGTGATGGCCTTGAAACCGTTCCGCTCCGCAATGCGCTGCTCCAGCTCGCGGGTGAAGCACTCGTCAATCTCCACCACCGCCGCGCATCGAGTGCAGACGAGATGGTGATGATGGCCGTCGTCTCCCTCCGCCAGCAACTCGTAGCGCGCCACGCCGTCACCAAGGTCAAACCGCTTCACCATCTGCATCTCCTCGAGCAGATGCATGGAACGATACACCGTCGCCAGGTCGCTGCTTCCCCTGGGCAGCGCGTCGAAAATCTCCTTGTTCGACATCGGATGCGCGTGCTTCCCCAGAATCTCCAAAATACTCTGGCGCGGACCGGTGACCTTCCGCGAACGCCGGCGCAGGCGGTCGGTCAACGCCGGCAAATCCGTTCCCGCCTCAGCGTGCCGGTGCCCGTGGCCGTGGTGTTTGTGCGGTTTCATGCGGGCAAAACTTTTCTCTCGGGACGTCGCAACCGTCCAAACGCCAGCGACAAGACAAAAAGTACAATGCAACTCAGCACAATCGCCGACCCGCAGGGAACATCAAGCTGGTAGGAGGCAATCGTCCCGCCCACGGCGCCAATCAGGCCAATCACCAGGCTCAACAAAATCTGCTGGCGCAGATTGCGGCTCAGGTTCCGCGCCGCCGCCGGGGGAATCACCAGCAGCGAAGTCACCAGAATGATCCCGAGCAGCCGGATGCTCATTGCCACCGTGAGCGTCAGCACCAGGATGAAGAAATAATTCAACCGCCGCACCGGCACGCCGCAAACCTGCGCCATTTCCTCCTGCGCCGCCATCAGCGTGAGCGGGCTCAATTGCACGAACAATCCCGTTCCCACCAACACGAGCAACGCGCCGCCCAGCCATACGTCCGGCCAGCCGATCGCCACAATGTCGCCAAACAGATAACGATTCAATTGCGCCTGATAGTTCAGCCCGTTCGAACTGCGCAACAGGCTCAAGACAGTCACCCCCAATGCCACCGATCCCGAAAGCAGCAGCGCGAGGATTGTGTCCGTCAGCAAATCAGTTCGTTCCTTCAGCCACATCATGGCCGCCGCCACCAGCAGGCTGAAACCGATCATCGGCAATGTCGGTTCCACGAATCCGAACCAGAATCCCAGCGCCACACCGGCCAGCGCCGAATGCGAAATGGTGTCGCTGAAGAACGCCATCCGCCGCGCGATCACGAACACGCCCAGCACCGCGCAAAGCGGCCCAAGGCAGAGCGCGGCCAGCAGGGCCCGTTGCATGAAAGGATCAGTGAACATGGTGGTGATGGTGATGTTCGTAGGGCGCGACATGGATGCCGTACGCCTGTTTGAGCGATTCGGCGTTCATGACTTCCTCCGGCGTTCCTTCGCAGCAGATCACGCCGTTGAGCGCATATACATGCGCCGCGTGCCGGTAAACCATCGAAAGATCGTGCGACACCAGCACCACCGTCAGGTGATGCCGCTTCTGGATGTTCGCGATCAATTCGTAGAACGACTCCTCGCCCGGCCGGTCCACGCCCGCGGTGGGTTCGTCCAGCAGCAGCAGCTCGGGTTTCGTCAGCAGGCTGAACGCAATCAACACCCGCTGCAACTGTCCGCCCGAAAGCTGCGCCAGCGGCCGATTCAACAGGCCCTCCGCGCCGATGCCCGCCAGCGTGTCGGCCAGGAGCGCGTCCGTCTTGCGATGCGATTGCCAGAACCAGTTCCGCGTCCGGTGCAATCGCAACGCCAGGAACTCGCGCACGCTCAGGATGAAACTTCGATCGAGCGCCAGCCGTTGCGGCACATAGCCGACGCGCTTCAGCCCCTTTTGCAGGTCCGTGCTGCCGAACAGTTTCACCTCGCCCGCCGCGGGCTTCTGCAGGCCAAGGATGCACCGCAAGAGCGTGGTCTTGCCCGAGCCGTTCGGGCCGATCAATGCCACCAGCTTCCCGTGCGGCACGGTCAGGTTCACGCCGCGCAAAACCGGCACTCCGTCGAACCACACATGGAGGTTGCGCACCTCCACCGGCACCACGGCATGCGCTTCACAACACGGGGCGTTCATTTCCAGGCGCGCTCCAGTTCGCGCAAATTCTTCCGCATGGCGGTCTCGTAAGCTTCCGGCGTGAACTCGCCGGTTTCAATCGTATCCAGCGTCGCGATGTTCACGTTGTAGTCCTTTCCCATCTGTTCCACGAGCTGCGGTGCCGATTGGGTTTCCGCAAACACCACGCTCACATGCTCGTGCTGGATGACCCCGTGCAATTCGGACAGATAGCGCGGCGACGGCTCAACATCCGCCTGCTTTTCGACAACGCCGACGATCCGCAAGCCGCAGCGGCGGGCAAAGTAGGGGAATGCATCGTGGAACGTGACAATCGCACGGCCTTTGTAGGGGGCGGTTCCTTCGACCAGATCGCTTTGCAGCCTGGCCAGCTTCTCCAGGTAGGCCCGGGCATTGCGCTCATAACCGGACGCCCGCGCCGGATCTGCTTGCTGCAGTGCCACGAGAATATTCGTCACCGCGTGCGCCGCGAGTTGCGGGTCCAGCCAGATGTGGGGATTGGGCGCGAGCGGCTCTGCGGAAGTCGGCGAGCCGCCCGGTTCGAGATAACGTTCGGAAGTGATCAGCTCTCCCTTCAATCCATCGGCTGCGCGGACGATGATCTTCGGTGCGTCCGGCGACTCCACGATCCGATCCAGCCACGATTCAATTCCCAGTCCGTTCATTACCAGCACATCGGCGGAAACGAGCTTCTTCATGTCGCGCGGGGTGAATTGGAAATCATGCGGCTCGGCTCCGGCGGGAAGGAGATGATCCACTTCCGCCAGGTCGCCCGCGACATTGGCCGTCAAACAATAGACCGGCAGAAACGTGGCCAACACTTTGAGCCGACGGGCCTGGGCGTGAGCGGGCGGGACCGCGCCGGTCAACAGCAGCGCGAGAATCAGGAACCACCTTACCCCAGCGGGTCTCATACCCATATTATTAGCGCGCCGGGGCTGTATTTGCAAATGATTTGCAATTGGCGTGCAAAATTTTCCCCGCCGCGCGGGCGGGGAACAAGCTTACTTCATCAGCAGCATCTGGCGGGCGCGCTTGATCGAGCGGTTCAACGCCCGCTGGTAGTGCGCCGGCAGCCCCGTGTATTTGCGGGGCAGGATGCGGCCCTGGTCGGTCACAAACTGCTTGAGCAGGTTCGTGTTCTTGTAGTCGAGCGCGTCCACCGTGAAGTCAATCTTCGGCTTCGGACGGGGCGTGCGCACCTCGGCGGAACCACCTCGGCCGCCTCGGCCGCCGCGCTTTTCCTTATCGGTATTTGTCTTGCGTGGCATGGGATTACTTGATTTCGCGATGCACGGTATGGCGGCGCAGCGCGGGGTTGTACTTCTTGAGTTCCAGCTTCTCGGTCTTCAGCTTCTTATTGCGCGTGGTCACGTAACGCGAAGGCGACTTGCCTTCCTTGCGCGATTCCGTGCATTCCAGGGTGACGAGTTCTCGTGGCATAAAAGTTATTCCTTCTCCTTGGCCGGCTTTTCCTCGGGCTCTTCCTCTTCCTCAACTTCGTTGACGCCCACGCTGTCCACCGTTCCCAGCGAACCGAGCCGGCGCTGGCGCAATGCGCCCTCGCGCTCGAGCTGCGCCTGGGCCTGCACCGTGAACCGCGTCCAGGGAATCGCCTCCAGCCGCGCCTTGGGAATCGCCTTGCCGGTCAGCTCGCAGATTCCGTAGGTGTTCTTCTCGATGCGCTTCAACGCCTCTTCGATTTCGTAGATCGCGTCCTGGTCCGAGGAGAGCAGGCTCAGCGCGAAGTCGCGGTCGAAATTGTCCGTGCCCGAGTCCGCCATGTGCAGGCTGTAGCCGGCGAGTTCCTGGGCCGATTCCTTGGCAAGTCCGCTCATCTGCCGCAGCAACTGCTCGCGCAGGTCCAGCAGGTTGCGATAAAACTTGGCCCACTCGGCCTTGATTTTCTTTTCACCATTCGCCTTCTGGGGATTCGCATGCGTATGGCCCAGGATGGACGCCGTGGTGGCCGAAAGCGGCGCTTTGTTAGGAGCGCCCTCTTTTTTGACGATCTTTTTCTTCGTAGTCACAACTCTAAAATCTGTTCTCAGTATCGGCTGTTCTCTTGCGCTCCCGAAGGACGGTTTCCAATCGAGAGTGCGCGACTCTACCAGACAAAATCAAATTTGCCACAAAAATATTCGCGAAATTTGAGCCTCCAACCAAACCCCGCAAGCCCCTTCTGTCAAGGGCCCTGCCGGTTGATTTCTCGCCCCCAGGTCAGCCCTTCTCAATGCACGCGTAGGCGTTGTGGTTGTGGATGCTTTCATAATTCTCCGCCTCCACCTTGTACCACGTCACGTCCTTGTGGCCGTTCAGCCGCAACGCCACGTTCCGCACCAGGTCCTCCACGAACACCGGGTTCTCATACGCCCGCTCCGTCACCGCCTTCTCATCCTGCCGTTTCAACAGGGAATACAACTCCGAACTCGCCGACACCTCCACCAAGGCGATCAAATCCTCGATCCAGATCGCCCGTTTCGACCGGATCTGAACCGTCACCGTCCCGCGCTGGTTATGCGCCCCGTGCTGGCTGATCGCCTTCGAACAGGGGCACAAGGTCGTCACCCCCGCAATCACCGTCAGCACAAAATCAATCTCCTTCCCGCACGCCGTCGCGTCGAACCGCGCCGTGTAATCCATCAACCCCTCCATCCCGCTCACCGGCGCCTTCTTCGTCAGGAAAAACGGAAATTCCATCTCCAGGTGCGCCGTGTCCGCGTTCAGCTTGCGCTGCATCGCGTGCAGGATGTCCGTGATGTTCTCCACGTGCACCATGTTCCCGTGCGCGTTCAACACCTCGATGAACCGGCTCATGTGCGTGCCCTTGAACTCCTTCGGCAGGTCCACATACATCCCGATGGTGGCGATCGTGTTTTGCACCACATGCGCCTTGTCGCGGATCTGGATGGGAAACCGCAGCCCCCGCACGCCCACCTTGTCGATGCGCAATTCGCGGTGGTCGCGTTCGTTCTGCTTGTCCTGCAGCTTCGCCGCAATCTTTGGCTTCAATTCAATCATGGTCGCCAGTTGTTCGATTCGAATGACTTCCACCAACCTAGCAGGAGGCAATGGTTTTGCAAACCCTCCGCTTCGGCGCGCGACTGGGTCCGTAGGACCAGTCGCAGCCATGTCCAAATCCACGAGCGCTCCTGGCTGCAGCAGCACCGCACTTCCATCCTTCCCGGAGCGCGGATGTCCCCATCCGCAGCGGTCTCGACAGGTGAGCCGCACATGAACTCGCCAAATCCGCCCTTCGCCGCGGAGCAAATCCACAATCCGAAATCCGAAGGTTTCGTCCACAATCGCCGATCAGCACTCGCCAACATAATTTTTTCCTGCGCTTATCGGCGCTTTTCCTTCCCCTCTTTTCGCAACTGCTTGATTCCAATTCCATTCCGCAAACCGCCCCGCGCAGCTGGCGTCGCAGCTATTTGGATCCGTCGCACCTTTCGCGCATCTCTGGCTGCTTCCCAGCGCACATATTGCTCTCCGGGCCGCGCGATCCCGTCCTGTCGGGACTGCAAGGTTAACTCGGTGCCCTGCCCGGTGTGCACGTGCCCTATTATGCAACCTCCAATCAAGCATCGGGATACCCGTTGGCGCGACAGCGTCTTGGAGTGCGCGCGCGCAGCGCCGCTTTTCCCGCGTCGAAGCCCATCGTCCTCGCATTCGCCCTCTCCCTCTGAAGCATTTGATCCAATCAACATATTGATATTCATTTTCACGCCCGTAATTCTAAACACAGCGGGTAGGACAATGGCGGTCCAAACCCAAACACAAAACACTCATCTGATCGGAAACAGTGGAAACTAGTACAAACTCTTTCGTAAACGCCTGATTCTCAATTCCAAATTTGAGACCGCCAGGTCGAGCGCTGTTGAACACGCAATACGAAACACGCAACAGCAGTTTATCGGAAAATGCGGACATTATCGTAAAATCCCATCCCCAACCCCTTGATCCACAACCCGCCACGCCCTGTTTCCGATATTCATTCTTTTCCTCATTCCGCACTCCGCACTCGGAAAGGGCTTGATTTGCTTTGATCCACCCGGATTCCAATTCCAATTTGGATCTGTGAGCTTGGATCTCTTGTCGCGCTGTAGCCTTGGCGAAGGCGTATCCACCCCCGTCCAATGCTCCTTTTTCAATCCGCAATCGACAATCCGCAATCCGCAATCCGCCACCCCCGCCCCCATTGCCTTTTTATCCCGAAAAAAGCCAAATACCCCAAATCATCCCAAATCCTCTCAAGCGATCCCAAATACCCGCGTGGCAGGCATCGAGCTTGCGATTGGCCCCCGGCTGGGGGAAGAATACCCGTCCTGCGCCAGCCGACAAACTTGGCAGGGCGGCGTTGCCGCGCCGCCCAAACTTTGGCGCCCGCAAACGTCCATCCAGCCAACCCGCTGCGCCCGGGCATTTCCGCCAGCCGGACGCCCAAGGCAGGGCGCGTCGCTCCGTGCGCGCCGCAACTCCTGCCCAGACGCAGCCCCGAAAGCTTCCGGGGCTGCAGGTCTGCCGACCGTCCCGGTCGGCGTCCGGATCCCGCATCTTGCATCCTGCATCTCGTATCTTGAGTTTTTTCATCATCTTTCACGCCTCCATCCTACCAAAGGGGGTGGGACAACGACGGTCCAACCCCCTCGCCGAATTTTCACAATTTGATTGAGATTACACCTGGCCAAACCGGGCGCTTAAGGCTTGGCGGAAACATCTCCATCCTCCTGCACACGCAATGTTTACATCCATTCGACAGCCGGGTGGCAACCAAATGTCTGCCCCAAAAACGCCTCCTCAAAAGCCCAAAAAGTACGTGTTTCCAATTCCCCCGCCTGTCACCCGCCACTCCGACAATTTGGACCACCGATTGAGATTTTACGTCGTGCCCCAACAGCCCGGGAGGGCTGCCAGATGGATAGCCGGTGGTCGAGGCCATCGGCCGACACCACCGGAAATTCAGGCAGATGCATTTCACCCCGAAGGGGTGCCAGACCGCATGGCACAAACGAGGTCGCCGCCGCGATTAGCAAAGTGTTTGAACCTTGGATTCCCGTCCGGAAGGACCTTGCTCCCGCTTTTGCACCCCACCCGGGCGAACTTCCACATCGGCGGTTGGCGAATCCAAAACCCATCGTGGACAACATCCCGGCCATTTTGTTACCCTTGAATCAAATGAAAGGATCGGACGCCGAAACCGGAATCAGTTTACGAATCGCTGCGGTTTCCCAGTTCGTTTAAGCGCTAGCCGTGAACATCACCGCCGAATTCATCTACACCGAGGACCAGGCGATTCGCGCCAGCGAAGAGGTAACCAAAAGCCTGCGCCCACCTCTGTTGGTCCGATTGTTGATCCCATTGTTGGTACGTTGGGAAGCCAGGAGGCGATTTAGACAAAGCCCTAGTGCAAATGGGAAGATGGTGTGGCGATTCGACGAGGAAAGGGTGGAGGATTCGACTGACGGTGCATCTGGCGTCCGTGTTTGGAGTAAGTTTATTGAAATAAGAGAGGTGCACGACGGCTTTCTTTTCTTCCCGCAGCCGCGCCTTGCACACTGGATACCCAAGAGTGCATTTTCCTCTGAGGCGGCTTTGTCGGGACTGTGCGACCTGATTCGTGCTGGTGGAGTGAAATACAATGGCTGACTGCACTCGAGCCGATGTTTGCTGCCGCTTGAGATTTGGATGGCGCGATAAGATATGAGTGCCGTATACGATAAATCGCACCGAGGGAACGCCAGTCAGTTCTTTGTCGCGGGAGAGCTTTGCCGTCGCGGCTACGTCGCCGTGGTTACGATGGGCAACACACCGAACACGGATATATTGTGCAGCAATCTCGAAGGAACGAAGTTTGTCCACATCCAGGTGAAGACGTTCATTCCCGGTTCTCCGACATGCAGCGTCGGACGTAAGGCAGAGCAGGACTTTGGGCCGAACTTCTTTTGGATTCTTGGGGGTATCCCTATGCCGAATTCCGCTCAGGGCTTCGAATATTTCATCATCCCGGCCTCACACATGGCGCGGAATGTTCGTGAGTCGCACGCGCGATGGCTCAGCGGGGAAAAAAAAGATGGAGGAGTTCGCCGGGACAGTGCGGTCCGAGCTGTTGGGGTCGGCGCGAAGTGTAGTGCCTGCTTTTGGAATGTTGCCGCATATCGTGATAAATGGGATTTCATCACACAACAGCTTGGTTCCTCGGGCGGACACTTGAATTTTGCTTGAGCGCATTATGATCGCCTTGGAAGTTTACGTGAATAAGGTAAAAGTCTGCACAGCCGGGCTGGAGGAACTCGAGTTCGTGAGTGCTGCTCTCAACTCCTTCGTGAATCCGGATGGGCGGCCGGATGACCGGAAGCTTCATTTCTCCGTCCTTGGCATGAAGGACAAAAAGACGTACAACTGGATTCAGTATGAGATGCAAAAGGGAAACCGCATCGAAATCCGTATAGTGGATGCGAAGAAGACTGACGATCCGAAAGAGACAAAGTGCTCAGGAGGATCATGCGCGAGCTGACTTTTCACTGTTGTTGCTCCTCTCCTCCTGCCATTCTCGCCTGATCTGGGAATATGGATTATCACGTAAACGCCCTCGGAAAGGACCTGGGGGTGATGCCGTTGGAGGAACTGCGACGCCGGCGGGAACGGAGGGAATTGACCGGCGCCGAGTTGGTATGGTGTTCCGGCATGCCTGATTGGCAGCCGCTCGACACCGTTCTCGGGCTGACCCGGCCAAAAACGAAACGCCGCCTCGTCCCGTGGTTGATCGCCGCCGCGATCGTTTTTGCGACCGCCATTTTTGTCATCGTGGTGGCTGGCGCGTTCGTCGTGTTCAAGCGCGTGAGCCGGCGCATGGAATCCGCGGCTGCGCAGATCACTTCCCAGGGGACGGAATCGGAAAGGGGCGTTGACGTTGCGAGCCGGCCGGTGCCGGCCAATTCCCATGCTCTCACGGAAGCGGATGTTCGCAAGCGGCGCCGTGATTTTTGCATCCGCCAATATCTCGAAGCCTATCGGGCGAACGCGCCGGCGGATGCCGCCTGGCGCACCGATGGCGAAAAGTTTATTCACGCCTGGATTGAAGAACAGTACGGAGACGGCACGGCGACCAACCCTCCCAATGTTTCGGTTTTAGCCGACCGGCTGGCCGCCAATCCGGCCTGCAATGATCCGTTGGTGCTCTCGCTGGCAAGCCTCAAAAGTGTGGAATGGTTTGAGGCCGACCACCGGATCGAGCGGGCGGTGGCGGCGTTTAATGGAACCAAATACAAGGCTTATCCCCGCTTGTTTGCGGTTGTTACGCTCGCCGCACACCAGGGCAATGCTCCCAACGAAGAACAGCGCCTGGACCGCGAAGCCGTGCGGTTATTCAAGGAGAGCCTGTCCGACGGCAGCATTCTACCCGAGGATCAGGCCATTCTTGCCGGCGCTTTCGTGAACGATTGGGGGAGCGCCTTGTTCGATCGCCGGGGCGCCGCTCTTGCCGATGCCGCGGACGAGGCGGGGACGAAATTTCTCTGGCTCGCCCTCGCGCTGCGCGGCGATTTCGAAATCAACGAGGCCTGGAAGGCGCGCGGCTCCGGCTGGGCAAACCAGGTTCGCCCCGAAGGCTGGCAAGGGTTTGAGGACCACCTGGCAAAAGCGGAGTCGTGCCTTACTAGGGCGTGGAAATTGCAACACGACCTGCCGCTGGTCCCATGCCTCATGGAGCGCGTGGAGTTGGGGAAGGGAACCGCCGAGGACATGCGCACCTGGTTCGATCGCGCTCTGGAGGCGCAGGTCGATTATCCGCAGGCGTGGTACTATATGGCGTGGGGCCTGTATCCGCGCTGGTACGGCAGCCTGGCCGCCTTGCGCCAGTTTGGAGTCACCGCGATTGACTCGGGACGATTCGATACCGAAGTCCCATTTCAATTTTATAAAATCGTCCAGGATCTCGAATTGGAGAACAGATGCGGTCCCGGGGAGCATTTATTCGGGCGCCCGGATATCTGGCCGGAATTGCAGCGCATGTACAATGGCTACATCACCAACCTCACGTCCCGAGGCCAGCCGTCCCGCGGCTGGCGCGAGGCTTATGCCACTGTTGCCTACCTTGCCCGTGACTATGATGCTTCCCGCCGGCAACTGGAGCAACTGGACTGGCAATTGCCCGCCGGCAGGTTTCAAGGGTGGGGCAGGGATGCTTGGCTGCTACCGCTCGAAGTTGCCGCTCGCACCAGCCCGCTCGGGCCCAGAGTGTTGGTGGCCGAAAGGCAGCGTGACGCGAATTCCGTCCCCGCCGCGCTCGATATTTATCGCAAGCTGGCACCCGCCACCAATGTCGACGCCCGAACCCACGAGTTCATAGCGCGCCGGATTCAGGCCCTGGAAATGGAAAAGCAGCTCGCCTCCGGCCAGTGGGTCAACTTTCTGCCGGCAACCAACAACGATCCGGTTTGGATTGCCGCGCGGGGGCAATACCGGGTGCAGCCGGATGGCGCGGTGGACATCCAGGCCGATAAACTCGGTTTCATGCTCATTTGCGAGGCGCGGATCGGCATCAGTTTCGAAATTGAGGGCGAGTTTCAGGTGATCAGTTCCAGCACCCGCGATTTTCAGGCCGGATTGGTGATGGGATTGCCTGAACCTCTGTACTGGGACTGGTACGCATTCCGTATGAAACGAAACAGCAATGAAGGCGAGGTCGTCAGCTTTTCGAAAGGCTGGGGCAGCCAGCAGGTGCGCAAGCCGGTTTCCCTGAATCCCGACCACAATACTTTCCGGTTTCGAATGACCAGCCTCATTGCGGACGCCTGGCTCAATGACGTCCGCATCCTCGAAAAGGTCCAGGTGCCCGGCACCGCAAGAGTCGCAGATGATCAATTCCTGGTTGGCCTCGGTTCCTACAACGATATGAACAATACTGTGATCCGCTATCGCAACGTGAAGCTGCGTCGTGTGATCCCAGGTTCCGCGTCAGACGACACCGCCGGCGCTTCGCGCTGAAATTGGGCGTCGCTCAAATCCTCCTCATCTCCTGCGCCTCCACCACCCGCACTCCCGCAGGCGGCATCTCCACCGCTCCCACCAGCACGCGCAGGGTTTGTTCGAGCGTCACCGGATGCAACCGCCGCGCCGTCTCGCGCTTGGAGGGTATCTTTTCATACAACCAGAACATCGGCAGCAGCAGGTACGGCCAGCGATGTCCCGGTCCAAGGACATAAAACGGCCGCACAAAGGTCGCATTCATCCCGGTGCCGCGAATCAACGACTCTCCCTCCGCGCGCACGGCAATGTATTCCTTCATCACCGGCGAGGGTTGGGCCACGCTGAGATAGATGAAGTGCTTGATCTTCGCCGCCATCGCGGCCCCCGCCGATTCACGCACGGATACCAGGTCGATGCTGCGAAACTGCGCCGCCTTCGCGGGGCTGGGGTGAGGGACTCCGACGAGTTGGACAAAGGTATCCGCGGGTGCGACGCGGTCACGGAACGTGGACCCGTCCAACGCGTCGCCCACCACTACGCGGCAGCCCGACGGCAATTTTCCTTCCGAACCATTTCGCACCAGGGCCGTCACGTCATGCCCGCGCGAAATCAGCCTCGGAATCAAATGGCATCCGATGTAGCCAGTGCCGCCTGTGATGAACACCCGCCGCGCCATGGATCAGCAATTGGCTCCGATCCAATCAAAAGTCCCCATGCCTTGAAAGGCTGAAATCCGTTGTGGCCGTCCCGAGGGCGCAGTTCGCTTTATGCGCTCCGGGAAAGGGCGCATCAACCATCGGCTCCCATGGGGATTTTTGCCCAGCTTGCCCGCGCCGTTTGTCCCATGCCTGACAGGACTGGATACCTGGCCGAAACAGGTTATTTTTAGCTGGGAGGTGTTTCGCTTTTCGAGAAACGCAGAACACCTAGTACAGGCAGGCGCAAAAGTCAGCGCAATGCGAAGGGACTTTGGACGCCGGCATAACACAACGGAGGCATATTATGAAACGTACAATCCGAAACGCAGCATTGGCAGTTCTGTTCGTGATGGCGGCGATTCCAGCGCAGGTGGCCCGCGCGCAGGCCACGAAGGCGGACGCCGACGAGGCCATCGCCAACTTCAAGGCAAAGGACCCAACCCTGCAGACGTTCTTCGACAATTCGGTCGGCTACGTGATCTTTCCGAACGTGGCCAAGGGCGGGCTCATCGTGGGCGGTGCGCACGGGGACGGGCTCGTGTTTGAGAACGGCAAAGTCATTGGAAGGGCGACGTTGTCGCAGGCCAGCATTGGTGCGCAGGCCGGGGGGCAAACTTACTCGGAGTTGATCTTCTTCGAAACCCCGGCGGCCCTTCAGGAGTTCAAGCAAAGCAATCTCGAGATGAGCGCGGAGGTCAGCGCCGTTGCGGCAAGCGAGGGAGCAGCGAAATCGGCGAGGTATCAGAACGGGGTTGCAGTGTTCACGCTCCCGAAGAAAGGGCTGATGGCGCAAGCGTCAATTGGAGGACAGAAATTCAAATTCGAGCCGCTGCCGTAAGGTGTCGTTGAGTTTGGGCGCAGTTGCATGGCAGGCATGGCGCGGAATTAATTCCGCGATCATGCACGCCGCGAGGCGGAGCGCGGCTGTGGGCAAAGCCCCAGCCGCAGCAATGTGACTGGGCCGAGCGTGTGGATATTCATTGAGCCGCAACAACTCACCCAATTCTCGTGCGGCTTGGCAACACGCAGAATATATCTGGAGCCGCCGGCATTGGAGGCACGCAAGTATGAACGGGACCTTGTTGATAAAGGATGCGCCGGGTTTAAGGACATTGCTGCGACTGGTCCTCCGGACACAGTCGCGCTCCTGCCGGACGCGAGGCGGACCGCGGCTGTGGGCAAAGCCCCAGCCGCAGCAATGTGAATCAGCCGAGCGTGTGGAAATGCAAAGAGCAGCAGTGCAGGCTTATTCTTAGAGGGCGGCCGGATGGGCTAAATGTTTGGAGCGATTGTGTTGCCCGCGATTGCTGCGACTGGTCCTGCGGACCCAGTCGCCTCTCCTTCAGAGACGCAATTCTCCGATGCTGTCCCGGAACCTGGCGCTGCTCCAGGGGCCACGTTCCGGGATCGAGAACCAGGCGGGCGCTCACAGGATTAGTTTCGATATAGCGGCGCACTTTCCGTTCGTGTGCGGCGTCACGGATGAATGTATCCCAGTAATCCGACTGCCAGAATGCGCCGCGTCGTTTCAGAAGCCGGTTCGCTTCGGCGGCACTGTGCTTTTTCCAACTTCCCACGATTGTTGCCAGCGGAGTGCCGTCGGTTTTGAATAATACATGCACATGATTCGGCATGATCACCCAGGCACGCAAATCATACCTTTGCCCGTGGAAGAATCGGAGGGCGTTCTCAACGAGTCCGGCCATCTGAGATTTCTTCAAGTGGCACTCGCCGCGCCCTTTGTCCAGGTATGATTCCAGTTCGGCTTGGCGTGCTTGGTTGTCCTCCAACTCCAAGAGATGCTGCCATTCATCCCGCAATGCCTCCGGAAAACAGTCACAGAGGCGAAAGGTGACGAATTGAATTAACCCAGGTTCGTCGCGATGCGGCAAATAACCTCGTTCATTCCAGCCGCGGAAGCTTCGCCGAAGATTGGTAGGATTTTGTGGAGAGGACCATCTTCGTTTGGCATCAATCAAATCACGCACGCCGGGATTGCGGGGAGGCCGGGGAAGGCCTGATTTCGGAGGCGTGTCCACCCGAGAATTCGACCAGAACGAAACGAGGCTCGCAAGTATGAACGGGACCGGTTGATAAAGGACGCGCCGGGTTTGAGGACATTGCTGCGACTGGTCCTGCGGACACAGTCGCGCTCCGGCAGGCCGTGAGGCGGAGCGCGGCTGTGGGCAAAGCCCCAGCCGCAGCAATGTGAACCAGCCGAGCGTGTGGATGTTCAATGAGCGGCAACTCATCCAATTCTCGTGCGGCTTGGCGACACGCTGAATATATCTGGAGCCGCCGGTATGGAGGTGCGCAAGTAGGAATGGGACCGGTTGACAAAGGACGCGCCGGGTTTGAGGACATTGCTGCGACTGGTCCTGCGGACACCGTCGCGCTCCGGCAGGCCGCGAGGCGGAGATACGGTCTTGAAAATCCAGAAGTTTTTTTCGCTGCGACGCCGTCGGGCGACGAGCTCCTGGGGC
>Ga0070741_10000559_pt1 | contig 130411 bp, 141 predicted proteins | sample Coa_R1_4_FD_66440 | JGI IMG/M metagenome (GOLD analysis project Ga0070741, IMG submission 66440) | Surface soil microbial communities from Centralia Pennsylvania, which are recovering from an underground coalmine fire - Coalmine... | ecosystem: Environmental > Terrestrial > Soil >... | reverse complement strand
CCGAAGCTGTGCAGGAAGTGTGCGGGTGAGCGACTGGCCCGCACGCGTCGCCGCTCGCAACGCGTCGGTAGCCGACACCGGGCGGTGGCGCACGATCCGCACCCTCGACGGCGGCGGACCCGTGTTCCGCCTCGACGACGGACGCGAGATCGTCTCCTTCGCCTCCAACGACTACCTGGGGCTCACGCAGCACCCGGCCGTCGTCGACGCCGCCGTCGACGGCGCCCGCCGGTGGGGCACCGGCTCGGGCTCGGCGCGCTTGATCGTCGGCGGACGTCCTGTGCACCGCGACCTCGAGGTGGCGCTGGCGGAGTGGAAGGCGACCGAGGCGGCGTTGCTGTTCCCCACCGGGTTCGCGGCCAACCTCGGCGTGCTGACGACGTTCGCGACCGACGACGTGCTGGTCGTCAGCGACGAGTTGAACCACGCGTCGATCATCGACGGCTGCCGGATGGCGCGCGGTCGCGTCGCCGTCGCGCGCCACGCCGACGCTGCGCACGTCGACGACCTGCTGCGGGCACATGACGGTCCGAAGCTCGTCGTGACGGACACCGTGTTCTCGATGGACGGCGACGTCGCGCCAATCGATGCGTTGCTCGACGTGTGCGCGCGTCACGACGCGCTGCTCGTGCTCGACGAGGCGCACGCCGTGCTGGGGCCGGAGCTGGCGGCGGACACGCGCGGCGTCACCGTGCTGCGCGTCGGCACGCTGTCGAAGATGCTGGGCGCACTCGGTGGCTTCGTGGCCGGGCCGCGCGCCTTCGTCGACCTCGTCGTCAACGTGGCCCGCCCCTTCATCTTCACGACGGCACCGACACCGTCCGACAGTGCAGCCGCGCTCGCCGCCGTGCGCGTGTTCCGGTCCACCGAAGGTGACGCGCTCGTGCACCGCCTGCGCGACCTCGTCGAGCGCATCGCGCCCGCGCACCCGTCACCCATCGTGCCGGTCGTGCTCGGCGACGAGCAGCGGGCGCTCGACGCGGCCGCGTTCCTGCTCGAGGACCACGGTCTGCTCGTGCCCGCCATCCGCCCGCCGACGGTGCCGCCCGGCACCTCCCGGCTGCGAGTCGCGCTGTCGGCGGCGCACACGGACGACCAGGTCGAGCGCCTGGCGAAGGCGCTGGCGGAGCTGTAGGTGCTCGTCGTGTGCCTCGGGACGGCGACCGAGGTGGGCAAGACGTGGGTGGGCGCGGCGGTGCTCTCCGGCCTGCGCGCACGAGGCGTGTCGGTCGCCGCCCGCAAGCCCGTGCAGTCGTTCGAGGACGACGAGCCCGGCCCGACCGACGCCGACGTGCTGGCGGCGGCGACCGGCGTCCACCGCCACGACGTCTGCCCCGGACACCGTTCGTACGGCGTCGCCATGGCGCCGCCGATGGCGGCCGCCGTGCTCGAACGCGAGGCCTTCACGCTCGCCGATCTCGTCGCGGAGCTGGAGTGGCCGTCGCCGCCACCCGCGGTGCGTTGGGTCGAGACCGTCGGCGGCCCGCGCGCGCCGATCTCGTTCGACGCCGATTCGCTCGACGTGTGCGACGTGCTCGACCCTGATCTCGTCGTGCTCGTCGGCGACGCGGGTTTGGGCACGATCAACGCCGTCCGGCTGTGCGCGACGGTGATCGGCGATCGTCCGTTCGTCGTGCACCTCAACCGGTACGACGACGGCGACGAGTTGCACGTGCTCAACCGCGCGTGGTTGAGCGACCGGGACGGCTACGACGTGACGGTGACGGTCGACGCGCTCGTCGAACGTCTCAGCGGCGCGCGCCCATGAACATCATCTTCAAGCGGTCGTAGTTCTCGATCACCTTGCCGGCGCCGAGCACGACGCACTCCAACGGCGCGTCGACGAGGTGGACGGGGATCTCGGTCTCCTCCGCGATGCGCAGGTCGAAGCCGCGCAACATGCCCCCGCCCCCGACGAGGTACATCCCCCGCACGATGAGGTCCTGCGCCAGTTCGGGCGGGGCCTGGCCGAGGCAGGCGATGACCGAGTCGATGATGGCGGCGATCTGCTCGTCGATCGCCTCCCGCACCTCTTCGGGCGACAGGATCACGGTCTTCGGCAGCCCGCTCATGAGATCCCGGCCCCGCACCTCCGCCTTGAACTCGTCGAGCGTGGGGTAGGCCGACCCGATCGCCATCTTGATCTCCTCCGCCGTGCGCTCGCCGACGGCGATGCCGTACTCGCGACGGACGTAGGTCTGGATGGCGTTGTCGACGTCGAACGAACCGACGCGCACGGCCTGCAACGCGACGAGGCCGCCGAGGGAGATGAGCGCCGTCTCGGACGTACCGCCGCCGATGTCGATCACCATGTTGCCCACCGGCTCGTGGATCGGCAGGCCTGCGCCGATGGCCGCCGCCATCGGCTGCTCGATGAGTTGGGCGTCGGCGGCACCGGCGCGTCGCGCCGCTTCGGTGACCGCGCGCCGCTCGACCTCGGTGATGGCGGACGGCACGCAGATGACGACACGCGGGCGGTTGAACCGGTTGACACCGACGCGCTGGAGCAGCAGGCGGATCATGCGCTGCGTGATGTCGAAGTCGGTGATGGCGCCGCCCCGCAACGGACGCACGGCGACGATGTAGCCGGGCGTGCGCCCGATCATCTGCCACGCCTCATGTCCCATCGCCAGCACGTCACCGGTGCGGCTGTTGAGCGCGATGACGGACGGCTCGTTCAGCACGATGCCGCGGGAGCGCTCGTACACCAGCGTGTTCGCGGTGCCGAGGTCGATGGCGAGGTCGCGCGCCAGCGCTAGCTCCGCTTCCGCTCTTCGTCGTCGGGCGACAGCGCCTTCATCTCCCGCTGGAACGACTCCATGCTCGACTTCATGCTCTGCGGCTTGCGGTTCACCAACGTGAGCACCGCGGACGCGATGACGATGACCACCAACGGCACGAGAAGGAACAACAGCACACCCATCTCATCTGCACCTCATGTCGAACGCACGACGGGCGAGGCCACGTCGCGGGCGTCGATCAGGTCCTGCGTGTCCGCACCCCACTCCTCGCCGCCGTCCCACACCTCGTGCTTCCAGATCGGCACCGACGCCTTCACCGCGTCGATGCAGAACCGCGCCGCGGCGAACGCCTCCGGCCGATGCGGCGCGGAGACGACGACCACGACCGCCGAGGAACCGATCGGCACCTCGCCGACACGGTGCAGCAGCGCGATGCGACCGAGCTGGGGCCACCGGGCACGCGCCTCGTCCGCGATCGTCTGCAGGCGGGGCACGACCTGCTCCTCGTACGCCTCGTAGGCGAGCCGCCGCACGCCGGGACGCTCGGGCGCGTGATCGCGTGCCGTGCCGCTGAACAGCACGACCGCGCCGCAGTCGGGACGAACGGCCCACTCGGTCGCGATGCCGACCGGGAGCACGCCCTCACCGAGCCCGAACCACTCGTCGCCCGACGCCGGTGGTCGCATGCGCCCAATCGTAGGTGAGGATGCCCGCGGTCCTTCGGTGAAGGACGGTCACTATCGTTTTGCGCCGTGCCCACGGACGACGACGGCGACGACGACGCGCCGGGGTTCGGCCACGTGTTGCCGCCCGACGATCGTCTGTGGCGGCACCCGTCCGAGCTCGGTCCTGTCGACGCGCCCGAGACCGCGACCCGCACCCGGACGGCGGGCGTCTGGGGTGTCGCCGTGGCCGCCGGGCTGCTCGGTGCCGCCGTGTCCCTCGGTTTCGTGGCCGTGGTCGGCGGCCTGAACGGCAAGGTCGTCGAGCGCTACGTCACGGAGAAGGTGCCGGTCAGCTCGGTGAGCGCCGTGTCGACGCCGGCCAGCGGATTCGTCGGCGTGTCGCGCGCGATCGGCCCCGCGATGGTGCGCCTCGACGTCACGACACCGCACGGCGCCGTCGTCGGCTCGGGCGTGCTGTTCCGCGACGACGGTCACCTCGTGACCGACGCGCACGTCGTGAAGGACGCGACCGCGGTGCAGGTGACGTTGGCCGACGGACGTTCGCTGCCCGGGACCGTCGTGGGCAGCGACCGTTGGAGCGACGTCGCGGTCGTCAAGGTCGATGCGGGCACGGTGCCGGTGGCCACGATCGGTTCCGCCACCGATCTGCAAGTCGGTGAGATGGCGGTGTCGGTGAGCGCGCCCGCGGGCGCGAGCAGCCAACCGTCCGTCACGGCCGGCGTCGTGAGCGCGCTCGGCAAGAAGGTCACGAGTGCGGACGGTGTCGGCCTGCACGACATGATCGCCACCGACGCCGTGGGGACGGACAGCTCGCTCGGTGGCGCGTTGTGCGACGACACCGGCGCGGTGATCGGTCTGACGACGTCGACGGCACCGTCCGATGACGACAGCAAGCTCGCGTATGCAACGCCGATCGACGTCGTGCGGGCCGTCGCGGACGACATCATCGACACCGGCACCGCTCGTCACGCGTGGCTCGGTGTCGAAGGATCGGACGGCGACGGTGGCGCGCGGGTCACGAAGGTCGTCGACGGCAGTCCGGCACAACAAGCGGGCATCACCGTCGACGACGTCATCGCGTCGGTGAACGGCACACGCATCGAGTCGATGACCGCGCTGGCGATCGTGCTGCGCGCCCATCATCCCGGCGACCCCATCGCGCTGGTGGTGACGCGCAAGGGTCAGGACGTGACGATGACGGTGACCCTGGCGGACGTCAACCCGAACTGATCGTCCCCGCAAGCCCGACGGTCGTGCAGTGACCGTCGAAGATCAGAGGGAACTGCGCGATGGACGGCGCGAGGGCGGTGGCGGTGGCGCGGGCGAGGCCGTTCAGCCGGCGCGGCGGCGCAGGCGACGGACGAGCAGCACCGCACCGGTGGCCGCGCCCGCGACCGCGGCGGCGAGCCCGCCGAGGGCGAGCTCCTGACGCCGTTGCGGGCTGACCGTCGCCCACGGCGTGGGCGGGTGGGCGGCGACGTACGCCTCCTCGTTCGTCGACGTCGGTCGCCACCCGGCTGCCTTCAACCGGTCGTTGGCCACGACCCACGGATGCTCCGCGTAGGGCAGCAGCCCGGGGTGCGTCGGCGCGAGGCCGAGCTTCCATCGCGCCCATGCCACGCGTCGCGCCACGCGGCCCGGGACGCGCACGCTCGGGACCCCGGCCAACGCGCGCACCGACTCACCGCTCATCCAACCGTCGGGCGCGACGTTGAACGGTCCGTCGAGCCGCGCCCGCATCGCGACGACGACCGCGTCGGCGACGTCGTCGAGGTGCACGTACTGCGCGGGCGGGTCGTCGACGCCCGCGGGGCGGACGGCCGCGATCGCTCGCAGCGCGCGCGCCAACCAGCCGGGCTCGTCCTCTGCCACCGCGACGGCAGGGCGGAGGATCGCCACCGTCGTGCCGGGATGGTCGCCCTTCCACTCCACCGCCAGCCGCTCGCGCTCGGCGGCGTGCACCGCGAACTCGAGGTCGGCGTTCGGCCGGAGCGGTGCGTCCTCCGTCAACGGCACGGGGTTCGACGGCCACGCGCCGTACACCGTGGCCGAGGACAGCAGCACCACGGTCTTCGCGCCGACGCTGCCGGCGGCGTCGAGCACGTCGCGGGTCGCCTCCACGTCGTCGCCGAGGTGGACGACCGCATCGGCGCCCTCCATGCGTGCCTTGACGTCGTGGTGGTCGACGACGACGACGTCGAGACCGTCCTCGGCCGCCAAACGGCGCCGCACCCGGCGGGTCAGCGAGCCCGACGGGCCGCTGAGGACGATCGTCGTCATCGCCCTACCATGCCCTCGTGAGCGATCGCGGTCCACTCGACCCGGAGGGGAACGACCCGTTCCGCGGGATCCCGCTCTTCGGCGACCTCGCTCGCATGCTCCAGCAGCAAGGCCCGGTGAACTGGGACGCCGCCCGGCAGCTCGCGGCGTCGATCGCGACCGAGGGCGCGTCCGAGCCGAACGTCGATCCGCTCGACCGCATCCAACTCGAGCAACTCGCCCGCGTCGCGGAGCTCCACGTCGGCAACGTCACGTCGCTCACGACGTCGACGTCCGGTCGCGGGCTCGTGATCGTGCCGGTGACGCGCTCGCTCTGGATGCAGCGAACGCTCGACGCGCACCGCGGGCTGTTCGAGAAGCTCGCCGGCTCGATGGGCAGCGGCATGCGCGTCATCGGGGAGCCGGCGACACCCGACGAGTTCGACGACCCGATGACGAAGATGCTCGGCGGCCTGATGCAGGCGTTCAGCCCCGTCATGCTCGGCATGACGATCGGCTCGCTGCTCGGGCACCTCGCCAAGCGCTCACTCGGCCAGTACGACCTGCCCATCCCCCGGCCGCCGAGCGACGAGCTCACGTTGCTGCTGGCGAACATCGACGAGTTCGGCCGCGAGTGGAGCCTCCCGAAGGACGACCTCCGCCTGTGGGTGTGCATGCACGAGGTCACGCATCACGCCGTGCTCGCCGTGCCGCACGTGCGGGCGCGGTTGTCGTCGTTGCTCGAGCAGTACGTGAGCGGTTTCGAGCCGGATCCGAACGCGCTGGAGACGCGCCTCGGCGAGCTCGACGTGTCCGATCCCGATGCGATGAACAAGTTGCCGGAGCTGCTCGGTGATCCCGAGGTGCTGCTCGGTGCCATCCAGTCGCCCGCGCAGCGCGAGCTGCTGCCGCAGCTCGAGGCGATCGTGGCCGTCGTGGTCGGCTACGTCGATCACGTCATGGACACCGTCGGCGAACGGCTCATCGGTTCGTACGGGATGGTCACCGAGGCGATGCGCCGCCGCCGGGTGACGGCCGATCCGTCCGATCGCTTCGTCGAGCGCCTCTTCGGCCTCGAGCTGACGCAGGCCCACTACGAGCGGGCGACGTCGTTCGTGGACGGTGTCGTCGAACGAGCGGGCGCCGACGCGCTCGAGCGTCTGTGGCATGCCGAACGCGAGCTGCCGACGCCGGCGGAGATCGACGCGCCCGGGCTGTGGCTGGCGCGCATCGACCTCCCCACCGACTGACGCCGGGCGGCGGCCGTCAGAGGTCGACGATCTCGGCGCGGGTGAGGCGGCCGGCGCGGGCTTCGAGCACCCCGTACGTCCTCGTCGGTGCCATCCGCCGTTGCGTGGGCGAGCCGGGGTTGAACAGCAGCTGACCGTCGACGCCGCGCTCGTTCATCGGTTGGTGACTGTGGCCGAACACGACGACATCGGCATCCGGGAAGCGCCGGTGCATCCGGCCGGCGCGGCCGGCGCGCGCGCCGCTGTCGTGGATCATCCCGACGCGCACACCGTCGAGATCGACGACGCGCGTCTCGGGCAACAGCCGCGTCAACTCGATGTCGTTGTTGCCGAGCACGGCGTGCACCGGCGCGTACCGTGCCAGCTCGTCGAGCACCTCCGGCGCGACGACGTCACCGGCGTGGAGCACGACATCGGCGCGCTCGAGCGCGTCGAACACCGCGTCCGGGAGGCGCGTCGAGCCGCTGGCGCGCACGTGGGTGTCGGCGAGGACGACCGCACGCATCAGAACAACGTGGCGCCGGCCGGTTCGACGGGCGCCGGCGGGTGGTGGGTGGTGCGCCCTGTCGAACGCCACGCCGTCCGGTAGGCGAACGCCGCGAACGCCGCGGCGCCGGCCACCACCACGAAGCCGAGACGGGCGGGGATGGGCACGATCACGGGCAGGAACCCGCCGATCACCCACAGCAATTGGAAGCGCGTCTCGAAGCGGGCGAACGACCGCCCGAAGTTCGCGTCGGGCGCGTCGCGTTGCACGATGGCGTCGAACGCGAGCCGGCCCGTGCTGGCGGCGACGCCGACGATGAGCGCGCACGCCGCCGATCCGAGCAGTCCGCCTTCGATCGCGCATCCGATGGCGATCACGGCGACGGCCACGAGCACCGCGATGAGGATGCGTTCCTCCGAGACGAACTGGCGCAGCCGCGGCGCCACCAGCGCACCGAGCAGGCCGCCGGCCACGCTGGCGACGAGCACGACGCCGAAGTGCCACGTCGGTGCCGTCGGCGGATGTCCGGTGCCGACGTCCGCGAAGCGCGCCGCGTGGCGCACGGCGCGGCCGATGGCGAGACCGACCGGCACCGGCGCGTCGTTGCCGCCGCCCTTGAGATCGAAGGCCAGCAGGAACGTCAGGAAGCCGACCATCCCCCGCAACAGGCCCATCGCCTCGGCGGCGTGCACGATGCCCGCGCCCCGCAGCTCCACGGTCTCGACGTCGTCCTCCGGCTCGGGTGCCACCGCGGCGTGCGACAACCGCATGGCGAGCGCGGACGCGGTACCGGCCGTGAGCGCGGCGCACACGAGCGCGGCCTCCGGTCCGATGAACTTCACGAGCCCGGCAGCGGGGAGGCCGGCGACCAACCCGACGACACCCGACACCAACGACAGGCGCGAGTTGGCGCGCACGAGCTCGGACTCGTCGTTCACCACGGTCGGCACGAGCGCCGCCTTCGCGATCCCGTACGCCTTGCCCAGCACGAGGATGGCGAAAGCCGCAGGGAACAGGAACAGGTCGTTGACGTGCTGCACCATGAACAGGCACACGAGCGCACGTAGCCCGCAGGCGGCGACGACCATGACGCGCCGGCCGCCGCTGATGCGGTCGATGGCGGGACCGACGAGCGGCGCCACGATGGCGAAGGGCGCCATCGTCAAGAGCAGGTACAGCGCCACCTTGTCGCGCGCCGCGCCGGACGGGATCGAGAAGAACAACGTGCCCGCCAGCGACACCGTGACGAACGTGTCGGTGGCGACCGAGAACGCGTGCACGCGCGCCAGCCGCGTGAACGGCGTGACCGTGAACGCGTCCGCTGCCGACCGCCGGGGTCGCGACAGCGGGCGCCAGCTCGAAGGGGAAGGCGACGTCATCCGGCGCGAGGTTGCGGCGACGGCTCGGCGACCTTCGCCGCCGGGCCCGCCGGGAGCACCAACGTGAACGTCGAGCCCTCACCCTCGGTGGACTGCACCCGCACGTCGCCGCCCAGGTTGTCCGCCACGTGCCGCACGATGGCGAGGCCGAGACCGGTGCCCGACGCGTCACCACGGGCGCGGTCGACGCGGTAGAAGCGCTCGAAGATCCGCTCGTGATCGCGCGCCGGGATGCCGCTGCCGTGGTCCTCCACCGAGATCGCGATCCGGTCGCCCTCCGCCGCGCCGCGCACGTCGACCGACGACCCCGCCTCGGAGTACTTCACGGCGTTGTCGAGGAGGTTGAACACGGCGGACACCAGCTGACGGCGATCGCCGGTGACCGTGAGGTCGCGGCGCGGTTCGGCGACGTGCACGTCGACGCCGTGCTGCTCGGCGGCGCTGCGCACCTGCTCGACCGCCTCGGCGATCACGAGGTGCAGCGGCACCGGCTCGCGCACGGGCGCGTGCTCGGCTTCGATGCGGCTCAGCTCGAGCAGATCGTCGATCGTGCGCGCCAGCCGTTCGGCATCGTGCACCATGCGGTCCGCCAACCGCCGCGCCAGCGCGGGGTCCTCCTCCGTGGCGAGCGTCTCCGCCAGCAGACCGAGCGCGCTCACCGGCGTCTTCAACTCGTGCGTCACGTTGGCGACGAAGTCGCGGCGCACGGCCTCGAGCCGGCGTCGCGCGGAGACGTCGTCGATCACGGCGATCGCACCGATCGTGCGGCGCTCGTCATCGATCGGCGTGGCAGACACGACGAGCGTGCGCCGTGACGCGCCGAACAGCTCGAGCGTGCGCGTGCCGGCGGTGCCGTCGAGCGCGCGCTGCAGCAGCTCGTCGACCACCGCACCCACCGTCCCGGTGCCGTAGCGGGCGGCGCACACCTCCTCGGCGCGGTCGTTCCGGACGACGGCCACACCGCGGTCGTCCCACACGACGATGCCCTGCGCGACAGCGCGCACCGCTTCTGCCATGCGCGTCGCGGCGACGGTCGCGTCACCGCGGCGCAGCGCGGCGCCGTCGGCGGCACGCTCCAAGCGAGCGAGGTTCTTCTCGAGGCGCCGGCTCTCGGTGTTGGGCGGCACGTCCTCGAGGCGAAGGGCGATGCTCGTCACACGGCGCACCAGCGCGCGACGACCGCGCCACGCGAGCACGATGACGGCGAGCACGACGAACCCGGCGCCTGCACCGATGGCGATGGCGACGGCATCGCTCAGCCGGACAACGGCCAACTCGTGCACGTCTCTACCTTCCCACGCGCCGTGGCGCGAGTGAACGCACCACATCGACGTCCTGCGCGTACGTCAGCACCGTGGCCACGTCGGCGATCGGGATCCATCGCACCTCGTCGATCTCGTCACCGGGGACGAACGGGCGCGACGACACGATCGTCATCTCCCAGTAGCGCACGACCTTCGCCCGGTCCTTGCCGTCGTGGTACGTCGCGGGCAGCACCTCGCCTCCGAGCCGGCACCGCACGCCGGTCTCCTCCTCCACCTCGCGCACCGCGCACTGCTCGTCGGTCTCGCCGGGGTCGCGCTTCCCCTTGGGCAGCGACCAGTCGTCGTACTTCGGCCGGTGGACGACGAGCACCTCCGCGGCGCCACCCGGCGCCACACGGGTGACGACGCCGCCCGCGGCCCGGATCAGGTCCGCCGTCCTCGGTGCGCCGCCAGCTCCTGCAGCCGGACGTGCGTGTCGACGCGCGGTCCGTCCGGTGGTGCCGGCACCTTCGTCCACGTGCCGTCGGCGCCGAGCGTCCACGCCAGCACGTTGTCGGCGAGATCGACGGCGAGGATCTCCTGCAGCCGCGCCTGCAACTCGGGATCGCGCACAGGCGTCAGCGCTTCGACGCGGCGATCCAGGTTACGGGGCATGAGGTCGGCGGAGCCGATGTAGTACGCCGCCTCCCCCGCGCCCGCGCCGTTGCCGAACTCGTAGATGCGGGAGTGCTCGAGGTAGCGACCGACGATCGAGCGCACGCGGATGTGGTCCGACAAGCCGGGCACGCCGGGTCGCAGACAGCAGATGCCGCGCACGACGAGGTCGATCTCCACGCCCGCCTGCGCGGCGGCGTACAGCGCCTCGATCATGTCCGGGTCGACGAGGCTGTTGAGCTTGGCGCGGATTCGACCGCTGCCGGGCACCCGGCGCTCGGCCTCCGCCTCGGCGAGGATCAGCTCCTTCAAGCGGTGACGGAGCGAGTGCGGCGCGACGAGCAGCTTGCGGTAGCGCACGTTGCGTCCGTACCCGGTGAGGAAGTTGAACAGGTGCGTGAGGTCGGCACCGAGCTCCTCGTCGGTGGTGAAGAGCCCGAGGTCGTCGTACAGCTTCGCGGTCGTCGCGTTGTAGTTGCCGGTGCCGACATGGACGTAGCGGCGGATTCCGTCGGCCTCCTCGCGCACGACGAGCGCGGTCTTCGTGTGCGTCTTCAGGCCGACGAGCCCGTACACGACGTGCACGCCTGCTTCTTCGAGCGCGCGTGCCCACTCGATGTTCGCCTGCTCGTCACCGCGCGCCTTGAGCTCGACGAGCGCCGCCACCTGCTTGCCCCGCTCCGCGGCGCGGATCAACGAGCGCACGATGGCGCTGTCGCCGGACGTGCGGTACAGCGTCAGCTTGATGGCGAGCACCTTCGGGTCGACGGCGGCGTGGCGCACGAACTCCTCGACCGTGGCCGCGAAGCTCTCGTACGGGTGGTGCACGAGGATGTCGCGCCGGTCGATCGCCTCGAACAGGTTGACGCGGTCGTCCTCGTCCGGCACGAACTCCGGCGGCGTGACCGGCACGTAGATCGGATCCTTCAGGTCGTGGCGGTCGAGCGCGTGCACCGACCACAGTCCGCCGAGATCGAGCGGGCCGACATGGAGGTAGACGTCGTCGTCGTCGAGGTCGAGCTCGCGCTGCAGCAGCTCGCGCACCTCGTCGCTGGCGTCGGCATCGAGCTCGAGGCGCACGGCGCGGCGGAAGCGACGGCGGCGCAGCTCCAGCTCGACGGCGGCGAGGAGATCCTCCGCCTCCTCCTCCTCGAGCGTGAGGTCGGCGTTGCGGGTGACGCGGAAGCTGTAGTCGTCGACGACCTCCATGCCCGGGAAGAGCTGGTCGAGGTGGGCGGCGATGACGAGCTCGAGGGGCACGAAGCGCTCGCCGTCCGGCATCACGAGGAAACGGGGCAACAGCGGCGGCACCTTCACGCGCGCGAAGCGCCGCTCCGCCGTGACCGGGTCGCGCACGACGACGGCGAGGTTCAGCGACAGGTGCGAGATGTACGGGAAGGGGTGCCCCGGGTCGACGGCGAGCGGCGTGAGCACCGGGAAGATGCGTTCCTCGAAGACCTCGTCGAGCCACTTGACGTCGTCGTCGTCGAGGTCGGCGTACGAGCTGAAGATGATGCCGACGCGCGCCAGCTCCGCGCACAGCTCCTCGAGGAAGACGTGCTCGACGCGCGCGGTGAGCTGCTCGACCTTGTCGCGGATCTCCAGCAGCTGCTGGGCGGGCGTGCGACCGTCGGGCGTCGGCGCGGTGATGCCCGCCGCCACCTGGTCCTTGAGGCCGGCGACACGCACCTGGAAGAACTCGTCGAGGTTCTGGCTGAAGATGGCGAGGAACTTCGCCCGCTCGAGCAAGGGGACGTCGTCGCGCTCCGCCATCGCCAGCACCCGCTCGTCGAAGTCGAGCCACGACAGCTCACGGTTGAGGAGGCGTGCTCCGGCCGCGGTGTCGGTGAGCGTCACCCGGGAAGCGTACCGAGCGTCAGCTCTCGTCTTCCTCGGGGATGCCGAGGTCCCAGTCGAGGAGGAGGTGCTCGCGCTCGGCGTCGCGCACGACGCGCTCACGGTTGCGGCGGAACTGCGGATCGTGGGGCGGGAGCAGCTCCAGGCGGGCGAGCACGCGGGCCCGGAACTCCTCGATCACCGACCGGTCGCCGAAGTCGGAGTGCACCTCCCAGTGAGGTGCGACGGGGCCCATGTAGACGACGCGCACGTGGCCACGAGGCGGTTCGTTGACATCCGGTTCGTCGGCGGCGAGAGACATGGAGCGGTCAGCCTACCCTTGGCACCGCCGGCCGGATTTTCACGTCCGCTTTCGGTCGCGTCCTGTTGGATCCGAGCAAGCGACTGCGACCTTCGCTCCGTACGAGGGAGTGAACGGAGGATCGATGGAAACAGATTGGATGCGCCGGGGCCTGTGCCGGGAGATCCCGCCCTCGACGTTCTTCCCGAGCGACGGCGTGGGCGTGGAGGTCGCTCGCCGGATCTGCGCCGATTGCCCGGTGCGCCAGCCCTGCCTCGAGTACGCGCTCGTGAACCGCATCGACCACGGCGTGTGGGGTGGCTGCTCCGAACGTGAGCGCCGCCGCATCCTGAAGCGCCGCCGGGTCACGGTCTCGACGAACTAGGCGCGCCACACTCGGGCCGTGCTCGAGTGCGTGGTCAACGTGAGCGAGGGCCGCGACACCACCGCGCTGCGAGCCATCGCCGGCGCCGCCGGTGCCGCGCTCGTGGACCTGCACGCCGACGAGCACCACAACCGCGCCGTGCTCACCCTCGCCGGCGACGGCGTCGAGGACGCGGCCCGCGCCGTCGCCACCGTCACCGTGGCCGAGCTCGATCTCCGTACGCACGCCGGCGTCCACCCCCGCATCGGCGTGCTCGACGTCGTCCCCTTCGTCCCCCTTGCGGGTTCGGAGATGGCGGCCGCGATCGCGGCCCGGGACCGGTTCGCGCGGTGGGCGGGTGACACGTTGCGCCTGCCGTGCTTCCTCTACGGCCCGGAGCGGACCTTGCCGGAGGTGCGCCGGGGCGCGTTCACGACCTTGGCTCCGGACACCGGACCGCCCGCGCCCCATCCCACGGCAGGCGGGTGCGCGGTCGGGGCCCGTGACGTGCTCGTGGCGTACAACCTGTGGCTGGCCACGCCCGACCTGACGGCGGCGGCGGCACTGGCCCGCTCGGTGCGCGGACCCCACGTGCGCGCCCTCGGCCTCGCCGTCGGCGACGAGGTGCAGGTCTCGATGAACCTGCTGTCACCGGGGGACGTCGGCCCCGCCGACGTGTACGACGCGGTCGCGGCCACGACCGAGGTGGCCCGGGCCGAGCTGGTGGGACTGGTGCCGCGGGCGGTGCTCGACGCCGTCCCGCGGCGTCGCTGGGCGCAGCTCGACCTGGCGGAGGACCGCACGATCGAGGCGCGATCGGCCCGGGTGACGGGCCGGTGAACCGTCAGGCGGTGGCGGCGGCCCGCCGGGCGAGCGCACGCTGGCGACGGATGCGCCGGCGCTCGCGCTCGCTCATCCCGCCCCAGATGCCGAACTTCTCGCCGTTGGCGAGGGCGTACTCGAGGCACTCGTCGCGCACGACACAGCCACGGCACACCTCCTTCGCCTCTCGCGTGGACGCGCCGCGCTCGGGGAAGAAGAGATCGGGATCGACGCCGAGGCAGTTGGCGAAGTCCTGCCAGCCCTTCGCCTCGGTCTCGATCTCGGTCGGGATGGTGATCCGCAATGGTCGGCCCTCCATGACCCGGACGGCGACTGGCCCCTCTGCCCCCACGTCGCTTCCAACGGCAGCCGGGTCGATGCCACCGTTGTAATTACAACGGTGTGATCTTGCCCGTGCCGGTCCGATCGCGCAAGGGGCAAGATGACCCATGTGCGCCTGGAGGTCGTCCGCACCGACATCACGACGCTGGCCGTCGACGCCATCGTGAACGCCGCCAACTCGTCGTTGCTCGGTGGCGGCGGCGTGGACGGCGCCATCCACCGCGCCGCCGGGCCCGCGTTGGTGGCGGCGTGCCGGCTGCTCGGCGGCTGTCCCACCGGTGAGGCCAGGGCCACCCCCGGCTTCGGCCTCCCCGCGCGGTGGGTCATCCACACCGTGGGGCCGGTGTGGCGGGGCGGCGGGGCGGGCGAAAAAGCGCTCCTGACCAGCTGTTACGTCCGCTCGCTCGCGGTTGCCGACGAGCTGGGCGCCCGCACGGTGGCCTTCCCCGCCATCGCCACCGGGATCTACGGCTACCCGCGGGACGAGGCGGCGGCGGTGGCGGTCGGCACGCTGCGCACGGCGTCGAGCGAGGTCGAAGCGGCGATGCTCGTGGCCTTCGACGCCGCCACCGAGGCGGCCTACCGGCGGCTCCTCGACGGGCCCCGCGACGCCTGACGGAGGGCGGCCGGCGGGGCACTTTTCGTGAGTTGGTCCAGGGACCTATTGCGGCAGGGCAGGAAATGATCTGAACTGGTGCGAAGACAGCGGCGAACAGACCACTCGACGGAGCAGCCACGACGTGTATCGGCACCGCATCGCAGTAACTGGAGCGATTCTCGCGATCGCCGTGATGGGGTGCGGGGCGTCCCACGCGAAGGACAACGTGGCGGCCGTGCAGCCGACGGCGGCGACGGCACCGAGCACGACGACCACGGTCGCGCCGTCCACCACCGCGACGACGGCACCGCCCGGCACCACGCCGGTGACCCAGGGCCCCGCCCGCCACGTGACCACCACCACGCAACCCCCGGCGGCGCCCGAGCCGGCGTCGATCACGGTGAAGTACACGCCCCACGACGGCGGCACGGCGACGGCCACGCTGGAGGAGACCGGCGAGACCCAGTCGCTGGCCGACGGTTCCGCCGTGTTCGGCGATCTCCCCGCCGGCACCTACACCGTGCACGTCACCACGGTGTTCCCGGGTGACTCCGGCCAGGTGATCAACCGCAGCCGTCCGATCGCGTTGCAGGCCGGCGACCATGCCGTGGTGACCTGCGACGACAACGGCTGCACCGGCATCGCGTAGGCGTCGGCACCGAGAGAACTCCTCTACGGAGGGAGTTGGCTTGTGCGGGTCGCGCCGACGGGCGCGACCCCGAGCCAACCCCGGCGTTTGTGCGGTTTTTTCCGGCGTATCGCGCCGGTTTTCACCGTCAGAACGGGAGGGGGTGGCGCCGGTCAGCCGGCGCGGGCGCCGCGGCGTTGCGTGCGGTGCTCGACGAAGTCCACGAGGACGTAGTCGCCGAGGGTCTCCGGGGTGGTGAAGAACGCCCGCCCGCCGTTCATCTGCGTGAGCTTCTCGACGAACGCCTTCAGGTAGCTCGTGGCGTCGAGCATGAACGTGTTGATGCGGACGCCCTCGCGCGTGCAACGCGCCACCTCGCGCAGGGTCGCGTCGACCGTCTCCCGCACGGGCGGGTACGAGAAGAACGGTTCGCTCATGCCCGGCTCGAAGTGGGCGGTGGGCTCGCCGTCGGTGATCATGATGATCTGCTTCGTGCCCCCCTGCCGGGCGAGCATGCGACGGCTCAACATGAACCCATGCTGCATGTTCGTGCCGTACACGAAGTCCCACGACACCTCGGGCAGGTCCTCCGGCTTGAGCTCGCGCGCCACCGACGAGAAGCCGACGATGCCGAGGTAGTCCCGCGGGTACTGCGACGAGATCAACGAGTGCAACGCCATCGCCACCTTCTTGGCGGCGAGGAAGTTGTCACGCATCGGCATGGACAACGACAGGTCGAGCATCAGCACCGTGCTCGTCTTCGTGAGGTGCTCGGTGCGTTCGATCTCGAAGTCGTCGGGTGACAGCTGCACCGGTGTGCCCTTGCCGGTGCGGGTGACCGCGTTGCGGACGGTGCGCTCGATGTGCAGGTTGAACGGGTCGCCGAACTCGTACGCCTTCGTCTCGTACGCCCGCTCGTGGCCCGCGCCGGTGCGCTCGACCACGTGGGTGCCCATGCGGTCCTTGTTGAGCTTCTTGAACAGGTCGGACAGCGCGTTCGAGCCGATCTTGCGGATGCCGCGCGGCGTGAGCTCGTAGCGACCTTCGCGGTTCTCGATGAGGCCGGCGTCCTCGAGCATCTTCGCCAACTCCGCCATGCGGTCGAGGCTCTGCGCGGCGTCGTCACCCAGCAGCTCGCGCGCCCGGTCGACGTCGACCTCGGCCAGCGCGCCCGGGCTCGTGGCACCGCGCAACAGGTTCTCGAGCTGGTCCATGTCGCCGAGGTCCTGCATGAGCGAGGCGGCCTCCGCGAAACCGAGCGGATCCTGGCCCTGGAAGTTGTAGCGACGGTCCCATCCCATCTGCGGGAAGAGCTGCTGGAGGTTCTGGGAGAGCTGGTCGACCTGCCACCGCAGGTCCATGTCCTCCATGAGCTGCTCCGCCAGCCCCTGCAGCTGGGCGCGCTGCTCGGGCGTCATCGAGTTGAGCATCGACTGCATGGCGGCCATGCGCTGCGCCATGATCTCGAGCAGCTCGTCGAGCGTCTGCGGGTTCTCCGGGAAGAAGTCGCCGTACCGCTGCATGAACTCCTCGAACGCCGGCTGCGTGTCCTCACCGCGCTGCTTCATCTCGAGCAGGTTGTTGAGCTCGGCGAACATGTCCTTCATGCGCTGCATGTCCTCGGGCGTGATGTTCTGCATCGCGCCGGACATCTGGTTGAAGTAGCTCTTCACCAGCTCCTGGCGGAGCTGCTCCATCAGCTCCTCGAACTTCTCGCGCGCCTCCGTCGACGTGAACTCGTACTGCTGCAGCTCCTTGACCTGGCCCGCGAGGTCGGGCGGGAGCATGTCGAGTTGCAGGTTCTTGTCCTGCACGACCTGGTCGGTGATCTCCTGGCGCCGTTGGTCGCCGCTGTCACGCGCTTCCTGAGCGAGCTCGTCGAGCCCTTTGCGCTCCATGTCGACGACGTCGCGCAACGACTGTGCGATGTCGTCGTACACACCGCCGAGGTCGTACTTCTCCAGCTCGTCGCGGCGACGGCGGCGCAGCTTCTCCATGAGCTCGCGCATGCCCTGGACGCGCTCGCCGTTGCGATCGCGGAACCCGGACTGCATCAGCCGCCGCAGGGCGGCGTTCAGATCGCCGTGGTACAGGAGGTCGTCGGTGATCTCACCGAACACCGACTCGGCGTCGATGTCGAACCCGGTCTGGGTGCCGTCCCATCGCGAGTAGCGGAACCGCGGGGGCACGGGCTTGCGGTGGAACCACGACACGTCGGCAGGCTACCGGTAGGTTCCCGGCCGTGGCGTTCCCCGACGGGTTCTGGTGGGGCACGGGTGCGTCGTCGACGCAGGCGGAAGGGGCGGCGCCGGCGTCGGACTGGGCGCGGTGGGAAGCGCTCGGCAAGGCACCGCCGTCCGGGGACGGCAACGGGTTCGCGACCCGCTACGCCGAGGACTTCCACCTCCTCGCCGAGCACGGCCTCACCCACCACCGGCTGTCGATCGAGTGGGCCCGCATCGAGCCGCGGCAGGGACAGCGGGACGACGACGCCGTCGAGCACTACACCGCCATCCTCCGCGCCGCCCGCGACGCCGGGATCCACGTGTGGGTGTGCCTCCACCACTTCACGCTGCCCGGCTGGTTCGGCGACGACCTCGGCGGGTTCCTCGACGAGAAGGCGGCCGGGTACTGGTGGCCGCGCCACGTCGACTTCGTCGCGGAGACGTTCGGCGACCTCGTGTTCGGGTGGAAGCCGATGAACGAACCGGTCGCGTACGCGGTGGCCGGGTTCCTCAGCGGGCAGTTCCCGCCCGGGCGGGCGGACGTGCGCGACTTCCGTGACGCGTTGCGCATCCTGCACCGCGCCAACGCCGCCGCGGCGCGCCTGCTGCACGACGGCGCGCACCCCGTGGCCACGATCCACAACCTCTCGCCCGTGTATGCCGCCGATGCCACACCCGAGGCACGCCGCCGCGCGAGTCGCGTCGAGGACACGATCTGGCACTCGTGGTCGGACCCGGCGCTCCTCGAGCCGTTCGACCTGCTCGGGTTCTCGTACTACAACGCGCTGCGCGTCGGCGCCGACGGCCGGTTCCTCCCCCACCCGCCCGACGCCGCCGTCGGCCCGATGGGCTACGCGCCGTGGCCGGCAGGACTCGGCGAGGTGCTGCACCGGCTGGCCGACGAGCACCCCGACATGCCGTTGCTCGTCGACGAGTGCGGGATCGGGACCGGCGACGACGAACGGCGGGCGGACTACCTACGCGACTGCCTCACGGAGGTCGAGCGCGCGCTCGACGACGGCATCGACCTGCGCGGCTTCTTCCACTGGACCGCGGTCGACAACTACGAATGGCTGCACGGCTACGGCGTGCAGTTCGGGTTGTTCGACCGCGACCGCAACGCCCGCGACTCGATTCGCGTGTTGGAGGACTACGCCCGGGCGCGGTAGGTGGCGCGGGCGCCGACGGCGTCCTTGTTGAGGCGCTTGCTCAGGTGCAGACCCTCGAGCACGAACTCCACGGCGCTGGCCACCGCCGCCGGCGACTCGTCGCCCCCGGTGAGGTCGCGCACCGGCTCGCGCAGCGCGGGGATGTCGGACACGAGCTTCGCCTCGTCGGCCGACAGCACGTCGTCACCTGCGTGCACGACCGTGCCCCCGTCGAAGGCGCCGATGACGTCGCGCACGGTGTCGGTGCCGACGCGGTCCTTGAACACGGTGAGGATCGCCGAGCGCAGCAGGTGCTCGATGATCTGCTCGTCGCGGCCCTCCTCGAGCGCCTCGATCTCGACCTTGCCGGCCGTCGACGACGCCAGCGCCTCGAGGTCGCTCACACGCGGCACGACCTCCTTCTCGCCGTGGCGCAGCGCACGCCGCGTGGCGTTCGCCACCAACGTCTCCGAGTTCGACACCGTCAGGCGCACCGACACACCGGAACGCTGGTTGATGTGCGCGCTCTCGCGTGCGAGGTGCGACAGCGTGGCCACGATCTCCGTCATGAACTCGGGGACGCTCACTCGGATGCCGGGCGCGTCGAGCGGGCGCACCTCCTGCTTCGCGATCGCCACCTCGGTCTCGATCTCGAGCGGGTAGTGCGTGCGGATCTGCGCGCCGAAGCGGTCCTTCAACGGGGTGATGATGCGGCCGCGGTTCGTGTAGTCCTCCGGGTTGGCGGACGCGACGAGGATCACGTCGAGCGGCAACCGGATCTTGTAGCCGCGCACCTGCACGTCGCGCTCCTCGAGCACGTTCAGCAGACCGACCTGGATGCGCTCCGCGAGGTCGGGCAGCTCGTTGATGGCGAAGATGCCGCGGTTCGTACGGGGCACGAGGCCGTAGTGCAACGTCAGCTCGTCGGAGAGGTAGCGCCCTTCCGCCACCTTGATCGGGTCGACCTCACCGATGAGGTCGGCGATCGAGGTGTCGGGCGTCGCCAGCTTCTCGCCGAAGCGCGTGTCGCGGTGCACCCACTCGATCGGCGCGTCGTCGCCGTGCTCGCGCACCAGATCACGGGCGTGCTTCGACACGGGGTTGTACGGATCGTCGTTGATCTCGGAACCGGCGACGATCGGCAGCCACTCGTCGAGCAGGCCGATGAGCGACCGGATCATGCGCGTCTTCGCCTGCCCCCGCTCGCCGAGGAAGATGACGTCGTGACCGGCGAGCAGCGCGTTCTCGAGCTGCGGGAGGACGGTCTCCTCGTACCCGAGCACGCCAGGGAACAGCGGCTCGCCGCTCTGGATCTTGGCGATGGCGTTGCGGCGGATCTCTTCCTTGACCGGCACCGACTGCCATCCGGACTCGCGCAGCTGGCCGAGCGTGGCGGGGCGTGACATGTCCGTCAACCTACCGGGCCGCGTCGTCTGGTTCTCCGTCGGGGGTGGAAGCGGGCCATCATCGCGGCGATGAAGTACTTCGCCGGCCTGCTCGCGGTCGTCGCGCTCGTCGCGGCGGCGACGGTCGGCGCCTACCGGCTCTGGGACAACACCACCCGGACGAGCTCGTCGGACAACGGCGGTGTCCTGTCCACACCGTCGTCGACGATCCCGCCCGGGCAACCGACGCCGGCCGACAACCAGGTGTTCGTGTTCGGCTCCGTCACCGCCGGTCATCTCGAGAACGCCGTGCTCGACCCGCTGCCGATGCCGGTCACCGTCACGACCCCGCAGCGAGGCGAGGGCGCGGGCGCGACGATCAAGGGCGTCACCGTCGGCGGCAAGAACTCGCAGATCGAGTGGGACGCGGGCCGTCCGTTCCAGCTGAGCGGCGACGGCGGCGCGCTGCTCGTGCCGACAACCGTCGTCGACATCGCCGACGGCGCGGCGACGGTGTCGCTCGACGGCCGCAGCGCCGGCCTCCAGCCCGGCACCTACACGCTCGACACACCCGTGGCCGTGTCCACCGGCGGCCTGGCGCGGCCGACCGATTCCGTCACGTTCGACGCCGCCGGCGGCACCGCGCTCGAGTTCCGCGCCGGGTCCGCCACCGGGTTGCCGCAGACCGCGCACATCACCGGTCAGGGCACCGTGACGTTCGAGGGCGTGCTCTCCGTCGCGCACGCGGACCGCACGATCAGGGCGGCGAAGTCGATCACGCTCGACAGCGGCCAGTACGACCTCACGATCGTCAGCACGCCGAACGGCGGGTTCACGCTCTACGCCACGCTCACCGGGACCACGCACTAGCGGTGCGCCGGTAGATGCTCGAGCTCGGCGGGGAATGGCGGGCGGCGCCCGCCACGGAGGAGCTGCGGCGCGCCTTCATCGATCCCGACTTCGACGTCGACGGATGGGACCGCATCACCGTGCCGGGCCACTGGCGGTCGACGGAGGCGTTCGCGGCGCACGACGGTCCGCTGCTGCACCGCACGACGTTCGAGCACGCGCCCGATCCCGAACAGGCGCGCACGTGGCTCACGTTCGACGGGATGTTCTACCAAGGCGACGTCTGGCTCGACGGTGCCTACCTCGGTGACACCGAGGGCTACTTCCTTCCGCACACGTTCGACGTCACGGAGCTCATGGCCGCGCGCGACGTGCACACGCTGGCCGTCGATCTCGCGTGCGCGCCGCAGACCGACCGCACCGCCAAGCGCAACATCACCGGCGTCTTCCAGCACTGGGACTGCCTCGATCCCGAGTGGAACCCCGGCGGCATCTGGCGCCTCGTGCGCGTCGAGCACACCGGTCCCGTCCGCATCCGCGAGCTGCGCGTGCTGTGCCGGGAGGCGACCGAGGACCGTGCCGTCGTCGTGTTCCGCGCCAACCTCGAGACGGTCGATCCCCGCCCGGTCGTCGTGCGCTCGTCGGTGGGCGCGGTGGACCACCAGCTCGAGCAGTCGCTCGCCGCCGGTCAGAACCACGTGGAGTGGACGGTGACGGTCGACCGGCCTGCGTTGTGGTGGCCGTGGGCCCTCGGCCCGCAGCCGCTGCACGACGCGGCGGTGGAGGTGGTGGCCGACGGTCGCACGAGCCACCGGCGCTCGGTGCGCACGGGCCTGCGGCGGGTGACGTTCGACCGCTGGATCTGCTCGATCAACGGCGAGCGGCTGTTCCTCAAGGGCTCGAACCACGGACCGACGCGCATGGCCCTCGCCGAGGCGACGCCAGGCGAGCTCGCGCGCGATGTCGCGCTGGCGAAGGAAGCGGGGCTCGACCTCCTCCGCATCCACGCCCATGTCACCCGCCCGGAGCTGTACGACGCCGCCGACGAGGCCGGCGTGTTGCTGTGGCAGGACATGCCGTTGCAGTGGGGCTACGCGCGCGGCATCCGCAAGCAGGCGGTGCGCCAGGCGCGGGCCATGGTGCAGGTGCTCGGCCACCACCCGTCGATCGCCATCTGGTGCGGGCACAACGAGCCGATGGCGATCGACATCGAGCCGGGCGGGCAGCTCGGCGCGGGCGTGGCCGGTGCCGCGCTGGCCGCACAGCTCCTACCGACCTGGAACAAGTCGATCCTCGACCGGTCGGTGAAGCGGGCACTGGAGCAGGCGGACGGCACCCGTCCGGTCGTGGCCCACTCGGGCGTGTTCCCCCACCCGCCGCAGCTCGACGGCACTGACAGCCACCTCTACTTCGGGTGGTACTGGGGCGACGAGCGCGACTTCCCGAAGCTGTGCGCCACGGTGCCGCGCCTCGCCCGCTTCGTCACCGAGTTCGGCGCGCAGGCGGTGCCGCAGGACGCCGCGTTCTGCGCGCCGGAGCGCTGGCCCGCGCTCGACTGGACGCACCTCGAACGGCGGCACGCGTTGCAGAAGCGGGTGTTCGACACGTACGTGCCGCCCGCGGCGTACGACACGTTCGACGAGTGGCGCGACGCGACGCAGGCGTACCAGGCGACCGTCGTGAAGCACCACATCGAGACGCTGCGGCGGTTGAAGTACCGCCCGACCGGTGGCTTCGCACAGTTCTGCTTCGCCGACGGGATGCCCGCGGTGACGTGGGCCGTCCTCGGCCACGACCGCCAACCGAAGGCGGGGTTCGACGCGCTGCGCGAGGCGTGCCGTCCGGTGATCGTGGTCGCCGACCGTCTCCCGGCCGAGGTGGCGCCAGGCGACGCGCTCGCGCTCGACGTCCACGTCGTGTCCGACCTCCGCCACGCGCTGGCGGCGTGCGTCGTGACGGCCACGCTGTCGTGGGACGGTGGTCAGCACGAATGGCGCTGGGCCGGTGACGTCGACGCCGACGCGTGCGTCCGCATCGGCACCGTCGAGGCCGTCGTGCCAGCCGTGCCGGGAGCGCTCACGTTGACGCTCGAGCTCGCCGGTCCGGTCCAGGCGACGAACAGGTACGACGCGCGCGTCACGTGAAGCGGCGCACGAGTGGTGACCCCGCGGTCATCGTCGTGCGAGAACGTCGTCATCCGCGACTCGTATGTGCAATTTCCGCTGGTCAGCGCCTGTCGGGGTAGCGTCCGAAAGCGATGGTGACGACGCAGCAGGACCTCAGCTCCGCGCCGACGCCGACAGTGAACGGTGTGCCGCGCCGGCGGGCTTGGTGGCCGCTCGAGTTCTACCGATCGGCCGTCGGCAAGAAGTACGTCATGGCGATCACGGGCGTGATCGGCCTCGCGTTCATCCTCGGGCATCTGATCGGGAACCTGAAGGCATACCTCGGCCCCGCGGAGATGGACCACTACGGCGAGTTCCTCCGCGACATGCTCGTGCCGCTGCTGCCCCGCACGGTGCTGCTGTGGCTCGTCCGCGGCGTGCTGATCGTCGCCCTCGTGCTGCACGTGCACGCCGCGTACGCGCTCACGAGGATGAACCACCGCGCCCGCCCCACGAAGTACACGACCCAGCGCGACTACGTCGCCGCCAACTTCGCCTCCCGCACGATGCGGTGGTCGGGCGTCATCGTGCTGCTCTTCCTGGCGTGGCACCTGGCCGACCTCACGTGGGGCACGGCCAACGGCGACTTCGTGCGCGGCGATCCCTACAACAACCTCGTCGCCAGCTTCGAGCGGGTGCCGGTGGCGCTCCTGTACGTCGTCGCCAACCTCGCCCTCGGCATCCACGTCTTCCACGGCGCGTGGAGCCTCTTCCAGAGCCTCGGGATGAACAACCCGCGGTTCAACCGGTGGCGCCTGCAGTTCGCCCGTGCCTTCGCCGCGGTGATCGTGATCGGCAACCTGTCCTTCCCGGTCATGGTCCAGGCCAAGGTCCTCTCCTTCGACCACCACCAGCGTGACCTGGTGGTCGCCGAGCACCAGCCACGAGGCGGTCAGAGGTGAACGACCCGATGCTCGACTCGAGGGTCCCCGACACCCCCATCGAGGAGATGTGGGACCAGCACAAGTTCGACATGCGGCTCGTCGCGCCGCACAACCGGCGCCGCTTCAAGGTCATCGTCGTCGGCACCGGCCTCGCCGGCGGCGCCGCAGCCGCCACGTTGGGCGAGCTCGGCTACGACGTGCACGCGTTCACGTTCCACGACTCGCCCCGCCGCGCCCACTCGATCGCGGCGCAAGGCGGCATCAACGCGGCGAAGAACTACAAGGGCGACGGCGACTCGATCTACCGCCTCTTCTACGACACCGTGAAGGGCGGCGACTACCGCGCCCGCGAGGCGAACGTGTACCGGCTGGCGCAGGTGTCGGTCGACATCATCGACCAGTGCGTCGCGCAGGGCGTGCCCTTCGCCCGCGAGTACGGCGGGCTGCTCGACAACCGCAGCTTCGGCGGCGCGCAGGTCTCGCGCACGTTCTACGCGCGCGGCCAGACCGGCCAGCAGCTGCTGCTCGGCTGCTACCAGGCGCTCGCCAAGCAGGTCGGCGCGGGCAGCGTCACCATCTACCCGCGCACGGAGATGCTCGACCTCGTCGTGAAGGACGGGCGCGCCTGCGGCATCGTCGTACGTCACCTGCACACCGGCGAGATCGTCAGCCACAACGCGCACGCCGTGATCCTCGCGACGGGCGGGTACGGCAACGTCTTCTTCCTCTCGACGAACGCCAAGGCCTCGAACGCGACTGCCATCTGGCGTGCGCACCGGCGCGGCGCGTACTTCGCCAACCCGTGCTTCACGCAGATCCACCCGACGTGCATCCCGGCCAGCGACGAGTTCCAGTCGAAGCTCACGCTGATGTCCGAGTCGTTGCGCAACGACGGTCGCGTGTGGGTGCCGGTGAAGATGGACGACCCCCGCCCGCCCGAGCAGATCCCGAGCGAGGAGCGCGACTACTTCCTCGAACGGCGCTACCCCGCGTTCGGCAACCTCGTGCCGCGCGACGTCGCGTCGCGTGCCATCAAGGTCGAGGTCGACGCAGAGCGCGGCGTCGGTCCGCTGAAGAACGGCGTGTACCTCGACTTCAAGGACGCCATCGGACGTCTCGGGCGCGACACCATCCAGGAGCGCTACGGGAACCTGTTCGAGATGTACGAGCGCATCACCGACGAGGACCCGTACCGCACGCCCATGCGCATCTACCCCGCCATCCACTACACGATGGGCGGCTTGTGGGTGGACTACGAGCTGCAGTCCACGGTGCCCGGCTGCTTCGTCGCCGGCGAGGCCAACTTCTCGGACCACGGCGCCAACCGTCTCGGTGCCTCGGCGCTGATGCAGGGCCTGAGCGACGGCTACTTCGTGCTGCCGTACACGGTGCCGAACTACCTCGCCGGTCTGCTCGGGCAACCGGCGGTGCCGGTCGACGACCCCGTGTTCAAGGAAGCGGAGCAAGCAGTGGCCGAGCGGACCAAGCGGCTGCTGTCGGTGAACGGCACCCGTCCGGTCGACCACTTCCACCGCGAGCTCGGGCACATCATGTGGGACAACTGCGGCATGGCGCGCTCGCGACAGAGCCTCGAGAAGGCGCTCAGTGACATCCCGCCGTTGCGCGAGGAGTTCGAGAAGGACGTGCGCGTGCTCGGCTCCGACGACACGCTGAACCAGTCGCTCGAGAAGGCCGGTCGCGTGGCGGACTTCTTCGAGCTCGCCGAGTTGCTCGTGCGCGACGCGCTGCACCGCGAGGAGTCGTGCGGCGGCCACTTCCGCGTCGAGCACCAGACCGAGGACGGCGAGGCGCTGCGCGACGACGAGGACTTCGCGTACGTCGCCGCGTGGGAGCACGCGGCAGGCGACGGCGACCCGGTGCTGCACAAGGAACCCTTGGACTTCGAATACGTGCACCTGGCACAGAGGAGCTACAAGTGAGCGCGAACGGTGTACGTGGCCGGGAGAGCGAGCGCCAGCGAGCCGCACGGCGATGGGGTCCGGGGGCGCAGCCCCCGGGAGAACACGTGCACCTGGCACAGAGGAGCTACAAGTGAGCGCGAACGGCGCGAGCGGTGCGAACGGATCGCAGGCGCGCACGATCCACGTGACGGTGAACGTGTGGCGGCAGCCCGCGCCCGACGAACCGGGACGCATGGTGACCTACGACATGCCGGACGTGAACACCGACATGTCGTTCCTCGAGATGCTCGACGTCCTCAACGACCGTCTCGTCACCGAGGGCGAGCAACCGATCGCGTTCGAGCACGACTGCCGTGAAGGCATCTGCGGTTCGTGCGGGATGATGATCAACGGCCAGGCGCACGGCCCGCAACGCGGCACGGCCACGTGCCAGCTGCACATGCGCAAGTTCACCGACGGCGACGTCATCAACGTCGAGCCGTTCCGCGCGGCGGCCTTCCCGGTCGTGCAGGACCTCGTCGTCAACCGCAGCGCGCTCGACCGCGTGATCGAAGCGGGCGGCTTCATCACCGTCACGCCCGGCGCCGCGCAGGACGCCAACCTCACGCCCGTGCCCAAGCCCGTCGCCGACGCCGCCTTCGACGCGGCCGCGTGCATCGGATGCGGCGCGTGCGTGGCCGCCTGCCCGAACGGTGCCGGTCAGCTGTTCACGTCGGCCAAGGTCTCGCACCTGAACCTGCTGCCCCAGGGCCAACCCGAGCGGTGGTCACGGGTGGAGGCGATGGTCGACACCATGGAGGAGTACTTCGGCTCGTGCACCAACCACGCGGAGTGCGAGGCGGCGTGCCCGAAGTCGATCTCCATCGACTACATCGCGTTGATGAACCGCGACTACCTCAAGGCGAAGTTCAAGCAGCGCCGCCTGGCGTCGCAGCAGTCCTGACGCCGGCCCCGCCCCACTCGCCCCTCCGAATGTTGGTGCGATATCGGCGCTATCGCGCCCTCATCGCACCAACATTCGGGCGGGCGTGGGCAGGGTGGTCAAGGATTCGGGCGAGGACGCCGAAGCAGGGTCCCTGACCTCGCGCGGCGAACCCTCGGTGCGCCCGTCGCAGTCCGACCTCGCACCACATGCCCGCCGCTTTCCGTCGCCGCCGCTCCGAGCTCTCCGCTCACGCCGTCACCACCTGGCTGCGCGCCCGGCGGTCGGTCCGTGACCTCGACGAGCGCTTCGCCGACCGGCTCCGCCAGCAACTGGCCGGCGCCACCGTCCTGCTCGTCGCCGTGACGACGGTCGTCGGCGTCGCCGCCGTGCTCGGCCACCCCCGTTCGATCGCGTACCACCCCGTCGCCGCCACGGCCGCGCCACCGCCGCACGTCCTGCCGCCGGTGGCACCGACCGCCGCGCCCACCCCCGCCGCACCGCAGCCCACGCCCCAACCTGCGCCTCCGACGCCCGCACCGGCGGCGGTCGTGCCGGCGTACACCAGCGGCGCGCTCCCGGTCGGCAAGGGCATGTGGATCTGGCAGCCCGACCAGGTGGAGGGCGGCAACGTCGACGCCATGGTCCAGAAGGCGCTCGCCACCGGCCTCACCCACCTCTACGTCCGCACCGGCTCGTCGGTGGACGGCTTCAACGGCGGTCCGTTCCTCGATGCCATCCTCCCTGCCGCCCACCACGCCGGGATCCGCGTGTACGGCTGGGACTTCCCCTACCTCACCGACGTGGGCGTCGACGTGCAGCGGGCGCTCGCCGCCATCGCCTACACGACACCGGACGGCCAGCGCATCGACGGGTTCAGCCCCGACATCGAGACGGCGTCGGAGGGCGTGAACCTCAGCGCCGACAACGCGGGCGCCTACGTCGACGGGCTCCGCACCGCCGTCGGCGCCGGCTACCCGCTCATCGCCACCGTCCCCAACCCGACGCCGGTGGTGCAGGCCTTCTACCCCTACGCCCAGGTCCTGGCGCCGATGGACGCCGTGGCGCCGATGGTCTACTGGCTCAACCGCCAGCCCGACACCGACGTGGCCAACGCCGTCGACTTCCTCGCCCCGTTCGGCAAGCCCGTGGTGCCGATCGGCCAGGCGTACGACGGTGGCCCGGAAGGCGGCCGCCCCGGACCGCCGACGCCGGACGAGATCCAGCGCTTCCTCGCCACCGCGGACGCGCACGGCGCCGCCGGCGTGTCGTTCTGGTCGTGGCAGCACGCCGACCAGTCGATCTGGGACACGATCGCCGCCGCCCCGCAGTTCACGCTGCAACCGGTCGCCGTGGCCGACCTCGCGCCCGGACAGGTCCGGACCGTCCAGGTGCTGCTGCGCAGCCTCGGGTTCGGCGCCGTACCGAGCGGGCAGTGGGACGCGGCGACGACGGCGGCGCTGGCCGCGTTCCAGCAGGCGTGGGGCCTCCCCCCGACCGGCGTGCTCGACGACGCCACGCGCGCCGCGCTGCTACGGCCGCTCCCGCCGCCGCTCGCCATGTTGCAGCCGGGTCAGGGTTCGTACTAGCAAAGTACGGGTTTTGGCCCGCTGAAACCCGTACGCCGCGACCCCAAGCACCTCTTCCGGGAGACCACGCGAGATGTTGCACTTCCTGGCCGCTGAGGGCGGTTACCAGCAGTTCGAGCTCGGCGGCGCCGAGTGGTTCTGGCTGATCTTCTCCGCAGCCACCGCGCTCCTCGCCCTCGCCACCGGCTTCTACCTGATGCGCGGCGTGCTCGCCGCGGACGAGGGCACGCCGACGATGATCGAGATCGCGAAGGCGATCCAGGAGGGCGCGCTGGCGTACCTCCGCCGGCAGTTCAGGACGATCCTCGTGATCCTCGTGCCGGTGGCGATCATCGTGTTCCTCACGTCCACCAAGGTCGTGAACCCCGGCGACGCGCTGCATCCTGCGACCGAGTCGTTGAGCCGCGTGAACAGCGGCATCTTCCGCACGCTGGCGTTCCTCGCCGGCTGTCTCATGTCGGGCCTCACCGGCTTCATCGGGATGAGCCTCGCCACGCGCGGCAACGTCCGCACCGCGGCCGCCGCGAAGACCGGTTCGCTGCGCGGCGCGCTGCACGTCGCGTTCCGCACCGGCGGCATCGCCGGCATGTTCACCGTCGGGCTCGGTCTCCTCGGCGCGACGACGATCATCATGATCTTCCAGAACACGAGCTCGGCGATCCTCGTCGGCTTCGGGTTCGGTGGCTCGCTGCTCGCCCTGTTCCTCCGCGTCGGCGGCGGCATCTTCACGAAGGCCGCCGACGTCGGCGCCGACCTCGTGGGCAAGGTCGAAGCGGGCATCCCCGAGGACGATCCCCGCAACCCGGCCACGATCGCCGACAACGTGGGCGACAACGTCGGCGACTGCGCCGGCATGGCCGCCGACCTGTTCGAGAGCTACGAGGTCACGCTCGTCGCGTCGATCATCCTCGGCGTCGCCGCCTTCCACTCGATCTACCCGACCGAGCCGAAGAAGTGGGTGCTCGGTCTGATCTTCCCGTTGATCGTGCGCGCCCTCGGCGTGCTGGCGTCGATCGTCGGCGTGTTCGCCGTGCGCGCCACGGACAAGGACCGCACGGCGATGGCGCCGATCAACCGCGGCTTCCTCACGGCCGGCATCCTCACGGTCATCAGCACGCTCGCCGTCGCCATCGGCTACGTCGGCAACGACAAGGGCACGATCTCCAACCCCGGCTGGCGCGTGTTCGCTGCCGTCGTCGTCGGGCTCGTGCTGGCGCAGGTCGTGAGCAAGCTCACCGAGTACTTCACGTCGACCGAGACGTCACCGGTGCGCGAGATCGCGGAGTCGGCCCGCACCGGCCCCGCCACCACCGTGCTGTCCGGCATCTCGTCGGGCCTCGAGTCGTCGGTGTGGGCCATCGTCGCCATCGCCGCCGCGCTCGGCGCCGCCATCGGGCTGGGCGGCGGCAACATCCAGTTCTCGCTGTACCTCGTGGCGCTGACCGGCATGGGCATGCTCGCCACGACGGGCGTCGTGGTGTCCGAGGACACGTTCGGCCCGGTGGCCGACAACGCGGCCGGCATCGCGGAGATGTCGGGCGAGTTCCACGGCGAGCCCGAGCGCATCATGGTGAGCCTCGACGCGGTGGGCAACACGACGAAGGCCGTGACGAAGGGCTTCGCCATCGGTTCCGCCGTCATCGCCGCCGTGGCGCTCTTCTCGAGCTACATCGAGACGATCGGCTCGGAGCTCAACATCCGGTACGACGCGAACTTCAACCCCGGCAACGTCGCCAGTCGCATCGGGCAGGCGGTGACCGGCTCCGACCTGTTCCATCACCCGCTGACGCAGATCAACGTGGCCGACCCGAAGACGTTCATCGGGTTGCTCATCGGCGGGTCGATCGCCTTCATGTTCTCGGGGCTTGCCATCCGTGCCGTCGGTCGCTCCGCCGGTGTGGTGGTGCAGGAGGTCCGCCGCCAGTTCGCCGACGGCAAGATCATGAAGGGCGAGAAGCGCCCGGACTACGGCCCCGTCATCGACATCTGCACGGCCGCCTCGCTGCGTGAGCTGGCAACCCCGGCGCTCCTCGCCGTCCTCGGACCGGTGATCATCGGCTTCGGCATCAACTACTTCGCCCTCGGCGCGTTCCTCGCCGCCGTCATCCTGACGGGGCAGTTGATGGCGAACTTCCTGTCGAACGCCGGTGGCGCGTGGGACAACGCGAAGAAGTACATCGAGGACGGCAACGAGGGTGGCAAGGGTTCCGAGGCGCACAAGGCGGCGGTCATCGGCGACACCGTCGGCGACCCGTTCAAGGACACCGCCGGTCCCGCGCTCAACCCGCTGATCAAGGTCATGAACCTCGTGTCGCTGCTGATCCTCCCCGCGGTGATCAGCCTGCGCGACAACAACGTGCGCTACGTCATCGCCGGGCTCGCGCTCGTGGTGCTGCTCATCGCCATCGGGTTCTCGAAGCGCAAGACGCAGTCGTTCGCCGACCCTGCCGGGCTCGACGAGATGGTCGACCCCGAGCTCGCCGGCGCCAACTGACGCGTTCCCCGCACGGGCGACGCACGTCCGTCGCCCGTGCGACGGCAACGCCGCGCGGCGTCAGCTCTGGAGCTTCTCGATGCCCTGCTCGACGACCGTGAGGGGGTCGGGGAGGGCGGCGGTCGACGCACCGGCGGGCGCGAAGAACTGGAACGTCAGCACCGACTTGTTGAGGTGCACGACGACGAGCACGCCCTGCGTGTTGCCGAACGCGAAGCTCTGCTCGTAGGACTCACGTCCCTTCAACTGCGCGCTCACGTCCTGCCGCGCCCCGAACGTGATCTGGCTGCCGTCGTCGACCGTGCCCTGCGTGCAGTTGAAGTCGACCTTGCTCGCCGCGAAGGCCTGTGACGTCGTCGTCTCGCTCGTGTACGCCTCGAGCTGCTCGATGAGGATCGCACCCGACGACGCGTTCACCATCTCCGCGCCGATGTTGAGCGCGGGTGGGAACTTCACGTCGGCCGGTTGGTTCCCGCAGTTGCTCTGTTGCGGGATCGTCGGCGTGAACGGCTTGTCGGCGAACCCGGCACCGAGGTCGGACGCGCTGAGCAACCCTCGCCGCAGGTTCTCCTCCACACCGGGGCCGAGCGTGGACGACGTGCTCGACGACGACGACGACGAGCTCTTCGACGACGAGCTCTTCGACGACGACGACGTGGACTTCGACGACGTGGACTGCTCGGTGGAGGTGGCGGCGGTCTTGTTGCCGCCGCCACTGCCCCTCGCCAGCAGGAAGGCGACGAGGCCGACGACCACGGCGGCGAGCACCCCGAGCGCGATCCACCGGCCGTTGCCGCGCGGCGGGGTAGCGGGCGGCACGGCGCCGACGGGTGCGGTTGCCGGTGGCGGCCCCGCCGGCGGGCCGGGTGGGCTGAGCGGTGCCACGGGCGGGAGCGCGGTCGTCGGCGGCAGGGTCTGGGTGACGGGCGGTTCCGCGGGCGCCTGGTGGTCCGGGTGCTGCTCGGGCGGGTACCACTTGCCGTCCGACGCCTGCCACCAACCCGGGCCCTGCGACTGCTCGCTCATGTGTCGACCGTGACCCGAGTGCGCCGGCTGCGGACGATCTCGATCCCGATCGGGATGAGCGACAGCAGGATGATGATGCCTTCGATGACCACGAGGTGATCCTCCGCGCTCGGGATCGTCTTGCCCAGGACGTAGCCGATCATCGTCACGCCCACCGCCCACAGCGCGGCGCCGATCATGTTGAACAGCGCGAACTCGCGGGCCGGCATCTTCGCCACGCCGGCGAAGGGGTTGGCGAACGTCCGCACGATGGGGATGAAGCGGGCGATGATCACGGTCTTCGCCCCGTACTTGTCGAAGTAGTGCTGCGCCTTCTCGACGTACTCGTGCTTGAACAACCGCGAATCCTCACGGCGGAACAGCGCGGGGCCCGCCTTGCGCCCGATCAGGTACCCCGTCTGCGCCCCGAGCGTGGCCGACACGAACAAGCCGACGAGGACGACGGCCAGGTTGAGGTGGATGTCGAGGTTCGACTTCGCGCCGACGGCGCAGACCAGCCCGGCGAGCACGAGCAGCGAGTCACCGGGGAGGAAGAACCCGACGAGGAGACCGGTCTCGGCGAACACGACGGCGAACAGACCGAGGACGCCGAACGTCTCCAGCAGGTGCTTCGGATCGATGATGCTGGCGGCCAGGACCGTCGAGAGCATCGTTCGATGCTAGTGACGCGGCTGGTTCCATTCCGTCCACCCCAGGCCGCGACGGCCGTCGGCGGCGCGGAAGCGGCACAGCGCGCGGGGGAACCTCGAGACCTTTCCCTCCCACGTGAGCAGGGCGGGCGCGAACGCGACGGGCTGGATGTCGAGTCCGAGGTCGCCGATCGTGACGTGTCCCTCGGTCGGGAACCCGTCGCCGTCGACCGCCTCGTCGGCGTCGACGGCGTTCGTCGTGGTCATCTCTTCGCCCGCCTGCACGTACCCGAAGCCGATGTCGACGTTGGGGATGCGGATGTCGGAGCCGTGGAACCGCGTGCCGTCCTCGAGCCGTCCTGCCGTCCAGCACCAACCGAACTGCCACCAGTCACGCACGCCCCACGAGTGGTCGCGCTGACCGTGCCCGTCGAGATCGATGCGCTCGTCGCCGACGAGGACCTCGCCGTGCACGCGGCACGGGATCTCGTAGCGGGTCGTGGCCTCGTAGTGGTACGGCGTGCCCTCGGTCTCCCACTCGAGGTCGATGCCGAGGGGCACCTGGGCACCGACCGGGACGTCTGCGTACAGGGCGGCGGGCGTGTCCACGGCGAGCGCGAACGCCTCGTTGCCGAGCGTCCAGTGGTCGAGCGCCGTCTCGCAGACGTGGTCGGCCCACAGGCCGTGCGTGCGGATCTCGAGGCCCGGCGCCGTGGGGGGCGGCACCTCGAGATCGGCCACCGCGACCGTGACGCGCTCGGGACCGACGACGTACGCGTGGTACCACGCCACCGCGAGGTTCGGGTACAGGCCGAGCCGCACCCAGCCGCCGATGGACGCGTCGTCGGCGAAGAAGTCGAAGTACCACGACTCGCCCCACAACTGCTCCAGGCCGGGCGCGTGGCGTCCCTCGTCGCGACCTTCGACCGGCGTCGTCATTGCAGCGGCTCGTAGTACGGGCCCTCGTCCATCTCCGCGCTGTTGTCGCCCTCGATGGCCGACAGCAACTGGTACGCGACGTCGGGCAGGTCGCGCGGCACCGTCCAGTCGAGCTCGTCGGCGATGCCGGCTTCCTCGGCGAAGGGACGGAGGAACGTGAAGTAGACGTACGCGCCGCAGCGGATCTTCTCGTCGCGGGTCATCGTGGCGATCCGCCGGTAGTGCTGCGCCTGCGCGGCGCGCACGGCGGTGACGAGCGCGTCGAGCTCGTCGAGCGGCACCTGCCGCAACTCGTTCGGTGCGCAGCCGTCGGTGGTGCACAGCGAGAACCCGACGACGTGGTCGAGGTAGTCCTCCGGCGTGTGGTTCGACGTGCCGAAGTCCGTGACGCGGAACGACACACCGTCGAGGACCAGGGCCGCGGTGAGGTTCTGGTACGGCACGCTCGAGGCGACGTCGCTCCACGGGAAGTCGCTCTTGCCGAGCCGGTAGAAGTCGCGCACGAGCAGCGTGCGCGACGGGTGACCGGGCACCTCGTACGGCCCGGTGTCGCAGTACCCGGCGCGCGTGTCGAAGTACAGGAGGAAGAGGTACGTCACGAGCGTCGCGTTCAGCCGTTTGATCGTCGCCCGCTGCGCGTCGTCGACGTCGACCGTGCCGTCGAGCAACGTGCGGACGACGTCGCTGTCGTACGGCGTCGCCGTGCCGGTGTCCCACGCCTGGCGGGTGCCGTCACCGCGATACGCGCTCGCGGCGCGCTCCCAGAACTCGAGGATCGTGTACATCCGCTCGGGCGTGTCGAGCGACGGGTCGAGCATGGCGTAGACCTTGCGGCCGACCAGCGGGAAGTTGGCGACCGACCACAGGTAGCAGGAGTCGATCTGGCACCCGGGCCGGCGGGCGCGGCGGCCGATCTCCTCCGCCGGCAGGGCGGCGTCGATGGCGCGCATCATCTCCGGGTAGCGCAGGTACGCCTCCGCGCAGGCGACGACGATGTACGCCGTCACCGGGATGAGCGCGGACTCGAGCGACGTGCGCTCGGCCGTGAGCGCCTGGCTGATCGGGCTGTGGTACGCGATGAGCTCGTTGGCGCGCGCCCGCATCGTCTCGTCGTCGAGCGCCGTCATACCCGCACGAGCCCCTCGTCGCCGGAGCAGTCGACCTCGACCTCGTCGCCGTCCGCCGGTTCCTGCTCGAACGTGCAGCCCATCACGCACGGCACCTGGAACTCGCGGCTCACGATGCCGATGTGGCTACGAGGGGTGCCGCTCGTGCACACGATGCCGGTGAGCTCGTGGTAGATCGGCGCCAGGAACGTGGCTCCCGCGTCACGCACGACGGCGATCACCCCTTCGGCGCCGCTCACCATCAGGTCGAGCACCTCGTCGGGACCGTCGAGCACCTTCCACCGCCCGCGGACCGGCGCGGCGTCGAAGACCTTGGCACCACGTCCGATCACCCCCACGGCGGGCGAAGATAACGTCCGGCTCCGATGCCGCGCTATCTCTCGGACGAGTGGTTCGACGCGGCCGCGGCGGCGTTCGCACGACGCGGCGAGCTCCCGGGCATCGCGGCGGACGTGCGCTTCGTCGTGGCCCACGTCGTCGCCGGTGGGCCCGACGGCGACGTCACGTTCCACCTCCGCGTCGACCAGGGTGCGGTGCAGCTCCGTCGAGGTGCGGCGGACGACGCCACCGTCGTCTTCACCGAGCCGTACGAGACCGCCGCCGCCATCGCGCGCGGCGAACAGTCGCCACAGGGCGCGTTCATCACCGGCGACATCCGCGTGCACGGCGACGTCGGCGCGTTGATCGACCACGGCGCGGTGTTCGCCGGGATCGACGACGTGCTCGCCCCGCTACGGGCGAACACGACCTACTGATCCCGGAACTCGGCGCGGATGCGTTCGATGTCGTCGACGGCACCGCAGAACGCCGCCAGCAAGCGGGGATCGAAGTGGCCGCCCTCCGCGTGCATCGTGGCGAACGCCTGCTCCACCGTCATCGCCTCCTTGTAGCGCCGCCGGGTGGTGAGCGCGTCGAACACGTCCGCGATGGCGACGATCCGGCCGGCGAGCGGGATCGCCTCGCCCGCCAACCGGCGTGGGTACCCGCTGCCGTCGTACCACTCATGGTGCGTGTACGCGACGTCCGCCGCCAGTTGCACGAGCTCGGACTCCGAACCGTGGAGGATGCGGTAACCGATCGCGGGGTGTTCCTGCATGACCGCTCGGTCGGCGTCGTCGTACCGGCCCTGCTTCGTCAGCACCGCGTAGGGGTTGCCGATCTTGCCGATGTCGTGCATCGGCGCGGCCAGCCGCAGCAGCTCGCAGCGTGGTGCCGGGAGGCCGGCCAACTGCGCCAGCAGCTCGCTGTAGCGGGCCATTCGTTGCAGGTGGGCGGACGTCTCGGGGTCCTTGAAGTCCGCGGCGGCGGCCAGACGCTGCACGAGCTCCTCTCGCGACCGACGCAGCTCCGCTGTCCGCTCCTCGACCAGACGTTCGAGCTGCGCGTGCGCCGCGCGCGCGACCAGCTCGAGCGAGCGCCGTCGCAACGCGTTGGCCACGTTGATGAGCAGCTCGTTGCGCTCGAACGGCTTGATCACGTAGCCGTACGCACCTCGGTCGAGTGCGACCTGCGCCACGCCCGGGTCGTCGTACCCGGTCACCATCATGACCGCCGTGTCGGGATGCTCCTCGGCGATGTGCTCGACGAGGATGAGCCCGGACTCGCCGGGCATGTCGATGTCGCACAACGCCAGCGCGAACGATTCGTCGTGGAGCTCGGCGCGCGCCTCGCGGCTGTCCGCGGCCGTGCGAACGCGGTATCCCGCGCGTTCCAGCTGGCGGCTGATGGCGCGCCGTACGGGCGGTTCGTCGTCGACGACCAGCAACGTCTCGTCCGTCGGCGGCGCGAACCGGATCATGCCCGTGCCGCCTTCATCCCCGCGAGCGCGTGGGCGACCGCTTCGGCGAGTGCATCGGCACTGAACGGCTTCTCGACCACGACGGGGATCTCGTCGGCGTCGAGGCGATCCCGCCACACGTCCTCGCTGTAGCCGGACAGGAACACCACCGGCAACGAAGGCCGTTGGAGCCGCAAGCGATCGGCCAGCTCCTTGCCCGACACACCACCGGGCATGATCACGTCGGTCACCAGCACGTCGAAGTCGATGCCCATGAACTCCTCCAGCGCTTCGACGCCGCTCGACGCCTGCAGCACGCGGTGGCCGTGCCGTTCGAGGATCGTCGTGGCGACGTGGCGCACCGCGTCTTCGTCCTCGACGAGCAGGATCGTCGCGCCCGACGTTGCCGGCACGTGCTCGCGAGTGGGTGCGAGATCCTCGGTCGACACGTCGTGCGTGGCCGCTGGAAGAAGGATCGTGAACGTCGTGCCCCGCCCGGGCTCGGACGAGAACGAGACGTGACCGCCGGAGCGTTGCACGATGCCGTAGACGCTCGACAGCCCGAGTCCGGTCCCGCGGCCCCGCTCCTTCGTGGTGAAGAACGGTTCGAACAAGCGCTCTGCGATCTCGGGCGGGACGCCGTTGCCGTCGTCGACGACGCGGATGCGCACGTACGTGCCGGGTGTCACCGACGGCGACGTGAGATCGCCCGCGACGACCTCGAGCGTGTCGGTGTGGATCGTGATCGTGCCCGCGCCCACGATGGCGTCGCGCGCGTTGACGACGAGGTTCATCAGCACCTGCTCGAGCTCGCCGCCGTCGACGACGACGTTCGGCAGGTGCTCACCCAGGTCCGTGCGGAGGTCGATTTCCTCCCCCAGGGTCCGCTGCAGCAGTCGCTCGAGATCGGACAGGACGTGGTTGACGTCGACGGCCTCCGGCTCCGTCCGCTCGTGGCGGCTGAAGAGCAGCAGCTGCCGCGTCAACGACGCACCGCGGCGTGCCGCCTTGCGGATCTCCTCGATGTCCTCCTTCACGGGGTGACCTTCGAGGTCTTCGACGGCGAGGTCGGCGTAGCCCTGGATGGCGGCCAACAGGTTGTTGAAGTCGTGCGCGATGCCGCCTGCGAGCTGACCCACGGCCTCGAGCCGCTGGCTCTGGCGCAACTCGTTCTCGAGCGCCTCGCGCGCTCGATCGGCGTCGTCGCGCTCGGTCAGTGCGCGGTCGAGTGCGTGGTTCTTGTCCGAGAGCTCGACGGCGACCGCGATCGCGGTGTCGCGCCGTCGCAACGTGAGCTCGGTGATGACGAAGAACAACGGACCGCCCAGTAGCCCGAGGGCGAGGAAGATCCACGGCATCCACGTCGACAGGTCGCCGGTCAGCGAGTGGGTGGCGGCTACGACGAGCGACACCGACTGGCTGCCGAACGACATGGTCCGCACGACGTGGCGCCCCGGGACGTCCTTGGCAGTGGCGAAGATGAAGTTCTGCGGTGCGACATCGCCGATGTAGAGCGCGAGGTACAGATCCCCGAGCCCCTCGCCGTAGGACGTCGCGTCCTGCGTCGACGGCGTCGTGGCCGCCTGCACGAGCGAGAACTCGACGTAGGCGATGTCGTCGCCCGGGATCCCCGGCACCCCGGCGGCCAGGCCGATCGAACGGTTGAGGCCGGTCCCGAACATGCCGACGATCTCGAACCCGCCGTCGAAGGCGCGCCCGAGGAGGGCGTCGACGGCCGGGTTGCGGTTGGCGGCGAGCTGCGAGGCCGGTCCACCGTCGAGCACCGGCGCGGCCGTGATGCCGTCGGGGCCGCGGTGCAGCGTGAGCCACACGCCCTGCTGCTTGCTCGCCGTGATGAACGCGGCCAGCTCCGCCGGATCACCGTGCGAGCGCTGCGCCACCACGCTGGCCGACGCCACGGTCGCCTGGTACTGCGATCCCAGGCTCTGCACCAGCCCGGTCATCTGGTCGGCCTGGACGTCCAGCAACCGGCGCTCGTTGTCGTCCCTGACCGAGCGGGCGACGTTGAAGCTCACCAGCGCGCTGATGACGACGAGTAGCAGCACGACCACCGACGTGCGATGCAGGCGTGTCGCCTTCCGTTCCGTTCTTCCGCCCATTGGGCGTCGCCCCAGTCCTCTCGCTCTTCCCGAGTCGCCACTTCTGTGGCGCGGTTTGCAGTTGTCGCGCCACGGTGGGCGATCCGGCAGGGCCGAAAGTCCTCAAACCGTGGACACCCGACGAACCCCGCGATCGGGGCCGGACCGTTTACCTTTGGGACGTGCCCGAACTCCCCGAGCTGGAGGCGCATGCCGAACGACTCGACCAGCGCTACGCGGGCGCGTCGCTGCAGCGGTTCACGCCGCTCACGTTCACGGCGCTGAAGACGGCCACGCCGCCCGCCGCTGCCGCCGAGGGCCACGCGCTGGTGTTCGTGTCCCGCAGGGGCAAGTACCTCTTGCTCGACTTCGGCGAGCTCACCTTCGTGGTCCACCTCATGCAGGGCGGGCGGCTGCGGGAGGAGGCAGCGGGCAAGCAGCCGGCCAAGCCGAAGAACGGCATCGCCCGGTGGACGTTCGCCGACGGGCGCTCGCTGCTGCTCACCGAAGCAGGCACCGAGCGGCGCGCCGGCGTGTGGGCCATCGCCGGTGATCCGGAGACGCAACCGCCGCTCGACGGTCTCGGGCCCGACGCCGACACCGTCGATCCCGCCCAGGTCCTGAAGCTGCTGCACGAGCACCCGATGCGCCTCCACGGGTGGTTGCGCGACCAGCACGTGCTCGCCGGGTTGGGCCGCCGTCTCGCCAACGAGGTGTGCCACCGCGCCCGGCTCTCGCCGTTCGCGTCGACGGCGAAGCTCACCGCGGACGACGCCGCCGCCATCGTCGAGGCGATCCACGCCTGCGTGAACGAGTCGCTCGCCTACGAGCGCGGTCGCGACGACATGAGCTCGTCCGCCGACCGCCCCGGGTCGGTGCACCACCGCGAGGGTGAGGCGTGCCCGGTGTGCGGCGACACGGTCCGTGCCGTCGAGTACCGCAGCTACACCGTGGCGTACTGCCCGACGTGCCAGACGAGCGGGAAGGTGCTCGCCGACAACACCACCTCGAAGTTCCTCAAGTAGCCCGTGGCCGACCTGGATGTCGTGTTCCTGACCGACGGTGGTCAGGACGTCGCCGCGGTCGCGTCGCGGTTGTTCGCGTTCCTGCGCGCGGCGACGACCTCACTCGACATCGCGGTGTACGACGCGCACTTCGACGATGGCACCGGCGACGAGCTGATCCGCACGCTGAACGAGGCCGAAGGGCGAGGTGTCCGTGTGCGTGCCGTCTACAACGACGTGCACGAGCGGCCGGTCCCGATCCCGCCGCCACCGCACGACCCGTCGCTGTTGCAGCAGCTGGCGAACGCCGTGCCGGCGAAGCCCATCCCCGGCGTCCCCGATCTGATGCACCACAAGTACGTCGTCCGCGACGGCGCCGCGGTGTGGACGGGGTCGACCAACTGGACGACCGACGCGTGGACGCGCATGGAGAACCTCATCGTCACGGTGCAGTCGGCCGATCTCGCGGCGGCGTACACGGAGGACTTCGAGCAACTGTGGACGAAGCGTCACGTCGCCCGCACCGGCACGTTCGACGACCGTCCCGCCCGGCTCGACGGCGGTGCGACCGTGCGCGCGCTCTTCTCCCCCGGTCGCGGTCACAAGATGAGCCAGCTCGTCGCCACACGCATCGGGCAGGCGAGTGCGCGCGTGCGGATCTGCTCGCCCGTGCTGACGTCCACGCCCATCCTGGGCACGCTCGCCGAGCTCGTCGACGAGGACGGTGTCGACCTCGCCATCACCGTCGACGGCCCGCAGATGGTGCAGGTCCTCGCGCAGTGGCGGGCGGACGGGCGAGCGGCGTGGAAGGCACCGCTGTACGAGAAGATCGCGGCGTCGGGCAAGCTCGCCGCCAAGCCGTCGACGCCGTATGCGCCGGGACGCGTGCACGACTACATGCACGCCAAGGTGGCGGTGTGCGACGACTGGACGCTCACCGGTTCGTACAACCTCTCGCACTCCGGCGAGCTGAACGCGGAGAACGTGCTCGACATCCGCGATGCCGCGTTCGCCGACCGGTGCGCCGCGTTCTGCGACGAGGTGCACGCCCGCTACGCGCGCTGACGTGCGCTCAGCCGTCGACTGCGGCCGCCGCGTCCGCGGCGCGGGCCTCGCGCTCGCCGGCACGCGTCGCGTACGCGCTGTACCAGATGAGCGCGCCCACCACGATCCAGCCCACGACGGGCGCCACCGCGAGGAACGTCTCGGTCGGGATCGTCACTGCGAGCACGGTGCGCAGGACCGCTTCGCCGAGCAACCCGAAGCCCCACACGGCCGTCACGACCCGGAAGCGGCGTGCCGCGCCGGGCTGGTGCCACAGCTCGTCGAACATGGCGTGCTTCTCGCGCTCGCCGCCCGTGGCGAAGGCGCGTCCGAGGTAGAACATCGCCGGCCGGCGCGCGACGAGCGACCCCAGGCACACCGCGCCGAACACGCCCGTGAGCGCGGACTCGCGCAGCTTGAGGAGGGTCGCGTTCCCGTGCAACGCGACCGCACCGAGCAACCCGATCGAGATGCCGATGAGCGAGATGAGCCCGATCGGTTCGAACCCGCCCCGCCGGTGCCGTGTGAGCGCGATGTCGAGCAGCGGGAACACCATGACGGCGGCGAGCGCGGTCGCGTCGCTCGACACGTGAGGACGGAGGAGCGCGTACCCGACGAGCGGCAGCACGCCGGCGACGAGGATCTGTGGCGCCATGTGGCGGATGCTCGGCACCATCCCGCGCGCCAACGTGGCGCGCGCCTCGAGATCGGCGTCGGGTCCGGCCGCGGCGCCGGTACCCGATGGCGCTGGTTCGTGCTGGTCGGGCACCGGTGCGGTCATGGCTGGATCGTGACCTTGATGGCGCCGGTCGACTTGTCGTCGGCGGTTGCGAACGCGTCGACGACGTCGTCGAGCGCGAACTGGTGCGTGGCGAACGCGCCGAGTTCGTGCCGCCAGCGACCGGTGAGCTTCGCCGCCGTCGTGAACTCGGGCTCGCCTCCCCGCGTGCCGTAGCAGAACGAACCGAGCAGCGCGACCTCCTTCATCATCAGTTGCTGGAGGTCGACCGCCTTCGGCTCGTTGAACGACCCGAGCAGGACGACACGACCGCCCCGGCGGACGGCGCGCACCGCGTCGCCGACCGTGTCCGCGACACCGCCCACGGTCTCGACGACGACATCAGGGCGATGTTCCTTCGCCCACGCGCGGACGTCGCCCTCGTCCAGCACCGTGACACCCACGTGCGTCGCCGCGGCCCGCTGGTGGGGGTAGCGCGCCGAGATGGCGACCGTGCCGGCGCGGTCGCGCGCCACGAGCGCGGCGCACAACCCGATCATCCCCGCACCGAGGACGAGCACCGTCGACTGCGGTCCGACGGCGCCGAGGCCGACACCTCGCAGTGCCACCGCGAGGGGCTCGGTCATCGACGCCGTCACGGCATCCACACCCTCGGGGACCGGCGCCAGGTTGACGACCGGCGCGTCGACGACGTCGGCCAGCCCGCCGTCCCGGCCGAGGCCGATGCCGTAGCCACCGCGGCGGCACAGGTTCGAGCGCCCGGTCCGGCAGAACTCGCACCGGCCACAGCTCACGTTCGGCGAGACCGCGTAGCGGACGTCGGCGAGGTCGGCCGGTCCGTCGACGACCGTTCCCGCCAGCTCGTGGCCCGGTGCAGTACCCACGGGGCGGGCGATGGCGCCGTGCCAGAAGTGCAGGTCGGAGCCGCAGATCCCGCACGCCTCGACCCGCAGCCGGGCCCATCCGTCGACCAGCGCGGGCGGGTCGAAGTCGGTGACCTCGAGGCCGTCGTCGGTCCACGTGGCGCGCCGCACCACCGCACTCTGTCAGACGGGCTGCTGCCGGCGCCTCACGGCCGGGACGCAGGATCGAAGGCGCAGAACTCGTTGCCTTCGGGATCGGCCATGACCGTCCACCGTTCGTGCCGCTCGACGACGGTGGCGCCGCCGGCCACGAGCGCGTCCACCGCCCCGTAGACGTCGAGGTGGACGCGGTTCTTCACCGTCTTCGGCTCCGGCACCTTCAGGAACCAGACGGACGGTCCGGCCTCGTCGACGGGCTCGACGACGATGGAGGGATCGTCCTCCCTGCGCTCGATGCCCATGGCGCGGAGCTTCTCGAGGTCCTCGTCGGAATGCGGGCGCACGCGGTAGCCGAGCACCGGGGCCCACCAGTTGGCCAACGTCCACGCGTCGGCGCAGTCGATGCAGATGTCTTTCAGGTTGGACACGGGCGCGCAGCGTAGGAGCGTGCCGGGCGTCTGTCGCCCGTGCACCGAAACCGCACGAAGCACCAGCGCGGCTGGCAAGCTCACGACCGTGGCGACCTTGCACCCGACGGCAGCGGCGTTCGTGGCGACCGCGCGCGAGCGCGGGCTCGACGTCGAGGTGCGCGAGTTCCCGGAGGGCACGCGCACCGCGGAGGAGGCCGCACGGGCCGTCGGCGTCGACGTCGCGCAGATCGTGAAGTCACTCGCCTTCCGCGCCGGCGACGAGATCGTCATGGCGTTGGTCAGCGGCGTGAACCGCCTCGACGAGACGAAGCTCGCCGCCGCGTGCCGCGTCGCGTTCGTCGGTCGGGCCGACGCGCGCGCGGTGCGCGACGCGACCGGCTACGCCATCGGCGGCGTGCCGCCGTTCGGACACGCGACGTCGCTCGACGTCTACGTCGACGAGGACCTCATGCGGTTCGACGTCGTGTGGGCCGCGGCGGGCACACCCCACCACGTGTTCGCCATCGCACCCGGCGACCTCGTGCGGGCCAGCGACGGTCGCGTCGCCGACCTCGCCGCCCGTTAGACGAGCCCCAGCTCCTTCACCGCGTCGCGCTCGTCGGCCAGCTCGCCGACCGACTTGTCGATGCGGCCCCTGCTGAAGTCGTCGATGTCGAGGCCCTGCACGATCTCGTACTCGCCACCCTTGCACGTGACCGGGAACGACGAGATCAGCCCTTCGGTCACGCCGTAGCTGCCGTCGCTCACGAGCGCCATCGAGACCCAGTCGCCGTCGGCGGTGCCGAGCACCCACGTGCGCACGTGGTCGATGGCGGCGTTCGCCGCCGATGCCGCCGACGACAGCCCGCGGGCCTTGATGACCGCCGCACCCCGCTGCTGCACGGTGGGGATGAACTCGTTCTCGAGCCACGCCTGGTCGCCGCCGACCGCATCGAACGCGGGTGCGCCGTCGACCTGCGCGTGGAAGACGTCGGGGTACTGCGTCGCCGAGTGGTTCCCCCAGATCGTCATGCGCGTGACCGACGTCGTGTGCACACCCGCCTTCGTCGCGAGTTGCGCGACCGCGCGGTTGTGGTCGAGGCGCGTCATCGCCGTGAACTGGCGCGGGTCGAGATCCTTCGCGTTCTGCTGCGCGATGAAGCAGTTCGTGTTAGCGGGATTGCCGACCACGAGCACGCGCACGTCGCGCTTCGCCGAGCGCGACAGCGCCTCACCCTGCGGCTTGAAGATGCCGCCGTTGGCGCTGAGGAGGTCGGAGCGTTCCATGCCCTCCTTGCGCGGCATCGCACCCACGAGCAGGGCGACGTCCGCGTCACCGAAGGCGGTGTCGGCGTCGTCGGTCGGCACCATGCCGTGCAGCAACGGGAACGCGCAGTCCTCCAGTTCCATGCAGACGCCTTGCAGCGCGCCGAGCGCGGGAGTGATCTCGAGCAGTTGCAGGATCACCGGCTGGTCGGGGCCGAGCATGGCGCCGCTGGCGATGCGGAACAGGAGGCTGTAGCCGATCTGGCCGGCGGCCCCGGTGACCGCCACGCGCACGGGTTCGTTCATGTCTCGGAACCTACTGCGCGACGAAGGCCGCCCCGAAAGGCGGCCTCCGTCACGCTGAGCAGGAAGCCAGCGACGCGGTGCAGCGCGCTCAGAGCTGCATCGACTTCACTTCGAGGAACTCCTCGAAGCCGTAGGGCCCGTACTCCCGGCCGTACCCGGACTGCTTGTAGCCACCGAACGGCGCGTTGGGGTTGAAGGCGCCGCCGTTGACCTCGATCTGGCCGGTTCGGATGCGACGTGCGACCTTCTTGCCGCGCTCGGCGTCACCGCTCCACACACCACCGGACAGCCCGTACTGCGTGTCGTTGGCGATGCGCACGGCCTCTTCTTCGTCCTCGTAGGGGATGATCGACAGGACCGGCCCGAAGATCTCCTCCTGCGCGATCGTCATGTCGTTGCGCACCTCGGAGAACACGGTCGGGCGCACGTAGTAGCCCTGCTCGAGTCCTTCCGGACGCTCGGGGCCGCCGGTGACGAGCTTGGCGCCCTCGTCGATGCCCTTCTGGATGTAGTTGGTGACGCGCTCGACCTGTGCCTGCGAGGACAGCGGCCCGAGACGTGCACCGTCGGCGAACGGGTCGCTCGGCTGGTAGTTGGTCTCGACCTCGTCGGCGGCGATGCGCTCCGCGTCGGCCAGCTTCGAGCGCGGCACGAGCATGCGGGTGAGCGCGGTGCACGTCTGACCCGAGTTCAGGTAGCACTTGCCGACGCCGTCGCGCACGGCCTGCTCGAACTTCGCGTCGTCCAGGTCGTCGAGGAGGATGTTGGCGGACTTGCCACCGAGCTCGAGGGCGACGCGCTTGAGCGTCTGCGATGCGACCTCGGCGACGCGCTTGCCGGCGCGCGTGGAACCCGTGAAGGACACCATGTCGATCTGCGGGTGGGCGGCGATGGCCTCGCCGACCGCGGGACCGGTGCCGGTGACGAGGTTGAACACGCCCGCCGGCAGGCCGGCGTCGTGGATGACCTCGGTGAGCACGTACGCGTCGAGCGGTGCGATCTCGCTCGGCTTCAGGACCACCGTGCAACCGGCTGCCATCGCGTACGCGACCTTCGCCGCGATCTGGTGCAACGGGTAGTTCCACGGCGTGATGCAGCCGACGACGCCGACGGGCTCACGCACGACGAGGCTGTTGCCGAGCTGCTCTTCGTACGTGAAGGTCTCGGCCTGCAACGCCGCCTGCGAGAACGAGTTGATCGGCAGGCCGGCCTGCACCAGGAGGCTGAGCCACTTCGGCATGCCCGCCTCACGGGTGACGATCGTGGCGATCTCGTCCATGCGGGCGCCGAGACCCTCGGCGATGCGGGTGCAGTACTTCGCCCGCTCCTCCGGCGACTTCGCCGACCACTCCTCGAACGCGGCGCGGGCCGCCTTGGCGGCGCGATCGACGTCGTCCGCCGTCCCGTCCGGGATGCGGCCGATGACCGACCCGTCGGTCGAGTCGAACACGTCGATGGTGCCGGACCCGCTCGACGACACCCAACTGCCGTCGATGTAGATCTTGTCGTGAACCTGCACGTGGACCTCCCCCGGTGCACTTTCCTTGACTCGTCGGTCAAGGACGACGCTACCGGGGCGAGCCGCCGAGTGTCACCTCGCGCCGGGGGCGAGGGACCAGATGCCGATCGAGATCCCACCGCCCGCTGCCCGCCGTCCGCCGCCCGGATGTTGGTGCGATGAGGGCGCGATAGCGCCGATATCGCACCAACATTCGGAGGGGGGTCAGAGGCGGTCGACGATCGCCTGGGCGAACGCCGAGCACTTGACCTCGGTGGCGCCCTCCATGAGCCGGGCGAAGTCGTAGGTGACGATCTTGTCGGCGATCGTGGCCTCGAGCGCGTGGACGATGTCGTCGGCCGCCTGCTGCCACCCCAGGTGCTCGAACATCATCACGCCGGACAGCAGCACCGAGCCCGGGTTCACCTTGTCCTGCCCGGCGTACTTCGGCGCGGTGCCGTGCGTGGCCTCGAAGATGCCGTGGCCGGTGACGTAGTTGATGTTGCCGCCGGGCGCGATACCGATGCCGCCCACCTGCGCGGCGAGCGCGTCGGACAGGTAGTCGCCGTTGAGGTTCATCGTCGCGATCACGTCGAACTCGTCGGGACGGGTGAGCACCTGCTGCAACGTGATGTCGGCGATGGCGTCCTTCACGAGGATCCTGTCGCCGGGCTGGCCGTTGCAGTCGTCCCACCCGACGGCGCTGTCGGCGAACTCCTCGCGCACGAGCTCGTAGCCCCAGTTGCGGAACGCGCCCTCGGTGAACTTCATGATGTTGCCCTTGTGCACGAGCGTGACGCTCTTGCGGTTGCGGTTGATCGCGTAGTTCAGCGCGGCGCGCACCAACCGCTTGGAGCCCGTCTCGGAGATCGGCTTGATGCCGATGCCGGAGTCCTCGCGGATCTCGGCCCACTTGCCGCCGAGCTCGGCGAGCATCTCCCGGAGCCGCTTCGCCTCCGGCGAGCCCGCCTCGACTTCGAGGCCGGCGTAGATGTCCTCGGTGTTCTCCCGGAAGATCACCATGTCGACCTTCTCGGGATGGCGCACCGGCGACGGCACGCCCTGGAACCACCGCACGGGACGCAAGCACACGTACAGGTCGAGGATCTGGCGCAGCGCCACGTTCAGCGAACGGATGCCACCGCCGACCGGCGTGGTGAGCGGGCCCTTGATCCCGATCAGGTACTCCTCGAACACCTCGATCGTCTCGTCGGGGAGCCAGTTGCCCGTGGCGTTGTAGGCCTTCTCGCCGGCGAGGACCTCGCGCCACTCGATCGTCTTGCCGTGCTTCTTGGCGGCGGCGTCGAGCACGAGCTGCGCGGCCGGCCAGATGTCGACGCCCGTGCCGTCACCTTCGATGAACGGGATGATCGGGTTGTCGCTGACCTGCAGCGTCCCGTCCGGGGACATCGTGATCTTGTCGGCCATAGAGCGCCGAGCCTACCCACCCTCAGAACAGCGGACTCCAGGCGGACGTGCGCAGCAGGCGGCTCTCCCACTGGTCGCGCACCTGCAGCGCGTCGTGCATGAACGTGCCCGGCTGCTTCAGCTCGGGACGGGTCTCGGTTTCGAACAACCGGAGCAGCGCGTCGTGGTCGACCACCTTCTGGAAGAGGATCGCCTCGGGACGGCGGCCCGCACCGTGCGCGGTCTGGAAGCACGCTTCGATGCGCAGGAGCTGCGACCGCTCGAGGAGCGGCGCGTACACCTCGTGCCAGAACGCGGTGTAGTCGTCGAGCGGCGCGTGCGGCCAGCCGGTGTCCTCCATGTAGAGCGTCAGCTCGTGGGGCACGGGCTCCGTCGGGACGCCGTCGAGGTCGATCGACGCCAGCGGCGACCACGGCAGCGCCAGCAGCACCTTGCCGGTGCTGTCGTGCTCGAGCCGGTCGAGGTCGCGGGCCCACGCCCGCAGGTCGCCGGCTGCGACGCGCTCGAGCAGGCGTTCGTAGGCGGCGCCGTCGCGCACGGCCGTGATCGTGATCACGCGGTAGGCGGGTCCGCTGCCGTGGGCCTGGTGGCAGTACCAGAGCAACCGGGCGTCGTCGCCCTCGGCCAGCGCCGCCATCCACCCGTGCCGGTAGTGCGACTCGAACTCGTCCTCGTGCAGCCCGCGCACGCGATGCACCTCGTGGAGGAAGAGCGTCACGGCCGGATGTCTACTCCGACGCCGCTCGGCGGACCTCCTCGAGCCCCGCGGGCATCGGGAGCGGTCCGCGGCCGAGGACGTCGAAGGCCACGTCGTGGGGGCGGTCGCCCGGGCGGCGCAGGTGGCGGCTGCGGGCGAGGACGTCGAGCGCCTCGCCCGCCCGTTCGAGGCCGACCAACGCGATGGCGCGCACCTCCGCCACCGCCCACGGCGACACGTGGTGCGCGGCGAGCGCGGGATCGACCTCGAGCGCGCGGGTGAACTGGGCGCGCGCGCCGGCGTCGTCACCCCGGGCCCATGCCGCCACCCCGGCGAGCACGACCGGGACGACGGCGTCGTGGCCGGCCGCCTCCGCGGCGGCGACGAAGGAACGCTCGGCGGTCGTGGCGTCGCCGAGGCGCAGCGCGATCGTGCCGCGGACGGTGTGGGCCATCACGTGCTGCGGCTCGAGCCCGATGGCCTCGACGGCGGCGAGCGCCGCTTCGGCGAGACGGCCCGACGCCTCGAGCGCGGCAGCCCTGCTGGCGTGCACGGCAGCGGACTCCGGATCGAGGTCCACGGCCCGCTCGAAGGCGGTGATGGCCTCGTCGACACGACCGAGCGCGAAGAGCGAGGAACCGAGGCCGCGCTGGTGGTCGGCGTTCGCCGGCTCGAGGCGGACGGCGTCCTCGTAGCCGGCGACGGCGTCGGCGTAGCGGCCCGCGGCGTACAGCGCGGTGGCGCGATCCGCGTGCAACGACGCGTCGTCGGGCTGGCGGGCGATCGCCTCCGCGTACGCGGCGATCGCCTCGTCGACGCGACCGAGCGCGAACAGCAGCGACCCTCGCACGGTGTGATGCGAAGGATCGTCCGGCGCGAGCGCGAGCACGCGCTGGTTGACGGCGAGCGCCTCCTCGTACAGACCCTCCTCGGCCAGCACGACGGTGAGCAGACCCACGACGTCGGCATCGGTCGGATCGGCCGCGACCGCGGCACCGGCGGCGGCGCGCGCCTCGGTCGTGCGGCCGAGGTCGGCGAGCGCGTGCGCCCGCCAGTAGTGCACGCGGGACGCGTCGGGATCGATGGCGATGGCGCGGTCCGCAGCGGCGAGCGCCTCCTCGGGTCGGTGCAGCGCGACGAGCAACGCGGCGCGTCGCGCGTGCACCCGGCTGTTGCCGTCGTCGAGCGCGGCCGCTCGATCGAACGCGCCGAGCGCGCCGTCGAGATGGCCGAGCTCGCGCAGCGCCTCGCCCCTCCCGACGTGCGCGGCGGACATCCCGAGGTCGAGTTGCACGGCGCGGTTGAACGCGTCGAGCGCGTCCGACCAGCGCCGGCGGGCGAGCTCCACCGCACCGATGTCGAGCGCGTGGCGCGGGTTGTCCGGATCCGATGCCGCCGCGTCGCGGTACGCGTGCAACGCGACCTCGAGCTGTCCACCCTCGAACGCGACGCGGGCGCGGTCGGTGTGCGCGACCGCGGGGTCGAGCGCGACGGCGCGGTCGAACGCGTCGAGCGCGTCGTCGGCACGGCCGAGCGCGGCGAGCATCTTCGAACGGCCGAGGTGCGCCTCGGCGGCATCAGGTGCGACCGCCACCGCGTGCTCGTATGCCGCCAACGCCTCACCGAGCCGCCCTTCGGCGGCGAGTGCGGCGCCCCGTTCGGTGAGCGACCGAACCTCGTTCAACCGGCCGGGGTCAGTCCGAGGGCGTCGTAGATGCGTCGCACCGATGTCGAACGGTTCATCGGGTACAGGTGCAGACCCGGCACCCCTCCGGCCAGCAGACGACGGCAGACGTCGACCGCGACCTCGACACCGATGTCCGCCACCGCATCCGGGTCGTCGGCGACGGCGTCGAGACGTTCGAGGATCGCGGCGGGGATCACCGTGCCGTTCATCGCGGCCATCCGCTTGATGCCCGCGACGTTGATGATCGGGAACACGCTCGGGATCACGGGCGTCGTGCAACCGAGCGCGGCGAGCTCGTCGCGCAGGCGCAACTGCTCGTCGGGGAGGAACGAGAACTGCGTGATCCCGAAGTCGGCCATCGACAGCTTCTCCGCCAGTCGGCGGCGGTCGCTGGCGCGATCCGGCGACCGAGGGTGGACCTCCGGGTGGGCGGCGACCCCGATGCAGAACCGGCCCTCGTGACCGCGCACGACGTCGATGAGCTCGGTGGCGTACGTGAAGTCGCCGCCGGGGTCGCTGCCGTCGGCGGGCGGATCGCCGCCGAGGGCGAGGATGTTCTCGATGCCGTTCGCGGCGTAGTGGTCGAGCAGCGACACGATGTCGTCGTGCGTGTGCCCGACGCACGTGAGGTGCGGCATGCACGGGAACGACTGCTCGCCGTTGATCCGTACGACGACATCGCGCGTGCGCTCGCGGGTCGAACCGAGCGCGCCGTAGGTGACCGAGACGAACGACGGCTCGAGCAGCGCCAGCTCCGCCAGCGCCTTGTCGAGCTGCCGTTCCATCTCGTCGTTCTTCGGCGGGAAGAACTCGAACGAGCGTGTCGGTCCTGCGGCGAGCAGGTCAGCGATCCTCGCCATGACCTCGCGAGGGTACCGATTCGGCCGGGAGGGTCGTCAGCTGTTGCTGGCGGCGACGGCGACGATGATCGTCAGCACCAGCGTGGCGGCGCCGATCCACCCGAGGACGATGCCGGCGATGGCAAGCCCCCGTCCGCCCTGGTTGCGCTGCTTGATCTGGCTCAGGCCGACGTAGCCGAAGATCAGGGCGAGGATCGAGCCGATCCAGTAGAGCCACAGGATGCCGAGGACGAGCGAGGCGATGGCCATGCCGTTCGTGCCCGCCGTCTGCGCCACGCCGGGGTAGCCGTAGCCGGCGGCGCCGTACGCGGGCGGCGGGCCCGGAGGCGGGCCGTACGACCCCGGCGGCGGGGGCGTCGTCCCGGGCGCGGGCGCCGCACCCTGGGCTGCCTCGGGCGGGTACCAGTTGCCGTCCGACGCCTGCCACCAGCCCGGCGCCGGGGGCGCGGGCGGGGGTGACGACGACGATTGCTCGCCCGGGGGCGGGAAGTCGCTCATGATCCGGTGTACCTCCGTTCGGCGGCCTCGACCGCATTTCGGAACAACATTGCGATGGTCGTCGGCCCCACGCCGCCCACGCGCGGGGTGATCCAACCGGCCACCTCCTCGCACGCCTCGTCGACGTCCGGGAGGAGCCGGCGTCCTTCGTAGCGCACACCGGCACCCACCACGACGGATCCCGGGGTGAGGTGCTCTGGCTGGATCATGCCGGGGACGCCCGCGGCGGCGACGACGATGTCCGCCGCCTTCACGTACCGCGGCCAGTCGGGGACGCCGGTGTGGACGAGGGTGACCGCGGCGTTGGCCGTCGGGCGCTTCTGGCTGAGGAGGATCGACAGCGGCCGGCCGATCGTGACACCGCGCCCCACGATGCAGACGTTGCGGCCGGCGACGGGCACGCCGTAGTGCGCGAGGAGGGCCTCGATGCCGGCGGGCGTGCACGACACCGGGCCGGGGATGCCGAGCGCCATGCGCCCGACGTTCGTGGGGTGGAGGCCGTCGACGTCCTTGTCGGGATCGACCGCCATGAGCACGGCATCGAAGTCCACCTGCGGTGGACCGGGGTACTGCACGAGGAACGCGTCGACCTCGTCGTCGTCGTTCATCGTGCGCACGGCGGCGACGGCGTCCTCGGTCGTGCAGTCGGACGGGAGGTGGATGTGCGGGCTCTTGCACCCGAGCTCCTGCGCCTTGCGCATCTTCATGTCGACGTAGCGCGCACTCGACTCGTCGTCGCCGATGAGCACCGTGCCGAGCCCGGGGGTGTAACCGCCGGCCAGCAACCGGTCGATGCGGGGGACGAGGTCGGCGAACACCGCGTCCGCCACCGGCCCACCGGGCATGAGGACGGCGCTCACCCCCCGTTCTCCCGGTGAAAACCGGCGCGACGCGCCGGATAGAACCGCACAAACGCCGGGGGGAGGGTCAATGGAGGAAATGCCTCTCGCCGGTGAAGACCATGGCGACGCCGAGCTCGTCGGCCCTGGCGATGTTCTGGTCGTCCTTCACCGAGCCGCCCGGCTGGATGATCACGGCCACACCGGCCTCCGCGGCGGCCTCGATGCCGTCGGGGAACGGGTAGAACGCGTCGCTCGCGCACGCGCCCCCCTTGGCGCGTCCCGCCGCCTTCTGGGCCGCGATCTGCCCGGCCTCGACACGGTTCTGCTGCCCGGCGCCGATCCCCCACGCCACGCCGTCGCGCACCAGCACGATCGAGTTCGACTTCACGTAGCCGCAGATGCGGAACGCGAGCTCGGCGTCGTCGAGCTCCGCTTCGGTTGGCGTGCGCTGCGTGACGACCTGCCACGACGATCGCGCCGCCGCGAAGTGGTGCGGCGCCTGCACCAGCATCCCGCCCGTGATCGGACGCAGGTGACGCGCGTCGCGCACCGGCGGTCGCGCCTCGAGCAGGCGGGTGTTCTTGCGCTTCGCCACCAACCGGTCGACGACACCCGGGCCGTACCCCGGCGCGACCACCACGTCGGCCTGCGCCGCCGCGACCATGCGCTCGACGGTGGCGTCGTCGATGGGACGGTTGACGGCGACGATGCCGCCGAACGCGGATCGCTCGTCGCACTCGAACGCGAGTTGGTACGCGTCGGCCAGTGTGCCGGCCACCGCCGCGCCGCACGGGTTGGCGTGCTTGATGATCGCGCACGCGGGCCGGTCGCGGACCGGGTCCATGTCGTGCACGAGCACCCACGCCGCATCGGCGTCGTACAGGTTCAGGTACGACAGCGCCATGCCCGCGTGCTGCGTCATGTCCTCCCACCACGGCGACGCACCGCTGCGCTTGTACAGCGCCGCGGGTTGGTGCGGGTTCTCGCCGTAGCGCAGTTGCAGCGGCATCTTCTCGAACGCGAGGTCGAGCGTGTCGGGCAGGAGCGCATCGCCGTCGAGCCACTCGACGATGGCGGCGTCGTACGCGGACGTCGTGGCGAACGCCTTGCGCGCCAACCGCCGACGCGTCTCGATCGTGGTCGCGCCGGCGGTGCGCAACTCGTCGAGCACGACGTCGTAGTCGGCGGGATCGACGAGCACGGTGACGTGCGCGTGGTTCTTCGCGGCAGCCCGGACCATGGCCGGACCGCCGATGTCGATCAGCTCGATCGACGGATCGGAACCGAAGGGGTAGAGGTTCACGACGACGATGTCGATCGGTTCGATCCCGTACTGCTCGAGATCGGCGCGGTGCGCGGGGTCGTCGCGGTCGGCGAGGATCCCGCCGTGCACCTTGGGGTGCAACGTGACGACGCGATGGCCGAGGATGGCGGGGAACCCCGTGATGTCCGCCGTGTCGGTCACGTCGAGCCCGGCCTCCCGCAGCGCGCTCGCCGTGCCACCGCTCGACAGCAGGTCGACGCCGGCGTCACGCAGACCGCGCGCCAGCTCGACGATGCCCGTCTTGTCGTAGACGCTGAGCAGCGCCCTCACGAGTCCAACACCGTGCCTGTCTCCATGATCCGTTTGATCGTCGCGGGGTAGAGCTCGCGCTCGACCTCCTTGATGCGCTCGTGCAACGTCTCCTCGGTGTCGTCCGGCAGCACCGCCACCGGCGCCTGGGCGATGATCGGGCCCGCGTCGACCTCGAGCGTCGCGACGTGCACGGTGATGCCGGTGATCTTCACGCCGGCAGCGAGCGCGTCGCGCACCGCGTGCCATCCGGGGAACGCCGGCAGCAGCGCAGGATGCGTGTTCAGGATGCGGCCGTCGTACACGTCGAAGATCGGCTTCTCGAAGATCGTGCCGAACCCCGCCATCACCACGAGGTCGACGTGGTGCGTCTCGAGGGCGTCGATCACCTCGTTCGTGTACGCCACCCGGTCGAAGTCGTCGCCGTAGCTGGTGCGCTCGACGAGCACGGCGGGCACACCGTGCGCCTCGGCGATCTCGACAGCGGCGCAGGGCCGGTCGACGACCACGACCTCCACGGGGATGCCGGCATCGAGGATCGCGCGCAGGTTCGTGCCCGCGCCCGATGCCAGGACCCCGATCCGCACGAGACGCGACGCTATCCCGCTCATACCAGACCGTCGTGCGTTACGGTACGCGGACCCGTCTACAGGACGACGACCCCCCTCAGGAGGAGGCGGCACAAGGTGGACCTCAGCAAGCTCAGTACCGGTGACAAGGTCATCGGCATCGGCGCGATCGTGTATCTCATCTCGATGTTCCTGCCGTGGTACGGCAAGGACTTCGGTTTCGGCGTCAGCGTCAGCAACAGCGGCTGGAGCTACTTCCTCGGCGGCATCCTGCCCCTCATCCTCATCGTCCTGGTCGTGGCTCGGCTCGCGATCGTGAAGTTCTCACCGGACACGAAGCTGCCCGACCTGCCCATCTCGTGGGCGCAGGCCACGCTGTACGCGGCGATCGCGGCGGCGGTCATCGTGTTGCTGCGCCTGGCCATCGCCTCGTCGAAGATCTCGGGCATCAAGACCGGCGTCGACCTCGACCGCAAGTACGGCCTGTTCATCGCGCTGCTCTCCTCCATCGCGGTGGCCGTCGGTGCGTTCCTCAAGTACCAGGCCAAGGAGGACGACGGCGCCGCCGCCGGCGGTACCGCGCCCCCCACGCCGTTCTGATCCAGACGGTCTCCTGAGCAGGGACCCGCCCGCGGGCGGGTCCCTGTCGCGCTCCCGGCCGACTCGTACGCTCGGCCCATGTCCGATCTCTGGGGACCGCCGCCGCCGGGCGTCACGCCCGCCGCGCCACCACCGTCGTTCCTCGACCGCCTCGGACCGCGCGCCGACCGCCGCGCCGAGCCCCGCATGGGGATCGCGCTGGCGGGCGCGGGATCGGCGCTGATCGTCGAGGGCGTGCTGCTCGTCAGCGGCGACAAGCTGTTCGGCGGGGGCGGTGGTGGCGGCAGCCAGGCACCGGGCATCGTCCTGTGCCTGGCCGTGATCCTCGTCGGCTACGGGCTCATCGCCCGCTTCGTGCACGGCCCGCTCGCCGCCGCCGGCACCGCGGGCGCGGCCATCACGTTGCCGCCGCTGTGGTTCTTCCTCACGTACTCGAAGTCGTCGTCGCCCGACTTCGCCACGATCCTCGTGCTGTCGTCCGCGCTGTGGACGGTGGCGTACCTGTTCGGTCCCGGTCGCGGCCGCGCCCTGTTCCTCGGCGCCGCGCTCCTGGGCTGGTGGCTGTGGGCGATGGAGGCCACCGAAGGCGTCTTCTCGTTCCCGTTCGTGCTCATCGGCGGGTTGGCGAGCTCGTTCTCCAGCGCGAGCCCGTTCTCGGGGTCGAGCGGCAACGACGTGTTCGCCCGCAACGTGCCCGACCCGTCGAACCTCGGGTGGATCTCACTCGCGTTCGCTGTCGTGTACCTCGTGGCCGCCGTCGCGCTCGATCGCCGCGGGCGTCATGGCATCGCCACGCCGTTCATGTTCGCCGGCGTGCTGACGCTCTTCACCGGCATCGGGCTGCACAGCAACGACTTCGAGGAAGCAGGCACCGGGCTCGCGCTCGTGGCGGTGGGCCTGGTGCTCACGCGGCTCGGCCCGCTGGCGGCGCGGCGCGCCAGCACGTGGATCGGCGCCGTTGCCGTCGTGGTCGGTTTCGTGCTCATCGTCGACGACGCCGTGGGGGACGACATCACCACGATGGGCGCGCTGCTCGTCGTCGTCGGTGCCGCCACGATCGTCGTCGCCCATGTCGTCAGCACGGCCTGGAAGGAGCCACCGGAGACCGAGCCCGGTCCGTCGCGCTTCGTCTACAGCGGCGGGTCGACGCAGCCCTCCGGCCCGCCACCGCCGCCGGCCGGTTCCGTCCTCGGGTAGGGCGTGACGAACCCGGACCCGGGGTCGTTCGTCGTCACGTAGCGATCGATGGCGGCCGTGATCGCGCGCGCCTCGACCATCTGGAACGACGGGTCGGCGAGCAGGTGCTCCTCGGGCGGGTTGGTGATGAACGCCGCTTCGGAGAGCACGGCGTCGACCCCGGCGGAGAAGCGCAGGATGCCGTAGTAGTCACCGCCGTTGCTGCCCGGCCGGTACTTCGCTCCGTGGTCGGTGTCGGCCGTCCACGCGATGTGGTACGGCGTGAACGCCTTCGTGATCTCCTCCCACAGCAACCCCGCCAGCCGCTTCGAGGACGCGTTGCCGATCTGGTAGTAGGTCTCGTTGCCGGGTACGTCCGACGGTCCGTCGGGTTCGGCGTTGTGGTGGATCGAGAGGAACACCTGCGGGTGCAGATCGGTGGCCACGAGCGCGCGCGTCCGCAACGTCGTGTTGTAGTCCGCGGTGCGCGTGAGCACGACCTTCGCGCCCTGCGCTTCGAGCAACTGCTGCACGTCCTCGGCGACGGCGAGGTTGACGTCCTTCTCCTTCAGCCCGGTCGGACCGACGGCGCCGGTCTCGTTGCCGCCGTGACCGGGATCGAGCACCACGTTCGCGCCTGCGACGTGCGTACCGGTCTCGGGCGCGCTGCCGTCGCACGGCGTGCGCACCTCGCCTTCGCCGACGACCGGGAGCACGACGCCGCTCGGTGACACGACGACGCCGGGTCCGGACCCGTCGACGGCGGGCCACGCCACCGGCGCGTCGACGGTCGTGGGCGTCGCCGACGACGACCCCGACGTGGGCGCGGGCGCTCCCGACGAGGACGTCGTGGTCGGCGGCGCCGCCGCCTTCGACGACGAGCACGCCGCGAGGACGAGCAGCGCGGCGAGGACAGCGCGGCGCGTCAGAGCGACGAGACGATCTCCGCCATCAGCTCGCCGGCCTCCGTGGGGTTGTTGCCGACCTTCGCACCCGCGTCACGCAAGGCTTCCATCTTCGCAGCTGCGGTGCCCTTGCCGCCGGACACGATCGCACCGGCATGACCCATCTTCTTGCCGGGGGGCGCGGTGACGCCCGCGATGTACGCGGACACCGGCTTGGTCATCTTGTCCTTGATGAACTCCGCCGCCTCTTCCTCCGCCGAGCCGCCGATCTCGCCGATCATCATCACGGCCTTCGTGTCGGGGTCGGCCTCGAAGCGCTCGAGGCAGTCGATGAACGTGGTGCCCGGCACGGGATCGCCGCCGATGCCGACGCACGTGGTGACCCCGATGCCCTTCTGCTTGAGCTCGTAGAGCGCCTGGTACGTGAGCGTGCCGGACCGGCTGACGATGCCGACGGCGGGCTGGCCGGCCTGCGGTTCGAGCGCGATGTGCCCCGCGGTGATCCCGATGTTGCACTTGCCCGGGCTGATGATGCCGGGACAGTTCGGGCCCAGGAGCTGCACGTTCGGGTGGTCGCGGACCAGCTCGTTGTAGAACCACGCCTCGTCCTGCGCGGGCACGCCCTCGGTGATGCACACGACGAACTCGACGCCGCCCTCGGCGGCTTCGATCACCGCGTCCCGCACGCCCGGCGCGGGGATGAAGATGCACGACGCGGTGGCGCCCGTCTCCTTCACGGCGTCGGCCACCGTCGCGAAGATCGGGATGCCCTCGACGTCCGTGCCTGCCTTCTTCGGGTTCGTCCCGGCCACGACCTGCGTGCCGTACGCCCGGTTCAGCAGCCCGTAGAACCGACCTTGCGAGCCGGTCAGGCCCTGGTACACGACCTTGGTGTTCTCGTCGACGAAGATGGACACGACGCCTACTTTCCTGCGAGCTCGACGGCGCGGCGGGCGGCGTCCAGCATGGTGGGCTGCAGCTGCAGCCGCTCGGACAGATGCGGTTCGAGGATGGCGCGCCCCTCGTCGGCGTTCGTGCCGTCGAGGCGGATCACGATCGGCGACGCGATGTCGACGCGACCGAGCGCGGCGACGATGCCGTTCGCAACCTCCTCGCCCTTCGTGATCCCACCGAAGATGTTGATGAGGATCGCTCGCACGTTCGGGTCGTTGTTGATGACCTCGAGCGCGCCGGTCATCACGTCCGCGTTGGCGCCGCCACCGATGTCGAGGAAGTTGGCGGGCTTGCCGCCCACCTGGTTGACGATGTCGACGGTGCTCATCGCCAGACCGGCGCCGTTCGCGATCACACCGACGTACCCGTCGAGGCCGACGTACTGCAGCCCCTTCTCGTGCGCCGCTTCCTCGCGCTCGTCGCGCACCTGCGTCGCGTCGTACTGCTCGTAGTCGGGGTGGCGGAAGATGGCGTTGTTGTCGAGGGTCACCTTCGCGTCGAGTGCGTGCACCTCGCCCGTCGGCTTGAGGATCATCGGGTTGATCTCGACGAGATCGGCGTCGCCCTCGACGTACGCGTCGTAGAGCTTCGTGAGGAGCTCCACCACGCCGTCGTTGGCCTCGGGGTTCAGCTTCGCCGCCTCGACCCACGCCCGCGCCGTCTTCTCGTCGAGGCCGTCGACGGGATCGATCCAGATCTTCGCGATGGCGTCGGGGTCGTTCTCGGCAACCGCTTCGATCTCGACGCCGCCTTGCGCGGACAGCATGCCGAGGTGCTTCTTGGCGGCACGATCGAGCGTGAACGACGCGTAGTACTCCTCCGCGATGTCCGACGCCTTCTCGATCCAGAGGACGTGCACGACGTGGCCCTTGATGTCCATGCCCAGGATGTTCGACGCGTGCTCGCGGGTCTCGGCGGCGTCACCGGCGAGCTTGATGCCGCCCGCCTTGCCCCGTCCGCCCACCTGCACCTGCGCCTTGACCACCACCGGGTAGCCGATGCGGTCGGCGGCGGCGACGGCGTCGTCGACGGTCGTGACGGCTTCACCCGGCGAGACCGGGATGCCGTAGCGGGCGAAGAACTGCTTGCCTTGGTACTCGTACAGGTCCACTGAGGGCGTCTACCTCGCGTCGAGGGCTTCTTCGAGCCAGTCGGTGATGGAGGCCATGGAGGCCCCCGGGGTGAAGATGGCCGCCACACCGGCGTCCTTCAACTTCGGGATGTCGGCGTCGGGGATGATGCCGCCGCCGAACACGAGCACATGGTCGAGGTCGCGCGTGCGCAGCTCGTCGACCACACGGGGGAACAGCGTCATGTGCGCGCCGGACAGCACGGAGAGGCCGACGGCGTCGGCGTCCTCCTGCAGTGCGGTCTCGGCCACCTGCTCCGGCGTCTGGAACAGCCCCGTGTAGATCACCTCGAACCCCGCGTCGCGCAGCGCGCGGGCGATCACCTTGATGCCCCGATCGTGACCGTCGAGACCAGGTTTGGCCACGACGACTCGATAGGGCCTGTGCACGGCGGGCATCCTAAAGGGGTGCCCGTCGCCCGATCAGATCCGCGCCGGGCGACGATCATCGGGGTCGCGGGCATCGTCGTCGGCATCGTGATGATCGCCGCCGTGCTCATCCTCAACAACACCGGGGGCGGCAGCTCGACGACGCACAGCTCGCGCTCGCGCTTCGACGTCGGCCCTGCCGAAGAGATGGCGGCGTCGATCGCGAAGGACGGCCCGCTGCTGTTCCAGGACCCGGTGAGCGGCAGCGTCCCGATCTTCGTCCAGCACGCGGGCGCCGATCCCAAGGTGGGGTGGACGTCGTTCGAGGCCGCGCCGAACGGGTGCCCGCTGACGTGGCACCAGGACACCCACGACTTCACCGACTGCCACGGCGCCCACCGTCCCGCCGACGGCGCGGGGCTGCACACGTTCCCGGTCACGGTCGACAAGAGCGGCGAGGTGTTCGTCGATCTCAACCCCGACGCGTCGACGACGACCACGACCGCGACGTCCGCCCCTCCCCCGTGACGTGTGTGCGTCGCGTCGGCCACGATGGGGACGCGCTGCACAACGGTCAGGTGAAGTGGGCGAGCAGCTCGGCCTTCTGCACCTTGCGGGTGCCGGTGCGGGGAAGATCGTCGACGATGCGGATGCGCTGCGGCGCCTTGTACTCCGCGAGGTGGTCGTTGCCCCAGGCGACGAGCTCGTCCTCGGTGACGCGCGAGCCGGGCGCGAGGCGGACGGCGGCGGCGGGCACCTGCCCCCGGCGCTCGTCGGGCAGCCCGACGACGGCGGCTTCGAGGACGTCGGGATGTTCCTCGAGGGCGCGCTCCACCTCGAGCGCGTACACGGAGTACCCGCCGTTCTTGATGACGTCCTTCTCGCGGCCGGCGAAGACGACCGAGCCGAGCACGCCCTTGCGGGCGAGGTCGCCGGTGCGCAGCCAGCCGTCCTCGGTGAGCGTGGCGTGGGTGGCGTCGGCGTCGCCCCAGTAACCCTTGGTGACGCCGGGCCCCTTCAGCAGCAGCTCGCCGATCTGGCCGGCGCCGACGTCCGCGCCCGACTCGTCGACCACGCGGAACCGGTAGCCGGGTAGGGGGAAGCCGAGCGACTCGCCGAGGCCGATGTGCAGCAGCGGCGGCGACGCCTTCACCGCCGCCCCACCGCCGGTCTCGACCATCCCGTAACCCTCGAAGAACAGCGCCTCGCCCACGGGACCGACGATCGGCAGGCTCGCCGTCGCACCGAGCTGCTTGAAGCGGGCGGCGAGCTCCGCGGGCATGGCGTCGGCGCCGGAGCCCCACACCCGCACGGACGACAGGTCGCGCGCCTCGGCGCCTGCCTCCAGCAGCATGCGGTACATCGCGGGCACGCCGATGAAGATCGAGGCGTGGCGCGACTCGATGGCGTCGAGGACGTCGTCGGGACGGAACTTCGGCAGGAAGTACACCGGGATGCCGCCGCACGCCAGCCCGAGAACGGCGACGAACCCCATGATGTGCGCGATCGGCAACGACAGCACCGCCTCACCGCGCACGAACACGTTGGCGGGCATCGCACCGGTCAGCGCGACCTGCCCGACGAGGGCGTGGTGCGTGAGCTCGACGCCCTTCGGCTTGCCGGTCGTGCCCGACGTGTAGAAGAGGGCAGCCACGTCGCCCGCGTCCGCAGGGCGCGCGTCGCGCAGCGGTTCGGCGCCGTCGACCTCCATCACGGAGCGGATCACGAGCGCGGCTGCCGAGTCCTCGATCACGTGGCGGACCTCGTCTGGGCGCATCTGCGGGTTCACCGGTACGGGGATCCCGCCGGCGCGCGACGCCGCCAGCGACAGGAGCAGCATCTCGTAGCCGTTCGGCGTGGCGATGACGACGCGGTCGCCCATCTCGATCCTGGCGGCGATGCCGCCCGCCCACCGGTTCACGCGCTTCGACGCCTGGTTGTAGGTGAGACGGAGGCCGTCGCCCGACTCCTCGACGAGGCGGCGCCCGCCGTTCACGCGCGCGAGGCGCTCCATGATCGTGCCGAGGGTGTGATTGCGGCGCAGCAACAGCGCCGCACGGTCGATCGGGTTCAGCGACATGGCGACGGGCATTGTGCCGTCACCGACTTCGCCGATGCGATTTGGCCGACCGGGCGAAAGCCGCGAAGACGGACGAGTCAGACCTTTTGCAGCGGTGCCCAGCTCAGCAGCAGCCGCTTCTCCCCCACGTCGGGGAACCGCACGGTGGCCTCCGCCTTGTCACCCTCGCCTTCGATGTCGAGGATCACGCCCTCGCCCCACTTGGCGTGCCGGACGTCGTCGCCGACGCGCAGGCCGAGCGCCTCCGCGCCGCTCGGGGTCGGCCCCTTGGGTGTGAGCGCCCGTTCGACGATCTCGTCGCGGTTGCGTTGCATCGGCGACGTCCAACCGCCCGAGCCGAACGACGTGCCCCGCTGCCGCGGCCTCGTCTCCCGCGACCCCTCCGCGTGCTGCACGAGGTGGGTGGGGATCTCGTCGAGGAACCGGCTCGGCGGGTTGTACTGCGTCGCGCCGTAGAGCATGCGGCTCCACGCGTTCGTGAGGTAGAGCCGCTGTCGCGCCCTGGTGATGCCGACGTAGGCGAGGCGGCGCTCCTCCTCGAGCTCGTCGGGTTCACCGAGCGAGCGCAGGTGCGGGAACACACCGTCCTCCATGCCGATGAGGAACACCGACGGGAACTCGAGCCCCTTGGCGGCGTGCAGCGTCATCAGCACGACGGAGCTGTCGTCCGCGCTCGTCGGTCCCTCCTCGGTGTCCGCCACGAGCGACACCTGTTCGAGGAACTCGTTCACGTCGTCGAAGTCGCGCGCCACGCCCACGAGCTCGGCCAGGTTCTCGAGCCGTCCCTCCGCCTCGATGGAGTGCTCGGCCTGGAGCTCGGCGACGTAGCCGGTGCGATCGAGGATCGCCTCGAGCATCGACGCCGGACCGTCGCTGATCGTGTCGGTCAGGTCGTCGAGCAGGTCGAGGAACTCGGCGATGCCCTTCACGGCGCGGCCGCTCACGCCCGCGTCGTCGGCGCGTCGCAGCGCGTCGATGAACGGCATGCCGTGCGCGTTGGCCCACGCGTCGAGACGACCGATCGTCGAGTCGCCCACGCCGCGCTTGGGCACGTTGACGACGCGCTTCACGCTCACCTCGTCGACGGGGTTGACGACGGCGCGCAGGTAGGCGAGCGCGTCCTTGACCTCACGCCGGTCGTAGAACTTCGTGCCACCGACGACGACGTACGGGATGCCGAGTCGCATGAGGTGCTCCTCGACGACACGGCTCATCGCGTTCGTTCGGTAGAAGACCGCGTGGTCGCCCCACCGCTCACCCTCGTCGTGTAGCCGGCTGATCTCGTGGGCGACGAACTGCGCTTCGTCCGACTCGTCGTCGGCGTGGTAGCGGATGATCAACTGCCCCGCGCCGCTGTCGGTCCACAGCTCCTTCGGCTTGCGACCGAGGTTGTTGGCGATCACCGCGTTGGCGGCGTCGAGGATCGTCTGCGTCGACCGGTAGTTCTGCTCGAGCACGATCACCGTGCAGTCCGGGAACGCCTCCTCGAACTCGAGGATGTTCCTGATGTCCGCCCCGCGAAACCGGTAGATCGAGTTGTGGACGAGCACGCCGCTCGCGACGTACGTGTGCGTCCGATCGACCTCGAGGTCGAACACGGGGCCGTCGTACTCCTCGACGTCGAGCGACTCGACCCGCGCCTCCCGCAACTCGCCGTCTTCGTCGACCAGCACGACCATGCCGGGACGAAGGTGCGACAACGGCATGAAGCCGTAGATCCGCCCGTCGACGGCCGCCCGCCGGGCGATCCCGAGACCAGCTGCATCGGCGGCGGCGCGTGCCAGTGCAACCGCGGCGGGATAGTCGGCCCGACTCGTCTCGAACCGGATGCCGCCCGCTTTGCCCGCACGCACCGGGAAGCCGGCCGCCGCCAAACGGTCACCGAGGTCGAGCCGGTTCGATGACCACTGCACGCGGTGGTATGCGGTCGAGCTTCGAACGTCGGAGAACATGGTGAGGTTGAGCGTCTGGCGGTTCCGACCGTTCTGCGGCCGGAGGTGCGGGAACTCGTGGTGGAGGTCGAGGTCGTCCATCAACCGCTTCGCGCGCGTGGTGGTGTCGAGCGATTCGAACAACTGCTCGAGACGAAGCTCGCTCAGCGCCAGGTTTCGCCCGAGTCCGTGGAACAGCGCGGTGGGCAGCCCGTACTCTGCGGCGTACCACGCCTCCCAGAACGCTGCGTCCTCCGCGGTGTCGCAGATGCGGAGCACCCACGCGGCATCGGCATGTTCCTGGTTGACGCGGACACGGAGCCCGATGTCCTCCACACCCTTGAGCCGGGGACGCACGCTCTTGGTCATCCCGATGCGGTAGCCGCGATCGGCGCGATACATCAGGTAGACGACGAAGTGATCCGGGTCGAGCACGGTGCGCGACAGCACGATGTGGTGTGGCGTGCCGCGAAGCTCGTGGCGCCCTGCCGTCACGCGGTACAGCCGTCCGGCGTAATGGCCGGGAACGACCTTCGTGACACGCCCTTCGACCACGTTCCGCCGGCCAGCCGTGCCGAGCACGACATCGCCTTCGGTGATGTCCTCGATCGGACGCGGCCCCTCGGGGGTCGACACAGGCGTACCGGGCGGCAGGCACTGATCGGTGTCGCCGACCACGCAGACGTTGCGATGGTCGCCCGCCAGCGCGAGCACCAGCTCGTTCTGCACCTTGTTCGTGTCCTGGTACTCGTCGACGAGGATGTGCTTGAAGCGGCGGCGGTAGTGCTCGAGCACCTCGGCGTTGCGGCGCAGCAACGTCGCTGTCACCTGCAGCAAGTCGTCGAAGTCCATCGCACCCGCCTTCTTCAGGCGCTGCTGGTACTCGACGAAGATGTCGCCGATCTTGCGCTCGAAGATGGCACCGGCGCGCTCGCGGTACTCGTGGGCGGCGATGTCGTCGTTCTTGGCCGCGCTGATGGCGGCGTGCACGGCACGCGGCGGGAAGCGTTTCGGATCGAGGCCGAGGTCGCGCACGACGTACCCGACGAGGCGCACGGCGTCGGACTGGTCGTAGATCGTGAAGTTCGACGGGTACTCGAGGTGCGCCGCCTCGCGCCGGAGGATGCGCACGCACGCGGAGTGGAACGTCGAGACCCACATCTTGCGGGCGACCGGGCCGACGAGCTTCTCGACCCGCTGCTTCATCTCGTCCGCCGCCTTGTTGGTGAACGTGATGGCGAGGATCTCGAACGGGCTGACCCCGTGGTCCTGGATGAGATGGGCGATGCGGTGGGTCAGGACCCGGGTCTTGCCCGACCCGGCGCCGGCCACGACGAGCAACGGCCCTTCGTGGTGCGTGACCGCTTCCCGCTGGACCGGGTTGAGGGTGGCGAGGATGTCGTGGTCGTCGGGCGGTGCGGGGACTTCGGGGGCAGACACGGTCCTGCAATCCTACGGGCGGGGTGTGTCATGGAATGATCTGCCCCCGTGCGCATCCAGAAGCTCGACTCGGCCGACGCGTTCGTGGTGTGGGACCTCGACGGAGCGCCGCGCTCGGTCGGCATCGCCCGCCTCGCACCGAAGATCCTCCAGGACGGTGCCGAGATGCTGGCCCGCTCCGTCACGTACAGCTTCGCCACCTTCGGCCTCCAGCTCTCGGGTGCGTCCGCGGGGATCAACGCCAAGCCGGAGGTCCGCGACACCGCCATCAAGGCGTTCCTCGACGACGTCGCGTCACTGACCGATGGCGGCCGGCTCGTGCTGCACGCCGGCAACGGGCTCACCGACCTGGATCTCGCGCCGATCACGAAGGAGGCGTTCGCGCCGCTGGCCGACGACGAGCTCGCCGCCCACGGCGCCATCGCCGCCGCCGGCGCGTTCGCGGGCGGGCTCGACGGGAGATCGGCGGTGATCGTCGGCGCGGGGCCCGTGGCCGACGCCGCCGCGCTGACGCTCGCCGACCGGGGCGTGGACGTGCGCGAGGGCGGCCTCGAGACCGATGTCGACCTGGCGTTCGTGGCCGGCAAGTCCGGCGTCGTCGACCACCGTGCCGTCGCCGGCGTGACGGCCCGCACGGTCGTCCCCCTCACCCCCCTTCCCGTCACCGCCAAGGCGTTCGCCGCCTTCCGGCGGGCCGGCGTCAGTTACGTCCCCGACTTCGTGGCGCTGGCGGCACCGCTGCTCGCCGCCTGCGATGCCGACGGCGGCGACCCTGTCGAGCGGGTGGCCACGGTGGCGTCCGAGCTGGCGGCCCACGGCCCCGACGCGTGGATCGAGGCCGTCGCCCGGGCCGAGACGTTCCTCGCCACCTGGCAGGACACCCTGCCCTTCGGGCGCCCCCTCGCCGCCTGACGCCCCGCCTGAACGAGGCCGGGGCGGCAGAAAGGGTCGTTCGGCCCCTACGGGACGAGCGGCGTCCCTGCCGATGACAGCACCATGCAGCGACGTGCACCCCGTCCCACGCAGATCACCGGCGCCGCGCCTCGGTGCCCGCACACCCCCGTCGTGATCACGTTCACCGCCCGCGGCGGCCCCGTCGTGCGGCGGGCCTGCCCCCTGTGCGACTGGTCGTACTGGGAGGCGGCGGGCCAGCCGATCTCGATGGAGGACGCCGTCGGCGTCATCGACCTCAACGCCAAACCGTCACCCGTCGGCCACTAGGCCAGGTCGTAGGCGCCGAGGTCGGGCGCCTTCATCTCCGCGCGGAAGCGGTCGAAGGTCCACGGCCACACGGCCGGCAGGCCCCGGTCGTCGAGGTACCAGCTCCGGCAACCGGTGGCCCACACGGTGGCGGTCGCCGCCTCCGCCCGCGCCGCCTCGAAGGCGGCGAGCGCCTCGTGCGTGGCGCTGATCGCCCGGCACCGGCCCGTGCGCAGCAGCTCGAGGAGCTGGAGGATGTAGCGCAGCTGCAACTCCGCCACCTCGATGAGCGAGAAGTTGCCCACCGGTCCGTTCGGTCCGTTCAGCATGAACAGGTTCGGGAAGTCCGGGATCGAGATGGACAGGTAGGCGGACGGCCGCGGGTCCCACGCCTGGGCCAGCGTCACGCCGCCGCGGCCGGTCACCGTCATCGGGCGCATGAACGCATCCGCTTGGAAACCGGTGGCGAGCACGAGGATGTCGAGCTCGTGCAGGCACCCGTCGACGGTGCGCACACCACGAGGTTCGACGCACTCGATGCCGGACGTGACGAGCGCCGCGTTCGGACGTTGGATGGCGTCGTAGAAGTTCGGCGAGATCACGAGGCGCTTGCAGGCGGCGCGGTAGTCCGGGCGCAGCTTCGCCCGCAGCTCCGGATCGCGCACGGACTGCTCGAGGTTCGCCTCGCACGCGTCCTGGATCATCTGGAGATGCGGCGAGTCGACGTCGACGAGCCCGTTGGCGAAGAGGTCGAACAGCGTCGAGAGATGCGTCCGCAGGTCGTGCATGCGTCGGGGATCGTCGCGGAACGCGGCGCGCTCCTCGTCGGTGTACGCAGGGTTGTCCTGCGGCATCACCCACTGCGCCGTGCGCTGGAACAACGTCAACGACGCGACGCGGTCGACGATGGCGGACACGATCTGCGTGGCCGTCGACCCCGTCCCGATCACGCCCACCCGCGCACCGTCGAGACGGGCGTCGTGGTTCCAGCGCGCGCTGTGGAAGGCGTGGCCCTCGAAGCTGTCGAGCCCTTCGATGTCGGGATACCGCGGGTGGTGCAGCACACCGGTGGCGGCGATGACGACGTCGGCGTCGTCGGCGCGCCCGGTCGATGTCGTGAGCTGCCAACGACCGTCGTCGTACGCGAGCCCCGTCACCTCTTCACCGAAGCGCACGCGCGACACGACGCCGTGGCGCGTCGCCACGTCCTCGAAGTACGCCTGGATCTCCGGCCCCGGTGAGTAGCGATGGCTCCACGCCGGCGACGGTGCGAACGAGTACGAGTACAGGTGCGACGGCACGTCGCAGGCCAGACCCGGGTACGTGTTCTCGCGCCACGTACCGCCGACCCTGTCCGCCTTCTCGTACACGACCACGTCGCGGTACCCGGCGCGATCGAGCTCGATGGCGCTGAGGATGCCGGCCATCCCCGCGCCGATGACGGCGACGCGCAGATGGTCGCCGCTCACGCCGGCGCGAGCAGCTTGGTGCGGAAGAGCTCCAACACCTTGTCCAGCGCGTCGCGCGTCGGCGTACCGGGCTCGTCGACGAGGTGCTCCGTCAGCACGGAGTGCGCGTTCGTCGGATGGCCATAGGGGTTGCCCTTCGACGAATCGATCTCGACCCCGACGAAGTGATCACCGAGCTCCTCGCGCAAGCGCGCGAAGCGTTCCGGCGGCACGGCCCGGTCGCCGGTGAAGCGCAGCCCGAGCACGGTGATGTCCTCCGCCGCGCAGCGCGCCTTCGCCTTCTCGAGGTCGTCGTCCGACAGCCCGAGCGCCCGCCGCCGCGCCCCACCGATCGGGAACGGCAACGACGGCTGTGAGAGCACCGGCGCGAGCACCGGCGCGTCCGCCATCATCGCCAGCGCGAAGCCGCCCGTGAAACACATGCCGACGACACCGACACCGGGGCCGCCACACTCCTCGTGCAACTCGCGGGCCAGGGCCTTGAGCCACTCGATGATCGGGGACGTCCTGCCCGTCGCCATCACGGTGAACTCGTGCGAGACGCACGCGGGGCCGATGCTGCGCAGCACGTAGGGCACGGCCGACCGGGCGCCGTGCTCGTACGGATCCTTGCCGGGCTCGCCGAAGAGGTGCGGCAGCGCGACCGTGCACCCGAGTGCCTCGACGCGTTGCGCGAACTCGACGACCTTCGGCGTGATGCCCGGCATCTCCGCGATGACGACCACCGCCGGTCCGGAACCCGACCGGTACACGTCACGTGTCGTGCCGTCGTAGGTGAACGGGGCGCGGGTGAAGCCGGCGAGCACGTCGTGACCCATCGGTCGCGCAACCTAGTGCCATACCATCGCCCGGTGGCCACCCCGACGCTCACACCGACGTCGTACGTCGTGTTGGGCCTCGTCGGCGCGTTCGGTCCGTGCACGTCGTACGACATGAAGCGGGCGGTGTCGAGCTCGATCGGCTACTTCTGGTCGTTCCCGCACTCGCAGCTCTACGCCGAGCCGATGCGCCTCGTCGAGCTCGGGCTGCTGCGCGAGGACCAGGAACGCACCGGCCGACGGCGGCGCACGTACGAGCTGACCGACGCCGGACGCGACGCGCTCCGGGCGTGGCTGGCGGAACCGACGGACGAGCCGACGGAGATCCGCGACCTCGCCGTGCTCAAGTTGTTCTTCGGTGCGCAGGCGACCGGTGGCGACGTGCGCCGGTTGGCCGACGCCGCCATCGAGGCCCACCGGCGACGGCTGGCGGAGTACGAAGCGATCGCCGATCACGACCAGGGCATCGAGCGCCACATGCGCACGACGCTCGAGCTCGGGTTGCGCTACGAGCGCGCCGCGATCGCGTTCTGGGAGGAAGTGGCGAAGGAGTGACGAGCCAGGTCGGCTACGGCCGGGACGCCATCATCGACGTGTTCCAGTAGTACAGGCTGTCGTACTTCACGACGCTGCCTGCATGCGGGGCGTGGATGATCTGCCCACCACCGACGTACAGCGCGACGTGCTGGTCGGGGCTCTCGTAGAAGATCAGGTCGCCGGGCTGGATGGAACCCATCGAGATGTGCGTCGTCGCCGCGTACTGCGCGCCGGAGAAGTGCGGGAGGCTCACGCCACCGGCACGCCACGCCCACTGCGTGAGACCGGAGCAGTCGAACGAGTCCGGACCGGCGGCGCCCCAGACGTAGGGCTTGCCGAGCTGACGCTGCGCCTCGGCGATCGCCGCACCGGCGCCACCGCTCACCGCAGGCGGCGGACCGCTGATGTCCTTCGGCCCGCTGCCGGACGCGGCCGCCGCCTTCGCGCGCGCCTGCGCGGCGGCGGCGTTGTCGGCGGCCTGCTTCTCCTGCGCCTGCTTCACCAGCGTGGCGAGCTCGCCCTGCGCCTGGTTGTAGAGCGCCTGCTGCTCCTGGAGCGCGGCATTGGCGGCCGCCTTCTGGTTCTGCAGATCCTGTGCCTTCGCGGCGGCCTTGTTCTTCGCGTCGTTGAGTTGCGCGACCTGGATCTTGAGGTCTTCCTCCGACGCGCGCAGCTGGTCGATGAGCTGCTGGCGGTTGCCCGCGGCCGCTGTCAGGTAACCCTGACGCTGGCCGACGTCGTTGGGATCGTTGCCGATGGCGAGCGCTTCGGTGCTGGCGTCGGCGCCGTGCACGTAGGCGTTGACGGCGTAGTCCTTGATCTCCGCCTCGTGCTGCGCCTGCTGCGCCTGCGCGTCGGCGACCTTGGCCTGCGCGTCGGCCACCTGCTGGTTGAGGTTGTCGAGCTCGATCGACGCCGCGTTGGCGGCTTCTGCGTTGTGCTCGATCGTGAGGTTCAGCTGATCGATCTTCGCGGCGATGGCATTGGCTTGCGCCTGCTTGTCCGCGATCGGATCTGCGTTCGCGAGTTGCGGCAGGGCGATGATCGTCGCCAGTACGGCTGCGATCCCCAGCGCGCCCGCGCGGTGGCGGCGCTTCACGTCGACCATGGGATCGGGACTGTAGCAAACACGCGACGAATGTTGCGAACAGGTGACGGGGCGTTTCGCATCCAGGGTCCAGGGTAGTAATGGCCGCCCGCGGGACCGGGGATCCCGCACCCTCTCCTATCGGCCGCCGCGCCCCGTTCGCGGAGCCAAAACCGCCCCGAACGTCATTCCCATTCGATGGTTCCCGGTGGCTTCGACGTGATGTCGTACGCCACCCGGTTGACGCCGCGGACCTCGTTGATGATGCGGCTCGACATGCGCTCGAGGAGGTCGTGGGGCAGGCGGGCCCAGTCCGCCGTCATGGCGTCCTCGCTCGTGACGGCCCGGATGATGATGGGGTGGGCGTACGTGCGCTCGTCGCCCATCACGCCCACCGAGCGGATGTCGGGGAGCACGGCGAAGGCCTGCCAGATCTCCCGTTCGAGCTCCGCCTTCTTGATCTCCTCGCGCACGATGGCGTCGGCGTGCTGGAGGATGGCGACCTTGCCGGGCGTGACCTCGCCGATGATGCGCACGCCGAGGCCGGGGCCGGGGAACGGCTGGCGCCACACGATCTCCTCGGGCAGGCCGAGCTCCTCGCCGACACGGCGCACCTCGTCCTTGAACAGCGAGCGCAGGGGCTCGACGAGCTCGAACTGCAGGTCCTCGGGGAGGCCGCCGACGTTGTGGTGCGACTTGATCGTGGCCGCCTGCCCACCGTGGCCACCACCCGACTCGATCACGTCGGGGTACAACGTGCCCTGCACGAGGAAGCGCGCGTCCTCGATGCCCTGCGCCGCATCCTCGAACACGCGGATGAACAGCTCGCCGATGGCCTTGCGCTTCTCCTCCGGGTCGACCACGCCGGCGAGTCGCTCGAAGAAGCGATCGGCAGCGCGCACGTGGATCAGTTCGATGCCCTGGTGACGGCGGAACGTCTCGACGACCTGGTCACCCTCGCCGGCGCGCATGAGGCCCGTGTCGACGAACACGCACGTGAGTTGCGGTCCGACGGCCTTGTGCACGAGCGCGGCCGCGACCGCGCTGTCGACGCCACCCGACAACCCGCAGATGACGCGCTCGCCACCGACCTGCGCGCGGATGGCGTCGACCGACGACTCGATGATCGAGCTCATCGTCCATGTCGGCAGGCAACCGCACGCGTCGTAGAGGAAGTGCTTCAACATCTCCATGCCGTGCGGTGTGTGCACGACTTCGGGATGGAACTGCACGGCGAAGAAACCTCGACCGCGGTCCTCGAACGCGGCGGCCGGCGTGTCGGGTGTGGTGGCGGTGACGGTGAAGCCGTCGGGCGCACGCGTGATCGTGTCGAAGTGGCTCATCCACACCTGCTGGTCGGCCGGCATGTCGTGGCCGAAGAGCAGCCCCGCGTCGACGATGTGCAGCGGGGCCCGCCCGTACTCGCCCCGCCCCGTCTTCGCCACCTCGCCGGCGAGGTCGCGGGCGAGCAGCTGCGCGCCGTAGCAGATGCCGAGCACCGGGACGCCGGTGTCGTAGATGGCGCTGTCGATCGAGGGCGCGCCGTCCGCGTGCACCGACGCCGGTCCGCCGCTGAAGATCACCCCTGCGGGCCGTCGAGCGCGCAGCTCGTCGGCGGTGATCGTGGCAGGGACGATCTCGGAGTAGACGTGCGCCTCGCGGACACGCCGGGCGATGAGCTGCGCGTACTGCGCGCCGAAGTCGACGACGAGGACCTGCTGCTCCGGCGTCGACATCGCGGGCGCGGTGGTCAGTGACCCATACCGACGCCCTGCGAACGCTGCAGGGACTTGCCCTCGGTCTGCAGCGCGGGGGCGATCATGATCTCGGCCTTCTGGAACTCCTTCACCGACTCGTAGCCACACGTGGCCATCGAGGTGCGAAGGGCGCCGAAGAGGTTCATCCGACCGTCGTTCTCGTGCGCGGGGCCGACGAGGATCTCGCGCAACGTGCCCCGCCGTTGCGTCTGCACACGCGCGCCGCGCGGCAGCGTCGGGTGGAACGTGGCCATGCCCCAGTGGTAGCCGCGTCCGGGCGCCTCGACGGCGGCGGCGAGCGGGGAACCGACCATCACCGCGTCGGCACCGCACACGATCGCCTTCGCGATGTCGCCACCGGTGCCCATCCCGCCGTCGGCGATGACGTGGACGTACACGCCGGTCTCGTCGAGGTGACGCATGCGCGCGGCGCGTGCGTCCGCGATCGCGGTTGCCTGCGGCACGCCGATGCCGAGCACGCCGCGCGTCGTGCACGCGTGGCCCGGACCGACACCGACGAGGATGCCGGCTGCACCCGTGCGCATGAGGTGCAACGCCGCCTGGTACGACGCGCACCCGCCCACGATGACGGGGATGTCGAGCTCGCGCACGAAGCGCTTGAGGTTGAGCGGCTCGACGGTCTTCGACACGTGCTCCGCGGAGACGACCGTGCCCTGGATGACGAGAAGGTCGAGCTCGGCATCGACGATGTGCTTGGCGAACGCCTCCGTGCGCTGCGGCGTCACCGACGCGCACGACACGACGCCGGCGGCCCGGATCTCGCGGATGCGCTCACCGATGAGCTCGGGCTTGATGGGCTCGCCGTAGATCTCCTGCATGCGGCCCGTGGCCTTGTCGGCGGGCAGCTCGGCGATCTCGTCGAAGAGCGGCTCCGGATCCTCGTAACGGGTCCACAGGCCCTCGAGGTTGAGCACGCCGACACCGCCGAGCTTGCCGATCTCGATGGCAGTGGCGGGGCTCACGACACCGTCCATGGCGGAGGCCATGAGCGGGAGCTCGAACCGGAAGGCGTCGATCTCCCAGCTGATGTCGACGTCCTCCGGATCGCGCGTGCGACGGCTCGGCACGATGGCGATGTCGTCGAACCCGTAGGCCCGTCGACCCGACTTGCCGATGCCGATCTCGACCTCAGCCACTTGCTCTCCTCCGTCCCCGTGAGCGCCCCGGTGAAAGAGTCGAGTCTACTGGTCGGCTCACGCCGGCGGTGGTTCCCCCGGGCCGGTTTCGCCCCGTCCGAGCGGGGCCCAGAGGGCCCACACGATCCCGAGCACGAGGAACAGGATCGGGAGCACGACGAGCACCTTGCTGTCGAGCGGGACGACGCTCAGCGTGAGGAGCAGCAGCCCGATCCCGAGCCCGAGGAAGAACCCTGCGAAGGCGGCGAGGACGGGTCGACCGTGTGCGCGCATCTCTCTCCTAGTGGACGTCGTCGTAGGTGGGACGGACCTTGGTGAACACCGGACGGCCCGCGAAGAAGAACGCGCCGCCGGCGATGACGGTGAGCGCGACGCCGGCCCAGAACAGCGGGTTGCTCACCGCGCTGCCCTTCACCTTCACGTACACCGAGCCCGAGCACACGACCTTGCCGTTCTCGCTGTGCGACCCGTGCAACTTCATCTTGATGCCGACGAGGAACGACGGGAGGTCGTACTTGTGCTCACCCTCGTTCGCGTACGCGGTGCTGCCGTTCGGCGGGTTCTTCCAGTCGTCGATGGTCACGGTCCCGATCGGGAGGTCGAGGTCGACGCTGCCCGAGATGCTGCGCACGGGGCCGTCCTGGCCGAGCGGCACGCCGTTCTCGTTGCCGAACCAGTGCACGGTGTCCTTCTGCGGCACCGTGATCGTGTCGCCCTGGTTGTGCTTGTCGGACTGCTCGGCCAGCTTCGAGTTCTCCCACACGCCCGAGCCGAAGCACGGCCCGTCGATGGCGTTGGCGTTCGCCGCCGCCGCCGTCGTGACGCCGAACACCAGCGCGCCACACAGGACAAGGAAGCCCGCCAGGACCCGTCGTCGCATCCGCCCACCTCTTGTTCGCCCACCGTGACGCTACGACAGGTGGACGGCGCCGCCTAGAGGGATCTTCGCCGCGAACCGGGACAGGCGGGCGCGCGGGTCAGCGGGGTTTGAGCGCCTTCAACAGCTGGCGGGCCACCGTGGCGTTCATCTGGTACACCGCCGCCCGGCGGGCGTCGCGCGCCGCCTTCACGACGCTGCCGCCGGTGATCTCCTCGATGGAGTCGAGCCCGTCGATGAGCGTCTGCTTGGTGGCGTCGGTCGCCTTGTACCCCATGCCGGTGAGCGCCTTCACGACCTCGCTCTGCGCGATGGGACCGGGCGCGGCGCTGGCGATGATGCGCAGCGCGTCCTTCGTCAGCTCGGCGCCCTGCGTGATCGCCTCGACGACGCCGATGTCACCGGATTCCTCGCCGTCGATCGACGCCAGCCATCGGCGCACCTTCTGGACGATCTCCCCGTGGGTCTCGCCCTCGAACGACAGCGTCGGCATGGCGGAAACGCTACAAGCCGTCGGCGCCCGGGCGTTGCGACACCCGCGGTGTCAGGCGAGCTCGTCGACCAGGTGCCACAGCGCCTCGACGTGGTGCTGCTCCGTCGACGTCGCGCCGACGGCGACGCGGATGGCGTAGCGATCGCCGAGCCGCGTGTGGGTGACGAGCGCGCGCCCGCTCTCGTTGATGCGCCGGTGCAGCCGCTCGGTGGCGTCGTCGCCGTCACGATGGGCGAAGCACACGAGCGAGAGATCCGCCGGCGCGAGCCGTGCGAATCGATCGTCGCCGTCGACGCGCGCCGCGAGCCACCGCGCGGCGCGCACGTCGCGACGGATGTGCTCGCGCAGCCCTTCGGCGCCGTAGCGGCGCAGCACGAACCACAGCTTCAGCGCGCGGAAGCGGCGGCCGAGGGGCACCTGCCAGTCCCGGTAGTCGATGACGGCCCCGGACTCGGACGCCTGGTTGCGGAGGTACTCGGGAACGACGCTCAAGCTGTCGACGAGCGCGCTCGGATCCGCCAGGTAGAGCACGTCGCAGTCGAAGTTCGTGAGCAACCACTTGTGCGGGTCGAAGCACCAGCTGTCGACGCGGTCGATGCCGCCGTTGACGAGGGCGCGCAGCTCCGGTGCGATCGCGGCGGCACCGGCGAGCGCGGCGTCGACGTGCAACCACATGTCGTGCGCGTCGCACACGTCCGCGATCGCGTCGACGGGGTCGAAGGCGAGCGACGACGTCGTGCCGGCGGTGGCGACTGCGAGGAAGGGAACGAGGCCGCCGGCGACGTCACGCTCGACGGCGTCGCGCAACGCGTCGGCGCGCAGCGCGTACGTGTCGTCGACGTCGATCGTGCGCAGTTGGTCGCGCCGCAACCCCGCGACACGGATCGCCTTCTCGATCGAGGAGTGCGCCTGTGTCGACGTGTAGGCGCGCAGGCGGTCGAGGGCGACGGTCGCCGTCCGCCGATCGCGCGCCGCCAGCACCGCGCACAGGTTCGCGCTCGACGCGGAGTCCTGGATGACGCCGTGGCCACGGAAGTGCTCCGGCAGCCCGAGCAGCTCCACCAGCCAGTCGAGCACGTGCGTCTCGATCTCGGTGCACGCGGGGCCCGTCGCCCACAGCATCCCTTGCACACCGAGCCCGGACGACACGAGGTCGCCGAGGATCGACGGGCCCGACGCGTTCGCCGGGAAGTAGCCGAAGAACATCGGCGACTGCCAGTGCGTGACGGCGGGGAGCACGACGCGGTCGAGATCGGCGACGATGGCGTCCCACGGCTCGGGCTGCTCCGGTGCGTGGGGCGGGAGTTGCGCACGCACCCATCCCGGTGCGACGGGCGACTGCACCGGGAAGCGCTCGACGTCCTCCATGTAGCGGGCCACCCATTCGACGAGCTCGTGGCCCGCGGCGCGGAAGTCGTCCGGACCGGGTGGCGCCGCGCTCATACGTGGTCGATGCCGATGGGCAGGTCGAGCGCGAGCGACAGCAGGTGACGGAGCATCGCCGCCGTCGCGCCCCACACCGTGTCGCCGACGAGCTCGAAGAAGAAGATGGCGCGCTCGACCGGTCCGCCGCCGGCGACGACGTCGGGGGGCGCCCACGCCGGCGGCGTGTCGAACGTCCAGTGCTCCTCGCGGAACACCTCCGGCAGCAGCAGCTCGCGCACGGGGACGTGCAACACGGCATCGACCTCGTCGGGGTTGGGCTCGAGCAGGGGGACGTCGTCGAGCAGGCCCACGTGGGGGACGATGAACGACCGGCTGGTCACGGTCATCAAGTGGTCGAGCTCCCCGAGCACCTCGACGTGGCGCGGGTCGAGCCCGATCTCCTCGTTCGCCTCCCGCAGCGCCGCTTCGCGTGGCGTCTCACCGTCCTCGACCGCGCCACCGGGGAAGCTCACCTCACCCGTGTGCGAGCGCAGGCCCCACGAGCGCCGCGTGAGCACGACGTACAACTCGCCGTCGAGCTCGTAGAACGGCGCCAGCACCGCCGACGGTCGAGCCGTGCCGTGCGACTCGATGAACGAGGGCGCCCCGACGCGGCCGGTGAAGGCGCGGCGCAAGCTGGCCGCGGTCACGACGCGCTCGTCGTCGGGCAGCACCGCCCACGGCGCCGCCTCGCCCGCCCGCGTCGTGGGTGGGCGGGGGATGAGCTGGGGCCCGCCCCGCTCGTTCGGCGCCGTCACTGCGCCGTCACGGCGACGGCGGCGACGGGTGCGCGAGGTGCTCGAGCAGCTCGCGCAGGCCGGCCGTCTTCAGGTTGCTCATGACGCGGCCGGGCGGCGTCTCGCCCCGCTCCCACTCCATCCAGTAGGCGAGCAGCTTCGTCGGGTCGGGCGGCGGCCGGTCCACGGCGGTGGAGGTTACCGACGTGCCGTCACGCCGCCTTGCGGTAGCGGGCCACGGCGATCGGCGCGAACACGACAACGATGGCGAGCGACCACGCCACGGACTGCACGACGTGCGTCAGCGTCGGGCCGCCGAGCACCAGCGCCCGCACGGCGTCGACGGTGATCGTGAGCGGCTGGTGCGCGGAGAACGCCTGCAACCATCCGGGCTGGGTCTGCAACGGGACGAACGCCGACGACGCGAACGTCAACAGCGCGAGCGGAGGGAAGGCCGCTGCCTGCGCCGCTTCGGACGACGGCATCGCCAACCCGATCGTGGCCATGACCCACGCCAGCGCGAACGCGAAGAGCAGGAGCAGCACGACCGCGAACAGGAAGGCTGCCACGTTCGTGTGCAGGCGGAACCCGACCAGGAATCCCATGACGACCATCAACGCGATCACGAGCGCGTTGCGCACGAGGTCGGCGAGCGTGCGCCCCGCGAGCACGGCCGAGCGCGCCATCGGCAGCGAACGGAACCGTTCGATGAGCCCCTTCTGCAGGTCCTCCGCCAACCCGATGCCCGTGTTCACCGCGCCGAAGGCGACGATCTGGGCGAAGATGCCGGGCATCAGGTAGTCGACGTACGGAATCGGGCCCGTGTTGATGGCGCCGCCGAACGCGTAGCGGAACATCAGCACGAACAGGATCGGCTGGATCGTGCTGAACACGATCACCTCCGGCACGCGCTGCATGGCGCGCAGGTTGCGGCCGGCGACGGCGAGCGCGTCGCTCACCGCCCAACCGAAGCGCGAGCGCGACTCGATCGGGAGGCTCTCGGTCACGGGGATCGTCGCCGTCGTGGCGGTCATGGCTGCTCCTCCTGGTCGTCCGCGGTGTGGCCTGTCAGCGTGAGGAAGACGTCGTCGAGGCTGGGCTCGCGCACCGACGCCGCGTTCGGGACGATCGACGCGCCGTCGATGCGGCGCACGACGTCGAGCAACGAACGTCCGCTGTCGGTGACCTTCACCTCGAGCACGCGGTGATCGTCGGAGAGCTGCACCGGACCGACCTCGGCCAGCACGTGCTTCGCGGTGTCGGCGTCCTCCGGATCGATCTCGACGCGGATGATCGTGGTGCCGATGCTCGCCTTCAGCTCGGCGGCGGTGCCCTCGGCGATGACGTGACCGTGGTCGACCACGGCGATGCGATCGGCGAGGCGATCGGCCTCCTCGAGGTACTGCGTGGTGAGCAGCAGCGTCGTGCCGTCGGCCACGAGCTCCTCGATCACGCCCCAGAGGTCGTTGCGACCGCTCGGGTCGAGGCCGGTGGTGGGCTCGTCGAGGAAGAGCACGGGCGGGCGGTGCACGAGCGCGGCCGCCAGGTCGAGGCGGCGGCGCATGCCGCCCGAGTACGTCTTCGCGGGACGGTCGGCGGCGTCGGCGAGGTCGAAGCGCTCGATGAGCTCGTCGGCGCGTGGCCGGATGGCGGCGCGCGGCATGTGCGTCAACTTGCCGACGAGACGCAGGTTCTCGCGGCCGGTGAGGTTCTCGTCGACGGCGGCGTACTGACCGGCGAGGCCGATGCGCATGCGCACCCAGTCGGCGTCCTCGACGACGTCCCGCCCGAGGATCGTCGCCCGCCCCCCGTCGGGACGCAGGATCGTGGTGAGGATGCGCACGGCGGTCGTCTTGCCCGCGCCGTTGGGGCCGAGCAGTCCGAGCACCGTGCCGGTCGGCACGGCGAGGTCGACCCCGTCGAGCGCGTGCACCGAACCGAAGTGCTTGACGAGACCCTCGGCGAGGATCGCTGGTGACTCCATGACCACGACCGTCGCACAAAAGCTTGACTCAAGTCAATGGTTGTTTGTCACCTATCTTTGAGCGTACTCTTGCAGTGATGGTGCAACGACGTCCGGACCCGGCGCAGGAGGCCTGGCAGCTCCTCGCCGAGCTGTGGTTCGGCGACGAGAACCACGACCGGTTCCACGACGCGTGCGCCGCCGCCGGGCTGAGCCCGCCGCAGCTCAAGGGGCTGCTCTCGATGGATCCCGATCGCCCGCAGGCGATGCGCGACCTCGCCGCCCACTGGCGCTGCGATCCGTCGTGGGTCACCGGGATCGTCGACGGCCTCGAGGAGAAGGGCTACGCCGAGCGGCGCCCGCATCCCACCGACCGGCGCGTGAAGACGGTCGCCATCACCGAGCTCGGTGAGAAGGCGAAGCAACGGGCGCTCGACGTCCTGCACGAGCCGCACCCCGCCGTGCACGCGCTCACCAAGAACGAACAACGGACCTTGCGCGATCTCCTGCGCAAGGTCCGTGACGCCAGCTCGTAACGCCGCAACCTCTGTGCATCGCGCCTGCCGGGACGCGATGCACAGCGGTCGACGGTGTGGTCGCTACATCATCCCCATGCCGCCCATGCCGCCCATGCCACCGCCGGGCATGGCCGGCATGGCAGCGGCGGGCTCGGGCTTGTCGGCCACGAGGCACTCCGTGGTGAGCAGGAGGCTGGCGATCGACGCCGCGTTCTGGAGCGCGGCGCGGGTCACCTTGGCGGGATCGATCACGCCCGCCTTCATCAGGTCCTCGTACTCGCCGGTGGCGGCGTTGAGCCCGACGTTGCCCGACTCCCGCACCACCTGCTCGACGACGACCGCACCCTCGAGGCCGGCGTTGTCGGCGATGAGGCGGGCGGGGGCCTCGACGGCCTGCCACACGCTGCGGGCACCGGTCGCCTCGTCACCCTCGAGCTTCGAGATCGTCGACTCGACGGCGGCGCGGGCACGGAGCAGCGCCACACCACCGCCGGCGACGACACCCTCCTCGATGGCGGCACGGGTGGCGGACAGCGCGTCCTCGATGCGGTGCTTCTTCTCCTTGAGCTCCACCTCGGTGGCCGCACCGACCTTCACCACGGCGACACCGCCGGACAGCTTCGCCAGCCGCTCCTGCAGCTTCTCGCGATCCCAGTCCGAGTCGGTGTTCTCGATCTCGCGCTTGATCTGCGCGATGCGGCCCTTCACGTCCTCGTCGGTGCCGGCGCCCTCGACGATCGTCGTGTCGTCCTTCGTGACGACGACCTTGCGGGCCCGGCCGAGCAGGTCGAGCGTCGCGTTCTCGAGCTTGAGACCGACCTCCTCCGAGATGACCTGACCGCCGGTGAGCACGGCGATGTCCTGGAGCATGGCCTTGCGGCGGTCGCCGAATCCCGGCGCCTTCACGGCGACGGAGTTGAACGTGCCGCGGATCTTGTTCACGACGAGCGTGGCCAGCGCCTCGCCCTCGATGTCCTCCGCGATCACGACCAACGGGCGGCCCGACTGCATGACCTTCTCGAGCACGGGCAGCAGGTCCTGGACCGAGCTGACCTTGCCGTTGTTGATCAGCAGGTACGGATCGTTGAGCACCGACTCCTGACGATCCGGGTCGGTCACGAAGTACGGCGACACGAAGCCCTTGTCGAACTGCATGCCTTCGACGAAGTCGAGCTCCATGCCGAACGTGTTCGACTCCTCGACGGTGACGACGCCGTCCTTGCCGACCTTGTCGATGGCGTCGGCGATCACGTCGCCGATGGCGGGGTCGGCGGCGGAGATGGACGCCACCTGCGCGATCTCGGCCTTGTCGTCGACGTCCTTCGACTGCTGCTTGATGGCCTCGACGGCGGCTTCGACCGCCTTGTCGATGCCGCGCTTGAGGCCCATCGGGTTGGCGCCGGCGGCGACGTTGCGGAGACCCTCGCGGACAAGCGCCTGCGCGAGAACCGTGGCGGTCGTCGTGCCGTCACCGGCGATGTCGTTGGTCTTGGTGGCGACCTCCTTCACGAGCTGCGCGCCCATGTTCTCGAAGGGGTCCTCCAACTCGACCTCGCGGGCGATCGACACGCCGTCGTTCGTGATCGTCGGCGCACCGAACTTCTTCTCGAGGACGACGTTGCGGCCGCGGGGGCCGAGCGTGACCTTGACGGAGTCGGCGAGGCGGTTGACGCCCGCCTCGAGGGCGCGGCGGGCGTCGTCGTCGAACTTCAGGAGCTTCGGCATGACCTCTACTTCTTCACGATCGCGAGGACGTCGCGGGCGTTGAGGATCAGCAGGTCGTCGCCTTCGACGGTGATCTCGGTGCCGCCGTACTTCGAGTAGACGACGGTGTCGCCCACCTTCACGTCCATGGCGATCAGCTCACCGGTCTGCTCGGACCGCCGGCCCGGGCCCACGGCCAGGACCTCGCCCTGCTGGGGCTTCTCCTTCGCCGTGTCGGGGATGACGAGCCCGCTGGCGGTCGTCTCCTCGGATTCCCCGGGCTTCACGACGATGCGGTCGTCGAGGGGCTGCAGGTTCATCTCGTCCTCCGTTGGCATCCGCGGCGAACGCCGCTAGCACTCTCGATTGGCGAGTGCTAACCCTACGCAACCCGGTCGCCGTTTTTCAACCGGGCCGGCGCGCCGGTGCGCGCGGCTACCGGAGAGGGAGGCGCAGGTTGGGGTCGGCGCCGGTGTCGAGGGCGCTCGGGCCGTCGGCCTGCAACCGCCACCACGCGGTGGACGCCACCATGGCGGCGTTGTCGGTGCACATGGCCCGGCTGGGGAGGAAGCCGTGCAGCCCGTCCTCCGTGCAGGCGTCGAGGAACCGCTCCCGCAGCTGGGAGTTGGCGGCCACGCCGCCCCCGAGGCACAACCCCTTCGCCCCTACCGCGGCGGCCGCCCGCCGGGCCTTCGTGACGAGGACGTCGACGACGGCGTCCTGGAACCCGGCGCACACGTCGGCCGTGGACACGTCGGGGTGCTTGCGGACGTGGTTCACGACGGCCGTCTTCAGGCCGCTGAAGGAGAAGTCGAAGCCGTCGTCGAGCATCGCTCTCGGGAAGCGGATGGCCGATGGATCCCCCTCCATCGCCATCCGGTCGATGGCGGGACCGCCCGGGTAGCCGAGCCCGAGGTAGCGGGCGACCTTGTCGAACGCCTCCCCCGCGGCGTCGTCGACGGTCTGGCCGAGCAGGCGGTAGTCGCCGTGGCCGACCATCTCGACGAGCATCGTGTGCCCGCCCGACACGATGAGGACGACGACCGGCAACTCGAGCGACGGGTCCTCCACGAGCGCGGCGTACAGGTGCGCCTCGAGATGGTTCACGGCGACGAACGGCACGCCCCACACGAGCGCGAGCGCCTTCGCCGCGCTGACGCCGACGAGCAGCGATCCCACGAGGCCGGGGCCCACCGTGGCGGCGACGGCATCGATGTCGCGATCGTCGATGGCGGCCTCCACGACCGCCTGCGCGACGACGGGCGTCAACAGCTCGACGTGGGCGCGACTCGCGATCTCGGGAACGACGCCGCCGTAGCGGGCGTGCAGGTCGACCTGGCTCGACACGACGGACGAGCGGACGTCGACGCCGTCGACGACGACGGCTGCCGCCGTCTCGTCACAGGACGTCTCGATGCCGAGGATCGTCGTGCTGGCGCGATCGGTGCCGTCGCTCATTCGACGTCCACGATCGTCGTGCCCGGCAGGGATGCCTCGATCTCGTCGAGGCGGGCGTGGTACTCGTCGGTGTCGACGTCGTTCGCCCACATCACCATCGCGTCTTCCTTCGTCTCCACGTAGTAGCCCTTGCGCACGCCGGCGGGCACGAACCCGAATTGCCGGTACATCTGCTGCGCGGGTTCGTTGCTCATGCGCACCTCGAGCGTGAGGTTGCGGGCGCCGGCGCCGATCGACCGGCGGGCGAGGTGCAGCAGCAGGCGCGTGCCGATCTTCGCCCGCTGCCACTGCGGGTCGACCGCGATCGTCGTGACGTGGCCGTCGTCGCCGCTGAACAGCAGCCCCGCGTACCCCACGACGGTCGGACCCACGCGCGCCACGAGGTACACGCGGCCGGTGCGCATCGCGAGCTCGCCCATGAACAGCCCGAGCGACCAGGGCCGCGGGTAGACCTGGTTCTCGATGCGCAGCACGCTGCGCAGGTGACGGCGCCGCATGGTCGTGATGCGCACCTCGAGCGCGTTCGGGTCGACGGTGGTCGCGCGGACGGCCATCACGTCACCGCGCCTGCTCGCGCATCGACCAGTTGATCTCCGCGTCGGGCGGCCGCAGGTAGAGCGGCTGGAGCTCCCACGGCTTGACCCACTCCTCGCGCAACGCGCGCGCGTGCGCGAGCTGCACGAGCGACGACGCGGTCGGGTACGCCAGCCCGCTGTCCGCCAGCTCGACCTTCGTCAGGTCGTCGAAGTGCTGCCAGTAGCGCACGATGCCGTCGCCGACGAGCAGGCAGTCCTCGCCCGTGGCCATGAGCTCGGAAGCGAGGTCGTCGGGCGTGCTCACCTGGTGGTCGGTGAGGCGTTGCACACCACCGGGTACCTGGCGGTAGAAGGCGTGGAACACCTCGCCCCGGCGGGCGTCGATGGCGGCGACGATGAGGCGGGGCGTGAACCGCACCGGGAAGGCGAGGAGGTCGAGGCTCGGCACGCCGATCATCGGCACCCGCAGCGCGCTCGCCATCGCCTTCGCCGCCGCCACGCCGACGCGCAGGCCGGTGAACAGGCCCGGGCCGAGATCGACGGCGACGCAGCCGATCTCGTCGATGTCGATGCGGGCCTGGCGGCAGATGAAGTCGATCATCGGCGTGAGGTTCTCGGCGTGGCGCTTGCCCCGCGCCGAGTGCGCCTGCGCGAGGACGCCTTCGTGGCCGCCGATGGCGGCGCCGACCTGCTGGGTGCTCGACTCGATGCCGAGGATCAGCACGAGCCACCCACCCCGCCGCCGTCCTTCCACTCTGCCAGCGCGTCGGCGAGCACGCGCTCGCGCGCCGCCCAGCCGTTGCCGACGGAACGCAACGTGATGCGACGTTCGTCGTCGTCCTCGCCGAACGTGAGGCGCACCTCGAGGTAGTCCGCGGGCACCGCCGGTGCGATGGCGTCACCCCACTCCACGAGCGTCACGCCGCCTTCGTCGAGCAGCTCGAGCAACCCGACGTCGTACACCTCGTTGATCTGGTCGAGGCGGTACACGTCGAGGTGGTTCATCACCAACCGGCCGTCGTCGTACTCGCGCGCGAGCACGAAGGTCGGGCTCGTCACCGGTTCACGGATGCCGAGGCCGGCACCGAGCCCTTGTGCGAACGCCGTCTTGCCCGCGCCGAGCTCGCCCGCGAGCAGCAGGAGGTCACCGGGGCGGACGTGCTCGGCGACGGCCCTGCCGACCGCGCGCGTGGCGTCGACGGAGTGCGTGCGCAGTTGCAGCGTCACGCGTCGGAGCCCACCGCGGCGAGCGCCTGCTTGGCGCGGACGAAGTCGGCCCGCATCTGGGCCAGCGGCTCGCCCCCGCCGCGCAGGACGGCAGCGGGATGGAACGTCGGGATGAGCACGCCGGTGCGGAACGGGTACGTGCGCCCGCGCAGCTTGGTGATGCCTTCCTTGGTGTCGAGCAGCAGCTTCGTGGCGAAGTTCCCGAGCGTCACGATCACCTTGGGACGGATGAGCTCGATGCGGCGCTCGAGGTACGTGCTGCACGCGGCGATCTCGTCCGCTTCCGGATCGCGGTTGCCGGGCGGGCGGCACATCACCACGTTGTTGATGAACACCTGGTCGCGGGTCATGCCGAGCTCCTCGAGCAGGATCCTGTCGAGGAGCTGCCCCGAGCGACCCACGAACGGCAGGCCCTGCTTGTCCTCCTCGGCGCCCGGGCCCTCGCCGACGAACATCAGGTCGGCATCGGGGTCGCCGGCGCCGAACACGACCTGCGTGCGCCCGAGCGTCGCGAGCTTGCAGCCGACGCACGCGGACGCCTCCTCGGCGAGCAGCTCCAGGGCCGTGGGCACGGAGGGTCAGGCTACCGACGCCGCTGTGCGGATCGCCCGTTCCACCGCCGTCGCCGCCAGCGCACGGACCGCCTCGACGGGCGCCGCCACGATGCCGACGGCGGCGGCCACGAGCGCGTCGCCGTCGGCCGTCGAGTGCACCGGCGCGAGCGCACGGCTGAAACCGTCGTGACCCGACTGCGCGACGAGGAGGCACTCGCCCTTCGTGAGCGTCGCGTTGGTGGCGACGACGCCGATCGTCGTGTTGGCGAACGACGCTTCTGCTGTTTCCACCGGCGGCGGCGGGACGCGCGGTTCGTCGTCACCGGGTGCGAGGACGTCGCCGTACGCGTTCAGCGCGACGAGCGCGGCAACGACGAGCGCGCCGTCGCGCACGACGGCGCCGCCGACGGCGCCGGGACGGGCATGTTCGCGCCCGCGCCACTTCGCGATCGTGGCCCCCGCGCCCGCGCCGACGCGGCCGAGCGCGAGCGCATCCGTGTCGGCGGTGGCCGCTTCGCAGGCGGCGTACCCCTCGGCCGCGCCCGGTCGCACGCCGTCGCCGTGCACGAGGTCGTAGAGCGCGAGCGCGACGACGATCGGCACCGGCCCGCCGACCGTCGGGAACCCCATGCCGCGCTCCTCGCAGAAGCGCACCACGCCGTCCGCGGTCGCCAGCCCGAACGCGGATCCACCGGTGAGGACGACGGCATCGACGCGGCTGACCATCCGCTGCGGGTCGAGCAACGCGAACTCACGCGTCGCGGGGGCGCCACCGCGCACCTCGCCGGACGCGACCGTCCCTTCGGGGAACAGCACCACCGTGCAGCCCGTGGCCCCGCGCGGATCGGTCCAGTGACCGACGCGCACGCCCGGCACCTCGGTCAGCACGCGGGCACCTGCGCGAACTCGTCGACGAGCGCGGCGAGCGCGTCGGGACGTTCGAGCATCAACTGGTGCCCGGCACCGTCGACGATCTCGAGCCGCGCACCGGGGAGCAGCGACGCGAGACGGCGGGCGCGGGCGGGCGTGGTGAACCGGTCGCGCGAACCCACCACGACAATCGCCCGCACGTTCGCGTCGCGCAACGTGACGCGCGCGTCGTGCTCCATCATGGCGAAGCCGCACTGCCACGACGTCGCTCGATCGGTTGCGGCGACGAGCGCGCGCGTCGCCTCGATGTCCGCGTCGTCGGGGGACGCGCCGAACGCGGTGCGCAACACAGCGCGGGTGACGCGATTGGCAGGGAACCCGTACCACGGCAGACGCCAACCGACACGAGCGCCGAGCCGGCCGAGCGCCGACGTGGCGCGGCGCGCCACGGGCGGCACGGCCGCACCGGGCGAGGACGAGAGGAACACCACGCCGTCGACGCGGGCCTCGAACACGTCGCGACGCGTCCCGACGGCGTGACCGAGCACGATGCCGCCCATCGAGTGGCCGACGACGATGGCGTCGCGCAGGTCGAGGTCCTCGAGCACCGTGACGATGTCGCCGGCCATCGCGTCGAGGCCGAACGCGCCTCTCCCCGCCGTCGACCGGCCGTGCCCGCGGAGGTCGGGCGTCACGATGCGGTAGCGGTCGGCGAGGTCGCGCCGCTGCTTGTCCCAGATGGCACTGCTCAACGTGATGCCGTGGACGAACACGATCGGCTTCGCGCGCTCGTCGCCGGTGTCGACGACGTGCAGCGACCCGCCGTCCGACGTCGGAAGGCGGTGCACCGTCATCGGACGTAGCGGCGGGGCACGCGGTTGATGGCGATGCCGCACACGATCTCGTAGGCGATGGTGTCGAGCGCCTCGGCCCAGTCCCACGCCGTGATCGACGCGCCGTTCTGGGAACCGAAGAGCACGACCTCGTCGCGGGCGCGCACCGACTCGTCGTCACCGCAGTCGACCATCAACTGGTCCATCGTGACCGCGCCCACGATCGGGCGGGGCTCGCCGCCGATGAGCACCTTCCCGCCGACGAGGCCGAGCCGGCGAGGCACGCCGTCGTAGTACCCGATGGGCACCGTGGCGATGACGCTGTCGCGCTCGCACACGTGGTGCAGCCCGTACGACACGGGTTCACCGGCGCGCACGCGCTTCACGTACGAGACGCGCGCCTTCAACGACATGGCCGGACGCAGGCCCTCCGCCTGCGGCATCCGTGGTCGCGGCGCGATGCCGTACACGGCGATGCCGCACCGCACCATGTCGTAGTGCGACTCGGGATGGGCGAGGAGCGCACCGGAGTTGGCGGCGTGCACGATGGGCGGCGTGATGCCGGCCGCCCGCAGCTCGGCGCGCACGTCCTCGAACTGCGCGAGCTGCCGCGCCGTGTACCCGTCGTGCGCGGGGTCGTCGGCGGCGGCGAGATGCGTCCACAGCCCTTCGAGGTGCAACTCGTCCTGCGCGGTGACGAGCTGCGCGAGGTGCAGCGCCGCTTCGGGCGCGGCGCCGACGCGGTGCATCCCGGTGTCGACCTTGAGGTGCACGGGGAGGGGTTCGTTGCGCCCCACGTCGCGCACCGCCTTCGCGGCGGCCTGGATCGCCTCGGCCGTGTAGACGGTCGTGCGCACGCCCTCGAGGCGGGCGACGTCGACGAGCTGGCGCAACGGCGGTTCCGCGAGGATGAGCACCGGCTCGTGCAACTGCCCGTGCACGCGCACGTCGACCGCTTCGGTCACGAGCGCGACACCGAGCCACGATGCACCGCCGTCGACGGCGGCGGAGGCGGCGCGCACGATGCCGTGGCCGTAGCCCCATCCCTTCACGACCGCGCACACGGCCGCCGGCCGCGCCCGCTCGGCGAGGAATCGCACGTTGTGCTCGATGGCGCCGAGGTCGACCTCGGCCCACGCGTACGGACGATCGTCGGGATGGACCGCGACGGCCTTGTCCACGATCGGCTGCGCTACCTCGAGTCGAGCAGGGCGCGCAGCACGTCGCGCCGCGACACGACGCCGACCAGCTTGCCGTCCGCGACGACCGGCAGACGGGAGACGTCCTCCTCGTGCATCAGGGTGGCGGCGTGCTCGATGGTGGCGTCCGCCTCGCACACGACCGGCTCGGTCGTCATGACGTCGGCGACCTTGGAGCCGAGCGCCCGCCGCAGCTCCTCCTCGAAGTGCTTGTGGCCGACCTCGAAGGTGGCGCCGAGGAAGGTGATGAGCGTCGGGAAGTGCACCTGCGCGCCCTGCACGATGAGATCGCCGTTCGACAGCACGCCGACCACGGCACCGCTGCCGTCGACCACCGGTGCGGCGTCGACGTCCTTGTCCAGCAGCGTGCGCATGGCCTGCTCGACGCCGTCGTCCGGCCGGAACGTGAGGACGTCCGTCGTCATGATCTCGCGCACCGGCGAGTTGCGGTCCATCAAGCCTCCAGGTCGTCGAGCACTTCGGGCAGGTGGGCGGCGACGTCGCTCGCCACCAGCCCGTGGCGGTGGCCGAGGGTACTCGCCCGCCCGTGCAGCCAGGCCCCTGCCGCCGCCGCGTGCAGCGGCTCGACGCCCCGTGCCAGCAGCGCGGTGATGATGCCGGCGAGGACGTCGCCGGTGCCCGCGGTCGCGAGGCGGGCGTCGCCGGTCGTGGTCACGAGCACCTCGCCGTCGGGCGCGGCCACGATCGTCGTCGACCCCTTCAGCAGCACCACGGCCGACGTGCGGGCGGCGAGCGCTCGGGCCGCGGCGAAGCGGTCGGGCCCGGGCGGGTGACCGGCCAGGCGCGCGTACTCGCCGTCGTGCGGCGTCAACACCGTCGTCGCACCCGTCACGCCGCCACCGCCGGCACCGAGCGCGGTGAGCCCGTCGCCGTCGACGACGACCGGCACCGCCGCGTTCGCGGCGATGTCGCGCACCGATGCCGCGGTGTCGTCGCCGAGACCGAGGCCGGGACCGACGAGCACCGCCGCGAACCGCTCGAGACCTTCGAGCACGTCGGTGTGCCACGCCGTGCCCGGCAGGTCGGTGCGCACGACCTCGACGGGTGCGCCGATCGCCGTCGTCGTCGGGACGCCGGGCGAGCTCAACCGCACGTACCCGGCGCCTGCCGACTGGGCGCCGCGCGCGGCGAGCGTGGCTGCACCGGTCATCCCCGGCGAGCCCGCGACGAGCCACACGGCCGCCTTCCACTTGTGCGACTCCGCCGGCACCGCGGGCAACCACGACGCGACGTCGGTCGCTTCGACGAGGTGCGCCCGGGCGCGCGACACGTCGAGTTCGATGTCGACGAGGTGCACGTCACCGGCGCGCAGCCGCCCCGGCAACAACACCAGGCCGGGCTTCAACGCCGCGAAGGTGACCGTGGCCGACGCCTGCACGGCGCCGTCGTCCGCTTCGCCGGTGAGCCCGTTCACGCCCGACGGGATGTCGACGGCGAGGACGGGCGCGCCACCGGGTTCGGGTGCGCGGTACGTGCCTCGGAAACCCGTGCCGTACGCGGCGTCGATCACGAGATCGGCGGCGCGCAGCCGGCTGCCTTCCGCGTCCGCAGCATCGACGACGTCGACGCGCACGCCGCAGCGTCGCAGCCGCGTCGCTGCCGCGCGACCGTCGTTGCCGTTGTTGCCCTTGCCCGCGACCACCACGACTCGCCGTCCGTACGTGCCCCCCAACATGGTGATCGCCTGCCGGGCCACGGCCCAGCCGGCGCGGTCGATGAGCACCTCGACGGGCTCTGGCGCGGCACGGTCGACGGCGCCCATCTCCTCGGGGGTGACGATCGGCAGCACCGCTACTCCGCGACGACGAACGCGACGGCGACGAGCTCGGAGTGCGTGAGCGACAGGTGGAAGACCGATGCGCCGCGCTCCGCGGCGAGCGCGGCCGCCTTGCCGTGCAACACGACCGACGGCGCCCCTTCTTCGTCGCGCTCGACCTCCACGTCGTGGAACCCGAACGCGCCGAGCCCCACGCCGAGCGACTTCATCACCGCCTCCTTCGCCGCGAAGCGCGCCGCGTACCGCTCCACCCGCTTCACCGGCGCCTTCGCCAACTCGCAGTACTGCTGCTCCGCGGCGGTGAAGACACGCGTCACGAACGAGGGGCGGCGGTCGATCACACCGGCGAACCGTTCGAGGTCGACCACGTCGACCCCGACGCCACGGGTCACGACGTCAGCGCCCTGACGACGTGGTGCGCCACCGTTCCGCGAGCGCGTTGATCGGCTTCGTCAGCAGGTCGAGCACCGGCAACTCGCCGAGCAGGTCCTCGCGGAAGCTCGGCTCGGTCTCGGTCACCGCGTCCTTGAGCGCTGCGTAGCGGTTGCGGTAGCCCTGCAACACGGCGCGACACGTCGCCACGGGCAGGCGGTCCTCGAAGCGGACGTGCAGCTGCGTGATGCCGGTGCAGTGGTTGTCCTTCGTCTCCGGGATGGCGATCAACGTGCGGTTGTCGCGGCTGCCACGGAACACGAGCAGCTCGCGCTCGGACGCCACCGTGTGCTTCGTGCCTCGCAGCACCGGATCGCGCTCGATGCGCGACGGGATCTCAGCGGCGATGCCACCGCGGTCGATGATGTACGCGAACACCTCGTCGTCGGTGGCGGGATCACCCTCGATGCGGTAGCGGATCCAGCCCGTGACCTCCTCGACGGCGGGGTCGAGATCGGCCAGCGTGCGCAACGTGCGGTAGCTCAGCGAGTCGCGCGGTGCACCGGCGGCCATCACCGCCATCGCCAGCGGCACGTGCAGCAGCGTCTCGTCGGAGCGGGAGATGCCGACGGTGACGGTCTTCGCCTGGTGCTTGATCGCGTCGATGGGACGGGTCAGCTCCTCGATGCCACGCGTCAGGGCGGACGTGAGGTCGTCGACGACGACGGCGGGCGTGCCGATCTTCCCGTACTCCACCTGGTACGAGTCGAGCGGGCTGACGCCGAGCCCGTAACGCAGCAGCGACGACAAGCGCACCGCGGTCGACGCCTCCAGGTGGCCGTCGTACGCGCCCGTGCGCAATCCGTCGAAGAACCGCGCCCCCGCCACCTCGAGCGTGGGACGGATGCGGCGCAGCAACTGGTCGCCGTCCGCACGGAAGCCGCCACCCATCGACGACACCCCGGACTCGATGGCGGCGCGCGCCTCGCGCAGCGGCAGGGCCTGCGCGTCGATGGCGAGCGCCGCTTCGTAGCCGAAGAGATGGCCCGCGATGCACGACAGCACGAACGCCAGCGACGGGTGCGTGGCCGGCACCTTGATGGCCTGCACGGCGGCGGAGAAGCGCTCCTCGCCTTCACTGGCGATGACGATCGGCGTCGCCTTGTGGGCGCGGAAGATCGCCACCTCCTTGGCGACGTCGTCCGCCGTCGACCCGCTCAACCCGGCCGCGCACACGAGGATGAGCGGCTCGGACGACAGGTCGATGTGCTTCTTGTCCTCGGTCGAGTCGCAGGCGATCGCCTTGTAACAGAGCTCGGACAGCTTGATGCGCAGCTCGTTGGCGGCGATGCGGTTGCTGCCGTTGCCCACGATCGCCCAGTAGCGCCGTGACGGCGCGAGCTGCTGCGCGATGGCGCCGATCTCGGCGCGCCGCTCCACCACCGTCGCCATCGCGTCGGGAAGGGCGCGCAGGGCGGACAGCACCTGGCCGTCGACGGTGCCGCCCGTGAGCTCTGCGATCGATCCCGCCAGCAGGAAGCCGGCGGCGATCTGCGAGTACAGCGCCTTCGTCGAGGCGACCGACATCTCGACGTCACGACCGTCGGACGTGTACAGGACGCCGTCGGCCTTCTCGGTGAGGTCGCTGTTGCGGCGGTTCACGATGGCGATGACGCGCGCACCACGGCCGCGCACGAGATCGACCGTGCGGTTCGTGTCGGTCGTCGTGCCGGACTGGCTGATGGCGATCACCAACGTGTTGCGCATGTCGGCCCGAAGGCCGAAGCCCGACAGCTCCGTGGCCAGCTCCGCGCCGACGCGCAGCCCGTCGACGGCCATCGAACGCAGCGCGGCGGCGAAGCTCTGACCGGCCACGTGGGCCGTTCCCTGACCGATGGCGACGACGCGCGAGATGGCGCCGCTGGCGAGGTCGGCGCGCACGTCGGCGGGCAACGCGTCGTCACCGAGCGCGAGCTCGAGGCGACCGTCGCGCTCGACGAGCTTGCCGCGCAACGTCTTGCGGAACGACGCCGGCGACTCGCTGATCTCCTTCAGGAGGAAGTGGCGGTGGTTGCCGCGGTCGATGTCGCGCGTCGTGATCTGCGCGACGGCGACGTCGGCCTCCGTGACCGGCAGCGTCGTGCCGTCGTAGCCCGCGCGCGCGATGCCGTCGAGCGAGCCGGCGCGCGCGCCGTCGAGCACCACGAGCTGCCCGCGGCTGGCCGTCGGGTTGTCGGCGTTGGCGGGCGTCTCGCCGTCCATGCGGATGAAGCGCGACGTCTCCTCGACGAGGCCGTACGGCTCGCTGGCGACGACGTACGCGTCCTCCGCCAGCCCGACGTACAACGCCTGGCCGCTGCCCCGGAGCGCGAGCAGCAACTGGTCCGGCGCGGTCGCGCTGTTCGCGGCGATGGCAACGGACCCCTCGAACCCCGCCACCGTCCGCCGGAATGCCTCGTCCAGCTCGGCGCCTTCCCGCAACCGGCGCGACACGAGGGTGGGGATGACCTTCGCGTCGGTCGTGATCTCCGGCGCGATGCGCAGCCCCTCCGACGCCTTGAGGTCGGCGAAGTTGTCGACGTCGCCGTTGAGCGCGCCGACGACGTAGGGGGTGATGTGCCCGCCCAGCTCCTCGGAGTCGAGGGGGTGGGCGTTGGGCTGCGAGATGATGCCGACGCTCGCCCACCGGGTGTGACCGAGGACGGTGACCTGCGCCGCGTCGGAGGCCACCGCCAGGTGGAGGAGCTCGTCGGCGGTGATCGCCTCCCGCATGGCGCGGGTGTTGTCGCCGAGCTCGCCGATCTCGGCGGCCGCCTTGTAGACGAAGCCCAGGGCGTCGCCGGCCGTGCGCACCGCACCGTCGCGGAACAGCGGATCGCCGGCGCGCTGCTCGAGGATGGCGCGCACCCCGGTGCTGTCGAGGTCCAGGCCGTGATCGCGCACGAGGAGGTGCAGGCCGGCGGAGTCACGACCCCGTACCTCGAGCCGGTCGATGGCGCTCAACGCGATCTGCACCGAGGTGAACGCCTCCACGGCGGCGAGCCCGGTGGAGCCGTTCAACAGCTCGTTGATGGCGGCGGCGTTGCGCAGCCGATCGTTGGCGAGCGACCAGCGCGCGTCCTTCACACGCGCCAACGCCGCGTTCACGCGTTCGAGATGATCGGCGTCGAGCTGCGTGCCGCGATCGAGGTCGTACTCGATGGCGTCGACGCGCGACGCGATCGTCGCGGTGTGGGCGGCGATGTCCGCGCGCAGCTCCGGCGCGCGGAGCAACGCGTCGACACCGGGCACGCCGCACAACAACGCGTTCGCGACGTCGAGCGCGTCCGCCGCGCGCGCGAGACGTTCGTGCAACGAGTCGACGTCGTCGTCTGCCAGCAACGGCCCGACGGGCGCGAGGAGCTCGAGCAACTCCGCGTGCTCGGGAGACGTCCGCGCCGCCCGGCGGCGGACGACGGCGACGATGCCGCACATACGGCGAGGGAGTCTATTTCCCGAGCCGGGCGACGGCTCCGGCCAGTCGCTCGGCCACGGATTCGGCTTCGTCGATCGTCGGCGCTTCGACCATCACGCGCACCAACGGTTCCGTACCGCTGCGACGCACGAGCACGCGGCCTCGTCCGTCGAGCGACGCTCGCGCCGCGTCGAGATCCGGCGCGAGGCGAGCGTCGAGGTCGTCGGCGACGGCGATCCGCACGTTGCGGAGTACTTGGGGCAGACGGGTCATCACGGACGCGAGATCGGCCAGCGGTCGTCCCGAGCGGCGCACGACGTCGAGGAGCTGCACCGCGGTGAGCAACCCGTCGCCGGTCGTCGCGAGGTCGGCGAAGATGACGTGCCCCGACTGCTCGCCGCCGAGCGCGTGCCCTTCCGACGCGAGCGCGTCGAGGACGTAGCGGTCGCCGACCGGCGTCTCGACGACCTCGATGCCGTGCGCGGCCATGGCGAGGCGGAACCCGAGGTTCGTCATCACCGTGACGACGACGCTGCCGTTGCGCAGCTCGCCGCGCGCACGACGGTCGACGGCGCAGATGGCGATGATCTGGTCGCCGTCGACGAGCTCGCCGTCGCCGTCGACGGCGAGGACCCGGTCGGCGTCGCCGTCGAAGGCGAGCCCGGCGTCGGCGCCGTGGGCGCGGACGGCCGCCTGCACGTCGTCGGGGTGGGTGGACCCGCACGCCTCGTTGATGTTCGTGCCGTTCGGCTCGGCATGGAGCACGACCACGTCGGCACCGAGGCGGCGCAGCACGTGGGGTGCGATGACGCTGGCGGCCCCGTTGGCGCAGTCGACGACGAGCTTCATGCCCCGCAGGTCGCGGCCACCGATCGACGCCACGACGTGGTCCGCGTAGGAAAGCAGGTGCTCGGGTTGCGCCGCCACGGTCCCCACGGCGTCGCCCGTGGGCGCCGCTGTCGTGGCGACATCACCGCCCCCCACGAGCTCGTCGAGCGTGCGCTCGAGCTCGTCCTCCACGTCGTCGTCGAGCTTGCGCCCCGTGGACGTGAACAGCTTGATGCCGTTGTCCGGGTAGCGGTTGTGCGAGGCGGAGATCATCGCCCCTGCCGCCTCCTCGGCGGCCGCCGCCCACGCCACGGCCGGGGTCGGCACGACGCCCATCGTCCCCACCCGTACGCCCTCGGACGTGAGGCCGGCGACCAGCGCCGCCTCCAGCGACGGCCCCGAGATGCGGGTGTCGCGCCCCACGACGAAGCGGTCGGCCCGCAGCGTGCGCGCCGCTGCCCGTCCGAGCGCGACGACGAGCTCGGGGGTGAGATCGAGGTTGGCGACACCACGGACGCCGTCGGTCCCGAACCGCAGCGTCACGTCCGCGCCCCCACTGTCGTGCAGTGACCACCGAATTCGAGGGGTGACTGCACGATGGTCCGCGCCATCGTCAGCGCTTCGAGTACTGCGGAGCCTTCCTGGCCTTCTTGAGGCCGTACTTCTTCGACTCCTTCTCGCGCGCGTCGCGGGTGAGGAAGCCCGACTTCTTCAGCATCGGGCGCATCTCGGGATCGAGCTCCGCGAGGGCACGGGCGATGCCGAGGCGCAGCGCACCGGCCTGGCCGGTGGTGCCGCCGCCGGCGATCGTCGCGTACACGTCGTACACGTCGGCGGTCTCGCTCACGCGCAGCGGCTCGGAGAGGACCTGGCGGTGCGTCGGGTTGGGGAAGTAGTCGACGACCTCGCGGCCGTTGACCTTGATCTGTCCGCTGCCCGGACGCAGCCACACGCGCGCGATGGCGGCCTTGCGGCGCCCGGTCGTCTGGATCAGCGGCGCGTTCTTCACGGTGGCCGGCGGCTTGGGCACGAGATCTCCTACGACCGACGCCGGGCGGCGTCGATGACGAGCGGCTGGGGTTGCTGGGCGGCGTGCGGGTGGTTGGGACCCGCGTACACCTTGAGCTTCGAGAGCATCTGGCGACCGAGCCGGTTCTTCGGGAGCATGCCGCGCACGCTGCGGCGGACGGCCTCGGTCGGCTTCGTGGCGAGCAGGTCTGCGTAGGTCTGCTGCTTCAGGCCACCCGGATACTGCGAGTGCCGGTAGACGATCTTCTTGTCGGCCTTGTTCGACGTGAGGACGATCTTGTCGGCGTTCACGATGATCACGTGGTCGCCGGTGTCGACGTGGGGGGCGAAGATCGGCTTGTGCTTGCCCCGCAGGACGCGGGCGACCTCGGTGGCGACCCGGCCGAGGACGAGCCCTTCCGCGTCGACGACGTGCCAGGCACGCTGGATGTCGCTCGGCTTCGGGGTGAACGTGGGCACGCGGGTGTTCCTCGTCGTCGTCTCGGGTGGGTCCTGCCCGCCACCGGGCGCCGTTCGGCACGCCGGGGCGACGGACGATGCTACGGGCCGCAGGCCCGAAACGGCAAGTGGCCCGCCCTCACGCCGCCGCCTCGACCACGGCCGGCGTGGGCGCGAACGCCGGCTCGGCGGTCGCCTGGCGGCGCAGCACGACCAGGGCGGCCACGCCGCTCACCAAGGCCGCCGCCGCCCCGAGGGCGATCGACCATCGTGTGCCGGCCGTCTGTGCCAGCCACCCGGCGAGCGGTCCGCCGATGGGCGTCGAGCCGAGGAACAGGATCGAGTACAGGGCCATGACCCGTCCCCGCATGGCGGGCGTGGCGTGGAGCTGCAGCGCGGTCATCGTGGCCGACAGGTAGGCGATGCCGGTGGCCCCGGCGAGGGCGCCCGTCAGCGCGGCGAGGAGGACGGACGGCGACAGGGCCACGAGGAAGCTGGCCACCCCGAGACCGGCGGCCGCCCGGGCGAGCAGGCGGTTGTCCATCGTCTCGCGCCGGGCGATCCACAACGAGCCGACGAGCGACCCGATGCTGAAGACGGTGGTGATCACGGCGTAGGTGTTCTCGTCCCCGTGGAAGTCGTGCTCGGCGAGCAACGGCAGCAGGACCTGCCAGTTGAACGAGAGCGTGGCGACGACGGCCATGACGACGATGGCGAGGCGCAACTCGTCGTTGGCCCACACGTAGCGGAAGCCCTCGGCGATCTGTCCCTTCCGCTTGGGGACCGGGTCGGAGGTGTACAGCTGCGACGGGTCGATCATCCACAACGCGACGAGCACGGCGACGAACGACCCGGCGTTGGCGACGAAGCACCATCCGATGCCGACGCCGTGGATGAGCCAGGCGGCCAGCGCGGGGCCGACGACGCGCGAGCCGGTGATGAGCGCGCTGTTGAGGCTCACGGCGTTCGCCATGCGCGCCTCTTCGACCAGCTCGGTGATGATCACGCGGCGGGCCGGGTTGTCGAAGGCGTTGGCGGTGCCGGTGAGGCCTGCCAGGAGGTACACCCACGCGACGGTGATGTGCCCGGAGAGGACGAAGACCCCGAGCAGCAGCGCGAACCCCATCATCGCCGTCTGCGTCACGAACATCAGCCGACGCTTGTCGACGCGATCGGCGATGACGCCCGCCCACGCCCCGAACACGAGGACGGGCAGGAACTGGAACGCGGTGACGAGGCCGAGGGCGACACCCGAATCGGTGAGTTGGAGGACGAGCAACGCCTGGGCGATGAACTGCAGCCACGTGCCGATCTGGCTCACGGCCTGACCGACGAAGAAGACGCGGAAGTTGCGGACGTCGAAGGAGCGGAACGTCTCGCGCGTCGCGAGTCGCAGGCGGGTCATCGCGGTGCGTCCGTCGCCGTGAGGCGCTCGAGGACGGGAACGGCCGCTTCGAGCGCGGCGAGGTCGTCGTCGTCGAGCGTGGCGAGGCGCTTGGCGAGCCAGGCGTTCTTGCGGGTGCGGCTGCGTTCGAGGCGGCGGCGTCCCTCCGTCGTGAGCGAGAGGTGCACCACCCTGCGGTCGGTCTCGTCCTGGACCCGGTGGACGAGGCCGCCTTCCTCGAGGCCCTTCACCACCTTCGTGATCATGGGCGAGGAGACGTGCTCGGCCTTCGCGAGGTCGCCGATGGTCAGCGATCCGTGGCGGTGGACGGTGGCGAGCGCCGACGCCTGCGTGGCGGTGAGCTCCAGGTTCTGCTGGCGGAGCTGCCGCGTGATCGGGACGAGCGCCATGCGGATGCGGGCCGCCAGCTCTGCCAGATCGATCGGCGCCGCGGTGGAGGTCACGGTCATATTGTTCACCAGGTTATGTAACCGGGCAAACTATTTCTGCATTCCCGCCCCCTCCCCCACCGCTCACTCGCTCACTCGCTCACTCGTTTTTAAGCGCGTGCGTGGCCAGGACGTCGCCACCGGCGCGCTTAAAACCGCAGGAACGAACGAAGGGGGGGCCAGGTCAGTACGTGACGTGCCAGAGGCAGAGTCCGTGCGGCGGGGCGAGGTCGCCGGCGGCGGCGCGGTCGCAAGCACGCACGATCGACGCCACGTCCCCGGCGCGGCGCCGCCCCACCCCGACGTCGACCATGGTCCCCACGATCGCACGCACCATCTGGTGGCAGAAGGCGGTCGCCTCGATCCAGAACCGCAGCAGGCAACCGTCCTCGCCGTCGACCGACTCCCAGCGGGCGTCGAGCACGCGGCGCACGAGCGACGCGTCGGGTGCGGGACGCCGGCAGAACGACGAGAAGTCGTGCTCGCCGATCAACGGGTCACAGGCGAGCCGCATCGCGGCGAGGTCGAGGCGGCGATCGATCCACCACGCCGTGCCGGCGAGGAACGGCGACGGCGTCGCCTGGTTGAGGATCGTGTACCGGTAGCGACGGCTCCGTGCCGAGAAGCGGGCGTCGAAGTCGGGCGCGGCGGGTGTCACCTCACGCAGCACGATCGCCGGACGCAGCAGCTTGTTGACCGCGCGCCGCAGGCCGTCCGGGTCGAAGCGCTCGGCATCGGCGTCGAAGCTCACGACCTGCCCCCACCCGTGCACGCCGGCATCCGTGCGTCCGGCGCACGTCAGGTCGACGTGGTGACCGAGCACCCGTCCGATCGCCTCCGCCAGCGTGCCGCCTACGGTCGGCGGTCCGGACGGTTGCGCCGCGAACCCCGAGAACCCCGAGCCGTCGTAGGCCACGACGGCACGCACCCGCATGTGTCGCCCGGCGTCGTCCTCGAACAGCGTCACCGGGCGGGCACGCTAGCGAGGCTGGATCGCGTCCCCGGCGGGCACCGCGCGTGCATGACCAACGACGAGGGGACCTGGTCCGACGAGCAGGACGCGCAGTACACCAAGCGCGTCGCGGAGCTCTACGACCAGGGCAAGCCGGAATTCGCCATCGAGTCGATCGCCGCCACGGAGGTGAACACGGGCGAGGAGGTCGACACCGCAGCGCTGGACGCCCGCTTCGACGACCCCGACGCCGACGTGTGACCGACGTACCCACCCCGACGTGTGGGTTGTGTCAGCGGTCGAGGAGGCCGCGCAGGTAGGCCGCTTGGGCGGCGTGTTCGAGGTCGTCGTCGGCGACGCTCACGAGACGGACGCGCATCGTGACGGGCGGATCCCAGCGGCGGTCGACGACGCGGTCGAGATCGTCGTCGCCGAGTGCGTCGACGAACGCCATCGTCCGGGCGTGCACCGCCTCGTAGTACTGCACGAGCAGCTCGGCAGACGGCGGACGGACGTTGGCCACGTCCTCGGGTGAGTGCCCGTAGCCGTGGTCCTGCGGATCGGGACGGCAACCGAGGCGCTCGGCCCACCCGTCCCGCAGGTACAGCTGCTCGTCGTCGAGCAGCTCGCTGACGTGATGGTCCTGCACCCGGGTCAGGTGCCACACGAGCCAGCCGATGTGGTTGGCGCCGGGCTTCGGCGCCCACACGAGCTGATCCGGGTCGAGACCGTCGACGGCGTGCCGCACCCGATCGGGGATGCGCCCGTACAGGTCCTGGAGCGTGGCGTCGGCCATGCCCCCTTCCTACCGTGCGAGCGCTGCGGTCAGACGAGTTCGATGCGCGCCATCGGCGCGTTGTCGCCGTGGCGGGGGCCCAGCTTGAGGATGCGCGTGTAGCCGCCGTTGCGGTCGACGTAGCGGGGGCCGATCTCGTCGAAGAGCTTGGCCGTCATCTCGCGATCACCGAGGTACGACTGGACCTGGCGGATCTGGTGCAGCCGCTGGTCGGGATCGACCGAGGCGCGCTTCGCCTTCGTGATGACCTTCTCGGCCACGGGACGCAGCGCCTTGGCCTTCGCCTCGGTGGTGACGATGGCCTCGGCGGCGACGAGCGACGCGACGAGGTTCGCCATCATCAATCGTTGATGCGCGGCATCGCCGCCGAACCGGCGGGCCTTGCGGGGACGGGCAGGCATGGCGCGGACCTCAGTCCTTCACCCTGAGCTGCAGGCCGCGCTCGTCGAGCTTGGCCTTGACCTCGTCGAGCGACTTCTGGCCGAAGTTCGTGATGGCGAGCAGGTCGTCCTCGGTCTTCTGGAGCAACTCGCCGATCGTATTGACCTGCGCCCGCTTGAGGCAGTTGCGCGGACGCTCGGACAGGTCGAGGTCCTCGATGGGCAGGTCCAGGTCGGGCGAGCCGGCGGTGACCGTCGAGACCTCGCCGAGCTCGAGGCCCTGCGGCTCGTCGCTCATGTCGCGCACGAGCTCGACGAGCGAGGTCAACGTCGCCCCTGCGGACGCGAGCGCCTCGCGCGGCGTGATCGAGCCGTCGGTCTCGATGTCGAGCACGAGGCGGTCGTAGTTCGTGTCCTGCTCCACGCGGGTCGGCTCCACCTCGAAGGCGACGCGGCGCACCGGCGAGAAGATCGAGTCGACCGGGATGACGCCGATCGTGGCGGTGGTCTTGTTGCGCTCCGCCGACACGTAGCCGCGCCCCTTGCTCACCGTGATGTCGATGGCGAGCCGCGCACCCGACGCCAGCGTGGCGATGTGCAGGTCGGCGTTGAGGATGTCGACGTCGGCGTGCGGCTGGATGTCGGCCGCCGTCACGTCGGTGTTGGCCCCGGACGCCTTCGCGTCGAGGCGCAGCGTGACCGGCTCGTCGCTGTAGACCTGCAGCACGAGGTCCTTCAGGTTGAGGATGATGTCGGTGACGTCCTCGGTCACGCCCTTGATGGTCGTGAATTCGTGCAGCGCGTCGTCGAAGCGCACCTGCGTGACCGCCGCGCCGGGAATCGACGACAGCAGCGTGCGGCGCAGCGAGTTGCCGAGCGTGTGACCGAAGCCCGGCTCGAGCGGGCTGATCGAGAACCGCTGACGGTTCCCGACCTGCTCGTCGACTGCTTCGACGGTCGGTCGTTGGATGACCAGCATGGGAATGTGACCTCGTCCTGTGAGGGGTCCGGCTACTTGGAGTAGAGCTCGACGATGAGCTGCTCACGCACGGGCACGTCGATCTGTGCCCGCACCGGGAGCTCGCGCACCGTGACCTGGAGACCGCCCTCGCCGGTCTCCAACCAAGAAGGTGTCTGTCGATCGAGCGTGTCGAGGTTGTGGCGCACCACGATCATCGAACGCGCCTTGTCGCGCAGCGTGACCACGTCGTCCTTGCGCACGGTGTAACTGGGGATCGTCACCCGCTTGCCGTTGACGGCCACGTGGCCGTGGCGCACGAACTGGCGCGCCTGGGCGCGGCTCGAGCCCCAGCCGGCGCGGTACACGACGTTGTCGAGGCGCAGCTCGAGGAGCTGGAGGAGGTTCTCGCCGGTCACGCCCTGGCGACGGTTCGCCTCTTCGTACGTGCGGCTGAACTGCTTCTCCATCAGCCCGTAGATGCGGCGCGCCTTTTGCTTCTCGCGCAGCTGCAACAGGTACTCGGAGCCCTGGCGCTGACGGTTGCGGCCCGCCTCGCCCGGCGGGTACGGCCGCCGCTCGATCGGGCACTTCATCGTGTCGCACTTCGCGCCCTTGAGGTAGAGCTTCATGCGCTCGCGCCGGCAGAGCCGGCAGACCGGTCCGGTGTACCGAGCCATTACGCCGCCGTTCCCGGGCCACGGAGGCCGCGCGTGGCCGCTCGCTCTGCTGGCGCGCCGCTCGCTCGCATCGGCACCCCGTACGAACACGTCCTCATCGTCGTCAAACCCTCCGCCGCTTCGGTGGGCGGCAACCGTTGTGGGGCACGGGCGTCACGTCCTTGATGCCGGTGACCTCGATCCCGGCGTTCTGCAGCGAGCGGATGGCGGTCTCACGGCCGGAGCCGGGACCCTTCACGACGACGTCGACCTTGCGCACCCCGTGTTCCATGGCGCGGCGGGCGCACTGCTCTGCGGCCATCTGCGCGGCGAACGGCGTCGACTTGCGGGACCCCTTGAAGCCGACGTTGCCGGCCGACGCCCACGCCAGCACGTTGCCGTCCTGGTCGGTGATCGAGACGATCGTGTTGTTGAACGAGCTCTTGATGTGCGCGACGCCGTAGGCGACGTTCTTGCGCTCGCGCTTGCGGGGGCGGCGGCCGCCCGGCTTCGGCTTCGCCATCCCGCTACTTCCTCGCCTTCTTCTTGCCGGCGACGGTCTTCTTGGGACCCTTGCGCGTGCGGGCGTTCGTCTGCGTGCGCTGGCCGTGGACCGGCAGGCCGCGACGGTGGCGGATGCCCTGGTAGCACCCGATCTCGATCTTGCGCTTGATGTCCTGCTGCACCTCGCGGCGCAGGTCGCCCTCGACCTTGAGGTTGGCGTCCACGTAGTTGCGGATGCGGTTCACCTCTTCGTCGGTGAGATCACGCACACGCGTGTCGGGGTTGAGCCCGAGCTCACGGATCAACTGCTGGGACGTCGTGCGCCCGATGCCGAAGATGTACGTGAGGCTGATCTCCAACCGCTTCTCGCGCGGGATGTCGACGCCGGCGATGCGAGCCACTCAGCCCTGCCCTTCCGGGGACTGCGTCCCCGCACCCTCTCGCCGTCCGGCTCCCTGGCGGTCGCTCGGCCGGCGGTCTGACGTCGCTGCGCTCGTCATCCCTGCCTCTGCTTGTGTCGCGGGTTCTGACAGATGACCATCACGCGACCGTGCCGGCGGATCACCTTGCACTTGTCGCACATCTTCTTGACGCTCGGCTTGACCTTCATCGCGTTCTCACTTGTACCTGTAGGTGATCCGACCCCGGCTGAGGTCGTACGGCGTGAGCTCCACCTGGACGCGATCCCCCGGCAGGATCCGGATGTAGTGCATCCGCATCTTCCCGGAGATGTGGGCCAGCACCTTGTGGCCGTTCTCGAGCTCGACCCGGAACATGGCGTTCGGGAGCGGCTCGATCACCGTCCCTTCGAGGACGATCGCGTCTTCCTTGGGCTTGGGCAGGACAGACCTCCGACGTACTGCAATGGATTCCGTGGCTGAGGCGCGCGCAGGCTGCAACCCGGCGCAAAGCCGACTGAGGATGCTATCGCGCCCCCACCGACCGGCCAACTCGCCGTCCCGGCACGCCCCGGACGGTCGGCGAGGGGACGCCGCTACGGCACGGTGAGGATCTCGGGACCACCCTCGGTGATGGCGATGGTGTGCTCGAAATGGGCCGAGAGTGACCCGTCCTGCGTGACGACGCTCCAGCCGTCGTCGAGCACCCGGGTGGCGGCGCCGCCGGCGTTGACCATCGGCTCGATGGCGAAGACCATCCCCGACTTCAGCTTGGGGCCCTTCCCCGGCGCCCCGAAGTTCGGCACCCCGGGCTTCTCGTGCATGGCCGTGCCGATGGCGTGGCCCTCGTAGCCCCGCACGACGGAGAACCCGGCTGCCTCCGCCAACTTCTGCACGGCATGGCCGATGTCGGACAGGCGGTTGCCCTCGACCATCTGCTCGATGCCCGCGTAGAGGCTTGCCTCGGTCACGTCCATCAGCCGCTGCGCCTCGGCGGTGACGGCGCCGACGCCCGCCGTGTACGCGGCGTCGCCGTGCCAGCCGTCGATGATCGCGCCGCAGTCGACCGAGATGATGTCGCCCTCCTCGAGCCGGTACGACCCGGGGATGCCGTGCACGATCATGTCGTTCGGCGAGGTGCAGATCACCGCCGGGAACCCGTGGTAGTTGAGGAAGTTCGACCGGGCGCCGCGGCGGTCGAGGACGTCACGGGCGACGGCATCGAGCTCGAGCGTCGTGATGCCGGGCCGGATCGCGGCACGGGTCTTCTCGTGCATCTCCGCCACGACCCGTCCCGCAGCGCGCATCTTCTTCAGCTGCTCGCTGGACTTCCGGATGGTCGCCACGGTCACGAGGTCGCCTCGTGGCCGTGCGAAGTCGACCGAGCGACCGCCAGGGAGCCGGGCGACGATGGGGTCCGGGGGCGCAGCCCCCGTGGAAGCGTCGCGACGGTCACGAGGTCTCCTCGTGGCCGTGCGAAGTCGACCGAGCGACCGCCAGGGAGCCGGGCGACGATGGGGTCCGGGGGCGCAGCCCCCGTGGAAGCGTCGCGACGGTCACGAGGTTCCAGTATCGCCGCCGATGTTGCGCTTGCGGCGGTCGATGGCGCGGATGAGACGGGCGGTCACCTCGTCGGCGGTGCCGAGCCCGTCGACGGTGACGAGGAGATCCTTCGACAGGTACCACGCGATCAGCGGCGCCGTCTCCTGGTTGTAGAGGTCGAGCCGCTTGCGCACGGCGTCCGGCGTGTCGTCCTCGCGCTGCACGACCTCGCCACCGCACACGTCGCAGGTCCAGTTGTACCGGGGTGGCGTCTGCACGGAGTAGTTCGTGCCGCAGTCGACGCACACCCGGCGGTTCGAGATGCGCTCGAGCACGACCTCCTCGGGCACCTCGAGGTCGATCGCCATGTCGAGCGGCGCGTCGACGGTGAGCTCCGCGAGCGCCTCCGCCTGGCCCACCGTGCGGGGGAACCCGTCGAGCAGGTAGCCGCGGGTGCGCGTGTCGTCCTTGTCGAGACGTTCGCCGACCACGCCGATGATGATGTCGTCGGGCAGCAGGTCGCCGCGGCTCATGTACTCCTGCGCCTTGCGGCCGAAGTCCGTCGCCTCCTTCACGGCGGCGCGCAACATGTCGCCCGTCGAGATGTGGGGAACGACGTAGTGCCTGGCCAACCGCACGCACTGCGTGCCCTTGCCCGCACCCTGCCGGCCCAGGATGACGAGCCGCACGCCGGGGATCACGGCCCGGGCGCCTTCACTTCAGGAACCCTTCGTAGTTCCGCATCATCAACTGACTGTCGATCTGTTTCATCGTCTCGAGCGCGACACCGACCGCGATGAGCAGTGTCGTACCCGCGAACGGGAAGTTCGAGATGTTGGCGATCGAGAGCATCACCGCGGGCAGCAGCGCGATGGCGGTGACGAACAGCGCGCCGGGCAGCGTGATGCGGTTGAGGATCTTCGCCAGGTAGCGCTCGGTCTGCGGACCGGGACGGATGCCGGGGATGAACCCACCCTGTTTGCGGATCGTGTCCGCCTGCTGGTGGGGGTCGAACGTGATCATCGTGTAGAAGTACGTGAACCCGATGATCAACAGTCCGTAGATGATCATGTACGCGAGCCCGCGGCCGTTGACGAGGTTGTCGTTCACCCATTTCTGGACGCGGTTGCCCCAGAAGCTCTGGTGGTTGGCGTCGACGGGGAGGATGTTCGTCGCGATCACCGGCAGGTAGAGCACGGAACTGGCGAAGATGATCGGGATCACGCCCGCCTGGTTCACCTTCAACGGGATGTACGTCGACTGGCCGCCGTACATCCTTCGTCCGACGACGCGCTTCGCGAACTGCACGGGGATGCGCCGGAAGCCCTGTTCGACGAAGACGATGGCGACGAGGATGATGATGCCGACGCCGATCAGCGCCAGCAGCCAGCCGAGCCCCTTCTCGGCGTTGATCTGACCGCCGCTCGCCGGCATCGTCGACACCACCGAGGCGAAGATCAGCAGCGACATCCCGTTGCCGATGCCGCGCTGCGTCATCAGCTCGCCCATCCACATGAGCAGCGCCGTGCCCGCCACGAGCGTCAGCACGACGAGGCTGATGCGCTGGAACGTGAAGTTCTGGTTGCCACCGAAGAGGTCGAGCCCGGTGGTGTTCTGGACGCGGCCGAAGCCGCCGCCGCCGTTGTGGAACAGGTACGACAGGCCGAACGACTGCACGAGCGCGATGGCGATCGTGAGGTAGCGGGTCCATTGCGTGATCTTGCGCTGGCCGACCGCGCCCTGCTGCTGCCACTGCTCGAGCTTCGGGATCACCACGGTCAGGATCTGCATGATGATCGAGCTCGTGATGTAGGGCATGATCCCGAGCGCGAACACGGCGAACTGCGTGAGCGCGCCACCGGAGAAGAGCTGGAGGAAGCTGAGCACGCCGCCCTGCTTCGCCTGGTCCTGCAACGCCTTGACCTGGCTGAGGTCGATGCCGGGCACCGGCACGTGCGAGCCGAGCCGGTACAACGCGAGCATCAGGAGCGTGAAGAGGATCTTGTTCCGCAGGTCGGGGACCCGGAACATGTTCTTGAGGCTCGACAGCACGGCGGTAGCTCCCGGCGGCTAACGGTTGGTGTGCGCGTTGCCCTTCGCCGGCGGACGACCGTTCCCGAACGGCGGAGGGAGAACCGTCACGCTACCCCCCGCCGCGGTGATGGCGCCTTCGGCGGACTTCGAGAACGCGTGGGCCTGCACGGTCACCTTCCGCGACAGGTCGCCCCGCCCGAGGACCTTCACGAGCGCGCCCTTGTGGGTGAGTCCCTTCGCGTGGAGCGACTCGGGCGTCACCTCGTCCAGACCCGACGCTTCGATGACGTCGAGGTTGATGGCCTGGTACTCGACGCGGAACGGGTTCTTGAACCCCTTGAGCTTCGGCACGCGCATGTGCAGCGGCATCTGCCCGCCCTCGAAGTTCATCGGGATCGTGTCGCGGGCGCCCTGCCCCTTCGTGCCCCGGCCCGCGGTCTTGCCGCGGCGACCGGCGGTGCCGCGCCCGACGCGGATGCCGCGCCGGTTCGAGCCGGCGGCGGGCTTCAGGTCGTGGAGCTTCATCGATTCAGACCTCTTCCACCTTCACCAGGTGCGGCACCTTCGCCAGTTGGCCGCGGATCTCCGGACGATCGGGCAACGTGTTCGTCTTGCCGATCCGGCCCAGCCCGAGCGCGCGCAACGTGCCCCGTTGCTTCGGCTTGGCGCCGATCCCGGACCGGGTCTGCGTCACCTTGAGCGCCGCCGAGTGCTTCGCTTCGCTCATCACTTGACCCCCTCGGGGGCTGCGCCCCCGGACCCCATCCGCGTCCGGCGAGCTGGCGCTCGCTCGGCCGCCAAGTGCTTCGCTTCGCTCATCACTTGACCTCGGTGTAGTCGACCGGGCCGCGCTTCGACTCGTTGTAGGCGTTCAGCATCCCCTTGGGGACGAACTCCTCGGTCGACAGGCCGCGCAGGCGGGCGACCTCGTCGGGCCGCTTCAGGCCCTTGAGCCCCTGGATCGTGGCGCGGGCGACGTTGATGTGGTTGGCGGAGCCGAGCGACTTGCACAGCACGTCGCGGATGCCGGCCTCCTCGAGGATGGCGCGCGCCGCGCCGCCGGCGATGACCCCGGTACCGGGGGCGGCCGGCTTCAGCAGCACGCGGCCGGCACCCTCGCGGCCGATCGTCTCGTGCGTGATCGTCGAGCCCGCCAGCGGGACGGCGAACAGGTTCTTGCGTGCCTCCTCGGTGCCCTTCTGGATGGCGAGGGGCACCTCCTTCGCCTTGCCGTAGCCCAGACCGACGCGGCCGTTGCCGTCGCCGATGACGACGAGGGCGGTGAAGCTGAAGCGACGCCCGCCCTTCACGACCTTGGCGACGCGGTTGATGTTGATGACGCGCGACTCGCGGAGGTTGGCGTCACCCGAGTTGCGGGGGTTGTTCTGCTCGCGCTCGCGGTCGCGCTCTCGCATGGCCATCAGAATTGCAGTCCGTTCTCTCGTGCCGCGTCGGCGACTGCCGCGACGCGACCGTGGTACAGGAAGCCACCGCGGTCGAACACGACCTTCTCGACGCCCGCGGCCTTGGCCCGCTCGGCCACCCGCGCGCCGACCTTGGCAGCGGCGTCCTTGTTGCCGGTGGCGCCACCCTTGAGGTCGTTCTCGGTGGTGGACGCCGCCGCGATCGTCGTGCCGTTGAGGTCGTCGATCACCTGCGCGGTGATGTGCCTGTTCGATCGGAACACCGCGAGGCGCGGCCGCTCCGGCGTACCCCGCACGTGCTTGCGCACGCGGTGGTGGCGCCGGATGCGCGCCTGGCGGACCTTCTGTGCGCTGCTCATTTGCCCGTCTTCCCTGCTTTCCTCTGGACGCGCTCGCCGAGGTAGCGCACGCCCTTGCCCTTGTAGGGCTCGGGCTTGCGGATCTTGCGGATGTTGGCGGCCACCTGACCGACGGCTTCCTTGTCGATGCCCCGCACGGCGATGCGCGTCGGCGTGGGCACCTCGAACTCGATGCCGTCCGGCGCCTGCACCCGCACGGGGTGGCTGAAACCGAGCGCCAACTCGATGGCGTTGGCGCCCTGCGCGGTGGCGCGGTAGCCGACGCCCACGATCTCGAGCTCCTTCACGAAGCCCTCGGTGACGCCGACGACCATGTTGTTCACGAGCGAGCGCGTGAGGCCGTGCTGGGCGCGGTTCTCGCGCTCGTCGTCGGGGCGCTCGACCACGAGCGTGGTGTCGTCCTGGCGGACGGTGATCACACCCGGGATGTCGCGCTCGAGCGTGCCCTTCGGACCGGCGACCTTGATGCGGCGGTCGTCGATCGTCACGGTCACGCCGCTGGGCACGGCGATCGGTGCGCGTCCGATGCGAGACATGACCTCTCCCCTACCAGACGTAACAGAGGATCTCGCCGCCGATGCCGGCCCGCCGCGCTTCGCGGTCGGTCAGCAGCCCGCGGCTGGTGGACAGGACGGCGACACCGAGACCGCCGAGCACACGCGGCACCTTGTCGGCCTTCGTGTAGACGCGCAGACCCGGCTTGCTCACGCGGCGCAGGCCGGAGATCGTGCGCTCCCGCTCGGGCGAGTACTTCATGTCGACGGTGAGGATGCGGCCCGGGCGACCGACGTCGTCGGCCACCGAGAACCCCTCGATGTAGCCCTCCTTCTGGAGGATGGCGGCGAGTGCTTCCTTCTGCTTCGACGACGGCATGCGCACCTGGTCGTGCATCGCCACGTTGGCGTTCCGGATGCGGGTCAGCATGTCCGCGATCGGGTCGGTCATCATGCGACGCTCACCTCACCAGCTCGCCTTCGTGACGCCGGGGATCTCACCGGCGTGCGACAGCTCGCGCAGGCAGATGCGGCACAGCTCGAACTTGCGGTAGACCGAGCGCGGACGACCGCAGCGGCGGCACCGCGTGTACGCGCGGACCTTGAACTTCGGCTTGCGCTGCTGCTTCTCGATCAGAGCCTTCTTGGCCATGTGGTTATTGGCCCTCCCTGCGGAACGGGAACCCGAAGGCGTCGAGCAACGCTCGGCCTTCGGCATCGGTACGTGCGGTGGTGACGATGGTGATGTCCATGCCACGGGTGGCGTCGATGCTGTCGTAGTCGATCTCCGGGAAGATCAACTGCTCCGTCACACCGAACGTGTAGTTGCCGTGGCCGTCGAACTGCGTGGGCAGCCCGCGGAAGTCGCGGATGCGGGGGATGGCGAGGCTGATGAGCCGGTCGAGGAACTCCCACATGCGGTCACCCCGCAAGGTGACCTTGGCGCCGATGGCGTTGCCCTCGCGCACCTTGAAGCCGGCGATCGACTTCTTGGCTCGCGTCACCACCGGCTTCTGGCCGGTGATGGTCTCGAGATCGCGCACGGCGCCCTCGAGCAGGCTCGCCTGCTGCACGGCGAGACCGACACCCATGTTGAGCACGATCTTCTCGAGCCGCGGCACCTCCATGACGTTGCCGAGGCCGAGGTCGCCCTGCAGTCGGGCGCGGATCTCGTCGTTGTAGCGCTGCTTCAGGCGAGGGATGGCCCGCGCCTCCGTGGTCGGCGCGCTCACAGGTCGCCCCCGCACTTGCGGCACACGCGGCGCTTCGTGCCGTCGGCGTTGAAGTCGTAACCGATCCGGGTGGGATGTCCCTTCGGGCACAGCACGGCGACGTTGGACGCCGGCAGCGGCATGTCCTTGTCGATGATGCCGCCCTGCATCGTGTTGCGCGTCGGCTTCTGGTGCTTCTTGGCGACGTTGACGCCGTCGACGATGACCTTGTTCTCCTTCGGGAGGACGCGCGTCACGTTGCCTTCCTTGCCGCGATCCTTGCCGCTCAGCACGCGAACGCGGTCACCCTTCTTGATTCGCAAACCCATCTAGATCACCTCGGGTGCGAGCGAGACGATGCGCATGAACCGCTTCTCGCGCAGCTCGCGCCCCACCGGGCCGAAGATGCGCGTGCCACGGGGCTGCTGCTGGTCGTTGATGAGCACCGCGGCGTTCTCGTCGAAGCGGATGTAGCTGCCGTCGGGACGGCGACGCTCCTTCTTCACGCGAACGACGACGCACTTCACGACGTCGCCCTTCTTGACCGCGGCGCCGGGGATGGCGTCCTTCACCGTGGCGACGAAGATGTCGCCGATCGACGCGTACCGGCGCTTGGAGCCGCCGAGCACCTTGATGCACAGCACCTCCTTCGCGCCGGAGTTGTCCGCCACGCGCAGCCGCGTCTCCTGTTGGATCATCGAGCGCGCTCCAGGACTTCGACGAGGCGCCAGCGCTTCAGCTTCGACAGCGGACGCGTCTCCTGCACGCGCACGCGGTCGCCGACGTTGAGGTCGTTGTTCTCGTCGTGCACGTACAGCTTCTTCGAGCGTTGCAGCGTCTTGCGGTAGAGCGGGTGGCGCACGCGATCGATCACCTTGACGACCGCGGTCTTGTCCATCGACGAGGACACGACGGTGCCCTCACGCACCTTGCGGGGGTTGGCGCGGCCCGTTGCCTGCGCGGTGGTGTCGTCAGCCATTCGCCTTCTCCAGTGCCTCGGCCGCCGCGATCTCACGCGCCCGCAGCTCGGTGTTGATGCGGGCGATCTCCCGCTTCAGCTCGCGCAGGCGCGAGTAGTTGTCGAGTTGCCCCGTGACGTGCTGGAAGCGCAGGTTGAACAGCTCCTGCTTCGTGTCCGCCAGGTGCTGCAGCAGACCGTCGTCGGGCATGTCGCGGATCTCTGCCGCCTTGCTCGCCATCAGAGCGCCTCCTCCCGCGTGACGAAGCGAGCCTTGATCGGCAGCTTCTGGATGGCGCGCTCGAGGGCGGCGCGGGCCACCTCTTCGTTCGGGTACGAGAGCTCGAACAGGACGCGCCCCGGCCGCACGACCGCGACCCACCGCTCGGGGTTGCCCTTGCCCGAGCCCATGCGGGTCTCCGCCGGCTTCTCGGTGACGGGCTTGTCCGGGAAGATGTTGATCCACACCTTGCCACCGCGCTTGATGTGGCGGGTCATGGCGATACGGGCCGCTTCGATCTGGCGGGCGGTGATCCATCCCGGCTCGAGGGCCTGGATGCCGTACTCGCCGAACACGACCTCGGTGCCGCCCTTCGACGGACCCTTCGTGCGCCCCCGCTGCGTCTTGCGGTGCTTGACCTTCCTTGGCATCAGCATGGTGTCGCCTCAGTCCCCGTCGCCGTGGAACTTGGGGGCTTCGTGGTGCTGGCGGGTGCGGCGCTCGATGTCCTCCTCCTCGGCGAGGAGTCGCTCGAGCTCCGGATCCGCTTCCTTGATGAGCGGGGTCGCCTCGATCTCGGGCTCGCCGGGAGGCGTCTCGGCGCGGCGGCGGGCCGCAGCCGACGACACGACCTTGCGGGGCGCCTGGCCCGACGTCTCGCCGACGGCCATGGCGGCCTCGCGGCTGATCTTGTCCTCGGCCGACGTCTTGTACGGGAGGATGTCGCCCTTGTAGATCCACACCTTCACGCCGATGCGGCCGGCGGTGGTGCGCGCCTCGCGGAAGCCGTAGTCGATGTCGGCGCGCAACGTGTGCAGCGGCACGCGACCTTCGCGGTACCACTCGGTGCGGCTCATCTCTGCGCCGCCGAGCCGCCCGGAGCACTGCACACGGATGCCCTGCGCGCCGGCCTTCTGCGCGTTCTGCACGGCGCGCTTCATCGCGCGTCGGAACGCGACACGGCCGGCGAGCTGGTCCGCGACACCCTGCGCGATGAGCGCGGCGTCGAGCTCCGGCTGCTTGATCTCCTGGATGTTGAGCTGGACGCGGTTGTTGCCGGTGATCTTCGCCAGCCCGGCCCGGAGCCGGTCGGCCTCCGACCCGCGGCGGCCGATGACGATGCCGGGACGGGCGGTGTGCACGTCGACGCGCAGCCGGTCACGCGTGCGCTCGACCTCGATGCGGCTGATGGCGGCGTGCGGCAGCTCGGTCATGAGGTAGTTGCGGATGCGCCAGTCCTCGACGACGTAGTTGCCGTACTCCTTGCGGTCGGCGAACCAGCGCGACTTCCAGTCGGTGGTCACGCCGAGGCGGAACCCGTACGGGTTGACCTTGTGGCCCATTACGAATTCTCCGTCTCTTCAGTCGGCGCCGCGTCGTCGTTGCCGGTGTCCTCGGCGGCTTCCTCGACCGCCTCGTCGACGACCTCGGCATCGCCTTCCGCCTGCTCGACCTCGGCCGCGTCCTCGGTGACGGCCGACGACTCGGTGTCACCGTCCTCGATGACCGCGCTGTCGGGTGCTTCCTCGTCGTGGTCGTGATCGTGGTCGTGGTCGTGCGCTTCCTCGGCCTGCTCCCGGGCACGGCTCTTGGCGACGCGCTGGCGGCGGGCGTCGGCTGCCGCCTGCGCGCGGCGGCGTCCCCGCCCCGCGCCGGCGGTCGACGTCGCCTCCCGCTGGCGACGCTTCTCGAGCTGCTCCTCGCTCATGCGGCTCACGATCACGGTGATGTGGCACGTGCGCTTGCGGATGCGCGTTGCCCGACCGCGCGCACGCGGGCGCCACCGCTTGAGCGTCGGGCCCTCGTCGGCGAAGCACGCCGACACGTACAGCTCCTCGGGATCGATCTCGTCGTTGTGCTCCGCGTTCGCGGCCGCCGACTGGAGGCACTTGCGGATGACGATGGCGGCGTCGCGCTCGGAGAACTGCAGGATCTCGTCGGCCTGCTGCAGCTCCTTGCCGCGGATGAGGTCGAGCACCTCGCGCGCCTTGTACGCGGACATGCGGACGTAGCGCACCTGCGCGCGCGTGCCGGGACGCTCGTTGGTCTTGAGCCCGAACGCCATGCGCTACCGCCTCCCTCGCACGGCCTTCTCCTGGCCGGCGTGGTACTTGAACGTGCGCGTCGGGGAGAACTCACCGAGCTTGTGACCGACCATCGCCTCGGTCACGTACACGGGCACGTGCTTGCGACCGTCGTGGACGGCGATGGTGTGGCCGACCATGTCGGGGATGATCGTGGAGCGGCGGCTCCACGTCTTGATGACCTTCTTCTCGCCCCGGCTGTTGAGGTCGTCGACCTTCTTCAGCAGGTGGTCGTCGACGAACGGCCCCTTCTTCAGGCTGCGCGGCATGGTTACCTCCGCTCGCCGCGGGTCCGGCGGCGACGCACGATCAGCTTCTGCGACGGCTTGTTCTTGTTGCGGGTGCGGCCCTCGGGCTTGCCCCACGGCGACACCGGATGGCGTCCGCCCGAGCTCTTGCCCTCGCCGCCACCGAGCGGGTGGTCGACCGGGTTCATGGCGACACCGCGGGTCTGCGGGCGCACGCCCTTCCAGCGGTTGCGGCCGGCCTTGCCGAGCTTCACGAGGTCGGCCTCGGCGTTGCCGACCTCGCCGACGGTGGCACGGCAGTCGATGGGCACTCGGCGCATCTCGGTCGACGGGAGTCGCAACGTGGCGAAGTCGCCTTCCTTGGCGACGAGCTGCACGCTCGCGCCCGCGCTGCGCGCCATCTTCCCGCCCGCGCCGGGCTTGAGCTCGACGTTGTGCACGACGGTGCCGACCGGGATGTAGCGCAACGGCAAGGCGTTGCCGGGACGGATCTCGGCGCCGTGACCGGACTGCAGCAGGTCGCCCACCGCCGCGCCGCGCGGGGCGAGGATGTAGCGCTTCTCGCCGTCGAGGTAGTGCAGCAGCAGGATGCGGCAGTTGCGGTTGGGGTCGTACTCGACGGCCGCGACCTTGGCGGGCACGCCGTCCTTCGTGCGCTTGAAGTCGATCACGCGGTAGCGCTGCTTGTGGCCGCCACCGCGGTGGCGCGCCGTCTTGCGGCCGTTCGCGTTGCGACCGCCGGTGCTGTGCTTGGGTGCGAGCAGCGAGCGCTCGGGCTCCTTCTTCGTGATCTCCTTGAAGTCCGAGACCGTCTGGAACCGGCGACCGGCGCTGGTCGGCTTGCGCTTGCGGAGCGGCATCAGGCGCCTCCCTCGAACAGGTCGATGCGGTCGTCGGGGTGGAGCGTGACGATCGCCCGCTTGGTGTCGGCCCGCTTGCCGAAGGTCCACGAACGACGGTTGCGCTTGCGCTTGCCCTTGCGGTTCAGGGTGTTCACCTTCGTGACGCGGACGTTGAAGATCTCCTCCACGGCGTCGTGGATCTGCGGCTTCGTCGCGTCGGTGTGGACGCGGAACGTGTACACGTTCTGCTCGAGCAGCGCGTAGGACTTCTCCGACACGACCGGCTCGATGATGAGATCCCTCGCATCCATCAGTCCTCACCGCCCTTCTTCTGCAGCGTCACCGGTTCGGCCTCGTCGTCGTCGGCGCTGTCAGGCTCTCCCGACGCGGCGCCGGGCACCGTCGCTCGCGTGAACACGACCCAGTCGTTCACCAGGACGTCGTAGGCGTTGAGCTCGCGGGCGTACAGGCAGTGCACGTCTTCGAGGTTTCGGAAGCTCATCCACGTCGTGTCGTCCTCGTCGCCGAGCACGAGCAGGACCTTGCCGGTGAGCTCGAGCGCGGCGAGCACGGCGACGGCGTCCTTCGTCTTCGGCGTCTCGAAGGCCCACTCGTCGAGCACGACGACCTTGCCGTCGGCGGCACGGTCGGACAGCGCCGAGTGCAGCGCGAGGCGCACCATCTTCTTCGGCGTCTTCTGCGCGTAGCTGCGGGGCTTGGGGCCGAGTGCGACACCGCCACCACGCCAGTGCGGCGCGCGGTTCGAGCCCTGGCGGGCGCGGCCCGTGCCCTTCTGGCGCCACGGCTTCGCCCCGCCGCCGGCCACCTCGGCGCGCGTGCGCGTGCTCTGCGTGCCGGCGCGGCGCGCCGCGAGCTGGGCGGTGACGACCTGGTGCATGACGGCGACGTTCGGTTCGATGCCGAACACGTCGTCGGGGAGGTCGACCGAACCGACGACGTTGCCGCCCTGGGACTTCACGTCGATCGAGGGCATCACTTCACCGCCTTCGGGGCCTTGACGGCGTCACGGACGAGCACGAGGCCGCCCTTCGGCCCGGGGACGGCGCCCTTCACGAGGAGCAGGTCGCGCTCGGCGTCGGCCGACACGACCTCGAGGTTCAGCGTCGTGGTGCGCTGACCGCCGAGTCGGCCCGCCATGCGGGTGCCCTTGAACACGCGTGACGGCGTGGCGCATGCGCCGATGGCGCCGGGGGCGCGGTGCACGCGGTGCGCGCCGTGCCCGGCTCCCAGCCCGCGGAAGCCGTGGCGCTTCATCACACCGGCGGTGCCCTTGCCCTTGCTCACGGCGGTGACGTCGACGAGGTCGCCGTCGGCCAGCACGTCGACCTTGAGCTCCTGGCCGACCTCGTAGCCGGTCACGTCGTCGATGCGCAGTTCGATGACCCGGGCGCCCGGCTCGACGCCCGCCTTCTCGAAATGCCCGCTCCGCGGCTTCGACAGGGTGCGCTGGTTCGTACGGCCGAACGTGACCTGCAGGGCGCTGTAGCCGTCGTGCTCCGGTGTCTTCACCTGCACGACCCGGAGGGGCGCGACCTTGAGCACGGTGACGGGGACGACGCGGTTGTCGTCGCCCCACACCTGTGTCATGCCGACCTTCTCGCCGACGATCGCCTTCGTTGCCATTGTTTCGCGGGCCTTTCTCACCGGCCGTCGTTCACGCGAACGCTCCGCACGGGCAGGCCCGGCGGAGCGTCGTACTCGGTTGGGCTGCGTGGTCCCTGCGCCGTACGGCAGCAGGCGCACGCAGACATCGGTTGCTGTGCGGTCAGGACCTCGACGCCGGGCCGGCAGGCCCGGGCGCACGGAGGTCCAAGACTAGCGGGCGGTCCGCAGATCCGCCAAGGCGACGCGCCCGGCGGGGCGCGGGGTCAGAAGCTCTCGAGCTGGAGGCGGCGGGCGGTGTCGATCACCTGGTGGACGATGGCCTCGACGCGGCCGGTGGCCCGCTCGTCGAGCCCCTCCTTCACCTCGTTCGAGTTGAGCGCGCAGTAGTCCGGCGCCACCCAGGCCCCGAGGGAGCGGGCGACGACGGACATGTTGTTGAGCGTGTTCAGCGCCGCCATGGCGCCGCCGGCGAGCGCGAACAGCCCCACGACGTCGCCCTTCATGGGCTCCTTGCCCAGATGGTCGAAGAGGTTCTTCAGGCCGCCGGTCATCCCGCTGTGGTACTCGGGCGACACCCACAGGTGGGCCTGCTGCGCCTCGATGCGCTGCTGCCACGCCACGGAACGGGGGTCGTCCCACGCCAGCGTGCCGTCGTTGACCGGGAGATCGGCGTCGGCGGGGTGGGTGAAGTCGACGGTGACGCCCTGCGCGGTGGCGATCTCGCACAGCTTGCGGGCGAGGAGGTAGCAGCTCGAGTCTTCCCGGCTGATCGCCGAGACCACCATGAGGTTCACGGCCCGCGACCCTACTGCGTCGTCGTGATCGCGGCTTCGGCGCGCGAACGCGCCTCGTGCACCTGTCGTTCGAGGTAGGCGGACCCCGTCTCCACCGCCGCGGCGTGGGCGCGATCGAGCAGCGCGAGGCCCGATTCGTCGCCCGATCGCACGCGCGCCTCGCCCTCGATGACGTCGGCGGCGATGCGTTCGCGCACGGCGGCGGCGAGGTCGAGGTGGACGCGGGCGGCGCTCGCCATGCGGATCGCCTCGCCGGGATCGCCGGCCACGAGCGCGGCGCGGGCCTGCACGATCCCGAGCCGGGTCTCGAGGCGCCACGCCAGCCAGGCGTCGTGTGCGAGGAGGTCGGCGAGGCGGGCGATCGGTGCGTCGGCGGGCTGGCCGCGGTCGAGCGCGGCGTGGGCGAGGGTGAGGTACGCCTCGGCGGCGGCGTCGACGGCGACCGAGCGCTCCTCCGCCACCTTCACGGCCCGGTCGGCGAGCGCGCACGCCTGGTCGAGATCGCCCCGCTCCCGCCACAGCTCGGCCAGCGCCGCCCGCACGCCCACGGCCACCGACGGGTCGCCGCGGTCGTCGGCCCTGGCCAGCAGCGGCGCGGCCAGTTCGAGGGCGGCATCGCCGTTGCCGGCCTCGACGTGGGCCTGCACGAGCCAGCGTCCGCAGCGGTCGGCCAGCGACGCCAGCCCCCTGTCCCAGGCGAGATCCAGCGCCGCGCCCAGCTCCGTCGCGGCGTCGGCGGCGCGCCCCTCCCACAGCCGCAGCACGCCGTGCACGAGCCGGGCCCGCCCCTCGGTGAACGCGTCGTCGACGGTGTGCGCCTCGGCGGCGGCGCCGTCCACGGCGTCGAGCGCGACGGTCAGCTTGCCGGCCACACCGGCGGCGAACGCCCGCGAGACGGCGACGGCGGCCCGCACCGCGGTCGCGACGCGAGGGTCCATCGACGGGTCGTCGGCGAGCGCCTGGGCCCGCACCAGGTGGTGGCCCCCGCCGGCGGGATCGCCGCCGAGCGTGAGGTACCAGCCCACCCGTTCCTCCAGGCACGCCTCCTCGGCGAGGTCACCCCGGGAGCGGTGCAGCTCGCCGGCGGCGCCGAGGTCCTGGAGGCCCGCCCGGTCACCGAGCATGAGGCGGGCGACGCCGAGGTGCTCGAGGAACCACGCGGCGTCGACGGCGTCGACGCGGTCGGGCGTGCGATCGCGGATGGCGAGCGCGCGCCGGGCCCGCTCCGCGGCGCCGGTCACGCTGCGCGACGCCTCGGCGTCGACGACGGCCTCGCGCAGGTACGGGATGGCGAGCACGGGATCGTCCGACAGCTCGTAGTGCGTGGCCAGCAGCTCGACGTTGTCCTCGGTGCGATCGGGCTCGAGACGGAGGAGCGCGTCCGCCACGGCGCGGTGCATCGAGGGCCGGCGCCGGCGCAGGATCGAGCTGTACGCCACCTCGCGCACGACGTGGCTGCGGAAGCTCCAGTAGCCGTGCTCGTCGTCGCCCGCAGGTGGGACCACGAGCTCGGCGGCCGCCAGCTCCGCGAGCGCGGCGTCGATGCTGTCGGGCACGGTGGACGCGACGGCAGCGAGGAGGGCGCGGCTGAAGCGCAGGCCGATGACGGACGCGTCCTGCAGCGCGATCCGCGCGCTCGTGCCGACGCGGTCGATGCGCGCCTCGACGAGCTCGGCGACGGAGCTCGGGATCTCGACGGCGTCGGGATCGCCCACGACGCGGTAGCGACCGTCGTCGGTGGCGACGACCACGCCGTCGTCGAGCAACGACAGCGCGATCTCCTCGGCGAACTCGGGGTTGCCGTCGGCCTGGTACGCGAGGCGCGCCCGCTGCGCCGGTTCGAACGCGCCCGGCAGCAGACCGTCGACGAGCGTCGCCATGTCGTCGTCCTCGAGCGGGCGCACGGGCAAGGTGACGAGGTCGTCCGCCGCGGAGTCCTCGAACATCGGCGGCGTCCACCGACCGAGCAGCAGCCAGAGCACGGGCGCGCCGGTCGTCGCCCGTGACAGGTACCGCGTCAGCTCGAGCGACGCGCGGTCCGCGGCCTCGACGTCGTCGAGCACCACCAGCAACGGGCGTTCCTCTGCCGAGGCGGCAACCACCTTCGCCATGCGCAGCTCGAAGTCGGGCGCGACCGTGGCGTCGTCGAGGACCGCTTCCACGGCGTCGCGGTCCGCGCCCGCGGGCAGTGACTCGATCTGGCCCGCGAAGGCGTCGAGCAGCACGCCGAGGGGCTCCTCCCCCACGATGCGGGCCGAGCCCCGCACGACCTGGAAGCGCTCGCCCACCTCGGCCACGAGTTCCGTGACGAGGCGCGTCTTGCCCACGCCGGGCTCGCCGGTGACGAGGACGGTGGCGCCGCGGCCGGCGGCGGCCCCGTCGGCGAGGCGGCGGAGCTGTTCGAGCTCCCGGGTCCGGTTCACGAACGGCGCCCGCAACCGGGCGTGCTCCGCCTGCTCGTCGGGCGCGAGCTCGTCGACCACGTTGAAGGCGGCCACCGGCTGCTGCTTGCCCTTGACCTCGAACGCACCGCGGTCCTCGAGGCGGAACTGGCGGCGCAGGCGCCGGGCCGTCTCCGCCGACACGAACACCTCGCCCGCCTCCGCGAGGTTCATCAACCGCGAGGCGGTGTTGATCGTGTCGCCCATGACACCGAACTGGCTGCCGTCGCCGACCGTTCCCGCGATCACGACGCCCGTGTTGATCCCCGCGTGCATCTTCAACGCGGGCAGGTCCGGCCGCGCCGCGGAACGGGCCGCGAGCACGCGGTTGATCTCGAGGGCGCTGCGCGCTGCCCGCTGCGGTTCGTCGTCGTGCGCGACCGGCGCGCCGAAGATGGCGCACACGGCATCGCCGATGAACTTCTCGATGTAGCCGTCGTACTTCGTGATCACCGCGGCGATGGCGGACATCGTGTCCTTCATCACCAGCTCGAACTCCTCGGTGTCGAGTCGCTCGGAGAGCGCGGTGAACCCCGACACGTCGGTGAAGAGCACCGTCACGTTGCGGCGCTCGCCCTCCTCGAGGCCGAGCCGCTGCCACAGTGAGTCGTCGGCGGACTCGTGGCGCAGGCCGACCTTCTCGGCGATGCGCTCGAGCAGCGCACCCTGCTGGCGGACGACGGCCCGCAGCTCTTCGACGGCGGCGGCCAGCGCCGCGAGATCCGTGCCGTCGGTGCCGTCGGTCACCCGTTGCGAGGCACCAGCGCCCCGCTGTCGACCCAGCCGTGCCACCCGTTGGCAGCAGCCACGTGGGCCCACGCGCCCCGTGTCTCGAGCACCTGCACCTCGAGGCCGGCGGCGAGCTCGGACGCGACCGGGGCCTGCGGATCCGGCTCCGTCCACGCCGACGTCCCGCCGTCCCGCACGACGTGCGTCGCTCGCCAGCCCGTCGGGGCCGCTTCGACGGTGGCGACCGCGGCGGCGGCGCCGGGCGCTTCGTCGCGCGCCAGGAACCCGACGCCGGTCGCCTCGCGCGCCGACCGGGCGCGGGCGGCGTCGGCCGCCATGTACTGGTCGACGCGGGCGAGGAGCTCGTTGTCCTCCGCCGCGCTGAACGCGGCACCGGCGACGAAGTCCTCCGCGCTCAGCTCGAGCAGCGTCACCGGGCTCAGCGCCTTGACCGTGGCCGTGCGCGCCGTGCGGCGCAGGATCGCCGTCTCGCCGAAGGACTGACCGGCGCCGAGCCGGTTGATGACGTCCTCGCGCACGAGGTTCCCGGCGTCGATGCGCTGGCTGACCTCGACCTCGCCGTCCTTGATCACGTAGAAGTGCGTGGCCGGTTCGCCCTGCTCGACGATCGTCTGCCCCGCGTCGTACTTCACCTCGACGAACTGCGAGGCGAGGTCCTTCGACATCCCGAGGTCGAGGCCACGGAACGTGCGCTGGATGTAGCCACCGGACTCACCCCAGAGCATCTCGACGGGATTGAGTGGCTCGTCCGCCGGCCACCGCTTGTCCACGAACGGCGCGCCCAGGTACGTGAACAGGAAGAGCGCGAACGCGGCGATGGCGGCCAGCACGACCAGCGCGATGAGGAGATCCAGCGGCGTCGACGCGAAGTCGACGACGTCGACGTTGAACCCGAGCACCACCTCCAGCAACGTAGTGCGCCGGAGCGACGCACGCGCGCGGTCCCACCGCGTGATAGGACGTGCCTCCAGTGGCCGGCGGTGCGTTCCAGATCAGGTCGAAGCGGTGGGACGTCGGGGTCCTGATCGGTTCGATCGTCCTGTTGCTCGTCGGGTTCGGCGGGCTCTTCCTCCTCCAGCAGACGGACAGCGCGGGCACACCGACGCTGCTGTTCATCGTGTTCGTCGGCATCGTCACGTTCTGCTTCTTCGCCGGCCCCGGCATCGTCTACGTGCTGCGCAAGCGCAACGCCTGGGTCAAGAAGACGCTGCCGGGCGGGACCATGCCGTGGATCCGCTCCCACCTCTACCTGCCGATCCTGGCGCTCGTGGCGGGGTTCATCCACGCGTCGATCGTGCCGTTCCGCGCCCACCTGTCGTCCGGGAAGGTGCTGCTCGTACTCGGCGTGCTCGTGTCGATCGCGGGTGTGGCGCGCCATCACCTCATCGGTGTGCAGAAGGCGGCGCTCAACGTCAACGTCGCCATCTCGAAGCTGTCGACCGGCCAACCGCGCGACTTCCGCCGTCTCGTCGCCGACTTCACCGACACGGCACGACCGGTCGAGGAGATCGACGCGGAGATGACGCGCTTCTCGCCCGATCTCCAGGAGCGGTGGGCGAAGATCAAGGGGCTGCGCGCCGAGGTCGACAAGCACTTCCCGCGCACGGGTGGCCAGCGACTCAACGTGCGCAGCTACAAGGTGTGGCGGGCGTTGCACCCACCGCTGACGATCATCCTCTTCGCCGTCCTCGCCTTCCACGTGTGGGACGTCTTGGGCGGCGGGCAGTTCGGCAGCGACCAGAAGGCGAAGTTCGTCGCCGCCGAGTCGTGCGCCGGCTGCCACTCGCGGACGTACCAGGAGTGGGCCGGCTCCGCGATGACGCACGCGCAGACGTCGACGATCACAGTCGCGCAGCTGCCGGTCACGCTCGCCGAGAACCGGCTGCTGGCCGACAACGCGCTGCGCGATCACAACGGCGAGCTGCCCGCCAACAACCCGGACGGCAGCCCGAACGTCGTGAAGCAGGACCAGTTGTTCGCCGCCAGCGCGAAGGTGTGCACGACCTGCCACGCGCCGATCGGCGCCCGCTTCGCACCCAACGCCGACGCGTTGTTCCCCTTCGGCAGCAAGAACAGCGCGGGCGTGAAGGGCGAGGGCACGGCCGTGAGCGGCGGCGGGCCGGTCATCCAGTCCGACGGCGTGAACTGCCAGACCTGCCACGGCACGTCGAAGCCGCCCGCGGAGCTGCAGGCCGCGACGGGCCCGCTCAACAACGAGACGGCGTCGGGCGGCGGGTTCGGTGCCGTGTTCGCGCCGCTGTTCAAGGACCCGAACCCGTTGCCGCAGCGCATCCACGACATCGGGCAGGGCACGGACAACTTCTGGAACGATTCCATCCAGACGAGCCAGCTGTGCGGCGCGTGCCACGACGTGAAGCTCGACCTCCAGGGTGACGGGCTCGCCGTCGACCCGAACGCGGACCCGACCGACCCGAACGCGCCCGACACGAACTTCAACGGCGACGACACGAACGGCGCACCGATCACCGATCTCGCCACCGCGCAGAACCACGACTCGAACGGCGACCTGACGCTCGACGAGAACAAGGCCGATCCCAAGCACGACGTCGTGCTGCAGACGACGTACGACGAGTGGCAGGACTACGTGGCGTTCTTCGACGCGCCGAACGGGTTCCGCGATCGGTACGACACGCTCGACAAGTTCGCCAACCCGAACGACAAGCCGCTCGGGTGCAGCGACTGCCACATGCCGCTGCAGTCGAAGGCGGATCCGACCGCAGAGGTCGTCGACCACGCCCCGGGCCTGCTGCCGATCCCGCAGCGCGACTACCACGAGCACACCTTCGTCGGCGTCGACTACGACCTCGATCCCTCGAAGTACGACCTGCCCGGTCTCCCGTCGAACATGCTCGACAAGGTGCTCGCCGATCGCGAAGCGCTCGTGCGCAGCGCGGTCACGCTGAAGGTCGAGCCGAAGACCGATCTCGTCACGCCGAACAACGCGGGGCTGCTGCGCCAGACCGACGAGAACGGCGACCTCCAGAACGGCAAGCTCGTCACGTTCACCGTGCAGGTGCGCAACAACCTGCTGGCGCACACGTTCCCGACCGGGTTCGCGTTCGCCCGCCAGTTCTGGTTGCAGGTCAGCGCGAAGACGAAGAACGGCGACCCGATCTGCTTGTCGGCGCCGTTCGTGGCCGGTGACGGCTCGTTGCCGGTGGCCACACCGTGTGCATCCGGTGTGCTCGGCGTCGACACGAAGACCGCACCCCGCGACGCCGTCAAGAAGGCGGACGACGGCCCCAGCTCCGACGACGCCGCCACCGACCTGCGCTCGTGCGACCCCAACAAGGTGGCGAACGCGTTGAACCTCGACGTGGCGACGATGAAGGCCAACGCGGCCTCGACGCCGCCGAAAGCGCCGACGGACCCGACGACCGGCATCACCCTGCAGAACCTCGACGTGCAGCTCGCCCGGTCGTTCGGCAACGACAACTGCGATCCGTGGCTGACGAACTTCCAGAAGATCCTCACCGACGGCGACCCGCAGAGCACCGGCACCAAGACCGAGGTCAGCTACCAGTCGTTCGTGCCGAACCTCGTGCAGATCCGCGGCCGCATCGCCACCGGCGAGCCGGTCACGGACCTGCAGCCCGTCCGCCTCACACCGGACCCCAAGGACAAGACGAAGCTCGACCGCCAGGACACGGGCCTGTACGACTACACGTTCTTCGTGCCGGACAGCCTCGGCGTCACGAGCACCGACGACATCGTCGTCACGGCGAAGATGGAGTTCCGCAACCTGCCGCCGTACTTCGTGGCGGACCTCGCGCAGGCCCAGCAGGACATCCTGAACCAGGGCTTCAACGTGCCCGCCGAGGCGCAGATCTTCGACGACGACGCCCACCCCAGCCGGCTCGAGGACCTCCTCGGTCACGAGTCGATCACCGAGGTCGGCACGGCCACGAGCGAGGACGGCAACGAGACGCTCGGCTGCGACCAGGGCCCGCAGAACGTCGTGGGCGGGACGATCCTCGACTGCGAGAAGGGCGGGACCCCGCAGCACACGGTGAAGGGGCCCGCCTTCGGCAAGAGCGGCGGCAACGCGCTGCCGCCCGGGCACCCTGCCGTGGGTACGTCCGGCACGTCGGGGACGGCGCTGGCGGATCGCAGCGGCACGCTCACGGCCACGAGCGCGGCGCTGTTCCTGGTGGCGGTCCCGGCGTCGTGGCGCCGCCGTCGCCGGCAACACCGCCGTCGTGCGTGACCCTGCCGTCCGCCGTCCGAATGTTGGTGCGATATGGGCGCTATCGCGCCCTCATCGCACCAACAAAGCGTGATCGAGTGCGCACGTGCCACCGGTGATCCCGGCCTACGAGCGCGACGGCTCGCTGCCCTTCCCCGAGCAGCACCGGCCCTTGTCCGACCGCCGCCTCGCCGCGCTCATCGTCCTCGCCGTGCTCGCCGTCGCCGCCGTGATCGGGGGCGCGCTCGTCCTGCGCGGGCACACCGGTTCGAGCGGCGCGACGACGTCCTCGTCGATGACACCGTCGACGACGCAGAACGGCACCGACCTGTCACAGGTCTCCAACGACGAGATGGAAGCGGTCGTGGCGGCCAACCCCGACGTCGTCCCGATGCGCCTCGCGCTGGTCGAGCGCTACCTCCACGCGGCGGACGCGGAGCAGGACGCCAACGCGCGCGTGCAACAGCTCGACAAGGCGAAGTTCCACGCCGGTGAGGCGGCCGCACGGGCCACGACCGTCGACGACAAGGCACGCGCGCTGCGGTACCTCGGTTGGACGACGGCGATGACGACCGACCCGCAGCAGGGTGCCAGCTTCCTCGAGCAGAGCCTCAGCATCGAGCCCGGCAACGGCGACTCGCTGTGGTACCTCGCCATCGTGCGCTTCGAGCGGCTGCACGATCCCGCCGCCGCCAAGCCCCTGCTCGATCAGCTCATGGCGAGCCAGCTCGACGACAACCAGCGCACCGCCGTACAGAACGAGCTGCAGAAGGTGACCGCCGCCCTCGGCGCGCCCACCGCGACGCCGGCCAACTGAACTCGTCGACGAAAGGGTCGTCAGACCTGCGACTTGGCCCAGGTGTGACCGAGCGACTCCTGCGTGCTGTGCGCGCTGTCGGAGTCGGTGTGCATGAAGATGATCTCCTGGGCGTCGAGACGCCAGTAGTGCGTGTGCATCGCCTTGTCGCCGAGGAACGGGTAGCGAGCCTTGAACAGCTCACCGGCGTGCGTCTCCTCCTCGCCGTCGAGCTCCGTCACCGGACCCTCGATCTGGAGACCCTTCGACTCCGACCACTCCGCCGGCACCTCGGACACCGCGATCTCGGCGATCGGGTTCTCCTTGAGGTTGCGGTCGGTCTCCGAGCCGGGCGGGGCGGAGAAGTACACCTTCTTCCCCTCGCACGCGTAGAACATCGGGCTCACGTGCGGGTTCCCGGCGAGGCTGCACGTACCCAGGAAGAGGAGCTCGTGTTCTTGCAGGTACTCCATCGCGCCAGCTTCATCGGCCATCAGCACAACCCTCCGGGAAGAGAAACGACTGGGAAGACTAACTCGCTCGGTCAGGGGTTCGGCTCAGGAACGTCGAGGAACCGCAGCGAGTTGATCAGCTCGGCGCGGATGACGTTGAGCCGGTCGGAATTGCCCGCCCTGATCACGACGGTGCGCACGATGCCGTCGTCGCCCACCGACGTCGTGATGCGCTCGAGCACCCCGCTCGGGAGCTGCCCCGTCACGGTCGTCGTCGGCAGCTCGACATCCGTCCCGTTCACCGTGCGCCCGAGGAACTCGAAGCCGTTCTGCGGGGCGCTCACGCCGGTGAGGGCGTCGCTCTGCACCACGCTGTCGACGGCGATCGTCTGCAGGTCGGACGTCGCGAGCGTCGTCGTGCCGATCGGGAAGCTGAACGACACGATCGACTCGTTGGGGTCGTCACGGTTGGCGAACGACAGCGACCCGTTCTCCTGGTTCGGCGGCGGGTCCCAGTTCTCGGGGCGGCACATCGTGATGCCGACGCTGTCGCCACCCTCGGACGTCAGCGGGCCGAGGCCACTGTCGGGCAGGTGGAACGGCGAGTCGTCGTTGCTGCCGACGAGCTTCGACCCCGCGTAGATCTCGACGCGGTAGTCGCCGCCGGGGAGGCACGGCCCGTTCTCGCGCGGCGTCGTCGACACGTGGCCGTTGCTCGGCGTCGACGTCGTGTCGAGCGTGAACGCCTGCACGAACGGTCCCTTGCCACCGGCGTCGATCGGTCGGAAGTACCACACGTTCGTGAGCACGGTCGTGTCGTCCGCGCTCGTGTCGTACTCGGCGAGCAACCGGTAGCGGTCGTCTCGCACGGTGAGGCCGTCGATCGTCGTGTCCGACGCGTCGGTGTTCGTGGCGAACTCGACGTCGACGAGCTCGCCCTTGATCTGCTGGATGAGGTCCTTCGCCTTCGACGTGCTGGCGTCGGCGATCTCGAGATCGGTGAGGGCGGCGGACACGATCTGCTGGCGCAAACCGGAGTCCGTCTCCTTCTTCAGGATGTCGATGCCCTTCTTGTACGTGGCCAGTGCCGCGCTCTTCTCGTTCTGCGCCGCTTGCGCGACACCGAGGTTGAAGATGAACGGCGGGAACTCGCCGTTGCCCTGCAGCGCCTGCGCGCTGAGCGACTCCGCCTGCGAGAAGTCACCCGCCGCGAAGTGGAAGAAGCCGAGCGAGCTGACGAACGCGGGGTTGCTCTCGCCGAGGCTCAGCGCCTTGTCACCCGCCTCGATGGCGCGCTTGAGGTTGTCCGGCTTGCTGATGCTCTCGAACTGGTTGCCGGTCGTGTTCGACACGCCGTTCTCGAACTCCGCATCCGAGAGGCGGGCATAGGCGGGACCGAACGACGAGCTGAGCTGGATGGCCTGGTGGTAGGAGTCGATGGCGCCCTGCAGGTCACCGGCGGCCTGCTTCTGCTGCCCCTGCGCGGTGAGCTCCACCGCCTTCTGCGGGATGTCGGTGACGGAGCCGAGCGTGACGATCGCCGACCACGCCAGGCACACGATGGCGATGCCGATGCCCGGCACGGCGAGCATGTAGCGCCCGCGTCCGGACACGGTGAGCGACAGGCCGATGAGGAACAGCCCGACCGCGAGCACCGTGAGGATGGCGACGTAGGCGTCGGACTTGTTGCCGAAGTCGTTCGCGCGGTTCGACAGCACCTGCTGCGTCAGGCGCGACTCGTCCGGACTGACGTTCAACGACGCGTCCTTCGCGTTGTAGTCGTCGTTGGTCTTGACCGGTGCGTCCGACGCGATCGTGTTGTTCAGGTCGGTGTAGCGCTGGGCGTCGGCCTGGTAGACGGACGCGAACTGGCTGTCGGTCGTGCGTTCGCGGGACGCGGCAACGAGCTGGCGCCGCTGCAGCAGTTGCTGCTGGACGAAGATCTTGTAGTCGAACTGCGACTCGGTCGACGCCGCCACTTGCTGGCCGAACCCGCGGATCGACGCCAGCTGCGCGTCGCGCGCGGCGCGGTCCTCGAGGTTGCCGTTCTGCTCGTGCAGGTACGCGAGGCACGCCGCGAAGAGCGTGATGAGCACGACCACGATGGCGAGGACACGACGGAAGTTGGGGTCGTCCGCCTCGACCTCGATCTCGGGAGCTTCGATCTCTGCCACGGCGCTAGTCCCCCACGAACGCGATGACGGTGGCGACGATGTAGATCACGACGGCAGCGCCGGCGAGATAGACGCGCAGGATGTCGCGCCGCGTGATCGTGGCGTACGTGAGCAGGACGACCGCGAACACGAGCGCGATGAGCCATCCCTCGAGTCGCTGGCTGCGACTCCGGAGGGTGTTGGCCTGCGCGACCGTCTGGTCGGGTTGCACGCGCGCGGCGCGGTCGTCGTCACGACGGAGGTCTTCTCGCCGTTTGTCGACGAGGAACGTCGTGGGAACGCCGTTGTCGTCGAAGCCGGCGACGTAGTCGATGCTGAAGTTCAACGTCTGGAGGTTGTCGGCGACGCGCTGCAATTCGTTGGCCTGGTCGCGCGCCATGGCCGCCTCGACGGTGAAGCCTGCGCTGGCGAGGTTGTCGGCCTGCTGGTTCAGCAGGTGGACGTTGGCGAGGTCCTCCTTGTACTGCGAGAAGGCCTCCTGCTCGTTGCGCAGCACGGTCTCGACGTTGGCGCGACTCTGCTCCTGCAACACCGTCTCGGCGATCGCCTGCCGGTCCTTGTCCGTGGCGTTCTCCCCGAGCTTCGAGGACCGCCACGTGATCACGGCGCCCGTCACCGATACGAGGCCGATGAGGACGGCGATCACGAGCTTGACGTCGGCGCGACGCAGTCGGTACCAGCGAGACTCCCGCACCCCCGCCCACGAGGGGACGACGGCGTCGGTCACGGGAACTTGACGACGTTCATCGTCTTCAACGCCAGCTGGGTCCCGGGGTCGTCGGGAGGGCTCCCGAAGTGCACCTCGGCACCCATCACGAAGTCGTGGGTGGCGTTCGTGGCGGCGACCAGCATGATGTCGCCGCCGCCGTTGCACGCGGTGAGGATCTCGAGCCGAGTGGTGAACCCGCCTGCCGTCGTCACCGCGTCCTGGCGGGTGCCGCGCGTGCACACCGTCGCCATCGTCCCGCCGGGCCGATCGCCGTTCAGGAACAGGTCGAGATCGCCGTCGAGGTTGTTCGGGTCGAGATCCGTCGGCTTGAACGCCACGAGCTGGATCCCGGGCTCCTTGTACGTGCCTGCGAAGAACTCGGTGAGGTTCGTCGACGCCTGCAGGTCGGGAAGCCCCGTCGACGAGCTGGTGACGGTGCTCGTGTCCGACCAGGTCGACGGCACCGTCACGGTGAGCTGACCGCCGTCGTTGACGAGCACGACGTCGTCGCTGCTCGCCGGGGTCGACGTCGTGGTGGTCGACGTCGTCGACGTGGTCGTGCGTCGCACGGTGGTCGTGGTCGTGTCGCTGCTCGACGACGCGTTCTTGCTGTCGCTGCCGCGCGTCGCGAAGAAGACGATGGCGGCGATGACGATGGCGGCGAGGATCACGCCCCCCACGATGAGCGGCGTGCGTGACTTGGCGGGCGGCGCGCCACCGGGAGGACCGCCGGGCCCACCGGGAGGGCCGCCGGGCGGGGGCATCCCACCGGGACCGGCCGCTGCCGCGCCGGCCATCGCACCGGCAGCCGCGCCACCGGCGGCGGCCGCCGCCACGGGCGTCGTCTGCGTGGTCTGCGTGGCGCGAGTCGCCGCCGACGCCTCCCCGAGCAGCGTCATGTCGGTCATGGGCAGGTGCATCGCCACCTGCGCCTGCTGCAGGGCGCGGCCGAAGTCCTGCGCCGTGCGATACCGCTCCGCCGGGTCCTTGGCCATCGCCTTGCCGACGGCGTCGGCCACCGACGGCGGCACGTTCTTGTCCTTGAGGTCCGGCAGCGGATCGGATGCGATCCGCTTGATCACCGGGATCACCGACGTGTCGGTGCGGCGCACGTACGCCGGTTCACCGGCGAGCAGCGTGTAGAGCGCCGAGCCGAGCGCGTAGATGTCCGACGACGGGCTGGCGGGCTGCCCGTCGAGCAGCTCCGGCGCGACGTGGGCGAGCTCTTGCGGGTCGGTGACGCCCGCCGCGTTCGGGCGCACGAGCGTGACGAGCCCGAAGTCGGCGAGCAGCGGCTCGCCCTGCGGCGTCAGCATCATGTCGTCGGGACGCAGGTCGCCGTGGACCACACCCGCCCGGTGGGCGGACTCGAGCGCGCCGGCGAGGCGCACGCCGAGGGCCAGGACGTCCGGACCGGTCATCGGGGTCGGTCCCCGCAAGCGATCACCGATGGAGCCGCCGGTCTCCTCGCCGCTCACGATGTACGGCATGCCGGTCTCGGTCCAGCCGTGCCCGTAGACGGGGACGATGTTCGGGTGTCCCACCAGCTGCGCCAGCGCCGACTGCTCGCGCTCGAACCGGTCCGCCAGGCCCGGCCAGTCGCGGCCGGCGTTCAGCAGCTTGACGATCACCACCCGCCCGGTGGCGACGTCACGCACGCGGTACGTCGTGTGTGACGCCTTCCGTCCGATCTCCTGGACGCTGTCGATCCCGGGGATTCCGAGGTTGGGCTGGCCGGGTGCCGTATCGGTCAACGTGTTGCTCCTCCCACCAAGGTCGGCCGGAGTGTACTGAGCCGGTGGACCCCGCTGGAACGCATCGCGCTCCGCGCCGAATCGGCGCGGCCGGGACTTCGCCCGCCGTCAGGCGCGAGAAGTGCCGGCGGGGTTCGTGTCGTCGCGCACCCGGCGACCGCACGTGTCGCGCTGCGCGCGCAGAATGGGTCCACGACGGACCGCGGGACCGCCGGATCGGCGGCCCCGGAGGGCGGCGTTATGCCTGCTGTATCTTGATCTACATCTACATACTCACTCTGTGCAGTAGGCGTACGCAGAGGACGATCCATCGCGGTGCCGGTCCTTCCTTGATTATGGGTTGTTGGAGTCAGCGCGGCGCGCTGGCTCCGCAGGAGCCAGGGGTTTAGCGGGCGCGAGCAGGTCGTGTGGCGTGTGGGTGTGACGGTCAAGGGCGCCGGAGGCGTCACGTTCGTGACGGGAGTACCGGAGCCGTAGGCGAGGAACGGACCGCCCTTGACCGGCCCGCGAGTGGGCATTCGGTGTCGGCCGAATTACATCCGTGTCATTCGTGTTGCAGTTGGCCTCGGGCTCTTGTGGGTCAGCGCGGCGCGCGAGAGCGTGGCGGCGTGACAAGCACACGGTCTGCTCGGGCTTGACCGCGTAGCCGGATCGCCTTCGTCGGGCTCCGGACGCCGCGACCGCACCCGAGCAGCGCAAGCGAAAGCGCGCAGCGCAGCGGTGCGGTGCGGCGCTCGGGGGGTGGACGATGGCAAATCGGTACGTGGTCGAGGTGGCGGATCGGGCGATCCGGTTGCGTCGGGAGTGGATTCGGGACAGCACGCCCTTCCCGACCGGCCGCGGGGGCGGGACGAACGCCGGGAGGGCGGGTCCTTCGGCGGCGGGCCGAGTGCAGACGGTGTGGAGCGACAGGAGCCGGCGAACGATGCGGTGGCAGTTCGCCGCGCTGCCGTGGGAGCTGCTCGGGGCTCGGCCGGCGATGTTGACGCTCACGTACCCAGCCGAGTGGAGGGACTGTGTTCCCGACGCGCGGACGCTCGCTCGGCATCGCAAGGCTTTCGAGGCGTGGTGGCGTCGGCACTACGGAGCGCCGGTCGGGGTGTGGGTGGTTGAGTTCCAGCCCCGTGAGAGGCGGCCGCTGCGGCAGCGGAACGCACCACACATCCACATCTACATCGGACTTCCGGATTGCGTGTCGGAGGAGGAGTACCGATGGCTGGTCGGGAGGAAGTTGCGGGGCGAGTGGTTGGAGAAGCGGTTCGGCCGCTACGAGGGTCGTCGCCGTTTGGGGCGGATCGAGGGGGAGTTCCCGGATGCGGTGCTCGCGGCGTGGGCACGGATCGTCGGCAGCGGAGATGCAAGGCACGTCAGGCGGGGCGTGGACATCAGGCCGTCGTTCGGGAACCTGGAAGTTGCGGCCGTCGCCGATCGGGGGAAGGTGGCGGACTACTTCTGGCGTGAGTCGGGCAAGTGGGCGCAGAAGTCTCCGCCGGAGGACTTCGGGGGGCTCAACTTCTACGGCCGGTGGGGCTCGCACGGGTCTGCCGCGACTTTGGTTGACGGTGGTTGTGTCTGATCATGCCGCGTGAACGGCCTCGGGGAGATGGTCGAAGGCGAGCTCGAACTCGACGGGGGTGAGCTTGCCGAGGGCGCGT